>Ga0315278_10000010_pt1 | contig 241033 bp, 229 predicted proteins | sample YL17G06_0_MG_FD_203880 | JGI IMG/M metagenome (GOLD analysis project Ga0315278, IMG submission 203880) | Sediment microbial communities from Yellowstone Lake, YNP, Wyoming, USA - YL17G06_0 | ecosystem: Environmental > Aquatic > Freshwater > Lake > Sediment | place: USA: Wyoming | collected... | reverse complement strand
CGGACATTTTTTCTCTTTACATTTTTCTTGAAATTACCGCCATTTCCGCTTTCATCCTTATAGCCTTTAATCGGGATTTGAATGCTCTCGAAGGTGCATTTAAATATATAATGCTTTCAGCGATAGCAACGGCGCTGCTGCTTGGTGCCATTGCTGCACTGCTGCTTTTTTCCGGTGATACTTCCTTTGCCGCCATCAGCGAAGCGGTCAGAAACAACAGTAAAAATCCTATAGTTCTTTCGGCTATAGCGGTATTTATGTGCGGATTATTCATAAAAGGAGGGCTTGTGCCGTTTCACGGCTGGCTGCCCGCAGCATATTCCTCTGCTCCTGCGGCTGTATCCGTACTTTTGGCCGGCATAGTAACAAAAGTTGCAGGTATATATGTATTGATAAGGCTGGTAACGACCGTATTTGGACCGGTCGGCCCAACAAATAATATTCTTATGTTCGTGGGTGTTATTTCGATATTAGTTGGCGCACTGGCAGCCTTGAAGCAGGATGATTTCAAAAGAATACTCGCTTATTCGAGTATCAGTCAGATTGGTTACATAATATTGGGACTCGGTTGCGGCACTCCGCTCGGTATTGCCGGAGCGATATTCCATTTGTTCAACCATTCCATATTCAAGTCTCTTTTGTTTGTAAATTCTGCAGCCGTTGAGCGGCAGACCGGTTCGACCAATATGAACAAAATGGGCGGATTGGGAACAAAAATGCCTTTCAGCAATGCCACCTCGTTAATCGCCACATTCTCAGCAGCCGGTATTCCTCCAACAGCGGGCTTCTGGAGCAAATTGATGATCATAATAGCCCTTTGGCAGGGCAGTCATTATGTTTATGCCTTTATTGCGATACTTGTTAGTGTTATCACACTGGCGTATCTGCTCTCGATACAGCGGAAAGTGTTTTTCGGTATTTTGCCGGACAACCTGAAAGATACAAAAGAAGCCGGGATATGGATAGTTATACCGGCTGTAATACTTGCAGCGATAATTATTGGCGTAGGCATATTCTTCCCGCTTCTTTTTAATAGTTTTATGGTGCCCGTAAGCAGTTTTTTTAAATAATTTTAAAGTGTCAATATGGTTATAAATATAATTATTCTTATAGTATTGGTTATATTCGCCCTCTGGACGGCAATGACAACCAGGCTGCTCCGCTCTGCTGTAGGTCTGGCAATGACCAGCGCCATTCTCTCAATACTTATATTCCGGCTTGATTCGCCGATAGCGGCTGTTTTTGAATTATCGGTTTGCGCAGGACTGATGTTCGCAATATTCATAAGCAGTATTACCGTAACCCAGCGGGTTTCAGCCGAAAGACTTGTTATCAGAAAAAAAGAACGCCTTCAGAAGTTCTGGCTTCTGCCTATACTCGTTGTTATGGCAGCGGCCGCTTTGAGCCAGGTTCATTTTAAGATGAATTTTAATTTACCCGCACAACCAGTAGAAAATAACGTAAAAATTATATTGTGGAATCTCAGGCATCTGGACTTGCTGGGACAACTCGTAATTATGCTGACCGGAGCTTTTGGGGTGGTGATTTTATTCAAGGAATGGAAAAATGGCCAATGATATGTCGCAGTTGTTCTGGATGTGCAGTATCGGCGCCTTTCTGGTGTTTCTCATAGGGCTTTATTGCATACTGGTTACTTTTAACCTGATAAGGGCAATTATAGGGCTGGAACTTCTGACAAAAGCCGTAACGCTGTTCCTGATACTTGTAGGATATGTTACCGGCCGGACAGGTCTGGCACAGGCTCTTGCCATAACACTTATAGTTATCGAAGTCGTTGTTATTGCGGTAGCGGTCGGCGTGATTCTATGCGTATTCAAACACAACAAAACAATAGACGTCAAACTACTCAGAAATATTAAGGGCTAAGAATAAATGGCAGCAAATTTATTATATTCGCCTCCGGTGGTTTTTATAATTGTCCTGGTTATAGTTATATGTCTTTCGAACATACTGTCTAAGCTGGCGTTTAAACCTAAAAAGCTGGCTAATGGCATGACTAAACCATACGCCTGCGGAGAAGATATTCTCAGCCATATGATTCAGCCGGATTACACACAGTTTTTCCCCTTCGCGTTTTATTTTACCATACTGCATGTAGTCGCCCTTATGATAGCCCTGGTACCGGTAGAGACGCTTGAAACACTTGTTATAGCGGTGATTTATATCTTTGGTGCAATTATTGGATTAACCGTTTTGTACAGGAGATAAACGAAAGTGACATTATTGAGTAAAATTATAAACTGGGCAAGGATTAAATCCCCCTGGATACTCCATTTCAATACCGGAGCCTGCAATGCCTGTGATATTGAACTTATTGCTTCATTAACTCCCCGCTACGACGTGGAACGTTTTGGCATTTTACTGAAAGGTACGCCTCGGCATGCCGACGTTCTGGTTTGCTCGGGCCCGGTTACTCGCCAGACAAGGGACAGGCTGATAAGAATTTACGAACAGATGCCCGAGCCGAAATTTGTAGTGGCAGTCGGCACCTGTGCCTGCTCAGGCGGAGTCTTTAAAAAATGTTATAATGTAGGCGGCGGCATTGATTCGGCAATACCAGTTTCAGTTTATATTCCCGGTTGTCCGGCAAGTCCAAAAGCGATTATTGACGGCGTGGTAAAACTGCTCGAAAGCTTAAAAGAAGTAAACGCGACCCCTCAAAAAACTGTGGAAATAAAGGATTCATAATATGTCCGAAGAAGATAATATCAAGCAGCAGTTAATCGAAAAGTTTGGGTTTCTAAGCGATAAAATAACTATTCAGCGGTCAAGACGAATATTCGCTGATATACCATTGGCAAACTTTTCTGAAATATTCGATTACACAGTAAGACAGTTAAACTTCTCGATTCTCGCTGCTATAACCGGCCTTGATGAAGGCGCAACTCTCGGCTTTATTTATCATCTGGCCCGTGAAAACGGCATAGTACTGAATTTGCATACAAATGCACCTAAAGACAAGCCGGTAATTAAATCAGTAACCGAATATTTTCCTGCGGCAGACGCTTACGAAAGAGAACTTGTCGATTTATTAGGCGCACAAGTCCCGGATTTGCCCAAAAGCGACAGGTATCCCCTGCCTGATGACTGGCCCGCAAATCAGTTTCCCCTCCGCAAAGACTGGAATGTCGAAATGCTCGACAAAAAGGAGGTAAACAAAAATGAGAAGATATGATTTTAAAGTTCCGATAGGCCCGCAGCATCCTGCATTGAAAGAGCCTGAATGTTTTAGCCTGATGCTGAATGGTGAAAAAATCGAGGGTATGAGCGTAAGATTGGGTTACAACCACCGCGGCATAGAAAAAGCCTGCGAAGCACAGACGTACATCCAGGACCTTTATCTTATCGAAAGAGTCTGCGGCATTTGTTCGCATTCACACGCTACCTGTTTCGCTCAGGCGGTAGAAGAAATAGCCGCTCTGGAGGTTCCGAAACGGGCGCTTTACATTCGCACTCTGGTTGCCGAACTGGAAAGAATCCACAGTCATCTCTTGTGGCTCGGCGTCGCCGGCCACGAAATAGGTTTTGACACTCTCCTGATGTACACCTGGCGCGACCGTGAAATTGTGATGGATATTCTTGCAATGCTGACCGGCAACCGCGTCAATTACAGTGTAAATACTATCGGCGGCGTCAGACGCGATGTCTCCGCAGAGCAAATACCTCAGATTTTAAAAGCAGTAGACTCGCTTGAAGAGCGGACAAAATATTATATTCAGGTCGCAACAGAGGAAACAACCATTATAAAACGTCTTTCCGGCGTTGGCATTGTTTCTTATGATGACGCGATAAGATTGGGAACAGTAGGCCCCACTGCCCGTGCATCGGGTGTAGAAAGAGATATCAGGCGGGATGACCCTTATGCCGCTTACGGAGAACTTACGTTCAATGTAATCACGGACAAGCACTGCGACGTCTATGGCAGAACGCTCGTGCGGGTCGGCGAGCTTATGGAATCGTATAAAATGATTCGGCAAATTCTCGCAAATCTGCCCGATGGCCCCATAGCCGTTAAAGCTCCAAGAAAAATCCCCGCCGGTCAGGCACTTAGCCGTTATGAAGCGCCGCGGGGCGAAGACGTTCATTATGTCAAAGCAAACGGTACGGACAAACCTGAGCGTGTAAAAGTTCGGGCGCCGACTTTAGCAAATGTCCAGGCAGTCGCTCATATGCTCAAAGACAGATACCTTGCCGATATGCCGATTGTAATAGCCGCGATAGACCCCTGCTTTTCCTGCACCGACAGACTAACATCCGTCAGGACCCCGGATAATAAAACAGGAAATATTATGACCTGGCCTGCGCTGCACTCTTACAGTATAGACTGGTATCGCAGGTGCGGAATAGATTTTTCAGAATTAAACAAAAAATTTAGAGTTCCAGGAAACTAAAGTAATGGTAAATGTGCTTTTTCATATTTTGATATTTCCAGGATTTTTATTTGCCGGCGGTTTCGGCCTTGTAGCTGAATACGTGGATCGCAAGTTGTGCGCGAAGCTGCAAAACAGAATCGGCCCGCCGTGGTATCAGCCGTTGGCAGACCTTATCAAGCTGGTATCGAAACAGGATATGGTACCGGAGCAGTCTGATGCGACAGTATTCACCCTTATGCCAATCATCGCATTTACCGCGACACTTACCGCCTTTTTCTGCATACCTCTTTGGCAAATGCGGGCACTGTCATCGTTTAGCGGCGATTTGATTGTTGTGCTTTATTTACTGACAATTCCCACGCTGACCTTTTTCCTCGGCGGCTGGTATTCGAGAAGCGTCTTTTCCATGGTTGGAGCCGCACGTTCCATCATTCAGCTGTTCGCTTATGAAATTCCTTTATTTCTTAGCATCCTTGCACCTGCAATGCTGGCCGGCACTCTATCGCTGAGTGAAATGACCGTTTTCTACAGTAAACATCCCTGGCTGACAATGCTTAATTTAATAGACTTTGCGATAGCACTGGTAGCGCTCTTAGGTAAACTGGAAAAAACACCTTTCGATATACCGGAAGCCGAAACCGAAATTGTTGCAGGCAGCTTTACTGAATACAGCGGAAGACTGCTGGCCTTTTTCAGGATAGCAATCGATATGGAAATGGTAGCCGGTGCGTCGCTGCTGGCAGCGGTTTTTATGCCCTTCGGATTAAGCCTTGGGCCTGTGTTCGGATTTATTTTGTATCTGGTAAAGGTCTTATTCGTAGTGGCGCTGCTGTCCCTGGCTCGTACAATATTTGCCCGTCTGCGAATCGACCAGATGATTAATTTATGCTGGAAATATATCGCTCCAGTCGCTTTTCTTCAGCTTATTATCGACCTTATAGTGAAAGGAATTGTCGCACAATGATAAGGCCCGGAAAAATGATAATACAGGTCTTGCAGTCTCTGTTCAAAAAACCCGCGACCTCTTTATATCCCTTTGTAAAAACTGAAATGCCTGACAAATATCGGGGCAAGTTGAAATATTATCCCGAAAGGTGTATAGGCTGTATGCTGTGTATGAAGGATTGTCCTTCAGACGCTATTGTCATAAAAAAAATAGGCGAGAAAAAATTTCAGGCCGAAATCAACCTTGCCAGATGCATATACTGCGCACAATGCGTTGACTCCTGTCCCAAAGACGCCCTTGAAGCCACAAAAGAATTCGAGCTGGCCAAGTTCGACCGTGAAAAATTAAAGGTTATTTTCAGTGAAGAAACTAACAGCGGTTCTGAAACAAAAACTTGAAAATGCTGACAGAATTGCCATCCTCGGCATAGGTTCAGACCTTAGGGGCGATGACGCGGCCGGCGTTATTGTCGCACAGCAAATAGAAAAAAACCTTGGTAAATCCTCCAAAGTAAAAGTTCTTATCGGCGCAACCGCTCCTGAAAATCTTACCGGAGAAATAAAAAAAATCGAGCCGTCTCATCTTATAATTATCGACGCAGCCGACACAAATGCTCAGCCGGGCCAGGTTACAGTAATAAAACCCCAGGATATTGCCGGCACTTCATTTTGCACTCATAGCCTGCCCCTCAAAGTAATGATTGATTATCTTCAGCAGTCATCCCATAGTCTTAAAGTTATAATTATCGGCATTCAACCCAAAAATCTCGCGGTAGGAAGCAATATATCTAAAGAGGTAAGTCAGGCAGTCGAGGAACTTGCGGTAACGATAGTTAACTTATTCAAAGCAAAATAATGAGATGAAAAAATGGAGGCGGGGGGATTCGAACCCCCGTCCCGAAACGTTTCAAAACAGGCATCTACATGTTTAGTTGGTCATTTGTATCTCGCCTTGCCGAACGCCGAACAACAGGCTTTCAACTCAGCCAGTTCGTTAATATTTTTCGCCATGCTCGGACGAACCGCCTTGCACAGCTATCCCGCATTTTGACGCCCTTGCGAAACTGGCGGGAGCAATCCCGCAGGACGAGCCGCCTAAATTAGGCAGCCATGCTTAATTGGTAGTTGCCAATTAAATTTGTGTCGGATGATTAGCCAGGCCAACCGACATCCTGGACATGCAACCTGCTTCTCTACCCGTCCGGTCGAAGCCTTTCGCCCCCGAAAAAAATGCCCAATTTTTAAAAGAACATTTTTATGTTTATATACACAGAATTATTATATCACAAATAATCATAAAAGTCCAGAAAAACAGTTATAACGGGTCAAAACGAATTTATACAAATAAAATTTCATTGTAAATTGTATTAAAATCCGATACAATACTATAGCAAGGTTTCCCCTGCGGTGTTTGACAGGAAGGTTGACATTTTTTGAACCGATACCCACATTTTAGGGAGTCGGAGCCTGCCGGCTCGAAAACGCCTGCTTGACAGGACTTTCGGACGCTTGATTCTGACTCACCGCTTTAAAATACTGGGTTCTAAAAATGGCCTTTCATCGGCACAGGTGGAGGTTACCAAGCATTAAAAAAGGTCTGCTTTTGCGGGCCTTTTTTTGTGTTATTCAGGTACTAATACATAAGGATTTGCCTTAAATATCCTTAAATATAATTTTTAATTTTAGACTCTCTGCCGCTTCTTTATTTACATTCCCGTGTTTGTATCGCCATTGTGCCAAATGCAGACAAAACCCTTGCTATTATTAAATATTTTTGATATAATTTGATTGATACCATTCAAAGTTTGGTTAACGGGTGAATACTGGCTTCAAAAGCACATCAATTTCTGGTATGGACATCGGTTTTACAAATAAGCCGGCAATGGCAACGCCTCTTTGTCCTGTTGATATTCTGCATATTTTTCGCGGTCTGTCCTGCATATTGCAGCGATTATTTTGTCGACCCAAACGGAAATGACAGCGGCAACCCTGGTGATATAGACCATCCATTTAAAACGATTCCCAAAGCAGTAACAATGGTTGTGGCGGGCGATACTATTTACCTTCGCGGCGGCAGGCATTATTATAGTGCAAAAATTTCTATATCAAAAGTCGGTACAAGCATCGCCAGGTATAATCTCATTGCTTATCCCGGAGAAAGACCAATCCTCGATTTTTCTGCAATGGCGTATGATAGCAGTAATCGTGGAGTAAGTTTAAGCGGACAGTACTGGTATATCAAGGGTCTGGATATTTACAAAGCCGGCGACAATGGAATGAATATCAGTGGTTCGAATAATATTATTGAATTCTGTGCTTTCTATGAGAATTGTGACACTGGTTTACAATTAGGCGGCGGCGCAGCGAATAACCAGATTATTAATTGCGATTCATACTATAATTATGATTATCTTTCAGATAAACCTGGAGAGAATGCGGATGGTTTCTCGCCGAAACTCGATGTCGGCACAGGCAATTATTTTTACGGCTGCAGGTCGTGGCAGAACTCGGATGATGCGTATGATGGATATCTTAGCTCAGATTCTAATATAACTACTACTTACGAGAATTGCTGGGCTTTTAAGAATGGTTACTTAAAAGACGGCAGCCCAATCCTCACCGGCAATGGTAATGGATTTAAGATGGGCGGAAACTCCTATAGACATAATGTGATTTTAAAAAATTGTCTCTCTTTTAATAACAGGGTAAAAGGTTTCGACCAAAATAACAATAAAGGTTCGATGACTCTCTACAATTGCACAGCATTTACTAATGGTACGAATTATAATATAACTTCAGCAATTGCCAGCGGCAAGACGGTAACAGTTGCCAATTGCGTTTCTGCCGGAACAGGGGCGGTGAATCTTGTGAGTTTTGTTGTGAAAATAACGGATAGTTGGATGAACCCCCCGTTTGTTGTTACCAATGCGGATTTTGCCGGTATTGACCCTTCCGCTGCTTATGGCCCGCGAAAAGCTGACGGCAGTTTGCCCGATATTTCTTTTATGCGGCTTGCAGGCACAAGCGATCTGATTGATGGAGGAACAAATGTAGGACTGCCCTTTTATGGCGATGCGCCTGATTTGGGAGCGTTTGAATACATAGACGGCGATTGCCAGCCGGACGGCAGAGTGGATTGGGCTGATTTAAAATGCCTTGTAGATAACTGGCTGGACGAAGAGTGCGGGACCTGCAATGGGGCTGATTTCAGCGGCGACGACAATAAGGTAAACTTCCGAGACTTTGCCATAATGGCGGATAACTGGCTGAAGTAAAACGAAGCTTGGAAATAAATTTGTAATTTCCGGATTGGACTTCATACAAAATATACCCCCTTTTTCCTCAAACAAATATTGCCGAATTTAAGTATATATAATAAGATAAGTTATATATAAGGGGGCAAATATGAAAACGGTTCGGTTATTGGCTGTTTTACCGAAAAGGAGGAGCCCCCTACTGCCACATCTATAAAAAAATCTTTTAAACAGAAAATTATTTTACAAATGGGCTAAGCTCTCTTAAGCGGTTGACAATAACCGGCATTTTTTCAATTACGAAATCAACTTCCTCTTCAGTGTTATATATGCTGAGGCTGAATCTTATCGAGCCGTGAGCGGCGGTAAACGGAATGCCCATCGCACGCATAACGTGACTCGGCTCAAGCGCACCGGAAGTACACGCAGAACCGCTGCTGGCACAGATTCCAAACTGGTCGAGTAAAAGTAAAATCGCTTCGCCTTCAATAAACTCAAAACTGATATTGGTAGTGTTCGGCAGACGATTAATTTTGTCGCCGTTGAGCATCGCACCTGTACAGGTCTTTAAAAGAGCATTTTCGAGCTTGTCGCGAAGTTTTTTAACTTTTGTATTCTCCTGCTTTATCGATTTTGCGGCAAGTTCGCTTGCCTTGCCGAGCGCGACAATACCGGCGACGTTTTCAGTGCCGGCGCGTCTGCTCTTTTCCTGATGGCCGCCTACCATAAAGGGTGAAATCCTTGTGCCCTTCCTAACATAAAGAACGCCAACGCCCTTGGGAGCGTGGAGTTTATGGCCGCTGAGGCTGAGTAAATCAATATTACTTTTATCAAGATTTAAAGGAATCTTGCCGACAGCCTGGACAGCGTCGGTATGAAAAACAACGCCTTTAGATTTGACAATCTCAGCGATTTTATCGATTGGGAAAATTACGCCTGTTTCATTATTCGCGTACATTATCGTAACAATCGCAGTATCGTCATTGACTTCAGCTTTAAGCTCGTCGAGACTGATTTGTCCTTCTTTGTCAACGCCGAGTTCAACTACCTTATAGCCTAATGCCTGCAATTCCCTGCAGGGAGCAAGAACCGCAGGATGTTCGACGCGTGTGGTAATAATTTTTTTCTTATCCGGCAGCGCGGCAAGAACGCCTTTTATCGCGGCGTTATCGCTTTCTGTGCCGCAGCTTGTAAAAATAATTTCCGAACTGTCGCAGCCGAGAAGATTCGCGACTGCTTCCCTGCCATGCCTGATGTACTTTTCAACCTGACCGCCAAAAGTGTGCATACTCGAAGGGTTGCCGTAAAGGTCGGTCAAAAACGGTTTCATTGCTTCGAAAACTTCCGGCGCAACATTAGTTGTCGCGTTATTATCGAAATATATCACTTTTGACATTTGCATTTCCTTACACTGCCTGTTCTTCTACAACAATATCATCGCTGACAAATTCATGCAGCCTTGCTTCCACAACATCTTTCATAGTAAATTCAGCGGTCGGACATTGTGAACACATTCCGCGAAAAGCGACGATAACCTTACTGCCTTCGACATCGATAAGGTCGATATCGCCGCCATGAGCTTTAAGCAGCGGTCGAATCTGTTCGCTGATTGTCTTTTGGATAAGCTGAATCTTCTGCAGATTCGTCAATTTTTTCGGTTTATTTCCGGCCTCTGCGCCTTTTTCTTTTTTGCCGCGAATTTTATCAATTATCATCTGTATTTCGCCGCGGCAGGAACCGCATCCGCCTCCGGCCTTGCAGTAATTGGTAACCTGCTCAACGGAATCAAGATTATTTTCGGTTATTACCTTTTCTATTTCTTTATCAGTTACGCCAAAACAGGTGCAGACGATTTTACCTTCGACTTTTTTGGGCGATTGTCCTTTGCCCTTGTGATAATTTGCAATCGCGGCCTGCAAGGCTTCCATTCCCATAACCGAACAGTGCATTTTCTGTTCCGGCAGACCGCCAAGCTTGTCAACAATGTCTTTATTGGTTATTTTGGAGGCCTCTTCGAGAGTAAGACCTTTTACCATTTCAGTCATTACCGAGGATGAAGCGATTGCGCTTGCGCAGCCGAAAGTTTTAAACTTCACATCGGCGATTCTTCCATCTTTGCCAAGTTTGAAAGTCAGCTTCAGCATATCGCCGCAGGCAAGAGAGCCTTCCTCGCCGACGCCGTCAGGATTTTCAACCTCGCCGACATTTTTCGGATGAAGGAAGTACTCCATAACTTTTGGATTATAATCCCACATATTTTTAGTCCTTATTCCTGGGCTTTTTTCAAAGCGTTATCAAAATCCGCAATAATATCGTCAATGTGTTCGGTTCCGACTGAAACACGAACAAAATCAGGGCTTACACCTGCCGCAAGCTGTTCAGCTTCACTTAACTGCTGATGAGTCGTACTTGCAGGATGAATAACCAGCGTCTTGCTATCGAGTATATTGGCCAGATGGCTGGCAAGTTTTACACTGTTGATAAATTTTTCGCCTGCCTTTCTGCCGCCTTTTATTCCGAAGCCGAGCATCGCGCCCGCTCCATTGGGCAGATATTTTTTGGCAAGCTTGTAATCCGGATGAGATTCCAGACCGGGATAATTGACCCAGCTTACAGCTTTATGCTTTTCGAGCCACTTGGCAAGAGCCAGTGCGTTTTCGCAGTGCCGCGGCACGCGCAGATGCAGCGTCTCAATACCCTGCAGAAACAGAAAAGCGTTAAACGGCGACAGGCAGGCGCCCATATCACGCAGCAATTGCAGACGTGCCTTTAAAATGTACGCAATATTGCCGAACTGCTCGACGTATTTTACGCCGTGGTAGCTCGGGTCCGGCTCAGTAAGCTCAGGGAATTTGCCGTTAGCCCAGTTGAATTTGCCGGAATCAATAATAATTCCGCCTATACTTGAGCCGTGCCCGCCGATAATCTTGGTACAGCTATGCACAACTATATCGACGCCGTATTCAATCGGCCGCAGGAGTATCGGAGACATCGTTGTATTGTCGCAGATAACCGGCAGATTATTCTTATGTGCGATTGCGACAATTTTTTCAAAATCCGGAATATTATTTTTCGGATTAGCGCAGCTTTCGATATAAATCAGCTTTGTATTTTTCTTTATTGCCTTTGCGAAATTTTCCGGCTTTGAAGGGTCAACAAAACTTACCTCAATGCCGAGTTTGGGCAGAGTATGACTGAATAGCGTAATTGTTCCGCCGTAAAGAGTGCTTGCAGAGACAAAATGCTCGCCTGCTTTTGCAATATTCAGAATTGCCGCGGTAATTGCCGCCATTCCTGAACTGAAAGCCAAACCTGCGACGCCGCCCTCAAGCGCAGCGAGACGTTTTTCGAGAACATCGGTCGTCGGATTCATCAATCTTGTATAAATATTACCGAATTGCTTAAGACCGAAAAGGTCCGCAGCGTGAGCGGTATCTTTAAAAACATAACTGCTTGTCTGGTAAATCGGCACCGCCCTGCTTAGCGTGTCCGAATCAACCGTCTGGCCGGCGTGCAGAGCCAGCGTTTCAAGATGATACTTTTTCTCTTCCATTTTTATCCTTTCGGTAAAACTGCTACCATTCTTTCAAGTGCTTTTCTGGCCTTTTGAGCAATATCTTCAGGCACTTTGATAATATATTTATTATCTTCCAGCGAAAATAAAACTTTTTCGAGCGTAATCTTTTTCATATTCGGACAAACAAACTTATTCGAAGCCGGGTAAAAAGTTTTTTCCGGATTCTGCTTCTTTAACGTATGAATAATGCCGATTTCAGTAGCGATTATAAATTCCTTTTTATCGCTGCCGCGTACAAATTTCAACATCTGGCCGGTACTTAAAAGCTCATCGGCACAATCCCTGACCGTAACGGGACATTCCGGATGCGCCAGCGTAATCGCCGCCGGATGGGCAGCCTGTATTTTTTTAACATCGTCAGCGGTAGCGAAAACATGAGTCGGGCAATAACCCGGCCAAAGCACCAAATCTCTGCCGGTTCTTTCTTTTACGACCTGTCCGAGATTTTTGTCCGGCACAAATATAATTTTCTTTTCGGCGTCTATCGAATTTACGACATCCGCGGCGTTTGAACTTGTGCAGCAGTAATCGCTTATCGCTTTTACTTCAGCGGAGCTGTTGACATAGCAAACGACAACGGCGTCGGGATATTTTTCTTTCAATTCCGAAAGCTGTTTAGCTGTAATCATATCAGCCATCGGGCAGCCTGCGGTTTTGTCCGGCAGTAAAACAGTTTTGTTCGGCGAAAGAATCGAAGCAGTTTCAGCCATAAACAAAACGCCGCAGAAAACTATTTTCTCCGCAGAGGTACTTGCCGCTTTCCTGCTCAATTCGAGCGAATCGCCTGTAAAATCAGCGATGTCCTGAATCTCGCCGGACTGATAGTTGTGCGCAAGAATTACCGCGTTTTTCTTTTTCTTAAGATTATTAATTTTTTCGATGAGGCTCTGATTCATATAGTTTTTATTTTTTTGATTTCTTCTGGATATAAACAAGTTCCGGTCTCGACATTGAAACTATAACACCGGCAGGAACGGAATCTTTAATCCAGACGTTTCCGCTTATTATCGTCCCTTTGCCGATTGTTACATCGCCCAGGATTGTCGCCGCGGCATAAATCGTAACGTCATCTTCAATTGTCGGATGTCTTTTTACCCCTCGCAGGCTCTGACCCTTGGCAGGAGCAAGTGCGCCGAGCGTTACGCCCTGATAAATTTTTACGTTATTGCCTATAATAGAAGTTTCACCGATGACAACGCCGGTGCCGTGGTCGATGAAAAATCTTTCGCCGATTTTCGCGCCGGGATTAATGTCAATTCCCGTTTCGTGATGAGCGCGTTCGCTCATTATTCTCGGAATCAGCGGCACATCTTTCAGATAAAGCTCATGCGCAATCCTGTGAGTTGTTATTGCCTTTAAGCCCGGATAGCTTAAAACAATTTCCTCAAAACTGCCTGCCGCCGGGTCGCTGTCAAAAGCTGCCTGAATATCGGTCTTGAGCAGTCTGCGAATTTTTGGAATCTGGGCCAAAAGATGTTCCACAACTTCCTGTGCCATTATATGGCATCCATCGCTGTTGCACTGTTTTAGTCTGCACTGGTGACGAAATGCCCTTTCCACCTGCTCGATGAGCTGATTTTGAACCTGGCAGAGAATATCGCCGACTACAAAATTAATATTTGAACTTGTTATATCTCTTGCCCCTGTATAGCCGGGAAAAATAACTTCCGTAAGCAGGTCAAGTATTTCGCGTATCCTGTCCCGCAGAGGCAGATTCGTAGTATCAATAAAATTTATACCGGAATCATCTTCATAGGTATCCACAATCGCCTTGACAATATTTTTAATTTTATCGTTTTCCATATTCGAGCCTCTTACTGAAACAGTTCTGTCGAAATATATCTTTCGCCGGTATCGCAGATAATTGTTACTATAACTTTTCCTTTATTTTCTTTTCTCTTTGCAACCTGCATGGCGGCGAAAACATTTGCGCCGGAACTAATTCCCGCAAGGATTCCTTCTTTTGCGGCAAGCTGCTTTGCGGTTTCGATTGCGTCTTCATTTGTTACGCAGATAATCTCATCGCATATCGTCCTGTCAAAAACCTTCGGCACAAAACCGGCGCCTATGCCCTGAATTTTATGCGGGCCGGGTTTGCCGCCTGAAAGTACAGGCGAATCGGCCGGCTCAACCGCTATAACCTTAACGGACGGCTTATATTTTTTAAGCACCTGGCCGCAGCCGGTAATTGTACCACCAGTTCCGACACCGGCAACAAATATATCGACCCCGCCGTCAGTATCACGCCAGATTTCCTCAGCGGTCGTTCTGCGATGTATTTCCGGATTAGCGGGATTTTCAAACTGCTGGAGCATAACCATATTCCCTGTATTGCTGACCAGCCGCTGAGCTTCAGCGACAGCTCCTTTCATACCCTCGGCGGTGGGCGTTAAAACAAGCTCGGCACCGAAAATCTTAAACAGTTTTCTTCTTTCAATACTCATAGACTCCGGCATAACCAGCATAAGCTTATAGCCTTTTACTGCACAGACAAAAGCAAGACCTATACCCGTATTGCCGCTGGTCGGCTCAACGATGGTTGTGTGCCTGTTGATTCTGCCCTCTTTTTCAGCCGCCTCAATCATCGCAAGGCCTATTCTGTCTTTAATGCTGCCGCAGGGATTGAAAAACTCCATCTTGCCGAGTATCTGTACATCACAAGGACCGAGAGTATTAATCCGCACCAGCGGCGTATTGCCGATAGTCTCCGTCAGATTATTATAAATCTTTGCCATAATATGCTCCAATTAAAATCAAATCTGATAACTCATACTGCGTTTTTCTTTTTCAGCCATTTCGACCAAATCCCGCAGCGTTTTATTTTCCAATACGCTTAATATCGCATCATTCATTTGAACCCATAATTTTCTCGTCGCGCAGTCAGCATGGCTGGGACAGACATTTTCATTCTCGACGCATTCGACAGTAAGCACCGGCCCTTCAAGCGTTCTGAAAACATCGCTTAATTTTATCTCTTCCGGCGGCCTGGCAAGCACATAACCGCCATGAGGCCCCCTTATACTCCTGACCAGGCCGGCTGTTTTCAGCATTGACACGAGCTGTTCAAGGTATTTATTGGATATATTCTGACGCTGGGCTATCATCTTAATCTGCAATGGACCTGCATTGTGAGCAATCGCAAGCTCCAGTAAAGCCCGCATACCATATCTTGTTCTTGTTGAAAGTTTCATAGCTTTCTCCTAAATTCCTACGATTTTAGTAGTGTACTATATAAATATTACGAAGTTTTGTCAAGAATGTGCATAAAAAAACAGAAAAACAACAAATTTGCTCTATATGGCAGCTTTAATATTTAAACCCTTATTTTTTAACTACTTGACACAATTTTATGCCGGCAATAGAATAAAATGGCTTTTTATAGGACAAAAAGAGGTTTACCGATGCCAAAAAAGATAGCCAATAAACTGCCCAAGCCATCATTGGAGCATCTCCAGCGTCTTACTGACGATACAGGCCTGCTGCAGCACGCTAAATACATAATACCTGACCGGCTGAACGGCTACTGCACCGACGACAACGCACGGGCTCTCATCGCCGTTACTAAATATTACAAACAATATCCTGAACCGGAGGTTTTGAGGCTGTTTGAAATATATTTGGCCTTTCTCTATCACGCCTTAAAACCGGATAAGATGGTATATAATTTCCTCGACTACAACAGAAAGTGGAGAACCGGCGAGCCGCAGCACGATGCGCTGGGCAGAACCATCTGGGCCTTTGGCTCAGTAATCGCCGCCCCGCCAAATGATGATTATATTCCTGTTATCAAAGAATTTTTTTTTGACGCCTTAAATCATATTTCATCGATGCCGCCGAGAGGTATGGCATTTTCTATTTTCGGCTTGTCCGAATTCTTAAGTAAATTTCCCGAGGACGCCCAGGCAATCGAACTGTTAACTGTCGCCGCTGAGAATCTTGTCAAAAATTATAACAAATACGCATCGGCAGAATGGAACTGGTTTGAAGATATTCTTTCATACGCAAACGCAATTATGCCGGCTGCTATGTATGCCGCCACGAAAATTCTCAAAAACCGGACATATCTTGACATCGCGGACCAGACCTGCTCTTTTCTGCTGGCCAATACTTTTAACGGAAAACATTTCAGCTTCATAGGCTCAAACGGCTGGTATCCAAAAGGCAAAAAACGTGCGCAGTTTGACCAGCAGTCTATCGAAGCTTCAACTACAGTTGTAATGCTCGCAAAGGCGTATCAGGCGACAAAAGATAAAAAATACCTTTCACTGCAAAAAAAGGCATTTAACTGGTTTTTAGGAGAAAATGACATTAACACGCCGCTTTATGATGTGACAACAAAGGGCTGCTGCGATGGATTGGGCGCCGATGGAGTAAATATAAATCAAGGCGCGGAAAGCATACTAAGTTTCTTATTGGCACGATTGGCTTTAATCTAAAATCAAAATGAATCCCGCACCTTCTAAATATTTGATTTATTACGGCTATCTTTTAAATGGCAGAGAGAAGAATAATGGAAATATAAATGGTTTAACGAAGATTAAATAGAAAGAAGGTGCGGGGTGAAAGTCGCAACATTCAACGCTAATTCGATAAGGGCCAGGACGGAAATAATCGTAAACTGGCTGGCGGAAAACAAGCCTGATGTTTTATGCGTGCAGGAGACAAAGGTTCAGGACAAGGATTTTCCAACTGAAGCATTTGCAAAAACTGGATATGAGTTTGTCTTCAAAGGCGAGAAAAGCTATAACGGCACAGCAATTTTCAGCAAACACAAAATCACCAATGTAGAATTCGGTCTCGACGGTGAGCCTAAAGATGAAGCGAGAATGATAAAGGCAAAAACAAGCGGAATTACGATTGTGAATACTTATATTCCGCAGGGTTTTGAGATTGAATCTGAAAAGTATCAATACAAACTCGACTGGCTCAAAAGACTGTTTGAATATTTTAAAAAGCATTTCAAGCCGACAGATAAATTAATATGGACAGGCGATTTCAATATCGCTTATGAAGCAAAGGATGTTTACGACCCGGCTGCGCTTGACGAGACGGTTTGTTTCAACCGGCAGCTTTCACAGACTTTAAAAGAGTTTATGGAATGGGGCTTTACCGACCTTTTCAGAAAACATTGCAGCGAGAGCGGACAGTTTACTTTCTGGGATTATCGGGAGCCGAACGGTTTTAAAAGGAATCATGGCTGGCGGCTCGATTATATAATGGGGACATCGCCGATGGAGAAGGCTTGTACGAATTGCTATATTGATAAAAAACCGAGAACGCTTGAAAAGCCCAGCGACCATACCTTCCTCGTCGCTGAATTCAGGAACTAAACAACATCCCGGTCTTCGGAACGGCGTTTTTAATCCAAATCTTTTTTACTTCTCCGGTCGCCGTTGCGGCGTTCAGGACCATTATAGCCAAAGGCAAATTTTCTGCGGTCTGAACCTTTACGTTTTTCAGAGTCCCCCTGCTTATCCTGTTTATTTTTATCAGATGACATAATCCTTATCCTTTCGCTTTTTTATGTTATCCGCAATATATTTCGACAGAAACAGGCTGTTTTAATGAGTTTTTAATCGCCGTTTCGCTCCTGAATTTAGACTTTCAGGCCTGTCTTCCTTCTTGAGATAATTAATTTCAGCAGCCGTAAGCGGCCTGTAATCGCCCAGGGCCAGACGTTCCAGAGAAATTTTGCCGATGTGAGTTCTCTTAATCGAGGTTACTTTGTAGCCGAATTTGGCCATAATTCTTTGAATCTGCCTGTTGAGACTCTGCCGGACTTTTATTTCGAGCAGCGATTGTTTTTCTGTGGCCCTGAGAATCTTAAGCTTGGCAAGCATAGATTTGCCTTCCGCCAGCCAGACACCCTTTTTGAGTTTTTCTATCGCATCCGGCGTTATTCTGCCCTTTATTTCCACTAAATAGGTTTTTTCAAGGCCGTATCGGGGATGTGTAAGAAGGTTGGCAAGGGCCGAATCATTGGTCAGAATTATCGCCCCTGCGGTATCGGTATCGAGTCTGCCGATGCAGAAAATTCTCTGGTCGCTGCCGATTAAATCGACCGCTTTTCTTCTGCCCGCAGGGTCATAGTTTGTGCAGATAACGCTTTTGGGCTTATTGAGCAGATAATAAACCTTTTTGGCAAAACGTATTTTTTTGCCGCCAACGGTAATAATATCCTTATCGATATCCGCAAAGGCCGGCAGAGTATCGACAATTCTGCCGTTGACCCTTACCAGCCCTTCAAGAATAATCAGCTCACAATTTCTTCGCGAATCAATGCCTGCCGCGGCAAGTATTTTGTGCAATCGTTCTGTAGCCATATTTTAATTTTCTAAGAGTATTTTTTCCTTAATTCTTCAAGAAATTTTGCCGCAGCATCTTTGCCGCCCAATCCGAACGCAAGAGCCAAAGCAAATACAATGCCGCCAAGGACAATATTAAAGGTAGCCGTTACCAAAAGCGGTGCGATACCGAGCTGTTCCAGTGAAATAGTTATCGCAAAGATTATAATCGCCCATCGGCTTATAGCGGCAAGCATCTCCGGTTTGGGTAATTTGGCATTGCCCGCGGCCGTGCGAACTATTCCCGATACAAAGCTGGCCAAAAACATAGCGACTATCAGAACAAGCAGGGCCGCTATGACCTTCGGGATGTAAGCAAATAAGCTTGAAAGAATATCGGAACTCTTCGGCAATCCCAGCGCGTCAACCGTCATCACTAAAACCATAATAATAATCAGCCAATAAACTATGTTGCTTACCAGCTCTCTGGCGGAAATTTCTAAATTCCCTTTCTTAAGAATTTCTGATATGCCCGCCTTGTCCGCCAGTACATCGAAGCGTAATGTCTTAAGCAGCCAGTCAACTAATCGTCTGATTGCCTTGGCCACAATCCAGCCCACTATCAGGATTACTAATGCTCCCAGCAGGACAGGAAGATAAGCCAATATTCTGGTCAACATTTGACGAACCGGCTCTACAATTAGATTGTTCCATTCTATTACAGCTAACATTTTATGTACCTCCAAATTGTTAATACTGAACCCTTGCCCTTGTATAGTTCAACCCCTTCTTACTCTTCCCATAAAAATAGATGTATAAACAATATACGAACATACGAGAGCCGATATGTCAACTCTATTTCCGGCCTTTTGCAAGGCTTGCCAGAATCCAGCTCAACATAACTATAAAGGCTTAAAGATAGTTATGTTACAATGACTTTGAGAATTTAGGCAAGTTTTTAGTTGACTAAACAGGGATTTTTGCCGATAATTACTATACAGCTTTTGTGTATAAGTACCGAATTTAACTGAACTAATATCCATTTCAGGAGATATTAAATGGCAGTCGCTCGTCAGGAACAGGGCAATGTAATGCTTTATACAGCTATTACTTTTGTCGGATTATTCATTATTTCCGCGATCATAGCGGTTATTTTTTACATAAAATCTGAAGACTGGCGAAACCAATACCTTACAAGCCAGCAGCAATTGGAAGAGTTTGCTACAACACCGGAGGTTCAAAATCAAGGCACCCTTATCGGCCAGAAAGACCGCCAGGCCAGCCGAGTCAAACAACTCATCGGCTACCTCGACAAATTTTATAAAATATCTACCGGCAGTGAACCGCAGGAGACAAGCGCAGAAGTAAAACTCGGCGAGCTTGAAACAAAATACAAGGATATTGTTACCGCCCTTCCAAAAGACTTTGTCATTACCACAGAAGCTAATGACACCAATAACGGGCCGGGCATTTTCAGAATAGTCGAAATGTATAATAATAAGTTCAACCAGAAAGATGAGCTTATCAGTCAGTTAAATACCCAGATCGATGACCTCGGCAGTGAATCTGACACAAACAAAAAAGGCGCAGCGGAAAGAGAAACCCAACTGCTTACGCAGCTCCGCACAATACGCCAGGACGCCAACAGCGTCCAGCAGAGCTATAACCAGCTTCGTGCGCTTATGGACAAGAAAGCCGACGAGCAGGTACAGGCGCTTATGCAGCAGCGGGACGAGGCGATAGCGGAAAAGAACAAAACCAGACAGGAACTGCTCGAAACAATGAGCAAGCTGAGCATTACGCAAAACAGGCTGCAGGGTTCGCTTGAAAAACTGGATGTATTGAAACCCCGGCCCAAAGAAGATATTGCCGCTTACAAACCGGATGGCCATATTATCTCAATCGATATAGCGTCAAATATTGTCTTTATTGATATCGGCAGCGACGCAAAGATTTATCCCGGATTGACTTTCTCCGTATATGACAGAAACGCCCCCATTCCGACAGACGGCACAAGCAAGGCTGAAGTAGAAGTATTCAACGTGGACAAAAATACCGCGATGGCAAGGATAAACAGGTCAAGCAAAAAGAATCCTATCTCCCAAGGCGATATGATTGTCAATCTAATCTGGGATAGCACAGCTATCAACAGTTTTGTCGTCGCGGGAGACTTCGATTTTGACGGCAACGGCGAAACCGACCCTGACGGCGCAACAAAAATCAAACAGCTTATCGAAAACTGGGGCGGAAAAGTTGAAGATGCCGTAACTATCGACACGGACTTTGTCATACTCGGCAATCAGACGCAAGTGAAGAAAAAACCCACTCTCGACGAAATAGAACTCGACCCACTGGCTACAGAAAAATACGAAGCGTCACTGAAAGCATCGGAAAAGTATCAGGAAGTTAAAGCTCAGGCGAAAGACCTCTTCATTCCTGTTTTCAACCTGAAAAGATTCCTGAACTTTATCGGATATGAATCCCTGGCCACAGGTAAGAAGTAAAAGGGTAAAAGAACAATATAAGAGATTTATTCCTGCGGCTCAATGCCGATTGAGGCAACATAAACTTCGCCTGTATATCCCGCCGACCGCAGGTTCTTAAAACCTTTTTTCGCCGCCGCAAATGTAACCGTCGCGATTGCCTTTATCGCTGTGCTTAAAGGCTCTCCGGTATCACAGTCAAGACCCGAAGGAATATCAACTGCTATAACCGGTTTATTAAGTGCATTTATCGAATTGATAAGTTCCGCGAATCCGCCGGCAAGTTCACCTGTCAACCCCGTTCCGAAAATAGCATCTATAATCAAATCACAATCACAAGCGATAGTTTCGACATCTTTTCTAATATTCGCCGAGGCGGCCTCAAGGCTTTTAACCGTAATTCCCATCTTACAAACAATTTTATAATTTATCTCGGCGTCGCCTTTTATTTTTGAGGCCGGCCCGCAAAGACCAATAACCACACTGAAACCGGCGTTTTTCAAATGCCGGGCGATTACAAAACCGTCTCCGCCATTGTTGCCTGTGCCGCAAAAGATGCAGACCTTTGAGCCTTTTCGTTTTTCCAGTTCCGCGATAACGATTTCGCCGCAGCCTGTTCCGGCATTCTCCATCAGCACAACGCCGGGCACACCGGCAGTATTTATAGCCCAGGCGTCAAAATCGCGAACCTGCTGCCGAGTCAAAACCAAATCATTCTGCCTGTCAAACTTCCTTATCATATTATCGATTATACTCCTGCCGGGTAGAGCGTCAATAAATTGATTTATTGTTGAATATTTGAAGTTTGGCGTTACCATTTAAGCTTATGAATATTTTGCTGACAAATGATGATGGGATCCTGGCTCCGGGAATAGCGGCAGCCTATAAAGAGCTTATTAAACTCGGCGACGTAACCGTTGTCGCCCCATCCGATAGAATGAGCGGCGCAGGGCACAGTATTACGGTATTTGAGCCGCTGGCCTGCGAAAAAATAAATATCGAAGACAAATTCAGCGGATACAGCGTAAGCGGCTCGCCCGCGGATTGCGTCAAGCTGGCGATTATGGAACTATGTCCGAAAAAACCAGACCTTGTCGTAAGCGGCATAAATCACGGCGCAAACGTAGGTATTAATGTCTATTATTCCGGCACGGTAGCCGCCGCGATGGAGGCCGCGTTTTACAGAATACCGGCAATCGCGCTAAGCGCAGCCTATGAAGAACAGATGGATTTCAAAAACGCCGCTAAATATTGCGTCACAGTAATGAATAAACTGCTGCCGATTAGTTCTCCCGGCGTGATAAATATCAATATTCCCCGCCTTTCGCAAGGCAAGCCCAAGGGCATAAAAATCGTACCGCAGTCAACAATGGGTTTTGATGAACACTTTGTAAAACAGAAAAGCGATACGGGGCAAACACTATATCAGCTTGCAGGCGGGACTCATCGCGATAAAGACCTGCCCAGCGATACCCTTGCATTGAACGAGGGCTTTATAACAGTTACAGCTCTGGGCTTTGATATGACCGATTATAATGGTATGAAAAAACTTAACGAGAAAAACCTGTAGTGATTTAAGGAAAAAGATAATGGCCGCAAAAAAACAATCCCAGATTTGCATAATAACCGTTACCGGCAAAGACAGAGTCGGCATCATCGCCAAACTTGCCAACGCTATGGCAAACGCGAATATCAATATCGTTGACGTCAATCAGAAAATTATGGAAAACTACTTCGTTATGACGATGGCCGTTGATATCGCAAAGGCGGCAATAACTATTCCGCAGATTCATAAGAAGCTGGACAAAATCGGCGAGGAAATGAAGCTTAAAATCACCTTTCAGGACGAAAAAATCTTCAAAATGATGCATCGCATCTAAATTGAAAATTGAAGATTTAAGATTTAAGATTTAAGAAGCAATCCAATAAATAGCTGCCGGCTTCGACAGGTTTTGTTTTTAATAAGATTTTAAATGTTAAATTTTAAATCTTAAATAAACCCGGTGTCTTCGTGTGTTGGCAGTTAAGTTTTTTACTTCTTGCAAAATTAGTATTTATCTATAAAATTACACCAGAGTTGCGTCCGTAGCTCAATTGGATAGAGTGCCGGCCTACGAAGCCGAAGGTTACAGGTTCGACTCCTGTCGGACGCATTATTCTTAGCCGCAAAGGCACTAAGAATGTCATTTCCGCGAAAGCGGGAATCCAATTCAATTTTTTTTGTGCCTTTGTGTCTTAGTGGCTAAGTTTTTAAGGAAAAAATATGGAAACAAAAAAAGATTTTTCAGAGCAAATACTTGAAAAAGCGACGTCTCTTTTCAAGCACATCGTTCTACCGGAAGGCGGCGATGAGCGAACAATTGAGGCAGCCAAAAAAATCACCGACCGCAAAATGGCAAGGCTGACTATCCTCGGCGACGATAAACAAATCGCTGACGCACTCAAAAATATAGGGGCAAAAACAAACGACATCAATATCATAAATAATTTCACCAGCGAAAAACTAAAAGATTATACCGAGCAATTTTACCAGCTTCGTAAAAACAAAGGCGTTACTCCCGAATCAGCTCTTACAACCATCAAGGGCAGGGTCTATTTCGGTACGATGATGGTAAAAAACGGCGAAGTTGACGGCCTTGTTTCAGGAGCAACCCATTCAACAGCTGATACTGTCCGCCCCGCTCTGCAAATCATAAAAGCAGCCAAAGGCATTGAAACCGTTTCGAGTATGTTCTTTATGACCAACAGTAAAATGACAATCCTCTTTGCCGATTCAGGATTGAACGAAGACCCTGACGCCAAGCAGCTTGCAGACATTGTCCTTGCGACCGCACGAACAGCAAAGCAATTCGGCATCGTTCCGAAAATCGCAATGCTTTCATATTCGACAAAAGGCTCCGCCAAAGGCACTGGACCGGATAAAATGATTAAGGCAACTGAACTTGCCAGGGAAAAACTCGCCAGTGAATTCAACGGCGAATATCTAATCGATGGCGAATTGCAGTTTGATTCAGCCTTTGTGCCGAAAGTCGCTGCGAAAAAGTGTCCTGATAGTCCCATTAAAGGTCAGGCCAATGTATTTATCTTCCCGGATTTGGGTGCTGGAAATATCTGCTACAAAATGGCGGAAAGACTCGCCGGCCTGAACGCCTACGGCCCAATTTTGCAGGGTTTGGCAAAGCCGGTCAACGACCTCTCAAGAGGCTGTAATAGTGATGATATTGTCGCGGCAGTAGCGATAACAGCTATTCAGGCGTTTTAAATTCGAAATCCTAATATCGAAATCCAAAACAAATACGAATTACCAAAACTTAAATAACCAAAACAAAATAGTTTTGAACATTTGAAAATTAGAATTTTGAATTTGTTTCGTATTTCGGGTTTCGTGTTTCGTATTTTTCGCAAGATATGGCAAATATACCAATAAAAAGTCATTTCGTTATTCATAAACACACCAAAGGCAATGAGACTCACTGGGATTTGATGATTGAATCTGGTGATGTTTTGAAAACCTGGCGATTGGAAAACCCGCCTGAAAAATTAGTTAGCGAAGCTAATGAAAAAACAAAAGCCACCCCTATTGCCGACCACGATAAAAAATTCCTCACATACCAGGGCATTGTCAACAACGGCAAAGGAACTGTTGAAATAGTCGATGAGGGAACCTGCATAATTGAATCAATATCCGAAAATGATATGAAAATAATCTTCGACGGTAAAATAGTAAGAGGACAATTTATACAAGCTAATTCCTGCCTACAAAGATATTAGACTATTAAGGAAAATCTGATGTTTATAACATGGCCCAATGCAGTTTCAAACGAAAGCACAATTTGGAGATATATGGATTTTAGTAAATTTGTAGATTTGCTTGACTCGCAACGCTTATTCTTTACCCGACTTAGTAAATTACGAAAGGATGACCCTTATGAAGGTTCACTTGTACCATTTTACCCTAATTATAAAGAAGGTAAATCTTCAGAAATAATTAAAGAATCGGACAAAGGGCTTCCTAATGATTTTTTCGTTAGTTGCTGGCATTTAAGTGATATAGAATCTGCAGCCCTGTGGAAATTATATTCCAATAGCAACGAGTGCATTGCTATTAAATCAACAGTTGCGAAACTGGTAAGCTCTATAGTACACAACGAAGGATACTGTAACACCTCTATAGAAATAAAGGCGGTAGAGTATGGCCACGAAAAAGCAAGGAGTAGAAATAATAACTCTAATTCTGTTCGCAGTTTTGATGTTGTTTTTACAAAGAGACGAGAGTTTGCACACGAAAAAGAATTACGATTAGCAATATGGGCAGATACGTTACCCACTCCAATTCTTCCAGATGCTCCCGGGCTAAAATTGGAAGTAAATTTAGAATCTATGATATCTGAGATTGTTATTGGCCCTGAAGCACCTGATTGGACGAAAGATTTGGTTAAAAGTATCTCAAAAAAATATGATTTTTCTTTTGAAATAAAGCAGTCAACTCTACTAAAGTTAACTCTTTAAAATTATATACTTTACCTTGCAATCAGCTTATATTTTTCAGGATTTTCTATAATGCTGACAGACAGGTCAACATCGAGATTCGGCCAGTAAAGATGGGTTTTGTGCAGCAATTCTACTTTCGTCAAATCGCCAACAGCAGTTTTCTTGAACCAGGGAAATTTATCAAAAGGCAAAAAGTATTCTTTTCCTTTTAAAAAAATCCAAAAGCCGTGCTGGGAGATGTTTGTAATCTCAGGCTTTAAAGTGCTTTTGCCATGCTTTAATGATTTCACTTTTATGTTCCTCAACTAATTTTTGAAGTTTATTTAACTGCGTTTTTGAAAAACCACTATAAGCCGACAACGCTATTGTTGGTTCTATCCAGAATTTCGCCTCGCCGTCAGGAGAAACAATATGCACGTGAATTCGTTCCTCTTCCCTTGAGAAAAAATAGAACCTGTAATTGCCTATGTGAAAAACAGTCGGACTCATATTATTTAGTATAAAACACCTGTCCGGATTTGTCAATTATCAAATATCCTCTATACTCCAAACTCTGCCCCTAAACCCTATTTCCCCTTAATATATTCGTTAATCGCGGCGGCGGTTCGGCCCTGGCCCATAGCTAAAATTACAGTCGCGGCGCCAAGAACAATACCGCCTCCGGTGCAACTCGTAACGCCTTTGGCAATATAACGTTACAATGCTTTTCCCGAATCCCGTTCTTTAATAATATTAAAAATTACTTTCATATTATTAAAATTCCCTTGCTTTAATAAAATTAAAGTGTATTTTCATAATATGAAAGTACAGTTCGGAGTTTATGATGGAAAATACCATTCCTGAATGGGTCAAAAGTTTATCCGAAGAGGACTGGCAGTTTACAAAGAGATTACTGCTGGCTTCGGGGTCATTGAAAGACGTTGCCGAGCAATACGGTATTTCTTATCCTACAGTAAGAATCAAGCTCAACCGTCTTATAGAAAAAGTGCAAATTCTCGATTCGAAAAAACCAAAGACAAAATTTCATCAGAAAATTCAGCTTCTTGTAGTTGAAGGAAAGCTTGATATCTCGGTTGCAAAAACATTACTTAAAACATTTGAAGAAAGTTCTAAATAAAAAGGAGAAATATATGAGATTGTTTAATTGGGCAGAAAGTTTTAAAGAACAACCGACATGTGAGGATATTCTTAAAAGAGTCACGAAAGCCGAAATAAAGTATTGGATTTTTTTGGTGCTGTCAGTTGCTATTACTTTATGGGGGATCAACATTGTCACAAACGCACCTGAAAATAATCCAAAGGAGTACACTATTGGATTAATTCTCGCTATTGCGGGACTTATCAATATTGCCTTAATAAAACTGTGGGCGCACATAATTTTGACGACGTATTTTATCATCTGGGACAGCAAAAACAGAATTGACGCTGAAATACGGAAATCAGAAGCCGCGGACTTATGAAGCAAGCTTATTCCCTGTTTTTGAGGTATTCATTAATCACCGCTGCGGTTCGGCGATGCTAATACCGTATTCCCATTTCTCTTAATTGTTCGAGTAAATTATCGTGTCCCTGATAGTGGATTGCATTGAAACCGAGTAATCTGCCGGCATCGGCAAATTGTTTTATATCGTCTATATAAATACAATTTTGCGGGGCCAGTTTTATCTTTTTTGTCATATCATCGAAAATTGCTTTATCCGGTTTCATAGCCCCAACCTCAAAAGAAGCTGTTACAGCATCGAAAAGGCTGAAAATCTCAATCTGTTTTATACCCCTTTCAAAATCCCATACAGCAGTATTCGACAAAAGACCAAGTTTGTATGCCGGTTTTAATTTTTTAATCAGGTCGAAAGTTTCAGAAATAGGCGTGAAAATATTTATATGTCCATCTATAAAATCTGATTCGCTGATAGACAGCCGGCACAATTCCACAATTTCCCGATAGAACTCATCTCCGGAAATTAGACCTGTTTCAAATCTTATACAGGCATCCGTATCGTGATAAATCAGTTTCTCAAGTTCGCCGACAGACTTATCGCAACAAAACGAAAGTTTTTTGAGAAAAATAGTTTTGTCGAATTTACAGATGACATTCCCAAAATCAAATATAAATGCCTTAATTGACATTTTCCTGCTCCGTAACCATTTCCGGCTTTTAAGACCTATTTTTTGCTTTTGAGGTATTCGTTAATCGCCGCTGCTGCGGTTCTGCCCTGGCCCATAGCTAAAATTACAGTCGCGGCGCCGAGAACAATATCTCCGCCTGCGTAAACGCCTTCAAGAGAGGTCTTGCAGTTCTCATCGACAGTAATATTGCCCCATTTGTTCAAATTTAAGCCTGTTGTGGTCTGGCCGATGAGCGGATTTGCTCCGTTGCCGATAGCAATAACCACCGTATCGACATCAATCGTAAATTCAGAGCCCTCAATCGGCACAGGTCTGCGCCTGCCTGATGAATCAGGCTCGCCAAGTTCGTATTTGAGACACTCAATCGATTTTACAATGCCGTCGGAATTGCCGATAATTCTTTTTGGATTGCGTAAAAGATGGAATTCGATTCCTTCTTCTTTTGCGTGATGGACCTCTTCGACTCTTGCGGGCATTTCTTTTTCGCTTCGGCGGTAAACAAGATAAACCTTTTCAGCACCAAGCCTTACAGCAGTTCTGGCAGAGTCCATCGCGACGTTTCCGCCGCCGACGACCGCGACGCGTTTCGACATTGCGATTGGCGTATCAGATCCTTTGCCGAAATCATAAGCACGCATCAAATTTGCTCTTGTCAGATATTCATTGGCGCTGTAAACGCCGACAAGGTGTTCGCCTTCGATACCCATAAACATCGGCAGTCCTGCTCCAACACCGACATAAACGGCATCGAAACCGTCTTCGGTAAGCTGTTTTATGGTTTTCGTCCTGCCGACGACAAAATTGCAAATTATTTTAACGCCCATTTTTTCAAGCGTATCGATTTCTTCCTGCACAATCGCCTTTGGCAGACGAAATTCCGGAATGCCGTAAACCATCACGCCGCCGGTTTTGTGAAATGCCTCGAATACCGTTACATCGTGTCCTGCCCTGCGAACATCGGTAGCGACGACGATTCCGCCGGGGCCTGAGCCTATTACGGCTACTTTTTTCCCTGTCGCCGCGGCAACTGTCGGGCTCGACTGGTCGTGCTGTTTTCTGCCCCAGTCTGAAACAAATCTTTCGAGCCTGCCGATTGAGACTGACTTTTCGACATCCTTAAATTTTTTGCCGACGGTGCAGGGAAGCTGGCACTGTACTTCCTGTGGGCATACTCTTCCGCAAACAGCCGGAAGAAGTGAATTTTCTCTGATTATATCGAGCGATTTCTTGAAATTTCCATCGGCGATTTCAGCAATGAATTCTTTTATCTTTATTCTTACCGGACAACCCTCGACACAGGGAGCGTTTTTACACTGCAGACACCTCAGAGCTTCGAGACGAGCTTCTGTTTCGGTATATCCAAGCGCAACCTCATTGACATTCTTTCGCCGTGCCACTGAATCCTGCTGCGGCATCGGCTGAGGCGGAATATTAAATCTGTCGGAAGGTTTTAATGTGCCGTCTTTATGTTTCTTCAAAAGCCCATCGAGTAATTGCTGCTGGTTCAATTTAGTATCCTTTTTAGCCACCGAGTAAAAATTTTTATTCATAGCCACAGAGAACACAGAGACCACAGAGATTATATTTTTTACTTACAGTGTAAATCCGCGTTAATCCGTGTCTAAAAAGTTAGTGTAAATCCGTGTCATTTTCATAAGCCGATTTTGCATTTATGTTTGTTATATTCTTCCAGTGCCTGGGCTTCCTGTTTTTTATAAGCCTGCATACGTTTCATCATCAAGTCGAAATTCACCAGGTGCCCGTCGAACTCCGGCCCGTCGACGCAGACGAATTTTGTTTGTCCACCGACTTCTACTCTGCATCCGCCGCACATTCCAGTTCCGTCAATCATAATCGTATTAAGCGAAACAACAGTTGGCACATCGTATTTTTTCGTAGTCGCACAGCAAAACTTCATCATTATCGCAGGCCCTATCGCAACTGCAAGGCCGGGCTTGGGCGTTCTTTGACAGATTTCATCGAGGGGGCCTGTAACAAGCGCCTTTCTGCCGTAAGAGCCGTCATCGGTAACAATAATAATTTCATCGCTTACAGCTTTAAAATCATCTTCGAGAATTAAAAGTTCTTTTGTTCTTGCGCCGAGGATACTGATAACTTTATTGCCGGCTTTTTTCATCGCGGTCGCAATCGGCAGCAGCGGAGCATTTCCAATTCCGCCGCCGATGCAAACGACAGTTCCGAATTTTTCAATATGTGTTGGTTTGCCCAATGGGCCAAGTATATTTTCCACGCTGTCGCCGACATTCAAATGACCAAGCTCAACGGTACTTTTACCGACAGCCTGCCAGATAAGACGGATTGTACCTTTTTTTGCATCGAAGCCTGCTATGGTCAGAGGAATTCTTTCGCTGTATCCTCCGGCTAAGCAGACAATTACAAACTGGCCCGGACTGGCTGCCGCGGCCACCAGCGGAGCTTCGATATCAGCCATATAGACATTAGGACACAACTGCTTTTTTGACAATAACTTATGTGACAATTTGGCCGCCTTTCGCTCAAATTTGATTTAAGAAGCGGGATTATTGCCGATTTTGAGTAATTGGTCAAGTAATTACGCCACCTTTTTCACATTCTAAACTGCTGTAAGAAAAAACCTTATTTTTGAGCTGTTTTTCGATATTTTAACTTAAAAAATACTGAAAAAAAGTGCTTGCCGATTAGAAGTCTTTGCTGTATAGTGGTTTGCGGTTTTTGAAACTGATGAATCATCAACTGAATATTCGTAAATAAACTTGATTTAGATTAAGGACTCTTTAAGAGCTTAAAAATAAAAACCAATTCCTAATCCTGTCTGTTGATACGAGGTACACTATGACAACAATAACGAAGAAAGAATTAATTGACCGTATTGCGGAACAAACCCAGGCCAAAAGAGTTGTGGTCAAGCGGGTTGTTCAGTCGTTTCTCGATGAGATAATTTCAGAGCTCATCAAGAACAACCGTCTTGAATTCCGCGACTTTGGCGTCTTTGAGGTTCGTACTCGCGAAGCGAGGGTAGCTCAAAATCCCAAAACACTCGAAAGAGTGGAAGTGCCCTCCAAGCGGACTGTAAAGTTCAAAATGGGTCGGCTGATGAAGGAAAAACTCGGCGGTAAAGTTCCCTCATCTCCAGGTGAATGAGAAGCTATAACCGATATATTTTACGCGGTTTAAAGATATAATCAGGCCGACTTTGGTTGGCGGCCTGAAACCGAAGGGGGCAGTATAAAAGGAGTTCCTATGGCAGAGGGAGTTGTCAAGTGGTTTGACCCAAAAAAGGGTTACGGCTTCATAGACGGCAACGGTCAGCCGGATATATTTGTTCATCATACCGGTTTTAAGACAAAAGGCCTTAAAATCCTCAACCAGGGCGATAAAGTCAGCTTTGCAATAGGACAGGGCGAAAAAGGTCCGCGCGCCGAAGATGTGGTTCTTGTGGAAGTGGAATAAGTTACAGCCGATAGGATGGCTTTAACCTGTACCCGTCAGAGGCTCGGGAAAGGCTCGGCGGAATAAATTTTGTTTTATAAAAAAGCTCGATTTCCGATATTTAACATCTGAAAGAAATGAGCGAGGAGGAAATGGCATTTGTTGAATCGCAATCTGCTCTGAATTGCAGCGTGCTTGTACTAAACAAGCATTATATGCCGTTGCGCATTATAGACGTCAAAAGGGCGATGTGTATGCTGTGCAGGGAACTTGCCGAAGTCATATCTTACGAACAGGGCCAGTATTACAACTACGATTTCGAAAGTTGGAGAGACATCTGCCAGATAAAAAGGTCTTTCGAGCCAAACGAACACGACTGGATTACCACAGTTAATTTTTACATAGCCGTACCAAGAATCGTCAGACTGCTGTTCTATGACCGTTTGCCGAGAAACGATGTCAAATTCAACAGGCGTAACATCTTTGCCCGTGACAGCAACAGATGCCAGTACTGCGGGAAAAAATTCCCGACAAACGAATTGTCCCTCGACCATATTATCCCGAGAAGTCTGGGTGGAGCCGCGACATGGGAAAATCTTGTCTGCGCCTGCACAGATTGTAATGCCAAAAAAGGAGGCAGAACGCCCAGGCAGGCGGGAATGACCCTTGTCAGACTGCCGGCAAAACCTAAACGCAATCCGACTGTTCATCTGCACCTGAACCATCAAAGATATCATAGCTGGAAACAGTTCCTCGACCACGCATACTGGTCTGTGGAATTAACATAGAAAATATTTTTTCGCAAAAAGGGATTTTATGAAAACACTTCTTTATATAAAAGCCTCACCAAGAAACGAAAGAAGCCATTCGCATACAACGGCCCAGGCCTTTTTGTCCGCGTATCGTCAGAAAAATCCGCAGGATAAAATCGTAACAATCGACCTGTTTAAGGAATCTTTGCCGGAATTTGATAATTTCGCGGCAGAATCGAAATACGCCATTATGCACGGCAAAGAAAAAACCGCTGAACAGGTAAAAAAATGGTCGCAGGTTGAAAAAGTGATCGAACAGTTCAAATCCGCTGATAAATATCTTATTTCAGCCCCAATGTGGAACTTCAGCATACCCTACAAACTTAAACACTACATTGATATTATAGTTCAGCCGAGTTACACATTCACCGTTACCAACGGCAATTACAAAGGTCTTGCTGGCGGTAAGCCGATTTGCCTGATACTCGCCCGCGGAGCAAGTTATGAAAATGATTCTCCAATAGCTTTTCAGAAAAGATATCTTGAATTTATTTTGGGTTTTATCGGTTTTACGGATATTAAAACAGTGATTTGCCAGCCTATGCTGGGCGATGAAAAAACCGTAAGCGATGCACAGGCCAAGGCCGTCGGTCAGGCTGAAACAATCGCACAAACATTCTGAAATCAGGATTTGTTATTAAGCATCTCTGCCGATAGCCTGCGCTATAGCTTTAAGCTGCGGCATAAGTTCCGAAAGAGTTTGTGGGGTAATTGACTGCGCCCCGTCGCTTAACGCGTGTTCAGGGTCCGGGTGACACTCGATAAGCAAACCGTCAGCGCCTGCCGCTATTGCCGCCCTGCACATCGCCGGTACAAGATGCGCATGACCTGTTCCGTGCGAAGGGTCAACAACTACAGGCAGATGAGTTTTATCTTTCAACTCCGGCACAATCGCCAGCGCAAGAGTATTGCGGACATATTCTTCATAAGTTCTTATTCCCCTTTCGCAGAGAATAACCTGAGAGTTTCCCGCGTTGATTATATACTCTGCGGCAAGCAAAAATTCATCGAGCTGCGCGCTCATACCGCGTTTTAACAGAACAGGCTTTTTGACTTTTCCCAGCGCCTCGAGCAGCGGGTAATGCTGCATATTTCTGGCGCCGATTTGCAGAACATCAACATATTCAGCTACAATGGGAATATGCTCAACAGCGACAACTTCAGTAATAACCGCCAGACCGGTTTGCTTTTTTGCTTTTGCGAGAATTTTAAGTCCTTCAACACCTAATCCCTGAAAACTGTAAGGACTCGTTCTCGGCTTAAATGCCCCTGCCCGAAGTCCGATACAGCCGGCGGCAGCAACTTTTTCAGCAGTCTGCAAAAGCTGTTTTTCATTCTCGACCGAACAGGGTCCTGCTATTACGCCTATTTTTTTACCTCCAAGCGGAAACCCCTTTGTGCCGATTTTTATTTGTGAATATTCTTTTTTTACTTCTCTCGATGCGATTTTATAAGGCGCAAGTATCGGCACAATTCGCTCGACATTCGGAGCGTTTTCGATTGCTCCCTTATCCACCATCCGTTTATCGCCCAGACAGGCTATAACCGTTCTGTTTGTTCCAACTATGACGTGCTCTTTTAAGCCGAATTCTTTTATCAAATCTACAACGTGCCTGACGTCCTGTTCGGAAGCGTTAGGTTTCATTACTACTATCATTTATTGTCTCCAATAGATTTGAAGGCCTGCGGCAGATAATCTATAATATCCATCGCGATTAAACTTATCTGGCCTTTCTCTTCCGCTGCCAAATCGCCCGCAAGACCGTGAACGTAAACGCCCAAAACCGAAGCGTTAAAATTATCAAGTCCCTGTCCGCACATCGCGGCAATTATTCCCGTAAGCACATCACCGGCCCCCGCCGTTGCCATTCCGGGATTGCCGGTAGTGTTGACATAACATTTTTCAGCATCGGCAACTACCGTACCGTGCCCTTTCAGCACAATAACAGCTTGGGCCGCTTTGGCAAATTCAACAGCGATAGATTCCCTGTCCTGCGGCATAGGTTTTCGCAAAAGAGCGTCCCAGAGCCTTTTCATTTCGCCCGGATGTGGTGTAAGAATAAGATTGGCTTTATTAATATCAGGCCAGTTTTTCAAAGCGGCCAGATTATTCAGGCCGTCGGCATCAATAACAAGTCTTATCGCATCCTGCCGCAAAAGATTTTCGAGCACTGCTTTTACGCCATTGGCGACACCAACGCCCGGCCCAAATGCGATAATATCATTTTCCTCGACAGCTTTCAAAACAGTATCTATCGCTTTGCTGCTGATTTTGCCTGATGAATCTTCGGCAAGCGGAATTGTCGTATAGCAAGGCTCTATCGCAGCAACTATCGGCAGAACGCTTTGCGGAACTGCGAGTCTTACCAGACCGGCACCGCCTCGTAATGCGCTTTGGGCGGCAATTGCCGCGGCACCGCTGAAACCTGTGCTGCCTGCAATTATGCAGACCTTTCCGAAATCGCCCTTGTGTGCATCCGCTTTGCGAACAGACAGTTTTGGTACCTCTGTTATTTTTCGCATAATATACCTTTCATCCCGTTAGAAATCTTTTTCATTATATATTTTAAGGCAACCTCTAAAAATGTCATTGCGAGGAGTCTCGCCTTTGGCGGACGACGAAGCAATCTCAGTTATTGCTTCAGAAATGAGACTGCTTCGCTTCGCTCGCAGTGACAAATCTAATTTTTAGAGGCACCCTTAACCTTAATCATTTTAAATGAAATTTCTCATAAGAAAACCTTTCTTTTATTTTAGATTTTCTAACGGGATTTAATCTTCGCAGCCGGCTTTAGCCTCAAGTGTCATATCGGCAAAAAGGCCTGCTTTGTATTTATGAAAGCCGAGAGAAGCTATCATAACCGCATTATCCGTACAATATTTTTTTGGCGCAACCAGCAGTGTTCTGCCGGTTTGTTTTGCCATTTTTTCAAGTTCATTTCTTAAAAGATTATTAGCCGCGACGCCCCCGCCGAGCAGAATCGTTTTCGCTCCGATTTTATCGACAGCCATTTCGGTTTTTCTTACGAGAACATCTATTACAGCAGCCTGGAACGACGCGGCAATATCGGCAATTTCCTTTTGGCTCATTTTGCCGACACGATTTCCCCCCTTCATATCCTTGCCGCAGCAGTGATAAAGAACCGCGGTTTTCAAGCCGCTGAATGAAAAATCGAGTGAATCCTTCGCGAGCATTGTTCTGGGAAATTTAATCGCATCAGGATTGCCGTCTTTTGCGGCTTTTTCAATACTCGGTCCGCCGGGGTACGGCAGATTTAAAATCGATGCGACTTTATCAAATGCCTCACCCGCCGCATCGTCAATAGTTGAGCCGAGCAGATGAAGTTCAAGAATATTTTTACACTCATATAGACTGGTATGTCCGCCTGAAACAACAAGAGCCACAGCGGGAAGCTGCAGATTTTTTTCGTCCATCATTGCCGATTGAAGATGGGCGTGAATATGATTTATCGCAATCAGTGGTTTTTCCAAAGCAAGCGCAAGCGTCTTTGCGGCAGTTAGTCCGACGATAAGCGCAACGGTAAGCCCCGGCTGATTCGCAACCGCCACCGCGTCTATATCGCTTTTGTCGAGCCGGGATTGCTCGATAGCCTGCTGAACAATCGGATAAATCTTTTCAATATGTGCTCTTGAGGCAATTTCAGGCACAACACCGCCGTATTTCTGGTGAAGCTCTATTTGAGAAGAAATGACATTTGACAGTACTTCTGCCCCATTGCGTACCACCGCGGCGGCAGTTTCATCGCAGCTTGTTTCTATACCGAGGATATTGATATCAGGCTTCATCCCGCACCTTCTTTTAATTCGTTTTTCTTAAAATCTTTCATAATCATATAACCGCTTCACTTCTTAATAAAATCCGAATAATTCCTGAATATTTAGAAGGTGCGGGATTCATCTGGTAAAATGATAATGAATTGCACCGGATATGTCAATTTAACTGGAAAATAAAATGCGGACTAAGCGCCAAGGGCATCCCTGCAAAAATCGGGAAACTTCGCCAAAAGATACGCCTTTTCCATCTCCATTCTTTCCTGCGGTAAATTCCTGTCAAAAAGACAGACGAAATATTCCCTGTCTGTCTCGTACTTATCCTGTCTTGAAATTGTGCCGTTTCTTCTAATAACCTGTCCGTCATGAAACTTCAGGGCGATGTCGAGTTTATCCCCTTCTTTAAATGCCAATCCCTGCGGGTTAATATCCGGAATGAAAAACCTGACGGCCTTTGCTGAAAGACCGACCACCTGCACCCGCATACCAACAATCGCGGGAGATGCCGCCAGCGGATAAGATATCCTGCGGCACTGACGCCTGTCGTCAGTTTGTCTTCTATCGCTCTTGCGATTATCAGTATCTACCTCTTGTGGATTCTCTCTTCGGGAACCTTTCCTTCTGTCAATGCCGTCCCATTCCATAACACAGCCTCCTTACTTTAATTCTAAAGTCGCCGCTTTGCTTTTACAAGTATAAAAATCTGCCGTAATATACTTTTAATGACCCTGATAGGTGTGAACCTCAGGGGTATAAGCTCTGCCGGAACAAGCTCTGTATGCCCCTCGGCCGGCAAAAAATCGCCGACAATTTGAATATTTTGTTTATCCATACAGCCAAAACCTATTTTTCGGGCAGTTCTGATTAAAGGCAGTTGCTCAGGAGCCAATCCTATTAAATCGCAGCATATAACCTCTGCGGCCATTGGGTCAACAGACCCAATCAGCCAGCCAAGCTGTTTTGGATTTCCCCTTATCGGGCCGGGACCTTCCATTGCCACAATACCATCAATAATCGTAATCACAGGATTGAGCAGTTTGTAAATATCTATCAGCATTGTACAAAAATCGTCAAAAGTGGCCCCTTTTTTGTAATGCCATACCGCTTTTGCCTTGCCGCTGACACAGCCGAACATATTTTTAACGGCAATTGTCGCGACAAGCTGCTGATGGGTCTTGAGTTTCGGCAGGTTTATAATTTTATCAGCTTCGAGCGCATATCGGCTGATACCCACACGAGTTCGACAGGTTTCGAGCCTGCGTTTGACAGGTTCGTCAAGCTGCCTTATGGGAACGCCGAGCTTTTTTAAAGGTTCGACAATACCTATCGCCTTTGCGCAGGCCGCCATATTTGCCCAGGCGGGTGAATCGGCAACAAATGGCTTAGCCCCAAAATCGAGAAGGATTTTCGCAAGCTCTATGATTACTGCAGGGTCGGTTTGCGTGGCACAATTTGCAGGTCTGGGCGCTATCATGTTGGGCTTTATAAGAACGCTGTCGCCTTTGCTTATCAGGGATTCTATGCCCCCGTGAAACTCAAAATGCCTCAAAATCGCAGACCTTACTGCCTGGCTTTCATAATCTTTACATTTTACTAATGATACTTTTACTTGATTCATTTTTTTGTCATTTCGAGCGAAAGTCTGCCGCAGCAGACTGTAGTCGAGAAATCTATTAAAAAATTGTTAAATATATTATTCATACCAATCACCACTTAAATCTTTCCATTCTGGATTTATTGATTCAATCAAAGAAACTTTTTTTTCTCGCCGCCACTTTTTGATTTGTTTTTCTCTGGCAATTGCCGAAAGCGGGTCTGATACGGTTTCAACATAAACTAAACGGTTGATATTGTATCTGTCTGTAAAGCCGGGCATCAAGTGATTTTTATGCTGATATACTCTTTTCTTAATATCATTTGTCATCCCAATATATAAAGTCCTGCTTTTGCTTGACATTATATAAACATAATAGTTCTTCATAAACTTCCATTACGGTCATTTCGAGCGAAAGTCTGCCGTAAGGCTCCCGCAAAGCCGTCTTATAAATAATAGATTTCTCCGCTTCGCTCCCCTAAAGGGTCGCTCCGGTCGAAATGACAGACTTACTTTTCCTCATATTCTACCGTAAAACCAAAATCCTTCAAGAAAATGTACTTCTGTGATTTACTGCCTGATTATTTTACTGTATAATTAGTTTTATGAAAGAACTACTAAAAAAACTTATTCGGGCAAAATCCACGTCCCAGACGGGCGAAATCAAGTGCGCCAAAGTTCTGGCTGATTACTTTCGGACAGCAGGACTTAAGCCCAAAATAGAGGTCTGGGACGAGAAACGAGCAAATATTGTCGTAAGACTTAAATCCACCGGCAAAAAAGGCGGATTGTTATTCGTCAGCCATCTCGACGTTGTACCGGCCGAAACCGAATCGCTGTTTAACCCGATTGAACGCAGCGGCAAAATTTTCGGCAGAGGCGCCTGTGATATGAAAGGCGGAATTGTCTCGGCAGCAATGGCAATGGCCCAAATAGTTCGGTCTAAAATTAAGTTGAAAGGCGATATAATCTTTTCCGCAACGGCAGGCGAAGAAACAGACAGCGCCGGCATAAAAAATTTCATGAAATCATTCAAAGATAAAAATCTTTGCGGAATAATCGTTCCGGAGCCGACCGATTTCGACCTTGTTACAGCTCATCGCGGACTTTTATGGCTCGAAATAACAACAAAAGGCAAATCAGCTCACAGCTCTATGCCGCAACTTGGAATAAACGCCATAGATTCAATGAGAATGTTTTTAAATAAACTGTCGAACTTTAAAATTAAAGGTTCAAATAAACTTCTCGGCAAGGCATCTTTGAGCGTAAACAAAATCATCGGCGGTACCGCATCCAATATCGTACCTGATTTATGTTCTGTCCAAATTGATATTCGAACAATACCCGGCCAAAGTCCCAAACAGATTGTCGGCGATATCAATAAAATACTCCGCAGGCTCTCAAAACAAAATCCGCAGTTCCAGGCCAAATTGAAGGTTCTTCGCGATTCCGGCTCGCTGCAAACCAATGAAAAGAGTGAATTTATAAAACAATTAAAACATCTTTTAAAAACAGAGCCTAAGCCTGTGCCTTTTACAACAGATGCGCCATATCTGGCCGCGTTAAAAACACCGATAGTTATATTCGGGCCGGGCAAGCCTCAATTGTGCCACAAACCGAACGAATACATTGAAATAAAAGACATGAAAAAAGCGGTGGAACTTTACAAAAGAATCATCCTGCACTTTTTGACTTAATTATTACACTACATTATTTTTCTCCCGGTAAAGCGGAGGTGTTCAATTATATACATTAGTCTGGTAGATTTGGTCCAGGGAATCCGTTTTCAAAAGTCTGCCCCCTTCTTTTGGGCGTGGGCCAATTCGGGTCAGCTTTATATAAGTCCTCAAACAGTTCCCATCCCTTAAAAATACTCAGCAAGTCCGCCGATTGCCACCAGTCTCCGTAAACAAATTTATCATCCCAGCCGATACGCATACAGTAAACCTCTTTTCGGGTCTCAAAATAAAGTCCGCAAACTTTCATTTTATCAGTCTGCTTTTCACTGGCTCGCTCTATAGCGGATTCTGTCTGATTTGCATCCCTGATACACATTTTGATTACTTCGACTTTGATAGGGTCGCTGATAGGAAATTCATAACCGTAAGAAAGGCAGACATTTCGGCCCGTAGAAAGAATATACACTTTTCTTAATTTAGAAGAGTCAAGTATTGAAAAATTATCCTTTGTCAGTTCGATACTCTTTAGCTTTTTATCTGAACATCCAGATATCATTATGATGGTCACTGCAAGAAGTAATAAATAAATTGGTAACTTTTTCATAATAATAATTCTCCTGTTAAAATTTGAATTCCCTCCGCTGCGACCACGTCCGACATTAATAAACCGCATAATGATTTTAAACGCAAGAAGAAAAAGTATGAAATTTAAATTGTGTTTTACGCTATTGTTTCTTCGAGCTTTGCGATAATATCATGGCCATTTGCCACTCTGTTGCCGTTGGGGCTTTGCCAGTTGACTGAAGCGTTGTTTTTGAGAATTTCCTCTACTTTTCTGCACGCAAGAATAACCGTAGCGTGATTTTTGTTGCCCATCAGTCTGCCGATTTCCGGGAACGACATATCCGTATACTTTCTGGCAAGATACATACTGAAAGACCGGGCAAGACTTACGGTTCTGTCCTTTTTGGAAGAATGTACATCGGCCGGTGTGATGCCGAAAAATGTCGTAACTGCCGCTTCGATATCTGAAATGTGAACAATCGGGTCTGTTCTCGAAATATGCTCGGCAAGAACCTGTCTTGCCATTTCAGGTGAAATTTTCTCATTACACAGCGATGAATAAGCGATAAGCTTTAAGATAGCCCCTTCCAGTTCCCTTATATTCGAGCGGATATTCTCAGCAATATAGGTAATAACCTTGTCCGGAAGCTCTTTATTCATTGCCGCTGTCTTTTGGCAGATAATTTTGCAGCGTGTTTTAATGTCCGGCGGTTCAATTTTTACTACCATCCCAGATACAAATCTGTTTACCAGACTTTCACAGAGCTGGCCTATCATTTTCGGATGGGCGTCCGAGGCCAGCACTACTTTTTTGCCCGCGAGATTTATCGTATTAAATGTATGCAGGAATTCTTCCTGCGTTGATGGTTTGCTGGCCAGGAAGTGTATATCGTCAATAGCCAACAAATCCATTTGCCGGTATCGCCTCCTGAAAGCATCCAGCTTTTTGGTCTTCAAGGCCAGCACAAACTGATTGGTAAAGTCCTCCGCTGACACATAAAGCCAATTGGCAGTCGGTCTGGTCCGGCTCATCATACCGCAAATCCCTTGCATCAGATGCGTCTTACCCAGGCCATATCCTCCATGAATAAACAGCGGATTAAACGGACTTACCTCTTCAGATACTAAACTTACCGCTGCGTTGTAGGCCAATTGATTGGATGGTCCTACAACAAACGAATCAAGCGTCATCTTCAGCGAACGTTCCGTTATCTGCCGGTCGCTGATTCTGCTTCGAGTCGTTTTATTCTGAGCCTTCTGAACAAGTTCTGCCTGGCAATCGAGCTGCGTTCTTCTCTGATTGCCGCACAGTTCAGGCTCAATATTAAAAGTAATTTTTTTCACAGAGCCGGTAACTGTTTCAACAGCCGCCGTTATATCGGATAAAAAATGGCTCTCAATCCAGCTCCCGACAAAAGGATTTGGAACGCCTATCTTTAAATAATCATCCGCTATCGTAAATCTGGTCGAATTCCTGAACCAGACACGATACTTCTGCTGACCTACCTTTTCAGCGAGAAGCTGATTGATTGCGTTTATCTCGTCCGTGATTATTGTCTGCATATAAACTTCTTCGGTTGCCGTCTGCTATAAAATATATATCATAAATAAAAAACTTATTTGAATATACGTCTTTGTCTTTAATAAATCAATGCAGTTTTGTCAAAATTCTTTTCCACCGCACAGATAATTCTTAAATACAAAAAGTTGTGAGAGAAAAAAATTTGTTTTGAACAGGTTTTGCACAGCCTTAAACGATTTTGTGGAAAAAATGTGGATGAAATAAATTGAAGATTGAAAAACACACCTTGTCATTGCGACCCCCGTGTAAACGGGGGGAAGCAATCTCGTTTTTAAAGCAATAAAGAAGATTGCTTCGTCGTTGCATTCCTCGCAATGACATTTATAGAGCTACTCTTGAGATTGAAAATTTATTTTTTCACAATAATTGCGGCATAAGCACCGTCACAGTCGTAAGTTCCGGCGGAGGGAAGAAATATTTTTTCTTTTTCGAGCGAAAATTCAGGTTTCTGCCTGATAAAATTGTTCACGACATCGCTATTTTCCTGGCTTAAGATGCTGCAGGTACTGTAACAGATTTTACCGCCCTCTTTTACAATCGAAGAAGCAAACTCAAGCAGCTCATTCTGAGTTTTCACAAGCTCTCCAATCCATTTTTCGTTTAATCGAAGCCTTACTTCAGGTCTTTTCGCCAATACTCCTGTATTCGAACAGGAAACATCAAGCAATACCGCGTCCGCCGAACCCGGCTGGCAGGCTTCTTTAAGAAAATCGTCGTAACCTAATACTTTTACAGATGTTACCCCAAGCCTTTGAATATTTTCGCCAATCCTGGTCAATCTTGAATTATCCTTATCTGTTGCAACTATAACGCCTTTGTCGCAAATAAGTTCTGCTATTTGAGTTGTCTTTGTACCGGGCGCCGCGCAAATATCTAATATCTTCCAGCCGGACTGCGGATTTAATAAAGGAATAATAGAAGATGAGGTTGCATCCTGTATTGTAAAAAGACCTTCTTTAAAAGCCTTCATTTCAGCGATATTACCTGACTTGTTTATCCTGACCATCTTATATCGTTCAGCAAGATCACAATCTACATTTTGGCTCATCAGGATTTCAAAAAGTTCCACTGCGGTCAATTTAAGTCTGTTGGGTCTTGCATAAACAGAAGGTCTGCGATTGGACGCGAAACAAATATTTTTTGTTTGCTCGAAATCAAACTGGTCAAGCCACTGTTCGATGAGCCATAAAGGCAGTGAAAACGCATTGCTCAGATATTCAGCTTTTTTCTTATCCGCATCCGGCAGAATATCAATATTAAATTCACAGCCGAGGGTCGGACTTAACGGCAGAGTTTTTCGCAAATCAGCCTTGCCTAAATCCGCTGATTTGTTTTTTATCGAAGCACAAATTTTTCGCAGTACCGCATTTACAAAGCCCGCTGCCTTTTTTGAGCTGACTTTCTTTGCCAGGTCAACCGCTTCGTTGACAATGGCATAATCGGCCTGACTGGTAAAAACAAGTTCATAAACAGCAATTCTCAGGCAATTAAGAATTTTTGCCGGAACATTCTTTATGGGCTGAACTGAACTTTGTGCGATGAGATTATTAATAAACACATAATTTCTTATTACGCCAAATGTGATATCTACAAGAGCTGCGCGATTTTGCGTTTTGGCGCCGAACTTCTCGACAAGTTCGGCAGAGTTATGTTCTGCCGCCTTGAAATTATTTAAAACCTCCCATGCGGTTCGCCGCGGACTAAATTGAGGAGCCTTCATTGCCCATTTTCCTCAAGGGGCACAAAAAAATCACCTGCCCCGTTTCCCCTGCCGTTCAAAAACGACTTAAAATCCATCATTTTTCCGCCGTGCGGTTTGAGTTCCAATATCTTTATACTGCCCGTTCCGCAGGCAATATTAAGTTCTGCGTCAACCAGCCCCGCCCGGTCGTGTTTTGCATATTCATCTGAAACTATTGTTTTTGATATTGCCGCCGGGCACTTTTTGCCGTTTTGAGCGGAAACAAAACACGCCGCAGCCCCCGGCCAGGGACAAAGCCCTCGCACCTTATTATGTATTTGTCTGGCCGATAATGTAAAGTCGATTCTGCCGTCACTCTTTTTCAGTTTTGGAGCGGCTGTCGCCTTTGTATTGTCCTGTTTTGTATAAACCGCCGTACCGGCCTGGATTTTATCAATTGTTTCAATCAGCAGTGGCGCCGCAAGTTTCGCAAGGGCATCGTGAACAATGTCGGCTGAATCATCGTCTGCAATTTTTATTTTAGCCTGTGCCAGCATTTCGCCCGCATCCATCTTTTGAGCAAGCGTAATGATAGTTACGCCTGTTTCTGTTTCGCCATTGATAATCGCCCAGTTAATAGGAGCGGCTCCGCGGAATTTGGGCAGCAGCGAACCGTGAACGTTTATCGCGCCTTTAGGAGGGATATTTATAATGTCGGGTGAAATCTTCTGGCCGAATGCGATAATAACAAGTAAATCGGGGGCAAGTTTTTTAACAAGCTGCAGGCCTTCGGGGCTGTTTATATCCTCAATTGTGGTAAACGGTACATTATTCTGTTCCGCCCACTGTGCAACGTCATTAGCCCGCAGTTTTCTGCCTCTGCCGGCCTGTTTATCCGGATGAGTTATAATATGCAAAAGCTGATGACTCGATGCTTTTAAGGCATTTAAGGAATCAACCCCAAACTGACCGCAACCGCAATATATAATCTTCATTTTTCAGGTATTCACTAAAATTAACAGCTTTTTAAAATATAAATATCTTCGTTTTGAAAATTTGAATTTTGAACATTCGATATTGTTTAGAATTTAGGATTTAGTGCTTCGGATTTTCATTCCGCTGCTCGTAATCTTCGCGAAGCTGTTTGAGCTTCCTGCGGGCGGCAATTTTCCCGACAGTGGAGAGCTTATCAGCTATAACTGTTCCGTCGAGATGGTCGCATTCATGCTGAAAAATTCTCGCAAGATGTCCTTCAGCCTCTTCTGTAAATTCTTTGCCGTCAAGAGCCTGAGCTTTTACCGAACATTTCGAATATCGTTTGATATTGCCGAAAATTCCCGGCAGGGACAAACAGCCTTCTTCATTTGTTACAAGAGTTCCTGACGGTGTGATAACCGGATTTATATAAACCTTTGCGTTTTCTTTGGTGCCGTCCGGAGAAGCCACAAAAATTCTGAGTCCCACTCCCGCCTGCGGCCCGGCAAGCCCGACGCCTTTATACTCAACCATTATATCCTTCATCTTATCGGCAAGAGCGCCGATAGTACCGTTAATCTTCTCAACAGGCTGTGCTTTTTTAAGAAGCACCGGCGTCGGCCATCGTGTTATACAGCATTTCTTAACGTCAATCATCAGCCGCTCCTGTCTGATGTATCGTCAAATTCGTCGCCTTTGAATGTATGGCCAAGATAGCTTTTGCGGACAAGGTCATTTTTAACTATTTCCGCAGGACTGCCTTCGGCGATAACCCTGCCGTGGTCGATTATGTACGCCTTGTCGGAAACTTCGAGTGTCCTTTCAACATTATGGTCTGTTATAAGGATACTTACTCCAGATGCGACCAGCCTGTGAATTTCGGTCTGGAGTTCCTCAACGGCAATCGGGTCAACGCCGCTGAAAGGCTCATCGAGAAGAATCAAAGACGGATTTGTAACCATCGCACGGGCAATCTCAAGTTTTCTTCGTTCGCCGCCGGAAAGAAGCCTTGCGTGACTGTTTGCAACTTCCTCAAGCGCGAACCGCTGGATAAGCTCATCGGCTCTGCGCTTCCGCTCTACGGCTGTCAGTGACATCGTTTCGAGTATAGCCAGCAGATTATCGCGAACGCTGAGCCGCTGAAAAACGCTCGGCTCCTGTGAAAGATAGCCCATTCCCATACGGGCGCGTTTATACATCGGCAGATTTGTAATATCCGAACCTTCGAAAACCACCGTTCCGCCCTCAGGCGTAATCATACCCATAACCATTCGGAAGGTGGTTGTCTTTCCAGCTCCATTTCTGCCGAGCAGGCCGACGATACTTCGCTGCTCAACGGTAATGGAAACCTGGTTGACAACGGTTCTGCCGGAATACTTCTTTACCAGACTATGTGTTTCGAGAAGAATCATATCTACCAAATTTTGCCTCCATATTTTTCAGGCCGCTATTATAACAGGCTTATCGAAGTCTGAAAACCTTCTTTTAAGGATTATTGCCGGTCTGAATCCATACATTTAAGGGTCAATAAATTCACCTCCGGCCTGCAAAAAAACCTTGCCATGACCTTGCCGGATGCTCCTGCACCGGCGGAGGTAAATCCCGTCATATTTTTATACCGCCAGCGGCCCTTTACAAGGCTCTGGGGCACTTTTGCGCCTTTTATCAGGGCTCTCCCTCCGGGCAGACACACCTGACCGCCGTGAGTATGGCCGGTTATATAGAAATTGTAACCCAATCTCTGGGCCTGCCTGTAAAGTTGCGGGCTGTGCGACAGCATAATTTTAAACTGTTCGCCGATTACGCCCGCCGAAGCCTGCTGCATATCGGCCGCGTCGAAGACATAACAATCATCAACACCTGCAAGGTAAATTTCGTCCCCGGCCCGCTGGAGAACAGTATTCTCGTTTAAAAGCATACAAACGCCAAGGCTTTGGAGAAATTGAGCCATTTCATAGTGGTCATGATTGCCAAGAATGCCGAATATTTTGTCTGTTTTGATATTACTGACAATCCTTTTCATCTCTGTTTTTGTCTTCTCGATGTCGTATTTCTCATAAAGGCTGTAATCTCCGCCGAGAAAGCAATAATCGCATTCGATATCTTTTATATAATCGATTATCTTATCGGCAAGTCCGTCAAAACCTTCAATATGTATATCCGATATCAGCAGGATACGGCAATTATCAAACCCCTTCGGCAGAGCCTGCAGTTCAATAACCTCATTTGTCATCGTAAGGGCCTGGGCGTTAACAAAGCCCCGCTGCCCAAGGCCGGTTACCTTCAGAATCAGATGTATCAGAGGCGCCCAGGTACGGACCTGCCTTAGCCTTTGAAAAAAGCCGTGTTTTGAATACTTTCCCTGCTTTTTTCTGTATTCTTCAACAAAATTTCTGTTGGGATGTATTTTTTTCATACCGGTCGGTTCGCAAAAATCCGTAAAAACAATGTTGACTATTTGCTTGTTTTATATTTTAATAATACCCTTAAAGTGTCGAATAGTCCAGATGAAAGGTTTTTGCTTTTAAAGGAAAAAAGGCCATGAATAGAACTGTATTATTTTTACTTGTACTCGCCGCGATATTATTCACAGTTGAAACCGCCCGCTCTCAGGATGCCCCTGTTCCATCGCAGCCTCAGCAGCCCCAGGGAATTGCTGTGCCGCAGGACCCGAACTATGTGGTTATGGTTCTCGACGGCAATGAACTGACTATCGGCAAGGTAAAATTTCTCACGTTTAATTTTGATTACGCCACCTTGAATAATATCGCCGATTTCTGGCTCGATACCCAGCTTCTTTATGAAGAAGCTGCAAAAAGAGGTGTTGACAAAGACGCCAAGGCCAAATTTCTTGCCGATATCGGCTATAAAAAAGTAATTGTCGACGAACTGATTGAAAAAATCAGAAGTACGGTAAAAATCAGCGATGAACAGGCAAAAAAATATTACGAAGATAACAAGGAAACCGACCCCAGTTTCAGGGAACCAAACTATCTGAGCTTCTCACATATAACAGTTGAAACTCTCGAACAGGCTCAGGCCGCACTTAAAAGAATAAACAACGGCCAGGAAATCAACGAACTTGCAAAGGAATTATCTGTCGCCGGCGACGCTAAAAAAGGCGGCCAGGTCACTAAATCTACCGAACCGGCCATTCAAAACCAGTTTGGCCAGGAATTTCTCGATGCACTGCTTAAAGCTTCGGAAGGAGATATCGTAGGACCGGTAAAAGGCAAAAATGAAAAATACGAAATCGCCAGACACGAAGGTAAAAGGTTGTCGCGTATAGTTGAATTTGACAAGGTTAGGGAGCAGATAAAGGGAAATCTTGAAAGTCAGGCCAAAACCAAAGCCATTGAAGACATGATAAAAAGCCTGAGGGAAAACGCCAAACAGAGATACAAAAAGACAGGTATCTTAAGCGAAAAAGATAATGCAGAAAAAGTGAATGAAAAATCTGAAAAGAAAAAATAATTAATTATTGACAGGTTTTTTAAAAAGCGTTAACATAACTCTGTGTAATTAAAAGGTTGCTTTAAAGACAAAACTTTTTGTCATCCACAAAGCAACCTTTTTCATTTTCTAAAAAATCCCGGCAGAAAACGCACACTCTCTTTGAATCTTCGCAGCCATATTTTCAAATGGGCGGCAGTTTTAATAATAGTCAGCCCTGAAATGGCATTGGCTCCTGTATTTAATGTCGCCAGTACATCGAAAACTTTTTCCGGTTTTCCCATATCGAGATAAACCAGCAATACGCCTTTGATAAGCTCCCAATTCGATGCGTCCAGCTCAAGTGCATAATCGAGAAATTGCATAGAGTCATCCTGCTCGCCTCGCGCAGCGAGCACTTTGGCCAGATGGAGATAATTTAACGCATTTGTCGGCTCAAGTTCGGAAACCCTCAGGAAACAATGGGTCGCATAGTCAGTCTGACCCAGTTCCGTCATAATTACGCCCATCGCCCCAAGAATCTCCGGCTGGCTGATATCAAGCTCAAGCTCAGCGGCAAGCAGTGAAAACGCCTCATCCTTTTCCGACTGCTCAAGTGCAAGCTGAGCAAGCCGAAATCTCGGGCCGGCCATATTTCTGTCAATCCTTATTGCCTGAAGGTAGAGTTTCGCAGCTTCTTTTTTTCTGCCGGCATTCAGCTCTATCTCGCCGAGATAAAACAATGCCTGCGCCGATTCCGGCTCTACTTCGAGTATCCTGCGGAATTTCTCAGCGGCGGAAACAGTATCGCCGCAGTGAAGAAGAAACAAACCAAAATCAAAAATAACCTCTTTGTCGCCCGGATTTTTCCTGAGTTCCTCGATAAAATGCTGCCATGCCATATCCTTATCGCCAAGATTCCAGTATCCCTGCGCGATGTGATAATTAATCTGCGGATGGTTCGGCTCAAGAGAAGCTGTCTTTTCCCAGCACCAGACGGCCTTTTTAAAATTGCCCTGAATGAAAAATGAATTGCCTATATTGTAAAAACAAAGCGGGCAGGCGTCGTTTATCTGTTGAGCAAGGTAAAACATATGCTCGGCCATTTCGTAATTGTTCATCTCGGTATAAGTGATTATCCTGTTGCAGAAGCCGGGCTCGAAATTGGGATCGATTTTTTCAATCTGTTCAAATAGATTCAGCGCCAAATCGTACTGACCTGTGCGGGTATAATCGATCGCAAGACAATTCAGCGTTTCAATATCCTCAGGGTTCAGGTTCAGCGCCAGTTTGTACTCTTCTATCGCATAGTCGAATCTCTCCATCGCATCGAGCGTAAGAGCCTTATTGAAATGCCATCTGTCATTGGCCGGGTTGATATCGATTGCCTCGTTCATCGCCGAAAGGGCCTCGTTCATTCGGCCCTCTTCGTAAAGCTCATAGGCCTTTACAGCCTTTTGCTCGGCCTGGTCCCATGAGTTGAACTGGTCGAACTGTTCAAATCCGTTGTCAGAATTCATATAATCTCCCTATAAATCTATAGTTACCCGCAAATCAAATCGGCAGAAAAAAGGATGCGGTTAATGCATAAATAAGGCTTTTTTTAAATCTAAATAAAGCAGACAAATTTTTGTCCAAACATCTATAACGCATTGCAAAATAACAACTTATATAAATTTAAAATCTTAAATCTTAAATTTTAAATCCCGGAATGTGCCTTTTTCTGGAAAATACTTGTTTTTGGTCTTATAATGCTTGTGAAATTTTCAGGTTTATCCGCCGATGGCGGAATTGCAAAAGGAGTAATCGATTATGATAAAACAGATACAGGGAAAACTTACTGCTGGAAAGGCGAAATTCGCGATAGTTGTAAGCCGCTTCAACGAGTTTATCACATCCAAACTTCTCGCAGGCGCCATTGATGCCCTGCAGAGGCACGGCGCTGAAGACGAGCAGATTACAGTTGTCTGGGTTCCCGGCTCGATAGAAATCACTTCCGCTGCCAAGAAGCTCGCTGCCGGCGGAAAATTCGATGCGATAATTTGCATCGGCGCGATTATCCGGGGCCAGACGGATCACTACGAATATGTCGGCCAGCAGGTAAGCCGCGGTATCAGTCAGATTAACTACGACACCGGCATACCGACTATTTTCGGCGTTCTGACCTGCGACACAATAGAGCAGGCGATAGAACGTGCCGGCACCAAGGCGGGCAACGCCGGCGCAACTGCCGCTGCCAGCGCGATGGAAATGGTTAACGTGCTCTGTCAAATATAAACAGAAATCAAATACTTATGCCTACAACTGATAGAAGAACTCGGGCAAGAGAGCTTGCAATGCAGGCAATCTGCCAATTGGACGTTCAGGGCGATGCGGTGCTGAATATGCTCGGCCGTTTCTTTGCCGAAAATACCGATGACCCCGCAACACGGGAACTGGCTGAAAAATGGTCGAAAGGCGTATGGGAATCCATAACCCAATGCGATAGTCTTATTTCCGTCGCCGCCGTCAAGTGGGAGCTTTCGAGATTAAATCAGGTCGACAGAAGCATTTTACGGCTTGGGGCATATCAGTTGAAATACTGCCCGGATATACCGGCTAAAGTAGCGATTAACGAGGCGATAGAGCTTGCCAAAAAGTTCAGCGCCGAATCGTCACCGGCATTTGTTAATGGTGTTATGGATGCGATCTACAAAAAATTAAAGGCGGATTTACCCGCCGAAGACGGACTCGGAAGCAAATGCGAAAAATAGTAATGCTCAACCAGAAAGGCGGCGTAGGCAAGACAACTTCTGTTGTCAACATCGCAGCTGCTCTCGCCCAAAGCGGCGCAAAGGTCGTCGTTGCTGATTTTGACCCGCAGTCTCATCTTACAATCCACTTCGGAATAGAACCTGACAGTATCGAAGGAGGCTCATATAAAGTTCTCACCGGTTCGGCTGATTTTGACCAGGCTCTTATCGAGGTAAGACCGAATCTGTTTCTTCTCGGCGCTAATATCCATCTTGTCGGCGCTGAAAGCGAGCTTGTCAGCGTTGTCGGCAGGGAAATAATCTTTCGTGAGGCCATCGCCAAATCGAAACTCAATTTCGATTATCTTATCATCGACTGCCCGCCGTCGCTTGGTCTTTTGACGCTTAACGCCCTTGCCGCCGTTGAAGAAGTAATTATTCCCCTACAGCCGCATTTTCTGGCGCTTCAGGGTCTGGGTAAACTTTTGCAAACCGTAACTCTCGTCGGCAGAAGAATAAATCCCTCGCTGCGGGTAAGCGGAATACTCCTGTGTATGTTCGACAGCAGAACATCCCTGTCGGAAGAAATCAAAAACGATATCGACAAATTCCTCGACAGCGCCCGCGACGGCCAGTCTCCCTGGAGCAGCGCTAAAATAATTCCCGTCTTTGTCCGCAGAAATATAAAACTCGCCGAGGCGCCCAGCTATGGAAAAACAATCTTCGAATACGCCCCCGCCTGCCACGGCGCAATAGATTACAAACTCGTCGCCGAATATCTTCTTAACGGCTCAATCGCAACCGCTGACAATCAGCAGGACAAAGGGGCGGTTTCACCTGCCAGCTTATGAGTCCCGCACCTTCTAAATATTCAATGAATTATCGGCGTCTTTTAAACAACTTAAAGTTTAACAGCGTTACATCCCATTTAATAAATATAGAATATAAAGAAGGTGCGGGATGAGAACATTAAGATTTCTTTGTGATACGATAAATCAAAATACTGATGCGGTCCTTGCTGATACGCAGTTCCGCCATCTTACAAAGGTTCTTCGCCTGAAAAACGGCGATTCTGTCGAGCTCTTCGACGGCAAAGGGGCACTGGCACAGGCGGTTATTAAAAAAATAGAAAAAAATCATGTCGAATTGACCGTTCAAAATATCAAAACTTATCCAAAGCCCAAAAATAATAGAATAATCATAGCTTCAAGTATAGCCAAAGGAGAGCGTTTTGAGCTGCTTGTGGCCAAATGCACAGAATTAGGCGTTGACAGAATCGTGCCGGTTATTTTCGAAAGAACCGTAAAACAGGCACTCCAGCATAAACGGCTCGAAACAATCGCCGTCGAATCGACAAAACAGTGCCAGAGATTATTTCTGCCTGTAATCGACGAGCCGATGGATTTTAAGGAAATAATTAAAAAGTTAAAAACCGAATATGCCAATGCTAAAATAGTTTTTGGCTCTTTGACAGAAGGCGCCAAATCAATTATAAGCTTTGATTTTGGCTCAAATGATTGTTTCGCTTTCATCGGCCCTGAAGGCGGCCTGACCGAAGCTGAAGAAAATATGCTTAAGGAAATTAATGCGCAAGCCGTCAAACTTACGGATACAATATTAAGAATTGAAACAGCCGCAATCGTATTTGCCGCTTGTTTAACCGCTAAAAGAGATTTTGGGAAATAATATGACTGAACAAAATAATAAACTTCTGCTGACAATCGTTGTTATGGCATTTGCGACTATTATCTCTTTCTGGGCCCTTTCTGACGGGCCGCTGGATAACCACGAATGTCTCGTATCGGTAACAGCAAGGGAAATGCTCGCAAATAACAACTGGATTGTTCCGACATTCAACGATGAAATCCGTCTGCAAAAGACCCCGCTTAATTATTGGCTTGTGGCCTCTGTCGCGAAAGTAACCGGCAGCGTAAACGAGTTCGCTACTCGCCTGCCAAGTGTTGCATTTGCGATTCTCTCTGCCGCGGCGATTTTATATTTTACTTCGCAATGGCTGGCGTTTCCAATTGCGATATTATCAACTGCCGTATGGATATCGACGCTGGGCTTTATCAGGTATTCGCACAATGGCCGGCCTGAAATGGCGCTTTGTGCACTGGTTATGATTTCGATGTTAAGTTTTTACTCCGCGATGAAAACCCAGTCTCGCCGCCGGCAGGTTTCATATATGCTCGTATTCTGGCTCAGTTTCTCCCTCGCTATGCTCGCAAAAGGTCCTGCCCCGCTGGTGCTTGTCGCCCCGCCGATTTTCTTTTATTTCGCCGTATTTCGGCAATGGGGCAAAATAAAGTTCACTCTGCCGATAATTGGTACGATTTTATTTCTGCTTATCGTTCTTCCCTGGCCCATAATAGCTATTGAAAAAACAACCGGCAGTTTGTCTTTCTGGAAAAGAGAATTCATCGACCGCTTTCTGGGCGATTACGCCGCGGGCCGCAAACCGTTCTGGTATTATCTGCAGGTAGTATTTTTATTTACCGCCCCGTTTTCGGCTTTTGTGCCTTATATAGTTGCGGCGCCTTTTTATTCGGCCTGGCAGAAAAAAAGGCCGGTTATGTGGTATTTATGGCTTTGGTTTGTCCTGCAGATTGTGATAATGAGTATTTCGGGCGGCAAACGTCAGCACTATATTCTGCCTGCTATGCCGGCTTTCAGTATTTTAGCCGCGATTTGCCTGTACGATATGATATTTGAACAGACGGCATTTAAGCTTAAGCAGGTTAAATCGCTTTTCATCGGTCATATAATCGTCGCCGCCGCGGGAGTAATCGGACTTCTGTACTGGGCGTTTACAAGAGAAAAAACATTTATCTGGCCTTCGATTCACATTACGCTAATGATTTCCATTATGATTGCTCTTGCAGTTATTCTGTTTTTGCAAAAGCGTAAAATCGCGGCAACCGCATTGCTTCTTGCCGGCTATTGTGCAATAGTGATGGCGGTTTTTATTTATTTCCTGATTCCGCTGGACTACAATAATCCCTCAAGAATTTTTTCGCTGGAAATCCGCAAAACTGTCCCGTCTGATGAAAAACTCATCGCATACAATAATGTTTCCGCTCGTACAATTCATTACGCAGGCAGAACTATTCCTGAAATTTCTAATTTCGAGGAACTCTATAACAGATACCTGCAGGGCCAGTGGATTATAGCCACGGGCAAAAGCTATGAGGAATTAATTAAGGATGGCAGATTCAATACTGTCTTTTACAGGCCAATTGCCGAGCGTTCCGGTTCAAACGATATCGGAGGTGCGCTTCTCCATAACACTCCTCCACTCAAAGCGGAGTGATTCTAAGGCACAAGAGAACGAAGAAATTCCATCTCCTGCTCGGTAAGCGGCTGTCCTTTTAGCTGTTTGATTTTCACTACAGTCTGGTCGAGATTAAAACCGCCCGACTTCAGCATCCATACCGCCGCAAGATATGAAACTCTTTTCTTGCCGGTATTGTCGTGCAAAAGTACGGGAATATTGGCTCGTTCGTTCATTATCTCCAGAAATTTGCCCGATGTTTCCAAATCGGGAATACCGTCATCGGAAACGTTTTTATCTATCGAAAGTTCTATATATGTTACGCCGTGGCTCCTCATCCAGGCCACTTCTTCATTGTACCAGTTCTGTTCGCGATGTTCATCCGTTTTGCGCACATTTACAAAAGTGGCGATATGATACTTATATAAAAGACGTGTATAATCCATACCCCGCGGCTGGCCGCTTGTATAAAGCATTCCCGGCTTTATCACCTGAAAATTCTTTATATGAAAATGTCTTACAAGTCCTATTGTAAACAGGATAATTATTATCAGCCATAACCATACAAAAATAGGATTTTTCTTTTTCGCCATTTTTTATCTGCCTTGCTTTCTATGAACATTTCTGACCGCATAGATTTTTCGGTCTGTCGCTTCAAAATACACTCTGCTTATCATTTCGCCGAGGAGTCCGGTTGAAATAAAAATCATACCCATAAGCAAAAGAACTACCCCTGCCGCGGCCAAAGGTCCATGAGCCTCGAATATCGGCACATTGAAATAAAACTTGTCAAAAAGTACATAAGCCAAAACAAGACCTGAAATCACAAGGCAGTAAAATGCGGCTTTGCCGAAGAAATGCAGCGGCCGGGTAATATAACCCAGAAGAAAACGAAGGGTAATCAAATCGAACGCCACTCTGAACGTCCGGGATATGCCGTAGTTGCTCTTGCCGGAAGGTCTTTCTACATTTTTGATTGGTATCTCAATAATTTTCCCGCCGGTAAACGAGACAAGAGCCGGGATAAATCGGTGCATCTCGCCGTAGAGTCTGAGGTCCTGAATTATCTGCCGCCGGTAAGCCTTGAAGGTTGTGCCGAAATCGTGAATATCCACGCCGCTGACCTTTGATGCCATCCAGTTGGCGGCCTTGCTCGGAATTTTTCGCATAATAAGATTATCAACCCGTTTTTCCCGCCAGCCGCTTACGACGTCATAGCCTTCCTCTATCTTCGCCAGGAACATCGGTATCTCTTCCGGCAGATGCTGCAGGTCGCCGTCCATACTGATTATCACTTCGCCGCTCGTATGGTCGAATCCTGCCGCCAGGGCGGGCGTCTGCCCAAAATTTCTCCGCAATTCGACCGCTACGACATGCTCGTCCTTTTCGGCGATGCCTTTCAGTTTTTCCATCGTCGCATCGCTGCTGCCGTCGTCAACAAGTACAAGCTCGTAGCTTCCGCCCGTTTGTTTCATCACCTTTGTAAGCCGCTCGTAAAGTTCCTGCACTACAGACTGCTCGTTATACAAAGGCACTACTATCGAATATTTCACGCTTCCAGCCATTTCTATTTCCTTTACATATCCGCCAGGGTCCAAAGGCACTAATTTTTTATTTATATTTTTTTATTAGTGTCTTAGTGCCTTAGTGGCTAAATTTTACCATAATGCACAAGTTCGATACCTGCTTCGGAAAGAATCTGTTTCGTCTCCGATTCGCAGAGCCATTTAAGTTCAATCTGACGTTGCCCGACAAGACGGGTATTCGTAAGACCTTCCGGATAACCCGGATGCGTCATAACTTCAGCTATTCCGCCGAATTGTGTCTTGCCGATTTCGGCCCAGAACTCATTATTGATTCTGCCCGTATGGGCTACGCCGAAGAAAACATCATTCTTTATAAAGCGGCTGTCTATCTTCTGACAGTTTACCGCCATTTGTCTTACCATAAAAGCGCGAATTTTATCTTTCATACCGACCTGCGGCCAATCACCGCTGCATACTGTCGCCGGCTCCCACGGCCAGCGAACAGCGCCTATCTTAAATTTCTCCGCCAGTGAGCATACTATTTTATATATTGGCCCAAAGCAATGAAAGTGTTTATGTGAATCCAGATGAGTAGGCTTTACGCCTCTTTTTATGACCGATTCAACCTGTGCCGTAAGCTCAATTTCGACAGCCTTGCGGATTGCTTCGCTCGTAAATACTTTAATTGCGAGCTTCGATGGCGAATATTTAAATTCGCCGTCATCGCCGAGCAGAACCTTTACTTTCGGGTCCCTGGAAACAGGCTTCCCTTCGAGGACATTCAAATGCACACCGACCCCGAGACTCGGCATTTTTTTAGCCATTTCTATCGCTTCATTTGACCCAGGCATATTGGCCATAATGGTAGCGCTGGTAAGCACGCCGCGGCAGTGCGCCTCGGCGACAGCCTTGTTGACGCCCTCGCAAAGTCCGAAGTCATCCGCATTTATAATCAATTTTGCTGCCATAGGGGCTAAAGTTTACGCCTCGGACGCCTTAAGGTCAATTAAAATGAATCCCGCTCTTTCTAAGTATCCGATTTCAATGAATTTAACAAAAAGAAGGTGCCGGACTATTTTTGTTGCAAAAACCGCTCATTTAGCGAAAATAGCAGCCGAAACATTATGGTTTTTATTCTTCACAGATACATTTTTAGGGAATTGTTCAAGGTCTTTGCCCTTTCGGCGATGGCTCTGGGCGTTATCATGAGTCTGGGCAGTCTTTTGCGGCCCGTTCAGGAATACGGCGTAGGTCCTCGTCAGGTATTCGACCTGCTCTGTTATTTTCTCCCGATAACAATGACATTTGTCCTGCCGGTTGCCGCCCTTTTCGCGACTTCGCTTGTGTACGGAAGAATCGCCGCCGACAATGAGTTCGACGCATGCAAGGCAAGCGGAATCAGTCCTTCGATGCTTTTTTATCCCGCTCTTGTGCTGGCGATTATAATCTCCATAGCCAATTTACTGTTAAGTTTTCACGTCGTGCCGGCTTATGTCCAGCGAGCCGAAGCGGCTATGAAAGCCGACGCCAAGCAGATATTATTTCGAAATATCCAGCGGCAGGGTTACTATTCTCTGCCCGGCAGTCAATTCAGAATCTACGCTGACGCTGTGGACATCAAAAATTCCGGTCTGCTGGGCGTGGTGATTATTGACACCGGCAAAGACAAAGAAAAGAAACTTATCACCGCTGAATCCGCAACGGTAAACTTTGACAATACCACAAAAACCAATGAGGTAAAGGTTTATGCCAAAAACGCTTTTCAATTTGACGAGCAGGGCGGAATATTTGTCAAGGCGATTTCTGTGCTCGGCGACTTTGAAGCGCTTATGGGCGACGACGTAAAATTCCGGAAAATAGAGCAGATGAACGCCATCAAGATTTCGCCTATGACTTACTACCCGATAGCTGTCTGTGCATGGACCGCTTACGAACGGCTGACGACTGAAATGCTGTATAAGGAAATAAATAACGCTCTTAACGCTAAAACCGATAATTTTTACCAGCTCCACAACGATGAGGCTCTGGTCCGATTTACCGGTGAAAAATGCCTGCTTAATAACGAACAGGACACCATAGAGCTTACCGGAAAAATCATACTGTTTGAATACGACAAAAGCACCGGCGAGCTTACAAGGAGCTATCGCGGCGAAAAACTCAACCTTCAGCTCTCCGCTGAAACCCAAACCAGGCCCAGCACGAAAATCGTACTTACACTTCCAAATGCAATCTGGCTCGACCGCGGCGTGGAATTTATAAAGCCCCGTTACTCCGCAAAGGAACTTGCACTGCCGGAGTCTATTACCTCAAAACTCGGAGAAGATATTATCGGCACCGCCGAGGCTCACAGTTACATCACCGTCCCTTCGCCAAGGCTTGAAGGACTTATCAAAGAAATGAAACGGAAAATCCGTGTAACGCTTTTCGAAATCAAGGCCGAAATTCATTCAAGGCTCGTCTTTGGTATAGGCTGTATAACATTGATACTTATCGGTACCGAGCTTGGAATCAGATTCAAAGGTGGCCATCTCCTGACTGCTTTCGGCATCAGTTCTATCCCCGCTGCCGCATTGCTTGTCTTTATTATGGCTGGAAAAAATATAACGACAAATCAGAATTCTTCGGCAGGCGCCGATTTCGGCGTAGCGTTTATGTGGACAGGATTACTAATTTTGTCTATTTTTGCCATTGTATTTTACAGAAAAATTTTGAGGAATTGAGAAATGAATCCCGCACCTTCTAAATATTCAATATTTCAGATATATCTTTCAAAAAACAGAAAGAATAGCATCTTTTACAAAGATACATCTCTTAAAAATAGAATAAAAGAAGGTGCGGGATGAAGACTCTTGATAAATACGTAACGAAAAACTTTCTCACAGGCTATTTAATTGCTTTCCTTGTGCTGATGGGACTGCGCATAATGATAGACCTGTTCGTCAATGTCGACGAATTTACAGAAAATGCAGACCTTACATCCGTTCAGGTGCTGGCAAATATCACGGCATATTACGGCAGGTACAGTTTTCTGTACTTTCGCGACTTTGCGGGAATGATAACTGTTGTCGCGGCAGTGTTCTCGCTTGGCAAAATGACAAAAAACAACGAGCTGGTAGCCATAATGGCATCTGGTGTAAGTCTCAAGCGGATGATAGCTCCTATTCTGATTTTATCTCTTGTCTTTGCCGGTCTGCATGTAATCGACGAGGAATTTCTTATACCGCCGATGGCCGACAAACTTGTCCGCTCACACGACGCCCTTGACGCGACTCTTTCTTATGATATGTGGTTCATAAGCGACAGCAGCGGCAACCTGTTCTGCTCCCCGCAGTTCAAGGTAAAAGATGGTATCATTCTAAATCCGACTATAATAACAAGAACCAGAAAGGAAAATTCGATACTGTGGGACGTTACAGGTATAATCAAGGCCGATTCCGCTAATTATGACTATCATAATAATTCCTGGATTCTGGATAACGGCGTGTTTATGACGGTATCGCAGAAGCTTGCCGACAAATCCTATCAAACTATAAATGCCTGTCCGAGCGACCTTACTCCGAAAGATATCCCCGTAAGGCGAAAATCAGCTCACATGGACCTGCTCAGTTCTTATGACCTTATAAAACTCGCCAGGCAAAGTCCGAAAGACCTCGCAAGACTCTACGCGCAGAAAAACTTCCGCATAACGGATCCCATCATAAACTTAATTATGTTGATGATTTCTCTGCCCGTGCTTATCTGCAGGGATCCAAAAAGCCTCAAATCCGCCGTCTTTATAAGTTTTGCCCTGACGGGTACCTGCTATATCCTGACCTTCGTTAGCAAAATCTTTGCCTCGGAAATAACTATAGCAGGCAGGGTTATGCCTGAATTGTGGGCCTGGCTGCCGATATTTATCTTTCTGCCCATCGCCTTTATCGAGCTGGATTCAATGAAAACATAGATAACCGCCAAAAAAAAATTGCATTTTAAATTTTTAATTCTACATTATCTTAGTGTCTTCGCTTGTCTCGCCATAGCCTTTGGCGACGGCGGATGCCTTAGTGGCTATTTAAGGGTTTATAATATGACAGAATTTAAAATTGAACCGGCTGAACGTATTAAAAGACTGCCGCCTTATCTTTTTGGAAGACTTAATGCTCTTAAGCTTGCCAAAAGGCAGCAGCAAATAGACATTATCGACCTCGGTATGGGAAATCCTTCCGACCCGACGCCTCAGGTTATTGTTGATAAACTTTGCGAAGCCGCTCGGGACCCTCGCAATCAGCGGTACAGCGCAAGCAGAGGTATCTTTAATCTCAGAAAAGAAGTGGCGATAAAATATGCCAAAAAATATGACGTCGAACTCGACCCAAATACCGAAGTCCTCGCCTGCATAGGAAGCAAGGAAGGTTTCAGTCATCTGTGCCTTGCAATGCTCGGCCCCGGCGATACAGCTCTCGTCGCCGACCCTGCGTTTCCTATCCATATTTACGCTGTTGCTCTGGCAGGTGCAAATGTCGTTACTGTGCCGCTCGGCAATACGCAGGAGTCTTTGAAGAATATCCAGGAAACCTGTGAGAAGCTTTATCCGCGTCCGAAGATGATGATTTTGAACTTTCCGCATAATCCAACGGCAATGACAATCGACGACCTCGGCTATTTTGAGACTGTCGTCGATATCGCAAAAAAACTCAACATAGCTGTTATTCACGATTTTGCCTATGGCGATACCTGCTTTGACGGCTACAAAGCGCCAAGTTTCCTTTCCGTAAAAGGCGCAAAAGATGTCGGCGTCGAATTTTCTACTATGAGCAAGGCCTTCAATATGGCCGGCTGGCGCATCGGCTTTGCAACCGGAAACAAACAAATGATTGACGCCCTTGCGACTATTAAGGGCTATTATGATTACGGCATTTTCCAGGCCGTTCAGATTGCGAGTATTATCGCGATGAGACAGTGTGAAAATGATATGATTGAGCAGAACAAAAAATATCAGTTCCGCAGGGATGTCGTCTGCGATTGCCTTGCGAAAATCGGCTGGCAGGTCGAAAAACCACGCGCCTCGATGTTCGTCTGGGCAAGAGTGCCCGATGAGCAGTTAAAAGGCAAAGGCACTATTGATTTCGCGATGGATTTGGTTGAGCACGCCAACGTCGTTGTCTCGCCCGGCAGAGCCTTTGGCGAAAATGGTGAAGGTTATATGCGAATCGCGCTTGTCGAAAATGAAAATCGCCTTAGACAAGCTTTCAGAAATATAAAGAAATACGTCACAAAAGGTTAATATATTGGTTAGCCCCGCCAACACTTTGGCGGGGTTGTCATTGCGAGGCCTTTGGCCGAAGCAATCTCGTCTTGTTATTCCCGCGCAGGATTGGCACCCTCGTGGAAACGGGGGCGGGAATCCATAAATATCTAACCCTTGGCCAGTTCCGCTATTTACTGCCGGGGTTTCACTTGTTCGCCTCACTCTGCCCGACTGGTTTTCCAGCTTCAGTTTTTGGTTGAGGCTTGATTCCGAGCGTTTCCAACCTCTGGAGTTTTTCAAAAGCAACGTGGCTGTCATTGTACAAAATATTTGTGCCTTCGTCTTTTTTCAATAATGTATTGTCGTATGCTATAACAGCCTGCGGCCCAATTGTGATGGTTTTGCCTTGCCCTAAATATCCGACATTTTCCATGGCCCATTTTAATATTCCATCTCTATCATAAGATTCAAGCTGACCGATATCATCCGGATATTCCCCCGTATGGTCATTGGCATACACAAACAATGCGTTCCAAAGATCAGACAATTTCTTGGCTGACTCGATGCGGGTTTCTATTTCTTTATCGTTACTGTGGTAAAGTTTATCATCAGGTATTCCAAGTACCCTGCCCGCTCGTCTTAACTCCTTCACATCCCCCTCAGTAAATTGAAGATATTGTGTATTTGTTCCTTTTCCATTTCCATAACCGTAAACAACCCGAACATAGCCTTTATTTCCTTCATCAATGAAACCTCCTTCAGTAGGCTTCGGCTTGGCGTTAATTCGTAGTATTTCAGTTATCATTTCTCGTATATTTTTAATCTCCTTATTTCCGATCATCCAGAAGTAATAACCTTTTTGCAGTTCTCCTATGCCCAATCGTTGATGGCCAAAACCTGGATCGAGTATTAAAACACCAAAGGGATGATATAGCCGATGCTCTGCCTGGAGTTCTGGCGTTACGTCGATTAATTGCATTCCAAGTAAAGTAATTGGCTCTGCTTTGGGTGGTTTAGATAATATGTTGGGTTTCTTTATCGGCTCTTCAGCCTGACCGGTCGATTTTTGTAAATCCTCACTTGTCTTATTTTCATTCCGCCCGGCAGAGTTTTCAACCATTTTATAGCGGATTTTCACGCCTTTAGGATTCTCGTTGAATCCGGTTATTTGAAGTACACCAATTCCGCCTTCGCGGGTTTTAAAAAAATATGTGGCCGGTAATTCACCCTTGCCGCTTATATTCGCAGGCGTACCGGGTTCCCCTCCGGAAATGAATTTAATTACCTGTTCTGGTGAAGTATTCCACATTTCTTTTTCAACCGGCACAACTATCATTTCAAAACCGCACAATCCATAAACACCTGTGTACATACTGACAGCGTCAATGCCCATAGTTTTAAGCCAATTATCAAATCCTTCCGGAGTTTCGCTATCCCCGCTGGAGTGTAATGTTCCAGTGTCGAAATCAATTGCTGATTGTTCACTTACTGCTTGATGAATAGTGCATTCATTTACCAGGCCAAATGACATTTGTTTTTTGTCCTGCTCTTCCTGCCCGGCAGGTTTTTGTTTAATCTCTGCCTGTCCTGAGCTTGTCGAATGGGTGGCCTTTAATCCAAAATTAATTACCTTTTCTTTTTCTCTGCCGAAAATCTTTGTTAATAAAGTTTTTCTTTGCTCCTTGTATCCGGCGGCAGACGCTGTAACGCCATGTTCCTCATACCACGTTTTATAACTATAGTTACCGTTAGCATCGGTAGTAGTGTTAAACCTGCCTTCGGCATATCTTTCAACATCGCCAACTTTTGCCCCTGCTATCGGCTTTCCTGTCTGTGCGTCTGTTACAGTGCCTTTAATTACAAAATCGACAGGCGCATCATATTTCGTCATCGGCAATACACAGGCTGACATCAGGCAAACAAGAATAAAAATTGTCGCTATTCGCAACGGCCGATACCTCCAGCTTTTCTTTTCCAGCCACCGCAGCCTGTCCACGAGCCAGCTCGAATTTTCAAACAGACCTAAAAGCCCTAAACCCGGGTCAACCGGCTCAGCCAATAACTGCCGGGCAGTTTCAAGTAAAGTCTGACGATAGCCAGCCGTTTTTTCTCTCAGCATCCTTGCGACGGTCGCATCGCAGCAAAGTTCCCGCAGGTTTTGCAAATGTTTCCTAATCAGCCAAATCAGCGGATTGAACCAGTACGCGATTTGCAGAATCATATAAACCGCGTGAACAAATAAATCGCCGCGTTTTATATGTGCAAGTTCGTGCAGAAAGATATGCTCGGCATCCTGCACTGTCATATTTTGAAGTTTGTCTGCCGGCATAAGAAGCACCGGCTTGAAAACGCCGAATACCGCAGGACAGCAAACCTTATTTGTCAAAATCACCTGCGGAACTTTTTTTAGACCGATTTTTTTAGCCGTCAATTCCAATAATCCTTCTAATCTTTCCGGCAGACTCAATTGCGGTTTGTTTTTTAAATGCTCTCGCCGCAGATTGCCTAATCTTATAATCAGCCACCCTGTTAAAATCGCCATACCCCCCGCCCACACGAACATAATATAAACCTTCCAGTTTATTTGTAAGAAGTTTTGTTCAGGTTTTGAATCTTCTGTTTTGGTAATTTGTATTTGTTTAGAGTTTCGTATTTCGAATTTCGAATTTAGCATTTCAGCCGTAGCCAAAGGCTGCTCCATGCCCTTCTGTCCGTATTTGTCCGTGTTGTAGTCCGTGTCAGTCAGTGTTTGTTTAATAACAATAGGAATTTCCGCAGTAAAGCTTGTCGGCGATGTTAATGTCGGCGGCAAAACAAGTTTTACGAGAATCAAAAGCCAAAGTGCGTATCGCACCTGCGGCCACGCCCATTTTTTTATCAAAAGGTCGAGTCCCGCTACGATGACAATTAGCAAGCCGACCTGCCAGAACATTGACACTTCCCAGCTGAACCATTTTTCCGCTATCTGATTTAATATCGCTGTCATTTTTTTCTCCTTTACTTTTCTCTGTGTCCTCTGTGCTCTCTGTGGCTTAAATTAATATTTTCTTTCTCTGTGGCCGAACCTGCTTCCAAAATTTTTATAATTTCTTTTCTCTCATTTGCCGATATTTTTTTCTCTTCCACCAGAAAATGCATCAGCGGCCCGAACGCTCCGTCAAAGGCCTGATTAGCAAGAGACGCCAGGGCGCTGCGTCTTGCGATTTGTCTGCTGACAATTGGTTCATAGAGATTTGTATTTCCTTTTTTGCTTTCTTTGACTGCGCCCTTTTCTGCCAGTCTGGTTAGAAGCGTTTTTATCGTGGTATATGCCCAGTTAATTTCTTTCGGCAGTCTCTCTGCGATCCCGCGGGCCGTCGCGGGATATCTTTCCCACAAAACATTCATTATCTGCCATTCCGTATCGGTCAGTTTCATAGCCGTTTCCTTTCTACAAACATAGTGGTATTCTACTACATTTGTAGTAGATGCCAACCCTTTTTTGAAAATTCTTGAAAATTTTTTCCACGATTTCCACCTTCTGACTTTCTGGCTTTTGCTTTTACCGGACATAGGCTCTTTTATGTTAAAATAGGTAAAATTAACTTGACTTTTGCCCTTTTTTTTGTTTTAATAGGGGAAATAAGTGCTGTATTGCGAAGCTATTTCGCAAGGCGGCACGAGTTCTTTTCTTAATTGGGGTATTATTAGTTAATTTGGGGTATTTAATCTTCATCGATTAAACTGGTTCTTTTTTCTTAGACAATTTATTTTCGTAGCTGCAGGGCTTATAGACAGGGTCTTTGAACTGCTTCACAGAGAGGCTCCATACAAGGACACCTGTACTGGTCTTGTACCTGCCGTAGGTCGTTGCGACAATTTGACAGAGCCGCGACAGTTATGGAGCGGTCTTTATCCATCTGAACGATTGACTGCGGACAGAGTGTAGACTGACACTGTAAGCTTATGATGCGTAGAGATACTACGCACAGCAACTCTGAGACACTCTTTCTATAGTGTCCCTGAACCGCTCTGCCGCTATAGGCTTTGGCCAAGACGAAAGACTTTTGGGGGTAATCCGACAATCGCAATACAGAGATTCTGCGCATATTGAAAATGCAGCAGTATTAAAAAACGTAATTTGGGGTGAAAACTATTTTTAGATATGGGGGTAAATATGAAGTTTTATTATGGGGTGTTTACGATTTGTGTTCTTTTAAGTTTCTTTGGATTGGCCTGCGCTCAGAGCGACTATGCTGTGCTCGTGCAGGAAAGTCCCGTCGGTGCCGGCGTTATTAAGCCGGGCGTTGGCGTACACACATTTGGAGTCAGCGAAACTGTTACACTGACAACCGTTCCCAATTCTGGCTGGAAATTCGTTTACTGGCTTGGCGATGTGCAGGACCCGACTGCCAACAGAACCAAAGTAAACGTTGACGGCCCGAAAATCATCATAGCCGTTTTCGAAAGAGACGAATATGCGATGTTATCGCCTGCAGGTGCGCAGATTAGCGTAGGCCCGCCGGGCGTGTACCCAAGATTTGATACTAACAGAGGCGGCGAAGGTGGCGGCTCAAACAGATATACCCCCCCGGATAATCCTCCCCCGGATAATCCTATACCCGAACCGAACACTATGCTTCTGCTCTCTTTAGGTGTTTCTTATCTATGTCGCAAAAAAGGTCTATTAAGGAACCTCGCTAAGCAATAACCCGAAACCGATTAACTGCATCAAGAACCTGGTCCCCGGAATCTTATGCAGATAAAATGGAAACGCGTTATTACTTAGGAGAGGGAAGATTCGTAAGGCCGGCAGTTTCAGGAACTGTCGGCCTATTTTTTGCGCCATGATTCCACTTGCCTATCCAGACAGAAAGCATCCGAATAGTCAAAAACGCCCCGATGAGATAAGTCTCGCCTGCGGGCGGACATCTCACGGGGTAAACTCCAGTTTGGATGCTTTTGGATTGTAAATATCCGAATAGTCAAAAGTGCGCAAGTTTTTTCTTGCGCAAATGTTAAAAATAAAATTTTTCCAAAATTCTTTTCTCCATACCAGACAACCACTTACAAATTCTGTCTCAAAAATTTTCGTCAAAAGTTCGTCAAAAGCGCGCAAGTTTTCCTTATATATGGAGGGACTTATTAGTCGTTAGTCGATAGTCGCTGGTTGTTAGTTAGAGGAATTTAAAATTCTTGTCAAAAATTCCATTTTACATCTCGATTCCTGACGTTCTTATACGCATATTGTTTGCCCCGCTTCTGCTCTATCGAAAACACAAGTACAACCATCCATTTATGCGTATCAAACTGACGCAAGGCAGGTACGCTATTGTCGATGTTGATGATTATTGGAAATTGGCCAAAGAGATTTGGCTCTGCATAGAAAACGGCAGAAAAAATAATTACGCGGTTAGAATCGCAGGCGGGAAAATATTGTATATGCACAGGGTAATAATGAACGCCCAAAAAGGCGTTGTTATTCACCATATAGACCATAACGGCCTTAATAACAGGAAGAATAATTTAGAGGCAGTCACACCCACGCAAAATAACTGGAGCAGCAGAAGGGGTTTCAACTGCGGCACATCGAAATATAAGGGGGTTATTTATTATAAGAGCCGAAACAACTATCATGCTGAAATTACTAATAATGGCAAAAGGAAACATCTTGGCTATTTCGACAATGAAATCGACGCCGCGAAGGCGTACGACAAGGCGGCAAGGGAATTTCGCGGCAAATTTGCCGCATTGAATTTTCCTGACGAAACCACGGATTCCACGGATTAAACGGATTTTTACTTCTGTTTTCTGAGTTCTATGTTCTATATTCTGTGTCCTGTGTTCTGAGTTCTGTGTTCTACTTATATCTTGTCTTCTGTGCTAAAACCAGCCAGTCCCATGGATATGGTTCTTTCATCCATCGCGGCGGCGAGTCAAACTCCGTATTCCACGGGTACTCGATTTTGCGAATATCCATAACCCGCAGATTCCTGCTCGTCAGAATCGCCATAAGTTCTTCTTTAAGGTAGTGCTTGGTTGGAACGCCATCGATAGGAACAATTCCCTGATGCAGGTCGCTATCGGATTTTTTCGCACCGCCGAAACTTGCACGAACCGCCGACCCCGGCCGGATTCCATTGCGAAGATTCCATTCGATTAAGCGAAAATCGACAAGCCCCGCCGACTCAAGCGAAGGCACAACGAGCATCAGATGCCCGTTTTTCAAAATATGCTTTGCCATAACATCAAGTATCCGCACCCTCGGCGCAAGTGCCGGCATAATCAGCATATTTACGCTAAACGCGAAATGCGTCTTTTCGAGCCGCAGGCCTGCCTTTGCCAAATCGGCTGTTACATATTCGATATTCGGCAGATGTTTGTATTTATTTTTCGCCCTCGCTATAAACTTGCCGGATATATCGATTGCTAAAACCCTGCCGAAATTTGCCGACAGCATCGGCAGGAAGTGTCCGATTCCGCAGCCGTAATCGCTGACCGTTTTCGCCGATGAGCCGTATTTCTTAATGAGTTTTAGAATCAGATGTTTTTTGTCATTGTCCAATACGCTGAAGATTTCATCTTCGTAGTTATTGGCCAGACTGTTCCAGTATTCTCGTTTCATTTTATCTCCGCAGCTAATATACAATACAGTTGGCTAAATCTCAAATCCCTTTTATTTTAATCCCGCACCTGTTTGCTATTCAATTATTCCTATATCGCTACGATAAAATAAACAGGTGCGGTGGTTTATCCCGCACCAAATCTTAAATCCGCTATCCCGCACCTAATTGATATTCTTGTTCTTCCATTTTAATATTTATTAAATAAATAGGTGCGGGGTTGCCTTTTCCTATTTTCCATGCTATAATCCCCCCATCGCCCTTGAGGAAGCAGCAACGGATTGGTTAATAAATATATACTGGTAAAACTGAAATAATCTTTGCTTTTTTCCTCTATCGACGCGTATAATTACACATTGAGAAGTAGCTTGTATGGCATTAGATAAATGTAATCATTGTGGTAACGAAATTCCTCCACATATAGAGCGTTGCCCCCATTGCGCTCTACCAGGGTTATTCCCTAACGTTCGCGCCGCTGAGAGACCCGAAGAGAAAAAAGCCTTGACCGATCGCTATCAGGAAAGCATAGAAAAAGCAATTTCGCGTGGCTGCCAGGATGTAGTTAAAGATTTTGAAGCAGCAATATCAAGTTCTCAGGCGGTTATAACTCGGAGTATAACAGAAACGAGTAGACTCATCAGCAGTGACAAACAGCTTAACGCTACCTATTATGAACTTCTCGAGGCTGGAGTAAGATTGCCAAGTGGTAATGAATGGGATGCTATACGGGAGGTAGTTGATTCTGCGTTGTTTCCATACTATAAGAAATATATTAGTTTTGGAGCATTGTCCCTTGAAGGTATTGGATTTTCCAATTATGGTGAATGTTCTTTGATATTAGATGAACATATGATTGCTCACCGGGCTACTGTGTTTGAAGAAAACTCGATCATATTTATGAAAAAACACAATATCTCAATGTCCAAAGCTAACGAACTTCCACCAGGGTACCGTGCTCTCTGGGCAGAACGTAATAAACTTTGCATAGCAAAACTGGCTGATAATTTAAGTCCAACAACGGGGAAAGAGACCTACCCGGAGATTTTAATGAAAGAGGGGAAAACGTCTACAGCGGATTCTTTTGTTGAGGTGCATATCTGGGGACCTATGACAAAACATACCTTGAAACAATTGCTTATAAATAATCCTAAACGAAAAACTTCCCGTGTAATTCTTAAGGCAATGTCCGAAGAACTAAAGAAAATCAATATTAATACAAAGGTGGCATAATGAATGCTTTAATCTCTGGAAGTGCAGGAATTGCCTTAATAGTAGATAAGCATTCACTATCATCTATACATATAGATGATACGACTAAAATCTTACCAAGACAATCGGCAGATATTCCTTTCTTGCTCGGAGAGTGTATCAATCCCATAGTCCTCGAAAACGTTACCCATCAGGAGGTTGTCCAGCACCTTGAGATTGCTGTAGATGCAGAAGAATCCATAACCCTGTTCTTGATATTGCTGGACTCTGATCTGTCTACGGATGTTCGTCGTGAAGCAGCGACGGTTCTCGAGGACATGTTCAAACAGTCTTATGTTACAGAACAACTGGAATGCTTATTTTATGCCAGAGAATTACCCGAGAATGTTGACATACAAATTGCATTTGCTTGTTGTCAAGAGATCAAAAGTAAGTTGACTCAGAGTTTTTTACAGAGGCTGATTAAACTTCAACCCTATATTGTTGCTGTATGTCGCCAATGGGACGCAATTCCTATAGCATATTTTGGTACTAATGATGAAAAAGATTATATTCGTAACTTTTTCATAAAGGAAGGACTTTCCCGAGGTTTGACTCTGGCCATATCTTTAGAAGGAAATATTGATGAGTACCTCTTGGAAAACCTACTCAAGCCTTCGATAAAAACCTTGCCAAATATCCGCGATATTTTACTGCAGTGGTGTAAACCTTTTAGAGGCAACAAGTCAACTATAGTTATTCAGCCAAATAAGACAGACGAAGAACAACCTACAAAAAAACATGATGTAGCTAAAGAGAAACGTTTTTCAGCAAATCGCGAAAAGGTGTTAGAGAATGTCCAATGTCAAAAAGAAGCTATAGTGACTGCTATGAATACATATAATATACGAAGAATTTATAAGTATACAAAAGAACTTGTCGAATATCAAATAAGGCATGGGGGCGCCAAATTTGCTTGCAAATCATTGTGCGATCTCGCTATGGAGGCAAAAGAGCTACATATATATGAGGTTCAACTCGAATTTACTAAAATGAGCACCGAACTTAACGATAAAGATGGAAGAGGCTGGTCGCAGTACGCAGATGCGCTACTATGTGCTGACCAACCAATTGAAGCACTAAGGATTTATGAAAACTTACAAAACTTATACGGTTACGGAATCGCTCCAAGTGGTCGTGCCACAGTACTGAAGGTACTCAATCGTCTTGACGAAGCACTCGAAGCTTACGATAAGATAATTACTGAATTCCCATATGACATTGTAGCTAAAAATGGTCGGGCCGAGGTTTTAAAGGCTCTTAATCGTCTCGAAGATTCGCTCGATGCATATAACGACATAATTGCTGAATATCCATACGACGTTGTAGGTAAATGCGGTCGGGCCGAGGTATTAAAAACCCTCAACCGTCTTGACGAGGCACTCGAAGCTTATGATAAGATAATTTCTGAACACCCATGCAACATTATACCTAAGCACGGCCGAGCCGAGGTATTAAAGGACCTCAACCGTCTGGACGATGCGCTTAAGGCATATAACGACATAGTTACTGAATATCCATACGACGTTGTATCTAAATGTGGTCAGGCCGAGGTATTAAAGGATCTCAACCGTCTTGACGAGGCACTCAAAGCTTATGATAAGACAATTGCTGAATTCCCATATATTGTAGCTAAAAATGGTCGGGCCGAGGTTTTAAAGGCTCTCAATCGTCTTGATGAGGCACTCGAAGCTTACGATAAGATAATTAGTGAACATCCTTACAGCATGGTAGCTAAAAGTGGTCGGGCCGGGGTATTAAAGGCTCTTAATCGTCTTGATGAGGCACTCGAAGCTTACGATAAGATAATTAGTGAACACCCTTACGATGTCGTTGCTCGAGCAGGTAAAGCTAGCGTACTTGGAGCAATGGCAAGATGGAGAGATGCTCTTCAGTTGTTACCCGAAAAAACCGTAGTAACACGAGATGATTGGATTGCATACCATATCAAAGGTATGATACTGCTGCGTCAAAATGATTTGGAAGGAGCTGTCAAGATCTTTGAAGAAGGAGTAAGAAATAATCCTCGACCCGCAGACAAAGAATATTTCCGAACAGCTTTGGCAATAGCACGCATCCGTGAGAGAGACTATAAAGCAGCTTCAAAGCTATTGGAAAATATTGGTACGCCAATGTTGCAGACACCGGTAAATATTCTGCGCATACATACTTTCGGTAGACAAGACGATCGTGATCGCGTACGTACTGTTGAAATCTTTAAGAATCTCCCCAAACCTGGCCCTGTATTAGCAGAGCTTCAAAATGAGTTATATACCCAATTTGTTGCTTTTCAAACACCACATCACAATGAAGAGTGGCTTATAGAGGAAGAGATTAAGTATTTATTATTAGCTGCATAAAAGAAATAAATAGTTGCCGCCTGCCTATTTTTGATTTTTAATACTTGTCCGCCATAAGTTTACTGACGGCGGATGTCATTTTGCTTTTTGATATTTGATTTGTTTTCCAGCGACTATCAACCAGCAACTATCAACTAACTTCTGCGAAACACCGCAACGATGTTCTCCACTTCCACGACGAAGAGTCGATTATCTCCTTCGAAGTCTACTGGTATAGCGCCTTTTGGGTTGAACAGGACTTTATCGTATTGCTTGAGAGGGATTTCCGGCATATTTTGGACTTCGACGGAGACTGCGACTACTCTGCCGGTGATGGTAGGTATTTCGATATTATCGGGTAGTTTGATACCGCCTTTGGTTTCTTTTTTGTCTTCATCTTTACGGATGAGAACTCTTTTGCCGATAGGTTCGACTGTTTCTATCGGCTTTAATTCAGGGTTTTTTATCTCTTTTTCGGGCATCATATAGCTTTAAGATTTAAAATATATCTTATCTGCAATTATTTTATTAACAGCTTTTTTGTGATTAATCAATAATATTCAGGCCAAAATTCCGGAGAAATATTGCCTGAAAACCAAAATATATCACCGCTATAACTTCTTTTGATATAAGACTATACAATCTTTAACATCTTTTGTCCAGTCTTAAATTGCCCTGTTTAACAGCTATTTCTCCAAAAAAATAAAAATATATTTTTTTGCTTTGTTTTTAGTGGTAAATTTCTAATGAAACGATGAGCAAATTGCCGATTATGTAGTATATAAAATTGAAATCTTCTTCTTCCTCCTCCTGCGAGCAGTATGCGTTTCTTCACCGGGCGCGACTGCTCGTTTTTTTTCAGTGGGTTTTTATCAGGTTTTTAAAACTACCGATTTAATTTTTTCTAATCTATCAGGAACAACTAATCGGCGGCGGGGATGGGTTTCTTTTTGACAGACTTTTTGGCGGGTTTTTGGGGGGATTTCTTTTCTACATCAGATGAAGCCTCTGATTTATTGGCAGACTTTTTAGGGGATTTTTTAGGGGATTCTTTCTCTACATCAGAAGAAACCTCCGATTCCGCTTTGGCAGAAGACTTCTTTTTGCGGCCAAGCAATTCATCGGCTTTTTCAAAACTCTTCGGCGGCCAATCACCCTTGGCCTGCAATTCCTTCAACTCGTCCAACTTCTTGAAACTTACGATAGTCCTGCACCGAGGGAACTTATTACAGCCGAGGAACGGACCCTTCTTACTCTGACGTATCACAAGCTCACCGGCGGCACACTTGTAACACTTCAAACCAGTCGGCTCGGCAGGAGGCTTGGGGGGCATAATATTGCCGGCTTTATCAATACGCATAGTCGTCTTGCAAGTAGGATAATCCGAACAGCCTAAAAATTCACCAAACCTGCTATGTTTTTTTACCATCGGCTTGCCACAATTGGGACACTTATGCTCAGTAACCTCAGCAATAAGTATCTTGCCATCCCTGTCACAAGGGCCGGCAAACTTACAATTCGGATAATCAGAACAACTCAAAAATTTGCCATTCTTGCCAAACCTGTAAACCAACGGCTTATTACATTTCGGACAAGTATATTCGCTGGGAGTCATTTCAGCTTTTGCGTGCTTCATTTCCTCGCCGGCAACTTCAAGGTCCTTTTTGAACGGACCATAAAATTCACTCAAAACATTGACCCAATTAAGATGCTGCTCCTCAATCTTGTCGAGCTGCTCTTCCATATAACGGGTAAAGGCCATATCCATAATCTTGGGGAAAAATTCGTTGAGCTTGTCAGTTACCACCTCGCCGACATCGGTAGTATGAAACTGCCTGTCAAGCTGCTGGACATAACCACGGTCCTGTATGGTACTGATAATCGAAGCGTAAGTACTCGGCCTGCCGATGCCTTCTTTTTCGAGAGCCTTTACGAGAGAAGCCTCGTTGTAACGGGCAGGCGGCTTTGTGAAATGCTGCTGAGATTTTATATCGACAGGAGCGACTTTATCGCCCTGCTTCAACTGCGGCAATTGCTGCTCCGGCGAACCTGAATACCATATTTTAGTAAAGCCATCAAAGACAAGGACACGGCCCTGAGCCTTGTAACAACATTTGCCGACAGAAGTATCCGCTGAGATTTCGAGCGTTGTCGTATCCCACTGGGCGGCTGTCATCTGAGAAGCGATGAACCTGCGCCAGACGAGCTGATAAAGTTTGAACTGCTCCTCGGTAAGCAAATCCTTTATCTGCTCGGGCACGATATCGACATCGGTCGGCCTGATGGCCTCGTGAGCCTGCTGAGCATTTTTGCCGGAGGCGTAGAAATTAGGTTTTTCGGGGACATACTTAGCGCCGATATTACTGCCGATATATTTTCTCGCTTCGTTAATCGCTTCGGGCGAAAGATGCGTACTGTCAGTTCGCATATATGTAATCAGGCCAAGCGAACCCATAGAGCCGAGGTCGATACCTTCATATAACTGCTGAGCGATGCGCATTGTGCGTTTGGTCGCGAAGCCAAGCCGATTCGCGGCAGACTGCTGAAGGGTCGATGTAATAAACGGCGGAGCAGGACGCGAACTTGAACTTTTGACCTGAATGTCACTAATAATAAATCCAGAATCTTTCATCGCCTGATATATTTTTTGAGTATCCTGAGCGTTATCGGCAGAAAATGTTTTGCCGGCTACTGTAGAAAACTCAGCCCTGAATGAACTGTGCTCGGAGAGCCAATCATTCTGCTGGGCAATCGTAGGGCCTTTGCTCCCTTCGCTGTCGCTTGGGCTCTGAAATTTTTGCCACTGCTCGGAATAATTTTTTTGTTTATCAACGTGATTAGTAAATACGGCGGGTATGAGCCAATATTCAATCGGAACAAAGGCCCGAATTTCCCGTTCACGTTCGACAACCATCTTGACGGCAACGGACTGAACACGCCCTGCGGATAAACCACGCGCGACCTTCTTCCACAGCAGAGGACTAATCTGATAGCCGACAATGCGGTCAAGAATTCTTCTTGCCTGCTGGGCCATTACCTTGTCCATATTAATTTTGCCGGGATTGGAAAAGGCCTGCTCGATTGCTTTTTTTGTTATCTCGTTAAAAATTACACGGTTTGTTTTTTCTTCGGGAACGCCAAGAACCTGCGAGAGATGCCAGGCAATGGCTTCACCCTCTCTATCAAGGTCTGTCGCAAGGTATAATCTATTGCACTTTTTCGCCGAGGCCTTGAGGGAAGCGACTAATTTGCTTCTGCCGGAGGTAATCTCATAAGTCGGCTCGAAATTATTTTCAATATCGACGCTCAAACCCTTTGAGGGAAGGTCGCGTATGTGCCCCATCGAAGCATAAACTTCAAAGTCGGAACCAAGATATTTGTTTATAGTCTTTGCCTTGGCGGGCGATTCGACAATAACAAGATTTTTGCCTGATGACTCTTTTGAACTAGTTTTTTTTGTCATAAGATAAGGACAAATAACTGCTGGCGCCAATATTGTCAAGAAAAAACGGTTTTTATTCGGGACGTTGGCTAAAAGAGGAGATTATTAACAGATTATTGAACGCGGCTCGAAGCACAGACGTATAAATATAAGGATATAACGACATTTAGGGGGGTTAACAATGAATCTGAAAACAGATATAAGAAGATTGGACAGAAGATGGCACCGGTGGGAACATAATATGGTTATGTCAGGAGAAAAACTTATTCATCAGGAAACATTTTGGCTGGCCGTGATGATTGTCGGTATGATTGCATTTTTCACACTGTTAATGATCATGGGCCTTAAATCTGCATCGCCGAGGAATACGCTCCCTACTCCTTTTGGTCCGATGTACTAATCAGAGGGAGATTTCGGGGAAATGTATAAGCTTTTGAAAAAGTCGGGCGAATGCCCGAATGGCATTTCCGAGGTGGGAAATGCCATTTATTTTTTATAAATAATTAACGTCGAACATTGAACGTTGAACCCGCCTTCGTCCCTAAGGGACTACGGACGGGCAGGCTTCCAACTTTGAATGAGATTGCCACGGCCCTTCGGGCCTCGCAATGACAAACGTCGCCGTGCCGGCAGCTAAGCCGCAAGCGTCGGCTAAACAAATTAATATTTCCTTAACAGTTCTTTGAGGAGTGGTTTTAAACTTTGAATTGCATTGCCGCGATGAGAGATGTTATTTTTCTCGGCAGATTGAAGCTGTGCAACTGTTTTGTTAAGAGGCGGGACGAAAAAAATCGGGTCATAGCCGAAACCGCCTGTTCCGGCCTCTTCCTGGGCGATAATACCTTCGATTTTTCCTTCCGTCTCAATCAAAACTTTTTCAGGACTCACCAAACAAAGGCGGCAGATGAATCTGGCTGTTCTTTTTTCTTTTGGAACATCTTTGAGCAATTCTAAAACTTTCGCCATATTTTTATGGTCGAGCAGAGTTCTGTTGACCGCTCCATTACTGTCGCGGCTCTGTTCATTGCTGAAACGGGCGGATTTTACGCCTGGTGCGCCGTCGAGAGCATCGATAACCAAACCCGAATCATCAGCAAGGGTCCAAAGGCCGGTTTGTCCGGCATAACCGAGGGCTTTTTTGCGGGCGTTTTCGGCAAAAGTTTGGCCGTCCTCTTCCACCTCTTTTATATTCGGAAAATCAGCAAGACTTTTCCAGTCAATACCGAAATCGAGCATCTCAGAAATTTCAGAGAGCTTGCCGGGATTAGTTGTAGCAACAAGGATTTTTTTAGCCACAGAGTAAATACCTTTTATTTTTAGCCACAGAGCTCACAGAGGACACAGAGAATAAAATAATAAAATAAATAGACCGCTCCATTACTGTCGCGGCTCTGAACCCCCTGATAAATCGGGGGGTTAAATAATTTTAACTTAAGAGTTTTTTCAGTAATGCGCGCTGGAAATGGAGGCGATTTTCGGCCTCGTCAAAGACAATCGAGTTCGCCGATTCCATAGCCTCATCGGTAATTTCATAGCCGCGATAAGCAGGCAGGCAGTGCATAATCTTCGCTTTGGGGGCCAAAGACAAAAGCTTGGCGTCAACAGCAAAACCCTGAAAATCAGAAATTCTCTTTTGCTTTTCATCTTCCTGACCCATACTGACCCAGGTATCAGTATAAATTACATCTGCATTCTTAACTGCTTCCTGAGGGCTGCTAATCTGCACGGTTGTGCCTGCGGCGATTTTATTTGTGCGGTCAATCGATTCAGCGTCAAGCTCATAACCTTTCGGCGAAGCTATAACAATTTTCATTCCTAATTTCGCACAGCCAAAGGCAAGAGAACGCGCGACATTATTTCCATCGCCGATATAGGCGATTTTAATGCCTTTGAGCTGCCGGCCAAAATGCTCGCGAATAGTCATAATATCGGCCATCGCCTGGCAGGGATGCGACCAATCGGTAAGAGCGTTTATCACGGGAATCTCGGCGAAGTTCGCAAGGTCAATAACAGTCTGATGCGCAAATGTTCTTGCCATAATGCCGTCGGCATAACGGTCCAGAACACGAGCCATATCCTTCAACGGTTCGCGTTTGCCGATTCCGCCGATGTCCTCGGGCTTTACATAAATAGGATTGCCGCCGAGCTGCGCCATAGCAATCTGAAAACTCATCCGCGTCCGCAGGCTGGGCTTTTCAAAGAGCATAACAAGACTCTTGCCGGCGAGGCAAAGGTCACGATTGCCCTTCTTGTAGTATTTCTTGAGCGTGTCACTCAAATCGAGAAGTTCAAGCAAATCTTCTGACGTACAACTGCTTACAGATAAAAAATCTTTCATCCCGCACCTTCTGTTTATTCCAATTCAAAGTTAATATTATTGAAGCAATTATTCATTTTAATTTTCCTAAAATCCTTCATCTTCTATGAATTATAGAAGGTGCGGGATTCATTAGACACCTGTGTTATTAAAAAAATAAAGGTTATGAACCCCGCCCCCCGATTTCTCGAGGGTAAACTCCGTGTTGGCGGGGCTAACCACGAACAAACATATTAAATATTTTTTAAAACATTATCGAGAATTTCAACCGCTTCGTCAATCTGCTTAGCGGTAACAGTCATCGAGGGCATAAAACGCAGAACCGTATCCTGCGTACAATTTATGCGCAGGCCTTTTTCGAGGCATTTGGCGACAATCTGAGCGCCGGGCTGGGTTAACTGAATGCCAATCATAAGGCCCTTGCCGCGAATGTGGTCTATAACGCTGTGTTTGGTTTTTAACTTGTTGAGTTTATCGAAAGCGTATTGACCCATCTTTATCGCGTTCTCAATAAGATGTTCCTCTTCGATAGCTTCTATAACAGCAACGCCAGCCGCACAGGCGAGACAATTTCCGCCGAAAGTCGAAGCATGCGTGCCCGGGACAAGCGAAGCGGCGACATTCGGCTTTGCCATCATCGCGCCAATCGCGACACCGCCGCCAAGCGCCTTGGCCAGCGTGATAATATCGGGAACAACATCATAATGCTGATAGCCGAACCATTTTCCGGTGCGGCCCATTCCGGTTTGAACCTCATCGAGTATCATCACAGCCTGATTCTTATCGCAAAGCTGACGAATCGCGCGCATATATTCAGGAGTCGCGACGTTAATACCGCCTTCGCCCTGAATCGGCTCAATCATTACAGCGGCAACTTCATCGTCAAAGGCTTTTTTCAGCGCGTCAATATCATTAAAGGGTACATAGACAAATCCCGGCACTACGGGCTGAAAGCTTTCAAATTTTTTCGGCTGAGCTGTGGCGGTCATTGCGCCGAAAGTTCTGCCGTGGAAACTGCCCAGGGCGGTTATATATTTATATTTTCCTTTTGCGGTATGGATTCTGGCAAGCTTCAGAGCCGCTTCGTTGGCTTCGGCGCCGCTGTTGCAGAAAAAGCTTTTGCCGCCGAAAGCGCGCTGAGCCAGTAATTTGGCGAGCTTGCCCTGCAGTTCGGTGTAAAACGTATTATCCATGTGGAGCAGGGTTTGGGCCTGTTTCTGAATGGCTTTTACAACCTTCGGATGGCAGTGGCCGATTCCGCTGACCGCCCAGCCGGGGAACATATCGAGAATTTTATTGCCATCGATATCATATATATAGCTTCCCTGGCCGTGGTCGATAACTTTCGGCAGGCGGAAATAATTGTTTATCACATATTCATCGAACATTTTAATAACATCTTGCGTTTTCATTTAACTTTTTACCTTCATCAAACGTCGCCGTACCGGCGACGGCTAAACAAATTATTTAATTATCTGCGTTCCGACACCTTCTTCGGTGTAGATTTCGAGCAGCAGCGAATGGAGGATTCTGCCGTCGATTATGTGGGCCTTCTTTACGCCACCATCAAGGGCGATAAGACAGGCCTCAACTTTCGGAAGCATACCTTCACTGATTATTCCGGACTGTATCATCTGCTTTATTTCGGCCTCGGTTGCGCTTGAAATATTGCTTTCCGGGTCGCTGACATCTTTGAGAATGCCGTTAGTGTCGCTGACGGATACGAATTTTTCCGCTTCGACGGCGGCAGCGACTTTTCCGGCGGCGCTGTCGGCATTGACGTTAAGCTTTCCGCCGCCGCGGTCAATCGCGACGGGCGCTATTACCGGAATTGTTTCGTTGGCACAAAGCGTTTTCAACAAAATGCTGTTAACAGTTTTGACTTCGCCGACAAGGCCGAGGTCTATTTTTCTGCCCTGCGGGTCAGTCATTCGCAGCGGTTCAGCAAAAAGAACGCAACTGCTGAGCGAATGCAGACCCATCGCGTCACATCCGAGCTTTTTTATCGTTTCGCAAATGGAAGCGTTTATGTCGTGAATAAGCACATGCTCTACAATAGCCATTGTCCGCTCGTCGGTGTATCTTCTGCCGTTGACCCACTGGGGCTGAAGGCCTGACTCGTTCATCGCCTTTGTGATGGCTTTGCCGCCGCCGTGAACCAGAACAGGTCTGATGCCGACGGTTGCCATAAAGACGACATCGGCCAGAAGCTTCTTCTGAAACTCCGGGTCGTCAATAACGCTTCCGCCGAGCTTGACAACGACGATTTTGCCGCGGAAAAGACGGATATACTCCATCGCCTCGACAAGAGCCTTCGCTTTTTCTATAGCTTTTTTTACCATTGCTTCTCCGTAAAATTTCCCAATTAAGGAAACGAGCAATTATATAGATTGTAGTCCGAGTGGGTCAAGAAAGATTTGCTTTTAAAATGAAAAAATGGCCACCAAGGCACTAAGACACTAAGTTTTAATTATTTCATCTTTTGGTGCCTTTGTGCCTTAGTGGCTAAAGTAAAGCCAACGATCGGATTCGAACCGATAACCCCCGGTTTACAAAACCGGAGCTCTACCGTTGAGCTACGTTGGCAATAAGACAAAAAAGTCTACAAAATAGACGAGTTTTTTGCAAGTAAAATCAAAAAGGCCTAAAATTCAAAGGTTTGGCCGGGAGCGGGAATATGGGCGTTTTTCATGCCGGCTTCGAGCAGCCTTTCAGAGAAAAATTCAAGGGCATTTTTCTCGCCGTGGACACAGAAAACATGCTCGATATGCGATGTGCCGCATTTGCCGAAATAGTCGAGCATCTCAAACTCGTCAGCATGGGCGCTTAAGGCGGCAATTTCATCAACTTCGGCCGCCAGCGGCAGAACTGTACCGAAAATTTTGACTTCTTTCTGCTTTTCCGCAATTCTGCGGCCAAGAGTATTTTCAGCCATATAACCGACAATCAATATGATATTGCGAGGGTCGGTTATATTGTTACTGAGATGATGGAGTATCCTGCCTGCTTCGCACATTCCGGAAGCGGAAATAATAATCATCGGGCCGGACTTGTCATTCAAAGATTTTGATTCCTCGACACTTTCGGTGTATCGCAGATTTTCAAAATCAAAAGGCTTATGGCCGTCAATCAGGAACTCGGCGGCGGCAGAATCCCAGCATTCTTTATGCTTTCTGTAAACGTCGGTGGCCGAACTGGACAGAGGTGAATCAATAAAAATAGGCAACGGACAGACTTTCCCTTCAGTGTATAATTTATTCAGCAGGTAAATAAGGTATTGTGTTCGGCCAATACTAAAAGCTGGGATAATGAGCTTGCCTCTGGTTTGGCAGATTTTGTCCACAACCTGCTTGAGAGCGGCCTTGGCGTCATCGGCTGGCGGATGCCTGCGGTCGCCATAGGTGCTTTCGGTAATTAAGTAATCAATATCCTTAATAACAACAGGGTCCTGAAGGATTGGGATATCACGCCGACCTATGTCGCCGGTGAACATAAGTTTTTTTGTAATGCCGTTTTCGCTGAAATTTATCTCCGTAAAGGCAGAGCCTAAAATATGGCCTGCATCGTGAAAACAAACCTCGACATTATCGAAAATCTTAAAAGGCCTGGAATACGGAACAGGCTCAAGATGCTTCATCGCTATATCAGCATCGGCGGGTGTATATAACGGCTCAAAAGGTTTCCTGCCCTGCTTGATACGCTTCTTGTTAACGTATTCAATATCGTGGACCTGGATGCGGGCACAATCCTGGAACATTATTTTGCACAAATCGGCAGTGGCATCGGTACAGTAAACTTTGCCTTTGTAGCCCCTTTTAATCAGCGTGGGAATATTGCCGCTATGGTCCATGTGGGCGTGCGAAAGCAGCATTACGTCAATTTTGGCAGGGTCAATAAAGAAACTACGGTTCTTCTCGAACGCCTCTTTTCTTTTGCCCTGGAACAGACCACAATCCAAAAGAATGTTTTTGCCGTTAATTGTAACTATATGAGCCGAGCCGGTAACTTCGCCGGCAGCCCCGTGAAAAGTCAGTTTCATAGTTTAGCCATAGAGAAAAATAGATTAAATTTTCAGCCACCCCGATGAGATAGCCGAAGCGTCATCTCACGGGGCAGGCGCCGGACACAGAGTTCACAGAGATATATAATTATAAACTGTGTTAAACCGTGCCTTTTACGTTATGTCGGGTATTTTAACAGAAATGAGGCAAAGAGGCAAGGGAATTGAAAATTGAAGATTTAAGATTGAAGATTTTTGGAACCGCCAAAGGCAGAATACTTAATCGCGGATTCCTTCGACAGGCTCAGGACGAGTACACTGATTTTAAGAGCAGCAAGGGCAAATATGAGGCGAAATGAGTTTGTTTTCTTTTCTGCACAACGACTAAATTTAGAGACGACTATCCTATGGCAGTTTACCAGTATAATGAATTCCATTATTTGGTTAATTCTAAAATTTCTTCGATTCGTTTCTTCGTAAATTGCCATTCGTTAGGGATTTCGTCGGTCGTTCCTGCACCGTGTGCCCGTGTCCCCCACACGTGTTTTTCATAAAGAATTGTTTCGCCTCGCCCAGCAGCAGATTTCATAAGACGTTCCGCTATTTCCTTCGGTGTCGCTAAATACATTCTGGGAAGTTCGTCTATCGAGGTATCCTTGAACTGTACAAAGCATAAAACAGTTTTATTTGTATGCTTGCCTAACCATTTGTCTATGGCACCGTGGTAGTCAGCGTTTTGCAAGTATGATTGCGTTAACCCCCATCCCCCATCTTTACTACCCTTGACAGATACTTTGAGCATTCTCTCTCCATCAACAGCAACTAAATCATATTCAGGTTGATTTGCCCCATATTGGACTGAAATATCCCATCCACAGCGAGCAAACTGTGCCGCGGCAAAAGCCTCCGCGGCGGTCGCGACTTGCCATGATGTCTTCATTTTTTCACCTCTTCATAGACCAAATATATACTTGGTTGTTTTTTCACTTTTTTGTGCTTTATTTTTAACTATATTATAGGTTTTTAGAGGATTTTGGGCAAGATGAAAATGGATTCCCGTTTCCACGAGAATGACAAAACGTCGCCGTACCGGCAGCTAAATAAACCCGCCGTGAAACGGCGGGCTAAATATATTCTCCCTGCGCTATCGTTTGGGCTCTGTTATTTCTAATTTTTTGCGGACGGAAATAAGCCCCGCACCTATTTATTATAACGTAGTGATAAAGGAAGCAGTGAATACTTCATAGGTGCGGGGTAAACTAACCAGACTTTAAGCGGATGGTTTAAGTTTTTTACGAACCAGAATGAGCAGGGGCAGCGATGCAAGCTGCGAAAGAATCGAAAAAGCAATAAGAGCAGGTATCGAAATATCGTAAAGAACGCCCATCAGCGTACTGCCCAAAAACCAGGCAATGCCATAACCCGCATTAAAAATGCCGTAACCTGTGCCCCGCTTTTGAGTCGGAACAATATCGGCCACAACGGCACGAATAATCGACTCCTGAGCGCCCATACCAACGCCCCATAAGGCAACGCCAATGATGACTAACGCCGCACCGGAGGCAAATGCAAATATCGCGAAAAAGGCGGAAAGTATAACGGCTCCCGCCAATGAAAGCATACCAACCTTGTCGTACCATTTGCCAAATATTAAAGCGGCAATACCGTCAACACCCATCGCAAAGGCGTAAAGAAGCGGAATCCATTTGTCAGCGAAAACGGCCTTCTGCTTGATATGAAACGCAACCAAAGGATAATCCGCAAAGCCGGCGGCTATGAGGCCGACAGCGATAAGATAAAGCCAAAATACCTTCGGCAATTTGCCGTCGCCTGCGGGCGGAGTCTCGGTTTCGAGTTTGTGCGGATGCGGAAAGTTTATTCGGGCAATGATAAGTATGATAATCGCAAGAATTGCCGGTATCGCCAGAACCGCAAAGGCACAACGGTATGAGCCGTTAATCGCAAGAACGAGCATAACAATAACAGGGCCTGTCATCGCGCCGATTTGATCCATCGCCTCGTGCAGGGCGAAGCCCCAGCCCCTGCCGACGGAAGAGGTCGCGCAGGAAAGCATCGCGTCGCGGGCAGGTGTGCGAATGGCTTTACCGATTCTTTCGGTCATCATCAACGCTATCGCAAGCGGCCAGTGATTCGCCAGCGCCAGCAACGGCACAGCAATCAGATTAATCACGTATCCGGCAATGGTAATCGTCCAGTATTTCTGGGTTTTGTCGCTGAGCAGGCCGGAGAAGAATCTGAGACCATAGCCGAGAAGTTCGCCTGCTCCTGCGGCGAAACCGACTACCGCCCCTGTCGCGCCGAGAATTGCAAGATAAGGCCCCGCCAGACTTCTCGCAGATTCGTAAGTTACATCGGCCAAAAGGCTGACAAAGCCCAGTAATACGATAAACCTCATAGCGGATTTTCGATTATTTTCCATCTTTTGTATTATACCTGTAAGCAATGACATTAACTTTTTCGAGAGTAACCAATCCCTCTTTTATCATTTTGTCCAGTTCCGGCAGAAAATCCTGAATTCTTTCAGGTTTGTCAACAATCTCAATAACAATCGGTAAATCTTCGGAAAGCCTGAGAATTTTAGCTGAATGCATCCTGCTGTCGGCACCGAAGCCCATAAGTCCCCTCAGCACGGTAGCGCCTGCCATTCCCTTTTGTCTGGCAAGATGAACAATAGCTTCATGCAGCGGCTTGCCTTCAAATCTGTCCGCTTCTCCTATAAAAATTCTTAACAACTGTGATTCGGACGGCAGTTTCATACTCGACCTTTCGTTAAATATATTTGCCTATTGCAAGTCCTGCAACCATACCAATCAATCCAAGAACATTTTGCAGTATAATATTAACCGATGCCCACAGCCACTGCGATTCATCCAGCATTTGCGCTGTTTCAAAGGCAAACGAAGAAAATGTGGTAAATGCGCCGAAAAAGCCTATGAAAATTACTGTTCGCATCTGTCCGCTGATTGACAGCCTGCTTTCCATAAATGCCCAGAGCAATCCGAATATGAGACAACCTATGATATTGACAGCAGCCGTACCAAAGGGAAAATCAGTCGTTATATTTCTCTGAACCAGGCCGCCAAGCCAGTATCGCGCAAGTGTCCCTGCCGCGCCGGCGACAGCAAGATATATAATTTTCCAAACCATCTCAATTCTCAATAATATGAAATATTTAAAAAACGGCTGGTAGGGACATAAAAAATTCCCGCAGCATCGTTACCATAAGAGTTATCAGCCTTTTGGGCGGATATACGGAGAACTCCATCTCCATGGACGACTTGATTGTAAAGAAAGGTTTTTTTAAGTCAAGATTTTCGTCCTGACCGCCTTATTTCCATATTACTTTACCTTAATAGGGCTTTCAAAAACAGCGGATTTACCTAATTCCTGTTCAATTTCAAGCAACCGATTATATTTTGCGATTCTTTCGCTGCGACAAGCGGAGCCAGTCTTAATCTGACCACCGCCCATCGCGACAGCGAAATCAGCCATAAAAGTATCTTCTGTTTCACCACTTCGGTGTGAAATCACGTAGCCCCAGCCGGCCTCACGGCAAAGTTCAATGGCCTCGATTGTCTCGGTAACAGTGCCGATCTGATTAAGTTTTATCAATACGGCGTTAGTACTCTTTTCCTTGATACCGCGGGCAATGAACGTGGTATTGGTAACATAGATATCGTCGCCGACGATTTGTATCTTATCGCCAAGCTCGGCTGTATGTGATTTAAAACCCTCCCAGTCATTTTCAGCCAGACCGTCTTCGATGGATACTATTGGATATTTGGCAATCCATTGCTTATATAATGCCGTCATTTCATCGCTGGTTTTCTTGCCCTGACCGGACTTTGCAAGATTGTATGTACCATTTTCATAAAAGGAACTGGCGGCAGGGTCTAAAGCTATGGCTATATCTTTTCCTGGTTTATACCCGGCCGCTTTAATGGCCTCAACGATAACTTCACAGGCTTCGTCATTGCTTTTGAGGTTAGGAGCGAATCCTCCCTCATCGCCTACACTTGTAGCATAGCCTTTCTTTTTCAGAATTGATTTGAGTGAGTGAAAAGTTTCTGCGCCATATCGCAGAGCCTCAGCAAAATTTGGTGCGCCGACAGGCATAACCATAAACTCCTGGAGGTCAACACTGTTATCTGCATGTTTGCCGCCATTGAGAATATTCATCATAGGAACCGGAATTTTAACCGCTTCGGTGCCGCCTAAATAAGCATATAAAGGCAACCCCTTATCCATCGCAGCGGCTCTTGCAACGGCCATTGATACGCCGAGAATCGCATTGGCTCCCAGTTTGCCTTTGTTTTCGGTTCCGTCCAGAGCTATCATCAGTCTGTCTATTTTTCCCTGTTCTAAAGGATTTAATCCTGTAATTTTGGGGGCGATGATAGTATTAACATTTTTTACGGCATTCAGAACTCCTTTGCCGCCATAACGTTTTTTATCTCCATCGCGCAATTCGACAGCTTCATTCTCGCCTGTCGATGCGCCTGAAGGCACCGATGCAGAAGCGAGAATGCCATTATCCAATTTACAGAAAACGCGGATTGTTGGATTACCGCGAGAGTCCAAAATTTCCATCGCACTTAATGAAACTATTTTTGCATTCATAATTACGCCCTTTCACTTTTATAATAATTATTTTTCATTCTGTTTAATCCGTTCAATAATCATTTGCGATTCTTCATCGAATTTTAATTTTTTTACATCTATTTTTTCAATCCATTCATTTGCTTTTTTAATATAACCCTGTTTATATAAACACCACGCCAAATGGCATACGAAACGATACTCAAAAGGATTAAGCCATACAGCTCTGCAAAACTGAGATTCAGCAATTTTGTATGCTCCGCGTGAAAGGAGATACAATCCCAGTTTGTCGCGGTCATAACCAAGATAACAGCTTGGTCTCAGCAGTTCTTCTCTGCGTTCGTTGGCGTCTTTCTGAATCATCAGTTCCTGATAGAGGCATAAAAAAAACCTCTACCTGTGCTGGTAGAGGTTATCATCCTTTTTATAGGCAGTTATGCGGCGAACCTCATCGCCTTGATATATTTAATTATGTTAAATAGGATAAAGCAAAATAGGTATGCTTTCAACAAATATTTATAAGGAAAATATTTCCGGAATGTAACCCATTGTCAATAAATATGTTATAGATTTAACTGGCAGTATAAATCATATAGAGCCCGCCGGCAAGGACAAGTATGCCGCAGATTTTCTTCAAAATTAACGCCCCTTTTGATTTTTCGTTCCAGTTGAGATAATGCTGAACGACCTCGGTAAATGTGCCGGCAAGAATAATCACCGAACAATGACCAATGCCGTAAACAAGCAGCAGTAAAATCCCGTAAAAAAGATTTGTCGAAGCAAGTTTGAAAGTAACCGCCAGTATCGGCGCCATATAGGCAAACGTACAGGGGCCAATCGCGATGCCGAAAATAAGACCAAGTAAAAACGCCGCTAAAAGACCTTTGCTTTTCATACCTATTTTTGAAGGGCCGGAAAAAGGCATCGGTATAACATCAAGTAAATGGAGGCCGACGAGAAAGAAAATCGCAGCGACAAAATAATTTCCGTATCTGCCGACGTCGCCGAGCATTCTTCCTGCGGCGGCAGTAATCACGCCGACAAGGCCGATAGTTATAAGTATGCCTGCGGCGAAAAGAAACGAAATCGAAAATGCCCTCTTCGTTGAGATTCTGCCCTGCTCATCTATAAATCCGACAATCAGCGGAATGCTCGCCAGATGGCAGGGACTTAATAAAATGCTCAAGATGCCCCATATAAATGAAGCGGTCAGTGCGATAAACCAGGTACTCTCAACGGCACGGGTAAGCTGTGTAAAAAGCTCCTGCATTATAATTTGACTCCCATTTCGGCAAGTTTCTTTTCGATATCAGCCTGAGGATAAAAGCCTGTATGCCTGAAAATTTCTTTTCCGTCTTTATCGAAAAATACCTGTATCGGAATAGCCTGGACGCCGTAACGACTGGCGAGGATTTCCTGCTCTTTGACATGTATAAAAAGGACATTGGCTTTTCCGGTATATTTTTCTTTGAGATTTACCAGAACCGGCGCCATCATATCGCAAGGCTTGCAGCCGGTGGCGCCAAAATCAACAACTGATGGTTTTCCGCTGGCGCGGGCTTTATCGACCAGATTATCTTTTGCAAGCACGGCCTGGGCACCGGCCCAGGTGGAGGAAACTTCAATGGGTATTCTCTTTCCGAGCGTTTTAATATGCTCGGCGACGGCTAATTGCTGTTTTTGAGAGAGAACATATTGTTTTATCTGGTCCTTCATCGCGTCCAAAGTCGCCCCGCCGCAGGCGTCTTTGTTCTCCTGATAAAATTGATTTACCTCGGCATCGGTTACGCTTATAGATTTTATCACTTTTTCAAAATATGCCTGAACGACTTCATTATCGGTTTTGCCGGCTAAGTCTATTCTGTTACTATCAGCGGCATCTTTTTTTGCGACTGCTGCCAGAATTTTCCCAGTAGCGATTTGCTCGACTAAAAAGAATTCGTTTTTCTTAAGCTGTTCCTGAATTTCTTTAGGGTTTTTGGCAATCTGGTCGGCTGCCTCAGCGCTGCTGACAGTAACATCAGCGGATTTGAGGAGCGTTCCGGCCGGAAGTTCCGCTAATTTCGCATAACTTAGACATCCTAATGCAAGGGCCGGATATTTATCGGTTACTGTGGGTGTATTCGAGTCTGCCGCCCAGAGGTTCGAACACAGGCAAACGATAAAAATTACTGCAATGATATTAGTTGTTTTCATATTAGTCCTTCTTCTTAATTTCAAAACCTAATTCTTTCCATTTAGCTAAAATATCTTCTTTCGAGAAGAAACCTTCGTGACGGAAAAGTTCTTTGCCATTGGCATCAAATAAAATTTGTGTCGGTATTACTCTTATGCCGTACTGCTTACCGGGAGCCGGGTCTTTCCAGACATCAATAAAAACCACGTCAAGAATACCTTTGTATTCACTCCTGAGTTCGTCAAGTATCGGTTTCATCATTTTGCAGGGAATACATTTATCTGCCCCTAAATCGATAAGTTTTGGTAATTTCTGAAACTGAGATATCTGATTGGGCTCAGAAACCGGATTGGTGTTTGCTGTAACCAAAGGTTCAGTTTTGAGATTATTGTTTTTTTGTTTTACGGCGATGACAACACCTACCGCCACAATAAGAACTATGACAATAAGAATTTTTACAGCCTTATTCATAAATCTTCCATTTAATTTTGTAAATACTGGTTAATTTCTTTCGTAACATATTCTACAAATTTATCGCGGTCATTTACGAGTTTCCATACTTCTTCGAGCTTTTTGAATCGCAGGAGTTTATCGGATTCCATTTCCGCTATTACAAGAGTACTGGTTTGAAGGTTAAATGTTTTAACAAATTCTTCATTGCCCGGCTCATCTATATTTATCGGCACCCACACAATTCTGTCAGCAGCGATTTCTTTGGCGTAATTTTCTTCTACCGCTTGTTTCGCCATTGCTTCAATCATCGTACAGGTAGGACAGCGAAATTTCGGATGAAAATAATAAGCGATTATCTGCGTTGAAGATTGTTCGACAGCAGGTGAAACCGCAGGCAAAAACTGTTGGGTGCTTTTATTCGGCTCGGCATTGCTGTTTTGTTCACAGCCCGCAAGCCCCAAAAAGCAAAGAGCAGCGGTAATCAGAATTATCGAAAGGTTTTTATTCATTAATTCAATTACTCATCATATCTGCGGCTTTGGCCACAACTTTATCTATGTTTTCTTCAGAGACAGGACTTGCGCATTTTTGCAGACCAAGTTCGGCAAGCTGCAAATGTTTAAATTTATTAAAACCGCCTTTTTCGAGAGTATTTTTAACGCAATTCAGAGGACAACCATCTATTGCAAGAATTTTATCTGCAGATTCCGTAGTTTTCATAATTCCACTGACACGTCCGCCAATACCTGCTGTACAATAAAGACCTCCAACGCCGATTTTCGTAAGTTTCCGTGCGGCCCTGTCAGCGATTTCTCCAACATCGGCGGCTCCTGAACATGCAAAAATCAGCCTCGGTCCGCCTGAACATGAACATTTTTTATTGTCGCTCATTCTTAATTTCCTTAAAATTATTACAAAAGAACCTTTTTCATCTCATCCAAACTTAGCACTTTCCCGGCTGATTTAACCTCACCGTCAATCACAAGGGCAGGCGTTACCATAACGCCGAACTTCATTATATCATTAATTTGGGTAATTTTTTCAAGTTCATACTCAATACCGAGTTCTTTGGCCGCTTGTTCGGCACATTCTGCAAGTTTTTTGCATTTCGGACAGCCTGTACCGAGTATTTGAATCTTTTTCATCCCGCACCTTCTTTCATTCTTGTATTTTAATTAATATGAAATAGATTTTATATGATATTTTGAATCACTCACCTTTGATTTTTTATGAATATTGGAAGGTGCGGGATTCATCATCTATTTCCTTCTAAACAGTTTTGAACCAGTGTGCAGTTCTGTTCGAAATTTTTACCAGTGTCAGCATAACCGGTACCTCGACAAGTACGCCTACAATTGTTGCCAGCACTGCCGGCGAGGATGCCCCAAACAATGATATCGCAACTGCGACAGAAAGCTCAAAAAAATTGGAGGCTCCAATCATACCGGCCGGCGCGGCAATATCATGGGAAAGTTTTAGCTTTACGCAGGGCAGGTATGAAATAAAGAATATTAAGTAAGTCTGGATAGTCAAAGGAATGGCAATGAGAAGAATATGCAATGGATTATTTACGATGACATCACCTTGAAAAGAAAAGATAATTACCAGGGTCAGCAATAATCCAATAATAGTTACATTGTTGAATTTAGAAACAAATATTGTGTTGAAATACTCTTCGCCTTTTGTTTTGATCACATGTATTCTGGTTAATATTCCGCCAACCAATGGAATAACAACAAAAAGAACCACAGACAGTAACAATGTATCCCATGGGATGGTGATGCCGCTGATGCCGAGCAATAATGCCACGATTGGAGTAAACGCAATCAGGATAATAAGATCGTTAGTTGCCACCTGAACAACGGTATAAGCCGCATCTCCTTTGGTCAAATAGCTCCAGACAAATACCATAGCCGTACATGGAGCCGCCCCCAAAAGAATAGCACCGGCAAGATACCCCTTGGCAAGGTCCGCTGGAATTATCGCCTTGAAAACAACAAAAAAGAAAAAGTAGGCAATGCCAAACATCGTAAATGGCTTGATTAGCCAATTAGCTATCCATGTAACAAAAAGCCCCTTTGGGTTTTTACCAACATTTCTAATGCTTGCAAAATCAACTTTCATCATCATCGGATAAATCATCAGCCAGATTAATATGGCAATTGGTATGGATACTTGCGCATATTCAAATTTACTAAGAAAATGCGGGATTGTCGGTATAAATTTACCAATCAATACACCCGCAATCATGCAAATCAAAACCCACAGAGTGAGATATTTTTCGAATACATTTAATCCTTTTCCCTGAACCTGTTCTGCTTTTTCTTCTATCATAAAAATATCCTTATTTTTTCAGAGCCGTAACATTCACGCTGATAATGTAATCGCTGAGTTTTTTGCCTTTTGGCAGAAATTCCTTAACCTCCCTGTAAAGCGGGTCGCTGCAATCGGCCATTACATCAATATTATATGCCTTTTCTTCTATCTTAATATCCGCCAGACCTGCTTTTTTCGCCATTTCAATAGTTTCATCGACAAGTACCGCACCGGCGACACAGCTTACCAGCGCCGCGGCAGATTTGAGAACCTCTTTCGGCAAAGGCGCCTTTAATGCAAGGTCGGAGATGCAGGCTTTGCCGTCTGGTTTCAATACGCGGGCGATTTCATTCCAAACCTGCTGCTTTGCCGGCGAAAGATTTATTACGCAATTTGAAATTATCACATCGATAGTCGAATCCGCTACTGGCAGATGTTCGATTTCGCCAAGCCGAAACTCGACATTGTCAAGAGCGGTTTTTTGCGTGAACTTGGAAATGCCCGCTCTTGCCTTGCTGAGCATATCGGGCGTCATATCGACACCGATAGATTTACCATCTGCTCCAACTTTTCTGGCTGCGATGAAAACATCAAAGCCACCTCCGCTTCCCAAATCCAGAACTATCTGTCCGGGTTTGAGATTTGCGACAGCAGTGGGATTGCCGCAGGAAAGGCCCATATTGGCTCCATCAGGCAAAATCTCAAGCTCCTGACTTGAGTAGCCTATCCCCTCTGCAAGTTTTCCAGCCGATGATGAGCCGCATCCGCATCCGCAGCCTGATTTGCCTTTGGCAATTTCCGTATATCCCTTACGAACCGTTTCCCTTATTTTTTCATTTGATTCAGCAGCCATATAACACCTTAAAATTCTTTTGATATATCTTCAAGCAGTCCATCCATCTGGTTAGCTGCTCCATTGCGAACCATTTTACCAACATTAATGGCTTGCTTTATTAGTTCAGATTCTATATTCAGTTCCTGTGCTTTGCCAATATGGTACTTTACACAAGGATGGCAATTGCAGGCAACTGAAGCGCCGATGGCAATTAATTCTTTCATTTTAGCATCGAGCATTTTAATTCTTTTTCAACAAATGGATTCTCTTTTTAAAACGTGACCATAAAATAAAACCCCGCGATGATGAGAACTACTCCGGCAATCCAGCGAATCGCGGCGTCGGCGCCCCTGGCAGCGAGGCTGACCTTGCTTAACGAAATTCCCAACAACACCGCTCCCAGCGGCAGACTGAAACCGATGGCGAACATCGCCAGCATGAGTGTCGCCCAGAAAACTTTCCCCTGCAGAATCGCCGCTCCAATCACGATGAAAATGCCGGGATTGCACGGCAGCGAACTGGCGGCGACTATCCCGCCCAAAATAAGACCGGCAAATACTGCTCCGGATTTCCCCAGCCTGCTTTTGACCCTATCGAACTTGCCAAATGAGAGTTTAAAAGGCAATAGGTTAAGGGCTGCCAGGCCGAGAAAAACCGCCACTATACCGGCAAAGACCTTCCAGTATCGACCCAAGGCACTTTGGGCAACTTGGCCGACAAAACCGGCAATCCCGCCAATAATCATCAGAGAAACAATCGTTCCCAAGGTGAAGAGCAGAGCAGTCTTGACGGCCGCCTTTCGATTGTTATTTGCCTGAGCGCCGGAATAGCCAACCAGAATCCCCAACGCCGGAAGCGTGCAGCAAGCGCTGGTGGCGGCACTTACCACTCCAAGAACCAAGGCAAAGACCAGCCCCAACGGTTCTGAGGCTACTTGCTGTAACATGTTTGTAATATATTGGAGCATTATAAATTTCCCTTACCTTACCCTTACAGGACCAATAGGTGCTGAAGGTCCACAACCTGGGGTAGAGGGTCCGCAACTTGATGATGGCCCGCAGCCTCCTGCACGGGAGGACGCAACATAAGCCTGCATAATTTTATCTTCTGTTATTCCTCCAGACACAGTTCCAACACCGCGACCTTTGCTCATTACCAGCATACCCGGCAAGGTCAATTGAGCAGCAATATTGGCGTATTCTTTAGATGGCGAAAATGGTAAGGTGTATAAGCCGATTTGTATGCCATTGGACTTTAATTTTTGTTCAGCAGACGCAATTGCAGTCATAATTTCCTTACTGACAGTTTCTTCACCTGCAGCGGGGACAAAGACAAATACGGCGTCCTGATTGATAGCTACTTTGTTCAGTGAAGCAAGTGAATCTATGAACTCACCTACTCTTTTTTTGTTTTCGACTGATTTGGCCGCCAGTTTCTGTTCATTTACTTCATTTACAAGAGGAATAGCAAACGCGGTTGCCGTATTAGCCGGGGCGGCCTGTTTTGCACTTTTTGCCTTGTAAACGAAAATTCCGCATACTGCCAAAAGCACGATAATACAAATAACGGCTTTTAGTTTTTTGTTCCCCGAAGGTTTACCGCAATCACACCCCGGACTGCAGTTTTCAGATTTCATATTTTTCATAACTTTTTCCTTTGACTTATTTTATCGTTTTCAACATTTATGCACACTGCGAAACATTATCGCTCATGGCGTTTTCAACAGTCCGGCCAACGCCAGAAAGATCATCGTTGCCGTTGTTTTTTAGCGATGATTCTGTTTTTGCCCACAATAGGAGCGTTGAACTGAATACGACCGTAATACAACCGATCTCCTGAAACACAACCGCCAAGACAGGCGTAAGCATCCCAAAGCCCGCAAGTATAAACCCAATGACATTGTACATCATAGAAAAGAAAATATTGAGTTTGATACGGAATAAAACCTTCCGAGACATATTCATAAAGTTTACAACCCGCGATAAATCGTCATTCATCAAAGTCACATCCGCTGTTTCAACAGCCACATCAGTCCCGGCTGCACCCATAGCAATGCCCACATCAGCTAAGGCCAATGCCGGAGCATCATTGATGCCATCGCCAATCATACCGACAATGCTCCCCTGTTTTTGCAGCGTTTCGACAAATTGCAATTTTTGTTCAGGAAGAAGTTCAGCCTGAAAATCATCAACTCCGATTTCTTCTGCGACAGATTTAGCGACCTTATAATTGTCTCCGGTAAGCATTATGATTTTTTTAATGCCCATAGCTTTCAGGGCTGCAATTGACCGAGGAGTCTGGGGGCGAATCTCGTCGGCAATAGCAATCAAGCCGACCGGTTTGTTATCATTAGCTACAAGAATGGTTGTTCTGCCCTGTTCAGTTTGTTCTGAAATTGCATACTCAATGTACTCGGCAACACAAACACCTTTGTCCTGCAAAAATTTATTTTTCCCGACCAATATCTTCTTGCCATCCAGCCGGGCAGTAACGCCCATGCCAACTTCAATATTAAATTCATCTGGGTCTGGAACCTCAATAATACGCTCTTTTGCACAAGCTATAACCGACCTGGCCAATGGATGTTCAGAATACTTCTCGGCTATCGCAGCTAAACGCAAGACCTCTTCTTCTGATACGCCATCAAAAGCAATCACATCGACCACCTTCGGTTTTCCAAAGGTAAATGTGCCGGTCTTATCTACAAGGAGTACATCTATTTTTTGGGCCAGTTCAAGGAATATTCCTCCTTTGATAAGTACCGAATGACGAGCCATATTAGATATTCCAGCGGTTACTGCCGTTGGTGTAGCAATGGCAAAGGCACATGGACAGGCAACTAAAAGAACCGAGACAGCAACTTTGATATTACCGGATGCCAAAAAGGCTATTACTGCCAATACCAGTACCGTAGGCAAGAACCATGTTGTGAAGCGATCAGCGAGATTCTGAATAGGAGCCTTTGTTCCCTGAGCTTGTTCTACAAGATGAACTATTCTGGCCAGTGTGGTATCCTGGCCAACCCTGGCAGTCTTAATTTCAAGTCGTCCTGTCTCGTTCAGCGTTCCGCCAAATACTTCACTACCCTTAAACTTCTCGACCGGCATTGATTCTCCGGTAATCGGAGCTTGGTTGACACAACTTTGGCCTGCTGATACGATTCCATCGACGGGAACTCGGCCTCCGGGTCTAACGACCACAATATCACTAATCTGAACCTGGCTGACTGGGATAGTAACCTCTCCATCATCGCGGCGTATAGTTGCCATCTTGGGGGCAAGATCAAGCAGATTTCTGATGCTTCGGCGAGTCTTGTCAAGCGTATAGGTTTCCAGTGCACCCGCTACTGCCATAATGAACACGATGACTGCCGCCGCCCGAAACTCACCAACTGCAACGGTGGCTATAAGAGCAACAGTTACGAATACATTTACCGTTATCTTTCGATTAAAGATATCCTTGAAGCCCGCGAGGAACCGTAGATAGCCGCCGAAAAGAGTAGCAAAAAGCGCTAATCCCGCATTCAGAAAATACGGACCTATTTCCCAATAGGCCAGTGCCCAACTTACTAAAATCAAAATGCCAACAGCACAAGGAACAATACTGAGCACGGCTATTTCCCTGTATTTGGCAACCGTATCATTTTCTTTTTTTCTCATTCTTCTACATCCTTCTTCTCTACGGATTCCTTGTCCTCTTCCTTTGAAGGGCCACAGCAGCTTCCTCCGCTGCCACAGCATCCGCCGGTCTTGGTCATAGATTCCCAAATTGTTGCCAACAGGCCTTTTTTCTTTTTTTCTGTTTCCATTAGTATCGATTCCTTAATATTCGTGTTATTCTTACAGGACTATCCTATGTTTTGTTTCATTAATTATACACTATTAAAAGAATGCTCCAAAAATCATCCCTGAAATTGTAGCCATTACAATTACTAAAGATACGTAAACAACGGTTTTTTGTGTTCCCATTATACTGCGCAGAACAATCATACTCGGCAGCGACAGCGCCGGGCCTGCAAGCAATAATGCCAGAGCCGGGCCTTTGCCCATACCGGCACTCATCAATCCCTGAACAATAGGCACTTCAGTCAGCGTCGCAAAGTACATAAACGCGCCGGCGACAGAAGCGAAAAAATTTGCCCAGATGGAATTCCCGCCAACCATCGCTGAAACCCATTTCGAAGGAATAACACCTTCGCCGCTGGATGTGCCAAGTAAGAAACCTGCGGCAATTACGCCGGCAAAAAGCAAAGGCAGAATTTGTTTTGAAAATGTCCAGGTTGAGTCGGTCCATTGGACTAAATCATTTTTGCTGAACCACAAAATCAGAAAAACAAATAACGCAACAAGACTGACGGCAGTTATAATCCATTTTACGGAGTAAACGGCAGCCCACGCCCCGCCGGGGGTAATCGGCTTTGCCCAATTGGCAAATACCAAAACAGCGACCATTGAGGCAAAATATAAACCGTTCTGCCACAACTTTCTGCTTTTCGTATCTTCAGGCATTGCTATCGCGTTATCAGCCTTTTGGATTTCTTCTTTGCGATATATAAAGTGCATTAGTAAACCGATTATAACGCTGAACACGATTGCCCCGACCGCCCTTGCGACGCCAAGCTGAAACCCAAGAATCCTTGCGGTTAGAATAATCGCGAGAACATTTATCGCCGGGCCGGAATATAAAAATGCACAGGCAGGACCCAACCCAGCACCCATTTTGTAAATGCCGGCAAAGAGCGGCAAAACCGTGCAGGAGCAGACGGCTAAGATAGTGCCGGAAACAGAAGCTACACCATACGCAATAAATTTATTGGCTTTTGCACCGAGATATTTCATCACAGAAGCCTGGCTTACAAAAACCGAAATCGCCCCTGCTATGAAAAACGCGGGTACAAGACAAAGCAAAACATGCTCTCTGGCGTACCACTTAATCAAAATCAAAGACTGCATAATGGCACTATCGAAACGCGATACGCCGATGGGCAGAAAATAAATGAAAAGAAAAACCGTGATTATTAAAAGAAATTTTTTGCTTTCAGTTTTTATGCTCATTTCAGATGGCTTTCATAAGTTTTACATTTTCATTTGCCTGCTGTTTGAGACAGGTTGTTATACATTCAAAAAAATCCATAATGCACCTTGCCTTGAGCCGATATATCACGTTTAGTCCTTCTTTATGATAATCCAGAACACCGCAGGAAACCAAAATAGACAAATGTTTCGATACATTAGACCTTTCAGAACCTGCGAATTTCGCGATATCGCAGACGCATTGCTCGCCGTCTTTTAAATAGTCGAGTATCGCAACCCGCACCGGATGCGCCAATGCCTTTAAAATTTCGGCCTGCCTGTCGTAGAGCATTTTTTGCGACTTTTTATCCATAACACCGCCTTTAAATATACAACTATGTGATTATATACTCATATAGTAACATATGAGTCCGGAAATGCAACAATTTTTTGGGGGAAAGTTAAAAAAGGTGTCAGGAACCTTTTTTCTATTTTTTCACTTATAACCTCTTGTAAACAATAGAGATAAACGGTGTCAGGAGTCGTTTTTTACTGTTTTCCTAAACTTTCCTGGGCTTTTATGGCCAGTGCCGCTCCTGCAACGAGTAACAGGCCGAAAAACCACTGCGGGCCATTAAGATGTTCGTTAAAAATGACTCTTGAAACCAGCAGAACCAGAAACGGCTGGGCAAGAACAACCAGCGGCGGAATAGTCGAGCCTATCCTTTTTATGGCTGAATAATATGTAACGTGCGAGGCGGCGATGCTCGTCGCCGCGCTGAAGGTAAGCAGGGCCCATAAATTCATCGACAGATTCAGACACTGGACAGGTCTGCCGAAGAAAAATGCCAAAACGCCGAGAGCAACGGCAGTATATACCGATACGATTGCAAAGCTCGTTGTAGAGTCGCTGTCTTTGAGCAAAACTTTTATCGCTATTGTGTATATCGCCCAGCTAAAGGCAAAGCCCAATGTCAAAACAATGCCTGTTATGGATGCCTTTGTCGAAAAATCCTGTTTGAAAACTGTTACGCCGACAATGCCGATTATCACAATAAAAAAAGCCGACCAGAAAGCCCAGCTTTTAACTAATGGTCTTTCATCAACAAAAAAGATTAACGATATAGCCGAGGTCCATAAAATCGAAGATTTGGCCAGAAGCGTGATAAAGGCTGGATTGATATAATAAAACGCCGCTCCCCAGCAGCACTGCATAATGACATTAATAAAAGCGATAATCAGGGCCTTGCGCCAGATGTTTTTGTCGAAGACCGCTTTTTTCTGCGAAAGCAATACAAACGGCAGCAATATCGCGACCGCAACTACGTATCGCAGGAAATTCTGCGTCCAGAAGTCTATGAAAGGAGCGATATATTTTATGACTAACGGCCCCGGCACACCGCAAAACAGCGACAGCACGGCAAAGGCCGTTCCCGCTAAATTAAACTTCCTGTTTGAGTTTCCCATTCCCCTACCTGTTATCCCCCATATTATATTCTTTGTCACTGATGATTATTTTTTTCTCAAATCCTTTTGAGCTTTCAAACTCAAATTTCTGAGCGGCATCAACAACAACACTGCTATCGGTTATAGTGATTGAAATTTCTTTTTGCACATCTCGTTTATGCAGGATATTGGCAAGAGTTATCGCCTTTTCGATGCCATCGCCGCGGGCGTAGTTTGCGACCTCGTCCGGTTGAGCAAGCCTCTTATTATCATATATTGATTCTTTCGGCATACTTTCAAGCCATTGATAGACCTGTTCAATGCTTTTATCTTTTGTCATTTCAATTGAAACAGGGCTTCGCTCGATTGCCGATTTTATAAAAGGCTGCCAATCGCAGGTTTCCATATCGCGATATGCGTAAAAAGCAAGGTCGGCGATGGCGTTTGTGCCTCTTATGCTTTGCAGATAATCGATTATCTGCTCTCTGGACATATCGGCAGATATTTTTATCGGCTCGTAAGGAATGTAATTTTTTTCTCCAACGGGCAATTTCGGCTCGATATGTAAAAAGTCATAAAGCTCGGCCGCAAACTTTTCGGGATGCGGCATAAAATCGGCGAAAACGGCGGCAAGTTCGGTCATTCCCTTTTCCGTTCTTATATCCGGTTTTTTCTTTCTCATAAATTCAGCGAACTGCTCGCAATGTATTCGTTTTGGAAAAGGCTCATTTGAAAACTCGCCGTCAAAGACCTCCTCAAGCAGCTGCTTCTGGGAGCAGTCCGAAACCCTCAGAGGGCTTAAATGTTCGTAATTGAACAGGTCTTCAGCCTTGACGAATTGCGGATTGGACCGGCAGTCTTTGCAGAACTGAAAATATTTTTGATACTCGGGACTCGCCCGCAGGAAATTAACCATCATAGCCGTTGACAGATCCGCCTGCAGAAAGCCTTTCAGTTTGCCGCAAAAGCCGCCGTAAATATTTTTGTCGATTGTCGCGTCTTTGTAAAGGCAGTGGACAAGGCCGCTCGTATGAGCGACAATGGTAATCTGCTCGTTTCGCAGCGCCCGCTGGGCCTTATTGGAAAGCTCGGTGCCGTTAAACCACATCGCTTTGGTTACAAGTCTTCTGTTATTGGTAATAACGCCGTCGTTTATGTCGATAAAATTCTGCGAATGCAGAGGCGTAAGAACCATATAAATATCTTCGAGCGGTATTCCGCAGACGATAAATGCCGCGGCGGCGTACAGGGTTGAAAGCGAGACACATTCTCCCGCCCCGCTTTTGTAGCCCTGCTTGAACTTAAAGGCGTTCATCGCATCGACTGTTTCGGTTTTCCAGTATGGGATAATGTCGCCATTATATTTATCCAGGCCGAAGTGTTTTCGGATATCGACATCGTAATAGTACGAATCGCCCTCATAGCCGAACAGGGCGTTGCTTTTTGAGATTTGGTCCGGCGGGAGGAATTTTTCGAATCTTTTTATTTCGGTATTTTTATCTGTCAGGCCCCATGTCTGCAAATCGAGGTTAAACTCAAATTCATCCATTATATATTGGCGGAGGCGCATTAATTTTTTGTACGGGTCTTTTCCTTCGAGTTTCTTGAAGCTATCTTCCTCTCGCCATTTCCAGATGGCCGGGCTCATTATATTGGCCAATAGAAGCGAATACATCAGTTCCGGAAATACGAATATCTCCATATCTGAAAGGGTAAACGCCGATGAATATTTTTCGATATCGCTGTTATTCATAAAATCCCACTAAAAAAAGGCGAATTAATATTAGGCTTACCGACGTGAAATTGCAATTATTTTACTGAACGTCTGATAATATCTTTGTTTTTTTTGAAATGCGCAAAAAATTGGCCCCGACCTAAGACCGAACAGTGATCTTGGCCGGGGCCCAACATTGGGTGATGCTTCATTCCTTAGCAGAATATTTAAATATGGTCAAGTACCATCTAACTTCGTAGGGTTGCAACCGAGTTTTCACTGCCGGCCTACAACCCCAACTCCTTGGGAGGAGAAAATGATTTTCAAGCTTTATATAACTCACGGCTAAACCGTGCTTGCTTTCGAAAGGGCCGTAACCATCTATCACCGTCCGGTCACAACCCTTCGTGGGAGGAGGAGAAAACTCTTCGTGAGCTTTTCCGCCTGATGCGGATTTATAATTATCACGGTCCCATACCGTGCTTGCTCTCGAGAGGGCTGCAACCGACATTTATCACTGCCCGATCACATGCCCTACTCATTTGGGAGGAGGAGAAAACTTCCTGAGCCCTATACGATCACAGTCAAGCTGTGTTTGCTCTCTGGAGGGCTGTAACCATCTATCACTGTCCGGTCACAACCCACCTTTGGAGGAGGAGAAGAAGTTATTGTTTCTTTTCTCAACGCTCCCTCCCTATAAACTAGTGCGTTGCTGGTCGACAAATCGGGTCCTTCACTGTTCGGTCTTTGGCCCGTGTCAGACGTGACGGTGGTCTAAGCCGTCGGCAACTGCACAGAGTTTCTGGATTTCTTCAGTATCACCAAGTCCGAGAACACCGCTAACGGTCTGAATCAGCACTTCATCTGTAACATCGCTGCTCAACACCGCCGCAACTCCGATACTCCGGGCCGCTATTTCCTGCTCTACATCGTTTGCATTAACGATGGCGATAATAGGCATATAAGGTTTTGCCAATCGCAGATTTTTCAGGAATCGCCCATCTGGGGCATCCGGCAGTTCCCATCGACTTATGACACTGTCAACACTTTCATTTTTCAAAGAACGTCCGGCTTCGAGGCCGGTCTCTATAAAAGAAACTCGGATTGGCAGCCTCTTCAAGGCTCCGTTTCTTCCTCCGAGTCCTACGAGTCCCACTACTAATACATTCGCTCTTACAAGGACGAGCATCTGTTTTCCTTTTCTGAAGAAGACTTAACTTCTGCTCGGCCTCAACGACTTCTGGTTTACATATATCGCAACGGCTGTGCCAGAAGATATTTTATCTAAAAGAATTTTTTAAATCGTTTCAGGACAAGGAGTTAGGAAGTGAAGAATTTTTCGCCCCGAAATTCTAATTTTCAGGCGACCGACCGAAATGGCTACTGTCCGGTTTTCATTTTTCGCAGGACTGTTTACTCATTAAGCACTTAAAAAAAACGACCATTTTGGCGCACCCTGTCCAAAATGGTCGTTTTGTTTTGAAAAAATTTTAATGGCATTCCTAAAGATGTCATTGCGAGGAGTGCAACGACGAAGCAATCTTCGTTATTGTTTAAAAAAAGAGATTGCTTCCCCCCGTTTACACGGGGGTCGCAATGACAAGGGGTATAAACTTTTTTCTATATAAAAATTATTGCCGGAGTCATTATTGAAGTCGGTGAATAGCAACTTCAAAAACTTTTCCCCTTCGGACTCTTCTTACAATAAATTCCATAGACATCTGTTTGTAAACTTCTCCCGGCTTGGGAAGATGCCCGAGCTGGGCACAAAGCCAGGCTGAAAGCGTTTCCTGCGAAGCCGGAAGCGGCATCTGTAATTGCTGCGCTAAATTCACCATACGCAATCCGCCTCCGACCATCCATGTTCCGCCGCTCAATGTGTGGAACATATGCGGCAGCCGGTCAAACTCATCTTCCAATTCGCCGACAAGTTCTTCAACCAAATCTTCGAGCGCTACCATACCAAGCGTTTTGCCGTTTTCATCCCGCACAATGGCTATGTGAATGTGCTGGTCCACAAACATTTTCATCAGGTCGGCGGCGGAATATTCAGGCGAAATGAAACATACCGGACGTATTATTCCCCTGAAACTCAAATCGTTGGGGTTAGTGCTCATAAAGTAAATCATCTCCTTGAAATTCACATAACCCAGAACACGGTCGTAATCATTCTCTTCATAAACCGGATAACGGGTGTGACAGTCGAGATGAGCCGCAACAACAGCCTGCGATATCGTTTGTGAAGCAGAGAGAAACGATATTTCGCCAACGGGAATCATAACCTGATGCACCTTTAAAGAAGCCAGCCGGCAGGCGCCTTTGATAATCCGTTCCTGATGAAAATTAATTTGATTCGAGAGTCGGCTCAAACCTGCCAGCGCGATAATTTCGTCCGAAGTCGCTATAGACCCGGCAGGACGGCGGCCTCCCTCGAAAAAGCTGTTAATCCAGTTAATCGTTTTTATCAAAGGCGCAAAAGCCTTAATGCCCGCATTTAATGGTATCGCGATAATGCCTGCAAGTTTTCGATTGAATTTAACGCCTACTGTTTTCGGAAGAATCTCGGTAAACTGAACCATAAGGAAAGTGAAAACCAGAGAAAACGCCAGAATCCATTTATCGCCGAATAATCTATTGAACTGAGAACCGGCAACAGATGCGCCAATTGTATGAGCGGCTGTATTCATAACCAGAATCACAATCAGGGGACGTTCAATATTCGTCTTGAAGCCGTGCCAGATTTTACCGATTTCCGGATGCTTGGAAGAAATGGCTGCTATCTGAACGGGAGTCAAACTCAGGACTACCGCCTCCAGCAGCGAGCACAGAAACGAAACACCCAACGCAATAAGTATACTTACAATAAAGAGTGTCATAATCGCCTTCCTTGTCTTCGGATTTAATTTGCTTTGTAAAGGTCTTCAACCTGATGAATAGATGATAAGAACAGAAATAGTTTCCTATTTTTCATTTCCTCTTTTCAGGCAACGCTCTGAAATTTTGAAATCAGACGGCGGAATCCTTTTCGATTACCTTTTGCCTCTGGGCCTTTCTGAAATCTGCGAGTTTGGCGGCGATTTTTTCATCGGCCAGCGCAAGAATCTGCACTGCGAAAACAGCGGCGTTTATCGCGCCTGCTTTACCAATCGCCATAGACGCTACGGGCACTCCCGGCGGCATCTGGACGGTGCTTAATAACGCATCGATTCCAGCCGGCGACTGGTCGGCGGCGAGCGGAACACCGATAACCGGCAAAGCTGTCCTTGCGGCAATGGCGCCTGCAAGATGAGCGGCCATACCGGCGGCGGCGATAATTACCTTTATGCCGTTTTTGGCGGCGCCTTCAGCGAACTCGGCGGCAATATCCGGCGTCCTGTGAGCTGAAATAATCCGAACTACAGGCTCAATGCCGAAATCCTTCAATTTATCGATACAGGCCTTCATCGTCGGCATATCGCTGTCTGAACCCATCACAACCGCTACGAGTTTTTTCTCTGCCATTGCATTTTCCCAAAATTAAGGTTAAAATCGTTTACCTGGGTATGATACCCTCTTATAAAAGACTTTGCAAGCCCGTTGCGACGCGGTCGCACCGCGGCGAATAAGGAGATAATAATTATGGCAGCGCGCAAACCCGTCGTGGCCGGCCAATTCTACCCCGGCACAGAGAAACAGTGCCGAATCGAAATCGCAGATTGCATCATCGACCGTCCAGTAACTGGCAAATTGCCCGAAAAAATCGTCGCCGGCATCGTTCCGCACGCAGGCTGGACGTTCAGCGGCGACCTGGCGGGAATGGTTTTTTCAGCAATTGAAAAAGCAAACAAAAAAGTCGATACCTTCATCATTTTCGGAGCGGCACACGACTATTATGGCTCAGAACCTGCCGTATATGATAAAGGAAGCTGGCTCACACCGCTGGGCGAAATTCTAATCGACGAAGAACTGGCCGCGGCAATAATCAAAAAAAGCCGGGTCGCTAAATCGAACCCAGACGCCCATAAATACGAACGCAATAGTATCGAAGTGCAAATCCCATTTATTCAGTACCTTTTCAAAGACGCGAAAATCGTACCAATCCTGACGCCGCCGGCAGATTCGGCCATAGCGGTTGGAAACGATGCGGCTGAATGTATAAAATCGGCATCCGATAAAAAAATAGTCTGCATCGGCTCGACCGACCTGACACATTACGGGCCGGGATATGGTTTTAATCCACAGGGCAGCGGAGAGGCTGGAATCGAATGGGCAAAAAATGTCAATGACAAGGCGTTTATAAATCTGGCTATCGAAATGAAGGCTCAGCAGATATTAAGCGAAGCGATGGAGAAACAGAATGCCTGCGGGCCGGGCGCGGCCGCCGCTGTAATTACCGCTGCTAAGGCATTAGGCAAAACAAAAGGCATTTTACTTGCCCATACTCACAGCAATGAGGTTATGGAGAGAAAATTCAGCCAGAGCAGTGAAGAAAGCGTCGGTTATGCCGCGATTGTGTATTAGCCACAGAGAAAATGAGATCCAACATGAACATTGAAACCGCAAATAAAAAAGGAATGAGACTCTCGGATTCATTCAGAAGGCTTTTTAAATGAACCATTTGCTTTGCAGGAGCTTAAGTGATAAACTATTGACTAAGTTGCTTGCAAGGTGATATTAGGTAGATATCAGTTAAAAGGTGATAATTTTATGGCTAGTCCGGCGAAACTAATCGAAATGCGGGAAACCGCGGCGTGGGTTCAGCCACGACGTAAAGTTAAACCGCCTAGCGTTTCTAGCCTCACTATCAAGAAATTGATACCTTTTGGATGGTATGGTGGAAAATTCTCTCATCTCACATGGCTATTACCTCTCTTGCCTTCATGCCATCATTATTGCGAGCCTTTCGCTGGTTCTGCAGCGGTGCTTTTGAACCGAAAGCCTTCACCCATTGAAACATATAACGATCTTGATGGTGAAGTTTGTAACTTTTTCCGTGTCTTGAGAGATAATAAAGAGCGTCTAATTGAAGCTATTGCCCTCACCCCTTTTTCGCGTGAAGAATTTGCACTTTCATGTCAATCTGACCCAACCCTTCCAGCTTTAGAGCGGGCACGTCGCTTCTATATTCGGGCCAGACAAGTACGCACAGGACTGGCACAAACCGCTACGATTGGGCGTTGGGCAAACTGTAAGAACACAAGTCGCGCTGGCATGAGTGGTGTTATTAGCCGCTGGTTCGGTGGTGTCAAAATGTTACCTGAGATTGCGGAACGGCTGTTGCGAGTACAGATTGAGAACCGACCGGCTTGTGATGTAATTAGGCTTTACGATTCACCCCAAACTTTTTTCTATTGTGACCCGCCATACATACACTCAACACGTGGGGATAGTAAGGCTTACGGATACGAAATGACAGACAACCAACATCAAGATCTCGCGAAAGTTTTGAATTCAGTTAAAGCAATGGTTGCTATTTCAAACTATGATTGCGACTTGATGAATGAATTGTATCCTGCGCCTTATTGGAAAAAGACCGTTGCTCTTGCTCGAACAAACCATTCAACAAAAGACAAACGTACAGAAGTTCTCTGGACAAATTATGACCCTAAAACACTAACAGGAATATCTCATGGTAATGGCAAACTTTTCCAAGATACTTAATGATTCCTATAAACGAGCAATAAATCATTTAAATAAGTCATTCATCCGTGACAATACTATACGAAGTCGTATAGATATTGTTACTCTTTGTCTAAGAAACCGTGCTGGTGTAAGAGCATTATTAGCTGGTATCCTCGCAAAGATGGTAGATACTAAAGTTGACATTCGCAAACCCTATAGTGATATTGCGGGTGAAACTGGAAAAGACTGTTATTCGGGGCGGTCTTATGATGAAACTTACATTCAAAAACTAACCGCGAAGCCATACAATTTCCCTATAAATGCGACTACTGCTTTTCTCACTCCTGGTTTTCGTACAAAAAATGTAGTTCTAACAACAAACATTGAGCTCGAAGGCCGTCCAGCCGAAATGTATAAAGCGTTGCTTTTGCTATTGGATGATATTCAATCTAATAGAGTTTCATCGCGAAATGTTATGGATGAGGTTATGCGGCTTCTCATTCTGGAACGCGACAAACGAACACAGAGCATACAAAACCTATTGCATGATATCCGGCATACTGTGGATAAATTCTCTCTTTCTGCTGAAGATATTGTAAATCTGGTAAAACAGCATTTGGCTTGTAAGAACTCAAGTCGTTTGCCTGTTCTTATAATTGCTGCGGCTTATAGAACAGCTTCAGAACAACTTGGTGAAAAAATACTTCATCTGCATTCCCATAATGCGGCAGATAAACAGACCGGCGCCGCGGGCGATATCGAAATAACGCTTATCGGAGATAACAACATCGCAACTGCTTATGAGATGAAAATGAAATCGGTTACCATTGCTGATGTTAATATTGTACTGGAAAAAATTGCTCGGCATAGAGCAACTATCCAGAATTACATTTTTGTCACTACTGCCGAGATACTTCCTGATGCCCAGGAATATGCCCGACAAAAATACGAAGAAACAGGAGGAATCGAAATCGCTATTTTAGATTGTCTTGGTTTCTTGAAGCATTTTTTGCATCTTTTCCATAGACTACGTACAACTTTTCTTAATGCTTATCAGGAGCTTGTTTTAAAAGAGCCGGATAGCGCTGTAAGCCATACTTTGAAAGAAGCGTTCTTATCACTTCGTAAGGCATCTGAGGGTGCGAAATAAGGAAGTTGTTACGATTTAGAATAAATAGTATCCGCCTGCCTATTTTTTTTAAATCTTCAATCTACAATCTTAATTCTTCATTTTAAATTTATCGCTATTTAATGCCGCAAATTCGCCGCGATATTTCTTTGCCGCCTCATCGTAAGCCTTTGCCGCCTCTATTTCGCTGTCGAAATAGCCTATGTGTATATTTTTTCCGTTATGACAAATAACCACTCTCCACTTTTTATGATACTCGCACCACTTGACCCCTTTATATTTCGACCTGCCGCGGTTCATTCCCAGCCTGCTGTTATAGTTATTCTGTGCGGGCGTAACATTTCGCAGGTTCGCCCTGCGGTTATCGAGGCCGTTATGGTTTTTATGGTCAACCCAAAGTTCTCCCTCCGGCCGCATAATCTCTCGGTGCATCTGCATTGTGGTTTTTCTTCCGTTCGTTTTGTATGTGCTTCTGACAGCGTAAAATGTATCGCCGCCCTTTACATCGTGCCATTTATGTTTATTTAACTCTTCATAATCCACCGGCTCGACTATCGCGTATCTGCCGTGATTAAGTTTTATCCGCCTGAACGCATGGCCGTACCGCAATCGCCGCCAGATAAGTAAAATCCAGACAAGTACGCGCAGAACAGGGACCGGAACATCTATTTCAAGTGTAATTTTAATGGGAGTACTCCTGCTAAAATGAAAATTTAATATAAACTCGAAGCTCGAATTACGAAATTCTAAACAAATCCAAAACACAAATGTTCAAAACCGTGTTGTTTGGATTTTTTAGATTTTGGTAATTGGATTAAAAACTCGACAGAGCCGCGACAGTTATGGAGCGGTATTTTGTCTGAGCTTTAGGATTTCGTATTTCAGTTAGGCAAATGCCTAACTATGGCGGTATTATACCATATATTTAACAAAAGTCAAGCGAAAAGTGAGATTTTTGTCAAAAAAAGGTGTTTTTCTCTTATTCGACTCTGATAGATTTAATCAAAACAGTTTCGGCTGGGACATCGCCGGGACGGGTTTTTACACTGGCAATCGCATCGACAACATCCATACCTTCAACTACTTTGCCGAACACGGCATAGCCTTCGTCACGGACGCCGTAATTCAGGAAATCGCTATCGCCGTGGTTGATGAAAAATTGCGATGTTGCGCTGTCGGGGTCCTGCGTTCTTGCCATAGCGATTGTGCCGCGGTCGTTTTTCAGGCCGTTTTTAGCCTCATTGATAATCGGAGCCTTGACAGGTTTTTGACGCATATCGGCTGTCATTCCGCCACCCTGAATCATAAAACCTTTTATAACACGATGAAAAATCGTGCCGTCATAAAATTTATCCCCGACATACGACAGGAAATTTTTGCAGCTAATCGGGGCCTTGGCCTCGTTAAGCTCGACTATAATATCGCCTTTGCTTGTTTCGATTCTAACCTTTGTTACGGCCTTGTCTTGTGTTGCCATTGGTTTTTCATCCTTTTGAACTGGTTTCGTATCCTTGCCTGTTTGCTTATCACAGCCTGACTGTAAAAAAATCACAGTTAAAGCTGATACAATAACTAAACTGCACAACATTTTTTTAGCCATTTTTAGCTTACCTTTCAATTTCAGCGAAGTTATACCCGTTTTTTTCATATTCCGCAAGCTTTTTTGGCTTTTCTAAAGCGGGTGGAAATGATATACTCCCTAACAAAGTTCTAATCCAATATTAACAATTCAGGAGCAGGACGGCTATGGAAGGTAAAGTTGTTTTAGAGATGATTTTCACCATTATCGGGGGTCTGGGCATATTCCTGCTCGGTATGAAGAATATCTCCGAGGGTATGCAGGCCGTTGCGGGCGAAAAGCTTCGCAAACTTATAAACGCCGTTACAAATAACCGCTTTATCGCCTGCGGCATAGGCACACTTGTTACCTCAATTATCCAATCAAGCTCGGTTACAACTGTGATTGCCGTCGGAATGGTTAACGCGGGGATAATGACGCTTACCCAGGCAATCGGCGTTATTTACGGCGCCAATATCGGCACAACAATTACCGCATGGATTCTTGTGGTGGATGTTGCCGAATACGGCCTGCCGATGCTGGGGATATCCGCGATGCTTTATCTGTTTGCGAAAAATGAAAAGTTCCGCTACACCTCGATGGCTGTTATGGGCCTGGGTATGGTCTTTTTCGGGCTGGTACTGATGAAAGACGGTTTTGCTCCTTTAAAGGAAATGCCTGGTTTTATTGCGTGGTTTTCGCGATTTTCGCCTAATTCGTATATCGGCGTAATGAAATGCGTCCTTGTCGGCACTATCGTTACCGGCATTGTTCAGTCATCTTCAGCCACCGTCGGCATCACAATGGGATTAGCTTTCAATGGAATTATAGATTTCCCAACGGCGGCGGCACTGGTACTTGGGCAAAATATAGGCACAACAGTAACGGCACTTCTGGCATCCATAGGCACCTCGACAAACGCGAGAAGGACTGCGTGGGCTCATACACTATTTAACGTCGTAGGCGTGTTGTGGATAACGCCGATATTCTTCCCTTATATCGGGGCCGTCCAGTCATTCGTCCACTGGCACAGTGGCTCAACCGTAGGAACTGCCGTTATGGCCAGCGGCGGCATAGTAACATACCCGCATACAATGGAGGCTATAGCCCTTACACATACATTATTTAACGTATTTAATGCCATCTTATTTATGCCATTCGTAACACAACTGGCGGGACTGCTTAACTATCTTGTGCCGGAAAAGGCAATACCGGAAAAACCAAGACTTACGGCACTGGATATCAGGATGTTCGACGCTCCTGCACTTGCTATAGAACAATCCAGAAGAGAAATCCTCATAATGGGTTCGGCTGTAACGGAAATGATGAGGACCCTGAAAGAGATTATAACATCGCCAGGCGAGCAGAAGGCAAAGGCAGAACAAATATTCGAAAAAGAAAGAGAATTAGATGTAATGCAAAAGGAAATCGTCGAATTCATAAGCGCCACTATGTCCGGCAATATTCCGCACGAAGTAGCCGAGGAAAGCCGCAGGCAGTTAAGAATGGCCGATGAATTAGAATCGGTAAGCGATTATATAGCCAATATTCTGAAGCTGAATATTAAACTTCGTCTATCAGAACAGAAAATAACCCCTGCGGGTCTGGCCGCCATAATCGACCTGCACGATAATGTGACTGAATATATTCAACTTGTAAATACAGCTATGGAAAATAACGATGCGGATGTGCTCCCAACGGCAGAGAGCAAAGGCAAATCCGTAACGGAACTTATGAAAAGATACCGCTCGGAACATCTGGCGCGCGTCAGCCGCGGCGAGGCTACCCCTCTGAAAAGTCTTATTTATACCGATATGCTCAACGCGTACAGACGAATAAAAGACCATGGTCTTAACGTCGCGGAAGTGCTGGCAGGAGAGAAATAAAAATAATTTAAGATTGAAAATTGAAGATTGAAAATTAGAACTTCCAACATCGAACGCTTAACATCCAACTTTGAATGAGGAACCGCCGAGGGCGGGATTTTTTATAGCCACTAAGACACCAAGGCACAAATAAATTAGCCACAGAGTTCACAGAACGCACAGAGACGTTTTTATTTCAGCAAATTATTTTAAAAATAATTTTGCGTTCAAAGCAAAAGCAGTACTCGAAATATATTTCTGTGCCTGCCGTTTTGCTTTGACTACTGACTGACAAGGTCAGCTTTGCTGAAATAAAAAATGCAGCCACTATACTCGTATGCCGTATATCGTCAAGATGGCTTAGCCACTGCATACGAGCATAGATACCTGGATATTTTTTAAATGGAGATTTTTTGCAGTGGGGTTTTTTAGTTTCGGGTTTAGTGTTTGAATTTTTCTGCCGCTAAGGGGCTTCACCCCCCACTTTCGTGAGGGCAGGCTTAAAGCAAAAAACGCCGGCGCAAGCGGCGGCGCGAAATGATTTAGCCCCGATGAGTCGGGGTCTACACTTCGCTCCGACAGGAAACGGTGGATGACCCCCTTTAATTTTTCGACTTGCCTTTGTAAATAATTGACGGGATAATATTTATGATAATAGCGAAACAAATGTTATTACTAAAGTGAAGACTGAAAATGAAATGTATGTTTGACACAAACGCACTCAACTGGATAATAAAACAGGAAATTGATATTACTTGTTTTAACAAGAACTATGAATATTTCATTACACCAGTCCAATACGCTGAAATTTTGCAAACTAAAAACACATCCATACGAGATAAATTACTTAAAGGGCTTGAAGTTATAAGAGACTTTGCTCCAATGGGACAGGTAAACATTCATTCTGCGCCATGGTATCATTTTCCATGGTATCATGGACCGTGGTATGGAGGCGATGGAAAATATTATAATCAAATCTTCAAAAAACTGTCAGAGTGTCCAGGTAATAAGAGCAAGAGAGGTAATTATTCTGATGCTTTAATCATAGAGACGTGTAAAATGGATGGGATGATTTTAATAACAAATGATAAAATTGTTCAGAAGGTTTGTACCGCCTTTCAGGTTAATTGGCAGGAGCTGCCGGTGTTTTTGAATACTCCGTCGATTTAAAATTAAAATGTCTTTTCTGTGAGCCGTAATTACTAATTATTAGATGTAATTTGCGAAAGTTCGCTAATGGCGGTATCAATATCAGAAATAGCTTTGCAGCGAAATACATCAAAACCCAAATTATTGTTGCTTACCAAATGCTTAAGACTATGTTCAGTTAAGAAATAATCGTAATAAGGAATAGCATCAATCGCATGGTGAATATCATATATATCATTAGGTTTAATTTTTCTGTATTCATCCCAACGAGTAGCTGCGTGCATTTTTGCCATAACATGGAACGATGGCAATTCAGAAGTTATTTTGTTAAGTCGAAAAGCATGATAAATCAGGTTAGCAAACATTTGTCCAGCATTATCCGAGGTAATTTCATCTGCCGTTGCATTTCGACCTATTTCTGATTCATAAAGATGCACTATCAAACTCTGGAAATTTGGTTTAAATAAATCAAGTATTCCCCCTAATTCGGATAAAAATAACTGTTTAAAAGAGTTGTTATCATTAATATGTGCAAACTTCGCTTCATTCAACTGTTCACAAATATCTATAAATGCCGGCTTCCATGATACGGCTTTCTCACAAAGAAAATCAAGCATATCTGTCAATGGAATGACCCACATCTGATCTATGAATGCCTTTTGTATAGCGCAATTCATATCTGGAGAGAATACTTTTGAAGTCGGAGTAACAAAGCCCATTATATAAGCAATTTTTGTCCAAATCATTTCATCAGGTGTATAGACTTGCTGTTTTATTTTTGAACGAACGAAATGGAATAATTCAAAATCCAAACGCTCCGGAAGACTCAAGATTGTAACGCCTCTTGAAAATTCGTCTATAATCTGAGCAGTAGCATTTAACGTTTTCATATCATCTTGTTTGAGCATCTCAGTAAAAATATCGTTACTAATTGGACATATAGCACGGCCTTGTTTAACTAGATTTTCTATAATATTGAGAAGTTTAAGGATGTTACTATCAGCATTTTCTTTTATACGAGCATCTCGTAATAGTATCCAAAATTTGAGGTCGAGATAAATTTTTTTGGATAAACTAATTTCGTGCGCAAGTTCTATACGCTTTCTTTTTACATATGTTTCTACGGATACGTCTGGATTATTTTTATGAAATTCAAGTGTATCTATATGTTCCATTTTAAAACATTTCAATAAACTATTTTCTGGATTCCCGTTTTCACGGGAATGACAAAACGTTGTCGTGCCGACAACGGCGGGCTAAATATTTATTCTCCCTGCGCTGTCGCTTGGGCTCTGTAAATTCATTTTATGCCAGTTTGTAGGCGATTTGTTCGTCCAAAATATCTTTCACCGTTAAAGCAATAATGCTCTTGCCGGTTTTTTTGAAAAAGGCCTGTATTTCGTGAATCGCATCGGATGAAAAATCAAACGAGACGAAAAAGCCTTTTGTGCGGTCGTTGCGCATCATAGCCGCCTCGAAAGAATCTATGTCAGGTCTGCCAACCTTATCTTTCTGCTTTACCTGGATAGGATACCAAACGTCCATAAAATCGAGTTCGCCTTCCTTTTTCTTTGGCACGGCAGAGACAGGGTAAATCCGGCCGTCAATTCCCATATCGCCGACCTGCGCTTTATTGGGTCTGCCGCCAAGGGCGATAACCGCCCAGTTCTCAAATTCAAACGGCGGAAGTTCACGGAGTTTCTTTTCAGACCATGGCAAATCACGGACGACAAAGCCTCTGCCGATACGCCAGAGTTTTTCATCTTCTTTCATACCGCAAACATCGCGCATCCGCTTTGCCATAACACGGCAGGCAGTCGGCGAAACATCAATTCCTATCCACTGACGACCAAGATTTTCAGCGGCAACAAGAGCAGTACCGCAGCCACAAAAGGCATCAAGTACAATATCATTTTCATTCGAGCTTGTTTTAATTATGCGGTCAAGCAGCGCAAGAGGTTTCTGTGTCGGATAGCCCATGCGTTCAGCAGCTTGTGAATTTATAGGAGCAATATCATCCCAGACATCTTGAAGAGGCATTCCAGGCATTTCGTCAAGATACCGAATATATTCTGCGGTTCCAGTTCTGGTATACTGAACTCGTCCTTTATCATGTAATTCTTGCATTTTTTCTTTTGGCAAACGCCATAATTTTGTTACACCATTCCATTCATATTCATAACCACCACCAGAAAGGCCCATTGCAGTCAAATTGTCAGTACGATATAAACGGCCTTTGGGGTCTTTTCTACGGTAATGACTTTCAATATATTCCTTATCGTAGGGTTGATAGAGGGGGTTCCACGTAAATTCATTAGATTTAGTATAAAGGAAAATAGTATCATGTGACCGTCCACAAGTGCTTGAATCGCTATGAGCGCTTGTTCGTTTCCAAATAATCTCCGTTTGAAATTGATTTTCACTGAAAATCTGGTCGAGCATAATTTTGACGTAGTGTGAGGCGTGCCAGTCGCAGTGGTAATAAAAACTGCCAGTTTTCTTGAGGACGCGATGAAGCTGCTCGCAGCGCGGACGCATAAATTCGATATAAGCCTGTGTCGAGGCGTGGCGGTCTTCGAATGAGCGTTTTTCCTTTGTTTCGCCCCAGAAGACTTCATAGTTTCGGTTGGAGTTAAAAGGCGGGTCGATATAAATAAGGTCAACGCAGTTTTCAGGCAGTTTTTTTAATTGTTCGAGGTTGTCGCCGCAATAGATAACCTTCGTATCGATAAGGGATGACGATTTTGCAGTCGTCTTTGATTTTGTCTCCTTTTTTGATTTAGCCGCCTTTTTTGCCATAGAAACATAAGTTTAAATTAAAAAGATAAAAATGCAAATAGAAAATCAGGGTTTAGCGTTCAAAAGCCCCTCATAAAAAACTTGCTCAAAAGACAAAGCAGGTTAAAATCACTCCCAGAATGATAACAATAATCGATTACAAAGCGGGAAATCTGACAAGCGTTAAGCTTGCCTTCGAGAGCATAGGCCAGAAGGTGAAAATCACCGATAAGCCGGAAGAAATACTGCGCGGCGAAAAAATTGTCTTTCCGGGCGTCGGGGCGGCAAAGGCCGCAATGGACAACCTGAAAGAGCTGAAATTAATCGAACCTATCAGAAAGGTAATTGCTGACGGGGTTCCATTTCTGGGGATATGTATCGGAATGCAGGTGTTGTTCGAATCAAGCGAAGAAGACGGCGGAACAGAATGTCTCGGTATTTTGCCGGGAAGTGTAAAAAAATTCAAATCCGCCGATAGGCTCTGCAAGATTCCGCAGATTGGCTGGAATACCGTAAAAATCGTCAAATCGCATCCCGTTTTCGCGGGCATTGAGGACCAGAGCGAGTTTTACTTTGTGCATAGCTTCTATCCGGCGTGCAGCGATAAAAAACATATAATCGGTCAGACCGAATACGCGGACGCGATTTTCGCCAGCGCGGCGGGAAAGGGAAATTTTGCCGCAGTACAGTTTCACCCGGAAAGGTCGGGGCGAATCGGTCTGAAACTACTCGAAAATTTCAGTAAGTGGAACGGAAAATAGCCACGGAGAAATAAAAAGGAAAAATAATTAGCCACAGAGCTCACAGAGAACACAGAGAATTAAATATAAAAAATGCTAACAAAAAGAATAATACCGTGTTTGGATGTAAGAAACCGCAAGGTAACCAAGGGCGTAAAGTTTCAAAATAATATCGACCTGGGCGACCCTGTTGAGATGGCGGTAGCCTATAGCGACGGCGGATGCGATGAACTGGTTTTTTACGATATAACCGCTTCTGCAGAAGAAAGACCTATTGATATCGAAATGGTGCGCGAGGTCGCCAAGGCGGTGCATATACCGTTTGCGGTGGGAGGCGGAATAAAAAATATCGAAGATATGAGGCAGGTGCTTTTGGCCGGGGCCGAAAAGGTCAGCGTAAATTCTCTCGCTGTGCGCAAGCCGAATATTATCGCCGAAGGCGCGAAACTATTCGGTTCGCAATGTATTGTGCTGGGGATGGACCCTGTAAAAGTTGAAAAAAACAGCAAGTTTCCAAGCGGATATGAAATAACAATACAGGGATTCAGAACCAGAACAGGGCTTGACGCACTGGAGTGGGCAAAAAAGGCCGAAGGCCTTGGGGCAGGCGAAATTGTCGTCAATAGCGTCGATGCCGACGGGACACAAGAAGGTTTTGAAATCAACCTTACAAAATTAATCTCGGAAAACGTCGGTATTCCGGTAGTAGCAAGCGGAGGAGGCGGAACATATCAGCACCTGATTGATGTATTTACAAAAGGCAAAGCAGACGCGGCGATTATAGCGAGCATGATTCATACCGGAAAATTTACAATCAAACAAATAAAGGAAAAACTTATCGCTGCCGGAGTCCCTATAAGACGAAAATGGTGAATTGCGGCATAGGAACTACGAAAGCCAGGCGACATCTCCCTTTATTTCAGGACGGCATCTATTTCGGCCAACTCCTGGGATGTGAACTGAAGATTATTTAGAACCGCGACATTTTCTTCGATTTGTTCGACTCTGCTGGCTCCAATCAATGCCGATGTTACCCGATTATCTCTCAATACCCACGCCAAAGCCATTTGCGCAAGCGATTGGCCTCTTTGCTCGGCAATCTTTTTTAAAGACACTACTTTTTTAATGACATCTTCTGTAATCCGCTCTGCCTTGAGAAAGCTGTAGGGTTTGGCGGCTCGGGAGTCCTGCGGAATTCCTTTTAAATACTTATCAGTAAGAAGCCCCTGCGCAAGCGGACAAAAAGCTATGCAGCCGATTCCCTCGCTTTCGAGCACATCAAGCAATCCATCTTCTATCCACCGGTCAAGCATCGAATATCGCGGCTGATGAATCAGGCAGCGATTTTGCATATTTTTCAGAATTTTTGACGCAGATAAAGTCTGCTGTGGCTTATAAGATGATATGCCGACATAAAGAGCCTTGCCCTGCCGGACTGCCTGGTCGAGCGCAGACATCGTTTCTTCAATTGGAGTTTGCGGGTCGTAACAGTGCGAATAAAAAATATCGACATAGTCAAGCCCCATACGTTTAAGAGACTGGTCAAGACTTGCCAATAGATATTTCCTCGAACCACCTGTGCCGTAAGGCCCATCCCACATTATATAACCTGCTTTTGTAGATATTATCAGTTCATCACGATGCCGTGCCAAATCGGTCTTAAGAATTGTCCCAAAAGTTTCTTCCGCTGAACCGGCAGGCGGCCCATAATTATTTGCAAGGTCAAAATGCGTTATGCCCAAATCGAACGCCCTGATTATCATAGCCCTGCTGTTTTCCATAACATCCACGCCGCCGAAATTATGCCATAACCCCAAGGAAATCGCAGGGAGCAAAAGCCCGCTCTGCCCGCAGCGGTTATATTTCATTGTTTTATATCTTTCTTTGTTTGATACTATCATTCGTGATTCTTTCTGTCTGCCGGTTTTAAATTATTAGTCTCTTAGTGCTATCCTTAAGATTTACTTAGTTGCCCTGCTGTCTGAGCATCTGCACAATGGCTGCCCCGAACCGCCTCGACTCATTCTGAACATTTGATGTATCTGGACTGTCGGCTGTAATTAAATTGCCATCGATTTGAAGGCCGTTTCTTTGCCACTTTGCCCCGGCATTAACCAGATTCAACCGCTGCGACGGGAAACTTGCAACATTTTTGCCCCTGACGATATCAGCACGAGCAAATATGCCCGGAGCAACACCAATGGCAGCGAGAATTTTTTTATTTCCATTTGCCGTCCGCACAAGTCTTAATATGTAATTGTTGGCAAAATATTCTTTCGCGCCCTGACCGCCAACGAAAATAAAAGCATCGTAATCGTCAATTTTTATATCCCCGACAAGCATTGTTGCTTTTATAACGTTTCTATCAATGCCTTTTATATCACCTTTTATCGAACTTGCGATATCTATCTGAATGCCCGCTATCTGGAGAGCTTCCTGTGCGCCAAAAAATTCCTTATCGTTGAAATACTGACTCGGCACGACAATAACAGCCCGCCTGGCACGAACAGGGGCCGACTGCCGAACCGCCGGTGCGTATCCCGGCGACAAGACAGGCTCAAGAGAGGTCTTTTGGGTCGGGTTGCCCACACAAACCAGATATATAGGCTCGAGGTCTTCAGTAAACATACAGATTCTCGCTACCGTTTTGGGGTCAAAACTGCCGATTGGCACAGAACCAAGTCCAAGTGCGACCGCCTGAAGCTGAAGATTCTGCGCGATGTGGCCGGCTTCAAGACAAATAAATTTTTCGCCCTTGTTGCGGAACTTGACCTCAATTTTACTTGCGGAACCGGAAATTATAAAAATACACGGAGAATTCTGCACCACCGGCTGTTTAAAAACAGCTCCAAAAAGCATCGGCCTGATATCGCCGTTAATCAGCTTGACCAAATCGTGGCCGTTCGGCTCGTAAACATACAAACCATCCGACAGTACTACATGCAGCTGCATAGGATAAATATCCAGGGCGGAAGAAGCAGTCCGCAAACCACCGGCAAGGTCTGTTATGCCCTGGCCTGACCAGCATAACTGCCCAATCTGTTCAATCTTAAGGTCCTGAGCGGTAAAATCGCTAATGTTCCTGCGATTTTTAATCGCCTGTTCAAGCGAAACCCTGCTGTTTAAATCCGGGTCAGGCAGCCTCATAACTGTTACAACAATAGGAGCAGCGTTTACAGGCCAGGCCGGAATGCTCGAAACCAACAGCAGAACAAATAATAATATTTTTTTCATTTTAAAACCCTCCGATAATCAGTCTTCGTCTTTTTCAATTACAGTAACTTCTCCGGTCTTGCCGTGTTTATATATAAGATGCAGATTGCGAAAGTAAATGAGCGTGTTAAGCGAAAAGCCGAGGATGAAAATTGGTTCCGATCTGTGGAAGCTGTAAATAAGCAATATAATACTGCCTATTATAGACAGATACCAGAATGATACAGGGACGTGCGATTTTTTCTTAAATTCACTTACAAGCCATTGAAGTATAAACCTGCCTGCGAAAGTAAACTGGCCCACAAGACCAAACATCGTCCAGACAGGTTCCTGCGAAAGCTCTTTTACAAAAGACTCAAGCATATACTACTCCTGAAAATTAACTGTTTTATAATAACCGAATATGATATAAAAACAACCCTTAGGAAAAACTGTTTATGCAATTAGCCAAAGAAAAAAAATTCTTTACAATCATCCTGGTATTTTACTGGCTGAGCATATTTATCGCCACACATATTCCTGTACCCGGCTGGACAGGGAAAATGGGCGTCAGCGACAAAACAATGCACTTTACCGCATATATGACCCTTGCAATTCTTTTATGGCTCAGCAGCAGTTTCGGCCAAAAAGCCTGCTGGCGAGGTCTGAAAAGCCGGCTTTTGCTGAGCATTGTAAGTCTTTACGCAGTTATGGATGAGGCACTTCAGCATTTTACAAGACGCTCGTTCGATTTATCGGATATGGCCTCAAATTTCGGAGGAATTGCCGCGGCATTTTTGCTGGTAACCCTTCTGCAAAGCACTCATGTAACTATGATACTTGTTTCTGTTTCAATGTTATTTCTGCCGGCTTTTGTAAGGTCACGGCTTATAACGCAGAACTCAATATTCGAAGCTGCCGCCTATATGGCAGGTTTTGCAATTGTAACTATCGCATGGATTAAATACCTGTCATTGGTCTATAAACTCAATTTCAAAAAATTAAAAAATATACCGATATTTTTCGCAGGACCGGCGGCGATTGCTGCGATTGTAAAAATTTACGCGGCGCTTACAGATAAACCCTTCGGCATAACGGCTTTTTTGAGCGTTTTTGCCTCGATAATATTAATCCTTTTCTACGCCGGAATGATAACAAATAAACCCTGCTATAGTCCGCCGAAGACGGATAAATGACGGCGGGGCTAACCGCTGATACCCATTTGCAACTGCTGCATCACAGTTAGAATTAAGTAATAGAGCTTGACAGTGACGGCAATAGTAACAACTATAATTATCACGGTTATAATCCATTTGGTTTGCGGTTTATAACGGGGATTATTCCATACAACTCGCAGCGCAAAAGGTCCGAAACATAACAACGCGATTACCACCCAAGGGTCGGAAAAATACCACTTGATTACCGGCTTCCCCGTTTCGTCAATATCCCTGCCGCAATGAGGACACTTTATCATAAATAACGTCCTGTTTTATTACTGGCCGATTTTGTAAAAACCTCGACAGGGAACGGTTATTTCTTCCTTGCCCTTTATTTTAATACGCAGCACATCAGAGAAGACCCGTAACTTGCCATCCTGCGGCGGCGGGGTTATGTCCACATCAAACTGGAACCTGTTTTCAGTTTCCTGCTGGTTAACCATCTTTAGAATACCTTTATCAGAGGTAACCGAGTCAATTTCTATAGGCTTATTATAATTACTGGTGAGGAATATACTTCTTTTCTGAACTTCGCCGGCAACTGCATTACGCAGAATAATTACAGACGGAGAAGCCTCAAACTCCCTCAAACAGGAAAACGTAATCCGTGTTTCCTGGCATTTGGGGTGATTTAAAGTAAAAAGTATACTGCCATTCAAATTTTTACGAAGATTGTCCAGATTTACGACCGGCTTTAAGACGTGCTTGTCTGAAATATTGTTTGTGTCAATAGCAAATGAAACCACATCGCCGGTAGATTCAACCTTTGTAATGGCAAATCTTTCTCCGTCAAGACTGGTAATCGTTATGGGGCCGATGCCTGCATTAGGGTCAACCAGCGATAAATCAATCTGCTCGGGTTTTACCTGAACCTGCAGCTGGACATAAGCCTTAATTGCCAGCTCGGCCCTGGGATTATTAGAGTCATTACTGAAAACTATAACGTGCTGGGAAGTGTCGCCCTGAAACTTTGGAGCGTGAAACTCCACGGAGATTTCACCTGACTCGCCGGGGGCATATTCCTTCTTCTGCAAATCGGGAACCGTACATTTACAAGTACCCTGGAGACGGTCTATTTTAAGAATATCCTTTCCTGCGTTCTTAAAGGTAAATTTACAGGTATTAAGACTATCGGGACCAATTTTGCCAAAATCGTGTTCGAGACTATCAAATTTTATCTTCGCATCCGATGGCGGAGATGATTGGGGGGTCTGCGGCTGGTTAGCCTCGGGCTTTGCGGACTCTGCCTGTTTGGCAGGAGTCTTTTTGTCGCCTAACTTAATAAACGGTTTTTTACTCTTTGCCTGCGACTGGGAAGAAATAACAAAAAGCAATAAACTACAAACCGATACAATAACCAGAAAATTACAAAATCTTTTATTCATAATCGCTGCTCCTTTTCTGCAAATTATCTGTAAAATTCAAAGCTAATAGTTTAGCACAAAAAATTTTACAGACAACAGCAAAATTTCCCCTATCTTTTAAAGAAATCTTGAGAAAGCAGAGGCCCTATGGTAGATTAACACCATATAAAATAGCGAAAATATACTATACTTTGCGGGTGAGGTAAAAAATGAACGTATTGCTGATAGGAAACGGCGGACGGGAACACGCGATAGCGTGGAAACTGGCACAGTCAAAGGAATTAAAAAAACTCTTCATAGCGCCCGGCAATCCCGGCACCGCTAAATGCGGTACAAATATCGACATAAAAGCCGACGATTATGATAAACTTTTGGCCTTTGCCAAAGACAATAAGGTCGGCCTTGCCGTTATCGGGCCGGAAGACCCATTGGCGGCGGGACTGGTCGACAGGTTTGAAAAAGCGGGAATAAAGGCGTTCGGACCGAGCGGAGCGGCGGCACAACTTGAGGCCGATAAGGCTTTCTCAAAACAAATTATGAAGGCAAACGCAATACCCACCGCCGAAAGCCGAACCTTCGACAACTTTCAGGATGCAAAAGCCTATATAGCAAGCAGAGATGAAGCGGTTGTGATAAAAGCTACCGGACTTGCCAAGGGAAAAGGAGTGTTCGTCTGTGACGAGCCGTCTGAGGGAATTATCGCCGCTGAAAAAATTATGGAGGGAAAATTATTCGGAAAGGCCGGCGAAAAAATTCTTGTCGAAGATAAACTGCTCGGGCAGGAAGCATCGATACTGGCGCTGGTAGATGGAAGAAATATCTATGTCCTTGAAAGTTCGCAGGACCATAAGGCTATCGGAGACGGAGATACCGGGCCAAACACAGGCGGTATGGGAGCATACAGCCCGGCACCTGTTGTTACAGATAAACTCATGGACCAGATTACACGGGAAATACTCGTGCCGACCGTCGATGGTATGAACAGAAACGGTACGCCGTACAAAGGCGTTCTCTACGCGGGCATTATGATTACCCAGGGCGGACCGCGAACACTCGAATTCAATGTCCGATTCGGAGACCCGGAAACCCAGCCGATTCTGACAAGACTAAAAAGCGACTTGCTCGAAGCAATGCTGGCGACCTGTGACGGGACGCTCGATAAAATTACGCTCGAATGGGACAGCCGAGCCTCTGTATGCGTCGTTATGGCGTCGGGCGGATACCCGGACGATTACGAAAAAGGAAAAGTCATAACCGGCATCGAAGAAGCTGAAAAAATTAAGGATGTCCACGTGTTTCACGCTGGAACCGCAGAAAAGGACGGCCAAATCGTAACCGCAGGTGGAAGAGTGCTCGGAGTAACTGCACTGGGAGATACAATCGCCGAGGCAAAAGCAAAGGCATATCAGGCTATCGAAAAAATAAAATTCGAAAAGGCATACTATAGAAAAGATATCGCGGATAAAGCGATAAATATAAAAAAGTAAAAGAATATTGAATGGCTAAGAACGAAGCACACGGATTTCATCCCGATTTCGGCACTAATACCCAGGGCCGGTATTTCGCAGCCAGACATAAAAAAATTACCCGCTGGATTATAAGAATTATTATCGTTCTTTTCCTGTGGCTGCTGTACAGCCTTGGTGGAAGTCTGCTCAAGCCAATCGCGATAAGCCAGATAAAACAACTGACCGGCGCAAGGGTCGATATCAATGACATCAGTTTCCGTTTAAGCGGAAAAGTAAGCATTAAAAATATACGAATCGGACCGTCAGAACAAAAAACGCCGGACAATGCGATACTGACGGCAAAAGTCATCGACGCTTATTTTTCACCTCTGAGCTTTCTTAAATTCAGCCCGAAACTAAAACGCCTGAAAATCGAAGACTTCTGCGTTAATATCCAGTACAACGGCGATGAAAAAGCCTGGAACGTCGCCGCACTGAAACCGCCTCGCGGGGGAAAAGGTGAATTCCTGCCCGAACTGAAATTTAAACGCGGAGAAATAAAATTCGCACAAATTAATAAAGGCGCAGAAGTAAAAACCTTTTCCTGCAATATCAACGGCGGCAGCGCCGAAACAACCAGCAAAGACGGAATCTACCGCTTTGCCATAACCGAAGATGTCCCCAAAGAAGATACAGGCAACAGAGTAATCATCAAATGGGCACAAAAAGAAATACAGGAAATTGAACTCGAAGGCTACCTGCCAAGACTGGCAATGACCCTGTTCGGCAGCAAATGCAATATAAACAGTTTTTATTCAAAAATTACCGCCGATAAAGAAAATGTAAACTTTGAAAGAGCCACTATCGCTGTCGGACCCGATACCGTCATAGACGTCAACGGAACCGTAACAAACTTTAAAACAGACCCTTCATTTGTTTTCGGCGTCAAAATAAAAGACCTCAGCGTCAGGCAGGAACCGGTCGATAACTGCTTTGCGTACGGAAGCAGAATTTTTGAAAGCTTTATCCCCCTGTTGCAGGTTTTCTTCGACAACTTCAGCCCGCAGGGACTGCTTGACCTGGAGGTTGTCCTGACCGGAAAGGCGTCCCGGATAGCCAAAACACAGTGCAAAGGATACCTGGGCTGTAAAGACATCTCCATTCAATACTTTGATTTTCCATATCTGGTTGAACATATGGCCGGAAGAATCGACGTAACCGAAACCAGTATGACGATGCAAAACATCAAGGCCGCACACGGCAAAGTCGATATCACAATGAACGGATACTGCGGCGGGTTCGGCGAAACGATGGACAGCAACGTCGTGCTTTCAAGCAATAATATGCTGCTCGACGAAGACCTGTACGCGGCGCTTCTGGAGAATCATAAAAAACTCTGGTACATCTTCTCGCCGACAGGAATGGTGTCGGGCGATTTCGTCTACACGGCAAAACCGCCGAATACGAGAATACTCCGACTGTACGGAGATTTGCTCGATGTCTCGATTATGTGCCAGTATTTTCCATATCCGGTAACAGGAATCAGCGGCAAAATAGCCGTTGACGGGGGATTGATAGAATTAAAAGATATCCTGAGCCGGCGAGACGGCGGAACTATTAAAATGCAGGGAAGAATTACCGAGGCAAATACGCCTGACCCGGAATATAATTTCAAAATCGAAGCCAACGATATAGCCATCGATAACAAACTTACAGGGGCCTTTCCGCAGGAACAGAAAAAATTCTTCAGCAATTTCGAAATACAGGCAAAAGGCGACGCGGATATTGATATTCACTCGGTCGATAATAATGAAATGCCAATCGACTACCTGGCAAAACTTAAAATAAAAGGAGATTTAATAAAACATTCGATGCTGCCGCAGCCTCTGAAAAACATTAAGCTCGACGCAAATCTTACGCCATCGACATTCGAGATAACAAAATTCAGCGCAGACTTCAACCAGAGTCCGATTAACGCCACGGGAACTATCTGGACCGGTTCAGACAAAGAACCGGTCGGTTACTGTATGCAGGTGACCGCTGAAAAACTGGTCCTCGACAGCAATACCGTCAAGTCCATACTCGGCCAAAACAGCGCCGAACTGCTTAAGGATTTCCAGTTCAACGGGCCGGTAAACCTTGAAGCCGCCATCGGAAAAAATGCCCGGATAAAATGTCCCGAATATGAAATTACCGTCGATTGCCTCAACGATACCGTCTTCCTGAAGAAACTAAATATGCCGCTGAAAGATATCGCCGGAAAAATAATCATAAAGCCGGAAGATATCGAGCTTATCTCGCTGTCGGCCGTACCTGCTTATGACATTCAATTCGACAGTCCGGGCAAAATCACGCTGGATGGAAAAATAAAAATGGCACAGGGCACAGTCGATTCGGCCCAGCTTAAACTGAACGCCGCAGATATAAGCTTCGACCCGAGATACACCACGGCCCTGGGAAAACTCGAAGGCTATTACGCGAAACTCCAGCCGAGGGGAAAATTCGACCTGAATTTCGACAAAATAAAACTCTATAAAAACGACGCAGGCGGCAAAACAATTAAGCTTGACGGAACCGCCCTTTTCAAAAACTGCTCCATTGGAAGGACAAAACTTATTTCCGACATATACGCCCTGCTGAATGTCGACACTGAATACACTATTGGAAAAGGGCCCGGCAGAAGCAATTTGTTTCTGGACGTTCAAAGTCTTTCGTTTAAGGACAGGCCCATTAAAAATATCAGGCTCAAAGTTCCATTCGACAGCAATGACCCGAAAATAGTCATCAAAGGATTCGTGGGCGATTGTCTCGGCGGGAAGATTTCGGGCGATGCCGCAGTTGTAACCGACAGTAACGGCAATTTTTCAAACTATCAGGTTGACCTGGCCCTTATAGGAATCGGCACAGAACAATTCGTCTCTCCAAAAGCGGCAGCGGTTCAGGATACAGGCGGCGCAATAAACGGCGAATTGCATATACAAGGCGATTTGCAAAAACCGCAAACAGCAAGAGGAAGACTCATCGGGCAGGCTACCGGCCTTAAACCCCGCCAAACCGGAGCTGTGGAACAAATAAGAACCGCGATATTCGAAGCAGTCAAAAAGGATCTTGCGTTCGACAATATAAAGGTACAGGCTTTTATAAAGGGAAGCGTAGTGCAGGTAAGCAGATTCGACCTTTATGGCCCTACGGCATCGCTTAGGGGAACAGGCACTTATGAACCTGCGAGCGACTCGGTAAATATAAACTTCACCGCCTACAGCGCAGCCGGCAAAGAAGAACCAAGCTTCATTGAATCTCTGACCGCCGGATTCGGACCTGCGTTTTTAAAAGTCGAAATGACAGGAACTCTCGAAAAGCCGCAAATAAAAGTTTTACCGCTGCCGATTTTCCAAAAATCGCTGGAAATAATCGGGACAAAGAAATAGCTAATAAAACCCGCAAACTTTCAATGCATAAACCAGACCGATACTATTTTTTTAATAATACAAGGCAGCAGATAGCCAACACAGGGAAGTTCAGCCATTAATGATGCGGTAAAATTCTCATTTATCAGGCCTAAATTTTTAAAAGACAGGCTGCGGGGAACCCATCGCGGAATATCGGACATAAATTTTTGATAAGGTTGGCCATATCGGGCGAGCAGATGCACCTCTTCATAATGAATCACAAAAGAATATACAACCGCGCTCCAAATCAAAGTAACGGGAACCAGCCAGGGAAGTTCAAACAGTATGGTCATCCCCAAAAAAATCGCAATAGTGCCGACATAGACAGGATTTCTGACAAATTGATATGGGCCGGTGAGAGTCAAATCCTTGTGGACTTTCAGACGATATCGCAAATGCTGCTGAGCCCAGATGCGAATAGCTATACCTATAAAAAAAACTAACAAACCAATCGGCCAGATGATATATACATTTTCCACCATGCCGTGAAACCAGAAGGCCGCAAAGACCAGCGGCAGGCCGACCAGAAAACCTCTTAAAAGATAAACTAACTTCCATACTGACATCTAATAAATACCTCCATTAAAACTGTAAGAGTCTGATATATGCCAAAATTTTGGCGAAATTGCAAACTTTTTTTACCCTTGACCTGCTGATATGGCAGGTTTATACTTCTTTTTGCAGGGGTGGCCGAAAAAGGCCTGAGAAAATACCCTTAGAACCTGAACAGGATTATCCAATTACAGGAATGCCTGCGTAGGAAGCGATGGAAAAAATTTATTAAAAGGTCGCTTTCAAACAAGGCGACCTTTTTTCGTTAGGAATAAAATATGACGACACAAATTAATTCGGCTCGCGGCGGTATCATCACAAAACAAATGAAGACCGTCGCAAAAAATGAACAAATCTCGCCGCAGATAGTCTGCAAAGAAACCGCAACAGGCAAACTCGTTATCCCGGCAAATAAAATACATCTCAAAAAAAACCTGAAACCAATCGGCATAGGACGAGCTGTTACGATAAAAGTCAACGCCAACATCGGAACAAGCAGCGCAAGCTCATCTATCAAAGACGAACTTGATAAACTATCGGCCGCTCTCGATGCGGGAACTGATACCGTAATGGATTTAAGCACCGGCGGAGACCTCGATAAAATACGCACGGAAATTCTCGACAACTGCCCCGTACCTTTCGGGACTGTGCCAATATACGAAATGATTATCGGCAGAAATGTAGAAGACATAAACCCGAAAGTTATTCTCGATACAATAGAAAAACAGGCGCAGCAAGGCGTCGATTTCTTCACCATTCACGCAGGCGTATTAAAAGAATATCTGCCGATGGCTGTAAAAAGGGTCTGCGGAATAGTAAGCCGCGGCGGCGCCCTGATTGCAAAATGGATGACGCTGAATAACAAGCAGAACCCATTTTACGAACTGTTCGACGACATCTGCGATATTATGGCTCAGTACGATGTCTGCTTTTCTCTGGGCGACGGGTTGCGGCCGGGATGCATCGCTGACGCTACCGATAAAGCGCAAATCGCCGAACTGAAAACGCTCGGCGAACTTGTCCTGCGGGCAAAAGAAAAAAAATGTCAGGTTATGGTCGAAGGACCCGGCCATGTCCCGTTTAATCAGATACAAAAAAATATGCAGCTTCAGCAGAAATACTGCCACAATGCACCTTTTTATGTGCTGGGACCTCTGGTAACTGATATAGCGCCCGGCTATGACCATATTACAAGCGCTATCGGCGGAACCGCCGCCGGCTACTGGGGCGCATCATTTTTATGTTATGTAACTCCAAAAGAACATCTGGGCCTGCCGGATATTGAAGATGTAAGACAAGGCGTTGTCGCGGCCAAAATCGCCGCTCACGCCGCCGATGTCGCAAGAGAACTCCCCGGCGCAGCGGAAAAGGATAGACAATTAAGTATCGCAAGAGCAAATCTCGACTGGAAAAAACATATCGCTTTGTCGCTCGACCCGAAGACGGCTGATAAATTTCATCAGCAGGCCTGTGCTAAAAGCGGTAAAGCTGCCGAGAATGACGATTTCTGCACAATGTGCGGCAAAGACTGGTGCAGCTTGAGAATCAATAAGGAACTTGCAAAAACGTATTTAAAAAAATAATGTTTCGGATTTCGATATTAGGATTTCGGATTTAGAAAAGATATGCCTCCTAAATTTATATTTGAAATGAACGATGTCAGCAGAAGCTTCGGCGAAAAGGAAGTTTTAAAAGATATTTCGCTGTCGTTTTTTTACGGCGCAAAAATAGGCGTTATCGGCGAAAACGGTTCAGGCAAAACCACGCTCCTGAAAATAATGGCCGGGCTGGACAAAGATTTTCAGGGCGAAACGAAACTTGCCTCAGGAATGAAACTCCGATACGTCGCCCAGGAACCGCAGCTTGAATTGGACAAGACCGTTAAGGAAAATCTGCTCATCGCGATAAAGCCCACGCTCGATATGGTCGAGCGGTTCAACGAGATTTCGCAGCAGCTTGGCGAGCCGCAGTCCGATGAGCAAATGAATAAGCTGCTTGAGGAGTTGTCCGTTTATCAGGATAAAATCGATGCCTGCGACGGCTGGGAAACCGACAGGCTCATTGATATTGTTTCCGACGCGATGGTCCTGCCGCCCGATGATGCACCCGTCGGCAGATTGTCCGGCGGCGAGCGCAGACGCGTTGCGCTGTGTATGGCTCTGCTGGAAAAACCGGATTTGCTCCTGCTCGATGAGCCGACAAACCACCTTGACGCTGAAACCATCCAATGGCTCGAAATGGCTCTCCGCGAATATCACGGCACGGTGATTATCGTAACTCACGACCGATATTTTCTCGACAACATTACAAAATGGATTCTCGAACTCGATAAGTGCAGAGGTCTGCCGTTCGAGGGGAATTATTCCTCGTGGTTAAAACAAAAGGCCGAGCTTCTCCGCGTAACGGAAAAGAAAGAATCGCAGCGTCAGAAGACCCTGGCCCGTGAGCTTGAATGGATTAACACTTCCGTCAGGGCGCGCAACCAGAAAAATCAGGCTCGTATAAATGCTTATAGCGATTTGGCAGGCCAGTCCGATGAAGACAGGCAAAACGAAATACTGATACAAATCCCGACAGGCCAGCGGCTCGGCGACAAAGTAATTTCGTTTACTAATGTCTGCAAAAAATTCGGCGATAGTCCCCTCATTGATAAATGCTCATTTGAACTGCCCGCAAACGCAATCGTCGGCGTAATCGGCCCAAACGGAATCGGCAAAACAACCCTCTTTAGATTGATAACAGGCCAGGAAAAACCAGATTCCGGCAAAATCGAAATCGGCGCCACCGTCTCAATCGGCTATGTTGACCAGCACCACGATGCCCTGGCCGATGACAAAACAATCTTCGAGGAAATCTCCGACGGCAAAGATTCGATTGTTGTCGGCGGCGTTTCTGTCGCTTCACGCGCCTATGTCGCCAAATATAATTTCTCAGGCTCCCAGCAGCAGAAAAAAGTCTCCCAATGTTCAGGAGGCGAACGAAACAGAATCCATCTGGCCAAAATGCTCCGCCGGGGCGGAAACCTTTTACTGCTCGATGAGCCGACAAACGACCTCGACGTCAGCACTATGCGGGTTCTTGAGCAGTCGATAATTAATTTTCAGGGCTGCGCGATGGTAATCAGTCACGACAGATTTTTCCTTGATAGGATATGTACGCATTTGCTTGTTTTTGAAGGCGATGGAAAAACACAGTGGTTTGTGGGCAATTTCGCTACTTATGAAGAAAAGATACAGGCCGAGAACCCCGAACGCCTCGCCCACCGCCGCGGAAAGTATAAGCCGCTTAAATTAAGGTAGAGGGAAAAATAATTGAAGATTGAAGAATGAAAATTGAAGATTTAAAAACAAACTTTTCAAATCTATCTAATTTTCAATAATGGGACTTCATCACTTTTGAGCAGCGTGGTTAAAATTTCGCAGCCATTCTCAGTAATCAGCACATCGTCCTCTATTCTTATGCCGAATTTGCCCGGCAAATAAACCGCCGGCTCAACTGTTATCACATTTCCTTTTTGTAAAGAAGCTTTTGAGAGAAATGAAACCCCCGGCTGCTCGTGAACATCCAAACCTATGCCGTGGCCGAGGCCGTGGCCGTAAGGCGGCAATTTCGACGCTATTATAATCTCCTTAGCGGAGGCATCCGCTGCTTTAGCCTTAACTTCGGCTTTCAACATATTTATCGCGCTGGTTTGCGAATCAAGAACTGTTTTGTAAACTTTAGCGTAAAAATTATTTACTTTTCCGACCGCGAAACATCTTGTTAAATCAGCGCAATAGCCGTCAATTTTTGCGCCGAAGTCGATAAGAATGGTATCTACTTTTTTAAGTTTCCTCGCTGTCGGGCGATGATGAGCCATCGCGGAATTGGTTCCGAAGGCTATTACAGTTTCAAAGGCAGGATTGGCACCAGCCTGTTTCATTTCAAAATCCAGAATAGCGGCAATCTTTGTTTCGCTATAACCTATACGAATTTTCGGTAAAACTTTGGCAAGGGCTTTTTCTGAAATTTCAATCGCCCTTCTTATCGCCGCGATTTCAGATTCGTCTTTGACGGCTCTGACAGATTCGACAAGGCCTTTTACAGCTTTGATGCGGACAGGCAGTTTTTTCCGCAGGATTCTGAACAGTGCCACTTCTATTTTATCTTCAACCGCAGCAGCTTTAACGGCTGGAAGTTTTTTTAATATATCGGCAACGGCGTCTATCATCGAGCCTTTGCGCTGGTAAATTTTACAGGCAGGACACTGGCCCTTTGCCTGGAGGGTATATCTGCTGTCGGTAACAAGACAAACACTTTTGCCGGTAACAATCAGCCAGCTGTCGTCGCCGCAAAAACCGCTCAGATACGAGACATTCGCCCCGACGGTTACTATCAGGGCGTCAACTTTGGCGGACTGGAGTTTTGTCCTGACCTTTTTTATCCGGCCTTTTAAAATGCTTGTTTCCTGTTCCATAAGATATTAGAATAGCAGTTTTACCGTAAGATTTCGAGACTTTTTTTAAAGATTAGGATATATGCTTTTACCAATAAGGACAAGTGTTCAGCCGTGGCACAGACCGTATATGAATTATGCGTTGATAGTCATCAACGTGGCAATTTTCCTGCTTTCCTACGACTTTGGACAGAAGACGCTGCAAAACTGGGCATCAGTCTATATGCTCACGCCTTCATATCCGTTTATCTGGCAGTTTATCACTTACGCGTTTCTGCACGGCAGTATCGCCCACATCTTAGGTAATATGTTCTTCCTTTACCTGTTCGGAAACAATGTAAACGACCGGCTGGGACATCTGGGCTATTTGTGCTTCTATCTGGCAGGAGCGGTTTTCAGTGCGCTCGGTCATATTCTCGCCGCTTCGCTTTTCGGAGCCGGTGCGGCAACGCCGATTCTTGGCGCAAGCGGAGCCATCGCCGCTGTTATAGGCGCGTATCTTGTTTTGTTTCCGCAGACTCTCGTTACCGTTGTCTACTGGTTCTTCTTCATAGGAACAATAGAGGTTCCGGCAATATATCTTATAATTATCAAAATGATTTTTATCGACAATGTCATCTCGAGATCCGCGCAAAACGTCGCTTACGATGCTCACCTTGCCGGCTATGCTTTCGGGATATTGGCCATATTGCTTTTGCGGGCACTGAACCTTATTCACGAGGACCAGCTTGATTTATGGGCGATGATAAGGCGATGGAAACGCAGAGGCATTTATAAGAATATGGCTGCCGAAGGAGATGACCCCTTTGCAGGCAGAATCAGCAAAAAAATAGAGGTGACGGAAGTAAAAACCGAAGCACAGAAACAGGCAGAAGATAAAATTTCATCGATGCGGCAGGAAATTATGCTGCGTATAGCCCAGGGTAATATTGCCTCGGCCGCTGATTTGTACCTGGAACTGGCAAAAGAAAATGTCGCCCAGCCGCTGCCAAAACAGTCGCTGCTCGATATAGCCAACCAGTTTATGTCAAGCGGCAAATGGACCGATGCAGCCGCGGCATACGAAAAATTTCTGTCTTTCTACGGCGGATATGAGTACTCCGGACAGGTTCTGCTTATGCTCGGCATCATTTACGCAAGGTATCTGCCGGATAAGACAAAGGCTCTCGAGCAGCTTAAAAAAGCTCAGAAGAAACTCAGCGACCCGGGCCAGAAGAAAATGTGCGACGACGAAATCAAACGCCTCGAAACGTAAAATTTAAGGCCATCTCTAAAAATTCAGCTTGTCACTGCGAGCCCCTTTGGGGCGAAGCAGTCTCGTTCCTGAAACAATAGCTGAGATTGCTTCGTCGTCCGCCAAAAGCGAGACTCCTCGCAATGACATTTTTAGAGGTTGTCTTGAAATTTTTGTTTACGCCCTGTCCTGTTCGCCTTTCGGAAGTTCATACAATCCGTGTCCGCTGTCGCGGAGTTTGCCCTGTTTGCACAATTCATTCCAGACTTCCTGCGGAAACTGGCTTGGCGGCCGTATCGCAAAAACGCCGGTATGCCCGCCTGAAAACGCCCCGCGGCCAAGATGCGAATCGTCATCCAGCGAGGTAAGTTTGAGCCGTTTCTTGAACGCTTTCATCGCGCTTTTGAGTATATCCGGCGTTATACCGCCGGTTTGCTGCTGCTCCTGCTCTGCCATCTTGTCTGCCTCCATATTCACTCTATCTTGAAAATATTGTGGACATTTTAATCTATAAATCGGGGACAAGCAATCTATTTCAATGCTCAGCCGCCTGATAATCAATTAAAACGGGGACATAATACAACGTAAAAGAAATAATTGACCCCGCACCTTTCTTTATTCATTTATTCGAATATTCAAAGGTGCGGGGTTGACAACGCTTTTGTATTTGCGATAATTGGGTGCTTATAAAAAACGTATATATTCTCCAGGGAAAGGGAAGAAATATGAAACGGATTAAACTTTTTCAGTCGGCAATAATATTAACACTTATAATATCCGTAATAGCGATAGCTGAAGGTGAGAAACGCCCCGCCGCGCTTGGCGCACCTGAACCTGCACCGGCGGAGGTAAATCAGGCCGCATTTCCCTATGTCGGCGAGATTACCGGCGCAGAGCTTAATATCCGCTCAGGAGCCGGAACGAATTTCTATAGTTGCGGCAAAATCTCATCGCCTGCCAGAGTCGTTGTCGTCGGACAAAAGTTCAGCTGGAGCCAGATACTTCCGCCGCAAGGCAGTTTCTCATGGATTTTTAAACAATATGTTCAAACCGATGTCAACAACTCCGGCGTCGGCATCGTAAACGCAGATAATACACGGGTCTATGCAGGGGCGGACGACCGCGACGCTATGGTAAGCGACAGCATTCAAACCGCACTCAGCAAAGGACAAAAAGTACGCCTGATCGGCGCAGCAGTCGGCGATTATTACAAAATCGTTCCGCCGGAAGGGGCAAGCCTGTGGACAAGCAGCCAATATATAAAATTCATCCGCAAAGCAGATGGAATAGATATAAAAGTACCTAAAAGCATAACCGGCACCAACGCACCAACCGCAAAACCGGGCGTACTCTTCGCACAAGTCGATGCCAACAGCAGAGAACTTGAACTGTACTACACTCTTGTAAGCCAATTAGACGAAGAGAAAGCAAAACCGCTGGCCGAACAAAACTTCGCAAGGATAAAGGCCGAACTGACGGCTCTTGCCGAAGACGCAAATAGCGGTAAAGCAGGACAATACGCAAAATATACCCTTAAAACCGTAGCACGATGCGAACTGGCGAAAGAATCCACAGCCATTATTGAAGACCAGAACAGTAAACTGCAAAACCAACTGGCGGAAATCGAAAAAAACCGCGAACAGCAAAAACAAACAATTACAGATATCAGCAAATTCGCCATATTCGGAACATTCAAACCTTCAGCCCTTTACGCAGATAAGCCCGACAATAAACGATACCTCGTTACTGACGACAGTAATACGCCTGTCTGCTACGCGGAAGCGACCGGGGCTATCGCTGACGCCAACCTTACCGAATTCTTCGGCAAGAGGGTCGGCCTCGTCGGCGAAATAACAACCGATACACTGAGCAGCTTCTCTTTGATTAAATTTAACGAAATTGAACTTTTCGAAAAGCCCGCCCCGCAGACAGAGACACCTTCAGAGCCAAATGTAGTGACACCTTCTACAAATTCAGAGCCGAACGCAGCAACACCTTCGACGGACTCAGGGCAGGACGCAGAGAAAAAGTAACTACGAAATACAGGTTTTTTCTCAGAATTTTGCCGAAAAAGCATAATTGGCTCAATTTAAAGCCTGTTTACTTTAAAAATATGAAATTTTGTTGACTTTTAAAATCCAGTTTATATAATTTTGTGAAAAGTGTTTTTGGCGTGTATTCTTTCATCTCTCAGGAGTATGCTCCCAACAAATTAAAACCGAGGGATATAATTTTTAAACGGCCCGTAAAAAGGCCAAAGGAGCAGTATAGTATGAGTACAGGTACAGTAAAATGGTTTAATGCGGACAAAGGTTTTGGGTTTATTACTCCGGATGACGGCGGCAATGATTTGTTCGTCCATCACTCAGAAGTTAAGACTACCGGCTATGCAACACTCAGCGAAAACCAAAAGGTTAAGTTTGAAGTCGGACAGGGCAAAAAAGGCCCATGCGCCAACAACGTAACCCCAGTGTAATTAAGCGACAAGACTTGCAAAAAACGAAAGGCCCTGCTATTTAGCGGGGCCTTTTTTTTATTGAAGAATATTACCGCAGAACTATGATAATATTCCTTAAGGCAACCTCTAAAAATGTCATTGCGAGGAGTCCCTTTGGGATGACGAAGCAATCTCAGTTATTGCTTTAAAAACGAGACTGCTTCGCTTCGCTCGCAGTGACAAGCTGAACTTTTAGAGATACCCTTAATAATTGTACAATTACGCAGAGAAAGAAATTATGCAGACTCAGCGACAATAGAACATCCTATGCTCCCGGCCACGCCTATCCTCTTTGCTAAATCCGCAAGAGCCAGGAGGCTATCAATCTCCATTAAACCTTTTAATCCCGTCAGGGTTACATTTCCCGCCAGAGTATCGCTGAAAAAAGCACAGGAATTTCTCGAATCCAATCTTGAATGGATTGCAAAAGCTCTTGCCGGTATAAAAAAAACAGAGCAGCAAAAATCCGCTCAACCGCCTCTGCCTCCAATCGACAGGAACAACGCAAAAGCTATTCTCACTGACAGACTGAATTACTGGGCGCAGAAATATAACTTTTCCTACAATAGAGTTTTTATAAAAAATCAAAAATCCAGATGGGGTAGCTGTTCAAACAAAAATAATATTAATCTTAATATGAATCTTGTCAGACTGCCTCAGGAGCTTGCCGACTATGTTATAATACACGAATTAGTCCATACGAAAGTCAGGAATCACAGCAAAAGGTTCTGGAGCGAGCTTGATAAATATATGGGAAATGCCCGGATAATGAGTAAAAAGCTGAGGAATCACAGCCTGAGTATTCATTGTGCGGCGTAACAATCGCGGCGAAGTTTCTCACAAAACGAAGCCGGATTTCCCTTTGTTTTCCCTCTTTTTAAGGGTATAATCTCTTTAATTCTTTGAGTAACCACCTAAGGAGAATTGGTAAGTTTCAGGAGACAGAAAAATTACACGAATTTTAAATTTCTAAGATAAAAACTTTTTGTAGGGAGAGAAAAATGGGTAATAGTGTGGAACCACCTGAGTCTCAGCCTCAAATAGACCTGATTATTGAAAAAGTACGGTCGTTCATTCAAGAAAAGGATTATAAAAAGGCCGCCGCTATTGTAAAAGACGGACTTGAGATTTATCCGAATCAAAAAAAGTTATTGAATTTATATTCAGAAATTAAAAATAATTATAAAAATGAAAAAATTCAAAAGTTACAAGAACAAGCTGTCCTGCTCATGAGTACCGGCGCCGAGGAAAAGGCTCAGCTCATACTTCGCCAAATTCTGGAACTCGACCCCAGCCGTACAGACCTACAACACTCACTTAAAAAAACCCGTTCAGAAATAGCAAAAGAATACCATAAACGTGATAAGAGGATGGAGTTGACTCGTCTCGGCTTTTTAGCGATTTTGGCAATAATTGTCATCTTCTCTCCTATCGCTTTTTGGGCATGGTGGAGTAATAATAAATGTCTAAAGAAAAGTAAAGAATTTATTACTTCAGGAGAACTTTACAATGCCAAACAAGAGCTAAAAAAATGCGGCTGGTTTCTTACTGGGGAAAAACAGAAAATTAACAAAGAGATTCAGTCTGCAATTAATGAGTTGATAAATCAGGCCAGCCATTTCGCAGAATCAAAAAATTTCCAAAAAGCAAAGGAATGTCTGAGAAATGCCGCCAGTGCTGCAGAAAATAGTTCTGAAATAGAAGGACTAATCAAGAAATATGATCTGTTGGAACAGCAATGGAATGAAGAACTGGCAAAACAAAAAATAGAACAGGAAAAACAGAGGGTTCTATCCGAAAAAGCTCTGATTGCTAAAAATGAATTTCAAAAAGCACTTGATCAATCACTTGAAAATAGAGCTGATATAGAGGCAAAAGACACCATAGAAATCGCAAAAAATAAAGCAGAAACTGCTGAAAATTTATATGGTCAAAATCAATTTGAGTCTGCTGAAAAACAATGGCTTTCTGCTGCTGAAGAATGCCAAAAAGCTTTAAAAGTTGCTGAGGAAGCAAAAACTAATAGAACTGCGGCATTAGCGTTCAAAATAAAGTGCGATCAAGCAGCTGAGTCTGCATCAAAAATTAATGCGTCTATCGAAGCATCTGAAATTTGGCAGGAAGCTGAAAAAATCCATAATTCCGCTGAACAAAATTTTGCCCAAAACAATTTAGATGCGGCCAGACAACTATGGGAACAGGCTGAAAACAAGTACGACGAAGCCCAGCAGGCAGCTATGCAAAGTCCTAACTATAAAAAAGCCTTGTTAATACAAAAAAAATGGCTGCATCTTAAACAAAAATTAAGAGAAGAGGATATTCGAAATATGCTTGGGAATCCCAAATGTATCCAAGCAGCTTCGGATCATTGTATCTGGTACTATCAGAGAACTCCAACGGCATCCAAAATAGATGAAGAAAACTTTGCATGTATTCTTCCTCAATGTGGCTACATTCGCTTTGAAACATTAAGTATAGATATTATTATTGAAAGAAATAAAGAAGCCTATCAGGAATATATTAATACAGACCAAAAAGCACATGAAAATTGTATTGCCGGAATGAATAAACAATTACAGGAAGAAGATAGGATGCACAGTTCTTTCTCATATAACCCTCCAACTCCTCAAATCCACAACACAACGTATAGGGGACATAACACAGTGCATAACACAACAGTACATAACACGACAAGTGATGATGCGCGTAAACGTCATGAAGCATATCAGGCAGAAGACCAAAGACATGAAAACCAGCTTCAATTTATTAAAAATTCAATTGCTAAAGAAGAACAAAGGCATCAGGATAGAATTGCAAAACTTTCAAAAGATTCGCAGATAAAAATAGACAATCTGAATGGTGGATTATCACCCAGAGAATTGCATTATATTGTTTCTGATTGGAAGTCGCCTGACTCGAATGATTTGATAAGTTTATTAGAATCTGAAGAAACAAAGGGACATATAACAAAATCTCCTCGTAAATGGCAAATACCTATTAATTGGAAGTCTCTTCGGCTTAATATCAAAGAAGATGAAGCTTTCTCAATACTGGGACCTCCAGATAAAACATTATCTGAAACCGGAAAAAAAGTATATCACTACGGTCTGATAGCAGAATACGGCTCATTAATTTTCGAAGAATGTGCTGATTCATTCAGACGGTTAAGGTACTGGAAAGAACCGCTATGGAACCATGTTACTCAGGAACTTAAAAGTAAAAACCAATTGTCCGACCCCAATCAGAATGTAATCCCTGAAGAAACAAAGGCAGAACCAAAGATTTCTGGTATTGTCTCGCCATAGTATTTTGCTCATAAATTACTTAGTAGCGATAATTTCGACGAGTTTTTTGTGTACCTTTTTGTTTGCGGCCAGAGTTTTGAAAGACTGGCCTGTGTAATTGTTCATATCGACCGGCCAAATCGGCCTGCCCTGCCAATCGGTAACAACAGCGCCTGCGGATTCGGCAATAAATGCCCCGGCAGTTATGTCCCAGAGCTTCGGTTTGTCCACTACGGCGGCGACGAAAGAGCCTTTGGCGACATAAGCAAGGTGCATAGCGGTTGTGCCAAGACCGCGGCAGCGGAGAGTTTTCATTAAATAAGTTATCCACGAAGGAACGCCATCGGCATATAAACTTTCAACGCCAATGGTCTGGAAAACATCGATGTCTTTATCGTTTGCCGAAATTCTTATATTGTTATACTGAGGAGGACCATCGCCTGCGGCTGTGAACATTGAATCCGTCGAAGGCTCGAAAATCACACCCAGTACGGGCCTATCCTGATGGATTATGCCGATACTGACTGCGAAATTCATTATGCGCTGAGAATAGTTGTTTGTGCCGTCGATTGGGTCTATTACCCACCAGATATCATCGCCGCGAGGAGATTGTTTGAAAAGTTTGTTATCTTTGCCCTCCTCGGCTACGATGCCGTGGCCGGGGAAATTCTGCATAATTGTATCGATTATAATCTGCTGGCAGCGCGAGTCGGCATCTGTTACAAGCTCGGAGGGACTTTTGGCGTAGGATTTTACATAGTTTATCTGCTCCATAGCGTACTGGCCGGCAAGACGGGCCGCGGTAACGGCTGTTTCGAGAAATCTGCTTAAATCCTTATTATCAAGAGTCATTTAAAACCTTTCTTTGTTTGCGTATAACGTGATAACATATTATAAGAAATTTAAAATCAAAAATCGCGAAATTCGTCCCGGGCGGATGTTTTTTTACATTTTATATTATTATACCCACTTGACACAATATTTTGCCAGGAGTAACTTTAAATCCCAATGACGGAACAAAAAAAATCAAAATGGTTTACCAAATCCACAGTTGAGGACCGGCTGATTTTTGGGGCTGTTTTTTTGTCAATTTGCTTTATATTTTTGCTATTTTACCTTGCAAAAGAGGGTTTCATCGGCACCGGCGCAGCCGGCGGCTGCGCATTCAAACGCAACTTCTCAATCCCCTGCCCAACTTGTTTCTGGACAACATCGATAGGCGTTTTTGTGAAAGGCGGGATAATAAAAGCCCTTTACCTTCAACCTGCTGCGGCTATTAGTTGCATTATCCTTCTCTGGGCAGCGTTTTTTTCTTTACTTAGCGCTGTGCTGGGAGTAAACTTTTCTTTCCTGCCGCCGGTAAGATTATGGCAGTTAAAGTATATATTTTTTACAGGAGCGATAATTCTGGCAGCGGGCTGGGCCGTAACTTTAGCAAGAGCGCTGGCGGAATTGCCGTAAAAAAAATGAATACAAATAAAAAAAATATTTTGATAACACTGTGCATCGCGACGGCTATCGCTTTCGCAGCAGGATGCAAATCTGCAGGGGCTTTGGCAGGTCTTGGAACAGAAAGAGATTCCGAAAAGAAAACGCCTGCTGAATTCGAACTGGGCGAGACGGAAGGCAAAATCGTTGTCTTCATTAGCCAGCCGGGCTGGATAAAAACGCCGATGGATTTGCGGGTTACGCTGACAAATTCACTCAACCAGATGCTCGAAGAAAAGGCGGGGATAAAAAAAGAACGGCTGATCAAATATGCGGACGTTCTAAAAATCCGAATGGAACTGCCGGAAGATAAAAGGGACAACGCAACCGAAGTGGCGTCGAAACTCGGCGCCAAATATGTATTAGCTGTTCAGGTAATGGACTTCGAGATAAGCACCTTCTCCGAAAAAGACTTCTATACCGGCCAGATGGTAACAACGGCATGTCTTAACAATACAAAGGGCGAAAAACTCTGGCCCGTCAGCGGCGAGGGCTGCAAAGAAGCAACGGTAGGGATAGAGACCGAAGCAGGTACGCTGAAATCATCCGTCGAACAACTGTCGAACGCAACAGCTCACTGTGTTACAAGATACTTTTACGATTGCAAAACCGAACGTTTCCGTATCCAGGAAGAACAAAAAGAACTTGACTCTTATACATGGTAAACAAACAAAAGGAGAAAGAAATGATTAAGATTCTTATTACCGACAAGCTGGCAAAAGAAGGCATTGAACTGCTCAAGACGATGAAGGATGTTGAACCGGTAGTCAAAACCGGAATCAGTCCCGAAGAACTTATCTCGATTATCGGCGAGTATGACGGACTTATCGTAAGGAGCGAGACAAAAGTAACGGCTAAGGTGCTCGAAAAGAGCGGCAAACTGCGGGGCATCGCACGGGCTGGAGCAGGCGTTGATAATATCGATGTGCCGGCAGCAACGAAAAAGGGCATACTCGTAATGAACACGCCCGGCGGAAATACGCTAAGCGCGGCGGAACATACAATGGCGCTGATGCTTGCGATGAGCAGGCATATCGCACCGGCAAGCACCAAATTCAAGGGCGGAGAATGGGACAAGAAAAGCTTTATGGGCAACCAGCTTAACAATAAAGTTCTGGGCATAATCGGTCTTGGACGAATCGGAATGGCTGTAGCGAAGATGTCAACCGGGTTCAATATGAAAATCCTCGGATATGACCCTGTCGCAGTACCGCCAGATGCCGAAAAACTGGGAGTTGAAATTACCGATAACCTCGAAAGAATCTTCAAAGAGGCTGACATAATCACGGTGCACGTTCCGAAAAATGAACAGACACTTAATATGATAGGCGAAGCGCAGCTTAAGATGATGAAACCGACCACGAAATTAATTAACTGCGCACGCGGCGGAATTATAAATGAGGATGCACTCTATGACGCACTGGAGAACAAGACTATCGCGGCGGCAGCTCTTGACGTATTTACAGAAGAGCCGCCGGTGAAAAACAAAAGATATGAAAAAATCGCCAACCTTCTTGTTACGCCGCATCTCGGAGCAAGTACGGCAGAGGCACAGGTAGAGGTCGCCGTCGAAGCGGCACAGATTCTGGCCGATTACCTGAAAACCGGAGCAATCAAAAACGCGGTCAACGCACCGGCAACCGGCGGAGCAATGCCGCCTGTAGTAAATACTTACGCAACACTGGCGCAAAGAATCGGTATGCTTGTAAGCGCTATGTCGGGCGGACAAATCAAGAAAATCGAGCTGCAATATCGCGGCTCTATCGCGGAGCACAGTGTCGGGCTGATAACCAGCTCATTCCAGATTGGTCTGCTGCAGTCTTCATCTGAAGACCCGGTTAATATGGTAAACGCCTCGTCGCTGGCAAAGGAAAGAGGCATCAGCATCGACGTAACAAAGAACCCGGAAGCCAAGAACGTCGCTTCCGGATTCGGCGCAAAAGTTACGACAGCAAAAGGAACTTGCACCTTTACAGGAACTGTTTTCAATGATAAGATAATGCGAATTATAGAAATCAACGGCTTCGATGTCGAAATGACGCCGGCCGATAATGCGATGATTATCTTTAATGACGATAAGCCCGGCGTAATCGGCGCAGTCGGCACAGTACTGGGTAAACACGGAATCAACATCCAGACGATGGGCGTAGGCCAAAAGGCCGCTGAAAAGAAAGCCGTATTGGCTTTCAGTCTCGATGCTATGCCGGACGAGAAAACGGTAAAAGATATTTCCGGCCTCGGTTTTGTTAACGAAGTACATTTGTGTAAATTAAGTTAGAAAGATAAACAGAATCCCCCGCCGTAAGGCGGGGGATTTCGAATTTAAAAACTGAATATGGCAGCCGCGAAAACACTCCAACCAAATCAGATGAGTTTTGATTTTGACGAAAAATCCGCACAGGGCGCACTTTCCGTCCTCGATGAAGCTGTAGAAGACGAGCCGGAGACAGAAACGAAAAGCAAAAAATCAAAATCAGCTAAATCGGCAAAAACAAAAGTCAAACGCTCAACGAAGCCAATCGAAAAAGCTGCTGTCAAAATAAAAGCCGGTACTGCCGCTACCGCAGAGTCAATGGCGGCAAAACAGCGGGATATCAGCGTAAGCGAATTCTTCGCTAAAAACAGGCATTTGCTCGGATTTGACAACCCCCGGAAAGCCCTGCTTACAGCTATCAAAGAGGCTGTGGATAATTCGCTCGACGCCTGTGAAGAAGCGCACATTCTGCCGGAAATAGCTGTAATTATAAAACAACTCACAGAGAAAAAATTTACCATAATGGTAAGAGACAACGGGCCCGGCATCGTTAAACAGCAGATTCCAAATATCTTCGCCAAGTTGTTATACGGCAGCAAATTTCACAGCCTTAAAATGTCCAGAGGCCAGCAGGGTATCGGCATATCGGCGGCGGGAATGTACGGACTGCTGACCACCGGCGAACCTGTACAGATTATTTCAAGAACAGACAAAAGAAAAAAAGCATCGCATTATCACGTACAAATCGACACAGGCAAAAACAAGCCTATGGTCGTGCTTGACGAAGACTGCGATTTCGAGCTGCCTACAGGAACACAGGTAATTATAACACTCGAAGGAAAATACCAGAAGGGAAAGCAATCTGTCGATGAATACCTCGCAATGACAGCGATGGCCAACCCGCATGCCGCAATAATCTATCATTCGCCTGACGGCACATTATATGAATACAAACGGCAAGTCAACAAATTGCCTTTTGTGCCTGTCGAGATAAAACCGCATCCTTACGGCGTCGAACTGGGGCTGTTTTACAATATGGCAAGAGAAAGTACAGCCAAACACCTGTCGGCTTTTCTGCACCATGATTTTTCCCGCGTAAGTTCCAATATGGCCTGCGAAATGTGCAAAAAAGCAAAACTTTCAAAGAATATGCGGCCGACAGCGCTGACCTTGAAAGAGGCTGAAGTTCTTCATACCGTAATAAACGAAACAAAAATAATGGCTCCGCCGGTAAACTGCATCGGACCGATAGGCGAAAATGAACTTGAACATGGATTGAAAAGAACCATCGAGGCGGAATTTTACGCCGCCTGTACAAGAAAGCCAAGCGTTTACCGGGGAAACCCGTTTCTTATCGAGGCCGCAATCGCATACGGATTCAAAACCGAACAGGACAGCAGCAACAGCGACGATGAAGACAAACAGGTACAAATGGAACTGAAGCGGTTTGCCAACCGTGTACCCCTGCTCTATCAGCAGGGAGCGTGCGCTATCCATAAGGCGGTTACCGAAATCAACTGGCGAAATTATAGCCTTTCACAGTCAAGGGGCGCTTTGCCGATGGGGCCAATCATTCTTATGGTTCATATCGCATCGGTATGGGTACCGTTTACTTCTGAAAGCAAGGAAGCTATTGCCCATTATCCGGAAATAATAAAAGAAATAAAGCTGGCCATCCAGGAATGCGGACGCAAACTCGGAATGCACTTGAGGAAACAAAAACGCATCAAACAGGAATTGGCCAAAAGAGGCTATATCGAAACATATCTGCCTTATATTGGGGAAGCATTGCAAGAAATACTTGACCTTAAGAATGAACAGGTTAAAACTGTAGTGTCCAGGCTCAAGGAAGTACTTGAGAAAACCAGACAAATATAGACAAGATAGTCTTTAGTTTAATTGAAAGCACTATGGCACAGAAGCTAATTATCTCAATCAGCGGAATGAGGGGAATAGTCGGAGAAAATCTAAATGCATCAACGGCAGTGAATTATGGCTGCGCGTTTGGCACATTTCTTAAGAACTCCAAAGGCAAAAAGAAACTTACCATCGCCATCGGCTCCGACAGCAGACCGTCAGGCGATATGCTTAAATTGGCCATAGCATCCGGATTGTGCTCGGTCGGAGTAAATATAATCGATTTGGGAACGGTAACCACTCCCACAGTAGGCATTATGGTCAGGCACCTCGAATGCGACGGCGGTATAGTCGTTACTGCCTCTCACAATCCAATCGAATACAACGGAATCAAGCTGCTTACAAGCAAAGGTATCGCCCCGCCGGCAGGAATGGCAGAGAAAATAAAGTCTATTTTTTCCAAAGGCGATTTCACTTTCGTCTCCTCCGCCGATTGCGGCAGGATTATAATAGACTACAGCGGCGATACAATTCATATCGAAAAGGTTCTTGCCTGTGTAAGCAAAAACCAGATAATCGCAAAAAGGTTCAGGGTCGTTCTGGACAGCGTAAACGGAGCGGGCGCAAGGCCCGGAAAAAGACTTCTGTCGCTGTTTGGCTGCCGAGTTATAGCAATAAACGACGCACCGACCGGTTTGTTTGCGCATAAGCCAGAACCGCTCGCCGAAAACCTGACGCAACTGTGCGAAGCAGTGAAGAAAAACGGCGCTAATATGGGTTTTGCCCAGGACCCTGATGCCGACAGACTGGCAATAGTCGATGAAAACGGCAGATATATCGGCGAAGAATACACACTCGCACTTGCGGCAAAATATATTTTCAGTCATAGAAAAGGAATGGCAGCGGCCAATCTTTCCACATCGCGAATGATTGACGATATCGCAAAAGAGGCCGGATGCGAAGTCATAAGAACGCCGGTAGGCGAGGCAAATGTCGCAGGGGCAATGATAAAAAACAACTGTGTAATCGGCGGCGAAGGTAACGGCGGAGTTATCGATTTGCGAGTCGGGCCTGTGCGCGACAGCCTTGTCGGAATAGCGATTATCCTGCAGCTTTGTGCCGAAACTGGAAAATCAATAAGTCAGCTTGTTGACGAAATACCGGCTTATCAAACGATAAAACAAAAATTTGCCGCTGATAAAAAACAGGCTGATAAAATAATCACGCAGGTAAAAAAAATATTCAAAAAAGCAGAAGTAAATGAGGACGACGGATGCAGGTTTGACCTCAAAGACGGCTGGGTTCATCTGCGGACAAGCAATACAGAGCCTGTAATGAGACTAATTGCAGAATTCAAAGAAGATGCGGACCTGCAAAAATATATAGACAAAATCACGGCCATAATACAAAAAATTACAGGCTGATAAAATGTCCAAACAGCAAAAAAATAACGAGGCCTTCGACCAAATCATAAAAGTTACATGGCTTGGGATATATATCAACGTTACCCTCGTGATAGCTAAAATTATTACAGGCTTTGTTGTATCTTCGATGGCAATGGTGGCCGATGGATTTCATTCTCTATCAGACCTTATGACAGATTTTGCAATTATTCTCGGCGTGAAGATAAGCAAAAAAGAACCGGATGAAGACCATCCCTACGGACACGGCTGGGCTGAAAACTTTATTACCGTTTTCACAGCGATTCCGCTGGCCATAGCCGGCGGATATATGGTTCTTAAGGCGGTACACAGCATCGCAGACCACAAAATCTCGCAAATAGGTGTCCCGGTTCTCACCGTTGCCGTGATAGCAATCATTCTCAAGGAATATTCATTTGTCGTTACAAAAAAAGTGGCTGTCAAATTGTCCAGTTCAATGCTTTATGCCAATGCGTGGGACCACCGTTCAGACGCCTTAAGCTCGCTGGCAGTAGCGATAGGTGCCGTATCATCTATGTTAGGTCTTGCTTACGCAGACCAGATAGCCACGATTATCGTGGGATTAATGATTGTTTTCGTGGCAATTAAAATATTAAAAGACTCAATCGGACAGTTCACGGCAAGAGCCGTCGATGAAAAAACAAACCAGCAAATCAAACAGATTATTTCATCACAGCCGCACATACGCAACTGGCACAAATTGCGAACAAGAACTGTCGGCAGGGAACTTTTTATGGATTTGCATATCCTTGTTGACCCGACACTTTCGATAACAGCGGCTCACGATATTGCGGAAGCTCTTGAAAATGAAATGCACAGGCAAATCCCACAGCCGGTAAATATCGTCATTCACATTGAACCGAATGGATAAAACTAAACAATTTTTACCGGCATATTGACAGTAAGAAAATATAACCAACCCTCGATATTTTTTATGTCAAGAATGTCGCTGGCAGCTTTGCAGTACCATTTCAACTGCGGCGCATAATTTTCAGCTCTCTGCTGCACGCCGGCAGAACCGATATGGTCGGTCTTAAAATCAATTATAACCACTCCATTCGGCGTTTTAATCAGCATATCAATAATGCCCTGGATTATTATTTTTTCCTCTGTGCAGTTTTTCAGGTCCGGATATAAATCCGCCGCCGAAGAGGCGTAAGTAAAAGGCCATTCCCTCATTACAGTATTTCCGTCATTCAGCACCAATTTGCCCGGGGCGCTATCGAAAAATTTCAGGATAGATGAAACATTAATTTTTTCGGCAGCCTGCTTTGTTATGCAGCCTTTGCCGACCAAATCAGCTATTGTTCGGCGAATCGCACTTTCACTTACCGCCTGTTTCAAATCGATATTCTGCATAACAAGATGAGTTGCGCTGCCGATAACGAGGCTGTCAGTTTTGTCCGCAGTCTTTTCAAAAGATTCGAATGAAAAATCATAATCAGCCTCGGCGAACTGCTCTTGCGCCTGAACAAGAGATGTTACGGACTGCTTCGCTTTTATTGAGGCGGCCTTTTTGAACGGATAACACCAGTTTAATCTGTCGGCAATATCATCGAACAATTTTTTGTCCGGCAAAGGAGATTTTATCTGGTTATATCTGCTGACAGGACGTTTCTTCAATAACCGCCCTTCAATCTGCAAAATTTCGTCAGGCTGATATACTTTCAAATCAAAAAGATTGTCATCTTGGCCGGCAACTTTTACCGGAAGTTCAAAATGAGTATGCAGCTTCTTATATTTCGCAAAAGACAATAAAATCCAGTCAAGTTCGCTTTTGGCGGATTCTATCAGCCATGAAGGAAGTTTTTCGGAATCATAATGGGCGGCATTGCCCAACAGGGAGATACAATTTTTCGATTCGGTTGCGCCTGACAGAATCAATTTGTCTTTTGCACGGGTCATCGCTACATATAAAATCCTCATCTCTTCGGCAAGACTTTGTTTCCTCTGTTTTTCCCTGATTACCTGCCATGTGAGCGAAGATAGCTTCATGCCGCTGTTATCATCGATTATCCTGAGTCCTATTGTTGCCTGGCTGTCCGTAACACAATCGCCGAGATGAGAACCAAACCTGAATCCTCTGTTGGTTTCGGCAAGGATTACAACAGGAAATTCCAGGCCTTTGCTTTTATGAACGCTCATCACCCGTACGGCATTTGAAGCGGAGCTGTCAGGCTCGGCAGGAGCCCAATCACCGCCGGAGTCGAGAAGCTTTTGCAGGAAATCAACGAACCGGGAAAGTGAAATAATATTGAAGCTGGACGCAAAATTTTCAAACTGTATCGCCCGCTGATGAAGTTTGAGCAGGTTTGCCCGCCGCTGAGAACCGCCGGGCATCGCGGAAACATAAGACAAAAAATCGGTTTGCGAATATATCTGCCAGATTAAATCGGCCAAAGAACCGCGGCGGGCAAGAGAACGCCAATCATCGAGCCGGCGTAAAATATCAGAAATTCTCTTTCGCAGTTTTTCATCATCGGATTTTGCCGCGATAAATTCGAGTAATGAGTAAAAATCGATCTTGTCCTTCTGATTAGCCTTTATCGCCGCAAGTTCGGTATCGCTGACGCCGAAAATCGGACTTCTCAAAACAGAAGCAAGAGGAATATCCTGGCGGGGATTGTCCAGTACCCGCAGCAGAGAAAGCATATCGTTAATTTCAGTAGTTTCAAAATACCCGGCGGAACTATCGCTTATGACAGGAATATTTGCCGAGCGGAGTATCTGGACATAATTGTTGGCACGCGATTCGAAAGCTCTTGTCAGTATTACAATGTCGCTGAACCTGCATGGACGGTAACAATCGCCGGCTTTGTCATAGACCTGAAATTTCTCAATATCCACAAGCTCTTTTATCCGATGGGCGACTGTGAGAGCCCTGCGATTTATCGCATCTGAAGAAACCGAACCGGTCTCATCATCTTCTTTTTCATCGCCCTGCCCCTCTTCGGCAGGGTCTTCATTTATAATAATCAATTCCACATCAGGTTTCCGAGGTTCGTCAGATGAAGTGTGAAAAGGCTTAAGGGCCGCGTTTTCGTCATAATCTACCGCAGCGACAGAGGCCGTCATAATCCGTGAAAAAACTTCGTTGACAAAATTCAAAATGCCGGGCCTCGAACGGAAATTCTCATTCAAATCGACACGGGATTTTATTTCACCTGCCCCGGCACTTTTCAAACGCTCGACAAACAGGCCGCAATCGGCGCCGCGCCAGGCATAAATGCTCTGTTTGACATCGCCGACAACAAAAACTTTTGCCAAACCCGAAAGAAGGTCGATTATCCTCTGCTGAACAGGATTTATATCCTGATATTCATCGACAAAAATATATTTGTATTTTTTCTGAAGCTCAATTGCGATATCCGATGGTTTGCCGCTGTCAATATCTCCATTTTCAGACAGCAGCTTCAGCATATATCGTTCAAGGTCGGAAAAATCCACGCTGCCAAGCTCCTGCTTTCGCTGCTGATAGGCACGGTCGAATCTTTTAACAAGCTCAACCAAAACTTTTGTCTGCGCAGAACAGCCGCCTGCTATAAGACCGGCATAATTGGAACTCAATATCGCAAGTGATGAGAGATATTTAAAATCTTTAATCGCTTTTATCGCGGGCGACAAAATAAACTCTCTGATTTGGCTGTCAAGACCCTTGGGCTTATCATCCCACCTGAAGCCATTGAAACTATTGAGAAGTTCGATAAAGGCTGTTAAATCGTCTTTTTCCAGAAAATCTATCGCCAGCAGAATCGCCGCCAGGCACTGCCCTTCTATTTGCGGCTTCCAGTGACTATTGGTAATTTTCTCATCCAGCGTTAACGACCATTCGAACTGCTCTTTGAAAGTTTTCAGTTTATCGAGAATAATCTGTTTTTGATTCTTAACAGCATCGGAAGAAACGGAAATTATCGCATCATTTAAAACAATCGCCCTGTCGAACCAGTTTTGACGTGAAACAACAGAATCGAGAAAATTACTGATTTCGATAATACAGTTTAAAAAGTTTTGTTTCGGATTCGATACCGCCCTGCCCTGCAAAAGCTGCTGCATACCCTGCGGAAAATCGCCCCATGCCTGTTCGATAACCTGCTGGAGAATTTCTGTTTTTATAAGTCTGCTTTCGTCGGCGTCCATCACTCTGAACGCGGGGTTAAGGTTTAGACGATGAAAATGCTGGGCAATAATACGCCGGCAAAATGAATGAATGGTGCTTATGTCGGCGCTGTCGAGCATCAAAAGCTGTTTGCGAAGGTGGGCATTTTTGGTTTGATATGCCGCGTCACGTAATTTCTGAGCTATCCGCTGATTCATTTCGCCTGCGGCAGCCTCGGTGAAAGTCAAAACGAGAATATCGCCAATCTCAGGACATAAATCCGGCAGGCCGAGAATCCTGACCGCACGCTGAGAAAGCACGGTCGTCTTGCCTGTGCCTGCCGAGGCGGCTACGGTTATATCGCCGCTTTGCGATTCGATAGCTTGTTTTTGTCCTTTAGTCCAATTCATTAAATTACTTCAAAAAATTCTGATTTGGAAATTTTCTTAACCTGAGCATAATCGTTTATCTGCCAGTCAAATCGGCAAAGAGATTTATAGGGACAATAGCTGCAGGCGATATTTTTTATGTGCCTGTAAGGCTTTATATCTATTTCGCCGGAAAGTATCCGGCAGCCAAGGTCCTTTAGCTTATTTTCAGCGAAAGACAAAACGGCTGAAAAATGTTCGTCAGTCAAAAGCGAACTTGTCCCATACCCGCCGAACTGTTTTTCTTTTTGCGTTATCCTGAAACTATAAAATGGGCTGTAGCCAGTTTGGGTCTTACCGTCTAAAAGGGTAAAATGTTCGCCGTTGAAAATGCCTTTCGGCTTTCTTCTGATTTTTTCGGATTTTCCCTCAATGTCGTTAAATTCAGATGATTTGGCAAATGTCTGAATCTGAAAATAAAACGCGCCCAATGGAATAAGATTTTTATATTTTTCAATAGTTTGATTTCGTATCGCAAGAAGATAAATCGGAAGCTGCAAATCAAGACCCGCATTAAACAACGACCAGACAATTTTAGTTTCAGACGTTTTGTAATCGACCACCATACAATAGTTCACCCCGGCCCGAGAAGCAACATCTACCCTGTCGATTTTGCCTTCGATGTGAATTTTTCTGCCGTCTGGCAATTTAAGTTCAATAGCAGGCATAGCAGATTTGCCGCCAAAACCGATTTCAGATGCAATCTGCGTAAAACTGCCTGCCGAGGCAATCTTAGAAAATTCCAATACGGCATCCTTAACCATCTGCGCCGCTGAAAGAACGATAAAACTATTATGCCTTGTCCTTGCATTGAAACTTTTCAGAAATGAATCCTCTGCGAGAAGTTTTTCAACCGCCCTGTCGGTAAGAGCTTCGATTAAATCAGAGTCATCCTCGGAAAGACTGTGTTCAATACTTTTGAGATTATTAAATAACAATTCAAGAACCTTGTGAAAGAAAAGACCAAGACTGAAAGGCTCCAATTCGAAAATCCGCCTTTCCTTAAGCCTAAGGATATGTTTTGCGAAATACTGATAAGGACAACTCGCAAAAGATTTCAGTTTCGTCGCGCTTGTAGAAAGAACATCGCAATCAGGCAAACTTTCGAGCCTGGCAGTATTATCATAATTAATCGCAGACCGAACTCTTTCCATACTGTCATTCCCGCGCAAGCGGGAATCTGCGTTATCAATCAGCCATTTACATTTTGCATCAAGCGAATCGTCAGTCAATAAATTATCCCTTCCGAGACGCCGGGCAAGCAGAGATGTTAAATCAGAAACGCTGTACAAATTTTCAAAAGCAGAGCCGCTGAAATATTTTTCTTCACGAAGGTCGATAAATAAGGATTTCAACTGCTCGACAAGAAAACTCGGCTGAACTTCGGAGCCCTTCTCGTCGGCCAAAGGATATGTAATATTTAAAAACCGGCTGGGCCGGGTAAAAGCGATATAGGCAAGGTATCTGCGTTCGATAAGCTGCGATGAGCCGGTGCGCGACAGTTCAAAACCAGTATCGGAAGTAACCTTACGGTCATTGTCGTTGAGAATATTATCGTAATAAACCGGAACGGGAAACTGCTGCTGGGTGGCGCCGACAAGAAAAACTGCTTTCAAATCGGGATGACGGCTTCTCTCAATCGAGCCGACAAGAACCTGGTCCAGCGCAGGCGGAATCAACGCCACCGTCATCTGTGAAAAAGCCGAACTGATTATCGCGGCATATTGCTTGGCAGAAAAAGAGGCGTTTTTGAAAATAAAAACAAAGTCGTCCATCAATTGCGTAAACTGAGCGAAAAACTGCTGATGCAATTGCGCCTCATCAAGCCTGCCGGCCTCGAAAGCGGCTTTCGTCCAATCCTGCAATTGACCTCTTGTATTGAGACTTTCGAGAAAATTAAAAAGCTCATTGCAAAACCGCTCTGCCGTTACCAGCCCGCTGCTTTGCAGCAAAGTCCTGAACTGTAAAAGATGTTCCGCTGCCTTTCGGCGTATCTGGTTGATTTTTGCATTATTGAAATCTTCATCATTTGCCGGTGCAAAATTCCAGGCCTCTGCGGCCAGCCAGTCTTTTCCTTCAACTCCAAAGGCAAGACAGTAATTTTCAAGCCGGTCAGCCTCATCGCGGCTTATTGGTACAAGGTCGCTCTTTAAATAATTTATCACATCATTCGTAGTAAATCTGTCCGTTGCGATTTTCAATGCACTGGTTACAAGCTCCACAGCGGGATATTGCTGCAAATCACGCCTGCGGTCAATAAAGAAAGGTATATCGAAATCGGAAAAAATCGCCTGTATGAAATGGCGATACTGGTCAATATCAGATGCGATAACAGCTATATCACGCCATCGGAAACCTTTGTCCCTGACAAGCGAACAAATCTGACGCGCAACGTAATCCACCTCAAGCCTTGTCTTTGCACAGGCGGTAATCTTTATATCGCCGCTGCACGATACCGGCGGCACATCATCAAAACTGAAAATATTCTTTTCAAGATGAGCTAGCGCCTTTGATTCTTTGAAACGCACAGGCTGATTCAAAATAACAGGTTTTTCAATATTCAATTTTAACGATTTAATCAGGAAAAGAAGGTCAGTATAAGTTTTTTGGGTAGGTTCAAAAATACCTGCCCAGTCCGGGTTAGCCCCGCCAACACTTTGGCGGGGTTCAGGGTCTATACATAAAGCAATCTTTGATGAAGTGGAAATTTTCAATAATTCCGTTAATAGCAGCATTTCGGAAGTAGTAAATCCCGCAAAGCCGTCAACCCATAATAAACAATCTTTCAAAAATGGCGTTTGTGCAACGGCATCTTTAGCAAGATTTAACTGGTTGTCATTATTGAGGAAATTGCCCTGAACAAATGCAAGATACTGTCTATAAATCAGATTAATATCGGAAAGTTTGCCGGCTGTTAATTCTGAAGAACTTTTAAGCTGCCCGATAAGCCTGTCAACATCGTCAGGAGATTTGCCGAACTGCTGAAGCTCGGCAATTGCGTTCGCAAGTCCGGCAGAAGCTATGGGAGAAAAAATCGATAACTTTTCTGCATTTTCACAAAGCAGCCTGTGAACAATCATATCCCTTGCCTGTGTGGTTAAAGGCCTTGCCGCAAGATTTTTGCCGAAGATTAAATAACAGAGCCTTTGAAAAGACAAAACGTGCAGTCGGCTGTAGCCTTTTATTTTGCTGTCGGCCAGAATCGCCCTTTCAGCCTGATATGTCGCCTGCTCCGGCACAAGAAAAACCAAATTTCGGTTAGCCCCGCCAATACTTTGGCGGGGTTCGTTATTAAGCAGACAATCTATAATCTGCTTTATACAAAGCGTTGTCTTGCCCGTTCCGCTTCTGCCTAATATAAATTGAACCATATTTTTAATCGCTGATTACGCTGATTTTATTGATTTCAAATAATATTTAATTCAATGAATTACCATACAAATCTTAAAATTATATATAATGTATGGTAACTTGCTTTATACAAAGCGTTGTCTTGCATGTTCCGCTTCTACCTAATATAAATTGAACCATAAGGAAAATTAAATATTAAAAATAAAAATTTAGTTCTATCCCAACTCACTATCATCTATATGCTGCTGTATTCTTTCCACTTCGCTGGTAAGTTCCATTTTTCCATATAAACCTCTGGCCTTTACCCAATATTCTTTTGCTTTTTCTTTATTTCTCATCTTTTCATATAAAAGCCCAAGATTGCAATATTGATTTGCCGTAATTTTTATCATCCCTTTGGATTCACTTATTGCCAGTGACTTTTCATATAACTCCTGGCCTTTTTCTATCTCTCCTTTTAAAACACAAACAGTACCTATCTCCGCATAATTAGCAGATAACTGCCCTAAAAGGCTATATTTTTCATTTATTTCCAAAGCCTTGTTAAGCATCTGTTCAGCCTTTGCTAAATCACCACGCAATTTATAGCTTATCCCGAAATTGCAATATATTTTAGCCAATTCTCTCACATCTTTTTTAGGGAACAACTTAATCGCTTTATCAAACATTTCTTCCGCCTTCTCCCATTCTTCTCGTTCAGTATAAATTAGACCAAGACTATCATAGCTGTGCGATATTTGCTGTTTATCGTTTGATTTCTCTGCTATTTTCAATGCATCATTAACCATTTGCTCAGCTTTTTCCAAATCGCAGCATTTCAGATATAAAGTGCTGAGAAAATTTAGTGCGTATGCCTGCCATTCCTTTTTTTTCTTATTATTAGCTATTTCAAGAAGCCTATCGCCTATCTCTTGGATTTTATCATACTGCCCTTTGATATCATAAACTAAACCTTTGCATCCTAATCCATAAAAGTCATTAGGTTTGATTTTCAAGATTTTCCCGATTGCTTTCTCCATCCTATCGACATCTCCTCTGAAATACGCTTTTTTGCATTTGTGGCGATAAAAATCAATTATTAACTCTCGTATCCCCCAAATTATAAACGCCCAAGCAACACCAAATCTAATCCAACCAAAAATAGTTAACGTTGCCAGCACATCTAACCTCAAAATCTTTTATTAATTATTTTTTCGGTACCGGCAGGCCAAGTTCTGCCAGGACGGTTTTCATATCTTCCCAGACTTTTCGCCTGTTATCGTCGGAATAATTTCTCAACAGATACGCCGGATGGAAAGTCGGCATAAGTTTTATCGGCTCAGAAAAATCATCGAAATTAAAATCGTAAAATTTGCCGCGAAGCTGGCCTATCGGCTTATTTGTTGATAGTAGCGTCCTTGTGGAAGGCGCTCCGAGCGCAACAATTACTTCCGGCCTGATTAAACCAAGCTGTCTTTTCAAAAACGGCAGGCAGCTTATAATCTCTTCCGGCCTCGGTTCGCGATTTTCCGGCGGTCTGCATTTAACAATATTGCAAATATAAACATCGCTGCGTTTTAAACCCATAGCGATAATAATCTTATCCAAAAGCTGGCCCGACCTGCCGACAAAAGGACGACCCTGGGCGTCTTCATCTGCGCCGGGTCCTTCGCCGACAAAGACTAAATCGGCATTGGGATTACCTTCGCCGGGAACGGCGTTTGTCCTTGAATCGCCGAGCACGCATTTGCGACAGGCTGCGACTTCTTTGGCAATATCTTTAAGCTCATCGATATTGTCGTTATTTTGAGATTGGGGAGACGCAGCGGCAGGTTTGTCAGATTTAACCGCAAAACCCGTAAAATACTCCTCCAGCCTGACATGCTGGTCGAAAACCTTCCTTAGATTTGTCTCTTCCTTCATACATAGAATTGTAATAAAAAACGCACAATACGACAATAAAAAAACCCCCGGTAAAACCGGGGGCTAAATATTTAATTTTTTATATTTTATTTTTAATTTTTGTTATACAACGCCCTGAGCGAGCATTGAATCGGCAACTTTAACGAAGCCGGCGATATTTGCGCCAACGATGTAATTGCCTTTTGCGCCGTACTTTTCAGCGGCAGCGCTAATATTCTTGTAGATGTTGACCATAATGTTCTTCAATTCAGCATCTGCACGCTCGAACGTCCAGGCATAACGCTGGCTGTTTTGAGCCATTTCCAAACCTGATACAGCGACGCCGCCTGCGTTTGCGGCTTTGCCGGGCAGGAAGGCGACTTTACCTTCCATTAATGTATCTGCTCCCTCCGGAGTTGTCGGCATATTTGCGCCTTCGGCGACGACTTTGCAGCCGTTCTTTATCAGTGCTTTTGCGCCTATCGCGTCAAGTTCGTTCTGGGTCGCACAAGGCAGAGCGATATCGCACTTAACATTCCAGATACCGCCGCAGCCTTCGGTGTATTTTGCGCTCTTATGGATTGCGACGTATTCCTTTATTCTCTTTCTTTCGACTTCCTTAATCTGTTTTACAGTGTCGAGCTTAATGCCCTGCGGGTCGTAGATATAGCCGTTAGAATCGCTCATCGCGACGACTTTGCCGCCGAGCTGCTGAACTTTTTCAACAGCGTAAATCGCTACATTACCTGAACCGCTGACAACGACTGTCTTGCCATCGAAACTGCCGCCTTTTTCCTTGAGCAGTTCATCGACGATATAAACAAGGCCGTAGCCTGTCGCTTCAGTACGAACAAGGCTGCCGCCCCAATTGAGTCCCTTGCCTGTGAGAACGCCGACGAATTCATTGCGGAGTCTCTTGTATTGGCCGAACATAAAGCCAACTTCACGACCGCCAACGCCGATATCGCCTGCCGGTACGTCTGTATCGGCGCCGATATGCTTACAAAGCTCTGTCATAAAGCTCTGGCAGAAATGCATAACTTCATTGTCGCTCTTGCCCTTGGGGTCGAAATCGCTACCGCCCTTGCCGCCGCCCATCATCAGGCCGGTAAGGGAATTCTTGAGTATCTGTTCAAAACCCAAAAACTTGATAATGCCAAGATATACGCTTGGGTGGAAACGGATACCGCCCTTGTATGGGCCGATAGCGCTGCTGAACTGAACGCGGAAACCCCTGTTGACCTGAACCTTGCCATTGTCGTCAAGCCAGGGAACCCTGAACATCAGAACTCTTTCAGGCTCAACAAGTCTTTCAAGGATACGCGCTTCGATATACTGGGGATTCTCATCGAGAACCACAACCAGACTATCGAGAACTTCCTTAACTGCCTGGTGAAACTCGTTTTCACCCGGATTACGCTTGAGAACAAGCTCATAAACACTTTCAACCACTTTCTTTGAAGACATTTGTGCACCTCCATAAAAATTAAGGTTTTCTGTTGCTATTACTATAAAATTTGTTAATAATACTTTTAGATGAAACTTAGTAAAACAAGCTGGTTTTTACTGATTATAAGCCAAAAAAACGCATAAATCCAATTTTAAATGGTAATATCTACTATAAGCTATACTTATAATAGGTACAAAAACAAGAACTGTTGAACCAAAATAACTGTATTTCAGGGGTAAACAGATGAAACCGAATGAAAGACTAAGTACGGGTTTGCCGGGGTTCGATAAGATAATCAAACAGGTTTTGCCGGGCGATAATATCGTCTGGCTGGTGGACAGCCTCGACGATTTTATGCCTTTCGTCGAAGCATATTGCAAAAACGCTCTCGGCAGCGGGTGGGAACTTGTATATTTCCGATTCGCCAAACACAAACCATTCGTTACCGCTCAGGATGGCGCAAACGTAATCGAGCTTGACCCTGAACAGGGCTTTGAAACATTCACTACAAAAGTACACAGCGTAATAAATCAGTTCGGCAAGGGACATTATTATCTGTTCGATTGCCTGAGCGAACTTGCCCCGGCGTGGTGCAATGACCGGATGCTGGGCAATTTCTTTATGCAGGTCTGTCCGTATTTGTACTATGCTCAAACTGTAACCACATTCACGCTTTTGCGGAATTATCATTCGTATCACGCCACAAGGCCTATACTCGATACGGCACAGGTTATTTCAAACGTTTATAAATACAAAGGCGATATGTACGTTCACCCGCTAAAGGTTGACGGCAGATATTCGACCACAATGAATATGATACACCTCTGGAAAGGCGATGATTTTCTGCCGGTGCGCGATAGCGGCCATATAACTGAAATCCTGTCAAACGTAAGCGGCGTTGAACTTGATATCGCAAACGAGAGACTCGGATTCTGGGCGAAAACGTTTCACGAGGCGGAGCTGCTCTTAAAAGACTACGAAAACAAGCAGTGCACCGACGATGATATTGACAAGCGTTTCGAGCAGCTTGCCAGAATGGCTGTATCACGCGACGAAAGAATCCTCAAAATGGTCCGCAAATACCTGAAGCTGGCCGACATCATACGCATAAGAAAAAGAATGATAGGCACAGGCCTGATAGGCGGAAAAAGCGTCGGTATGCTGCTGGCGCGGGCGATACTCGAAAAAATAGACAGCAAATTCAAACAGCTCCTTGAGCCGCACGATTCGTTTTTCATCGGTTCAGACGTATTTTACACATATCTTGTAAGAAATAAAATCTGGTGGATAAGACAGAAACAGCGAACGAGCAAAAATTTTCTCGACGGCGCAGCGGAAGGCAGGCAGCGAATACTTCAGGGAGATTTCCCGGAATATATCATAAAACAATTCGCCGATGTGCTCGATTATTTCGGACAAAGTCCGATTATCGTCCGCTCAAGTTCGCTTCTCGAAGATAACTACGGCAATGCTTTTGCCGGCAAATACGAAAGTTTCTTCTGCACAAACCAGGGAACAAGACAGCAAAGGCTGGCGGAATTTACCGACGCTGTAAGAAAAATATACGCAAGCAGTATGAGCGAAGACGCTTTGATGTACAGGGCGAAGTGGGGACTTTTGGAAAAAGACGAGCCGATGGGCCTTTTGGTTCAAAGAGTTTCCGGCGCACCGCACGGCAGATACTTTTTCCCGCAGGCGGCAGGCGTCGCCCTTTCGTTCAATCCCTATGTCTGGAACGAAGACATAGACCCCAAAGCAGGAATGATTCGGTTAGTCTTCGGACTCGGCACGAGAGCTGTCGACCGCAACGACGACGATTACGCGAGAATCGTCGCATTAAACGCACCGGCAAAAAGACCTGAAACAAGTGAGACAGCGAGAAAATACTCCCAGCAAAAAGTCGATTGCATAGACCTTGAGGCGAGAGAATTTGTTTCAAGGCCGTTTGCGGAAATAGTTTCCGCCGCGGCAGATGATGATAATTTACGGCTGGAGCTTTTCGCGTCGCGCGACATAGAAATGGAAAAACGCGCCGCGCAACTTGGGCAGAAGGAAATATTCAGCCGGTCGATAACGTTTGAAAAACTTCTGACAAAAACAGACTTCCCAAAAGATATGAGAGAAATGCTGAATATTATTGAGAAGATATACGGTTCGCCGGTGGACGTGGAATTTACGGTAAACTTCTCGAGCGAAACAGATTACAAAATAAATCTTCTGCAGTGCAGGCCGCTGGAACAAAAAGAAGGCGGAACAATAATAAATCCGCGTATGGAAAAAGATTCAAAAGATTTAATTATCGATTCGGCAGGGCCTGTCATAGGTCAGGGCAGACAGATTACAATTGACCGTATAATCTATGTCTCGCCGGAACAATATACCAAGCTGAAAATTTCTGACCGGTACGAACTGGCAAGACTTATTGGCAAACTGAGCCATATTGATTCCGAAAAAGACAAAACAATAATGCTGCTCGGACCCGGCAGATGGGGTACAAGCACGCCTTCGCTTGGAGTGCCGGTGGCCTATCCGGAAATAAACACCATCAGCGTACTTGTGGAAATAGCAATCCTGAACAAGGAAATGTCGACGGATGTTTCGCTGGGCACACATTTCTTCAACGACCTTATCGAGAGCGATACGCTTTATCTGGGTCTGCTGCCTTATCGACAGGGCAATATCCTCAGGACGAACTTCTTTGAAAACTCACCTAATATGCTGGCTGAAATATTCCCGGAGGCGCAGAACTGGACAAATGTTTTAAAGGTAATCGACCCGAAAATCGCCTGTCCGGGCAGGACGATAAATCTTTATGCCAACGCCATAGAACAAAAATTCGTTTGTTATTGCAAATAGTTGATAGTCGCTGGTTGATAGTTGATAGTTAATTGAGGCCGGCTGCGCCGGCGGTTGTTTAATATGCAGATTGAGTCATTACAGATTTTTTGTGATTTAGCGGAACTGAAAAGTTTTTCCCGCACTGCCGAGAAAAATATGATGAGTCAGTCTGCCGTCTCGCAGCAGCTTGCCCAACTTGAAAAATCATTTACCACACCATTAATCGACCGTAATAAAAAATCGTTCGGCCTGACCGCGACAGGAGAATTGTTCTATAACACGTGCAAGGACATACTAAGCCGATATGAAAATTTCCAGAGCAGCCTTAACTACCTGAAAAATTCAACCAAGAGCAAAATAAGCGTGGCCGCCATTTACAGCATAGGAATGCACAGCCTTCAGAGTTATATTAAAAAGTTTATGACATTATATCCGCGGGTATATCTCGATATCGAATACCTCAGCGCCTCTGAAATCTACAATCGGCTGCTTCTCGGCAAAATCGACATCGGACTGGTCGCGATACCGAGAAATCATCCCGATATACAGGTTTTCGATTTTGTTTCCGAGCCGCTGGTACTCGTATGCAGCCCGCAGCATCCGTTCGCGAAAAAAACAAGTATCGATATCTATATGATGCAATATCAGCCGTTTATCGCGTTTGCAAGGAATCTGCCGACAAGAAACTGGATAGACCAGCTTTTGCTGCGTTATAATATAGCCGTAAAACCTGTGATGGAGTTCGATAACGTCGAAACGATAAAACGGGTAGTGGAAATAAACGCCGGCGTAAGTATAATGCCGGAGACGACAATAAAAAATGAGCTGACAAATGGAACTTTAAAGGGAATACCGTTTTCAAATGAAAAATTTAAAAGGCCGACCGGAATAATAATAAGAAAGAACCGGGCAATGAACGATAACTTAAAAGCATTTATCGAACTGCTCTACGGGAAAAGCATTAAATAACCAATGAGAATCAAAGCGATAATATTCGACCTTGACGGCACAATAACAGAGCCTTATCTGGACTTCGACAAAATTCGTATCGAAATGGGACTTGCCGCCGATGCGGGGCCGCTTCTTGAGATAATGGAAAAAATGTCTGAGGCCGAGAGAAAAAAAGCGGAAGAAATCCTGTACAAACACGAACAGGAAGCAATCGAACATTCCACTCTTAATAAAGGCGCAAAAGAAACACTTAAGAAACTTCGTCAAATGAAAATGCCTATCGGCGTATTGACGCGAAATACCCGCACCAACGCCTCGGCAGTAGCAAAAAAACACAACATCAAATTCGACGCTATTTTCGACAGGAATGACGGCCCTGTAAAGCCGGACCCGTTCGGAGTAAAAATGCTCTGTAAACATTTTAATGTCAGACCGCAGGAAACACTTGTTGTAGGAGACTACCTTTTCGACCTGCAATGCGCAAAAGCGGCGGGAGCGACAGCGGTTTTAATCAAGACCGGCAAGAATGTGGAAAAGTTCGCATCCTTTGCGGATTATACAATTGACAAACTGCCCCAAATCATTGATATAATTAACTCTTATGAAAAATAAAATCGGATTATTAATATTCATTTGCTTTTTTATTTTTATACAGCACAACTGCCCTGCCGGTGAGCCTAATGACGGCAATCTGCCGGTACAAAAAGAAGTCGTTCAAGCAATAGAAAAACTGAATTCAGCCGTCGGCAAACTTAAACAATTAGCCGCTCAGGTTGAATACATACACGCTCAGCCGTTATTCGATACGCAAACTATCAGAACCGGCAATATTTTTTATGTTAAAGATGTTAATTATACCGCGTTGAGGATAAATTTTTTAACTATAAAACAGGACCAGTCCCAGCGGCAGAATTACAGAGAAGATTATATCTTCGACGGAATGAAGCTGACAAAAATCGACTATCAGAGCAAATCCGCGACGACAGAGCAGCTTTCGAAAGATAAGCCTATCGAACCTTTCGAGCTTGTACAGGATTATTTCCCGATTATCGGCCTGGCGAAACCAGATGAAATGACCGGGCAGTTTAATATAACTGTTTCGCGAAGCGTTTTGCGTCTGATACCAAAGGAAAACTCGAAATTTTTCAAAACATACAAACATATTGAAATAACAATAAATCCCGAAAATTCTCTCCCCTGTGATTTTTCGGCAGTAACCTGTGAAGATGAGAAAATAATAATAAAACTATCTCAAATTGATATTTTAACGGCTATTAAAAATTCTGTATTTGATATGAATATACCCGCTGATTTTGTGCAGACGCAAAAGTAAAAAATTGTTTAATCGCTGTCAACTTCCGGACACATCATTATATATTCTCGAATCGCGTCCATATTGGCCATTGCCACAGCAATTTTGTCGTCCGCAGCGCCATAATAAAGATACAGGCGGTTATTCTCCTCGTTAACCGTTGCGCCGGTAACGAAAACAACATCGCTTACATCGCCGATTCTCTCGTAGTCCGCCCGCGGGCCGAGAACCCATTCCTCGCTTCTGCGAAGAACTTTCCACGGCTGCTCAAGGTCCAGCAGTGCTATGCCAATACGGTATATCTGTCCTGCCGTGGTAGCTCTTACGCCGTGATAGAAAATCAGCCAGCCTTCAGGAATCTCTATCGGCTGAGCAGCAAGACCTACCCGCTGGCCGTCCCAGAAGGCGTGACGAGTTCTCATCAAAACCCTATGGTCGCCCCAATGTTTCAAATCGGGCGACATACTAATCCAGATATGCGCTTCACCCTGAACTATCGGGCGATGAATAAGGGCGAACCGGCCATCGAACCTGCGCGGGAAAAGACAGGCGTCTTTGTCCTCCGGCGGCAGCATCGCGCCCATTCTCGAAAATGTGTGGAAATTCTTGGTTATGGCGAGCGAAACAAGAGGGCCGCCTTCGCTGAATGATACGTAAGTTATCCCGAAATGTCCCTGCTCTTCGAGCCAGACAATTCGCGGGTCTTCCAGTCCCCATCGTTCCTCCCGCGAGTCGTGGTCGGCTTCCATCGTGGGCTTATCATCAATCTGCCAGTTTGTAAGGCCGTCTTTGCTCTTACATAAAGTCAGGTGGGAAAATCCTCTCATATCCTCAACGCGTGCGAGCAATAATGTGCAGTCAGGAAGTTTTATTGCAGCAGGATTAAAAACCGAATTGACAGGATATGGCCAGTCCTTCGCTTCGAGTATCGGATTGCCTTCATACCTTCTGAAAAGGTCATGAGCAAGTTGTTCACGGGAAATATCCGCCATCGTTCGTTCCTTCACATCAAAAACATGATTCGCGCAAAAACTTCCAGTAATCAAATCGACAAAAAAACAGCATTACTGAAGCCGGTTTTAGAGAAAATTACCGGACTGGCAGCAAAGGTCTTATAAAACACTTAAAATACCGCAGGATTTGACAAAATATTTTATCCTGATATAGTTCCTCTTTTCTTAAATGGAGCTATAAATGCAGATTGACAGACTGGTTTTGGGCGAATACGGAAACAACTGCTATGTAGTGCGCAAAAATGAAAAAACTACAAACTGTATTATTATCGATACCGGGTTTAGTTCGGAACCGTTAATAGATTTTTTAAAGAAGAAAAAACTCAATCCCCAGGCGCTGATTCTTACTCACGGGCACGTTGACCATATCGCCGGTGCAACTCTGCTGCAGCAAAACTTCCGCAATATCAAGGTCTGTATCCATAAGGCCGATGCTTATATGCTCGGGGATTCTGTAAGCAATTTTTCCAGTTTTCTCGGAAAGAAAATCGAAACTTCACCGGCCGACATCCTTTTGGAAGACCAGGGACAGATTGAATTTGCTGATGTGAAATTTTCCATTCTGTATACGCCCGGCCACACACAGGGCGGGATTTGTCTCTATAACAGCGATGAAAAAGTCCTCTTCAGCGGCGATACGCTCTTCGCAGGGTCGGTTGGAAGAACCGACTTTTCAGGATATGACGTACAAAAATGTCTCAAACAACTTATCGAGGGCATAAAAAATAAATTGCTTGTTTTGCCGGACGATACAACCGTCCTGCCGGGGCATGGAGAAACCACCACTATAAAACAGGAAAAATCCCATAATCCTTATTTACAATGAAAAATATAAAAACTCTTGTCAAAACAGGAGGATTCCTTATAATAAGCCCCTAAAATAACTAAATACGCCCGGAGGCACAATGGAAAATCATCGTATCAGTAAGATTAAAAAGAAACGCAAAAGCGGTTTTCTGACAAGAATGAGAACCAAAGGCGGTAGAAATATCATGAAAAGAAGAAGACGCATAGGCAGGTCGCTTAAGCTGAGAAACACATAAATGGACATTAAAACAGGCTTTTCAAAGCTTCGTTAAGATTATCACAAACTTTTGCGCCGGTTGCGACAAGCCTTTCTTTGGACTGATGGCCGGCAGGTAAAAGCAGACAATCAATTCCAAGCTCACAGGCTACCTCGTAATCATGCGTCGTATCGCCAATAAGAAGAATTTCTTTACCGCCGGCTGACAGGTTTTTCAGCAGTTTTTTACCGACATCCATCTTGCTGTGAGCGTAATAGTCGTCAAGGCCCGCGATATTCTCGAAAAAATCCTTCAAACCGAATATCTTCAATGCCTCAATTAAAGATGACTTCTGCGAAGCGGAAAGAACCGACTGCGAAAAACCGCGGGCTTTCAGCGCTTTTATAACATCGGCAACCCCTTCCCGCAAACTGCATCTGAACTGCTGTGATTCATAATCGCGGATATATTCACGGGCAATATCATCGAAAGACTCTTTATTAAAATCAAAGCCGAGCTTCAGGTAATAATTCACCACAGGAAAATCGAAGTCCATCTGGTACCGGGCCAGAGTCGTTGTTTCCATCCCGCGGCGAACCTGCATCCGGTTGAGTATCTCGACACACAGCCAGGCATCGTCCAGCAATGTGCCGTTCCAGTCCCATATAATATGTTTGTATTTTGTAAAATCGGAAATCATCAGGCAGGAGATTCTTACAGATTTGATAAGACAATTCAAGGATAATTAAAGACTATAAATTTGCGGCAATATCAGTCAGGAGTCGTATTTTTTGAATTCTGGTCTGCCGGGACTGCGGGTGTATTCGGCCCCGCCGGCATAACAGAAGAGACTTCCAGGAGTTTTTTCCATTTCTTCATCTGTCCGGACCACAACGGATATTTACTGCCTGCTGGAATTTCTACGGCAGCAAGGGCACGCAAAATCTGTTTTGCCGCTTCGCTTTCCTGATTCTCCGAAAAATACTTATCGAGTACCTTCGAAAATTCCTCATCCGGCCCAATATCAGACGAAAGCAGGGCATTTGCCAAAAGCTGCTTGGCAGACTCCGTCTGACCTGAACGCAAATCCACTTGAAGTAGTTTGGCAGTCAATTGTTCTCTTTCATTGGGGTCTGTAACTGTCAGCAGAAGCATTCCATAATATTTCACAGCCAGACCGTACAGCGACGCGGCAGCATAATGTTCGGCAAGTGTACGCCGCAGAGAAACCAGCGAATTGACGTCCTGCTCGGTTTCCGCTTTCTTTTCTGCCGCCTCAAATAATGCCCTGGCCCTTGCAAGAAGAAATTCATCCTTTTTGGATTTGGCCAGACTGGACAACTGCTGAGCCCATGAAATCAGAACGTCGGTCTTGCAGAACTGAAAGATGTTCATCATTGCATCAGCAGCGAGTTGACGCTCAGCCTCCGAGGAAGCCGTGGTCATTAGATTGCCGAGCCAGTCAAGGTCCTGCCCGGTGCCAATCTGACCGGCTGCGGAAATAAGTTCGCCGCGTATTTTGCTGCTCGAATGACTGGTAAAGCCCTTGCTTTTGAGTATCTCGAAAGCTCCCGCCTGGTCAACTCTCAGAAGACCTGTAGCGGCAGGCGCCGCAATCTGGTCGTTTTTCTCGTCTATGGCGCCAAGAAAAATCTCTTTGAAGACTTCGCCCGCGATAGTTTTGTAAAAACTGTCGCTGCCGCATAATCGTGCCATCTCCTCGAGGAGGCGAGCCTTGACCTGTTCGTCAGTCGCCTTGCGGTAACTGTTGGCAATAAGTCCGAAATAAGGTTTCACACGGGATGTATCAAGGCCGTTCTGCAAAAGCAGATTGCGAATAACCTCCGCCGCTATCACAGGATTGTTATCCTTGAAAAATTCGGCAGCGATATTCAGGGTTTCAATCCTGACCTGCGGGTTTATTTTCACTTCGGCGCCGGGCGAAAGAGCAAAATTACATACATGCCCCAGCGCGATAAGTATCTCGGTTTTAACATCCGTATCCGTTTCCGCCTTAAGCTGTGCCAGCAGCGCATCTGCCGAATTGATATTGGTAAGCAGCCCAAGCAGCTTCGCCGCGGCAAGTCTCACCGCCGGTTCAGGGTCACAAACAAGTACAACAAGCGGTTTTTGGAGAACATCAAGAGGCAAAGGTTTGCCGCTCTTTTGCCACATATTAATCTTTTCGATCGCCCAGAGCCTAACCGAACTGTGCTCGAAAACGAGGTTATCGGCGACAAATTTTGCACGAACATTATCATCCGCCGTCGCCTGATAGATGTTATCCAGTGACGCCAGATATCTCTTCTGCCATTTTGTAATTTCATCGTTAAGCTGGCGTACCTTGTCCTGCTGGGCAAGCAGTCTTTCACGCACAATATCTATCCGGCCCCTTTCCATATCCCTGCGAATCTTCTGCCATTGCTGCCTGTCTTTGCCAATCGGCAGCCATCTTTGTAAAGCATCCGCCGCCGCAGAAGCAACTGCAGGGTCGTCGCTATCGAGCAGACCTATGAGCAGCGGAACAGTTTCCTTGTCGGGACGAATCTGAATGGCATAAATAGCATTTTTTTTTGCCGCAGCGGGCAGGTCAGAACTTTTTATTATGTCCTCAAGACGGCCCCTGACATCTCTGTATGTAAAAATCAAAGAGGCCTGAGCCGCAAGGGTTGCTACTTCAGTATTTTGACCTTTGAGTATATTAATCAATGGTCCGATAAAATCCTCTTTATCTGGAATAAGCTGCGAGATGCTTCTGAAATTACTTATCGCCCTGCAGGTAGAACTCTGTGCGGCGGCATTATCGTTCGAGGCAAGAGCTTCGAGCAGAATCTTCCTTGCCGCATCGTCACGGCTCTTGAGCAGTTCAACTGCCGTATCTATCCGTATTTGTTCATCAGTAGAATTGAAAAGTGTCCAGCGATTGATTTTTAGCTGGCCATTGACGTCTTGTACGGAAGTATCAACTGCCGCATAAAGAAATGGCGCAAAACATAAAAGCAGAAACATCGACAAAATTATGTCTCTGATATTCGGTCTTTTGGGGTAAATCGCGTTCATTATAATCTTAATTCGTCCTTTTTGCAGTATACGCTTTAATGCTATTCTATGTTCGGCAAAAATGATTGCAAATAAAAATAACAATTATCAATAACTCAATAGTTTTCGTGCGATTTGTGCCGCCGCATCGGAGCGGGCAAGGCCGGTGCAATTATGCCTCATTTGAGCTCTTTTTTCGTCCGAATTCATAAGCTCGCAAAGAACCGCCCATAAAAGCGTTGCGGTCTTTTCGGTATCGCACAAATCATCGACTAAACACCCGCAGCCGGCATCTACAAGAAACTGCGCATTGAGCTTTTGATGCTGGTCTTTGTGATAAGGATAAGGCAGGCATATCGCCGGCGTGCCGGAAGCGGCAAATTCCGCGACGCTCATCGCACCCGCCCTGCCGATAACAAGGTCCGTCGCGGCGAGCAGATTCGGCATATCATCGCAATAATCCAGAATTTTATAAGTAATCCTGGTCTGCCTGTAAATTGTCCGGACGGCATCGTAATGGGCGATACCGGCTAAATGAACAATCTGCCAGTCGTCGGCAAAAATCTGGAGCCGGTCAAGAAGATACCCTAAAACATTATTTATATTTTCCGCTCCGCCTGATGCGCCTGTAACGAGAAGTATTTTCTTTTTCGGACTCAACCCCAGCGATTCAACAGCTTTAGTTTTATCGGAATTGAAAAACGCTTCCCGAAGCGGACATCCGGTTACTATGACCTTTTTGTTGCTTAATCCGAAATAATTGCTGGTTTTGGCAAACTGGACAAAAATATCCTTTGCGTAACGGGCAAGAAAAGTGTTTGCCTTGCCCGGCACAGCATCGATATTAAGCATCGCAATCGGTATCTTTAAATTTTTTGCGGCAAGGACAGGCCCTGCGGAAACAAAACCGCCCATACTGAAAAGAACGGCTTTTTGGGGCTTATCATCGACTATTGTCTTTTTGGCGATTTTTTTGGCCGCGAAAATAGACCGCAAAAACGAAAAAAACTGGTAAGGATTTTTTGAAAGTCCCATAGCCGCAAGAGGAATAAAACGAAAACCTGTACCGGCAAGAATTCTGGTATCTATCGGCCTTTGGCTGCAAAAAAATGTTATTTTGCAGGAAGGCTCTATTTTAAAAAGCTCCTGAGCCACCGCAACAGCGGGATAAATATGACCCCCAGTACCGCCGCCGGCAAAATAAAAGTTCTTCATACCGATTCACTCCTGCGGGCTATTCCGGCAAGAAGCCCGGCAGCCGCAGCCGCAAGAAACAGATGTGTCCCGCCGGCGCTTATAAATGGAAGAGCAATGCCCTTTGTGGGTAAAAGACGGGTAACGACGCCAAGATTTATCATTGCCTGAAAAGTTATTGTAAGAACAATGCCAAAGGCAAGTAATTTGCCGAAGTCGTCCGGACATCTGTAAATAATAATTATTCCAAGAGCTATAAAAAGTAAAAAGAGCAGAATCACCAGACAAACGCCGATAAAACCAAGCTCCTCGGCTATTATCGCAAAAATAAAATCGGTGGTATCTTCCGGCAGGTGGCCATACTTGCTGATTCCGCCGCCGAGACCCTTTCCTAAAAGACCTCCGGTTGAAACAGCGATAAGAGACTGCCTGATTTGATAGCCGGAAGTTTGGGCGGTCGAATCGCCCGGCTGGACAAACGACTTTATCCTTTCAATCCTTTCGGGAGAGGAAAGTATCGCAAGGGCAAAAACAGCAATCAGGACCGGCAGCGGCATCAGGAAATGCCACCACTTGCCGCCTGCCACGAACAAAATCGCAAGACTGACAAACGCCACAAATAAAGCGGTGCCGAAATCTTCAATAAGTATGAGCCCAGCCATAAAACCGATAAGCAGAAAAATCGGCACAAACCCTTTGAAAAAATTCCTGAGCCTTTCGCCGAACATCACCGAAACAGCGGGAATAAATAAAACGAGCGACCATTTCGCAAGCTCCGACGGCTGGAAATTGAGTGTTATCGGACCTGCACCTATCCTTAGCCAGCGGCGGGCATTATTAATCTCGATTCCTATGCCGGGAATAAGTACTATAACAAGCAATATGACACTAATCCCGACAAGATAGGCGGCCGGGTTCTTAATCCAGCTTTTGAGGGTATCGTCTGAAAAAGCGAGCCTTCGATAGTTAAAGAAGCTGACGCCGAATACAATCCCAATCGCCGCAATAAAAAACAATGCCTGCTTAAACTCCGGATATGTATAAAATTTAAGGAGGTTGTATTCGATATCTATTCTTGCGCTTGCGCTGAAAACAAAGACCGCGCCGATGGCCATAAGCGTAACCGCAAGACAAACCGTCATATTTGCAATCGTTTTATTTTCAGGTATTACCTTCATCCCGCACCTATTTGTATTGTGCAAAAACCAATAAAAATCGGAGAAATGTTATTTATCATAGCAAGTTCCCTTTGAAAAATCACGTTACAAATAGGTGCGGGATTCACGACAAAAGATTATCCGCAAAACAGGTCAAAGAATCAATCACAAAACCGGAAAGGTATATAGGAGTTTTTAATAGACTTAAGCCCTGCCAAAACTATAATTCTCGTATGCCTTTTACGCCTTATCATTTTGGACCTTCGGGACTTCTCGGATATATCTTCCGCAAGTGGATAGACTTCCCGGTGTTTGTGCTGGCAAATATAGCAGTTGACCTCGAAGTGCCGCTGGTCAGGCTGTTGAATCTGGACTGGCCTTATCACAGGCTCTGCCATACCTTTCTTATAGGTTCAGTCGTCGGCGCGGTTTGGGGATTGGCCGCCTACGCCTGGCTGGATGTTCTGAACAGGGCTATGAAGAAAATCAGGATACCATATCGGACAAATTTCCTGAAAATGATTATTTCAGGGATTCTCGGCGTATGGCTGCACGTGCTTATTGACGGGATTTATCACTACGACGCAAAGCCTTTCTGGCCGATAAGAAAAAATTACCTTTGGCATCTGTTGTCGCAAAACCAGGTCAAAGAAATTTGCATTATATGTTTTGTGATACTGATAGTGCTATATGTTTTGTCGCGTATGAAAACCCGCCGCAAAAATACTGGCTGAATATCCTGATTACTGTTCACTTCACGGCGTTTGGTTCGTTGTTATCTTCGACGACAACAGTAGTCTGTTGTGTTTGCATTTTCTTATGCAGCGAAAGCATCGTTGCCGAATTGATAAATAAAAGCACTCCGATAATCGTCAGTAAAAGCGCCAGGCCCGATGCCGAGAGGGAAACGCCGCTGACTGCAAACCCTTTGCCCCTGATTTGTCCGCTTGATTTGCCGACCTTGCTCAGAGCCATTATTCCAAGAATCAGGCCGAGTATCCATGTGATAAGAGCTAATGTACCGAATACAAGACTGAGTATCCATGTGACCATCGCCAGTACGTTGAAGATAAGGCCGACTATCAACATAACGAAGAATATGCCGAACATCGAAAAACCCGTAATGCCGAGAATTGTCGATGTTATTGCCATACCGCTGGTTCTTGTCGGCTTACTGTAAACGAACACTCCGCCGCAGCTTTGGCATATCGCAGCGTTTTCAAGATTTTCTGAACCGCATTTTTGACAGTACATTTTCCACCTCAATTAAAAATCCGCCGCTATTGTAATATGGCGATGAAGGATATTCAACCCAAAAGAATACTATTGTTTCTTTAAAAAATCCTTTATTTCATTCAGCAGATTTATCGCCTGTATCGGCGTAAGATTATTAACATCAAGGCCTTTGAGCTTTTCAAGTACATCCTTCTCTTTCTGGTCGAAAAGCTGGCTGTCAGGCTGTTTTGTCCGCTGTTTTGTGAGTTTATCGCCTGAAGTTTCCTTCTGAAAAGTATTTTCCAGCTCGGCGAGAATCTCTTTGCTGCGTTCGAGAATAGATTTAGGGACACCGGCAAGTTTGGCAACGTGAATGCCGTAACTTTTGTCCGTTCCGCCGGGAACGATTTTGTGCAGGAACACTACTTCGTCCATCCACTCACGAACAGCGACATTGCAATTTTTCACATTAACCAAAAGCTCCGCCAAAGCGGTAAGCTCATGATAATGCGTCGCGAAGAGAGTCCTGCATTTTATTTTATTCGCGATATGCTCCGTTATCGCCCAGGCGAGAGACAGGCCGTCATAAGTGCTCGTTCCCCTGCCGACTTCGTCGAGAATCACCAGCGATTTTTCAGTCGCGTTGTTGATGATATTCGCCGTCTCGGTCATCTCAACCATAAATGTCGATTGCCCCCTGACAATCTCATCGGAAGCGCCGACGCGCGTAAATATCCTGTCAACCAGACCTATCGCCGCCTGCTTTGCCGGAATAAAACTGCCCGTCTGAGCCAAAAGCACAAGAAGCGCCGTCTGCCTTATATAAGTGCTCTTGCCGCTCATATTGGGGCCTGTGATAATCATTACATCGCCTGTGCCGGCGCCAATCTCGACGTCGTTGGGCACAAATTCATTGCCGAGAATTTCAGCAAGCACAGGATGCCTGCCGTCATTGATAACCAGTTCTGTGCCGTTTGTTATCTTCGGCCTGACATAATTCTGCGACAAGGCCAGATGAGCGAACCCGCAAAGACAATCTACCGTCGCAACAATTTCCGCAAGCGACATAATTTTTTGAGTATAGCTGCTGCACTGCGCCCGAAGCTGTTCAAACAATCGCTGTTCAAGCTCAATACTCTTCTCTCCCGCGGTAAGAATTTTCTCCTCATATTTTTTCAATTCATCCGTTATGTACCTTTCCGCGTTTTTTACAGTCTGTTTGCGGACATAATCGGCAGGAGCCTTATCGGCATTGGAATTTGAAATCTCAATATAATAGCCGAAAACGTTATTAAAACCGACCTTCAGATTCGTTATGCCAGTTCGCTCAATTTCCCTCTGCTGATACTGGGCAAGCCACGTCCTGACGTCTTTGGAAATATTGCGAAGTTCGTCAAGCTCGGCGTTAAAACCCGCCTTTATCACCCCGCCATCGCGAAGATGAGTCGGACAATTCGGCTCAATCGCCAAATCGAGCAAATCGGCGAGTTCCTTCATCGTATCGCAATTTTTCGCCAGACCTGCGAATATATCGGCTGTCAGACCAAGCAGAATCTGCTTCAATGGTTCTGCTTTTTCAAGACTCTGCGCAAGAGCGAGCAAATCTCTCGGCCCTGCTCTTAAAGTGCTGATTCTGCCGACAATCCTTTCAAGGTCGGCGAAATTTTTCAGTATCCCTCGCATCTTCTCAAGTTCGTTTTTCTTTTCAATAAACTCTCCGACCGCGTCTTGCCTTAATTCGATTGAGCTCGTCTCGCACAAAGGCATACACAGCCAGTATCGCAGCATCCTGCCGCCCATACCGGTCAGCGTGCGGTCGATAGTTTCAATCAGCGAACCTTTGCCGCCTCGAATCGTCGATAGAACCTCAAGGCTCCGCAGCGTTACCTGGTCAATCTGAAGAAATTTTTTCTGCTCGACTAATTTAATGCCGGAAATATGTCCCAGCGCGGTCTTCTGCGTTTCTTTCAGATATTCAATTACCGCCCCCGCCGGACTGATTACAGAGCTATCGTCCTTTATGCCGAACCCTTCGAGCGTCTTTGTGCCGAAATGGTCTATAAGCCTCTTATAAGAGTCGTAAGGCTCGAAATACCAGCTCGGCCGATATGTTATTATCGTACTGCCGGACCGTTCAATCTGCGATGCGAGTTTTTTAATCTCCTCGCCAAACAGCTCGCCGCGTGCGTCCGGCAAAATACACTCTGCAGGCGAAATCCGCAGAATCTCATCGACTATCGCGCCTTCAGGAACGACACGAGCGAAAAAATGTCCTGTCGAAACATCGACCCAGCTTATCGCTGAGTTTTTGGTATTCAGACTTATCGCACAGAGAAAATTATCCTGCTTTTCTTCCAGCAGCATATCATCGGTAAGAGTTCCCGGCGTGATAATCCGTATTACATCGCGTTTGACAACTCCCTGGGCGAGTCTTGCGTCTTCAATCTGTTCGCAGACCGCGACTTTGTAGCCTGCCTTAATCATTTTCTTAAGATAGCCGTCAACCGCGTGAAATGGAACGCCGGCAAGAGGAACAGGATTTTCGCCCTTGCTTCTGCTGGTCAGCGTAAGTCCGCAGACCTGCGAACAGATTTGAGCGTCCTTGTAGAAAGTCTCATAGAAGTCCCCCATCCGGAAAAACAAAATGCAGTCAGGGTATTTCTTCTTGAAGCTGTCATACTGCTTCATCGCCGGTGTTAATTTGTCCTGCCCAATCGCCATAAGAGGTATTATACAAAAATGTCGCCTTTTAACAACTCTTGTATAAGCTTTTTAATTTGCTCCTTTTTATCTGCCGAAACAATCTGCCGCACTATTTTCTCCTGCCTGTCGGTAAAGCAGACCGTTTTTTTCATATCAAAATCGACAACGCCCAGAGCTGTTTCAATCTCGTCAATAAGTTCCCTCATTCCGCTGCCGGTTTTTGCGCTTATTTTCAAACCATCGGCAAATAAATCCCCTGCCAAATCGCATTTATTCGAAACAACAATTTCGTTTAATAATTCGGTTAGCCCTGCCATTACTATGGCAGGGTTTGTACTATCCACAACAAACAAAACCAAATCCGCATCTTTAATAAGTTTAACCGCCTGTCCCTGCGATTGAGCGTCGATTATATTTTTTTCGCTCAGGGCATCATCAAGGCCGGCAGTATCGAAAAATTCCGCTTCTATTTTTTTCAGCCGGATTTTCGCACTGAGCCAGTCTCTCGTCGTGCCGGCGATATCAGTTACTATCGCTTTTCCTTTGCCGCAAAGGCGATTGAACAATGTGCTTTTACCGCTGTTCGGCGGGCCCGCGATAACAATTTTGGCGCCTTTGATAAAAAATGAAGAAATTTTACTGTCATCCAAAACCTGTTCTGCGCCGGCTTTAATATCGTCGAGCTGAATACTATCGAGATTCTCCAGCCACCACTGACAGCTCTGCAAAAGTCCCATCTTCGTCTGATGTTGAATTATTCTTGCCCCGTCAAGAGTTGACGATTCTGCAACTGCGATTTCAGCCTCAATCGCGATTGTATTATCGCCTGCCGTAAGGCATCCCATAGAGGAATACTTTTTTCGGGCAAGATATGCGATAATCTCCTTCGCTTCTGCGATTTTCACGCCCTGTTTTTTAAGCAGTTCCAAAATATTTTCAACAATAATCGGATTGCCGTGACAGTTAATACTGAAACAGTCCACCTCTTCGCATCCGATTATCACCTCGTCGATAATCCTGCCGCCTGTCGCGTCGGAGCGCAGCGTAGACGGATCAAAAATATTGCCGTGCAGAATTGAACCTATTGAAAAATCAAAATGATGATTACCTAATGGTTTAAAAATCCTCTTTAAAATATTCTCGCAATCAGTCCCGACAAGATGGATGCTCGATATCGCCGCAGCCGTTTTTGCCGTCATTAGTGCCGCAATACAATTTTGCTGATGGTTATCCATAAACATTTTTTATTAATCGCTGATTACACAGATTGTATTGATTAAATAAAAATCCTTTTAATCAGCGTAATCTGCGATAAAAAATATTTTTATATTTTTTCACCGATATATTTCTTGTATGCCAGCGCTATGCCTTTGACAACAAGGTCCTCGACAAACGAATCGACAAAGTCGCAGCCGCTCCTGACGATTTCCATATTTCCGCCGGTCGCTACAGTCTGGGGCCACTTGCCCAGATGCTCGGAATAAAGCCTTGAAATCACCTCAAGTGCGCCTATCGCGGAATAATATAAACCGTTATTTATCGCCTCGACGGTATTTCTTCCGAACGACTTTTCGGGAACTTTAATTTTGCCGATTTTTGGCAGCGACGCCGTGAGTCTGTTCAGTGCGTCCGCGGAGATATCAAAGCCCGGCAGAATCGTCCCGCCGAGAAAAACGCCTTTGTCGTCAACAATGTCGATTGTTACCGCAGTTCCGAAATCGGCGACAATAACCGCTTCATCGGCGACGCTGAACGCCGCAAAAGCTTCCAGAACCCTGTCAACGCCGACCTGCCCCGGCTGGTCAACGTCAAGATCCATCGGCAGCGGAACATCTTTGCCGATACCTATCTCAAGAATTTTCTCGCCTAATTTTTCCTGCACAGTCTTTTTTACTATCTCGGTCCACTGCGGCTTTACGCTCGCGACAACAATTACGCCGTCGCGTTTTGTCTTATCCTTACTGGCTCTGGCAAACGGAATCCTGTTCCAGTAGCCAGTCAGAACTTCGGCGAGTTCTTCAGGCTTACTGCCGCTGGTCTTTTCTATTCCAGCTTCAATACCATCGAGAAACAGCCCTGCCGTTATATTCGTATTACCTATATCTATTGCTATTATGTTCATCCCGCACCTTCTTTTTATTCAATTTTTCGTTTGTAAAGCCAATATATCAGCTATTATTCTGATTCTTTAGAAGATATATATGACACACTAAATATTTAGAAGGTGCGGGATTCATTCCCAACCTTTCTAATGCCCAGAGCTTATAGGAAAACCCCCAAAGAATCAATCTTAAAAGCTATTTTAACGCATCGGCCCCCTTTCGGGGGGCAATCCCCCTTGAATCATCGTCTTTGCAGATGGGGGGCAGTAATAGGTGCGGAGTTCTCCGCCTTCGTTCACCCCCACGTTTAGTTTCCGCGGGGAAGCTGCGGGGGCAACTACTTCATCGGGGTTAAGTATTCTTCTAATCGGCTTTTAATAAATCTTTTGCCCCACGTTGTCTTCAGTTTTTTTTCTCTTCTTATGGCATCATTTTGATTCAGGCATGCTTCGCAATAGATAAGTATTAAAGGAGTTCTGTTTCTGGTGGATGGCACTCTGCCTTTATTATGTTCATCCAGTCTTTTCTTTAAATCGTCGGTAAAACCAATATAAAAGTTTCCATCTTTTTTCGATAACAGAACATACACATAATAAAATTTATCCATAAAAATATTTTACCAAATTATGCGATGAAATGTAATAATAATTTTACCAGTTAGATTTACCCTGTGAGGTCGCCGAGTAGCCTCGTTGAAGATTCTTCATGCGACCTCATCGGGGCCTGTCCTGTGAAATAACCTTGAGGGGTTATCTCACTGGGATGAGTTCCTATAATAGATACCTCACTGGATTTAGCATGCATCCAGTTAGACCTGCCCTGCCTGCCCTGTGAAGTTGCGTTAATTAGCTTCATTGAAGATTCTTCAGCCAACTTCACCGGGGTGAGGTAATAATCTGCAAAATATATTTAGCTGTCTTTTCGGATTTACCCTTTGATTATTTTAGGCAAACATAATTAATCTCACAGGGCAGTCTTACCGGGGTAGCCTTAGTTTCCTTCTCTGCGCCGCCTCTAAGGCTATCTAACTGGCCTGCCCCGCGAGTTTTCTATTCAATCCTTTGCTTCATAAATTGGTATGAATAGTGCGGGGGTGCCTTCCATTAAATTATCCCATCGGTTTACCCCGTGAAATGTTTTTTCAAAAACTATTTAACTGGGGGGCATCTCTTCAGTAAGAACCTGTTTTCCCCGCCAGAGTTTATCCCTGCGAAGGCAGGGAGCGGGATTCATTCCCAACCTTTCTAATGCCAAGAGCTTATAGGAAAACAGACAAAGAATCAATTATAAAAGATGTTCCCTAATTGATTAAATCAAAATATAAATCCCTCCATTCCGGATTAAATTTCTCAACCAATTCAATTTTCCATTTCCTTTTCCATTTCTTTATCTGTCTTTCTCTGGTTATTGCCTTATGGATATCGTCGTGCTCCTCGTAATATACAAGATTATGAATACCGCTATTCTTCGTAAAACCATCGATGCTGTTATTCTTATGTTCACTGATTCTTCTACGCAAATCATTCGTTACGCCGGCATAAATTTTACCGTCTTTTTTATCTGCTATCAGATAAACATAATATCGTTCCATGTTTTTGTTTCTCTGTGTCCTGTTATTCCCGCCATAGTTTATCCCTGCGAAAGCAGGGAGCGGGAATCTAAAAACAATTCAAAAACTTTTTAACTGTACTACTCAGATGCCAAGCAATAATTGTCAGATTTTTTATTCAAATGCTTCTTCTCCAAATAATTTAACATCTGCTCGCATACTTTTAAAAGTTTTTGAATTTATTGTTTTATTTAAATCATTTCTGATTATTTTTTCTACTTTGCTTTTTTGGCGCTCGGATAAACTCCCCCCAATTCTCCCAACTTCTTTAGCTTTATCAATTACGTAATCGGCGATGCTTTGAGGAATAATGCATTTATTGATACCAATGGTTCCTTTGTTGACATCAATTATTGTGTTTTCCCACAATTCTGGTCTAATTTGGATGCCACCGAAAAATATAAAATAAGGAATATGAACATAAACTAAAGCCTGCTGATTATTTGCTATGGGGTCTATATCTATACCTGTCAAAAAATATCGATTTATGTTTGCTGGCAAGCCCGGTATAAATAATTCCGACACAATATCAATCGGCAGGACATGTTGTTGGTATTTCTCAAGGTATTTGTTTTCCCCCAATAAAAACTTTCTCCAAACTTCTAATGCTTGCTCAACTTCATTTATTTGTGATTCTGTAAAGTGAGATAAACCAAATTTTTTGAAATACAATAAAGAACGCCAACTTAAGGAAACAACAAATTTAAGAAACCAAGAACCATACTCAAAATAATTGTTTGAGCCTGTTACTAATGGATGAAAAACATTTGTTGCAAATTCTGTTTCCCATTTATTTAAAACCGCCTCGCAATCGCCACAAAGTAAATATTCTTTAAATCCATCCTGAGCCCTTTTGTTGGGATTTTCCCCAAACCTAAAATATCCTGTTGCGGAAGTATCCCTCAGCCATTTAAATATAAATTTTGGAACTATATGGCTTTGTTTTAAGCTTGTATTTTTTTCACAAAGTTTGCATTTACCAGTCATTTTATTTCTTATTATGCCCAATAATCTACCATACTTTTTGCACTATCAATTTTATCCCGCCATTATGCTAATATCAACATAATGGCCAACCGAAGGATTTTCAGACCGATTAAGTTTAGTTATTTGTTAGGTTTTTTCTTTTTCCTAGGATGGTAACGAATCTGTTTCTGGGGAACATTTTCCGGGGGTTCAATTATTATTTGGGGAGCATACCCCATTTCCTTTAGAAAATTAGCTACCGGTTTTCCTGACTCCCTCGCCTTTTTTAGTGCCTCGTTGATAATTTCCCCAGGAATCCCATCTTTATCCATAAGTATAGTGTGTATATGATAAACAGCCTTGCTTTGATCATTTGTGGTTTGAGTTCTTTTGATAATATCTTCAGGAGATATGGAAAAAGCATCTTCCATTCCTGATCCGTGGGGTCCAAATGTTTGCTTGACTGGACAGGTTTTATCGAAGTTACATTTTAAATTAAAAAGATCTTCATCAGTAAACTTAAGGTGGAAATCATTAAATTTAATAAAGATTTTGTTATGCAAACACATTTCAACATGATAGTGAGGAAAAGAAATATGTCGGTCATCATGACCTTGGTAATCATTCAATGTGCAAAGGAAAGTCCATTTAATATAACGATACTGTGCAGACCAATGAAAAATAGCTTTCATATCACCTTCTTCGGATAGATCATTTATTCCTGAAAGATGCACGTCTTGATTGCAAACCCATCTGATATAGGATGCTGTTCGGAAGTAGCCTTTGGCCTTGAATACATCTTCGATATTCTCCTTTTTTGACCCCTTTGGTCGTAGTAACCAATGGAAACATGGAGCCTCTGAATAGAATGAACTTAATGGTTTTCCACAACTGTCGCAAAGACCTTGTTCGAACTTCTTTTTGAATTCGCTATAAAGTCTTTCGGCTTCCGTAGCACTTTCCCGCTTGATTTGTTCAATCTCCTCAAGCGGCATGCTCAACATATATTTCTTGAAAAATTCCCACTCAGATTCGGATATATTCATACTTATTACTTGTCTACAACAATAGTATCCATATAAACCGGAACAGTCACCTATTATTCAGTCTCAATGTTGCAACTCCTCGCTGTCTATAAAATTATATCTCTTTTCCTTTTGAACCTCAACCAAAATTTGTCCCGCCAACAAAACCTCAACGAAATACAATCCCCCTTTCTCGACCACGCAACCATAATACGATTGACGAAACGAGCCTCGCCACCGCAACCGATTTACGTTTCATACTATCTCTTTTTCTTCCCAAACTCAACGACAAAATACCACTGCCCCAATACCACATACCAACGCCCAAATTCCCCCGCTATAAAAAATTCTTCCGTATCTATGCTTGTATACAGTATACTGCATACAAGCATAGTGGCAGTATTTGCTTTAAGACACAATCGCGCAGCGATAACAAATTTCAAAATATAGGCCCGGCTCAAGCTTTACCCTGAGCGTAGTCGAAGGGGTTGCTTGATAGAGGGGTTATTTTGAAATTTTTAATCCCTTTGGGATGTCTTAAAGCAATTCTAACCGTGTTAATCGGTGTTAATTCGTGTCTATTCGTGGTTAATTCATTTCCGCAGAACTGCTTAGTTGAAGCAAACAGTGAAAATCCGTGTAAATCCGTGTCTAAAAATTCTCCGTGGTCTCTGCCTGCCTCGCCGAAGCTTTAACGAAGGCGGGTGGCTAAATTCTTCGTGTCGGAGTTTACCCTGTGAAGTGTCTTTATGTTGCTTCATGGAGCGCCTTAAGACTACTTCATCGGGGTGGTGAGATTAAATCCGCGTCGTCCGTGTAATCCGTGGTTACTTTTCCGCCTCTTCGCTACTGCGTTCTTTTTCTTTCTGAACAAGTTTAAACAGCTCTTCAGAAAGTTCTTTTATTCCTTTGCCGGTTACTGCCGATATTGTAAAAACTTTCTTTTTGAATTTCTTTTTGATTTTTTTCAGGATTTTCCCGTCCGGGTCGAGGTCAATTTTATTAATGACGATGATTTCTTTCTTTTTGCCGAGTTCTTTGCTGTAGGCCAGCAGTTCTTTGCGAATTTTTTTGTAATTATCGACAGGGTCGCTTTCGTCAATCGGCATAATATCGAGTATATGAACGATAATTCTGGTTCTTTCTATATGTCTTAGGAAATCGATGCCGAGTCCCGCTCCTTTATGGGCGCCTTCGATAATGCCCGGCAAATCTGCGACTACGAATCTGCGGTATTCCGACAGTTCGACGATACCGAGTACCGGCTCAAGCGTGGTGAAGGGGTAATCGGCGATTTTAGGTCTTGCCGAGGAGCATCGTGAAAGCAGTGTGCTTTTGCCCGCGTTAGGCAGGCCGACAAGGCCGACATCAGCGATGAGTTTTAGGATAAGTTTGAGATTTCTTTCTATGCCTGCTTGTCCCTTTTGTGCGTATCGGGGCGACTGTCTGATTGAGGTTGCGAAGGTCTTATTGCCTCTGCCGCCTTTGCCTCCCCTGCATATTTTGACTTTCATACCGGCTTTGTTCATATCCTGCAGTAAAAGACCTTCGAGGTCTTCATCATAAACCTGGGTTCCGACCGGCACTTTAATAATAAGGTCTTTAGCGTCGGAGCCGTGGCAATTTGACCCTTCGCCCGGCATACCGTTTTTCGACTGCCAAGTCGCTCTGCCCGAAAAGTCCAGCAGAGTATCCACATCCTCCGCCGCCTCAAAATATACATCTCCCCCCCTCCCGCCATCGCCGCCGCTAGGACCGCCTTTGGGAATATATTTTTCACGGCGGAAAGCAACGCAGCCGTCGCCGCCGTCACCGGCCTTTACTCGAATTTTTGCCTGGTCTATAAACATTATTTAGTCTTTAGTCATTAGTCGATAGTCGTTAGTATAGGAAACGCCGGCGACAGCAGTAAAACTGGCGACGGCGGCAAACTTAAACAACTATACAAAAAAAGGATGGCATTAAGCCATCCTTATTTTTATTTGAATCACGCCGAAGGCGGACAAGAAACGAGGAAAATTTACACTTCAATGTGAACTTTTCTGCCCTTAAATGTTACTGTGCCGTCTTTTAAGGCAAAAAGCGTAAAATCCCTGCCCATACCGACGTTAAAGCCGGCCTGGAAAATAGTGCCCTTCTGACGAATTATAATCGCGCCAGTCTTTGCAACCTGACCGCCAAACAACTTAACGCCGCGATTTTTTGGATTGCTGTCGCGCCCATTAGCTGTAGAACCTTGTCCTTTTTTATGTGCCATGTAAGTACCTTTAAATAAACAACTTATACTTTTGCTAAATTTGAGAATATAGCTTTATAACAGAAAAGAAAAACAATGTCAATAGTTAATAGTCAATAGCCATTAGCAGGCCTTGTTATTCCCTTATTATTCATTTTTAGTCAGCGATAAGACGATAATATAGGTGTAAATTCATAAATAAATTTTCATGGAGCAATAATATGATAAAGAAAATTCTACTGGCACTCATACTGGCACTTCTGACAATCCAGGCAATAGGCTGTCAAACCATACAAGGTGCCGGCGGAGATATCCGCTGGATAGGCGGAGCAAGAGACAACGCTAACAAATAGTCGATAATTAGTTGATAGTTGTTAGTCGCTGGTTGGTAGTTGTCGGAACTGCCCCCTGCTTGCGCGAGGGTAAACCACGCCTGCGGCGGGCAAGCTCCGTGATGACAAAAGAAAAACCCCCAGGATAAACCTGGGGGCTTTCGGATATTTTGAAATTAAATCTTTTCGGCCTTCGAATTATTGTCTATTTTTTTATCTCCGCCGGCGATTTGTCCAACATTCCCTTCAGCATCGTGCCCATCAGCGCATCACTGACAGTCGATGAATCGCCGACCATAACGTCTGGTGTAACACGGATATTATTTTCCGCCACCAGCTTCATAATCTCAATCAGCGCTGTGTTATTCTGGCCGATACTGCCGGAGAGCAGTTTATAGGCCTGCGACTTGGCATCGGCAATCAGCTTCACCTGCGCAGCCTCGGCTTCGGCCTCGATAATTACCTTCTTCTTTTCTTCTTCGGCGACCCTTACGCCATATGCTGCGGTGGCAAGACGCTTTTCCTCTTCGGCTTCCTGCGTGGTCTTTGTCAGAGATTTTTGTTTCTCAGCGGCACGCTGCTGCTCCTCAAATGTCTTCTGCTGCTGAAGCGCAATTTCACGGTCGGTCTGTGTTTTTAACAATGCCCCAAGCGTCAGTTCATTGCCCACATCGCCGATACGCACGGCCAAAAGCGTTACGCCATACTTCGCCAGTTCTTCTTTCAAAAGCAAGTTGCTCTGTGTTTCCTGCAGCGAACGCTGCTGAACATAATCAAGAGCCTTTACCTTCTCAGCGTTGTTTCTGAAAATCGCGCGGACTGACGGTGTTACGAGCTTTGAAAGGACCATCGCATCATCGCCGACCGTCGCCACCACTCGCGGCGCATTGTCACGGTCTATCTGATATGTTACGCGAATATCGACAGGGAAGGTAAAGCCGTCGATGCTGCGAACTGTCATCGGGCTTATTGCCTCGGCAATTCCCGGCTTATCCTTCTCAGGCGTATAGCTTATCGTCGCCTGACGGGTATCGATTATTGTAGCCTCATATGCCTGGGTATGCAGATAATACTGCCCCTCGCCAAGCGGTTTTTTCCAGATGCCTCGCTGACCGACTTCAACGAGACGGTCATTTGTTTGAATCTGTTCGCCGACGTTGCTTTTAATGACGGCAACCGTACCGACCCGAACATTTGTTACCGGCGCATTGGTAATGGTAAACAGCCGCGGATTAAGCCGATATTTTCCGGGTTTTAGCACCGTAAGCTGGGGCCCTTTATAACCTTTGCCCTCGCCAAGAAAATATTCGGCGTTCAGCATTTTGTCCGGCTGGTCCCACTCGGGAGCATAAATGGTATCGATAGGGAGAGAGCGGCCGTCTGCGGCCTGAATCAGCCCTACCTGCCCATCCTGTATTTCGATAACCGGAATTTTTGTAATCGTGTACTGCCACGGCCAATAGAAGAAGTGCCAGCCAGGCGCCAGCACCTGTGCCTGAATACCGTTTTCGCCATTGACGGAGATGATACGGCCTTCGGCAAGCGAGCCGCCGCCAAATTTCTTTTCTATGATGCCAACCTCATTACCGCGGATATTGGTTACCGTTACTAAAACCGCTACAAGCAGCAGTACGACGATAAACACGGTGAGTACTAAGGCGCGACGAAATTTTCCACCCATCACAGACTCTACTGTGTATTCCATTATATGTCTCCTTTTAAATCTGCTGAACCTCATTTCCAGTAGAATAACAAATCTATCTTGAAAAGCAAGGATGATAAGATTTAAGATTGTGATAAATGCCCGGAATTACCATTTGCCCATTCGACAAACTCAGGACAGGTATGCGGATTTTTACAGGCCGAAGAGGGTCTTTTTGAGCTCATCAGACATAGGCGGTACAGAGTCGAAATTCAGCGATGCGAATCTGCCAAAATACTTTTGGGCTGCGGTATCGTAAGCCTTAGCAGCTTCTGTCTCGTCGTCAAAATAGCCGAGGTATATCGTTTGTCCATTGATCTTAATAGAAGCACACCATTTTTTATGATATTCCTTCCACGCTACCCCTTTGTATATCGATGAGCAGAGGCCGGCTCTTTTTCTTCTGTTATGACTATTCTGGGCCTGTGTTGCCTCTCTGAGATTTGACCTTCTGTTGTCAATGCCGATGTGATTTCTATGGTCAATGCAAAAGCCCCTTTCCGGCTGCATTATCTGGCGATGCATCGACATCTCTTTTTTCCGGCCGTTTTCGTAAAAGGTGCGCCTGGCGTAAAAGGTGCGTTTGGCGTAAAATGTGCCGCAACTTTCTTTGGCATACCAGTTAAACATATAGAGTTTCAAATAGTCTCGACCATCGACAATCGTGTATTTGCCTCTGGTGAGTTTTATGCGCATAAATGAAAAGCCGTATTTGAGTTTTCTGTAAATGAGAATCGGCGCAAGCGCAATGAGAGCAAGCGTATTGGGAATCGGAATTTTTAAAGGAAGGTAGAGCATTTAAGAATTTAAGATTTTATGATTAAAAACTCGAAGCACGAATATCCACCAAAGGTGTCTTCGAGAAATACTCCCTTGGGGACACCTTAGGTGGAAACAAATTCAAAATTCTAATTCTCAAAGGCTCAAAACGGTTTTGAACATTCGTGTTTTGGTAATTCGATATTGTTTAGGATTTCGGATTTAGAAATTCGGATTTCCATAGTTAGATATACGTTTTTGTTGTTTTTTTGTCTAACTATGGCTGTATTATACCATATTTTTAACAAAAGTCAAGCGATAATTTATATATTTTTGTATAAATTATCGCCCTGAGCGTAGTCGAAGGGTCTGCCCTAAAAATGGGCAAATTGTCATCCTGAACGAAGTGAAGGACCTATTTAATCCAAAAAATCAAAAAACTATCGCCCTGAGCGGATTTATCCTGAGTGAAATCGAAGGGGTCGAAGGGTCTATTTTCTTAAAAAAATGAGGTTTTTACGGGACCGTCTAATAAAAATGCTGCGGTTTTGGGGGGAAAACTCGCTCGTTTATGATTATGTGGACTACTTAGGTAGATTTTGTAATTAGGATTGGGACAGCAAAATGGTTTTTTGTTTTTAAGTTGTATTTTTGTACCAAATGGTATAGGATTTTCTGATAAGTTGTAGGAGTTGGTGTGCGAAATGTATCTTCAATTTGTGGGACAACTAAATCAAGGTGTAAGGAAATCGTTTACGATTAAGCCATTTCGAGGAACCGTGTATGTCTGATACGTCTGATATTGGGTTTTCAATACGCTGCCCGCACTGCTTTGAGTGGAGTGACTGGCCCGATCATCCGCAAAACATAGCTATCAGCCCAGATGAACAACAAAATATCCTCCAGGGTCTTAAAAATAATCCCGAGTCCTTCGAGCACAAAAAAATGCTTATGTGCAAGTACGACAAATGCCCGGCTCCTGTGCAATGCTTAATATACCCCGACTCTAAAAGTGCACATAACTTCGTCAAGGAAATCCACACATGGACACTTCCACGTGCATTTCGCCTTCACAAGAAGGAAAACCGTTTAGAGTGTTGGCCAAGCTATAGTGGTGTGCTTTTTTGTAATCGACCGGTCGAACGACAAAAGAACATCCTTCTGGGAGAACTTTTTGACAGGGAGCTTTTAAGTAGGGTAATACTTGGCATAGCTTTGGAGTTAGGCGGTACTTTCACTGTGTATGCAGCAAATTTTTTGAAACCGCAAGACAAAGAACCACTTTGGGTTCCTGTTGAACCCTACACAGAAGATGTCCAAAACGTAACCCAAAAATATAACCTGTTCTGTAGTATATGTCGTAAGGCAATGATAAGGTCAACTTTAGCCAAATTGGGAAATAACCTTTCAAATAAAAACTGCGACTTATATTCTGCAATCAATAATACATGTATGGGGACAAAGCCACCTTGTCAAAAAGGAGATTGGAACTACTGCCCAAAGTATTTAAAAGCTCGTCAAGATTTATGTTACGAGTGCGACTGTAACGCCATTCGAGATTTAGAGAATAAATGGAATAGGGGTACCCTTGAGAGTAAATATTATGAAATATCTACATGTTGGGCTGGTTTCAAAGAGTTGGTATCTCCAATTATTGTCCATGACCATTTTGTTGGAATGGCTATGACCGGCCAGTTTGCTACAGACCCTGCTGATTTGCCGGATGTCAATTCTCTCGTCCAAAAACATCCTGAATTAAAATCTTCCAAGAAAGATTTGATTTCTGTCGAGCAGTTATTTCGTGGTAGCCGTGAACCCGAAAACGAACTCGAAACGTATACGAAGCGACTTTTGATTACCACTGAGGAACTCGAAACCAAAGGAGAGCGCCTCTCAAAAAATGCCAAGCGAATCCAAGAGATTGCTAATTCAAGATACAGGGATATTCGGTTCCGTCGGGAGGGCGTATTCAAAGAAGAATTGCTTGGACAGATTGATATTATAACACCCAAACCTAATTTATTCCAATCCTCCTTACTGAAAATACTTCAGCGTATGTGCGAATTTTGGGCTTTCCAAGCGGTTTATTTTCTTAATTGCCCACTAAAAACGGGAAAGCTTTCTCTGATGGCTTATTGCAATAAAAATGAAACACCCAATTTTTTTCATATCCCCAAAACACTGGGGGATATTGAGCCAACAGTCTTTCCAACTCATCCTATTCCCTGGCTTTGGGATAGCGATGGACAGGAAGGCTCTGAAGAACCATGGCTACAGGCATTAGTTAAGATATTTAAACAGGTTATTGTAAACGGTGGTAGTATACATATTCCTATAGGCAGATATTATTTCGTTGTCCTTATCCCCTTCCTAGACCAAATCTACGCTTTTTTCTTTGCTGTTCGGGATGAAACGGCTACAAGTCCCCTTAGGTCATTCGAAAAAGGGAAAATAAGCAGCCTTTGCCAACAAGCTATCTTAGAAACATGCACTGAGACGATTGAAAGACTGCTTGAATTTGAACACCGACAGGAAAGAGAACGGAAAGCCAAATTGGATGTGTGGCGTTCTCTATCCGACCGGACTGCACATAAGATTAATAATTGGCTGTTTGCAGCCAGAGGCGCATTGCGCGAGCAGTGTAAAAAAGATTCCAGTTTTGAAGGTATTGACGATATCCAGCTCGCAATAGACAGGATTGGTCAGATATCCCATGAATTTACTCGTTTTAGCACTGACCAGCCACTTAACTGCAAACAACTCAATGTCGCAAAATTCATCAATCAAGAAGTTAAGCTACACAAGCAAGCTGTTCAAGGACAGGTTATCAACGTCAATGTACCAGATTCCTTACCAGAATGTACATGGGACCCGGTACAAATCGGTCAGGTTTTGGCAGAGTTATTAGAAAATGCGATTCATTATACACCTCGCAACGGCCGTATCTGGGTTACTGTAGAATCTGCGCATAAGAACGGCAGCGAAATGGTAAAGATAATAGTTGAAAATGAAGGACAAGGCGTCCCCAAAGCTGATAAGAAGCAGATTTTCGAACCGTTTATTGGTACTCGTGCTGATGGCACCGGATTAGGATTAGCTATTGTTGAAAAAATCATAAAAAGTCACGGCGGCATGATATACGAAAACGGCCAGCCAGGTAAAAACGCAAAATTCGTTATTGAACTCCCAATCAATTCACAAAAGGAGGTGTCCTTATGAAGGTTCTTGTAGTAGATGATTTTCCTGCAAATTTGAAATATATAGCGAGGGCCATTCGGGGTTCAAAGTCTCCAGACGGGAAATCATTTGATGTAACCGAGATATCAAATTACGAGGAGGCACTAAAGTGCGTAGATAAGCAATTTTTTGACGTTGTCGTAGTTGATATGTGGCTTGGGCAGCACAAATCTGGAGGAATAGATATCATAAATCATCTTGTTGGTAAATCCTCCGTGGTTATCGTAATAACCGGTCATGCTAATACCCCTAACTGTGTAGAAGCAATGAGAGCCGGGGCTTGGGATTACATAGAGAAAAACCCAGCAGATGGTAAAGATCCTTACAAGCGACTTCTCGATTCAATATGCAGCGCCTGGGAATATCGCACAAAAAACCCTGAAAGGGGTGTTCCAAATCCGGACAACGAATGGGTTCATAAGCACTTTGATGAACTCGTTAAACAATATCCCGGGAAACTCGTGGCTGTTCTTTATGAGAAGGTAGTAGACTCAGACACAAGTTTTGCCGAACTTGCAAAACGCATCGAATCGAAGTTCCCTCTGGCAAGACCTACAATCATATCCGTACCTGATTCCTCGAAGGGAGATCTGTGATGGCTTCTTACATAAACGGTCGCACTTATCCCTTTGACGTTTCCTTCGATTTTCCTCATAATCCGAGATCGCCGATGGTTCATGTGGAAATGTCAACCTCAAATGGGGGTGATCAAAAGCCAGTATCAGGAAAAATGGATACTGGCGCACAAACGACTATCTTAGATTTCAATACCGCACGTACTCTCGGTATAGAAAACCCAAAAAGGGGTTATATGGCAACAGGCATTTGTTACACCGCCACAGGTCAACCTATTCAGTGTTACCAACATCGCGTCTTCATATATGTGCGAAACAGTCACGGCTTATCACTTCAAACCGTACTATACCCTGGATTCGCAGAGGAGATAAGTTGCAATTTCTTTGGTATGGATTGGACCAACGATTACTGTCTTGCTTTTGGCTGTCACAGCGTCCACCTGCTCCATTCGTGATCGAGAAAATAGAAATTTGAAACGGAATCCCTTAGCAAGCAACAGGACTAACCACGGGCGCAGGATTTCAACTTAACGATTAAATCTTTTCTCCCTTTAGAGGAAAAATAGTTTATCAGCATTCTTTGATTTTCCGGGCGGGCGAACTGCAAAAGAGCCAGTTGTAGATTTTTTTCGCTGTGACCCTTAGGGATAAATATCTTTTTACCTTTAGCATCCAATCCTGAAACATACATCGCAGTCGAAAGAGTCAATGGCACAGGTGTAAAATCCTGCACCTGCTCCAAACGCCAGTTTTTATTCAGCAGATACTCCATAAGTTTCGTCGCATCTTCGGACGTAGAGCCGGGGTGCGAACTTATAAAATAAGGAACCAGATACTGCTGCTTGCCGGCTTTGCGGGAGGCGGCAAGGAATTTATTCTCAAATTCATCCAATAGCGCAATAGGCGGCTTGCCCATAAGAGCCAATACGGGCGGGCAGGAATGCTCGGGCGCGACTTTTAAATGGCCGCCAACGAAATGAGCGGCTAATAAATTAATATATTCGGTACTAAGCAGAGCCAAATCGTGCCTTACGCCTGATGCGACGTAAACATTTATCTTTTTCTTGCCTGAGTTTGTCCATTTTAGAATCTCATTCATCAATTTTAAAAGCTGGGTGTAATCGGCATTCAGGAATTTGCACGGCGATGGGAACAGGCAGCTACTTCGCAGGCAGGTGTTGGAACCCATCCCGTTAGAGACTGGCTGCCTATTGCCCGTCAAGCCTAAGGCTTTGTCTCTAACGGGATTAGAACAGCTCATGCCATACATATTTGCAGTCGGGCCGCCGATGTCGGAGATTGTGCCGTGGAAGAATTTTTCTTTGCTCAATCTTTCGGCCTCATCGAGAATGGAATCTATCGAACGGCTGGAGATGTGTTTGCCCTGATGGAAATACAGCGAGCAGAACGAACAGCCGCCAAAGCAGCCGCGATGCGTCGTTATCGAACACTGAACCGGCTCAAGAGCGGGCACGCCGCCGAGGCTATCGTACATAGGGTGCCATCTTTTCGTAAAGGGCAGGGCGTAAATTTCATCCATTGTTTTTTCGTCGAGCGGCGCAGCGGGAGGCATTACGACTACGGAAGGTGCGCCTTCGTATTTTTGAATAACCGAACCCCCAACATAAAGTTGGGGGCTTTCGGACGATTGATATTTCAAATGTGCTTCCATTACCAATTGCGGATTCTCTTTTTGCTGCTCGAGCGAGGGCAATTCAACGGTATCTGCCGGAGGTATTACGCCTTTGAAAACCGGATATGCGGTGCCGGGGATATTTGTAAGCTGTCTTATGGACTCGCCTGCGTCGAGTCGGCGGGCGATTTCGAGAATCGCCAGTTCGCCCATTCCGTGGACAAGCATATCGGCCTTTGCGTCGATGAGGACGGAACGTTTGAGCTGGTTTTCGATATAATCGAAATGGACTAATCGTTTGAGGCTTGCTTCAAGGCCGCCGAGGATTATGGGGATATTTTTGAATGCCTCTCTGGCTCGTGCGCTGTAAACAAGCAAGGGCTTATCGGGGCGAAGGCCGAGAGCGCCTGCCGGACTATAAAGGTCTTCTCTGCGTTTGTGGCCGAGCGAGGTGTAATTATTCAGGCGCGAATCAATCGAGCCGGAAGTGATGCCCCAAAATAATCTGGGCGGGCCGAAAATTCTGAACGCATCGGCGCTCTTCCAATCCGGTTGCGCCAGAATCGCGACACGGAAGCCTTTGCTTTGGAGCCAGCGGCCTATCAGCGCAACGCCGAAAGAGGGATGGTCAACGTAGGCATCGCCGGTTACGAGAATGACGTCCGGCTGCAACCAGCCCATAGACTTCATTTCTTCGGCAGTGGCGGGAAGAAATATATTTTGCGATTTTGACATAGAAAATCATTATATCAAAAAACGGGGATTTTGTCATTTAGGAAATATTAAACTGCGATTGCAAAGAAGGGCAAAGGTTACATTTTCATTTGTTAATCAGATTAAAAAATTTGTCGGCTTTTTCTGCATCTAAAGTTTTGAGGATTTTATATTCGGCCAACGCAGAATTTTTATCCTTGATATTCATATAAGTAAGGCCAAGAAAAAGATGTGCCTCGGTCAAATTCGGCATGATTCTTATGGCCTGCTTATAGGTGTCTATCGCGTCCTGATAACGACCAATCTTGGTGTAAACAACGCCAAGATTGGTATACGCTTTGGCGTAATCCGGCTTGATTTTTATGGCCTGCTTATAGGCATCTATCGCCTCGGTGCCGCGGCCGAGCTTGGTGTAAACAATGCCGAGATTATTGTATGCCATAGCTAAATCCGGCTTGATTTTTATGGCCTGCTTATGGGCATCTATAGCCTCCTGGAAACGGCCAAGCTTGGTGTAAACAATGCCGAGATTAGTATGTGCTTTGGCGTAATCCGGCGTGATTCTTATGGCCTGGGTGAAGTCCTCCATCGCCTCGGCGCTGCGGCCAAGACCGTCGTACGCAAGGCCAAGATGATTGTAGGCGATATAATTATTTCGTGTTACCGCAATCGCGTGCGAAAAAATGGTAACGCTGTTATTCCAACGGCTTACCTGCCGATGGGCACATATTCCGAGCGTTGTCAGTACTATTATCATCGATAAGCCGAGGATAAATTTTCGTTGAGGCGACTCGACTGAGCTCGCCGAAAGCGATTTTGAAAGAAGCTGCGGCAGGCCCCAGGCAAACATTATAAACAGGCCTATATACGGGATATAAGTGTAACGGTCGGCATAGGCCTGCGCACCGACCTGAACAATGCCGATGACGGGTATAAGCGTTCCAAGAAACCAGAACCAACCGACGGGCAAGTACCTTTGATTACGTCCAAAACAAACTACGAAAACAGATATGCCAAGCAGCAGCAAAGCACAGGCCGCAACCTGCGAGAATGGAATGATTCCGGCGGTGTTAAGAGGGTAAAATACGGCGAGATTTTGCGGCCAGACCATTTTACCCATATATTCTGCGTACGATAAAAAGGCGTTGGCGATTCTGTTGTTCAAAGAAACGATACCGATATTGCTTACCGCGCCGCCGCTTCGCTGAACTAAAAAGGTAATAACGCTTGAGACGACCGAAAGAGCAAAGAAAGGAACCTTTTCGATTATAATGCGGTAAAGAGTCGGGTTTTTATCGGCGACGGGGGCAGATTTACGCTTCTGGCGGCCTAAGACTGTAACAGTCTGCGGCATAAGACGGTTCAGCGGCCAATAGTCGAGCAGCAGCAGCAAGAACGGCAGCGTAACGAGCATCGGCTTTGACATAAGACCGAGAGCAAAAAACAGGACTGTCAGCAAATAGTTAGCCAACTTTGGGCGGCTGACAAAACGAACATAAGCCCACATCGTAAGCAGCAGGAAAAAAGTGCTTAAAACGTCCTTGCGTTCAGCAATCCAGGCAACCGATTCGACATGCATCGGATGAAGTGCAAAGGCGGCAGCGACAAATGCGCTGGGCCACAGTGAGCCGGTCATTTTTTTGAGAACCGAAAAAAGCAGCAAGGTATTTGCAAGATGAAAAAGGACATTTATAAGATGAATCCGGCCGGGATTGGGGCTTCCCGGAAGGGACAATTGACAATCGAGCATTAGCGACAGCCAGGTCAAAGGATGCCAGTTAGTAGCATCAGTAGCTTTGAATGCCCAGGAGACGGCGTCAGCGGTCAGGCCATTTAGAACGTGGGGATTTTCAGATACGTAAACATTATCGTCATAATTGATGAAATCGAAATTTCTGACCTGCCAGAAGACCAGCAAGGTACTGGCTGCTAAGGCAAAATAAATCGAAAGGACAAGAGTTTTTTTAACCTGTTCGGGCATAAGCAACAATATATTTACACGAACACCTGTTGTCAAGGAGCAAAATTAGTTACGGTCAGTGTGTAGGAATGACAAGTCTAAAGGGGCTTTTGGATTAAAGGTAACGGTCTGGGATTAAATAATTCTGGACGTAATCTTTTACGGCGTCTTCGAGAGGGGTGATATCCTTTTTGTAGCCGGCGGCGCGGATTTTGCCGATGTCGGCCTGGGTGAAATACTGGTACTGATTGCGAACGTTCGGCGGCATATCAATAAATTCAATATCAGGCTTTTGGCCCATCGCGGCAAAGAGAGCATTGGCCAAATCAAGCCAACTGCGGGCGCTGCCGGTGCCGATATTAAAAATGCCGTTGGCTTTTTTGTTATCGAGGAAAAACAGCGTCATATCGACGGCATCTTTGACATAAAGGAAATCCCGCCTCTGGCCGCCATCGGCGTAATCGGGCTTGTACGACTTGAAAAGCCTGACTTTTGCCGTTTGCTTTATCTGCTGGAAACCTTTTAAAACGAAACTCCGCATATCGGCCTTGTGGTATTCGTTTGGGCCAAAGACATTGAAATACTTAAGGCCGACAATTTTATTCAGCATTCCATTATTCTGCGCCCAGAGGTCAAACATCTGCTTCGAACAGCCGTACATATTCAACGGCTGAAGCTGGGCCAATTTCGATTCATCATCGCTGAAGCCCTTTGCACCGTCGCCATAAGTGGCTGCGCTGGAGGCGTAAATGAAACGAGTCTTCTTATCAATCGCAAAAGCCGCGGTGGTTTTCGTATATTCGAAATTATTTTTAATCAGATACGAGGCGTCAGTCTCAGTCGTTGAGGAACAGGCGCCAAGATGAAAAATCGCTTTGACGGGTAAATTAAATCTGCCGGCGGAAATCAGATTAAGAAAATTATCGGATTCTATATAATCGGTAAAGCGAAGATTACGAAGGTTCTTCCACTTTTCGTCTTTGCCGAGGATATCGACAATCAGAATGTCCGTAATGCCCCTGGCGTTAAGGCCCGCGACGAGAGCCGAACCAATAAAACCAGAACCGCCAGTTACTATTATCATAAATATTACCCAAATCCGAAATACGAAGATAATTTAAGCCACAGAGGACACAGAGAACACAGAGGAAAATAAGTTAAAAATGAGTTTTTGTCAAATGCAAACCCCGCACCAAAACAAAAAGAATATCATATTCCGGTGCGGGATAAAGATTTGCGCAAAAAAACGGCCGGTTTTTAAGCCGGCCGCAAATTATATTGATATCACCGAGCGCAACTGTGCGAAATTAACACAAAGCTATATAACTGGCTATGGCAAGCATCAGAATCCGCTTCTTATTGAAAGTAAACGGAAGCCAAATGCTATAATAAAAACTTCTAAATTTTGCCATCTGAAAACCCTTAAATTCCCATTAATTATTAAGCGTATTATAACAAATGAATGGCTAAAAAGCAAAAAAAGGTGTATGTTTTTCTTTAACTCGTTTACTGTAAAGGAGTTACTAATAAAATATTCCGTTGCAGGAGTGCTTTTTCAATACTGATAATGCCTTCCTATTTTACTTTAACCGGTCCGAATACCGGCAGCGAACGGTCGGCACTGTCGGTAATGCTGCAGTAAGGCATTGTGCCGAAACCGTAATGGAGAAAAATTCTGTGCGGTTTATCGGCGGGCAGCGAAGTACAAACCAAAACTTTCGAGCCGTTGAGTTTTATATCGAAAATAGAATCGCACAAACTCCCTTCAAAATGGCTGAGGGCAAAACCCCATGGACGACCCTTCAATTGGAGAGAGCCGGAGACATTTGAAAATTCAACTTCAATATCAATTGTATTGCACAGACGATTTATTTTTTTGCGGACGGATTTTAACTCAATCTGCTTTTTACTTTTTCGGAAATACATCGCATCGGCAAGTCTTTTGCCGAGGCATTGCTGGTCTTTGCCGCTAAGATGAATCCAGTCGTCCATAGAAAGGTCTATTGCCGGTACGACTGAAAGATTTTTAATTGTCTTAGGCAAAAGCCGCTGCTGATTCTGAATGTTATTCCAGCCGGCTCTGCCCTGTGAACACTGGGCGGCTTTGGAAATCTGAACCATTACAACAGGCAGATTTGTCAGCTTCAAATCTTTTCGAAAAGAGGCGACAAGCTTTTTCATTCTTTCTGTGTAGAGCGCAACATTTTTCGGCGGGTGCGTGTCCGAGCAGCCCTGATACCAGAGAATACCGGCGACATTCGAGCCGTTCTTTTCGAACCTGCGAAGAAGAGCGCCGTAAAGACTTTTGTTTTTATGCTTTTTCAGAGCCGGGTCCCACTGCGACATTGAAGTTCCGCCGTGAGCACAAGAGATAAGACCCTGCGGAACATTTGCGAGACGATACATTTCCTTTCCAAAGGCTACGCCGGGGCCGACGCCTTTATGTTTATCTCTGACGGGATTTGCGCCGCCGTTAATTATCGCGTGAACAGGGTCAATCGCCGCGAAGCGATTATGAATCGGGTCTTTGGCTGTGGCCCATTTGTCGTTCATATAAAACGCCCGCACAAGCGGATGAGGTTTGGCGGCATCCTTAAGATAGCCGACACCTTCCATATTTGATTGGCCGGCGAGAATCCAGACATCGCCGACGAGAATATTATTAAATTCAAGAATTGCGTCCGAGCCTTTGGCGGAAGTGAATTTGAAAATTATCTGAAAGGGCCCGCCGACAGGAATTCCAGTTAGTTTAAATGTAAATGAACCTTTTTTCAGGTTGGCAAGTTCTCTAAAATCAAAATCTTTTAAGGTTTTATTATTTTTTGTTACTTTAACGCTGACAGTGCCTGCGGATTGCGTAATTCCTTTTATAATTGTTTCGGAAAGATTATTTTTGTCCCGCTGGAGAACCTGATTGTTGTTTAGGCCGTTAGTAATTCGCATAAAAATTCTTTCAATCAGTTAAAGAGCGCTTCGACAAAAGTATTTGGGTCAAACTCTGCGATGTCATCGGGCTGTTCGCCGAGGCCTACAAATTTTACAGGAATATTGAGCTGGTCCTTTATGGCGATTACTATGCCGCCGCGGGCGGTGCCGTCGAGCTTGGCGAGAAATATGCCTGTAACATTTATGGCTTCGGTAAACATCTTTGCCTGCATAATCGCGTTCTGGCCGGTCGTGGCGTCGAGAACCAGCAGAACTTCGTGCGGCGACGATGGAATCTGCTTTGCAACGACGTCGCGAATCTTGGTCAGCTCCTTCATAAGATTTTTCTGAGTGTGCAGCCTGCCTGCCGTATCGAGAATAAGATATTGAGCGCCTCTGGCAAGAGCGGCAGAACAGGCATCATAGGCGACCGCGGCAGGGTCAGCACCTGAGGCGTGCTTGACAATTTCAACGCCGATACGCTGCGACCAGATTGTAAGCTGCTCAACGGCGGCGGCGCGGAATGTATCGCAGGCGGCAACAATAACCTTTTCCTTATTACGGCTTAACATATATGCAAGCTTGGCAATGCTCGTTGTCTTGCCTGAGCCGTTGACACCGGCAATGAGAATGACCGTAGGATTCGATGGGGCAATATTAAGCTGGCGGTCTTGGTCAGGCCAATAACCTTTGATGTGCTCCTTTAAAAAAGGAATGACATCTTCGGTTTTCGCTATCTTTTTATTTTTATAAGCCGTCCGAAGGTCGGATATAAGTTTGTCGGTAGTTTCAACGCCGATATCATCGCTGATTAATGTCTCCTGAAGCTGGTCAAGAAGCTCATCGTCAATATCCCTGCCGAGCGTTAAAACACTTTGCAGCGAAGACTTAATCTTGTCGCGGGTTCTGCCCAGATGGCCTTTAATATAATCGAGCGTTTTAGTGAAAATTCCCATAAAAGCTTCCAAAACCGGTATTATATCGAAAAAATCATAAAGGTAAAGGCTTCTGATGTTAGGGTTTAGGGGACAGGGTAAAGGGTATAGTTTTTTCTTTTGACAAAATCGTGTTCCGGATGTAAATTCATACGGTCAAGGACGGCACTTCTGATAACTCAATAAAATGATTAACGTTCCGGGAGGAAGAATTGGCACAGGACGCAAAAGAATTATTCGAAGCGATAATTGAACGAGTCAAGGTTCTCGACCCGGTAAACAGCAGAAGCTGGTTCGATAACCTGGCGATTAAAAATTTAAACGGCGGTATGCTTGAGGTGGTTTGCCCGGACAGCCAAAGCGCGGGCTTTCTGCAGAGCACCTGCATCAGCAGTTTCACCCTTGCCGCTCAGCAGATTACCGGCCATCTTGTAACGGTAAAATTCAGCAGCAATGACAACGACTCGAAAGGCAATACGGCAAAATCCTCCGCTGAAATCAGGCTTCATCCTGATTATACATTCGATAATTTTGTTGTCGGGCCGTGCAACCGCCTGGCGCACGCAAGCTGCGTGGCGGTAAGCAAATCACTGGGAACAACATATAATCCATTATTCATTTACGGAACTGTGGGACTGGGCAAAACACATCTATTGCACGCGGTCTGCAGAGAAACACAGAACAGTATTCCCGATGCGAAAATACAGTTCCTAAGCTGCGAGGAATTTGTCAACCGCTTCATCAACGCCATCGAAACCGGCTCTATGGCGCAGTTCAAGAGCCAGTACAGAAATGTTGACCTGCTGGTGCTTGACGATGTTCAGTTTCTGCGCGAGCGCGACCAGAGCCAGGAGGAATTTTTTCATACATTCAACGCTCTTTACGACAACCGAAGCCAGATTGTCCTAAGCGCAGACGCGGCGCCGGGCGAAATACCATCGCTGCCGGAAAGACTTACAAGCAGATTCAAATGCGGACTGGTGGCGAGAATAGACCCGCCAAGTTACGAGACAAGAATCGCGATAGTGCAGAAAAAAGCAAGACTCCGCGGAATGAAAATACCCGAAGATGTCGCCGAATATATCGCAGGCAGAGTAAAAGCCAATATACGAGAGATTGAGGGCGCTCTCACAACGCTTTACGCGCTCGTCGGCACAGGCCAGGAGGAAATTACAAAGGAGTTCGCCAGAATCGCGCTGGGCGAGGGGGAATCAACGGATAAAAACATCTCCATAACGGACATTATAAAAGCCGTAACCACATATTACGATGTCAGGCCGGCAGACCTGCAGAGCAAAAAACGCAGTCAAAGTATTACGATGCCCAGACAGATATGTATGTATCTGGCCAGAAGCCTGACCAGTCATAGTCTTGAGGAAATCGGCGGCCATTTGGGCGGAAGAGACCATACGACAGTTATGCACGCCTGCGGGAAAATCGCTGAACTGCAGCAATCCAGCGAAAAAATTCAGCTACAGCTTGTGGAACTTACCAAGCGAATTACGAAGTGATTTACGATTTAAAATTGAAGATTTAAGATTTGTTGAAATAACCAATTATCAGCTTCCAATAAACAAACTGGAATTTGTATCCTGGCTATTGACTTTTTAAAATTTTAAATTTTAAATCTTAAATTTTCACTGTTTCCTGCTGCTTTTGAGACAGCGGCCAGTTATTGTGGTTTGCCGCGTATATCTTCTTGAAAGCCTCTACAACCTCCGGGTCGAATTGAGTGCCGGAAAGGCTCACTATCTCGCCGAGAGCATCGTCGGCAGATTTGGGATTGGTGTTCCAGGGTTTGGAAGAGGTTATTGCATCAAAAACATTCGCGACGGCAAGAATCCGCGAGCCGATGGGGATATTTTTGCCCACAAGCCCGTTGGGATAACCTGTGCCGTCAAAGTTTTCATGATGATGTCTTATAATCACTATTTCCTGACCGAATATGCCGATTGGGGCAAGTATGTCGGCGCTCGAAATAGGATGACGCTGAACGATTCTCATTTCATCATCGGTAAGCGCGGTTGTTTTGCGAAGAATATGATTGGGAATAACAATCTTGCCGAGGTCGTGCAGTATCGCCGCGGTTTGAAGCTGCTCTATCAGCGAATCGGAAACTTCCATTTGTTTTGCTATTTCCACCGCGTATAGTTTGACATTATCGACATGGCCGGCAAGATAAGGGTCTTTAACCATAATCGCCTTTGTAAAGGCGGATATTATGCCGAGGGTCTGTCCTCTTATCTGCTGGACGAGCGAAGAAATTTTGCTCTGCAGCTCGCGGAAATCCTCATCATGATGAACCTGTATCCGCTCGTCCGGATTCAGCTGGTCGTATGAAACAACGCAGTTTCTGCCGCGATGCTTGGCCGCGTAAAGAGCATCGTCGGCTCTTCTTATAAGCTCATAAGGGTCGCTGCCATCGGCGCCGTTAAATATCGCAATGCCCGCACTGCATGTAACTGATATGGGCTTGTCGGTAATTTCCCAATTGTATTTGTCAATCGCCGCGCGAAGTTTCTGCGCCCGCTGAGTGGCGATTTCCATCGGCATACCCGGCATAAGCAGAACAAACTCTTCGCCGCCATATCTTGCCGCCAAATCCATCGGGTAAATGTTTTCATTAAGGATTTTGCCGACCTGCTGCAGGATTTTGTCGCCGGCAAGATGGCCGTAGGTATCGTTGACATTCTTGAAATGGTCAACATCGAACATCATCACGGCAATCGAGCCGCCGCGTATCTTGGCCTGCAGTGTTTCGCGTTCGAGAATCTCAAAAAAGTGTCGCCTGTTCGAAAGGCCGGTAAGCTCATCGGTATTGGCAAGCAGAAGCAGCCTTTCCTGAAGCTCGGTCATCTGAAGCACAATGCTTACGCGAGCCTGCAGTTCGCCTTTGTTGAACGGCTTGGTCACATAATCGACCGCGCCGAGCTTAAGGCCGCTGATTTTATCATCGCTCTGATCCTTGGCTGAAACAAAAATAACAGGTATCGAAGATGTGCGAATATCGGCTTTGAGTCTTCGACATGTCTCAAAACCGTCAATCTCCGGCATCATCACGTCAAGCAGAATAATGTCCGGCTTCTGCTCGGCAGCGATAGCAATGCCGTCGGCGGCATTATTGGCAAGAAGCGCCACCAGACCCATACTCTTAAGATGAGCCTTGAGCAGAATAAGATTCGGCTGACTGTCGTCAATGACAAGAACTTTTCGCTGTTTTTTCATTTTCATCCCGCGCCTTTTGTTTGTTCTAATTCAAACTTCACATCGTTGGAATATCTAATCAATAGCTTAAATTTTCTAAAACCCGTCATCTTCTATGAATTATCAGAAGGTGCGGGATTCATCGCCGCATATCCATTTTTATAGTCAAATCTACTTCAGTAATATCGACTATATCACTGTGCAAAATAAGATGATACGCAAATTGGTTACAGATGATTCGCAAATTGGTTATAGAAATATCTTTTTCTACAAAGCCCGATAAAATCAGCTTTTTGATGCCGTTGAATCGCCTTTAGCTTTTGCGATTTCTGCCTGGACTTCCTGTTCGGTGTAATGCGAAGGCCACAAAGTTCGCCAACCTGCGACATAAGAACCCACCGGCAAAAGAGTAAGCAGACCTGTCAGCAGCCAGCCGGGCTGGTCAAGCGTACCTATCAGGGCCATTCTGTCCTGCTCGGCCTGCTTTATCGACAAGTCAAGTATGCCGATTACCTGCTGATATTTTTCCTTATTGAGATTGGCCAGATAGTCGAGCCGTAACTGTTCGCCGATATAGATATCAATCACCTCGTTTTTCAACTCGCCGGCGGTGTGCAGATTTTTGTCGTACCATTTTACGCTGTTCGGCTCACGGCCGGCGTATTTAACCGCCAGAGGCGAGATGTCCGCAGGCCAGAAATCGTAAGCAAACTGACAGCCGGTCGCAAATACAACCGCTCCGACAACAATCACTGATAAAATCACTTTCCAATTCATAGAATATCCTTTCATAAAATTTGAGATTTGAAATTCAACTTGTCATACTCGCGCAAGCGGGTATCCAGTAATAAAATTGAAAATATGGATTCCCGCTTTCGCGGGAATGACAGAATGTGCGTGTTGAGATTTAAGATTGATGAAGAATTAAAATGTAAAAATTAATTTTGTGGCGGAGAAAAAATAATAGTTTAACGTCCTCTATTTATTATTCATTTATTCCCAAAAAAAGAAAAAAAGAGAAAAGTTGAGAAATGAATAGAAAGATGGTTTTGCCTACCAAGTAATAACTTCAAATATACAGATTAAGGCCACCTATCACTCTTTAAGCGGTTTGGGTTCTTTTGGGGCGAATATTCTGAAAACAGGAATTGTCAAAGATGGCAAATTCATCCGAACTATTGTGTTCTGAACAAACTCTCGCCAATAAGGCCAAGCATTAAAAATTCCATTGGTTTTCCCAAAAGTATCGACAGCCTCATCTGTAATGTCATCAAGCGTGCCTGCACTATATATAAGAAGGAAGCTAGTTTTAAAAATGGCAAAGGGCTCTGTATTGGCACTTTCTGTTTCAAATGTTTTAAGTGTAAATTCTGTATAAACAAAAATGCGATTCGTTGCTTTATCCATAGTGGATTTCGCATTTCTTTCCATTTCAAAAGTTTTTTCACCCGGACCAACAAGACGTAACTGCTTACAATTACATTCCATCAACCGTATATTTTCCAACTGTACTCGCTCAGAAACTTTTAGTGCCGTGAGTAAAGATGCTTTATCCTGTTTTGGAGTATCCATTTCCTTAATTTTAGCTATTTTTTCCATAGTTAAGCCACCATACTCAGTTTGTAATTTTCGCTTTTCCCTAAACTTGTATTACTTATCGTTTGTTGTGAAATTTCACTTTGTACAACTCGATTTCCTTCTTCAAACTTGTATTCATCATTACATTGTCCAAATTTTAAGCTTAACGGTCCTACATGAACAATCATCATTGAATCAAGGGCAACAAATACATCCGAAATAGTTCCAAGTGTCATATTACTTGTACCATCGAGAAGCTGCGTAACATAGCTTTTGCCTACATTCAGTCGCTTTGCAAGTTCGCTTTTATTAACCTTCTTCTTTTTCATCAATTTTGAAACAATGTCAGTTACTTCAAGGATAAGTTTTTCCTGATGATAAGCCTTATTAAGTTCGGGATTTTTTTGTAGTTCTTCAGTTAAAGTGGCATCATTCATTAATTGTTCAAAATTCATTTTATAAACTCCTTCTTGAGGCGTCTTCATTTTTAATTCTGATTGCCAAGTCGATATAACTTTGGTCTGTTTTATTTTGGTCCTTCCTGAATCCATTTGTTAAAATATAAGTATTGCTTAATTGATAAGCCAATAAACGAAAATCGTGATATCTAAACTGCCAAAGTCCGCTGTTATTTTTTAATTTTTTAAATTTTTCGGTATTCATATATACACGCTCATCGCAAACATGTCGTAACAAGGCAGAAAACCCCACTTGCGATGCAGGATCTAAATTTTCTATAAAACTTTTCGCTGGTTTTTGCCCATTTCCAATGCAAGCGTAATCTATATTCCAATAACGTCCTTGATACATAGCCTTTATCGTAAATAATACGAGTCATATTAGTCAGAAGTTCAATTATAACTGAACTCTTTTGTGTTGTCAAATTAAAAAAATTTATTTAAAGCGATTAACATAAAAGACTTAGCGTATTTTAATAAAAAACACGAATTAACCATAATAACCTACTTTTGTTTAGTTATAAATAAATTAGGACTTTCAAGCATTTAAAGGCTATCTGATGGACAATGGGCGAGCCTGTCCTGAAAAGCAAGATTTTTCTGTCCCTGATGGTCAGGCGTTTTTCTATTAATATAAGAAAATTTTAATTCTTTCTGATAAGCATTATGATTCATAATTTTCTGTCTTTGCCGATATCGGCGTCGGGCAGACTTTTTTCTATCGAACGAAGCCGGTATTCGTAGCTGTAGCTTATCCGGCTCAATTCCTCTATCCGCTGCTGAAACTCTTTTTGCGTTTCAATCAGGCTCGTTATATCGTGCTGCAATAATGAAAGCTGTTTTTGAATATTAACCCAGCTTCCCACAATCAGAACTGCCAGGAAAACAATCTGCACCAGCACCGACAGGTCAATCTGTTTGTTGAAATACCAATTCTTTTTTTCTGTATCTGCCATATTTCCTCTTTCCAGCCACAAAGGCACTAAGGCACAAAGTATTTTAAATATATATTTTTCTTAGTGTCTTCGTGTCTTAGTGGCTACTTTCTCGTTTTCACTGCCGTCAGAATTGTCTGCTGATTTACGAAATCCATCTGTATCTTTTCAAGACTGCGTATACTTCTGTTATCGTATTTGACGCTGATAATATCCCTGCTGTCGGGACTTGCGGTTATCCTGTCGCCAATACCCAGCGCAGGCGACAGCATCAGTGTCTTTATCTGTAATTGTTCGGTCTCGAATCCGCCTGATTCTGAAATATTGCGGGCGTATTCTACAAGTGATTGTCTGTCGTCTATTTCGTTGGCGGCGGTATTTGAGAAAATGCTGTAAGGTGAAACTTTCTGGTATTTGAATCTGCCCGGCAGAGTGATAATTTTATCGACTACCTCAATAGTCGAGTCCACCGGCCCGTCCGCGGCAGCAAAACTTATCCGCTCATCTGCGACAACACTGGCGGTTATCCTGAACTTCAAAAACCCTTTGAGAATGGCAAACCACATATCAGGCTCAATCACATCTGCCGACAGCCAGACTCCGCACTCATCGCTCAGCACATCGAATGAACCCGTATAAGGCCACCAGAAGCCGTCCAGATATGAAACCTCAAGATAGCAGCCGATTGATTTCCCGTCTGTCCCGCAGGCAAGAGCCGGTAGAAATTTCCTTCTCCTGTATACGAAACTGTCATTTTCAAATATCTTTGAAAAATCAAATGCCTGCCCCTGATTGTATGGACTGCCGCTGTAATCGCCGGCCTCGTTCAAACACCATTTGCGCCAAACATCTCTGACCTCGTCGAAATTTTCATTTGTAAACGAATATCTGTCGTAATTATTTTCTTCAAGAGCAGGGTCCCAGGCTCTTATCAAGTCAAACGTCGCTTCGTAAATCTTGTAATCGCCCTGCACGATATACCTGTGCGTAACTGGCGAATAATTCTTTCTGCCTGTTATTTCAGCGATGTTTGTTTTTGAAACGCTGATTCTCTCCCCAGACCATTGACAATTCAGCTCGACTTCTCTGCCTGCTGCTGGTTTGAAAAAGACGATTGCCTCTGCCGGCGTGTTTTCCCCCGTATTAGGAACAAATTTAAATCTCAATCCAGCCTGACCGCAGCATCGCCGCAAAGCGTCAATCAGATTAAGTCCCGTTACATCGACATCGATGATTTTATATCCGCCTGCCAGACTCTCAAGCTGCGCCAGTGTCGGAATAATCAGCTCTCCTGCCAGTATGTAAACGCACAGAAGATAATATGTCGCCTCGGCGAAGCTGAAATATTCCGCCGTCTTCTCATCAGCGGCAAAGGCATTAAAACTCCTGCCGTTTTGAGTTATAGCCTGTTTCGCCCTGTTTGCCTTTCCTGCCGGATTAAAAGCGGTATCTGCTCCGCCGATAAAAATCCCCTGTCCCTGATTTGAAACTGTCGCGCCGTAAACTGTCTTTCTCTTTAGCTTGGCTGAAGAATCCTTTGCGATGATGGTTGTCTTCTGCTGCTTTTCGGATATTTCCGTATCAATCTGCTCGACAAACCCAGCGAAGATTGGCATTTCTTCTGGTTGAGCTTCGCCGATTCCGCCATCGTAGCCGGTTTTTATAATTATTCTCTGTCCGCATCTGACAAGAGAGTCTATTTCTTCCGGCAAAATGCTTTTGTCTTTCGGATAATAGCTTAACACTGCCTGATTAAAATCCGCATCAGCCGCAAGCGTTACCTTTTCAGCGACAAGATAATCGCATAACTGCCCGTCGAGATAAACTTTTGCTGACACTGCGCCGACAGCAAGCGAATCATTTTGAGACTCGTAAAAATCTATTGTGTTTGACTTGCTCATATTATCCCGCCAACAAAATTGCCCTGACTGTCAAATTCAACTTTAACCGCTGCTGATAATGTTTGTTCTTCCATTCCGCAGCAGTTGACTCGTCTTGCGATGTAGAGATGTCTGCTTAAAGGTTGGCCGGACGTGAGCTCAAATGAATTGTCATTTATATTTGAGACATCAGCTATCCGGCCGAAATCAACATCGTTAATATCCTGACCCTGATACAAAAGCTGCGCACCCGCCGGTCTTGCCCAGAACTCGCCGTCTGTAAGCCCCATACAGAGCCTGATGCCGTTTGCGGAATCGCCGCCGTATAAACTGTCAAAAAATTTCGCTTCCATTTAGTTTGCCGCCGGTTCTCTGACAACCTGACTGTCGCTGTCTGTAATATCAAGTTTGAGAATGGTATCGCCGTTTCGATTTTTTATTTCCATATCGCCGGTGAGTTTATCCTGCGACATTTTATAAACGCTTCTGGCCAATGCGTAAAAATCCAACCTGACTTCAACCGGTATATATCTTTCTGCGTTTGCCAGTTTGTTATCTCCGTCCTTATCTGCGTCAATAACACCTATAAGGTCGCCGCTGTCAAAAGGCACAGAGCCGTAAGCGGCGATGAACTTATACCAGCCGCCGCCGATTTCAGAAATTGCAGGCGCGGAATTGCTTTTGTCTGTTCCGCCGATTGTCTTCAAAGACTCAAAATTCATCTCACCGGCTGCGCCGACCAGAGGCATGCCGTCTTTCGCAACGTAAAAAGGTATGTCGATTGCCGTATTAGTCATTGTAAAAACTCCTATTTAAAAATTGAAATTCTTGCCGGATTTGCCGCTTGCCAGCGTTTGGCGAACTGATATTTCTGTAGAACCGCTCCGATTTGACCCGGATTGTTTGAGAAATCCGGCATCCCGCCGCGTAAAACCAGAGGATTGCGCGACCTGAAATTCCCATTTGCCGCATCAGCAAATTGCGGGTCTGTGGCGTTTAAACTGTGAGAACCTGCCAAAAGATGAACCGTCGCGTTTGTGCAGTTATAATCTTCATAATTAATTCTCACCGCCGATATAGGATAATCGGTCCCCGGCTGTGCAAGATAAATAATATTATTTGTGATAACAGGTCCGACCATATTATTGCAGCCTATCGCCGTTACGCCGCCGGTGCCGGTGCAGTAAAAAGTGCAATTTGTTATTACAGCATCGCCTCTCATGGTTATATGTCCATTTATCGTAACAGCAGTTCCGCTGTTCTGCGTATATTCAAATATGCATCCGCGAATTACTCCGCCCAATGTGGTGAAAATAGCCGGACAGGCGGATTTGAATCTGTTGCCTGCCATTATCAGCATGCTTACTAATGAGTAAAAATCGTAGGAAGAATTGTTTAAAAACTCACATTTATAAATATACAGATTGCGATTATTATATGTAGGAGCATATAAACCATAACTGCAAAATGAAAATTTGCAGTTTATAAAATTAAAACCGTATTTTGAGCCGCTTGCCGTAAGATAACATCCTGCTTTGCCTGATGCCGATACTCTGGTCAGGTGAACGTTTTCTATTTGTATCATACTAACATTGGAAACATTCAAAATATGACTGCTTAACAGATTTTCTCCATCCAGGATTACATATTGTCCCTCCTGCAAAGGATTGCCGCCAGCGCTGTCGCATCCGATAATCTTCAGCCAGCTATTATTTGTATAGTCTCCGCCCGCCGTGTCGATATCTATCGTGCTGCCGTAAGTGCCGACCGAAAAAGTGTTGCGGATATAAATTATTGTATTGCTGCCGTTGGCTACACTGTCAAGAGCCGTCTGCAAACCTGCGCAGCCACGGTAGGCATCTATCCAGCTTGTGCCGTTGTTATTTCCGGTTATTAAGGTCCCGTCAACATAAATAATCGTAGCCATTTATGCTCCTGTCCCAGGCACATAGAAATTACATCTTGCGTCTGTGATTGATGTAATGTCGCCGTCGCTTGTTGTTACGATTGCCAGTCTTAAATGAGGATTTGTCGCCATATCAGGAAAAGCCGTGTATTCATTCACGACCAGATCGCCTGACGAATCAATATAGATATAGATATTGCTTTCATCATCTGCCAAGGTATTACCGCCTGAGCCGGCGTATTCGACAAGCGTCGTTCCGAGCCAGAATCTGCCGCTTTTGACGCCGATATCCAGTCCGCCCTCGTCAAAGACCCGCAAATCATTTGCCCGCTTTGCCGCGAGAATTAGCCTGTAAAGCAGTTTGCGAAACTCAAGATAATAAGGCGCCTTGCCCGTCGTGATATACTCAACGCCCGTCTCGTCGTCGCTTAAAATATTTAAAAGCTCATTGTCCGATGGATAAACTTCTGCCATTTTCAAATCTCCTATGCAATTTGCAAAATAAGGTTGCCGCTCTGCCTGTCGAAAGATTTTACCGTCAGTCTTTCAGCAGGTTTCGCGGGTGAGATAACCGTTATCGTTTCTGTTTCAATTCTTTCACCGACCGCATTGCCCGGCTCATCGGTAATCTCAATATCAAATTTATAATTGCCTGCCTCTAATTGCCCGCTTTGCCAGCAGAGCATATCGGTATCGAAACCAAACCAGCCGATGCCGAATATTCCTTTGCCGAATCCAATCGCCGCAGAGCCGTCATAACCAAAATCACTATTCCCAAAACCGCTCAATCCGAATCCGCCCTTGTCCGCAAACTCCGGCAGGATTTTTATGCCCCTTTTGTTGAGCCTGCTTTCCTCAAGATAAAAATTAACCTTGCCTCCCATCGACAGATTATCTATCCTCGGCAATTCAAGCTTGACCCGAGCTGTTTGCTTTTGACCTGACTCGACTTCATTGGAGAAATCCAAATCCGCAAACTCTGGCTCAACCGCGAAGACTTCTATTCTTGCAGCGGTCTTTTGAGAAAGCGGCGCAGGCACTATCATTTCTCTCTGCACCGGCTCGACAGTTGCACCCGCAAATCTGCCGTTGACATAAACCTGATGCAGCTTATCGCTGTGAGTCGAATGCCATTTGACAACCGCCGTACCCCTGCCCAGCGCAAACGCCCTTACTTTATTTATTCCCTCGCTTATAAGCATTATTTAACCCTGCTGTGAGTATGTTATCTGATATTGACAGCTCGTATGCACACCGCCGTTTATCACTTTTCCCGTCTTGAATTCCTCAATCAGAAGATTTTCAAACACTCTTCCGTCTGTGTTTTTTAAAATGTGCACTTCGCCGTCGATCATTTCATTTATCTCGTCTATTTTTTTCTGAAGTTCCGTCTGGCTTTTAGCTCTAAGCTCGCCTTTTTGAATTAGTTTTCTTCTTCGCAGTCCCAGGTCGATATTTACCTGTCCGTCAAGACCCGCTGCCGACCTTTGAATAACGCTTCTCTGCGGGCTTTCAATTTCAAGCTCAAAACAATCTTCATCAAAAAATATCTTATTATCTATCGCCGCTTTCATTAATCCCTCAGCAGTCTGACGCTTGCGCCGCTGCGAACCGAATCCGTAACGCCGTCGTCGCCCAAATCAATACTGACTCTGCACCGCTGCATCGCTTTTTCATAAAGCTGCCTGTAATATTTGCTTTTCTGCCAGAAGTTCTCTCCGCTGTCTGCTTTTTTGCCTGTAAGACTTGCGTAGATTATCGACAAAACCCCGTAAACGGAAACCTGCCTCAAAACCGACACATCAAGAATATCATCGGCGCAGTACTCGCCGTCTGCAACGCCCGGCCTTAATCCAAAATGCTGCGTAAGCTGCAAAAACACTTCATTGCTCTGCGGCTGATATGTGCAGATTCTGTAATTAACTTCTTCGGCGTCCGTCAGAGCGACCGCTTCTGCCTGTCCATCAGCCCTTAAAACTGAAACCGTAAGCTGTGTCTCCGAATCCACCGATACTATCTCATAAGCACTATCGACAACGCCGTCTGTGCTTTGCAGATAAATAACCATACCGGCAGAAATGTTTGCCGCGTTAAAATCCGCATCAGCCGCAGTGAAAGCGGTATCTGAAATTTCTCCGCCGCTGCCGCTTATCAATACCTGTCCTGCGAAATGTAAATCGCCGAACAGGCTCGGCTCATATTTCAAAATATCAACATCATTTGAAAAAGTATTCATTATTATGCCCTCTTATTTTTCCCCGGCCGGGTCGGAATAATCTAACCTTTAATGCTATCGCAATTGTTTTGTAGATACCCGTACCCGGCCGAAAAAAATAAATTGTAGGGTGGGCTTTAGCCCACGCTGTAACTCTTAGCTTATTGCAAGGTCTCTGATAAGACCGTGCGCAGCCTCATTTTTAAACTCAAGTGTGTATTCGCCGATTAGCTGGCCGCATTCATAATCGCCGCTGCTTGCCAGAGGTTTGAAGTAGAAACTTCTGCCCGCCAGCGGAAGAACGCTTATGCGTGACGAATCGAGAAGCAATACAGCGTCCTGCGGAATCCATCTGCTCGTAACAATCCTGCAAACGCCGAAGTCGCTTTCATAAACGCTGACCATATCGGTGTACGCCTTATCGGCAGGTCCGAAGCTTCTGTTTGCGCTGAGGAACGAATTAATCTTTCGCTTCTGAAAACCTCCGACGACAATCAAATCGACATTGCCGCTGCTGTTTTCCCAAATCTGGCGCAGAACATAATTAATCTTTGCCTCGTCGAGACCATCGCCGCTCGGAAATCCCGAATCGCCGGGCCGATAGACATTTGTCGCGATGCTCTGGACAATGCCTTTCATACTCCTGCGCACCGATGCCGAACCCTGCGGATTCGCCGAAGGCTGACCGCCGTTGATGACCGTGTTTTCAAGGTCGCGAATCAGCTCACGCAGTCTTTCGCCCTTCTGAAATTCCATCTCGTTTGAAATACCGAGATGACTGGCAGCGATATTTGTGCCGCTTACTTCGGCGCTGGCAGTGAAAATCTGGGTGTAATTTCCGCAGCGGACGCGATTGGTAAATCTCGCCGCCGGTTTGTCATCGCCCTCAAGAGCCGCGTTGCCGAGAATATGAATCACCTGACCATCGGTGATATTTTCAGGCGTTGTGCCTGCGTATCCGCGAACAACTGTAATCGTACCGCCGCTCACACCTGTAACGAGCATCAGCTCTTCACTGCCTGCCGTCTGAATCTGGTCGCCGGTTCTGAATCTATCGCCGTTGGCGACATCAAAGCTTGTCTCGCCGTCAGGGTCGCTGATTGAACTGTCGCTTATCGCGTCTTTGTTCGGCACAAGCGAATCTTCCAGCCATTCATGATATGTGCTTCTCGCCTCGCGCAGCGGGTCGCCTATCGCGTCAAGCAGATGCGTCTCGACCGGCGATATAATCCCGACAATATCGGAAACATCTTCCGCAAGTTCAGGAAGCCCGACGCCTGCCGAATATGTTGCTTTACCTGTAAAAGCCATAATTTATCCCTTTCTTTTATAGTTATTAATTTCTTTGTTTAGCCGTCGCCGGAACGGCGACGTAATGTCTTTACACAAAATTTCTTCTTGCCCGCAGGTACTCCTGCAGGTCCGCTCTTGAACCGCTATTGACGGCCTTTTTAGCCGCCCGCTCAAGAATCCCTGTTGTCCCTGACAACCTGTCTTTGACTCCGCTTGTCTTTGAACCAACGGCAGAAGCCGGAGTGTCATTAAAAAGATAACCCTTCTCTTTTCGCAATTGCTCAACAACATCTGCCGCCGTAGTCTCATTGTTTTCGTCGAGCCTTGCTTTGCCGATTATCACGGCTGCTTCCAGGTCTCTTACGCCTGCCGATACAAGCTTGTCTATCAATTGCCGTTCGATAGTCATTTGTGAAAGATTTTGATTCAGTCTTTCAACTTCAGCTTTTCTTTCGACAAGTGCCTCTTCAAGCAGCGTTTTCTTCTGCTCGGCAAGCTGTGCCCTTTTGCGGTAGCGGATAGCCTCGCTCACATCCACGAGTTTTTCGCCACGCGCCTGCGGCTCTTCTGAACCATTAATTTCTGTGTCAATCTGACTCATAAAAAATTACCTTTCATCTGTTTTAAACATTTTGAGAATTCGGATTTTGAATTTGTTTCGGATTTCGGATTTAGTATTTCGGATTTTTTAAATTATCTATAAACCTATTTCATATCCCAACTCCCTTAGTACCTGTTCTCTTGATACTCCGAGTTCCTGTTTCAATTTTGCCTCATTGAGTTTTTCAAGTGTGTTCTCCGGCAGCGGACTTGGGAAAATCACATCGAACAGTCTTTCATCTTTGGAATTGGGATAAATATTTGTAACATCGAGAAGATGCATTATCATCGCGGCAATATCTTTAAGCCCCTGACCATAAACAAAATGTTTCCGCTCGGTCTTTGCCAGCGTTCCCATCAGCATCATTTTCAGTGCAACGGCACTGGTCAGATTGCCGATTTTGTCTTTCAGCACTCCGGCGACCACCGGCGTTACGCCGCTTGCCTTGTCCAGCGCTTCCCTGATTTCCGCGATATGCATATCCTCGCTTGGCGATGTGCTGTCTCCGCCGAATTGTTCGATACTTGCGTCAGGATTATCTGTGCACCACATCCTGCCCGGCGAAACCGCTCTGTTCTCAACGCCTTCAATGCCTTTTGCCAGATACATCTTGAACGCCTGAAAAGTTATCCTGCTTGCCCTGTCGCTCAGTCTGGTATTAAGCTCGTCCTGAAGCGGCACCAAAGGCTCAACATCGCTGATACCTTCGTAATACAATGGCTGCGCGATATTCTGAATATGCACGACAGGAATAATTCCCATAACATTCCGTCCTTCGGCAATGAGCTGTTTCTCCTCGTATCTTTGCCAGATGTCCGGCGAGATTATCTCCGTAACTGCCGCCGTGCGTCTTGCGGCGTTATTTCCTCTGCCGCCAAGCAGTCTGCTTAAAAAACCGCCTTCCGTTCCAACATCATTTTTCTGCTCGATAAAATGCTGAATATAGAAGTTGATTTTGCGAAAATCTTTTTCATCCAGGACCGGCAGTGCCCTTGGCGCCTCAATCAGTTCCAGACCGCAGTCTGAAACAAACTCCATCGCCTGCTTAAAGGAGGTATTAGAAGAAGATGATAAATTTTGCGCAAAATCCGCGATTTTCTGTCCCGGCCGGACGATGCAATCCACAAAACCATAAACAGCTCCGAGCACTGCCATATCCTGAAAGAACCTTACCCCGCCGTTGGCATTGAATATTTGTTTTAGAATTTTATCGATTTCAGTTCGTCTGTTTTTATCTTCCGCCCTGCTGACAATATCTACGCCTTTGCCGAACAGAAAATCTACCATAGCGTTGATTCGCCAGCCGATATCGTTTTCAATTACGACTTCTTTGCGTTCGACGTCCGCGACTGCTTTGCCGCCGAGCAGGCCGCTCATTTGTGTTCGCTTTATGCCTGTGATTCTTGCAGGCAGTCCTATCTCCTGTGCCTGTATATAGGTTCTGGCCGATTCATTTAGTTTCGCATCTGCCGCCGACAGGCCGGCCGGTGAATACATCGGGTTTTGATAGTAATCCCAGAGTTTGCCGAAGTGGGTTTGCATATCGACCCATTGTTCATCGACGAGCCAATCGATAAAACTTGGATGCAGACTGTCGCTTTCAAAATTTTCAAAATCATAAGCCATTTATTCACTCCGCGTAAAAATGAATTTTTATCTTTTTCTTTCTTTGTGCCTTTGTGTCTTGGTGGCTATATATGTGCCTCCGTATTACCTGGAAACTTGCGCGCTTTTGACGAACTTTTTGCGAAAATTTTTTAGACGAAATTCGTAAGTCGTTGCCTGATATGGAGAAAAAAATTTTGAAAAAATCTTATTTTTAACATTTGCGCAAGAAAAAACTTGCGCATTTTTGACTATTCGGACAAAAGATGACCATAAATACACGAAGTAAATTATCACTCTGCAATCCTCAATTTTTATATTGAAATTTTTCGTCCTCCTACTACACTGGATAGAGATAATCTGAATAAATCGGGTCTGCAGGCTATTAGAGGAAAGGGGAGGAGTTTGGCCTTTGGCCGCTTAAACCTGCAGAGTAAGAGAGAAGGGAATATATTTGGAAGGGAGAAGAGAAATGAAACATTCCACCAATTCATCTTAATCACACTTTAACATTATTACATTTATCGTAATCGTTGCAACAGAGCCGCGACAGTTATGGAGCGGTCTTCTATCGAATTGCGCAAAGACCGCCGCGGCAATCTCATTAATTCTGCGCCATTGTGACGCAGAAAAAAAACATTTAACACTTTTTTACAAGGAGAAGAAAATGAAAAAGTTAATTACAATTTGTTTAGTAGCTGGAATAATGATGACAGCAGAGAATTTTGCTTCGGCTGACATCGTACGCGGAATTAACATTGATTTTGTAACCATCGGCAATCCAGGCAATACTGCTGATACGGGTGGTACTGTCGGCTGTGGTGCAGTTAGTTACGGTTACCGTATCGGCAAGTACGAGGTGACTAACGCTCAGTGGAACACCTTTACAGCCGCAGTCGGTGCTCCAACCGGCAACCCGTTCTACGCCTATGATACAAGTGCATTATACACAGGCACCCAGCAGCCGACCAATTGTGTAAGCTGGTATGAGCCTTTGCAATTCTGTAACTATCTAACCAGCGGCGACAAAAGCAAAGGGGTATATCAATTCAGCGGTAACAATACTAACCCGGGCGACTTTCTCGGTATCAATCGCACGGCGGCACAAGCAATCTACGGGATGATTTATTTTCTGCCTACTGAAGATGAATGGTACAAGGCTGCTTATTATAAGCCAGATGCCAGCGGTTACAGCCTCTATGCCAACGGATTGAATACTATAACCGCTGCTGACAACGGTTGGAATTATTTGAACGGTTCGTACAGCGCACCCTGGGATGTCGGCACAGGAACAGAAGAACAGAATGGCACGTTTGATATGATGGGCAACATCAGGGAATGGAATGAAACTCTGTTTCCTGGTTCTCTTCGCGGCGTGCGCGGCGGCTCGTTCTACGGCAACGAGGGCCCACTCGCGTCGTCCGCCCAGATCAGTACTACCCCGCCCAGCGAGGGCTTCTATGCCGGGTTTCGTGTTGCCTCCATCCCTGAACCGGCAACGATTTGCCTGCTCGGTCTTGGCGCTTTAAGTCTCATTCGAAGAAAAAATAATAAATAATCAATAAATTTTTAATGGAGAAACTAATATGAAAAAGTTAATTACAATTTGTTTGTGTGTACTGTTTGCCGTCGGCACAGCGGCGGAAGGATCAATCGGTTTTCTTGAGGATTTCTCAGGACCTGTTTTAGATCCTGCCTGGACGGTAACCGATACTTATCCTGGTCACGGCTATTACTCTCTTACGGGTAACTCGTTAAGATATTATGTGCAGGCGTGGTCCCAACCTGGGGATACACCCACACCGCCGAATGAATGGGGTTATGTATATTATCCTTCTATGAAACTTTCCCGTTCATTTTCGGGCACTGACTGGACATTTGAGACCAAAGTTACTTACTATATGCCCTACTCAAATGGCAGAAGTTTAAACATGTGGGTTTGTTTTGGCAGTAGAGATAACAGTATTGTCTTTGTTAGGGGTGCAGACCAAGCCGGTGGCGGTGCAAGTGCTGGTACCATTAGTTGGGCATCTACGATAGACGGCGTAACTCAACAAGGAAATCTTCCTGTTAGCGGCACTGATTACGATACTGATTATTTCAGAATCTTGCGCGAAGATAAAGAACTTACTTTGCTGTGGTCTTCCGGCGGTCAGAATTGGTCAAGTCTTTATAATACCCAAATGAGCGATTCAACTGCTCAAGCTTCTCAGTATGTTCTTCTTGGCGGAGCTTCCTGGGCAACCCCTGCTGGTTCTTATGCAGATTATGATTATATTTCTGTCATCCCCGAACCCGCAACAATTGTTTTACTCACTCTCGGCGGTTTGCTTTTAAGAAAATCCCGCAGATAAAAAACAATCAATTCAAAAAAGGCCGGGCATTCCTGTCCCGGCCTTTTTCATAAACCAGCTAATTACAATTGCTTGAGACAATTTTTAGCCTGTGAAAGAAGCTCACTAAGCTTGTTTTCAACAACATCCCATACAGTATCAGAATTAAGGCTGTTGTAGCCGCGGACAAGAACATTGCGAAATCCTATTATATTTCTGTGTTCGGAAATCTTATCCGCAGTTTCCGGGCTGACGAATTGATGCTGGCTGGACTCATTATTTTAATATAACTAATTATAAATGCGGGAACTTAAGAAAATTAGATTGCGTTAAACAATGATTAATTGAATATAACAGAAGGCAGAGTTGATCACCATACTAAGGATAATCATGGTTTTTTGGAAAACGAAATCCACGTCGGCGATATTCTGCTCCCTTGTTCTGCTTTTCTCACATTTTATGTAGGTTTTGTCACTCCTGTTGGAGTTTACCCCTGAAAAAATTGTGGCGAAAAATGGCCGAAAATACTTGCTATTTAAAATATGGATTTGTATACTAATGAGTTGCATTGGAGAAACTATGTTATTGAGGTGTACGAGGAAATCTCGGATGAAAATGTGAGTTCAACCAAATAAGGAGGATAAGTCATGAAGGCATGTAGATTCCCGCAATTTTTCACCTTGGCATTACTGGCATTTGTGGCGTTTGGCTTTGCTGTCGCACCGCAGGTGTGGGCTGAACAATTTGCATACCAATTAGATACGAACCCCGGCTGGACTACCGAGGGTGTCCTTACTCGGGACGAGCCGGCAGTAGGGAACCTGCAGGCATATTCACAAGAATTAAAGGCCTCTCCTGTCCGCCGAAATTACAGTGCGTTTGAAACCATCAGCGATGAATTGTTCCTTACAACGCTTTTTGCTTCAGACAACGGTTCATCGGGCAATATGTTCGACCTGCAGGTAAATGAAGTATTAACCATTACTCGATTTCAAATAAACATTTCCAGTCCTGGAAGTATTAATACTATCGAAATTTACTATCGCGTAGGGACTTGTTTCGGACACGAAAGCAGTCCTGACGGCTGGATACTCTTAGGGACAGATAGTAACGTGGTGAGCAGCGGGACTAATATTCCAACTCCGGTTGATATTGGCGGTCTCACGCTTGAGCCCGGCCAGGTCTATGGCTTCTATGTGAATCTTGCCAGTTACCCTTCGAGCGTTATGGAATATACAAACGGCGGTCCCACTGTCTTCTCCAACGCTCGGATGAGCTTAACTACAAACTGTGGTAAGAGTAGTCCAGCTTTCATCGGTAGCACTTTCTTTCCCCGCCAGTGGAACGGCACAATTTACTACACTATCGGTTCGCCGGACGACCTTGGAGTTGCTCCAGCAGAAGGCCTTGCTTCTTCAGGCAACCAGGGCGGACCGTTCACGCCCGCAAGCAAAAACTATACTCTCACGAACAACGGCCCCAATTCGCTCGACTGGACAGCAGCTGCAACAATGCCTTGGATTGATTTGGATACGAGCAATGGAACTTTAGCTCCGGGCGATTCTGTGATGACAGCTGTTTCCTTTAACGTAAATGCCGACTCTCTGTCTCCGGGAGACTACAATGATACCGTTACATTCACAAACATAAATAGCGGTATTTCGCAAATGCGAAATGTGCAGTTAACCGTGAATGCACCACCCCCACCTCCGTCGCAACCGACGAATCCTAATCCGGCGGATGGCGCGACCCTGGTTGATGTGAATACGCTACTGCAGTGGAACACTGGCGGCAGTTCGACACTGCAAAACGGTGGATTCGAAACAGGTGATTTTAGTGGTTGGACAATTGTAACAGGACCAGGCACTGAGTTCCAACCTTGGACACTCGCCACGGCCGGTAGCGGCATTTGGTTCGCCAATGGCATGCCATTTGAAGGGACTTATTTTGCGCAGAACGGATTTGACGGTGGAGCCGGATTATTCTATGACATTTATCAGGAAATCGCTATTCCAAGCGGGGCGACGTCTGCCCAACTGGAATGGAGTGAACGCCTGCAATGGGACACGACTTACGGCGCTACCATAGCACGTCCTTATGACGTTACGCTACGATCTACCTACGGGTGGAGGTACACTTTTGGCCACTCTGTTTTCAACAACCTTGCCGCCGAATACAACAGGCGACACCGGTTATGTAACTCATTCTGTCGACTTGATTGCGGCAGCTCCTGGCATTGCCGGTCAGACCGTGCGCATAAATTACCATCAGTCTATCCCCGAAACATACACCGGCCCCGCACAGTTTGACCTCGATGGCGTATCGCTGACAACAATCGGCGGTACCAGCCTGAAACGGGTCGAACTGGGACCATCGCCTTACAGGGCAACATCCACCCTCGCCGGCACAAAACCCAGTCTCTATCCACGGTCTTTTGTATCGCTGGACCGGGCAGCCTATTTGAAAATAAAGGCCGAAGCCGCCAGGACAAAAGTAACAGCCGGCACCAACTCCTATACACCTGTCGATGCCAAACAGGATTCCCAACTGTCTTACAAAGCTGCTAACACTATCACCAACGTTGCCATATTCCAGAACAGCAATCCGTGGGGTAACGACAAGAACCAACAAGTTCTCATCGCAAACGGAATTTCATACACAATATATAATTCATCCGCTATGGGTGCAGTGGACCTGTCAATTTACGATAAAGTGATTATCGCATCGGTTCAGAACAGTGCCTTTTATACGGCATTGGGGGCCAATATCGGCTGGTTTGAGAGCTATGTTGCGGCCGGCGGAATCCTCGACATTCATATCGCAACCTATGGCGACCAGCCCTTGATCCCCGGCGGCTTCAGGATTGTTCCCAGATCAAGCAATGCCATCTCTATTGTTGATTCCCACCATCCCGTTGTTACAACGCCGCATATCATAACCGATGCTGAGCTGGATGACTGGAATTCATCCGTCCATGGATATATAAGCGTGGTTCCTGCCGGCGCACACGAAATCCTCAAGGTTACTGATTCCAATCTGCCCTGTGCAATGGAATTAAATTTTGGCCTTGGCAGGATATTTGTTACAACCCAGACCGTCGAGTGGTCCAATGCCTCTTATAACTATCTTGAGAATACGATTCTTTATGGGGCCAGCTCTGTTACAGCCGTGACTTACGATGTTTATTTTGATACGACTAATCCGCCTATGACTTTAATCCACAGCGGCTTGACCGTCCCTTCGTGTGAGCCGCTGCCTTATCCTCTCGACTATGAGACAACCTACTATTGGCAGGTTGTTGCGAGTAATTCGAGTGGTCAAACCGTAGGGCCAATCTGGTCTTTTACCACTATAGGGCCTCCGGGTGAGATTGAAGTAACAGACTCCATAGCCCCGCCGAATGACCTGAATATGCCTTTTGGCCCTGTCATTACCGGTCTGTCGCGAACTGAGCAGATTACTATAACCAATACTGACCCGACCTATGGACTTATCATCACGGATATTTCTCTCGGCGGAAGATACTTTGAAGATTTCAACGATGGCCTTGCTCAGGACTGGCATGAAGACATCGACCAGAACTGGCAGGTAATTGCAGGCGAGTACCGCGCCCAAAGTTCGGCAAGCGACTTTATGATGGCGCATTATGAAGCAAAACAATGGGACAATTTATCCGTGCAGATGACCTGTCGCAGAACAGGCAACACAGGTAACTCTGTTGCCGTAACCTTGCGAGGAACCAGTGATTTTGACGAGTATATCGGCTCAGGATACGTCTTCCAGATTGCAATAAGCGGAGATTATAGCATCTGGAAGCAAGTTAATGGTTCCTGGTCATGGCTGCAGCCGTGGACTAACAGTCCTTCTATTACTACAGGAAATAATACTCTGACAGCCGTAGCAGAGGGCAGTTTGTTAAAATTCTTCATAAACGGCACTCTGGTCTGGACAGGTTCTGATAGCGCATTTGTCTCCGGTCATATAGGACTGGCTGGATATACAAGTTCCGGGGATACAACACACTATTTCGATAATGTCCTTGTCGGCAAACCCATGACATCTGTCCAAATCATAAGCGATGAACAGCTCTGGTATAACCAGCACAGCTATGATGGCGGCGAGCCGCAGGCCGCTCCCAAAGACTGGGTGCCGCCTCCGTATCCAAACAAAAACAAATTCCAGCAGCAGCCGGCTCAGAAAACATCGACATTATCATCTGATGAAGCTTTCCGCCTTGAGAATCTTCCTTCGCTGCCTTTAGTGATACCGCCTCTGGGAAACGTCACCTTTGATGTGGTCTTTGAACCTAATTCCACTGAGGACTACGAATCATCGGTGGTCATCAAGAGTAATGATGCCGACGAATCAGAAGTTATCGTGCAGTTAAACGGAACAGGCGTCCTTGATTATCTCCAGATTGTGCCTCAGCAGGATTTTGAATTTTCCGGCCATCCCGGCGGCCCGTTCCTGCCTTCAAATACATATTACTATCTGACCAATAACGGTGTGGTTAATATTAACTGGACTGTCGCCGGCCCAGACTGGCTCAATATTAGTTCTCTCGGCGGTATTATAAAGCCCGGCGAAACGACAAAAGTAACAGTCGCCCCCAACGCACTGGCACGCAGCAAAGGCGAAGGCATATATCTCGGTATACTATTGTTTACCGATATTACAACCGCCGTTCCGCAAACACGTAATGTCACCTTGAACATATCCACTGAGCCGAAGGTATGGATAAATCCGTACTCCTTTGATGTAAACGTTTGTACCGGCAGCAGCAAAAGTGAAAATCTTGCTATCGGCAACGGCGGTGACGGTCTGCTGAACTTTATACTCAGAGGCAAACAAATCGGCTTTACACCGGCATCGATGCCGCCCGTTGCGGCTTATAATTTAATGGTTGAAACCAAAAAAGATATCGCAGCAATGGCACCGGCCAAACACAGCTTTACTGCGACGGCGAAAAATACGGCTTTTGCCAAAGGGAAAATGCTTGTTCGTTTTGCTCCGCAGATGCAGATCAACAGCGGCGGCAGCAACAGAACCTGGCCCAGCCTGGCTGCAAAGAACTCCATTCTTACCGAGGCCGACAACGGAAAACTTGCAGCCGCACACGTCACAAAGGAATACACGATCGTCAGTGGCCTGTCTCTCGTAAAACTGCCTGATAATATTGCAGTCGAGGACGCACTCGTTACGCTCAATAACACACCCGGCATTTTATATGCTGAACCTGATTATCAGGTAAAGGCTCTGTCCGCCGGGCAGACTATTCCCAACGACCCGCGATTCTCCGATCTGTGGGGACTAAACAATACGGGCCAGAGCGGCGGCACTCCTGACGCCGACATCGACGCACCGGAAGCCTGGAACATCGCAACAGGCAGCAGCAATATCATCGTTGCCGTCATTGATACTGGCGTTGACTATACACACCCCGACCTTGCAGCAAATATGTGGGTTAACGCGGCAGAAGCAAACGGTATTCCCGGAGTCGATGATGACGGCAATGGCTATATTGACGACATTCATGGCTATGACTTCGTAAACAACGACGGTGATCCTATGGACGACCATTACCACGGCACACACTGCGCAGGAACAATCGGCGCTGTCGGAAATAACGGACAGGGTGTCGCCGGTGTCTGCTGGAATGTCAAAATAATGGCTCTCAAGTTTCTTGATTCTTCAGGCAGCGGCAATACCAGTGATGCCATTGAAGCTGTCCAGTATGCTATCCTTATGGGTGCAAACCTTTCAAGCAATTCCTGGGGTGGAGGCAGCTACAGTCAGGCGCTCAAGGATGTCATCGACGCTGCCGGCAATGCAAACCAGTTATTCGTGGCTGCCGCCGGAAACAGCAGCAGCGACAACGACATTAGCCCGGCTTATCCTGCCAGTTACACCAGCGAGAATATTATTGCGGTATTAGCCACTGATAGATACGATAATATGTCCAGTTTCTCCAGCTATGGTCTAACCTCGGTTGACATAGGCGCTCCCGGCAGCGATATTCTTAGTTGCCAGCCCGGTTCAAATTATCAGTACCTAAGCGGCACATCAATGGCTACCCCTCATGTAAGCGGTGCTACAGCTCTCATCTGGTCTTTTTCTCCTTCTATGCCATACCAGGAGGTCAAGGACTTGCTAATCCAGACAGCTGATAAAATCCCTGCACTGGCCGGACGCTGTGTCTCCGAGGGCAGACTCAACCTCTATAATGCTGTCAATGAACTCGGCGTTCCATGGTTCGAATTTGTGCCGCAAAGCGGTTCTGTCCGTCCCGGTGAGGTAAACAATGTCTCTGTCTTATTCTATGGCGATGTGCCTATCGGAACTTACCAGGGCCAAATCACAGTCTCCACGAACGACCCATATACGCCTGAAGTAAATATCCCTGTAACTATGACCGTCGAACCGCTCGACTACTTCACAGAGCTGTTCGATTCCGGCGATAACGATATGGCAAACCGAACACTGACATTTATGCCGAACGGCTCGGTTTACTACTATAACCTGTGTACGGCACCGGCTTCAGAATTTCCTGTTGACCCTGCCGGCGGAACAATCGTAACCCTTCACGACGATGACTACTATGAGGTACAGCTTCAGGGCAATACTATCAATCTGTACGGCACCAGTTATGACACATTTTATATCGGCAGCAATGGCTATATAACTTTTGCGTCCGGCGATACACATTATCTGGAACAGTTTACCGAACACTTCACTCTGCCGAGAATCGCAGCATTATTTGACGATTTGAATCCTTCGGCAAGCGGCACAATCTCCTACAAAGAACTGCCTGATAGGGTCGTCGTGACATTCCAGAATATCCCCGAATTCAGCCAGACCACTACAAACAGTTTCCAAGTCGAAATGTTCTTCTATGACAAGATAAGAATTACCTTCCTTAATATTGCTGCCGTTGACGGTCTGACCGGACTTTCACAGGGTAATGGCATACCCGTCCATTTCAGTGAAAGTAACCTCTCGGAATATGGCCTGTGCAAACCCCCCGTAGGAGGGGATTTTGACACGGACGGCAATATAGACTGGTTTGACTTGCTCATATTTGTCAATAACTGGCTGCGGAGCGATTGCGATGTGTTGGATTGGTGCGAAGGAACTGACCTCGACAAAAGCGGCTCGGTTAATTTTACGGATTTTGTCGAATTTACCGATTATTGGTCGAAGGGAATTTGAACCGACAACGATTCTTTTACTCACTCTCGGCGGTTTGGCTTTAAGGAAAAAGAATTAAGAAAATAATTTTATCCTCTGTGTTCTCTGTGAGCTCTGTGGCTTGAAATTATTTACATTCTCTGTGGCTCTTAAAGGCCGGTTATAACCCCGGCCTTTTTTACTTAATTGGACCGAACAGTATATTTTAAAACTACAATAGTCGCTATCGCCATCGGCCTTTCAGCCACTTTTTGTCAAATGTCTGCCCGGATTGAACATACTCTAAAGGCTGAATCAGAAAATCCCTTATCTGGTCAATCACCTGATTTAACGAGACTTTATCGCCAACAGTATCGATTTTATTGATGAAAGCATTCCAGCGTTTTTTTACAGTATCGTCCCGACTGAATTCTTCGGTCAGCGACAAAGGTAATTCTGACGGCAAATCGGTTTTTCTTCGCTTAAAGGTAGCGGTTACAGCTTCTATAAGATGCAAACCATCAAAATCAAATTGCTTCGACATAATCCAGATATCGTAAAAATCCTTCATTCTGCTGTTTGCTATTCCCAGAACAATCATCGTATGAAGTTTTTCCGCAATTACTGTTTCTTTGGAATAAGCCTTTATTTGCGGAGTCGAAAAACCTAACAGTGATGGATATTTTATCCTGACTGGAGCAGGTTTTACAGCATCCCCGAAACCTATATCTATTTGCAGCCGGATTTTCGCATTTCCAAGACTAACCGGCAATTTTATTCTTTGCCCCTGATATTCCTGATTCTCTCTTATAGGGGCTATACTTATCCTGTCCGTATCGAACACTATACCGTCGTTTTCAACATCAATGCTGCATATTTCAGTAAATACTGATTTCAGATTACTTGTGTTAAATTTACCATAAGCCGTCATATCAAGGTCTCTTGTGGCTCTTAACGGCTGTCCTGTCCATACGGCAAACAGCATAGCTCCTTTAAGAATAAATCTGTCTGAATATTCGGACTTGCCCAAACGATAAAGAAATCTCTCCAAGCAATACCAAATCAGAACGATGTTGTAATCCACATTTCTCTGTCTGCTTATATCCAGTAATTTTTTACTGACCGAATGTGCGATATTGGTTTTTTCTTTCATATTGCCGATTCCAGATATGGTCTGATTACATTGGCAACCCTGCATATCTTCGCATATCGCCAGATTTCATCTATGGAGCATCTTTTTTTCTGTATGCAGTCTCGCAGCGCCTCGACAGCAATATCCATCCCGATTTTATTGCGATATTTAAAACAATCCGCTGCCGTCTTGGCCGGACAATATACTTTTACTGTTACGTCTTTAATTTTATGAACCTCTATTCCTTCTGTAAAAGCCTTGCCGGAAAAATACATAATGCGAACAGGCGCATCGATACGAGGTTTTCGTGCTTTCTGGTTTATGGCAATCCATATCTGATGAGGCATCTGAGTAGTTATGTCGTGAAACTGCAGCGCGCTAAGCAGACAAACAATTCCCTGTGGAACTTTACTGCAAACCTGCATAAGACCATAATGCTCCGTAGGTTTATAATCTCTGCCTGCATATACCCCGCCGGCAAGCCGGACTACCAATCCTTTGCGATAGAGCCGGTATAGTATCTGCCGGGACAGACCCTGTTTTTCAAGTTCTGCCGGCCTGATTATGCCGCAAGCAGATATTATCTTCATCGCCTTTTTTTCTTTTTCAGTTTTCATAGCACATAGAACAATATGTCTGTATTTATAAATAACTACCTGCATATTGTATCGTCATAAAACACCGCCCGCAACAGTTTTTTGTGAATTTTTCGGCTTTTTGATGTTTGATTTTTGATATTTTTGCCATATCTTCTTTTTTATTATATACTTATACCTCCGTGTCTGCCCTGAGCTTGTCGAAGGGAACTCTGCCTGCCCCGCATCAAATAGGCCATTGCCGTGATTTGGTGCGGGGTGACCATCCTAAAAATTTTGCCTTGAAATTCCGAAAAAACATTTTGCTTTTTCAAGGTACTTTTGTATGGGATAATTGATTTTACAGAAATAGTTAAAATATACATAACGTAATCAGTGTAATCTGTGATTAAGTGGTTAAACAATTAAAACTTTCTCTGTGGCTAAAGGAACTGCGTGCGCCATTCTGCACCGCAAGCGCCCTGCCTGTAATAATCGGCACAGCCATCGCTTATAAACAGACCGGAAATTTTGATTTAGTTCTTTCCATTCTCGCTCTTTTAGCGGCTGTTTCAATTCATCTGGGCGCAAATATCGCCAATGATTATTTCGACTACCGAACCGGCAACGACAACCTCAACGAAAACCCGACGCCCTTTTCAGGCGGAAGCAGAATGATTCAAAATAATCTGCTCAGCCCTAAAGAAATCCTGACCGGCTCATTGACATTTTTAATAATCGGCGCGGTTTTGGGAATCGCGATACTGATTATGACAAAAAGCATTATCGTACTTGCACTCGGTCTGGCAGGTCTGCTTGGCGGATTTTTCTACACCGCCCCGCCTTTGAAACTGGGCTATCGAACGGCAGGAGAGATAGCCATAGGTTTTCTGTTCGGCATTTTGCCTGTTTATGGCGCATATTATATACAAACCGGCACAATTGATTTTGTTCCGCTTTTTCCTGCAATGATTGTGGCTGTTTTGATTTTCCTCGTTATCTTCGCAAATGAATTCCCGGATTTCCAGGCGGATAAAGCCGTCAATAAGAAGACGCTTGTCGTTACACTGGGAATTAAAAAAGCATCTTCTCTTTATAATATCCTGATTATTCTTCTTTGGGTTTTTGTGTTATTTTATTCGTTAGTGATATTGCCGCCTCTTGCGGGAATTCCTTTTTTGCTGATAGTCTTCACCTTGAGTTGGAGATGCAAAAAAAATAATGACCCTGAGAAGCTGGCACAGAATGGTTACAGCGATTTGAGCAAATCAACAATCCTGCTGCATACTATTGGCGGCGCTGCTCTTTTTGCGGCGGTTTTATTAGCTTAAGTCTTTCTGTAACATTTGCGGCATATGCTTCCTTGCCAACCGTACCGGTACTGGCATAATGATTGTTAGAAATTTCTTCTTTCAGCAGTTCAATACGATTTTCAGGACTTGGGTGCGTAGAGAAAAACTCTATCGTTCGGGACTCGCTTTGCTTTTGAAGTATTTCCATTGTCTCAATCATCCCGTTAGGCGTATAGCCGGCCTTGACTAAATAATCCAGTCCGATCTGGTCGGCCTGTCTTTCATGAGCTCTGCTGAAGGACATACCCTCAAGCTGTCTTACGATATCAGCAACTCTTACCGCGGCGCTCGAGCCTGAAGCTGAGCTGGCGACGCTAAAGCCTATGCCGATTAAATAGTCTCTTGTAATCTGCTGAGCGATATGCCTTGCGGTAACATGTGCCGTCTCGTGCGCTAAAACTCCCGCCATCTGTGCCTCGGTTTTAAGCTCTTTAAGCAGACCTGTGGTAATATAAATATATCCGCCCGGCAGAGCAAACGCGTTGACGGAATTATGGTCGATGGCTTTATAGCTGAACCCCTCGTCAGGCACATGGCAGATGCGCGCAATTTTTTGTCCGACTGAATTGATATAATTCTGAAGTTCAATGTCCTTGACGCTCTGGCCGAGTTCTTTTTCAACTTGCTTTGAATATTCCTCGCCCATTTTCTTTTCATCTGCAGGGCTGACAAGAAGAAACTGATTTTCGCCCGTTACAGGATTAACCGAACATCCGCTGCAAATAAGTCCTAACCCAAACGCCACCAAAAATAACCGTAAAACTCTCATGGTTTCTTCCCTAACTATATTCGTAAAAAACATTTACGTCTCTGACAATTACTCTCATATAAAGTAACCCCATCGGATAAAATGTCAAGAACGTTTTTGTATTGTAATAAGCTTTTCTTGTTCTATAATCGTACTTCCTGTCTATATGAGATTTAATACCATGAGTAAAAAGTGTATTTTATTAATAATTGCCATCGCGGCAGGTCTGCCGGTTATTTGCGGCTGCAATATGCCGCGCGAGCAGTTGTTTACTTTCAACAGGTATTATGAAACTTCAGATTTTAGCTCGGCTTTACTCTTTGCGGAAAAAAACATCAAAAAAAGAAATAACCCTTCCGGCGAGGATCTGCTTTGGACGCTTCAGGCCGCAAGCGCGAAAAGAATTTTAAAAGATTATGCTTCCAGTACGCAATATTTCGACAAAGCCGAAGATTTTCTCAAATACTATGACCTTCATTCTTCTGTGGCAGATGAAATAGGCGCTGTCGCCATCAACGACAATGCTGTGCCGTATAAAGGCCAGGAATATGACGGCGTGATGGTAAATGTGTACAAGGCCCTGAATTTTATGTCAGAGGGTAATATGGACCTGGCAAGGGTCGAATTCAACAGGGCTCTCGACAGGCAAAGAAGAACGAAAGAAAAATTTGAAAAGGAAATCAGCAAGGCAAAAGAGCAGATTGATAAAGCACAATACAGCAACCTGATAAAATCAAGCCTCTCGGACCCAAATTTGACGAAAACCATGCATGATAAATATCCGGAACTTTATGAGTATCAGGCTTACAAAGATTATGTCAATCCTTTCGTAACTTATCTGGCCTCGGTCTATTTTAATGCTACAGGCCAACCTGCCCAGGCTCGCGATTTACTGAAAGAAACCGCAGGTCTTGTCCCTGAAAATAAATCTATCGCAGCGGAATTCGAAGAAACGGAAAATTTACTTGGCTTGAATAAAACTTATAAAAATACCGTATGGTTTATTTTTGAAAACGGCCTGGGGCCGACCAAAGACGAATTTCGAATCGACCTGCCGCTCTTTGTTGCGACCAGCCGGGTACTATATGCCGGAATCGCTCTGCCGAGACTTGAATACAGAGACGCCGCATGTCCTTATCTGCAAATCCAGGCTGACGGAGCCATATACAGCACTTTGATTGTCGGCAATATGGACAGGGTAATACACAGTGAGTTCAAAAAAGATTTTGATGCGGCTTTGACGAGAGCGATAATTTCAACAACTGGCAGAGTCGTCGCGCAATATGCTTTCACGAACCAGAACTCTAACGGCTCGAATATCGCCGCTATTATGATGGCTGCGTATTCATTCGCAACCAATGCCGCGGACGTCAGAATCTGGACATCGCTTCCGAAGAATTTCCAGGCAGTGAAATTCCCCATGCCTAAAGACAAAATACTCAGGATTAACACTTTATATTCCGAACCATTTGACATTGTGTTGCCGGATTGTAATAATGCTATGGTATATATTAAAATAATACAGCGAAACTCTAAACCTGTTTTTTGCGTTATTCCATTATAAAAAATGAATATAACTATACTTTAAAGGAGATATAGATATGAAAAAGATTTTCCTTATGCTGCTTTTTGTCTTATCGGCAGTGATTCTCGTCGGCTGCAACGAGCCCGCCGACAAGAGAGTTAATCTCACGAGCGGGGTAAAAAGCAGTACGCTTGCAGACAACGTACTCACCAGGCCGGTATACGGCGCATTCACTTTATTGGCGGGATACGGAATTGATTTAAAAGATGTAAAAGTCTTTAAGAATGAAGCCGGTTTTATGGAAATTCAGGTAACCTGTTACAATCACGCCGTATACAAAAAAAGGTTTGATTACAAAGTAGACTGGCTCGACAATAACGGCATGGCGGTTGATTCAAAGGCAAGTGTCTGGAGGACAGTATCGGCAAAATCAAGAACCATCGTCAACTTTACAGTTATCGCACCGACAAAAGATGTCACTGATTACAGAATGAATACAAGAGAAACTCCCAAATAAAGAAAGGATAAAAAAATGAAAAAACTGGCTATATTATTTGTTATGATATTGTTCGCGGCCGGTTGTGAACAAGTTCAGAAAATCGATACAACCAACGACACAGGCAAACAGGTTATGGCTCTCGATTACAGGGATTTTGACCAGGCCGCAAGTGAAATGATTCAGTCACTGCTCAAGTCCGGCACTCTGGCCAAAAAAGATGGCGGCAAATACGTTCTGACCACAGGCGTCATTACTAACGACACTATGCAGAGAATCGACACCGATTTGCTCTCCGCTAAAATCGAACAAGACCTTACGAAAAGCGGTCAGGTCGTTATGACTTCCGCAGTAGGCGGCAAGGACAGCAACCGCGATTCCATGGTCAACGATATTAGAGATGTCCGCGATTCACCAAAAGGCGATGAATTCAAACAGGACACCATGCCCGGCAAAGGCCAACTCATTTCTCCTGATTTAAGCCTGTCAGGAAAAATATATCAGAGAGACCTTCGCTACGACAAAAAAAAACAGCAGGTCGAATATTATTTCCAACTGAAATTAACCGACCTAAAGAGCGGCCTGCGGTTCTGGCAGGAGGAAGTCCTTATCGGAAAACGCGGCAGCAACAAAACAGTTTCCTGGTAATTCGCGCGGCGTGAATAAAAAAACAGACTTCAGTTCTTATTCTGCAACTGAAGTCTGTTTTCATATGGTTAACTTAATTTATTTACTTGCCGTAGATTAGCTTCAACTGTTCTACGGTGGGCATACTTGGATAGTGTTCGCCTTTTGGGCCGACAAATTCAGTTCCATCTTTTTTAATGGTAACGGTAACTTTTGTGCCGTCAGCTTTTGTAATCTCAAAATTAAACTCGGTTTGGCTCGCACTTGAGCCTGAGCCGTACAAAGCCTTTAGCTGATCCCCTGTCGGCAGACTGGTATATTTTTCGCCGGCAGGCCCGATATAATTTGAGCCTTCCTTTTGCAGAGTAATCGGAGTCTTTGAGCCGTCGCCATTGTCAATCCAGACGGTAGTATTCGTATCCGCCGGCGGTACATTGGATTTCAATCCATACAAAGGCTTTAACTGATCTTGCGTCGGCATTGTTGAATAATACTCATTCGATGGCCCGACAAATCCCGTCCCCTGTGGCCGAAGAGTTACTGGTGTCCGCGAACCATTATCGTTAGTGACCCAGACTGTAAATATTGGATTGCTTACGGTTTCAGTTGTTTTCAACCGGCCATCCACCAACCTTTCCGGCGGAGGACTGTAAGTTTGAACTGGCGCTGCCGGCTGGATTACAACAGACGGTCTTTGCACAATGACCGGCCTTTCGACTACATCATAATAATTATAGGGATAATAAGGGTAACCATAGAAGCCCCAATTATAGTAACCATGATGAGGCCCATACCAATAAGGGTCCGGATAAGGATAACCGAAACCTAAACCCACACCGATTCGAAAAGATGTATGACCATGACCGCGAGCTATGGCATCTGGGGTTGTTAATGAGATTACAGCAATTAAAACTATTATCACTAATATGTATTTTATCGTTTTCACTTTATTACACCTTCCCCACTATCTAATACGTTATTGTAAGTCAAATTGTTCGTGATAAATAAATCGGCCGGCAGCAATTAATGCTCTACTGGCTGGCCTAAAATACCTTCAATTTCCTTAAGCTGTTTTTCCAGCAGTTCTTTTGTTTTTGCTTCGAGGTTTAATCGCAGCAGCGGCTCAGTATTGCTGCCTCTGCAGTTGAACCACCAGTCCTTGAACTGTACCGTTATCCCGTCAAGGTCGTCAATCTCGCCCTGGCTGAACCTGCGTCTCAGTTCCTTGGTCACTTCTTCCTTATCGTCAACTACGAAATTTATCTCTCCGCTGGCGTGATATCTTCGCAGCGGCTTAATAAGTTCGCTTACTGGTTTATCGGTTGAACTTATGATATTTATCATATGTACCAGCGTAATCATACCTGAATCGGCAAAGAAGTTGTCGCGGTAATAGAAATGTCCGCTGAGTTCTCCGCCGAAAATTGCCCTCGCTATCCGCAGCGTTTTCTTCATAAACGCATGCCCTACTCTTTCGCGTCTCGCTATGCCGCCGGCCTTTAAAATTTCCTCACGCACAACCCAGCTGCTCCGCAGGTCGTACACAACCGCTGAACCGGGCGCCTTTTTCAAAAAGTAAGGAACCATAAGAGCCGTCAGCAAATCGCAGCTGATAGTGTCTCCATTTTCATCGACCATTATCAGTCTGTCGGCATCGCCGTCAAAACATATTCCCACATCCGCTTTACGTTTTTTGACAGTACTTTTAAGCTGAGATAAATTGCTTTCAACCAGCGGATTGGGGTCGTGTTTGAAAACTCCTTTATGCTCGAAATTCAGTTTTGTTATCTCAACGCCTATATCATCGAAAATCAGCGGCACAACTTTGCCCGCCATACCGTTGGAAGCGTCAATAACTATTTTCAGAGGTTTTACCTTCGGGTCGAGAAATTTCAATACGTGTTCTTTATACGCCTTTGTCAGGTCGCATTTCTCAACCGTGCCGTCCGTAGCGCCGCGAGTATGGAGCAGTGCCGTCGCGATATGTTTTATTTCCTTCAGGCCGGTATCGGCCCCGACCGGCTTTGCCTCGAGTCCGGAAATCTTAAAGCCGTTATACTGCGCCGGATTGTGAGAAGCCGTTACCTGTACGCCGCCGCAGGTGCCGAGATGATTTATCGCGAAATACATCTGAGGCGTATCAATCATTCCGACATCGATAACACTTGCGCCGGCAGCATTCATCCCGCGGATAAGTGCTTCAACCAGGCTCTTGCTGTGCAGCCTCATATCATGGCCGACGCAGAGACTTTGGCGATTGGAAAGCCCGCGGTCATAGCCGCGAAGCATAGACCTCAAAAAAGTCGCCGTCGCATTGCCTATCTTCCATGCCGCATCTTCATTTAACTGGTCGGGGTAAACGCCTCGAATGTCATAAGCCTTGAAAATCGTCGGGTCCATCTGAAATTAACTCCATAAAAAATCATAATATTATGCGAGAATTGTACTTACAGACTATCTGAAGGTCAAATCTATTTTGCTTGTGCAAAAGCGGTTATCTTTCTACAATCTCACAAAAATAAAACTTACGAAAGATTATGGATAAAGACCTGAAAAACAAAACACTTGCGGAAATGAAGACTATCGTTGCCGGATATGGCGGCAAAGAATATCTTGCCAAGTACATATTCACTTTTCTTCATCAGCACAACGTAAACGACATTGACCTTATGACTACCCTGTCCAAGGACTTGCGTCAAAAGCTTACCGATGGCGGTTTTTTCATATCGCAGCTTAAAATCGCAGAAAAGCTCGAAGACCCTGACGGCACGGCAAAATATCTTTTTGAAACCGCTGACGGACAGACCATCGAATCTGTCCTGCTCGACGAGTCCGGCAGAAAGACAATCTGCGTCTCAACGCAAATCGGCTGCCGGTTAGGCTGTAAATTCTGCGCGACAGGCTATCTTAAATTCGCCAGAAACCTTACCGCAGGCGAAATCGTTGACCAGGTTATCGTCATTTCCGCAAACAGCGGCTGCAAAATAAACAACATCGTCTATATGGGTATGGGCGAACCGCTGGACAACTATGACAACACTATAAAGGCCGTGCGAATCCTGGCCGACCCCGCAGGTAAAAATATCGGCATCCGCAGACAGACAATCTCAACAGTCGGCCTGCCTGACGGAATCAGGAAACTTGCCGATGAAGAAATTTACCCCCGCCTTGCGGTTTCTCTGCATACTCCCATCGATGAATTAAGGCAGGAGATTGTGCCGGCGGCGAAAAAATATCCGCTGCCTGTGCTCCTGGCCGCGATGAAACATTATAATCAAAAAACCGACCGCAGAATTACCATCGAATATTGTATGATAGACGGCGTTAATGACAGTCCCGATTTGGCCCGTAAACTTATACAGCTTTTGAGGGGTCTGCACGCAAGCGTCAATCTTATTGAATATAATCCTCATCCCGGCTGTGATTTCAAACCAAGTCCGCAGGACAGGATAAGGGCATTCAAGGACATTTTTATGCAGGCCGGCATTGAGACGATAATAAGATTTCGCCGCGGCAGAGGCATAAAAGCCGCCTGCGGCCAATTAGGAGCAGATAGAATCTCGCAAAAACCTGACCATTGAAAAACAGACAGATTGCGGTTATATTAAGGCTATGCCAAAAAAAAGAAAAAAACAGCCGGATGAAATACAAAGAGCTATTGACTTCGGTATCGATATAGAAATGCTGAAAGATAATCTGAAACGTTCTGTCACGGAAAGATTGGAACGCCATCAGGCCGCTCTTAATCTTGTACGTCTATTTCAAAAAGCCAAAAAATTATGAAAGATTTTTTCTCCTTACTAAAAAAATTGTCCCGAAATAAAGTTGACTATGTTGTCATCGGCGGTTTCGCCTGTGTTGCGCATGGCTGCACGTATGTTACTCAGGATATTGATATATGTCTCGATTTTAATACTGATAATCTCCTGCGTCTTCAAAAGACTCTTGCAGATTTACATCCTGTTCACCGAATGACCCCGAAAAAACTTAAACTGCATTTGACAAAGGAAAATTGTAAACAATTTAAAAATCTTTATCTTGATACTGATATGGGACAGCTCGATTGTATCAGTTTTGTCGAAGGAGCAGGCGATTTCCCGCAGGTTAAAAGTAAAAGCGTAACTATAGAAATTAACAAAATTCTGGTTTTAGTTTTAAACATCGACGCGCTTATTGAATCAAAAAAAACTCTAAACCGTGAAAAAGACATTCCAGCATTACTGCAGCTCAACGCTTTAAAGAAATTAAAAAAACAATGAACAACCTCCCCAAAGGCATAATCTTCGATATGGACGGCGTTCTGGTCGATTCAGAACCTTTCATAATTAAGGCGTCGATGCAGATGTTCGCCGAGCTTGGCTTGGAAATCAGCCGCGACGATTTTTACCCTTTTACCGGAATGGGTGAAAACCGCTTTATCGGCGGCGTCGCTGAAAAATATAACTTTCCGGTCGATATTCAGCAGGCCAAAAAACGCACTTATGATATTTACCTTAAAATAATAAAGGGTGAATTAAAACCTCTGGCCGGGGCGAAGGAATTTGTCAATCACTGCCGCAGACTCGGCAAAAAAATCGCCATCGCCTCAAGTGCGGATTTGCGAAAGGTCGAAGGGAATCTGGTTGAGCTCGACCTGCCCGCCAAACTCTTTGATGCCGTTGTCGCAGGCGAGGATGTCAAAAACAAAAAACCTGCGCCGGATATATTTCTGCTTGCCGCGGAAAGAATCGGCCTTAACCCAAAGGATTGTCTGGTAATTGAAGACGCTCCCAGCGGAATAAAAGCCGGCAAAGCCGCCGGCTGCAAATGTCTTGCGATTATGTCAAGTTTCACGCCCGCCCAGCTTGATGGCGCCGACTTTTTCGCACCGGATTTGGCCCACGTGCCAGAAAAAGCCATCAACTGGAAATTTAAAAAAACGGATAGACCAGAAATCGCTTGAACTTTCCTATCAGCGAACTACCAAAAAAATAGCAATGTGCAAAAAATGCACATTGCCGGTTTTGATAAATCGGTCCGACTGGCAGTAAAGAGTTAGATAAAGATTCAGTTAGTTCCATTTTGGAACATACTATTGTGATTTCTTAAATTTTAAATCTTCAATTTTAAATCTTCAATTGGCTTTGTGTCTTTGCGGCAAAGAAAAAAAAGCTCCCCTGTCCCCCAACAGAGGAGCTTAAACTGAAATCTTCTCGGCATGCCATAGAGGCATTACACGATAATCATCACCCTCCTGCAAGCCGAGTTTCTTCGTTTACGTACAACAGGGCTGAGCGTCAAATCCGCAATAGCCCATTTCTTCACCGAGCTGTTTTATACGCCACCAGATTCTTTCGTCTTTAATAACATCCAGCGCGACTGGATAGAGAATATTGTCCTCCTGGAAAATATGTTCGCGCAGGATGGGAACAATAGCCGAAGAAAGTGCATTGACCTGAATCTTAAACTGTATCGGCTCAAAATGCTTGAAGTTATTCATCGCCATTGTCAGATTGCCGACCATATTTTTTATTCGCCAATGCGATTTGGACAGAACAGCACAGATAGTCTTGCAGGGATAGTTTTCCAGCACCGGAAAAATCAAGTCGTCTTCCCGCTGATTATGAATATCAATCGCCTGCAGATGGCCGGTGATGTGTTCAAGCCTGCGGAACTCACTTGACAGTTCTGTCAGGTTTTCCGTTTCCTGAAGCATAAGATTGGCCTCTTCAAGGTCGGCGAGAAAACATTCAAACATTTCATGTTCTGCCAGGATTCTTCTGACCGGATGGTCAGGACTGAGGTTTGCCCGCAACAGTGCGAACTGGTCGCCCAGAATCGATGCAAAGGCATAAACAAGCGTGCGAAGCTGGTCGAGCGATATGCCCGCACCTACAAGATACTTATGAGCCCTGCTTATGTCGGTTAATCTCAAAGTGGAAAGTAATTGGCGGGCTTCCTGTCTTATTTTTGTCGGGTCCTCCCCGCTTCGTACACGCTCAAGAATATCGGCGAGTTTTCGTGCCTTTTCCATTGCCGTGCCTCCTTTCAACAATGCCTTGCGATTATCGTCAAGCCTTGTTCCAGTAAACACGCGTCTGAAACACTTGCTACTGCCTATACGTATTAGTTCGTCAAATGATTGTAAAAAAATTAGCGAAAGCGCATAAAATTTTTTAAATCGTGCTAATATATATCAAGCCCTGTTAAGACAGGCAAGACAGGCGAAATAGACCTATCACTAAAACGTTTACTGAAAGTTGAATCCAGTTAGAGATGATAATTGAATCCCGTTAGAGACAAGGCATCTCTGATGTCTGACGGCTGCCAAAGGCAGCCTGTCTCTAACGGGATGAATGTTTAAATAAGTCTCTTTTACTCGCCCCGCCAGAGCCAATTACAGCTAAGCCATTTGATGTCCAAAGCGTCAATTTTTGCGTTCTGGTCAAAATCGCCAATCGTCAAATCAGGCTCAGGTAAAACAGTCAGCCAGTAATCTGCAAGAATCGCAAAGTCCCTGAAATTGACTATTTTATCATTATTCAAATCAGCGATATTGAAACCTTCAAGGCCTATACCTGCCAGTTTTATCACAGGCTTATCAACACAAGAATCGTAATTGGTGTAAACAATCAAAGGCTTATCATTATGGTCAAAAATCAATTCGGGATATTTGCATACTTCATTAATCTGTGTTGTCGTCCATCCGCCCGAGACATTTGTTGCATACATAAGTTTGCTGTCATCGTTATCAATATAGGCAATACCGGGCACTCCGGTTAGACTATGTGCAAGGGAAACAGGTATAGTTATAGGTAAACTGGCTGGGCCGACCACATTTTCCACCCAGCCGATAATATCGTTTATATACACCGCATAGATAAGCTGATCTGACCTTTCAAATGCAACAGCAGATAGATTGTCAGCGGTAAATGAGCCATCCGCTCCATAGCCTTGCAACAATGGCAGGTAGTTCCAGAAACCATCCAAATAAATAGCCGTTCGTACATTGCCCTCCTCTGAACACGAAATCATAATCCTGCCTTCTGAGTCAATATCTATAGCTGCAGTTCTAAATGTATGATTACCGAAACCGCTGAGCTGCTCCTTTACCCACTGCTGAGAGTGAACATCGTAAAAAGAGTGGTATATCCACTTTTGATAATCATAAACAATATGCGGAATATCATTATCCGTTAAAACCATATCAGCAACCATAACAGATGAATCTTCAACCTGTGAAAATACCCAGTCGAACCAGTCTGATTTACTGCCATACCATACCCCGCCGTCTTTCAGAAATGAAAGGGCCAGTTCATTGTTGGAAGTAACCTTCAATCTTGGATAACGGCTGTTGGAAGTCTGAGGAATTGAATTTGTCTCATAGCCATTTGGTGTCTGTGTTATGAACACAAGATCTTGAAGATAATTCCGAGAAACTACAACCGGCGTATTATTTATATCAACTGCAACCGATGCAGCCCCCTCAATACCATAAGCTATTGTATTGATGGTGAGGTTATCGTCCGCCAGACAATCGCAGCAAAAAACTGCAAAAAACAAAAAGACGCAGAAAACGCGTTTCATCATTTCGCTTCCTTCCTCTTTTATTTGCGTCTGATAAGAGCAAAACCTAAAGCGAATATTGCCATTGTCGCAGGTTCAGGAATTACAACAGGGTCATAAGCTATTTTCATTTTGCCGGTATTATCAACAAAGCTGATAACAGGATTGTTTTCATAATCGAAGGCAAGCCCGACCATTTTATTCATATCAGCCAGGGTAAGTCTTTCCGGCAGCATCCAGCCGCTGCCATTATTGTAAGCGAAGCCAAGCATATTCAGGCCGGCGAACTCTGTCACATAAGCGACACCGATTCCGCCGTTATCATCAGCCGCGACGCAGAAATTCCCGCCCGATAATGCACCCAGATCTCCTGTCATCCACGAATCAGTTTGACGGTCATACGTGGCGTACTTGAGCGTACTGCTGTCATCGTATAAAACATAAGGCACGTCATTGTTTGTAAGAGCCATATCTATCTGACCGCTGCCGATTTCAGGACCATCTCCAGAAGCATTCATAACCCATTGATTGCCGGTAAGAACTCCTTTTGTTGCATAACTAAGCCGGTTGTTTTCTCTAAATGCCACGTTTGCCTGGTTGTAAGAATCAAAATCCAGTGCAAATGCATCGGTCGTAATAGACGAACCGCCAGCTTCCTGAACAGTACTGCCGTACCATACCGAGCCGGATTTCATTGACAATGTAAGAGGACCGTTCCCCGAAGCTCTGTGTAAAACCGCAGGCACAGAATTGTTATTAAAAGCAAGCGAGCTTTTATACAAAGCCGAGCCATTATAGGAACCGTTGCTCCAGCCGGTTTTGCCGAGCATTACAACCTGTCCGGCATTATCGGCAAAAGCGACAGTGCCGTCCGGTGCCGTTGCGCCGTCAAGGTATTTACCTGTAAAATTAAATGCCGTCGGCATCCAGACTCCCGGCAGCATAGCGGCTGCGCCGTCCATTGAACCGGCATAACCGACTACCGGCCAGGTGTTGTCGCTGCGCATTCCAATTGCCGTATTGCCAGAACTTATTTCCGGATAACTCGGCGGAGGTGTGATTTCATTATAAAACCACATTCTGCCCGCAAAAGAACTGCTGCAACTTAAGAGTAAACAAAGGGTTGCGAAAAGAATTGCCTTCTTCATAACTTTCTCCTATTAATAAAAAATTCCCATCTGATTAATACAGTTTAAGTCCTATAATAGTAAGATAGGTAAGTTAAAAGTCAAGAAAAAAAAGCCCTGCTGAAAAACAGGGCTTTTTAATGCGCGGTAGTAAATAAATTATTTTTTCCGCAGAGCGAGCAGGCCCAGAGACAATAGAGCCATCGTGGCTGGCTCAGGAATTTCAACAATAACATCCTGCAGCGAATTATTGCTTAATGAAACAAGCTGTGCCATCGGGCCGGTATAATTGCCCGGTAAAATCAGACTATTCAGCCAGCCTTGTGAGATGGAAACCGCTGAAGATGGATTTGTTCCCGATGCGTTTGCCATAAGAGAGCCGTTCGACAAATTCAGCGAACTGATACTGCCGTTAAAATCATAAGCAATTTCATACACGGCGAAACTGAACGCAAGAGCCTGCTGGTTCTCAACTGTATTTTCGGGCTGACCGTTGACAAAACCGCCATAACCGCCGCCGTAGTAGATGTAGGTATCGCCCTGCCAGGAGTTGTCATAATGCAGCGCCCATAGCTGACTAATCAATTTAGCTTTATCGCTGTTCATAGCGTCCTGCAGCATAGCGACATTAAACGTCGCATAAGAAAAGCTGCTGTAAGAGCCGTGGTCAAAGCAATACGTCCAGATATGGTCGCCGACAAGACTGGCAAGCTGGCCGATTGGATTGCGCGTGTTCATAGCCATTACGCCATTGGCGCCATTGTAAGCATTGCCGTTGAAATTTACGCTTTGCTGACCGCCGGCATCAACCGCGAAGTAAGCCATCTCAATTGTGTTAATGGTGGCAAACGTCGATACGCATACTGCCGCCAAAAAACAACAGACAAAAATACATACTTTCATCTTCTTCTCTCCAAATATCTCTTTCTACTTTCTTCTTTCCTGAAACCTGTACCATCCGCCCCAAAGCAGGTGGTATATACATATGATTATACTTTTAAGATTTGGAAATTTTCGCTTTAACAGCTATGAATGGATTGTTTTTTCGAGAAAATCGCAGTGCCGTATTTAAGGATTTGTTTTACCGGACTGAGTGGAAAAAATGCTTATCTTTTTTAGAAATTTATGCGGACGTTATCTGCCGGAAGAACTGAAATTTAATTACAGATGGGTTTTGAGAACTGCCGCTGTGTGCATCGCCAGAATCATCAGATAGTCCAAATCGCTTAGACTGTAATGTTCGTGCACCATAGCGTTGTCAATATATATTACGCCGAAACAGCCGCTCGGACGCTTAATACTTGATATCATCGCTGAGCGTATTCTATCTGATGTTTCAAGTTTTGCCGCAACCTGGGGGAAAACCAGTGATTGACCCTTTTCAAATGACTCAGTAATTTTAGGAGCCAATCTTAGCTCGCTCAGTTCCACCGGTTTGCCGTCTCTTCTTTTACCCGCCTGATAAGTTATTGGGCCGCTATTGGAACTTCTTACGCCGCACCAAACATGAAAGGCGGTAAACTGCTGCAATGAAAGTTTCAGCAAAGCAATTACCATATCATCAAGATTTTTGGCTTCGCCGAGCGCCTCGATAGCCTGAGCGAAATCAGTCAATCTCCTCGCCGCCAGCCTCATTGCCGGTGCGTGCGCCGCATCGGGCTTTCTTACAATTACCTCATCGCGAGGCGTCGATAGTGATGCCGACTCCAAAGAAACCGTGTCATCGCTGGCGGAGCCGCGATCAGCTTCTTTTTTAACATCGCCTCTAAGGTCAATCTCTATGGTAAAATCCGATATTTTCACAACGTCGCCGGTTTTGATTTCAGCCTTGTGGATTGCCTCCCCATTCAGGTATGTTTTGTTGGCCGAATCCAAATCTTCGACCTGCCATTTGTCCTCTTTAACATAAATCACCGCGTGTTCACGCGATACCGCCGCATCGGGCAGAAAGACCTGGATACCGGTTTTGCGGCCAAGATAGACAGGAGCTTTGTCAAACTTAAGATCGTTTACAATCTGGTCATTTCGTTTTACAATCAGGTGCATCGATTTAGCCCATCCAGATAATTGGTTAGCTGCGGGTTTGGCTGTTTTTATTTATCATCTATAAAGATACCAAAATCCCCACCGAAATGCAATAGTTAATCCATGAACATCTGTACATAATCCCTATATATATAGATACGGTTGCGTTTTTTGCCGGTTTGTTCGGTCAGAATGCCCAATTCAACAAAATCATTCAGCAAAGCGTTAGTAGTGGCCTGCGCCGCTCCTAAAAGAGCTGCCGCTGTTTTTGGCGAAACTACAGGGTTGCGATATAATTTCTCCAGAAGCTGTAATCCAAGATTGGATTTTGTTTTTAAGTTTTTTGATACAATTTGTCTGTGTCTTTCCCTGAGAGAAATTATACCGGCTCCGGTCTTTGCAGATTCCTGAGCGACTATATACACACCGCGAAGAAAATATTTGAGCCATTTTTCCCAACCATCCTGCTGCTTCCTGACAGCCTGCAGCATATCATAATACTGACTTTGATTCTGCTTGAAATAGTGTGATATATAGAGCAGCGGTCTTTTAAGAACTTTCTGCTGGCATAGAAAAAGTGTTATCAGCAATCTACCCACCCTGCCATTGCCGTCAAGGAACGGATGAATTGTCTCAAACTGTGCATGAATAAGACCTGTTCGAATCAATATAGGCATAAATTCAACACTATGCAGAAACTTCTCCAGGTTGCCGAGAGATTCATTCATATACTCAACACAAGGCGGTATATATGCAGCCGTCTCTATCGTAGAACCTTCAGGACCTATCCAGTTCTGAGATTTTCTGAATTGTCCCGGCGACCTGTTATGACCGCGAACTCCGGCCAATAACTTCTCATGAATTTCCCGTAGTAATCGCAGACACAACGGCAATTCTTCCAATCGTTTCAAACCGTAATTCATTGCTTCAATATAGTTTCTTATTTCATCTGCATCAGTAGAGCCGCTGCTGACAGGCAAACCTGCTTCAAGCTCAAGTTCATCTATCAATGAAGCCCGCGTGCCTTCAATCTGACTTGAGAGAACAGATTCGCGGCTTACATACATATAAACAAAAAAATCAATATCAGGCACTAAATCCATAGAACCGTCCAGCCTGCCAAGTGCGGTGTCAGCTAAAGAAAGCAAATATTGCATTTCATCATCGTACTTTATTGGCGGATTAGGCGGTAACGGCTGAGGCATGAACGCGCTATAGCCGCTGGATTGACCTACATACCTGCCGGCTCGGCTGCTTTTTACCTGTTTGTCTTTTTCCATAAAAACTCCCGGTTTATATAGCAACATTATATTATTTTAATTTTTGTTGTTTTTCTAAAATAACACTCTTTGTTATTTTAGATATCGACATTTTATTAAAATATCAAGAGATTTAATTTTAATTTTTGATGATTTTTTAAAATAACACACTTTGTTATTTCAATTTCTTAGAATAAGGAACCGTCTCATTCTAATTTTTGGTTTAAAATTGGAATAATAATTCAAAATAAGCCGCTTTACAAGCCCATTCTTATTAAGTGTTTATGCAACTTTGTAAAAAATTAATAAAAATTGCTAAATTGCCCTTGCTTTTTTCGTATTTTTTGTTAAAATACATACATATTTGATAATCATTTAACTTAAAAAATAGTCTTTTTCGCAGGTTTTCTTATGGCAGTACATACGGCAATACAAAGGATGAACAAAAAAAAGCTTCTGAGCCTCTTTGAAAAACTATCGTCAAGAATAGATATGCTGCCTGCCGGGCAAAAGGCGTTCGTAATGCTCTTTCTTAACGGACAAAAATATATAACGCTCGCCAAGGCCGCAGGCGTCAATGAAGCAACCGTCGCAAGAAGACTGAGAAAAATAGCTGCCAGAATCAGCAGTGATAATTTCCTGGCTGCCCTTGTACAGGATGGCGGCGTCCTTAAAGAAAAATTCATCAGCGGAAAAACCTCAAAGCAAATCTCACGCGAAACAGGATTAAGCTATTACAAAGTGAGGAAAATAATAAAAACAAATTCGGAGCTTTCATTATGATTACATTATCAGCTAATAAAAAATTCGACTGGAACCTGCCCCTGACAGACAAAGCCGCAGATGTAATGCGAGCCTTCGGCATAACAGTACAAAGACTGAAAAGCAATGCTGTCACTCATCAATGCGAAATTAAACTATCGCCTGGCCAAATTGCCTACATCACCGGCCCGTCAGGCAGCGGAAAAAGCGTCCTGCTTAGAGAATTTTATAATGCATTCAGCAGCGACGACAAAATCAACATCGACGATATCCCCCTGCCGAATGACAAAACCTGTGTCGATTGTATAGAACCCACACACAATGGCGGCTTCCTCGAAACACTAAGAACTTTAAGCAGCGCAGGACTCACAGATGTATTCTGCGTTCTCAATTCTCCCGCGACACTGAGCGAAGGCCAGAAGTACCGTTACCGCATTGCAAAGGCACTGGCAGGCGATAAACAATATATCTTTGCCGATGAGTTCTGTTCAAACCTCGATAGGGTAACGGCAGCAGTTATCTCTTATAACCTGCGTAAATTTGCTACAAAGACCGACAAAACATTTATCCTCGCAAGCTCACACGACGATTTACTCAGTGATTTACTGCCGGAAGTGATTGTTATTAAGCATTTAGCGGGTGAAGCGGAAGTAATTTATAAAGATTTAAGATTGAAAATTTAAAATTTAAAATTTTTAAAATGACTCCGCCGCAGGCGATTCCGCAAATCTTAAATCTTAAATTTTAAATGTTAAATAATGGGTGTTTTATGGACTGCACAATTAAAAGATATCTGAAGATTGTTCCGGGCTCAATCGCTGACTACAAAGGTCTTAGCCGATTTCACTATCGAGACAGCAGGACAGGGCCGGTATCGGCGGTTTATAAAATCATCGATACTCATCCGATGCGAGAGCAGATAGAACCGATTGTCGGCATTATCATTTATTCAATGCCTGCCTGTTCTGTTCAGCTCCGCAACATAGCGACAAAGGGACTGTTTACAAAATTGGGTTCGGCAAACGCTAATATGCAGATTGTAAACAACAATATCCGCACAATAGCGAGAGTTGTAATTGAGCCGCGATACAGGGCTTTGGGCCTTGCTTATGAGCTTGTGCAAAAGACGATGCCGCTTTTAGAAATGCCTTACATCGAGTCTCTTGCCGTGATGGGAAAGGTCAACCCGTTCTTTGAAAAAGCGGGAATGATGAAATTTCAGGGCACAGAACCGTCACGATGCGTAAAACTGCGACAGGCTCTAAGTGCCATAGGTATTGAGGAATCCGACCTTGTCGATATCGAAAGAACACACAGCATATTGCAAAGTCTTAATGCGAAGGCAAAGGGCTTTATTGAAAAACAGATACAGGATTTTCTTGCCGCTTACGGCAGAAGGGCAAAACTTATGCCCGACTGTCTCAAGAGAACAGAATTCTTCATCAGCAGACTAAGCGACAGACCCGTTTATTATCTTTGGCGAAATGCTGATGTAAAATTGAAGATTTAGGAAATAAAAAAAATGGTGTCAGGAACCATTTTTTTAGATGTTTAAAAAGTTAATAGAGTTTTAACTTTTTTTTGTGAGAAAAAGTCCGCCAAGACAAAGCAGTGCTATTGTCGCAGGCTCAGGTATATTCGGCGGCATTGACACAATCAGCATACTCTCAGGAGCAGTGCCTAATCCGAACGCAAACGAATTTGCAATATTCGCTTCGGCAAATCCCATTAAACCGGAAAATGTGAATGTCGCCGAGTTCTTTACGAACATCCTGTTATGCAAACTTTGAGTTGTAACGTCGCCGGTATATATGGAATAATCCATATTGCCGACGATATTGCCGGGAAAATTATTCGGACTCATACTCGAATTGCCGACTGTGCCGATGCCGAAACCGAGAAACGGATTATATTCCGAATTCAAACTCAGAAATTTCCAGGTATTGTCACCGGAATTTACAGCCTTTAGATTTGCTCCAATAATTTTTAATGTATCGGCAGAATTTTTGCTGGTCTTGTAAACATCTCCGGTTGCGCTAAGATAATTCAGCATGGCTCTTTGACCATCGCTTTTTCGTATGTCAAAAAAATAGCTGCTCAAAAGATCGTCAGGACTGTTTGTAGAGAGCGGCGAAATATTAAAAAGCTGAACGGTGAGAATATTATCAGAGATTGTCAGCAGCGATTTGAAACTTACAGCATCGCCGGTAGCTGAAAAGCCTGATGCAGTTTGAATAATAGTAGCCTCTGTCACAGAAATAAATCCGAGCAGACAAAGGCAAACTGCGGACATATATACTAAATTAAATTTATTCATTTTTCCACTTCCCAAAGATATAGATACTAACCGTATGTGTTAAACCGCCCCATTCCTTTGCAGCGAAACATTCTAAAGCCATTAAAATATACGAAATTAAACCATAAATAACAAGATAAACGATTTTATTTTTTATAACATCCTATAAACAAAAGACTTGTAATTTGTTAATTTAGGTAAACTTTTTAAACAGGAGTATAAAAGATGCATAATGAAACCGCAATTATCAGAATCTCATTGGATAAGCTTTTGCCGCATCCTGAAAACCCAAACAGGATGAGCAAACAAAATTTTGAAAAACTCAAACGGCACATCAAACAAACCGGCAACTACGAGCCTTTGATAGTGCGCCAACATCCGGAAATAGAAAATGCTTTTCAAATCATCAACGGCCATCATCGCGCAGACGCTTTGAAACAAATTGGCGAGACTTTTGCCGACTGCGTCGAGTGGGATGTTGACGATGACCAGGCAAGAATCCTGCTTGCGACATTAAACCGCCTTGGCGGAAAAGATGAACTGAGCATCAAAGCAGAGCTGATAAAAAGTCTTTCTGAAAAGTTCAGCACCAAAGAGCTTGGCAAACTGCTGCCTGATGCAAAGCAGGCGATAGAGAGATTAAAGGACATTACAAAACCGCCGGCACAGTTCGCCGAAGATTCAAAGGCATTTTTGAATACTCTGATTTTCTTCCTCAATGATGAGCAAATAAAAATTGTCGATGATGCATTAGAAAAAGCAACTCAACAGAGCCTGGAGCGAAAGCGACAGGAGACTAAATCGGAAAAAATGGCGGACGCGATAACAAGGATTGCACAGCAATATTTAACTGAAAACTTGCCTATTTTGTAAGCAGGTTTAAGGCTGATTTAGGCGATTTTGCCAGGGGAAAATATTTGTAATAAATCTGCTGTATTGGTATATAAAGTACTCTTATGAAAAATACAGACCTTAAATTAGAACGTGCCGGTATTGACGACAAGGATTTTATAAAAAATCTCTACCAACATTACATGCACGATTTATCTGAATTTAATGATTCCCTCCAACCTGACGCTATGGGGTTATTCGATAATTCGTTCGTTGATTCTTACTATTGCAAAGATAATCTGATACCCA
>Ga0315278_10000009_pt1 | contig 252601 bp, 204 predicted proteins | sample YL17G06_0_MG_FD_203880 | JGI IMG/M metagenome (GOLD analysis project Ga0315278, IMG submission 203880) | Sediment microbial communities from Yellowstone Lake, YNP, Wyoming, USA - YL17G06_0 | ecosystem: Environmental > Aquatic > Freshwater > Lake > Sediment | place: USA: Wyoming | collected... | reverse complement strand
TCCGAAAAGCGATATCTCCTTATCCCCCCATGCACTTACGCTCCCTCCCCCCTCTATTTCAGCCTATCCCCCCAACGCCATTTATTCTGATAACCCACATAGCTATAATGAAGATTACAGAATCCTTCGGATTTTACAGAAGTGCTTTGCACTTTCCTGTCGTCTCCCCTTCGAAGAATTCCAGGGAATGACAATCTTATATTGTGACACTTCCTATGCTTTGAAAATGCCGGGGCGCTTATCAATAGACCCCGGTAAGTCTATGTATCTTAAAATTAAATTAGATTTTTATTAAAATACTAAATACGCACCACTTGAATTGTTATTTTCAGCTAGCTCTCTTATTACATCATATCTATCAGCCCAAGCAGAGAAATAGCAATTTCTCGGGACAGTAAGCCATTCAGGAGACTGGGCAGTGAATCGATATTTCACAAATACATTTTGAGATTGACCCGGGCCAAGCGGCGCTACAGATCCTTCACCCAGGTCTAATAAACTAGCTGGATTTGTACAACTAATCTGGAACATCACCTTAAAATCACGTAAAGTCCCTCTGTTTCCCCGGTTAAACACATGAACCCGAAATTCAACCATTTCGCCATTACGAATCGGAGATGGAGTAAAAGCTACATCATCGATATCAATATCCGGCCCGGGGATGTTGGGATTATACATTTCTACCGGAGCAATATTGTTAGCATAATAAGCTTCTGTAGTGCCTGTTGCCGTGACAGTGAAATTTATCTGGGTCGTATTATCGGTTTCATTGGTTTCGCCAACAACATTGTCAGGATCGACAGTGAAGAATGCCCTGTGGCTGCCCGCTGTGGCGGTCCAAGTGAAGTTTATCCTTTGAGATGTGTTCGTGGCAAATGAGCGGGCCCATCTCCTGTCGTAGATATTAGTACTGTCAACGCCGCCTATTGCCCGGATGTTCGTAGCTGGCCCAGGGTTCACTGTAAAAGTGGCAGTGAAAGTTACAACTTGCCCGACCACGGGCGTGGGTGGATTCATGGAAATCCCCCCGCTCCACATAATATTGGCCGCGGACAAGAATGATGCGATAGAAACTATCGCTAAAAAAATTGTGATTTTAACCAGTTTACACATTTTAAGATTCTCCTTTCGATAATGGATAAATTATATGTTGCTTGGCAATCAAAATATGTAATCTGGATTACATATCATGAGAAAAATGATGCAAAAACAATAAACGAAAGCAATCATTGAAAAACCTTCTGATCTGTTGTCCTGAGTATTGCTTCGAAAGAATTCATCGGAAGAATCTTAATGATTGTATTAGAATGAATACAGAATTCTAACCTTCTTAAATAATCCTTCGGATTTATAGAATCCTTCGGATTAAGGTCGCCACTCCTTTGAGTATCCTCTGGCATGATTCGTTTTCTTAGGAGCAGGTGCCCTACCGCTGGCGGTGTCGCAATTCAAATGAACTCATGTTTGATGTTCTCAGGTATTCTTAAGTTATTGATACTAAAAGGAAGATTCCCCGTCACAGCCCTCCGAAGTATCCCGGAGAATGACTTTTTTATAATTGCAACACAGCCTGTACCGGGACATCTGCTCCCGCCAGAAGGAATGACTTATTTATAATTGCGACACAGCCTGCCATAAAGGGCACCCGCTCTCGCATCAACAACTCCCCCCTTCGCCCCCCTCTTTGAGGGGGGTAGGGGGGAGAAGCGGTATTTGCCCAGCAGCAGGTGTCTCTTCAGGGCGCCTGCTCCGTCCCATCCTTTTTGTGGAATAATACACTATAACGAAGATGCCCGGCTGTCGCCCTATGAAGTAACACCGGGCATGACAGTCATGTTACTGAAGATACCCCGTCGCAGTCCTTTCGAAGTATCCTGGAGAATGACTACCTGCTTATTGCGGCGCAGCTTGACGGATTTCATCTCAGGCGGGAGGGCAATTAAAATGTGAGATGATAAATACCTTTTTGGAGGAGGGCATTTATCCCGACGAGCAGCCCCTTGCTGTCCGGGTACCAGGACATCTCGTGCATCGCGCGAAGGGGCATATTAAGCGGGGGGAATATCCTGACTTTGCCGCTCGCGTCAGGATTCATCAATACAAGCGCCCTCTCGGCAAGGTTCAATGGGCCGGCCCTGACCGTTATGTTCGATTTGGCTTCGACGACCACCGCGATCTTTTTCATATCGGGAGAATACAAAGGATAATAATAATTATTGTCGTCATCGGTGATTTTAACCGGCGCCGCCTCGGCAAATGTATATGAAAAAACCTGGTAGCACTTTGCCTGCAGCGCGGCATTTTTTACAGCCATTTCGTCGTACCACTCCTCCGTGTCCGCGCCGTATGAAACATCCCCTGTTATCGGCAATATATCCCCGGTATATAAAAAGCCACTGCCGTCCGGAAAGAAAGACGGCATAAAGTCGAGGTATGAAGGGGTGTTCGTGATATTTTCCGCCGTAGTAAAGGGTCTCCTGGACAACCAGATATCTCCCGCGCTGCAAAAAAGGATCATACTCGAATCCGCCGAAAGATCGAAATCGCTCGGAGTATAACCTGCGAGAACCCTTTCTCCCGCCGGACCGGCGTCCTCAGCGATTTCCGTCTCTGCCTCCATTTCCGCATTTTGCCCCGCTTCTTCCAGGCTGATTTTATGCAATCCTTCGCTGTCGAGATAGAGAATCGTATCCTTGGACAGAAAGCGGAATTTTGTGATTTTCGATCCGCGGAAAACCGGCTTATAGCTCCCGTCTCCCGGCAGCATAACGAGATAACCTGTGCTCTGGCCGTATAGATGAATGGCATAGACAGTCCTGCCGTCCCTTCCGAGGACTGGCCTGATGAAATTGCCAAGCCCTTCGCCGGTGAGAAATTCGGTTGTCATTTCATTTTCCGAAAGGATGGGGAATTCGGATTTGCCGCTTACGTCGAATGACGGTTTCAAAGGCAGCAGGATGACAAGCAGGAGGAGCAGGGATATTTCGATGAGTTGCAGTGGATGCATCCCGATTTTCACCTTGCCTTCTTCACCAGGCGTGATCTTCACCGAAGATAGTTTCAAAGTAAGAAGCGCGGCGAGAGAAATAAAAAAAGATATGATTGCGGCGATCGTGGTTAACGGATGCAGGCTGCTGTATTCAGCCGTGATGCCGAATTGCATAAGAAAACCTATATCCGCCGCAAAGAAAGATACCGCGAGAAGGGGAAGAGAAATAAACATATTTCTGATTCTGAACCTCGTTGCGATGTTTTCGCCGCTCTTTCCGCTCAGATATCGTCCCTTCCTCGTCGCATAATAATCTTCCCAATCGGTTTTCAAATCTCTCTTGAGCTTGATCATATCCGCTTCAGTCTTAGCAAAGAAAGACGGCTGCTCCTGTTTTTTCTTCTTTTCGTCAGTTGATACAGTTTTCGGCAAATCCGGTCCGGTGCCTGCAGGGGAAAATGATGTCCGTTTATCCGATATATCCTTCCGCCCAGGGGCTTGCGTCGCGAGGTTCCGGTCATCTTTCAGCGGCTGGGACGATGCTCGTTCTATATTTTTCAAAGGTTTCAATTTCGTAACCTCGGAAATAGGAACGGTGGCATCCGCATCCATTATAAAATCCGGCGGTTCCAGGCCGAGCAAATCCTTGGATTTTTCTGCCGGGATATTTTCTTTTCTCGAAGTATCTCTTTCGCTTCCGCCGCTTTCCGGGGGCATATCCTTTTTCATCGTGATGCCCGGCGGAACGTGATGATAGATGGCTTTAAGGTCTTCTTCACTTTGATTTGACGTTTCAGGCGGAGTCACCGAATGCAGCCTCAGCCACCTGCTGACGACGATGCCGCAGGAAAGGCATTGGTCCTTTTCAACGGCCGTCTTCCTGCAATTCGGACATTGTTCCATAAATAACTCTATTCTTTTCTCAAAACCAGGATCATCCTCCATGATCCTTCGGAGCTGTCGAGAGCCTGGTCAAAATTGAATGCGCCGAACGCCCTTACGAGGTTCAGCCAACCGCTCAACGCGATCAACGCCCGCATCTCCTGGAAAAGAAAAATCCTGATCCTTTCCTCGCTTGTGAGGAGCTTCTCCTTGTCTCCTTCGCGAATTTTCATCTTGCCGGTCATATTATAAATCTGATCTATGTAATCGAGTTGCGCGCTCTTATAGTCCCAATCCATCTCGATTTCGAGGTCCCCGCTGACTTCCACCCACCGGTTTGGGGCCGATGTTGCGTCGGAAAGAATATCCCGGGGATGGTTCATCTCGATGATGTATATGCCTCCGTAGCTCAGCGCTTTGGCAGCGGATTCGAGGTGCGAAAGCACACCTTCATTTGTTGTGATATAGTTGAACGACGTCAACATATTTGTCAGCAAACCGTATTCGCCTTCCACCTTAAAATTTTCCAGGTTATCTTTCCACAACCGCGGTTTAAAAGAGGTTGGGTTTATCTTCTCCCGGACATAATCGAGCATCGGATCTGTCACGTCGAAACCGTCCACCTCATAACCCCTGCGAAGGAGCTCGAGGATATGCGCGCCTGTCCCGCAGAATACATCCAAAACCTTCCTGTTGTCAGTCTTGCTGTATAGTTCCATAACAGATTCGACGAAATCACATTCCCTGCCGATATCCCTGTGCTGAAATGCGATCTCGAAATACCGTGGATTCTCGAATACTGACATTTGTCTATCCCCCCGTGAATATGCTCATGAACGGATGAGCTGTATTTATAATATCAAAGCGGTGAAATATTTACAAATTGGGCAAGAGGCTCTATTCACGAATTATTGAACTATCAACTTGACACCTTCAGCCGCCGAAAATAGTATTGTCTTATGCGGAATAAAAGAAATGCTGGCAAACCCGGAAAAGAGAATCCTGGCTCAAGCAAAAAAACCAGGACAAAAAAAGTATCATCTATACAATCCGGGACATTTTTAGCAAATAAATACAAAGTAATCAAGGAAATCGGATCCGGTGGAATGGGGACCGTATATCTTGCGGAGGACATCAACCTCGGCAGGAAAGCTGCCATAAAGACTCTGTCCGAAAGCATTTACAAAGACAAGGATCTGAGAAGCAGATTTAACAGAGAAGCAAGGACGCTTTCCGCGGTCGAGCATCCGAACATCTGCACTATCTATGAAATCTTCGAGGAGAAAGACCGCGTATTTATCGCAATGCAGTATGTTGACGGCAGGGGCCTCGACGAAATACCGCAGGCGGCTTTGACGATTCAGCAGAAGATCGAAATCATATATCAGGTCGCCCTCGGACTGAGGTATGCGCACGCCTCAGAAATCGTCCACAGGGATATTAAACCGTCCAATATCAGGATTGACACACGTGGGACCGTCAAAATTCTGGACTTCGGGCTTGCCAAGCGCGTCCGATCGCAGGAAAAATTCGCCATAACACCGACGGCGGAAACCATCCCGATTACAGAATACGAGGGAAAATCGAGAGCGGCGCAGACGAAGGAAGGCGTCATCCTCGGCACTATTTACTATATGTCTCCCGAACAGGCTCGCGGAGAAAAGGCGGACACGAGATCCGATATCTTCTCCCTCGGCACGGTGATGTACGAGCTGGTGACCGGGAAACTCCCCTACCCTGTTACTGACACCATATCCGCTCTCTTCCATATCGTGAACACGGTGCCTTATAAAATCGGCAGGATTACATCCGGAATCCCGAAGCGCCTTTCCAAAATAATCAATAAGGCGCTGGCAAAGGACCCTCTCAAACGATATCAATCCCTTGATGGAATGATTAACGATCTGGAGAGACTCCGCGCTGAGACTGGAATATCTTATTCATCGAAGATTTCCGATGAGCTCAAAACATTGGTTACCGCCCAAATCCCTGTCCGGAAAAAAGGCAGGCCTTTCAAAGATGTAAAAACACCGGTTTCTCCTGTGACGACCGTAAAACGAAAACTTACTTCAAGGGGCGTAAAATTTCCGTTGATGATCGCGGGTTTTCTAGCAGTTCTGATCGCCTTCGTTTTTATCAGCGGCCTCCATCACCGGATATTAAAGATTTTCGTATCACAAAAAACACTTCCGCCCAGCATCATTGTAATCAATAAATTCGAGACAGCGGCGTTTCCTTCCGAAGTGGGAGAAGTAGTCCAATTCCTGCTAATCCGTTCGCTATCCCAACTTCCTGGAGTATGGTTTATAGATGACACCAAGTTCAGCTCTATCCGCGCTAAACTGGCTCTATCGGATGACCTCGGACCGGAGGCTTATAATATTTTAAAGCAGCGCCAAGGCTTGTACGCAATCATAAACGGTTCCATTCAAAAATTCGGTTCGCGCGGAATGATAGAAATTGCCCCGAGGATTCTTAAGATCAATGATTTGAAAGGCGCCGCTCAAACCGAAAACATCAGACTGGATATAACGCCGGTCGCGGGGCAGGAAGACATTCTCCTCAGGCTTGTGGATGAGATAAGCGGAGAGGTTGTTGATAAAATGGGTTTCAAAGGCGCCGGGAATATCAGCGATATAGCAACAATCAGCACGAACAACTGGCAAGCGCTGCTCCTCTATATGCAAGCTGAAAAGGCGTGGGCGCTTAGAAAAACCGAAGAGACTGCTGCCCTCCTGGACAGGTCTCTGAAATTTGATCAGGATTTTCTGCTGGCGGAGGGGCTATACGGTGAGCTGGAAAAATTCAAAGGGAACAACGAGCTTGCGCTCGAACATTTGAAAAAAGCCCTTTCCAAATCCGATAAGCTTACATACGCAGACAGGCTTTACTTCCAATCATTAGAGGCCGAGCTCGAGCTTGATTATCAGCGTCAGATGGACCTGCTGAGAAAGCTGTCCATATACCGGCCTTTGGACTGGAATACATCATATGCGCTTGCGGAATCCTATTTCCACCGTGGAAAAATCACGGAAGCGAAACAAATTTATTACGATACATTGCATCTCAGCCCCAAGTTCGGCCAGGCGCTGAATCATCTCGGCTACTGTCTGTCATACCTCGGAGAACACGAAGAGGCAATCGAGATTCTCAAGGAATACAAGACGCTTGACGAGACCTACAACGCCTACGACAGCCTCGGCGATGGCTATTACTACGCGGGGGATTATCAGCGGGCGGAGTTATACAAGATCGCCGCGCTTCAGAAAAATCCGAACGTGGATTGGATATACCGCTCTCTCGGTGATATTTACCTGACTGTCGGGAGAGTAAGAAGCGCTCTTGAGATGAACAACGAATTCAGAAAGATGGCAAAAGGCAACAAACGAACGCTGGCTGAAGCATCTCTGCAAAGGGCTTACATTTATATGCTGACGAACAGGAGGCTCGAAGCGAAGGCGTTGATCGATCAGGCGAAATCTTATTACAGGAAACAGGAAATATTCAACTTCATAGATGAGATGCAATGGGTCTCAGGCATATGGTATCTGGAAGGCGGCCAGATCGGCAAAGCCCGTGAAGAACTGAAATGGCTTGGAGAGATCGTTAAGAAATACAACATCGGTTCCGAAAAATATTTTACGTTCTATAAATATTATCTCCACCTGAAAGCGCTATGTGATTACTACGAAGGGAACACCGCCGATGCCCGGGAAACGATGAACAAATTGATAAACCTGGGGCCGAAGCTCGGATACTGGATAACCTTTCATCATCTGTCCTATTACCTGGTGGAGGCCGCAAGAATGGAATACGAGATGAAAAGCTACGAGACCGCGGAACAATATGTCAACCAGGCACTGAGCTATATCCCCGATTATCCTTACGCTCTCTATTATCTCGCAAAAATATCAAAGGCTATGGGCAACGGTAAAAAGGCAAAAGAAATCTTTAAAGCTTACCTCAACGTATGCAAAGGAGCGGATGAAGACTATCCGCCGATTTATGAAGCAAGAAAAGAACTGGGTTTATAGAAGCGGAACTGATCTAATATAAGACACCTAATTTCCTATGTAGCCCAATCCCCTCAGCTGCTCCTCCAACTCCCTGTCGGTAACCGGAGTACCCAGGTTTTTTCTTTTCAATTTAATCATATTTGCCTGGATGCTTGCAAGCAACTTTTGAAGATAATCAGCATAGCTCTTCGCCAGTACAGCTTTCTTATTCCAAAGATCCCCGGCTTCATGAGGGTCATTTTTAATGTCAATAAAACGGAAGCTGTCCTGTTTACCCTGCAGCATAGCCAACGGAGACGGAGACGTCGTGAGCAGTTTGAAATCGTTGCTCCTGACGGTTTGAAATTTCTTTTTCGAATGTGTGGCTTCAGTATAGGCAAGACGGGGTTTGGGTAATTCATTTTTCTCGATCAAAGGAACAAGGCTGATTCCTCGCATTCCAGCCGATGATTCCAGATTCAGACAATCGAGTATCGTCGGAACTAAGTCAACAGTCGAAACCTGGTAATCGACTTTTTTCCCATTTCCATTGACTGACGGAATTCGGACGATCATCGGAATCTTTATTTCTTCCTCAAGCAGTGTCGAGCCGTGAGAGCCGGACCTGGAAGTTTCTTTTACAAATCTGAAAGTCTCCCCATGATCGCTTATAATTATTATTATAGTTTTTCCAAGAAGCTGGTTTTTGTCCAGCCATTCAAACAATTTTCCCAGATATTCATCGGCATATTTGATCCCGCTGTCGTACCTGGCGATTATTTTTTCCCGGGCCGGGGAATCCGCAGGCAATTCTTTTAGAAAGCTATCGTGAGTGTAGGGCCAATGTATCTCCAGGGTATGAAAGAACAAGAAAAAGCTATTATCTTTATGCCTCTCGAGGTTTTCGATTATCGTCTGCACGCCGTTGGCGATGTCCTTGCTGCCCTTGATATAAGCGCTGAAGCCTTTATCGAAACCATAAAATTCAGAGACATATCCTCCTCCGTGAACACCCAGAGTGAAATAGCCTGTATTTCTGAGATATTCCGCAAGCGTGTGAACATTTTCAGCAATGAAACTCTCCTCGTTCAACAGCCCGCCCGGAACAAATCCTGCTTCCATCGGGTACAAACCGGTCAATATGCTCATATGAGACGGAATCGTCCAATTGGCCGTAGTGATTGCATTTGTGAAGAGTGTGGACTCTTCAGCGATTTTATCAATGTTGGGAGATGTACTTCTTTTATATCCGTAACAGCCAAGGTGATCCTGCCTGAGCGCATCGAGAGAAATAAGTATGACGTTAGGTCTTTTATCGCTGTTGTACGTGTAAATCGAGGGAGAAGCCAATCCATATATAATTTTATCTTCATTTCCGATTGAATACCTGTCGCTTGTTGTGGAATGAAAACTTATAGTAACCTCATCGCCTGCGAAATCAGAGAGAGCGATCCTAACAGGGTTGAATGTCTTGAAAGGATCTTTGAAAGACGACAAATCTATTTCGTTTTTAAGTAAAAGACGGCCGGATGCATCCTCGATTTCTACAAGAAATTTTAGTCTTCCAATATCTTTCACAAATTTCGGAACGACCGCCAGGTAAAAATCAAGGACAGCGCTCTTTGGAATTTTCACTCTGTATTTCAGAGATGAATTCATCTTAAAAAGAACAGTGGGTCTCGTTTCGAAACGCAATTTTACCCTCTGCAAATAAGGGCTTTTTTTACCCAAAACGGGCAGGTCCTGACGCGCGTATAACCCATTCCAAACCAAGCTATTAATATTGAACTTATGATACCGGATATTCTTATGAATCGAAAAAATATTTTTAAGTAACTTAACTTTCAATTCATCGCCTATACGGGCAAACTTGAGAGTCATCCCCTTTCTTTTTGCCGGCGTTTTTATCAAAGAAAAAGCGGTTTTACCAGCCGTGAATAAAGCCGGATCTTTCTGCTGGTATAAAACTTCTTCATTGTTGAAAGCCACTAAAAAGTCTCCGAAAAACGCGAGGACGATAACGTTCATTTCATCTTTTTTAAGCTGGTAATCGAATGTATCCTCGACAATTCTCTTTCCGTCCGTATATCTCAAGACTTCAATCTTGCAAATCCCTTTTGCTGTATCAGCAATAACGCTCCATTTTCTCCCGTTTCTTTGAATTTTTAAATCAAATGCAATCCTCCATGAATCCCCGGAATTAGAAGGAAACGACAGCCTGTAAGCGCCATCAGCCACTTCCTCATCGACGGTGCTGAGTTTCACACCCTGTTCCGCCAATAAAACCGTGTTGAATGAAAAAAGAGTGGCGAATTCTTTTTGTAGAAACGGATAGGCGTATGTCAGATGTCTATCGGGCATAAAGTTATTCAGATCGGCTTTCTCATCGAAGTTTACCTTTTCCGCATCGGGGAATTCAGCGATAAAATCATAATGAGCGGGTAGCTGGTTTTTCAGAAAAAAGAGAGCGGCAATCACTGAAATGAGAATTACAGCGATTAAAAGAGCCAAGATGTATTTCTTTCTGGTAGTCAATTTATTTCCATCCTTTTCAATATATCCATACCTCAATTCCACAAATATTTTTCTCCATGATTCATCGCATTTCGATGTATGTTTAATTGCCGCTGAATTTTACCGCATAGTATTTTATCGGCATAATGGAAAGAACCTCTCTTCCGTAATATTCGATCTTTTCGTAAGGATCGGAGACGTCCAATTCCAGACGGTTGATTTTTTTGCCGAATTTCAGCCTCGCGACAGGCAAGCGGCATTTGTACACTGCCGGATCTCCAGCCGTATTCATCGGCAAACTGCAGACCTCCGCTCCATTCAGGCTGATCTTGAAATTCCCACCGTTATGCATAAACATTCCATCAGCAGGATTCGAGCACTCGACATTGACATAAATCTCGTTTTTCCTTAGAACATCTTCTGAAAGCTTGAAGAAAAACGCAGCTGGATATTTTCTTGCCTGCCTATAAGCCCGCTTTGAATCATCCTTCGCTTCCCCCCAATCACTTCCGAGATGGATTGTATCGGACTCAGGCACACCGATCATCACACCAGCTTCGTTTTCTCCGCTTTTAAGGAAAATCCTGTCGCTCTTTTTCAAACGGCTGGATGGGGCAGATCTGATTTTAAGAATGGTGATCGTTGGGCCCACCATTTTCCACTTTATCGGTTCTATTGTTTTTATAATCTCCATGTAGTTGTTGGCTCGCTGCAACAGGCCGTACTTCTTCGCTTGATTTGCGGTTATTATATAGTTATAGCCAGTCTCCGGCTGAGAGAATATGCTCTGTGGAAATTTTGTCGACTTTATCCCTCTTGGGGTTATCGAGTAGAGCTTTTCATCCAGGTTAACTGTGTACGGAGTTATCAATAATCTTGAGCCTTTTGGTATGTTCGCCTCGATCCATTTTACAGCGGATTGCGAGGTTATCGGAAGATTGTATTGCCTTGTTATTCGGAACATTTTCAGCGCTGGGAAAACTGAAATAAGAACGATTATCGCCCAAAAAAGAAAATTCGAATTGAATTTTGCCTTTCCTTTCCCGGATTCAATCTTTTTTCCAAGTTCATAAACAAGAAACAGAACAAGAAAAGGAATTGCGATCAAAAGATACCGATGAAAAACATACCTCGATCTCGCTAATATAAAGAAGTGAAGAGCAGGGACTATAAGCAGAAACCCGCTCTTTGAATTCGGCTTGAGGAGATAGAAAAAAAGCATCAAAAGCAAGGCCACCGTGCCGACAGAGCCCAGGCCGTCATAAAAAATAATCCTCGCATAAACCGCTTCCGGCGCGCTTTTCGCCGTGCTCCAATGTTCCTTGATGCCGAGCTCCCTCGAAAGCCTCGAAGTATCCCGTATGAAAGAATTGGTATCGGTTATGATATATGGATTCGTAATCAGATAGGCGAAAATCATAACCATTAGTGAAACCAGCAGTTTTCTATTTGAAAATGTCATGCGTTTGCGGTTCAGCAAGTGAGCATAAAAAAGCGCCGCCGAAATCGTTATACTGTAGAACTTCGTCCCAATGGCGAACCCGCAGAATAATCCCGCAAGACAATAATCGGCAATTTTATCCGTTGCTGTCAGCTTGAACATATAATAAAACGCAAGCAGGACAAAAACGAGAACGAGCAATTCTAGCCTTGCCGTTATGGAATTCAGAAAATGAACCGTCCCTATTCCAACGAGCGCCGCCGCGCCGAGCGCCGTCTTCTTGTCCGCCAGCCGTTTTCCTATGAGATAGATGAGATAAACGGAGACAATGGATAGAAAAACATTCGCCGCCCTTGCGGTTAAATAAAAAAAAGAGGGATCAATATCGGATATTGATATCGCCTTTCCACCAGTTATTCCTGAAATGAATCCGGTTATGGTGAAAACAAAATAAAGAAAGATGAAATACAAGCTGCCGTAATCATATATTCCATGATTCAGAGTCCCGTTCCGGATCATTTTCAGGACTTTGGGAACGATCAACTGCTCGTGAGGTTCGATCAGGTGCGGCAAACCGTAGCCGATACTCAGGAAACGGGGAATTGCGACGATCAGTAAAACGACGGTAAGTCCAATTTCATAACCGTATCTGCTGAAAAACTTTTTAAAATTAAACAGCTTCTCATGACTCTCCATCCGGGACTTCAGAAACACCGATACAAGCCATATTATCAGAAGGAGGTAACTCTCGAAAATCTTTACCGTGTCCCCGAATAATTTTACATTTATAGGTCCGAATACGAGGTTCGCCACAATAAGAACTGAAACAAACGCCAGGAAAATATCGATGGCTGAAAGCCTCGCTCCGATTTTTTTTGCCGGTTTTCGTCCCTTATTCACTTAAACCTTCTTAATCAATGTCCCGATTGAAAAACAAAAACATCTTATTATATGGTAAAAGGCAGGTCAAACCTTTCTTCCGGGCTATCAGCAGCAACTACGCATCTCAAACTGCGTATTCCGCTGTATAATAAACCCTTTCCTTACTTGACACTCGGATTCATGCGAATTAGGATTCAATTATTAATAAATATATATAGATTGGAGGAGTTATGGCAAAAAGAAGAATTTCAAGAAAGCAGATAAAGCGTAAAGATCAGTTTATGACACGAGCGGAAAAAATAACTCTCTGGCTCACGGTGCAGGGCTGGAAAAAAGTCCTTTTCACGCTTGTTCTTATCGCTATTTTATTAATGCTGTTCATTTTCGCAAATAAAAACTTTTCCAGTAAACGCGATGAATCAAACTCGGCCTATGCCGGCGCCCTGGCGACATATATAGCCGCATCGCAACCGGCTGAAGGGCAGTTCATCCAAAATAAAGAGCAACTCACAAAAGCTCTGAAAGAATTCGAAGCCGTTATGGAAAATTACGGGTCCTCCGTCTCGGCGGAGATGGCGGCCTATTATCGCATTCAATGTCTTTTCAAGCTCGGGGAAGATAAAAAGGCATTTCAAGCTGGAGAAGCTCTCTTCAATGACGCTTCTGAAGATTTAGTGCAAAACCTCACAGGTTTATTTCTATATGATAAATACATCGCTGCGGAGAAGTACCCGGAAGCAAGAAAAATGATCGCCGAGCTCGAAGATAATTCCAACTCGATGCTCAATATGAATCAGGTCTATTATCTTAGCGGCAGACTGTACGAGCTGGAAAATAAAAAGAATGAAGCCGTTCAGGAATACCTCAAAGTCCTGAAGAACGAGGATCTGTATTATTATAAGGCAGAAGCACAGCAACGGATAGCTTCCCTTAACCCGAAAGCCCTCGATGAAGTGCGAAAAACCGAGGAATAATGCCGGGAGGCCTGGTAAAATCTTTCCGCACTATTACGCTGTTTGTCCTGGACAGCGTCGGTCTTGGCGGCGCCCCTGACGCGCCTGAGTACGGTGATGCGGGTGCGGATACGCTCGGACACCTCGCTGAATTCCGCCGCTTGAAGGTAAAAAACCTTGCAGCTATCGGATTAGGTAATATCCGTACATTCTCTCATATTGAGCCCGCCCGGAAACCATCCGGATTTTATGGAATGATGACGGAGAAATCGAAGGGCAAAGGCTCAACTGAAGGACACTGGGAGATAGCGGGATGCATAACCGAGGTTCCGTTCGCCGTTTTTCCGGACGGATTCCCCGACGAAATTATAAAAAAATTCAGCAAAGCCGTAGGAAGGGATGTAATCGGCAATTCTCCCGCATCCGGCACTGAGATAATCGAGCGGTTCGGCGACGAGCATTACAGAACTGGCAAACCAATCGTTTATACGTCAGCTGATTCCGTTTTCCAGATCGCCGCGTGCGAAGAGATTGTTCCGATAGATGTTCTATATAAGTGGTGCGAAACGGCAAGGAGACTGCTCACAGATGATTGGAATGTGGTAAGGGTGATTGCAAGACCGTTCACGAAAAAAGGCGGACATTATATCCGAACCGCGAACCGGCGCGATTTTTCGGTGGAGCCGAATTGCGATACCGTTCTCGATCTATTGAACGCGGGCGGCATATCTGTAGCCGGAATCGGAAAAATCAAGGACCTTTTCGCCGGACGCGGCATCAGCGCCTCCTATAAGACCCGTGACAACGATGAAGGAATGAAAAAAACATCGGCGATTACGCAATCTCTCGACCGGGGATTGATTTTTACGAACCTGATTGATTTCGATATGAACTACGGGCATCGAAACGACGCTGACGGTTATATCAAGGCGCTGGAAAGTTTCGACTCCCAGCTCGGCGGGTTTATGGAATCGTTGAAAGAAGATCAGCTGCTGATAATTACCGCTGACCATGTCTGCGATCCCCTTTTCAAAGGCTGGGATCACACCCGGGAAAGAGTCCCGCTGCTCGTCTATTCCCCGAGATTCGTCCAGGGCGGAGACCTCGGGATCAGAGAAACCTTTGCCGACGTCGGCGCGACCATCGCCGAAAACTTCGGCTTGCCTCAATTAAAAACCGGCCGTTCTTTTTTTGAGGCCATAAGCTGATATATTATACTTATAAGTAATGTTATGAGCGGAACTACCATAAGAGAATCACTTGAGAAATGGGAGGAGGAATACCTTCATCCCAGGGCGGCGAGGTCTGTTAGATCCAAAGGCAGAGAGATCCCGGAGGACCCCTGCCCCATCAGAACCGCCTTCCTGCGTGACCGCGACAGGATTATCCACAGCAAATCCTTCCGCCGCCTCAAGCATAAAAGCCAGGTATTCGTGGCTGCCCTCGGAGACCATTACAGGACAAGATTGACGCATACGCTCGAAGTTTCCCAGATTGCGAGAACCATCTCCAGAGCGCTGCGGCTGAACGAAGACCTCACCGAGGCGATCTCGCTCGCCCATGACCTGGGGCATACCCCTTTCGGACATGCCGGCGAGGATGTTCTGAACGAATTGATGGACGGCGGCTTCAGCCACTCCGAACAGAGCCTCCGGGTTGTCGAGAGGCTCGAAAAAGACGGGAAGGGCCTGAACCTCACGTGGGAGGTAAGAAACGGCATATTGAATCATTCCAAGGGGATGCGGCCATTGAGCGAAATCGAAAAAGATCCCATGCCCGCGACGCTCGAAGCACAGGTTATGAGAATCTCCGACATCATCGCATATATCAATCATGATATAGACGACGCCATGCGCGCCGGCTTGTTAATCCAGGACGACCTTCCGCGTAAAGTTCTCGAATGCCTCGGACAAACCCATTCGAAAAGAATAGATACGATCGTAAAAAACGTAATCGAAACGAGCCTTAAAAACGACCTCGAGGTCATCGCCGTATCTCCGGAAATAACCGATGCGATGGATACGCTCCGCATATTTTTAAACGAGCGGGTGTATCACAGCGTCAGCAACGCCAAGGAAACGGAAAAGGCGAAGAGAATTGTCGAAACGCTGTTCCGGTATTTTATGGAGAACCCCGCTCAGATAGATTCGTATTTCAATTTCACCTCCGGTGATCCGCTCGTTAGAAGGACAGCGGACCTCATCGCCGGTATGACGGACAGATACGCCATTGAACTGTTCAAGAAGCTCTTCATACCATTGACCTCGATGGAATGATATAATCCGAATCTCGTAATCCGGGAGGGCGGAGATGAAAAAAATTCTTATCGCGCTTTTAGCGCTATCTATTTCATGTATGATTATAAAAGCGGAGGATGGCAAAGTGGCCGATAGAGCGATAAAACTGCCGAAACCGAGGACCACCGGTTCCGTCTCGGTTGAAGAGGCGATCAACAGCCGCAGGACGAGGCGGACATTTGAAAGCAAACCCCTGTCCATGGAAAATCTTTCACAGGTCCTCTGGGCGGCGCAGGGAATCACGGACGAGAGGTGGAAACACAGATCGGCCCCGTCCGCAGGGGCGCTTTTTCCGATGGACGTTTACGTCGTCGCCCTGAAAGGCGGAGTGGAGAAACTCGACGCCGGCATATACAGATACATCCCCGACGGGCATTATCTTCAGACGAGAGCAGAGGGCGATTTCAACTCCGAGCTCCGCAAGGCCGGTTACAGCCAGACGTTTTTCGCCGAATCGCCGGTCTGCCTGATATTGACCGCCGAGCCCGTGCGCACGACGTGGAAATACGGCGAGCGGGGCATTCGCTACATATACATCGAAGCTGGCCACATCGCTGAAAATATCCAGCTCATCGGAGAATCCCTCGGCTTTTCCGTGGGGCTTGTGGGGGCTTTCAAGGATGACAGCGTCGCATCATTATTGAAATTAAAAGAGGGCGAGATACCGGTCTATATCATCCCCGTCGGATACAGGAAGGCCGAATGATGCCAGCCGGTAAAATATTTATCAACGCGATTACGCAGGGGGGATGGCACCGCAGGCTCTTCGGCGGCGCGATCTCCTTCATACTCGTTCTCAACATCGCTTTCTATATCGTCTTCAGAATCAGGATGTCGAGGGATATCTATACGATGCCGCAGGCCGAGACCTATCGTATGTTCGTCCTCATCGTCGCCCTCTGCAGTGCCGTGATGATCGCCTTTCTCGCGGTAATCTACCTCCAGTTCAAAAACACAACCGTCCTGATAGGCCCGAAAGGAATCGCCTATCTCTCCTTCCTCCGGAAGATAAGGGCGAATTGGGACGAAGTGAGGGAGCTCCGAATCCTCGACAGGCAGCAGGGACAGGTTTTGCATGTTTCGATAGACAACGGTTCTTTCGTCCTCGGCCCGCAATTCGTGGAAAGAGACAAGCCTTTGCCGGAATTCCGGTTTGAGAAACAGAAACTGCTGATGATAGACAAAAAAGGAGCTGCAAGCCCGCCAGACCTGAAAAAAACCGAGATATATAAAACCATCAGAAGCTTCGCCCCGGCAAGAATCAAATTCATCGAAGGCGCATCCGAACCAAAACGGAAAAGATAGGAATGAAAAACCCTTCTTGTGGGATCGGGCCACGCCCCGCGATGTTAGTTTGTGGGAGCGGGCCATGTCCCGCGATAAAAGAATGAGTGTCATACTCGGGGCCGCTTCGAAGGGCAACGACCGGGTATCTTCATTATAGGGAATTTTTGTGGGAGCAGGCCACGTCCCGCGATCTCTCGGCCGTCATCCTGACGAAATCTTCGAAGGGCGGTAGCCGTGTATCTTCAAAAATATGAGTGTCATACTCGGGGCCGCTCCGAAGGGCAACGACCGGGTATCTTCATTATAGGGCATTTTTGTGGGAGCAGGCCACGTCCCGCGATCTCTCGGCCGTCATCCTGACGAAATCTTCGAATGGCGGCTATTTAACCGTCATCTTGAGGCAAACCTCGAAGGGATTATTATGCCGTCATCCTGACGGATACTTCGGAGGGATTCGAGGGAAGGACCTTTTTTGTGGGAGCGGGCCACGACCCGCGATCTCTCGGCCGTCATCTTGAGGCAAACCTCGAAGGGAGACAAGGGAAAGACCCTTCTTGTGGGAGCGGGCCACGACCCGCGATCTCTCGGCCGTCATCCTGACGGAAACTTCGGAGGGATTCGAGGGAAGGAACTGTATGGATTCCTTCCCTTGTAGCCCGTTGAAGAATCCCTCAGGACTTCGTCTTCAGGGATTTTCCTTCGAGGGTTTTTTTCAGAATGACTTTTCATTATAATTTTTAAAGTTATCACAATGAGAAGAGGCAATATGCAAAAGTTCGTGCATCTAACAGATTCCATCCCCGGACTCGGCGCAGATAACAAGGCATATCTCACGGCAGCTCTCGACGCGGCGTTCAAAGCCGGTGACTATCTGCTTGAAATGAACCGCAAGGATAAGGCGGATTTGAAGATCGGGGCGAAGGGGCATAACGACTTCGTCACCGAGGCCGACCGGACGGCGGAGCGCATCATCATCGAAACCATCTCGGCGGCATTCCCCGATCACTCCTTCCTCGCCGAGGAGTCCGGCCTGTCGCATGACGCGAACGGCGCGAGGTGGATCATAGACCCGCTGGACGGAACGACCAACTTCATACACGGCTTCCCGGTCTGGGCTGTCTCCATCGCCCTCGAGATAAACGGCCGGCTCGAAGCCGCGGCCGTGCGCGATCCGCTCCACGATGAAACCTTCTATGCGGTGAGCGGTAACGGAGCCTTTATGAACGGCCAACCTATCGGTATTTCAAAAAATACGGATTTCTCGAAAGCGCTTCTCCTGACCGGCTTTCCCTTCAAGGCGCAGCATAATCTCGACATATACGTCGAATCGTTCAAGAAGCTGTTCCGTATGTGCAGCGGCATCCGGCGCGCTGGATGCGCCTCGCTGGACCTCTCGTGGCTCGCGGCGGGCCGTGCGGACGGATTCTGGGAACTCTCCCTCAGCCCCTGGGATATGGCGGCGGGAGTTTTGCTGATCCGGGAAGCGGGAGGCGTCGTCTCCGACATCCACGGAGACCCCGAACGCTTCATGCAAACCGGCAACATCACCGCCGGGAACAAATATATCCATTCAGAAATCGTCCGCATCACGAAAGAAATACTCTCCTCCCTGCCCTGATGCCACCGTCATCACCTACAAACTGCCAAAATGTCGGTTGCACTGGACATGTATATAAATCGTTGCACGATAATACGCACTCTCTTTCGTGAAAAAGAAATGCGCACGATGGATAAAAAAACGCCGACAAGCGGAAACTATCCAACTGCTTAAAAAAATATACTTTTTTCTGAAAAAGATCGGCGCGTACAAGGCGGAAATGACTATTTATTAATGGTTCCTCTCAAGAATCTGTGCAGAAAAACAGCACGTATTTCCTTGTATCTTACTTAATATCAATGAATTAGGTTTTATTGTATAGCATTTGAATTCAATAGTGATATTCAGAATGGGTTTAAGATTCATTATCGAGTCTCAAACCAGTTTTTTAACCGTCAAGGAGGAACGTACCGCAGCGGTCATAGGAAAATACAAGCCGCGAGGAACGTAGTATCCTTGACGGGCTTTTAAGTATAATGGAATCATAGGGATGAAAGGAAAAACGATTACAGTTTAAATGCCGATCATAAAATCAAGCCGAAACTCTTGCCTATTTTTTTCCTTTCATCCCTTGGGAGAAATTATCCCAAAATATGTCGCAATTGTACTGCACAAATTCTTATGAGGAACCTTATTAATTATCCCAATATTTTATCATACTATTTAATAATCTACTATAATATATATCTCTTCTATTGCGATTTCTATATGATCTATACAACCATCTGTATGAGAATGAAGGGATAAAATCTATTTCCGATATTCTTGAATAAGTCAGTTCAACTTGATTATTAATTTGATCGTTATCTATAGGTTTTATTAAAAGCGGAATAAGAGCAGGATCAAAACCCATCTCTATAGCTGCGATAACATCAGTAGTAAAAGGATCTTCCCCATAACAAATGAAATTACTTTTGGTAACATTTCCTTTCAGAGGGCCATTGCCTTCAATACCATCTATACCATCTACTATAGAAAATATTGGCGGTCCAATTTGCACAATTTTGTTCAAAATAAACGGTACATATCCATGCAGTCCATCAAGTTTAGTTTTGTTTTTTTTATTAACTATTACACCTAGAAGGCTTTTATAACCACAACTAATTCCGAAACGGTGATGCGTTTTAGCTTTTGAAAGATTAATTACGACATCTGATTTTAAAAACACTTCTGATATTTCTAAAGTCTTATATAACTTAATTTTTTCAGTATCATTTAAATCTATACACTTAAGATTATATTTATCGACAATATGAGTCCATCCTAATCTCTTAACTTCTGTACTATAAAATGAATATACTGGTCCATCAGCTAAGATTATTTCGGCATTATCTATATTCTTAGTAATAGTTGAAGCTACAAATTCTAATAAAAAATCAGATATTTCATGGTTCTTGGGTCTCTTGCCAGAAGTACTTGTTTTAATAAGTATTCGATTACCCTTGTAATATTTAATAAAATTAATAATATTTGATTGTAAAAGAGGTAAGTACTTATTATCTTCCAGTGTACTTAATGCTTTAGGCTGTTTTAGTGATATTAATTTACTGATGTATGAATCATACTCTTCTGCATTTTTAGCCCAAATGAATTCATCATTACTCATTTATTAATAAAGTAAATAATAATAGATATTATAAGTCATTATTAAAGATTATGTACCACCTCCGCCAGTATGGACGATGTTATCATATGTCCTTTCTTTGGGCCCAAAGTGCCGTAAGAGAACGAAAAAAAATCTTCTAATACTGTAAAATAAGGCGCGAATACCGATGTCCTCCTTTTTCATTTTTCTTATCCTTTAAAATTTTTAATCATGCACATCCCGCCAATATATAATATAAAACATATGGTCCGATTTATCAAGTTCTCTTAATTTCTATTATTAGAATTAGTTTTGAAACTAATAACATAACTATAATCAAGAATAGGTATATTAGATGACCATTCAATTTTATTCTTTGTGTGTTTTATATTTGGACTTTGTCTTGTAGTTTCTCTATCATCGCACCAGTTTAGATCCACTGAGTAAGCACTTATTATTTTTGAAGGATTTCTATCAATAGGTAAAGGCTCTAATTCAATATTTTTATCCTTATGTCTAATTTTTACAATGATATTTTCTGTTAAATAATCTATATTCACTATTAGGCGTTCTTTGGTTTTAATGTTTTTAAATACTCCTTTAAAATTGGCAGTGATATCTAATATTATTGTGTCACCTTTTTCTATATCTTTCTTAATCCATGCAATGTAATAGTTTAAATCAGTGCCAGGAAAAATAGTTGAATCGTCATATTTACTATTTTTCACCTTTTGAATATCTTTATCAAGGACTTCCCCATCCGAGGAAATTGTGAGGTCAGCAAGAGGATTTTCTCTATCTTTATCAAAAATAAAAGTAATAGGAATTTTAATTAAAGGTACAGATAATGTAGATTGTATATGTAATGTCGCAGAAAAAATAGCATCACCATTATCGTCGACAATCCATCTTTCTTCTCTTAATTTATGTATAATAGCAAATCTTAGTGAATCTCTCATGAACTCATATCGTTCATTTTCCTTTTTAATTTCATGCATCTTTATAAGGTGTGGTACAGATTCACCTAATAGAACAATACATACTAATCCAACAAAAACAAGAGACAGCAAAAATTCATTCTTTAATATAGATGTATAGCTATGTACAGAGAAAGATATAACAGCGGTTAACACTATTGCAACGATATGAGACCAATATTTGGATAGAATTTCCTTACTAGAGTCTATTCTTTTCATATTCACAAAGTATTTTATATACTAGATTTCATAATGTCAAGTTCTTTCTGGAATTATGGCCTATGGCTCGACCGTCATGGTTGGTCCTTTTAAAAATAAGCATTAATATAAATAAAAAAATACTAAAGTTCAAGATAATGACCTGACCCCCATAGCTGGACTTCATTGAGCGTAAGCATCAACTTAAACAAAGGACTTCTTCTGGAAAACTAATTATCAAGATAATTATATACTAAAAACAGATAGCGAATTTTTGTTCTATTTTTTACTTGATTCAACCTTTTTTAACGCTATTCTTTTCCCAAATAATTCAATTTGCGGGAGACGGTCAACAAGCACAGGTTCCAAAGATAAAGGAGAATTATATGTTGATTTGTAACCCAAAATTACTAATATTATACGGAATAATATATCATGTAGATGCCTAGTAATATCCTCGATAATTCTTATTTTTACTAAATCGTCCAAAAATCCTTCATGCATTATACAGCCTCTAATGTAATTTAATAATGCTCCCCAATTATCATAAGATTTTTTATCTATTAGCAAGTGAAACTTTTTAAAAAGTGTATCCATTAAATCAGCATCTAAAAAACCTAATTCTCTAACAATTGTGATTATATTATTCCCCCATCCTCCCGGCATTTTAATTTTTCCAATTTTATCATGAATTTCATGGTCGGTAAGTATTTTTCCAATACAGATCGCTTTGCTATTATTATTGTTATTCGCTTTATTTGTTTTTTCAAACATCTTAATAAGTATGTCAAAAGATCTAATGATTAAATCAAGTTTGTTTTCAAGCTGCGTATCATGCAATCCAATCGTCATTAAATTTTTTAAAATTATTTTTATCCGCTTATCAAATGAAAAGTGGGATTCAAAAGATAATCTAACGATATTTCCAATATTTGCGGTTGAATCATTTAAAAGTGGGTTTATTAGAGGAAATCCTTCTTGATAACAATGATTACCCCATTTAATATGGTCTCTTATGACTATGTTACCTGTATTATCAATTCTCTCAATCCATGCTGCTCCAACTTTATTGCCTACGACTATACTTAGCAGGTAAAGGATGAAATCCGAAAATTTAAACTCTCCTGATTCAATATTACCTTCCTGGTTTAATGGCAGCTTATATTCCATCATTGCTGTAACAGCTCTTGGTATTTCATGATTTTTTAGCTTGTTTTGAATCTCATAATATTCATCTATAGGTTGTACTGAACATTTCAGATTTTTATAAGAAAATTCAATATTATTCGGTGGTGTATCTTTATCAGAATTGAAGACACTATTTTCAGGAAAAATAAAATTTGTAAGTGACACATGCAATTTTTCTGGTCTGTCATACATACGAGACTTATAATGAAACTTGTCAACATTTAAAAATATTAAGTGCACATAATTATCTTCTAATTTTAAAGTATAAAGGAGGATCCCCTCACATAAACATTCACCATTTTCAACATCAAGAGAAATTAATTTACAGGGGCTATAATGTAAGTGATTATCACGCAGAAAATATGAACGTGGATTGATTTTTACTGATTTTTCTATAATCTGATCAAGAATGCATTCTATTTTAAAAATACCAGATTCGGTAAAAATAGCTTTAATATAGCCATAGCCTATGCATCCTTTCTCAGAAAATTCGACTTTCCCTTTGCCTTCATATAAATGACTTCTCATTGAAGTAGCACTCCATAAAGAAAATCTCAAATCACACTGACAGTAATCAAATTTGGGATAAATATAACATTATCTCTTGCCAGATGATTATACAACATTTATCCATAAATTTGTGAAGAATCAGTTTTTGAGTGCTCGCTCTCTAGGATCAAGTCGAGGCACACTCAACCTGTTTCCTATTCCTCGGAGAATTCCATCAGAATAGCGCTGACGAATCTGATCAGCGATTCCTGAGATGTCCCTCTTCTAGTTTGAACTTGGAAAGAGTTCCTTTTGTTTTCAACTTAATCCGCTCCGGTATAGGGGCAAGGCTTTTCGTAGTGAAAGCGGTTTGGAGGGCTGTTTCGGGCTTTTCAAACTGTATGTGTCTTATGGCCATCCTGAATCTGCTCCCGGCCTTCGGTGGCCTGGAATGAATCCATGCTCAAAACTACAATTCTGTCCTTGCGTGATAATCCGTGCTTTTAAAATTCCTTCATTGCCCCGGAAAAATAAATAGGATAGAATAATTGTCATCAAGCAAGGCTTAACCTTTGGTTATGAAACTTTTTAATAATTAAGAGGCGCAAAATGGGAAATTTTATGGGCGGCAGCGCGTTCAGCATGGCGGGCCAGGTATCCGAGGGGTATCTCCTCTTGAACGCGCATCATCTTAAAAGAATGGCCCCGAATGAAATCCGCGACTTCAAGTTCGAGATGGAGAAGCTGCTGAACGAAATCCGAGCGGAGCAGCCTCCCCTGCACGAGATAGACCTTCTCCGGAAAAGGAACCGGCGGATATCCCGGCTCAATAACGCCCTGTTGGTTGTGAACGCCTATCTCCAGCAGCGGCAGAGACCGGGAGCGAAACCCACGCAGATCTGAAAAGCTTTTTTACTGAGTGGGAGCCGGCAACACAGACTGTGTTGCAATTATAAAAAAGTCATTCTCGGGGATTCTTCGAAGGGCTGCGACGGGGAATCTTCCTTTTAGTATCAACATGTTATGAACATTAAAAAATCTCATACAGCAGCAAATTTGAATTATGACACAGCCTGACACCCGGCGATTGATGCGGGTTCAATTCTCCGCAATTGAACCTGCGCTGGTAGTTCTTCCGTCCCGAAATACACCTATAATGAAGATTACAGAATCCTCCGGATTTACAGAATGCTTCGCATTTACAGAATGCTTCGGATTTACAGAATGCTTCGGATTTCCGGATCGCCGCTCCGCTCTGTCCGGTATGACAAAAAGGATAAAGGAAAAACGGGTGCAATGAAGGAATACCTCTTTTATACAAATACCCTATAATGAAGATTCCCCGTCGTTTCCCCTCGAAGAATCCCGGAGAATGACAGTCTTTTTTTTCGGTCGCAGCCCGTTGAAGTATTCCTGGGTATGGCGAGCTTATTTCAGGGAGCAGGTGCCATAAAGGACACCAGCTCCCGCAGTGAAAGTATATCAGAACCCTATAATGAAGATTCCCCGTCGTTTCCCCTCGAAGAATCCCGGAGAATGACAGTTTTTTTTCGGCTGCTGCCCAATGAAGTATCCCCGAGTATGACAGCATATTATTCCCGTCGCAGCCCTTCGAAGTATCCCGGGGAATGACTTTTATATAATTGCGACACAGCCTCTAAAGGGACACCTTCTCCCGCGGAATGTGAGTTTATTTTGTGGGAGCGGGCCACGTCCCGCGATATAAATTGTGGGAGCCGGTCACATCCGGCGATCTGTGGATTTAGACTTCCAAACTTATCCCCTATTTGTTATTATTGTTGACGTAAAACGAATCCTTTCAGGAGGTATTGGTAATGAAAATAGTGGAATGCGTCCCGAATTTCAGCGAGGGACGGGATATGACGATAATAGATAAGATCACGGCGGAAATAAAAGCCGTATCCGGCGCCAGGCTGCTCGATGTGGACCCGGGCGCGGACACCAACCGCACCGTCGTCACTTTCATCGGGGACCCGGCTTCCGTCAAGGAAGCGGCGTTCCGGGCGGTGAAGAAAGCCGCCGAGCTTATAGATATGTCCAGGCACAAAGGGGAACATCCCCGGATGGGGGCGACGGACGTCTGCCCGTTCATCCCGGTAAGCGGCGTCACGATGGAAGAATGCATCGAGATTGCCCGCGAAGTCGGCAAGCGGATCGGAACCGAACTCGGCTTCCCCGTATATTTATATGAATACGCCGCGACAAACGAGGAGCGGCGGAACCTCGCGAACGTTCGCTCCGGTGAATACGAAGGGCTGCAGGAAAAACTTAAAGACCCGAACTGGAAACCGGATTTCGGCCAGGCCAAGTTCAATCCCCGCTCCGGCGCGACAGCGGTCGGGGCGAGAGATTTCCTGATCGCATATAACGTAAACCTCAATACGACGGACGCGAAGCTCGCGCACGAGATAGCGACGACGATCAGGGAATCCGGCAAGAAAAAACGGGACGGCGACGGCAAATTCGTCAAGGACAAGGACGGGAATTCCGTTACCGAGCCAGGTTTGCTGAAGAATTGCAAAGCGGTCGGCTGGTACATAGATACCTATGAAGCGGCCCAGATATCCATAAACCTCACGAATTATCACGTCACGCCGCCGCATACAGCGTTCGATACGGTGAGCGATCTCGCCGCCAAGGCGGGTATGAGGGTAACCGGCAGCGAGCTCGTGGGGCTCATCCCTCTCGAAGCCATCCTCCGGGCCGGCAATTATTACCTTGAAAAACAGGGCAAATCCCGCGGCATCCCGGAGCGCCAGATAATCAAAGCGGCGATCCGCTCTCTCGGCCTGCGCGAGGTGGCGGAGTTCGATATAGATAAAAAGATCATAGAATACCAGGCAAGGCAGAGGGATAAAGCCCTTGTCGCTATGACCTGCGCGGATTTCACGGACGAACTGAGCACGGATTCCCCCGCTCCCGGCGGCGGTTCCGTGGCGGCTCTCTGCGGCGCCCTGTCGTCCGCGCTAAGCGCGATGGTGGGGAATCTCACGTTCAGCAAGAAGCAGTATAAAAACGTCTGGCCGGAGGTGGAGCAGATCGCGGTGGAATCCCAAACCCTTAAAGATGGATTCCTCAGAGCCGTGGACGACGACACCGACGCGTTCAATAAAGTGATGGACTGTTTCAAGATGCCCAAAGGCACTCCCGAGGAGAAAGCGGCGAGGGACGTAGCCGTCCAGGAGGCAACCAAAAACGCGACGCTTGTGCCGTTCAGTGTCCTGGAGAAGAGCGTGCAGGCTGCTAAACTCGCGAAGAGGATAGCCGAGATCGGCAATCAGAATTCGCTGAGCGATGCGGGCGTTGCGGGACTGACGGCAAGAACAGCGGCGATCGGCGCTTATTATAACGTGCTGATCAATCTTCAGAGCATCACAGATAAAGAGTTCGTCAAAAAAACTTTCGATGATGCGGAAAAATTGAAGGACCAAGCCGTAGCAATCACCGACGAAATTCAATCCTCGGTCGGCGGGAATTTGAAGAATGCCGTTAAAAAATCAGAATCCTGATATTCCGATTATAACAAACGAAGGCGGAGAGCGTATACCAATATGAACGGAAAGCCGGAGGCGCTGGACGATTCAAAGGCTATCTTGGAATGTCTTAGCGGCAATACAGAGGCATTCGAGCATATCGTCGAAAAATACAAGAAACCGGCATATTTCCTGGCTCTCCGTCTCACTGGCAATCCCGAAGACGCGCATGATCTTTCTCAGGAAGCATTCATTAAAGCCTACAGGGCGCTCAAGAGCTTCAAGATTGACCTGGATTTCAAAGTCTGGTTTTTCCAGATACTAAGGAATACCTGCATAAGTCATTTGAGAAGCAAAAGCCGAAGGAAAACTGAACAATTCGATGACGCGCAGCACCAGGTTCTGGATGCAGCGCCGAACCCGGAGGATGAGACCGGCCGCGGCGAGAAGAAAAAAGCCATCTGGAAGGCGATAAACAATCTGACGCCTGTGAGGAAAGAGGCATTTGTCCTGAGGGAATTCGAAGGGCTCAGCTACAACGAGATTGCAAGGATAACAGGAGCGACGATTGAACAAGTTAAAAGCCGTATCCATTACGCGAGGAACAAACTCATTGAAGAAATGGAGAAATATTTAAAATGATCAAGAAAGAACTGGAAGATAGCATCAACCTGTTCTTGGACGGCGAACTTTCGGAAGAGGAAAGCTCCGAAATCAGGCGGCTTATTGACATAGACAAAGAAGCCAAAGCCTACTTCGAAAAGAACCGAAAATTGAAGGAGGTGATCTCCGATATGGCATTCAAAGAACCCGGCAATGAAGTTATGGACGAATACTGGAATAACATCAGCTCTCGATTGACAAGAGGGTTCGGCTGGACGTTTTTTATAATCGGCGCTCTGGCGAATATAGTTTATGCGCTTTATACATTCATAATCAGCAAGTCTGTGAACCCTTTCGAGAAAATAATTGTTTTCATGTCACTTTCCGGTTTATTGCTGCTTTTCATTTCAGTTGCACTTCAGAGATATAAGGACGCTAAAACCGACAAATACAAAGGAATTATTAGATGATAATTACAACCACAGCCACTATTGAAGGGAAGAAAATCGTCAAGAACCTCGGTATGGTCACGGGCAATACTGTCCGCGCACGTCATATAGGCAAGGATATACTTGCGTATTTCAGAAATGTCGTCGGCGGAGAAGTTTACGAATATACCAAGCTGCTTGCGGAATCCCGTGAACAGGCCCTGGACCGGATGAAGATGCAGGCTGAAAGCCTCGGAGCGAATGCGATTATCGAGACGCGGTTTGCAGCCACAGAGGTTATGAATAATGTGGCCGAGATACTCGCCTACGGCACGGCCGTGATAATCGAAGATGTAAAAAAATAGGCTTCAGACTCCGAATCTGGCAGACCGGCTCAGAAGGCCGGTTTTTTCATTTATATCCCAATATAGCCCTATCCAGCTCATCCATGTCGACTGAGGCTTTTTCTTCAAGATAATTGATGGTTCCCTTGTAGATTACACCAATCCGGTCCGCTATCGAAAAAAGAAAATACAGATCCCCGCTGATTATCAACGCCCCAGCGCCGGAATTTTTCAGATGAACGAACCGATCCTTCAGCTCGCCGGCAGTTTTTATGTCCAGGCCTCTCGCAGGTTCTCCCGCAACGACCAGCTTCACATTATTGGCAATCTCCCGCGCAAGCACAACCTTCTGCCGGTTGCCTCCGGACAGCACTGACACCGGCATACCAGCGGCCGCGTTCTTTATGGAAAAATCCGTTACAGCCCGGTCCGAAAAATCGAGCATTTTGCTTCGCTTCAGCCACCCCCGAAGAGAAAAAAAAGACAGCATCCTCGAACTCAATAAAAGGTTTTCCTCCAGGCTGAATGACGGTATCAATCCCTGTTCATCCCTGTCGGGGAAGATATATCCTACCGGTTTTTTTCTGATATCCTTCAACCTCCCCGAAGGGATCTCTTCTCCATCGAAAAATATTTTACCGGACGCCACACTGCGCATCCCGGCAGCCAATTCCAGAAGCTCCGTCTGCCCGTTGCCCGGCACGCCGGTAATTCCGACTATTTCCCCTCTGTTGATTTTCAGGCTGATATTTTCCAGCTTCCTTCCGTTTGCTGAAGAATTTGTCGTCACGCCAGACAGCTCAAAAATTGCTGTTGTGTGTTCGATCCACTCCGTTTTTTTAGTCTTTTTCCTTTTTCCCAAGAGCATACCGGAGCTCGAATCATCTGAATAATGATGACTTTTCTCTCTGCTGCCGGAAATAATCAAAGAGACGAGCTCGCTTTTACGGATTTTCCGGATCGGGCAGAATTCAACCAGCCTTCCCCTGCTCAAAACCAGGACATCCTCCACGATAGCCTCAACCTCAGCGATCCGGTGTGTAACCAGCAGAATCGTTTTTCCGGCTTTTTTAAGATTCGATAAAATCGAAAAAAACTGCTCAATCTGCCGTGGAGCGAGCAGCGATGTGGGTTCATCGAGAATGATCAATGAAACATTTCGAAAAAGCACCTTCGCCAGCTTCGTTTCCTGCCTCTCGAAGGTGTCCAAATCGGACATTTTTGATCGAGGATTGATCCTTGAGCCGAGGTCCTTGAATATTTTTTCGATCCGTATGTCCGCATCTCTACAATCTATAAGATTGCCCGGACCAACCGGTTCCTGCCCGAGAATGATGTTTTCCGTAACGGTGAAATCTTCAATAAGCATTTGGTTCTGATGGACCATCCCAATGCCCTGCGCCATCGCCTCCGCCGGGCTACGGGGCTCGTATGCTTTCCCTTCCAGCAGCATCTCTCCTTCGTCCGGCCTGACCATCCCGAAGAGAATATTCATCAGCGTGCTCTTTCCCGCGCCGTTTTCACCCAGCACACCCGTTATCCGGTTCCGCCCGATCGAGAAGGATACTCTATCAAGGGCTGTAACCCCCGGAAATTTCTTGGTTATACCTCTGCACTCCAACATAGTCAGCTACTTTTCCTGGAACTATAATGATCTTCTAAAACTGTTATTAATTGAGTTGATATTTTAGTGGAATATTTCTTTTAAAAAAAGCTGTTGCGCAGGCCGGGAAAATGTGATTATTTTCGTGAAACCTTTTGCGCCAATGCCTTGAAATCCATCTTGTTGAATTCTTCCTCATTCGCTGGAACTTTGAATCCGTTTTCCTTAACAATCAGCTTGATTCTGTCCAGCAACCGCACGGTATCCCGCGAGATGAGCGCAGATGTGTGACGCATTTCGGTAATCCCCACCGCATCTTCCTTGAGGCCGATTATATGGCATCCGGCGTTGAATTTACCTTTAATATAATCGGAAATCGCGTTATAAACCGCGTTATCAAACCGTTTCATCACGCAGGTAAGCACCCTGCCGGGAATCACGTCTTCGATATCAATATCGCTGCTAATCAGATATTCCGGCGTTTTTACCTGCCTGAAGAGTTCGATCACCCCGATACCGGAATTACCTGCGATCTGGAGTATAATATCGCAGCCGGACCCCAAGAGGTTTTGTGCAAGAGATTTTCCCTTAACCGGATCATCGAAGCTCCCGACTGTAAGCCTTGCGACCGTAACATTTGTGTTTAATATTTCATTTGCAAATGCCGCTCCGGAACGAAAGCCGTATTCATATGCGATGACGGGCGGAATATCCATTCCGTTTATGACGCCCAATTTTTTATTCCTGCTTACACCGGCAGCGATGAAGCCGGCAAGAAACGTCGCTTCCTCTCCCTTGAAATCATAGCTCGCCACATTGGCAATCTCGACTTTGCCGTCAATAAAGATGAAAGATGTCTTTGGATAGAGCGGCGCAACCTGCCTGACTGCATCCTTCATAAGATAGCCCATGGCGATCACGACATCCGCTTTCCTTGCGGCGATGGACAGGTTCGGCACATAATCCGCCTGCTCGCTTGATTCTATGAAATCAGCCTTCAATTTGAAATCTTCGGCTGCTCTGCGTGCGCCGGACCATCCGGAATCATTAAAACCCTGGTCGCCGAGCCCCGCCTGATCGGTTACCATAATAATTTTTTTCGCGCTGACTGACCCTGATGTCTGATTCAGGCTGCTTTCTCCGCTGCACCTGCATAAGAAAACCAGAACAACGAACATAAGAATACAAGAGGCTATAAGCTTATAAATGTTTTTCGACATATTACCCCTGTCATTTTGATCTATACGATGGAACGCAAAGTATATCCATTCCTTCGTCCTTAATCAAATTATTTCAAACGGGCTTGAAAAAAAGCCTCACGGCTTTAGAATTGGTGCTTGATACATTAAAAAAATATGAAAATCGACATAATAAGCATAATAGCCAGGCCGGATTTAAAAAAAATCCTGGATGCCGTCCTGGTCATATACCTGGTTCTAGTAACCTTCTACGGGAAGTTATTTCTTCCAATCCATACAAAATTCTTCAACCAATACCCTCTGATATTTCCGTTTTTTATGATTTTGATATTTAAAGTTGTTCTCTTTTTATTAAAAATTGCCCCCTGGAAAAGCGATAAAACAAACAATAAACGGATTACTCAGAAACCTCAGGGAGATGCCCCGGCATTTTTTAAATCTGAAGGTTTCAATGTTCTTCCCAAAAAACATTATCTGACCGCGATATTGATCCTTCTTACTGTGTTTTGCATCAAGAGCCATATCACAAAAGGCATTACAACCCATGTATTTCATTCGGATGAAGATATAATAATAAACGACCTCTTGAAAATGATTTCATTAAAAACTCTCGATTATGAACGCTATAATTATCCACCACTCTTTTACTACACGAATTACGCTATTTTCTCCATATATTACAATCTCGATTTGAAGGCTGAATACGACGGAGTCGGAAATGTGCCTCATTATCGTTTGTATGAATTCGGCAGACAGGTAAACGCCGCATACGGCGCGCTGTTCATAGCGGGCGTATTCATTCTTTGTTACCAGATTTTCGGCTTTATGTATGGTCTGCTGGCATCTTTCGCGGCGTTGATCTCACCGCTTAGGCTTAACGTTGATTCACTTTTCAGGACCCAACCGGCATCAGATTTTTGGGTTATATTTGTATTTATAATCCTGATTTCTCTGTTGCGAAAACCAAATACAATGAAATTTGCCCTCCTGGGTATTCTGACGTCATTCGCAATATGTTCATTTTTTTTAAAACTTGTAATCGTGCTGCCGATAGGTTTGTTTCTGCTGTTTTGCATAATCCGCGACCGGCGCCAAACAAAAGACATTTCCATATTTGCCGTTTCAATTCTTTTGGTGACAGTGCTACTGCTGATCCCGGCTTTGAAAAACCTGGATGTGTTTCGAGAAAAACTCCAGTATGAACGGCTCTATTTTGAACGTTTTAACAAATACCAGGCAGTTTTAGATAAGACCAATACTTATAAAGCTATAACATCCTGGACTCAAAAAGACGGTGTTGGTTATGGGATATTCGCCCTCGGGGCAGCTGGGCTGATCATTGGACTCATAAGAAGGTCAAAATGGGTACTGTATGTATATTCATTGATCGCAGCACATTATCTGTTCATCGGTTCTTACTATACTACTTTTAATAGATACAGCGCCTTCCTTGTTCCATTTTATTTCTTATTTGCGTTCCTGGCATCGGATACGGCTCTCGGTTTCAACAAAAAAAAGAAATGGCTCAAAGAGAAGACCGCTTATCTTATATCCGGTCTGATAATTATTCTTTGCCTGATTCCATTCTTAATCAACTTTGTGGATATAATGAAAGATACCGCTAGGCCGCATAACCTCGATTTATTCCTCAAATGGCGGGGATTAAATTATAAGGCCGATGTTCCTGCCCTCAGTATCGTCAAATCCATCAAACTCAAAGGCCGGGGGGTGGTCGTTATACCTGATAGATACCTCATTAGGCCACATTGGGAAAACTTAGCTAACTTCATTTCGAAGCGTTATAAAATTCTACTCTGCTCCAACCCGGATATTGGAAAATACTTCAGCGCTTGGAAGAGGGTGAAATCATTCGATGAAAAAACAGGCAAAGGCGGCACATTTTATATCCTGGAAAACAGCGTTCCAACAGATAAATTGAAAAAAGATACACAATTGATTAGAGAGAAGATTCCTAAATCCTGGAGGCAATTTTGATCAATTCCGCGGCCATTGCTTTGCAGCGGAAGTTGTTGGAACAGAATTAAACCGATTGATAGGGAAAAAATGGAAATATTCTATATAGCGGCAGGCAATCTGATAATCTTCGCCGGAGGATTGATCCAGGGGATCATCGGTACCGGTTCATCTCTTTTCGCCGTTCCCCTTCTTGTGCTTTTTCTTTCGCCGAAGGTCGCCGTCCCGATGATAATAATCCAGTGCCTCTTCCTGAATCTCTACCTTGTCCTTGCATGCAGGGAACACATTGATATCAGAAGAATCCTGATTCTCGTAATCGCTGGTTTTGTGGGAATCATTCCCGGAGCGAAAGTACTCGCAGTCCTTCCTCCGAGATATATAAAAATTTTCATTGGAGCAGCGATAGCTCTTACGGCTGCGGCTTATCTTATCGGTTTCAGGAAAAAGATGAAAAACGAAAAAATCGCCTCAATCCCGATCGGACTGGCAAGCGGTTTCCTAAACGGGAGCATCTCAATGAGCGGCCCTCCCGTCGTCCTCTTCTTCGTGAACCAGGAAGTGAACAGGGGTTTTTTCCGAGGCAACCTCGCCCTGTATTTCCTTATCCTGAACATATTTACAATACCTTTCTATTTTATCAACGGACTGATCTCCGCCGATGTCTGGAGATGGACGCTGCTGCTGTTTCCAGGTCTTGCAGCTGGCACGGTCATCGGAAACAGGATGTCGGGAAGAGTCCCGGAAAAAAGCTTCAAGACAATAGCCCTCTTCATCGTTCTCTTCGCAGGGATATTTTCTCTCTTGTCAGGTATCAGAGACTAAATATAGTTAAATCTGAAATCTTCCAGGCTACGAACAGCCGCTGGTCTCCCCGCAATTGAGACACTTATAGCACGAGCCGCTTCGAATCATTATCGCTCCGCAGCTGTGGCATGGAGGGGCGTCCTCCTGGTTCTTGAAGAGGTCGGTCTGGACGGTATTATCATCCACAGACACCTCTGGAATCTTCGTTTCCAGCTGTTCGCGTGTGATCGATACGGTCTGCTCCTGCGGCATCCGCTCCAGGAATTTGTTTGCCAGCCAGCGGAATATGTAATCCATAATGGACGTGGCATATCCGATGTCCCTGTTGCCGGTAAAGCCGGATGGCTCGAAGCGTGTATATGAAAATTTATTAATGAGGACGTCCAGCGGGACTCCGTATTGAAGCGCAAGCGACACCGCGGTTGCAAAGGCATCCATCAGGCCGCTTATCGTCGAACCTTCCTTTGCCATCACGATAAATATCTCGCCGGGCATTCCGCTTTCATACATGCCGACGGTAAGATATCCCTCATGCCCCGCAATGCTGAATTTATGCGTGATCGCTTTTCTTTCGAGGGGTAGTTTCAAGCGGGTCGGCTCGCCTGAAGTCGAATCTTTTCTTCCCGTTTCCTTTTCGTTGGTCGTTAAAATCTGCTGGCCTTTGGAGTTGTCGCGGTAGATGGCTATAGCCTTCAATCCCATCTTCCAGGATTGGTAATAGATTTCCATAATTTCTTCCGGCGATATCTCCTCCGGCACATTGACCGTTTTGCTGATCGCACCGCTCAGGAATGGTTGCGCAGCCGCCATCATTTTTATATGCCCCATATAGTGGATAAATCTCATTCCGCCGGCAGGTTTGAACGCGCTGTCGAAGACCGGCAGGTGATCGTTATGGATGAACGGAGCGCCTTCAATGGTTGCGTTCTTTTCGGTATATTCAAGAATTCCCTTGATCTGTTCTTCGGTATATCCGAGCATTTTAAGTGCCCTTGAAACGGTCTTGTTCACGAGCTTGAACTTGCCGCCGCCGGCGAGGCTCTTGTATTTCACGAGAGCCAGTTCCGGCTCTATGCCGGTCGTATCGCAATCCATCATAAATCCTATAGTGCCTGTGGGCGCGAGGACTGAAACTTGCGCGTTGCGGAAACCGTATTTCCCGCCACGTTCGAGGGCTTCGTTCCAGGCTTCGACGGCCGCTTTATACACGGCCTCGGGAACGAGGGTCGAATCCACGTTCTTCAGCGCATCCCTGTGCATTCTTATAACATTAAGCATCGGTTCACGGTTGCGTTCGTATTCAGCGAAAGTCCCCACCTTTTCCGCAATTTTCGCCGAGGCGGAATACGCCTGGCCCGTCATAACAGCAGTTATTGTGGCGGCAAGCGCCCTTCCCGCTTCGCTGTCGTAGGGCAGGCCGCAGGCCATCAAGAGCGCGCCGAGATTCGCATAACCCAAACCAAGCGGGCGGTACAAATTTGAATTTTTTTCAATATTGTCCCGAGGGTAACTGGCGTTGGAAACTATCAGCTCCTGCGCCGTTATAATAATATCAACAGTGTGGCGAAAAGCCTCAACATCAAATTCCCCGTCAGGCTTCAAAAATCGGAGCAGATTGATGCTCGCCAGGTTGCATGCGGAATCGTCGAGAAACATATATTCGCTGCAAGGATTAGAAGCGTTGATCTTCCCGGAATTTTTGCACGTATGCCATTTATTGACGGTGGAGTCGAACTGGAGGCCGGGATCGCCGCAAGTATGCGTGGCTTCGGCGATCATCTTCATCATATCTTTAGCCCTGAAAAGTTCCACCATCTCGCCGCCTTTAACCTTCTTCGTATACCACTCCCTGTCTTCCTCGAACGCACGCATAAATGCGTCGGAAACGCGGACGCTGTGATTGCCGTTTTGGAAAAACACCGAGCTGTACGCATCTCCGCCCAGGGAGGAGTCATATCCCAGGCGGATCAGCGATTTCGCCTTCTCTTCCTCGACCTTTTTGGAATTGATAAACTCGACGATGTCCGGGTGATCTATATTCAAAATAACCATCTTGGCAGCGCGTCTCGTTTTTCCGCCGGATTTTATTACACCGGCGAATGCATCATACCCTCGCATGAAAGATACCGGGCCGGACGCGGTGCCGCCGCCGCTCAGTCTCTCCCGGCTGCTGCGAAGAATGGAAAGGTTCGTGCCGGTGCCGCTACCGTACTTGAATAGCATTCCCTCGATCTTCGCGAGGTCCATTATCGATTCCAGCGTGTCTTCCACGGAATTTATGAAGCAGGCGGAGCATTGCGGTTTTTCCTCTATCCCCATATTGAACCAGACGGGGGAATTGAAGGACGCCTTTTGGTAAAGAAGGATATGGGCGAGTTCATCTCCGAATATCTCGGCGGTTTCCGCGTTGAAATAGCCGTCTTTCAAACCCCATTCGACGAAGGTATCCACCACCCTGCCGATGAGTTTGCGCGCGGAATTCTCACGCTCCTTGCTGCCCAAGGCACCCCAGAAATACTTGGAAGTAACTATATTTATCGCAGTTTGCGACCAGAAATCGGGAAACTTGACGCCTTCCTGCTTGAAGATTATTTCGCCCTTGTCATTCATTATCTCTGCGTTGCGCTTTTCCCATTTTATTTCATCGTATGAGGAGACACCTCTCGCCGTGAAAAACCTGCGGATCGCTATAGGATCATTTTTCCCCAAGTTTGATTTATTTTCCTTTTCGGATGCGGTAATAGCCGCCGCTGACTGCATCGAGTCCGAATGAAAGTCTAAAAAATCCGCCGATTTGTCAGATATTGCTCCCATTTCCCGTCTTAACCTCCGTATTGCTTCACTTTCGTGAAAAGACAAAAACTCCCGCCATTAACTCTATTGTATTGTGGGGTAGCCTTCTCCAGTAATATATATAGTGCCGCGCAGACCCTTTGTCAAGGAAAAATACAATATATATTGCATTTTCTCAAGACAGCCACAAAATGTTGTATGTTATAGATTTTAAACAGGATAATTCAAAATTACATATATATTATTTATAATATTAATTACTCTTGGTATTATTAATTTCCAAAGATCAACTTGATCGAATCCGCGCCGAGCCTCACGAAATCAAGAACCGGATCCATATAAATACAGCAGAAGAAGAACCTATCATTTTAGTGGCGCACGGCAGGGTTTCAGGACACCGGACGCAAATTCAGGAGAGTGAGAGGATACAAATGACTTGACAAATGGAAACCGCCCTCCAATCTGATTGTTCTAAAAATACCTTATCCATGATTAATAGATAGATTCAGATGATGACGAAAGGAATTCATATAAATTCCAGCCATATACGGGTTGACCTTAGGACAAATTCCGGATTTCCAATTTGCTTTTTTTTGATATACTTCCTGGTGCGATTAAGGAAATTAAATACTATTTATCATTAAAAATGTTACGCGTGCTATTGTGAATTCACAATCAATAATAAAACCGTTAAGACTTTCTGTGTTTCATCATATCCTTGCTGCTATTCTTATAGGTTATGCCTTTTATCAGGGTTTCTCCGTTACTCGTAATTTAAGCTGGCCCTGTGAAATCGATTTGATTCGTAATACAGCTCAAGCACAATCTGCGATAGACAGCTCTTTGCTTGATGACCCGACTTATCTTGGTGAAAAAACCTGGTATTCTCCTTTGGCCCATTGGATCGTTGCATTAATCTCATCTGTTTCCAAAATTCCGCCGCATATAATTTTTCAAAGGGCTGGCGCTTTTCTAAATATACTGGTGCCGGTAAGTTTCTATATCTTTATAGCTATCCTGATGGAACCTGCAATCGCATTAGCATCTCTTTTGGGAATGCTGTTCGTTTTTAATAATCACCTTCCGACATGCACTTCCGGCACCTATACTCCCATACTCTATTCATCTCATTTTGCGCCGTGGTTGTTTTTCATCACTTTATTATTGTATTTCAAAGCCCTGAAAACTGGTAAATCCCACATGTTTCTTTTAACTGGTGTTTTCCTGGGGCTGACTTTTCTTGCCCACAATGCGCCGGCGTTGATCATCGGCTGTATCATATTTACGATCACCGTAAAAAAAATCATCGCCGCGAGTAGCACAGAAAGCCGGAAAATGAAGTTGAAGCATTTTATCAATTTCCTATTGGTAACATTGTTTGCCGCAGTCGCGGCATTGCCGCTGTTGTATCCGATGTTGATACATTACAAGATGAATGTACTCAATGAACGTGGAACACTATATACGCTTGAATTTCTACGGCTCGATAATATCTCGGAATTTCTCAAACTTTTTACTCCCGGGTTGGCGGTTCTTTTCTTTGTGGTTCTGGGAGGGATAAGTCTCTTTAAGAGAGCGAAAAAAAACGAAGAATCCCGATTATTAATGCTTTCATTCATAATTGTCATTCTGTTGTTCGCTTATGGTTACCTGCCGCAGTTGATCGGCAATCTGTTTTATCTTCCTCAGCTGCTGCCGAACTTTCATTATCTCGTGTACATCGGCTTTTTTGAGGCGATTCTCTTTGGTCTCGGAATTTATGAATTTATTTTGATTGTCTTAAAAGCAATGAGAGTCGTCATAAAAAAGAAATCGGCTGTTAAAGAAAAGACCAAACCACTCGTCGAGAATGGCGTCGCTTTTATACTTTTTAATTTATTGCTTGGAGTTTTCTTCTTCAGCGTCAGGTCTGATTTTCTCTCCCGGCAGGATTTCACCGCCTTGCGCCACCCATTCTGCGCGAAAAAGCATATGAAATGGTATAAGGAGCTTCATGACTGGGTACTGACTACCCTTCCGCCGGATACAGTATTTGTTAACGATGAAAATACTCCTCAGGAAATGCTGATGACCGCGCGTAAATTCGTCGTGCATCCGGTTACGCCGGAGCTTTCAAATCCGTTTGTCGATTACCAAAAAAGACTGAAGGACAGGGACTTGATGCTGCTGGCGCTTGAAGAGGGAAGGTATGACGTCCTATTACCATTATTCGATCTGTATCATGCCGGTTACGTAATATCTTCTCTTAACACTCATACAAATTACTGGGACGACCCGGCCTTCTTGAAAGATGTTTATAATTCTCAAGAGTGCACAATCTTTTTGATAGATTATAAAATCCTGCGAAAACTCGCTTCCACCGGCAGTCATATAAAGAATCATCCTTATGTCTTGTTTAACAATCAAAAGATGCTGTCGAACGCCATATCGTATGGAATTGAAAGAAGGAATTTCAACTATTTCGAAAATGATGAGCTGAAAGAAGTTCTCAATGGCTGGAGATGGATTAAGAAGAGAAATATCAACACTGACATGGAATTAATGCTTAAAAAGATGAGAAAAGAAACACTTCTCGTCACAACTCGCAAGACAGCTATACACTATTTAAACTCTGTCAGCACAAAACCTGAATTTATAAAAGGTTTTTATTTTTGCGGCTTCACTCTCCCCCGGAAGATACTAAAAATCCAGCATCAGAACCCGCAAAAAGTCTTTATCTTTCATAAAGACAGCGTCTATTACAATTTTCTTGCCTCGGCAGAAGTTAAAATTTATAGCCTTGATAATCCATATACAATCTTGGAAGAAAAATACACTGATAATCTATCATTTATTCAGGAAGCGTGCAGAATGGTTTTAAACTGCGGGATGTTGGAACTTTATGCCCTGAACTGGCATCACAAGATCAGAAGAGGCAACGCAGAGCGCGCAGATATCATTCGTTCCCTGTTGAAACAAACGGAGGAAATAGACTACTGATATAGCACCTAATCATAGACTCAAGCTATGAGATATCAGACCGGCAGTAAGTGCGTGTTTCTGCGGATGAAAAAGTTCCAAGTATTGTGACTATATATAACTTCTTTACGAATGTTTGCATCTGCAGTTGGCGCATGTTGATAGTGAGATATTGTTGAGAGAAAACCTTCGCGGCCTTAAAGTAACTCCTATTTGTTTCAATTATAAGGCGAACATTTTCTCCTGAAGTGATTAATTGTAAGGATAATTATTGGGCAACTTTTCGATAGAAATGTAGTATAATTGCTGCATAGCATTCCTTGCCGGAGATTGGAAAAATTGTTGAATGTAAACAACATCATAAGCGCATCAGTTAAAACAAAGAGTTATCCTTTCATAGAAATTGAACGCTATGAAAAGCTATTATTTCAACATTTCGAAAATGTTTTTTCCGTTCAAGCCTCTCTGACTCGCCTTCTGGTAAGTTTTCAGGCAAATAAAAGTCGTCCGGTTTATCGATGGTACAAATATAAGGAAGCTTTTTCTGCTGCTTTGGTCGAAAATTTCCTTCAAAAGTGCGGAATAACGAAAGGTGTAATTTTAGACCCCTTCGCGGGAAGTGGAACCGCATTATTTGCAGCAAGCGGGATTGGGATAAATGCCGACGGAATAGAATTGCTTCCTATAGGACAAGAAATCATCCTTACTAAAAAAATTTTGGATTCCGAGTTCACTAAAGAAGATTTAGAGAGATTGAAGAGTTGGTCAGTATTGCATATATGGAAACAATCAAAAGAAATTGCGAATGTGCATGAGCTGAGAATAACCAAGGGAGCTTATCCAGAGCAAACAAAAGAGTCTATTGGAAAATATCTTTCTGCTTGCCGGAATGAAAATATCCGCGTCAAAACAGTCTTGCAGTTTGCTCTTTTATGTATTTTAGAATCAATAAGTTTCACGCGGAAAGATGGACAATTTCTTCGATGGGATTATCGGTCCGGTCGAAATCAAGGTAAAACAATTTTTAATAAAGGAGAAATTTCGAGCTTTGAGCTCGCTATCAGTGATAAAATTAGCGAAATCATTACAGACCTTTCTTCTGAAGGACAGACTGATTTATTCCCAGTCACAAACAATCAAGGAACCATTAACATATTTTCTGATTCATGTCTTAATCTCTTGCCCCGACTCAGCAATAACCACTATGATGCGATAATAACCTCGCCTCCTTACTGCAATCGTTATGATTATACTCGGACTTATGCATTGGAATTAGCTCTATTGGGAATTACAGAACAAGAATTATCGAGTCTTCGCCAATCGATGATTAGTTGCACTGTGGAGAACCGATCGAAAGAATTATTACAAATCCATTCAAATTGGGAAAAAGCAATAGAGGCAGCCGAACAACAAAGGCTTCTGCAGGCCATCTTGAAATATTTAGAGGACCAAAAAACTGAAGGCGCATTGAATAACAATGGTATTCCACGAATGGTAAAAGGCTATTTTTATGAAATGGCTTGTATAATTTATGAATGTTCACGGATATTAAAACCCGGCGCTCCTCTAATTATGGTTAATGATAATGTTCGTTATGCGGGAGTCGGCATCTCGGTAGATATGATATTGTCTGAATTAGCGGAAAATCTCGGCTTCAAGATCGAAAACATACTTGTGCTGCCTGGCGCCAAAGGCAACAGCAGCCAGCAAATGGGTCTGCACGGGAGGGAAGCTCTTCGCAAATGCGTCTATATTTGGAGAAAAAAATGAACCGAGGAGGAAAACGTCCCTATCGAGATCACCTGCAATCCTTCAATGATCTTATAACTTCCTATGAAGCGACAAGAGCCGGTTTTGTGTCTTTGGCTCTCGAGAAGAACAGAAGGGCGACTCCTTATATAGCGCAGGCGCTTAAAAAGGCCGCCTCATCTGCTAAGAAAGCCTCCGATTTAAAAAAGATAAAAGGGATTGAAAAAGGTTTGCTTACCGCGGCAGGTTTGTCTGATAAAGCTCTTCACAAGTTATTACCACAGGATAAAGAAGAAGCCATAAATGGATTGATAAAAAACTTCCTCGAGCCAGCGGGAATAAAATTCATCGAAGAACTTGTTTATAGATTTCTTTTAATCCGAGGTGATGCCCTTGGAGGTTCAATGAGAAATATCGGCGGAGCTTTAGCTCAGCGAAAATTAACCCGCTCAATCATTTCTACATTGTTAATTGCTGGGCTTAAATATGAATGGCTTCATGCTAAAACGAAAAAATGGATTGAAATGGCAGATGATGACTCTGATATCGAGTTATCATTGAGCGGTTTGAGCTGGAATGAAAAAAAAAGAAAGCGAACTCTTCGATTCAATCTGACTATTCCTTTTTTAAAAAACAATGTGGATTTCTGCTTATTTAATCTTTCACCCAGTGAATTAGAAACCAGAGGAAATAGTATTGCAGACTCCTATGTCGCTATTGGCGAGCTCAAAGGTGGTATCGATCCTGCCGGCGCAGATGAACATTGGAAAACCGCGCAAACCGCCTTAGATCGGATCCGCGATTCATTCTCAAATAGCAATGTTTTCCCTTATACATTTTATATTGGCTCAGCAATCGAAAAAACAATGGCTGGTGAAATATGGAAACAATTAGAAAACGGTTCACTTAGTAATGCAGCAAATTTAAATAATGAAGATCAGGTTGGATCCATTTCACGGTGGTTATGCAATTTATAACTAAGACATATTAGTCAGCAATAATCTATTTTAGAAAATAAGTAAAAAATATGCCTGCTATCATTTCAAGGTATAACAGGTTCTCAGATTTTTTGAGATCGCGCTATGGGGCGCGGGTTCACAGGGTCAGTGTCAATGCCGGATTCTCCTGCCCCAACCTGGACGGAACGATTTCGACAGACGGATGCATCTTTTGCAGCAACAGGGCCTTCAGCAAAAACGATTTCTCCATCCCGATCGAGGAACAAATTCGAGCGGGCATCGCTTCCGCACAAAAAAAATACCGCGCGGAAAAATTCATTTTATATTTCCAAAGCTTCTCCAATACATACGGAACTCCAGCTCAATTGAAAGAGAAATATGACCTTGCGCTGAATCATCCTGAATTCGTCTGCCTGTGCGTCGGCACCAGGCCCGATTGCATTGACGAAGAGCGCGTTTCTCTTTTGAGTTCATATCAGGGAAAACTGGACGTCTGGGTTGAACTCGGCCTTCAGAGCGCAAACGATAAAACCCTCGAAGCTATCAACCGTGGGCATACCTTCGCAGCATTTGTCCGTTCAGCGAAGCTGTTGGCAGCTCGAAAAATCGAAGTCTTCGCTCATGTAATAATCGGCCTGCCGGACGAAGGCGAACGGGAGATCATTGATACCGCGAAGGCTTTGTCTGCCCTGCCGATTACCGGCGTAAAAATCCACCCCCTGCATATAGTTAAGGGGACGAGGCTGGAGGAGATGTATACAATCAATGAGTATTCCCCGATGACGAGAACGAATTACATTGAACTGCTGATAAAGTTCCTTGAACATTTACGCAAGGATATCGTGATCGTCCGCGCGACTGCGGATGTTCTGGGCGATATGCTTGCCGCTCCGGAATGGATTAAGGATAAATCGGGATTGTTGAAAGCCCTGGATGACGAGATGGAAAGAAGAAATACATTTCAAGGCGCAAAAGCGGAACCCTGATCTCGCATTGCCTATTAAAACATAAGATTGTGGGATTTGAAAAACCATGGTTTGTTGTCATTCGGAAGAAAGCCTCCGAAGCTCCAATAGATTATTCCTCTGTATCCCTTCGAAACATACATCCGAACAACAAATTTACGGGTTTTCCAAAGTTCTTATTTCTATTTTGCGGTTCAGCAATATATAATGAGATTCGATGATTAAACACGAACGAGAGGCTTGGAACTAAAAATGGAAAGCGAAAAGAAAAAAGGGGAACAGCCGGCGGACCAGCCGCAGATGATGGAACTTGACGAGAACGAACTGATCAGGATCAGAAAAGAAAAGATAAAAAAAATCGAAGAATTGGGGTTCGATCCGTACCCGACTTCATATCCAGTGGATCATACAATTTCCCAGGTTGTGGAATTATGCCGGGAAATGAACGCCGAAGAACTGGAAACCAAAGAAATCAAGGCGAAAACGGCGGGCAGGATGATGTCCCGCAGAGATATGGGCAAAACCGTTTTTGCGGATATTTCCGATGGCAGAAAAAAAATCCAGGTCTATTTCCGTAAAACGGAACTGGACGAAAAGCATCTCAGCCTGCTCGATCTCCTCGATATGGGAGATTTTATCGGAGCCGAAGGCCGGCTCTTCAGAACCAGAACGGGGGAATTGACCCTTCTCGTGGAGAGTTTCGCGTTCCTGGCAAAAGCAGTCCGTCCCCTGCCGGAGAAATTTCACGGCCTTCAGGATGTCGAGCAACGCTACAGGAAACGCTACCTGGACCTGATAATGAACCCTGACGTGCGGCAGGTTTTCGAGACCCGGTCGGGAATTATAAAATCCCTTCGCAATATGCTGGACGAAAAGGGTTTTATCGAGGTGGAAACCCCGATGATGCAGCCCATGGCCGGCGGAGCGGCGGCAAGACCGTTCATAACCACCCACAATGCATTGGGAATTGACCTTTACCTGAGGATAGCCCCCGAACTTTATCTCAAGAGGCTCGTCGTTGGGGGGATGGAAAAGGTCTATGAGGTAAACCGCAATTTCCGAAACGAAGGCATCTCCACCCGGCACAATCCGGAATTCACGATGCTCGAGTTCTACCACGCATATATTGATTATATTCAGATGATGGACCTGGCGGAAACGCTGCTTACCTCTCTCGCGGAAAAATTTCTCGGCGGCGGACCGGTTCAATTCGCGGAGAAGGTAATCAATTTTAAATCTCCCTGGCCGAGGATTACCTTTCATGATGCGATCTGCAAATTTACCGGCGCGGAACGCGCTCAATTGAAAGATAAAGCCTCGATAATGGAAACCGCAAAAAAATCGAAGGTGGAATTCGATCCGGTCTGGCAAGAGATAAAGATACTGAAAGAAATTTTCGACAAAAAGGTAGAGCCTGAACTTATCGATCCGACATTTATCATAGATTACCCGCTGGAATTATCGCCACTCAGCAAGAGAAAGAAAACGGACCCGACGCTGGTTGACAGGTTCGAATTGTTCATCGGAGGCATAGAAATCGCGAACGGCTTCTCGGAACTTAACGATCCGGCGGATCAACACCGACGTTTCGAACAACAATTGCTCGAGCGGGAAAAAGGGGACGATGAAGCTCACCAGATGGATGAGGACTACATCACCGCGATGGAACATGGGATGCCGCCGATAGCGGGAATAGGAATCGGGATAGACCGGCTTGCAATGCTCTTTACAAACCGCGACTCGATTCGGGAATTGATACTGTTTCCGCAATTAAAGCCCCAAAAGCAGCTCTGAAAGCCGATTTTTCAGCCAAAGTTCACGGGCCAAACCGGGATTATTTGCCGCCTGGATGCCTACAAGGGGCATTGGCGCTTCTAAAATCAATGTTTTGAGTTCAGCGGTTTTTTTGATATAATTTTCTCTATCCAAACATTCAAAGACAATGAAAAAAGAAGTCGAGAATCGCTATCAGTTATATGAACTACTTCCGATAGGTATAATGATCACCGACCCGGACAGAAATCTTGTATACTTGAATAAGGCGGCGAGAGAGATTACAGGTTACAGCGACGAAGAAATATCAGGGCATAAGTGCGATCTCTTCTTCGGATCTGATTGTTTAAAGACCGGCAAAAGATGCTGCTACGAAAACACTTCCAAACCCAAACGCAGATCACTTGAACTGACCACTCGGAAGGGAGAGAGAGTTGTGGTTGACAAGATCGAGAAAACGATCACATCCGCTGATGGTGGTATAATTGGAGCTGTCGAAATGCTTACGGTAGCGTCGCGCGAAGACTCCATGACCGTTGAAATAAAACGCGATAACGAAAAGCTTAATAAATACCTGTCACAGCTGGAAGATCTTCTCGACGTGGGTTTGATGATCACCTCAAGCCTGAGCATTCACAGGGTGCTTTTAAGGATTATCAACATACTTCGAACTACCTTCAATTATGAAAGCATTTTCATCCTGATACCCAATGAGGACGGCGAGCTGGAAGTAGCCGCAAGGACAGGCGAAAGCCATACGAATGATTCTATTTCCGAAAAGATTGAGATTCGAATGAGCAGCGCGCTCGATTCACTCAAGGAAAAAAAGGTAATCCTCGTCAACGACACAGCAAACGAAAGAGACTACATTCCTTTCGTCAATAGCAGCCGGTCGGAGTTGTTTGTCCAAATGACCGCCCGGGAAAACCATCTCGGCGCGCTGATCGCAACGAGCTCCAAGCCGCTTTATTTTGCGAAAAGGGATATGGAAATTCTTTCAAAGATTGCGAATTTTGCGGCAGCTGCCATCAACAACGCCCAATTGACGGCACTGATGAAAACAGCCAGGGATCAATATGAAACGCTTTTCAACAAATCGTCTGACCCCATCGTGATAACCAATAAAAACGGCGATCAATTCCTCGACATTAATATAAGATGTACGGAAGTATATGGATATAACCGAGAGGAATTTTTGGAGATGTATCCGCTTATGCTGGTCGAGGGCGACACCAAGACTTCAACGGAGCTGCAAGATGCCTTCGTCAGCGATTGGGAAGGGACGCATATCACGAAAGATAAAAGCGTTATCTATGTCGAGACTCGAACTGCGGAAATTGAATATGCAGGCCAGAAGGCGAACCTGACCATCATCCGTGACATTTCAGAAAGAAAAAAATTCGAAGAAGAGCTAAGGAAGCTCTCGATCACCGACGAGCTGACCAAGCTCTTCAACCGGTACTATTTTATGCAAATGCTTCAAAACGAGATAGAAAGGGCAAAGCGGTATAATCAACCACTGTCCATGATGATGATTGATGTTGATAAGTTCAAATTTTTTAACGACAAATACGGCCACCAGGCTGGAGACAAACTCCTGAGCAATCTTGGAAACATCCTTTACGCCAGCCTGCGTTCGACGGATGTCCCCTGCCGCTACGGTGGAGACGAATTCTCGATCATCCTTCCTCATACAACTGAAAATGACGCCGAGATAATCGCTCAAAGAATACTGAATGCATATTCAAAGACAAATTATTATGAAACCGGCCTCAGCATCGGAATATCATCTTTTGCCGAAGGAGATACCGAGGAATCGCTGATTCATAAAGCGGACCAGGCTTTATATTATGTCAAGAAAAAATTCGGCAAGGGTAAAATTGTACTGTTTCAGAATGTAACTTGAAACGGCAGGATATTATAATTTTTCAGATAAAACCTTAATCTCACTGTTGATAATATCAGCAGTCTTTTTCCATGAGAATTTCTTGGTCAGATTTTTCCCCGACGTGAGCAATCTATTTCTCAGTTTCCCGTCGCTCAGAAGAAGATTTATTTTGCTGGCAATCTCCTCCGGGGTATGATCTTCGACTAAAAGAGCAGATCCCTCGTATATTTCTTCAAGCGAGCTCGAGCGGCTCGTCACCACAGGCGTTCCGGCGCTTAAGGCCTCCAGTGGCGGGATGCCGAAGCCTTCATAGCTCGAGAGGTAAACGAAGATGTCAGCTGTGTCGTAAAGTGCAGCCAGTTCGGCATCACTGATATATTCCAGATGGATAACGGAGTCCTTCACTGAAGCACTTTGCGCCAGCTTAATGACGGATGTATTCGGATTAAGCTGATTCTTCCCGACCAGGACAAGTGCCGCGTTCTTATGATTTTTCCTGATAATCCCGAATGCTTCGATCAGCTGGCGGATGTATCTTCTTTCGAGGAGCAATCCTACATAAAGAATAACCGGGCTTCCGAGATTGTATTTTTGCCCGATACGTTTTTTTGCCGGTTGCTTCAATTCCAAATTCCTCAAAGATGACGCATTAGGCGCAATAGTAATCTTTGCATCCGGGATTCTATAGCGGCTTGCCAACTCCATTTTCGAGAACTGCGAAACGGTGATCACCTTCTTCGCTCTGCGGGCTGACATGCGCGTAATCAACCTCCGCCGCAACCCTTCCCGCCGGTCATACCATTCGGGATGCGCCGAGAAAGAAAGGTCGTGGATGACAACGATGGAGGGAATCTTCATAAATAATGGTATGGAATACCCTGCGGACAGAAAAATATCTATGGAATCTTTTTTCAGCCGCCGCGGAAGTACCAATTGCTCCCAGAATGTATAGCTTTTATCGGCTGAATGGCCGGTCGGCCTCCTGTTGAAACATTTTTTCTTCGGAATCAATTCCTCCGGCAGGGATGCACGGGAATAAAGAAAATATTCCGAATCATTACATTCAAGATACGGCAATATCGAAGAGAGATATCGCTTCACGCCTGTTCCCCGCCCTTCAAGGTCGGCCCCGTTAATACCTATCCTTAGCATCTTGAATTCATCACTTCCCGGTATAAAGCCATCGTCTCCTCTGCAGCCTTTCCCCAGCTGAAATCTTCCGCCCTTCGCCGTCCTTTTTTAATCATCGTTGTTCGCAGGCTGGCATCAGTTATAAGATTGCCGAGCACATCCGCGAGCCCTTCGGCAGAACCGCTTTCGAAATACAAGGCGGCGTCCCCACCTATCTCGGGCAGAGAGCTATTATCAGCCGCAATAATTGGAACGCCGAAACGCATCGCCTCGATCAGGGGCAGGCCGAATCCCTCTTCTTTGGACGGCATTACAAGGATATCGGCGATTCTGTAGAGATCGTTCAATTCTTCCCTTTGTTTATAACCGGTAACAACGATCCTGTCGCGGTAATGGAAATTCCGTAATCTGTCCGTGAACGCTTCAGCACCCCAGCCCATCCCGCCCGCATAAACGAGGTTTGCCCTCATCCTGGTTTGTTTGATCAGGTTTTCAAACGCGTCGAGGAGCAGCAGGGGATTTTTGCGCGGTTCAATTGTCCCCACAAAAAGTATAAGGTCATCAGCGTCCGGCAGATTGTTGTTTTTGAAAAATTGTTCCCGCTGTGATTTGACCTGCGCAGGACTCATCAAGCCGTCAACCTGAATATGATCCGAACCATGATAAATCACTTTAATCTTCGAGGGGTCGAGGTTAAAAAAACGAAGAACTTCGCCTGCTGTGAACTTCGAGACGCAAATGATCCCGTCAGCCTTTTTCAAATGCTCATCAATTTGTCTCGAAAAAACAGACCTGCTGAGCTTCTGGGTATCTCCGGGTTCTTTCAGGAAATAAAGATCGTGCACCGTTACAATCTTTTTGCACTTTGTAAGAGGCGGAAGCACTGGCGAAGGGGAATGAAAAAGATCGAAACTGCCGGTAAAAAACTGCAACGGCGGAAACCTCAGCCTGTTAAAAGCGGCATCCGTCAACCTGACCGGGATGCGACGGTCGCATACAGTTATGTTGCCGGATGTTTCAAAGTCGTATTCGAACCTGTCTCTTAAAGAAGAAGAAAAAACTTTAAAGACTTGGTCCGGGAATTTCTTTATAAGGGATGAGCTCAGCTGATAGATGTAAGTCCCTACCCCAGTCATTCCCTTCAGGGCGGGCCGGACATCGAGACAGATAACCAATTTTAAACCTATGTGTTAATCTTCAATGGATTCAATGAAATCGAATGCATCAATAATTCCGTAAGATGACCATTATTTCCCAAACGATTATGCCATAATTACAATAGGCTTAGGTCATTGAAAGAAACATCCGGTTGCCTGATTAAAACCGAACAAAAAAGAAGTGCTGTAAAAACCGTAAAGCAACAGCGCAAAGCGAGAGATGTTAATTATCCTTAGAGATTTTCTCGTTATCGCGTTTTTTAGTCTTGTCCGACTCTTTGTCTTTCTCGCCGGATACCGCTTCTTTGAAATTCCTGATTCCTTCACCGAGACCTTTTCCGAGCTCCGGCAGTTTTTTTGCGCCGAAAATGAGAAAGACCACAACAAGAATAAGCAATATTTCCTGCCAACCGACACCCATTATTCAAATCTCCTTTAAAATTTGAGTTTATGATACCGTTTATTCTAACCTCTATCATTATAACCCACCCCGCCTGATATATTAAACAAAATCATCATCAACTCATTTCCTTGATAAAACTACAGTCTGAATGTAAGATTTGCCTTTCGTGCAAGATGAATAAAAAAGCGGACATTTTATTTTCATATCTAAAAAGAGAAAAAAAATTCTTAATAATAAGCCTTTCGCTGATTTTCCTTCTCGCTGTCATCCTAAAAATGCTTCCGGTAAAAAAAATTGCGATCCCATTGACCGACTCAGCGTATTTAAACTGCATTCAATATGATAATCGCATCTCACGGCAGTTCCCCTCAATCCAAAATGCCGGCTACGCAATATTCAAGCGTCTGAAACTCGTCCTGCCGTTCAGAATCAGCGGTGAGATACCCGGATTTCAGATTTACGCGCGGACCACCGGAAATCATCTGAACTACCAGCTTATCATAAATAAAAGATACGCTGGGGTTTTTCATGTCGCATCCCATCATTTTCTATTATTAAGGCCAAAAATTGAAAAAACATTACGTTTTAACGGCGAGAATCTGATAGTAATCCTTAATTTTGAAAAACCAGCGCAACAAACACCCCGTTTCTTTTTAAAACATATAATTATATCCGCTGAGCATTCCGATACTTCCATAAAGCGTGACTGGAATTATATCTTCTGTGTTTTTCTTATGCCCCTTTTGTTCGTCATAATCAGCTCGCTATGGCTGCAGAATGCAGCTGTCAAATACATTATTTCCATCACAACCACCGGCGGATTTTTCCTGATCGGAGCATTCAGTATCCCCCTGACGCTCGCATTATGCACAGTCATCATTCCGATAACTTTAATCGGAATCTTTTTAGCGCTATTAATGCTTTTCCTGAATTCAAGAAAAATTCTATTTTTAGAAAAAGACCAAATCGCCATTCCGTTGTTCATCTTTTATATCGGGATGACGCTTTGGATGACGCTTGTATTCCACCCGGGCCATTATCACCCGGATTTAAAGACGCATATCTACTGGGGACTCTCGGCATATGAGCAAAGCGCAGGGGATTTTGCGGCTGAATATTCCTTCTTTCAAATGAATACTCTATTCCTGATCAATGCCCCGTTTCCTTACTCGCCGTCTTTCTATATCGCTCTCAAACTGCTCAGCAATGAACCAGCGGATATATTGTTCTGGGTCAGATTTCTCCCGGTCTTCTTTACGATCCTCATCGCTCCGGTTTTATTTTTAACCGTCAGAAAAATCTCCGGATCTTCAGTCGCCGGAATCTGGGCTTCGATTGCATATATCATAAGCGGCATCACGACGCTCAGGATTCTCTACTTCTTCTGTCCGGCGCTCTGGGGGACTTTTTTTATAACGGCGGCAATGCTCGTTTTTTGTATAAGAAGCGAAAATTATGGAAGAGACAAACCCCTTAGAAATTTTCTCCCTGAGATACTTTTAATCTTTTTCGGATGCGTCGCCTATCCGGCTGGACCATTTGCTTTGGGAATTTTCGCGGTCGGACTGTTCTTTCTATGGCTTGCCATGTCCGTAGAAAGGCGGGTTCTGATTAAAAACTGGCTCCATATATTCACACCATCCATCGGTATGGCGCTATTGCTCTATTACGTCTGGTACATCCCTGAAATCGTCTTGAAGGTTCTGCCAAAAATGAAAGACAAAGTTTTATATACCGTTAACCTTGAAGTTGACCATTCGATATGGTCTCGCTTTCAAGGTCTTTTAGGTGTGAACGCGATAATCATTCTCGGCCTCATCGGCTATACAATGCTTCTGATAAAAATCAGAAGCCGGATTTTAAGGACTGTCTTAATCTGCTGGGGCGTTTCATGGCTCGCGCTTTTCACCACAAGGTTTATTCCGGTTGCAAAAACACTCTTCAAATTCAGCAAGGATGAGCTCTTCCTGTTGCCTCTATTGTCGATCAGCCTCGGATACCTAGTCCACTGGTTATGGGCGGGGAAAAAATATCAAAAGGCTCTGGCTGTCGTTGTAATTCTCACCCTGATTGCAGGTTTCTTCTTAAAACTCTATATTCTTATACCGCGACTATACGTATTCTGAATCAGACTGGAAGCCACGGTAATCCCAAGATATAATTTGCCGATGTTCATCTCCAGGCGGTTTTAATCAACCGTCATAGTAATTTATAGGTCTGATCGGTGTATGGATACCACCATATCTCTCTTTTAAGTTTTAATTTATCAATCGCCAGACTTTGCTGTTTCACGTATGGTCAAATCCCTTCAGTACCGAGAACCTTCCCGATCCTGTTTTCCTTAAATCCTTCAAAGGGGAGGGACAAAATAACGTAATTGACATCCACATCGTTAATACAGATAGATCCCATGTCAATTTTTCGGGGAAGGTCTTTCGCCTTCCTTATGTTTTCAGAGAAAATATAAGCTCAAGGACCGTAGCGGTTTTTATTCGCATATTCCACCGCTTCATTTTCATCCTTTACTTTCATAACAGCGACATTGTCGCTAAAATACAATTTCCGGATCATCAGCTGGCATTGGAGGTTAGTCATTTTGTTGATGCTGGCAAAGATAAAAAAAGCCCTCCGCGTATCGAACGGAGGGCTTGATCTTTTTAAAAATACTATTTCTTTGAAAATGGTCCGTCGAGAGGCAGCTCAATCTCTTTTTTATCAGGAGTTATCTTCACTATTTTTGCCAGGTAACCTTTCACGGCGTCTTTATGCACCGAGAATGTCAGCATTTTGAGCTTAACGTAATCGTCGCGGTAAAAATGATACCCTTCAGGCTTTGTCTGTCTTGCGCTCCTCGCAGAGTCCTTGATTAAATACCAGTTATGTCCTCCGGTTTTCATATAGCCAACTATATGTATTCCATGATCATCTTCGGTTGTACTGTTAAAAATACGCAGTTCCCTGGCATTTTGATCTATATATTCTCCGGGGATATCGAAAGTAGGAACCACACAAGCTTTCTCCCAGCCGTTATAGCCCGATTCGCTCACATCGCCGCCGATAGCAATAGTAAACCCATTGGAAACAGACTCGTTTATTATATTCATGAAATCATTTATCGGGACGTTGTAATAATCGGTACTGAACCACCAGTTATCGGGCACGTCGAAAACGCCTTTTACATAGAAAGGAAGCGCAAGTGTGGACTGGATTTGAACGTAATCGTCCATATTCAGCCTGACTACATCTTTGAAGAAGGTAGTCGGAGTATAAGATTTGCCCTTGTAGGTAAACTCTTGTGGCGGCACGCCCATATGTTTGTTCAAAATCGCTTTCACCATATCAACAACGACGTCTTCATCCCAGAGCGAGTTATCCTTCACCCAGTTCAAATACTCATTTACCTGATTGAATAATGGATCGTGATTAAGCAATGCATCTTCCGGCACTACACCTTTAAAAGCATCAGCCGGAACTATGCCGTACTGTTTCCAAACCCTGTCAACAGCGTTTCCTTCCGACCCTTCGCCGAAATGGATGTTGCCCCTTTCCCTGACAAAACCACGCGCCTTGTCAACGTATTCCCAATAAACCGTATACATCTCGGAAAGTTTGATCTTTTCGCCGTAAATCCTGTATATTTCCGACTCATACATGGACGTCTGCGAAAAACACCAGCATGTGTTTGTCGCAAGCTGCGGAATAGGCGGAAAATGAAAGAAAGATCTGAACTGCTCGACTTTTCCCGGCTTCTCGATTTTCGAAACATCGAATCGCAGCGCCTTCGCGGCTGGTTTATTATCTTTATGCTTTTTTATAATCTCTTGCGTTACCTTGTCCTTCTCAGCGTCAACCTTCGCCTGTGCTTCAGATATCTGCTTCAGAAGGGGATCGTCATATTTCTTTCGATATACAGCCTTGTCTTTTTCTGGCTCGCTGCATATGAGCAAAACAGAAAAAACCAATAACATGCAAGCTGCCAATGACCAAACGGATTTTTTCATGGTTACCTCCTTGGAAATTCATGATAATTCAAACATATATCTTTCATGCAATCAAACTTAAAATTTTGACGATCGGATTTGACACAGTCAACCGTCAATAATAAAATCAGAACCGTAATGGCAGATACAGACAAGAATAAACTTGACGAGCTGAGTTCTCTTTCGTCGCAGCTGAGAGGTTTTCTTTGAGAAAGCCATAGATAACGTCCGCATCGAAGAGCTTGATAAAGAGCTCGCCGCTCCCGGAATCTGGAGCGATCAACAGCGGGCTCAGAAACTGATGAAAGAAAAGAAGCAGTTCGATCTATATATCGGAACCCGTAATAAACTCGACCGCGCCGAAACAGATATGAAAACGCTGCACGAACTCGAAGCGGAGGGCGAAAACGTCGCGGACGAGATCAAGACGAGGATCGCCGAATACGAAACCCTCCTGAAAGAGATCGAATTCCAGCAGATACTTAGCGGCGAGGCGGATCCAAATAACGCTTATATCACCATCCACTCCGGCGCGGGCGGCACGGATTCGCAGGACTGGGCTGAAATGCTCCTCAGAATGTACCTCCGTTATGCAGAGAAAAAAGGGTTCAAGGTTACCACAATAGATTACCAGCCCGGCGCGGAAGCTGGAATCAAGGGCGCCACGATCCTTACCGAAGGCGATTACGCATACGGTTATCTCAAGGCGGAAAGCGGCGTCCACAGGCTCGTGCGCATATCGCCGTTCGACTCCGATAAGGGCAGACATACTTCATTCGCCTCCGTTTTCGTCTATCCTGAAGTGAACGAAGACATTGAGATCGAGATAAACGAAAAGGATTTGCGGATTGATACTTACCGCTCGACAGGCGCAGGCGGCCAGCACGTAAACGTCACCGATTCCGCCGTCAGAATTACACATCTGCCGACGGGAATTGTCTGTCAATGCCAGAACGAACGCTCACAGATACGCAACAGAGAGATTGCGATGAAGGTACTGCGGTCCCGGCTGTATGAATTCGAGTTGGAGAAACGACGGGCTGAGCAAAAAGAAAAGGAAAAGAGCAAGAAATCCATAGAATGGGGAAGCCAGATACGTTCTTATGTTCTTCAACCGTATCAGAAGGTGAAAGACCACAGGACAGCGCATGAAACAGGTGATGTTCACAGCGTTCTCGGAGGCGATATCGAACCTTTCATCAGGGCTTTCCTCACATCCGGCCTTGGGGAATAAAATAAATCCCCGATTTTTAAACTTGGTTGAGGCTTTCAACCACATTATTTAATAAATTAAACCTGCAGAAATCGGAACATTGTTTATCAAGAAACCAGCGACAATTATGTGCAAATTATCGTCGCGGTGTGATAATTCATGTGACGTATTGCATGAGATACACGGGTATTGTAATATTTTTTATTCGGAACTTGCCGATGACTTTAATAACAGAGGTGCATTTTGATCCAAGACCTGCATAAATTCGAACAGCAGCTGAGATCACTAATTGACGAACTGGAAAATTTCGAAGAGATCGCCAAATATCTGAAACCGCTTCCTGGAGATATTCCGAAAGTCCATAATATGGATATTTTCGGGGATACGATATCATTGAAAGGAATAATTGGCGGCGACCATATCGTTTATGTGGATTTTAATAAAAGATACGATCTCGATGCGCTTATAAAAGATGTTAAAAATCGCGGGAGAAACGATATCGCTGAAAGGCTCGAGAAGAACAGAAAAAAAGCCGGGATCCTGCTCGCGGACGTATCAGGCCACCGGATCACGGATGCCCTGCTCACAGGCATGCTGCACCAGGCTTTCCTTTTGGGCGTCATCTACGAGCTAAAATACAGAGGCACAGTAACGGTTGACCTTTTCGAAAATATCAACACCCGTTTCTACAATTCCTCGGCGGTCGGTAAATACATCACGATGATCTATGGGGAGATCTCCGAAACAGGCAGTTTCCACTTCTTTTCCGCCGGACACCCGCCTCCAATCGTTTTTTCCTACGACTTCAACAAGATAGTCGAGATCAGCAAGGACAGGCTGACAACCTTCCCGCCTATCGGCACAATGAGTTCGAAGGAACAACTGCATATCGAGTTCCATGATAATCTCCTGGGCTATAAGGAAAAATACACGATAAACGAACTCAACCTTATGGGCAAAGGGGATATTATGATCCTCTACAGCGACGGACTTTCCGAACATACCGATGAGAACGGCGAGGAATACTTCAAAACAAGATTGGAAAACAAACTCAGAGAATTAAAAGACCTCGCTTCAAAAGATATTTTTTTGAGTATCAGGGACGATCTTCTCCGATTCTCCTCCCCCGCCGACGATCTCAGCTTTATCGTGATAAAAAGATCATAATACATAGATACGCACGAGAAGGAGCTGGTCACATCCGCGGTTCGTTCAAATCATATTTTGATTGCTTTCAAAAATTATTTCTTATAATCTTTTACGATGTTTTACTTAACTGGGGGAAGAAATGAATCAATCCATAATAGGCTTGGCGGCATATCTTGCCGTGATGCTCGGAATCGGAGCATGGACATGGAAATTCAACAAGACTAAGGAAGATTTCATACTTGGCGGGCGGCGGCTCGGCCCCTGGGTCATCGCTTTCTCGGAAAGAACGGCCGCGGAATCCGCATGGCTGCTCCTTGGACTTTCGGGGATGTTCTTCTGGGTAGGGATGGGCGAGATATGGACCGTGATAGGATGCGTAACCGGTATTATACTAAGCTGGTATATAATCGCTAAAAAAATACGCATAAAGAGCGAAGAATACGGGGCGATTACCCTCCCGGAGTATTTTTATAAGGCCGTCGGCGGTTCCAATGCTGTGCGCGTTATTAGTATGCTGATTATTGTTTTTTTCTATGCTTTCTATCTTTGCGCGCAATTCGTCGGCGCGGGCAAGGTTTTGGACGTCACTTTCGGCATAGATTACCACTGGGGAATCGTGTTAGGCTCCATCGTCATCATACTTTATACGCTTATGGGCGGCTTCATGGCGGTCTGCTACACGGATGTCGTCCAGGCGATCTTAATGATAACAACCCTCATTCTCCTCCCGCTGCTGGGCCTGATATTTCTTTTCAATCACGGGGAGGCCGTGGCTGCCGCCCTTGAATCCACACGGGTTGCCTCATCCTTCACCGGCGGAAAAACCGGTCTCGCCGCGCTTTCATTGATACTCGGAGGGTTGTCATGGGGTTTCGGATATATGGGCCAGCCCCACCTCGTTACCAAGTTTATGGCGATTAAGAGCGCAGATAAAATCAAGATAAGCCGCAGGATTGCAACCGTCTGGACCTTTTTCGCTTACGGCGGAGCAGTCCTCATCGGAATCGTCGGCATCGCCATGATCCACTACGGCCATTTGGACGCTTCACAGCTGGACGTGAAAGGCGTGCTTGATAAAGAAAGAATTCTACCGGTGCTGACTAATTATCTCTTCCCGGCATGGATGGCAGGCATCCTTATCTCCGGCGCTATTGCTGCGATGATGTCCACTGCCGACAGCCAACTGCTGATCGCCACCTCGACAGTGGTCGAGGATTTCTATTCGAAGGCGCTGAAGAAAAACATATCACAGAAGAAGCTCGTTTCGATGAGCCGCTGGGTTACATTCGCGGTCGGAATGCTCGCCCTTATTGTGGCGTTCACAACTGAGAATATTATTTATAAAATCGTCACATATGCCTGGGCGGGGCTCGGCTCCGCTTTCGGCCCTGCCCTGCTGATGACTCTTTATTGGAAAAAGACGAATTCCTGGGGAGTAATCTCCGGGATGCTCACGGGCGCGATTACGACAATTCTCTGGACCGAGATAAGCTTTCTGGATCGGATGATATCCGTCCGGTTCAGCTCGTTTATATTTGCCTTCATCGCCGTCATCATTGCCAGTCTTTTAAAGCCCCGTTTTGACAAAAAGAAGGCTCCGCTTAAAAGAAAGTTAGCGCAAAATGCCAGTTGAACCTAAATACCATACAGCCGAGCATATCCTGACAGCCATCATAGGAGAGTTATACAACGGCGAGGTCGTGGAGATTCATTTCAAAGGGAATAAAGCCCGTTGCGACTACAGGTTCGTGCCGGATGTCCCACTGGAGGAGGCGATCCGCAGAATTGAAAAGCGGGTGAATGAAATCATCTCCGGAAATTATGACGTTGCAATCGAATTCGCGGAAAGGGATGAGGCTGTAAAACTCGCCGGCTTGAAAAAGGTGCCGGAAGAGAATGATAAAATACGCCTTGTCAAGATAGGCGGTTTCAACACAACCGCTTGCAGCGGGGAACACGTAAAAAACACATCTGAAATCGGACCGATGCAGATACGAACCTTCCATCAATTGACCCCCGATATTGTCCGCCTGACTTTTATGATCTAATGAAAGGAGCAGGCGCCCTGCCGGAGCACCCGCTCCCGCTGCCAATATGTGGGAGCCTTTTTTGTGGGAGCGGGCCACGTCCCGCGATCCAATATTCGCCGGGTGTCAGGCTGTGTCGCAATTCCAATTAGCTCATGTTTGATGTTCTCAGGTATTCTTAAGTTATTGATACTAAAAGGAAGATTCCCCGTAGTTTCCCCTTCGAAGTATCCCGGAGAATGACAATCTTTTATTATGACACAGGCTGTGTGACCGGCTCCCACGGGTGTATCTTGCAAACCTATAAAAACAAAAAACCCGGGTTCTCGAAAGAACCCGGGGAAAGAATAAAACGCGATAAACGCTATATCTTACAGTTCGAGACGGAATCCAAGCTGGTAGTTACGAGCGTTGTTCCAGAGATCCGGCTGGCCGTATGATCCTGATGTTACAGCTGTAGTTGAACGAGTTTCATTCTGATTGTCGAGCAGGTTGAACACGTTGAAGTAAATGCCGATCAGGGCTGTATCATCCCATAGCGGAACATCGAACGGGAGTTCGATATTTTGTTCCACGCCGAACTGAACATTAAAGAACATATTGCTCGGCAAGCGGTCCATATCGGCGCCCCCGTTGGGAAAAGTAATCACTCTGGAATATCCATCTGTTGCAACATTCAATGTCGAGGTCTGTGCCTGGCCCTGTGTCCAGGTAGCCGTTACGCCGAGATACCAGTTGTTCGGGAAGAAGTATGTCGCCTGGGCTTTCGCTATCCAGTTGATGCCGCGCAGGTCGCGCCACCAATCGGCTGTGTCCGCATCGGTCTGAAGTTCGTTTGCAGAGTAAACAGCGAGGTTGTCGTTCAACCTGAAGCCCATGACGTCCTGGTAGGTCAAGCTAAGGTTCAGGAACAGGTTATCGCTGACCGGTCTCTTCCTGAAGTCTATGATGAAACCGAGGAATTTCTTCCATGAGTTGCCGTATTCGGTGGTATTGATATTGGCGTAGTTGAAGGCATGGTCGCCGTCGGTGTCGTTCGGGACGATTACGTTCTTGTAATCGCGGTAAACGCCGGTAACGCTGAGAGCCATGGCGTCGCTGAAGAGGTAATCGATGCCGGCGGAGATTTCATCCATCGAGGAAGGCGTAGTGTCTTCGGCGATGGAATGAATAATTGTCGGTTCGCCGCTTGTCCAGCAGTCAACTGGATCCCAACCGTTACGCCCGTCAACACCATCTGAAGGTTCATAGGTAGACCAAGTTTCCGGAGTTGCGAACGTGTTGAAGTTGTCCGCGAGGTAGAGGCTATAGACGTCATAATACGTGCCGTATGAACCTCTGAGGACGATGCCGCCGAGGTCATACGCGAAACCGGCGCGCGGCGAAAGCGTCGTGAAGGCGCTGTTACTGATGATTTCCACGTCGTGGTTGTTAAATATCGAGCCGATATCGGTACGCACGCCAAAGTTCACGGTGAGGTTGTCGTTTACCGACCATGAATCCTGCAGGAAGACGGTCAAGTCCTTGTAGGTTGTGCTTGCCGCGGGCAGGCGGTTTTCGATGACATACCTGTAATAATAAGGAACCGCGTCGAAGCCCACGCCTGAAAGATCGCCGGTGAGGATCGCTTCATTGCCGGCATAATACGTGTACTCAACCAGACCGGAGTTTTCGAGGTATTCCACGCCGACCTTGATGTCATGTTCGCCGAGCGTATCGCTCTGGAGCAGGTAGCTGAACGAACCGGCATAGTTGTCGGAAAAACGCTCCGAGGTATAATACTGCGGTATCGTGCCCCATGTCCAACCGTCAGCTGAGAAGTAATTCGGGCCAACCGTTTGCGAAGCGCCCCAGAATCCGTCGGGATCAGCTTCCTGATCAACGACGTTCAGTTCCAGCCTGTCTCTCGCCCATCTGCCTTCGAGGAATGCCGCGTCGGAGAGGACATACGAGATCACACCTGACATCGTGTTGCCGGCTTCAACCTGAACCTCGTCAGCTGAAGGAAGGCACTTCGGACCGAAGTAGTCGGTTCTGCCGGAGTTGACGTTGTGGATATTCATCGGGTCTTCTTTGTAGTAGTACTGAAGCTTCAGGCTTTCAGCAAGCATCAACGTGCCCTTGGCGGTGAAGATGTGGCCGTCCCTTACCATCTGGGCAGCTACGCCGGTGTTCGGGGTGAGCGGATTCAGGAAGCGGTTGTAGTCGGTGATGACGTCAAACTTTGAATAGCTCAGATACCACCATAAAACGTCGGGGTAGAGGGGGCCGCCGCCGTTCAACGTCCAGTTGTTGGTCCTGGTTCCGAGGCGGGCATCGTCTGCCGCAGTGGCCGGGTTATTCAGGGTCTTGTCGTTCCAGTTCGTGCGGTTCATTTCGAAACGCCCGAGGAACGAAATGTCGTTCGAACCGGATTTGGTTATGATGTTCATAACCGATCCGACCGAGTGGCCGTATTCCGGCAGGACGCCGGCGGTCATCAGCGACATATCGGCAACCGCATCAACGTTCACCCAGCTGCCCCATGTCTCGGAGCGGGAGTCGGTGGAGTTGGTTCCGTCAACGAGGTAGATATTGTCCTGCGAACCGCTGCCGAAAACGGACGGGTTGTTCCCCGCTTCGACGCCTGCCGCCAGGCCGGCGATGCCGTTATAGTGGCGGCTGTTCGGCATATGGTTGATGAACTGGTTGAAGTCATAGTCGGTCGAAACCGTGTTCGATGAGGTGTCAACGAGCGGGGTTTGCCCCACGACGGTGACAATTTCCTTCGTCTGTCCGATCTTCAGTGCAAAATCGACCTTGGCGGTTTTGCCGAGCCTTATGCCGATCCCATCCTGCGTCATCGGCTGGAAACCATCCATATTAACTTCGATGGTATATTCGCCGGGAGGCAGGTTGCGGAAGGTCGCTTTGCCCGTAGGACCGGTCGCCTGGGTTCTCGTTCCCATCAGCGACGCGCTCCTGACCACGACGCTCGCGCCCGGCAGGATCTGACCCTCTTCAGACGTAACGGTAACAATCAGGTTACCGGTCGAAGTGAGCGCCAGAATCATCCCAGCGGCGAATGCCATGATCGCCAGGAATAACAAAAATCTCTTCATCTTAAATTACCTCCAATAATTAATGTATATTATCAGTTATATGAGCTTTAACGCCCCAAATCTTTTTTCCTTTTATTAAGACCCTACCACCTCCTTCCAAGCTATATAATGCTTATTTCATTGTTTTTTTAATCGCAATAATTGTGCCACAACCTCAGTTTTTTATATTCTTTAAATTCAACATGTTACGCAAATGCAACCGCCGGATTTGGTAAAATAGTTCAAATTAATGCTGACAATCCATAATAATGAATTTACTTATTACAGACATAATAGGCGTTTTCACCATCGAGTAAACCATCCCCTGTCAATCACTTATAATTATATAAACGTAAATTTTGCCGTCGGAGTTTGGTTTTTTAAAATGCGGCCTGAAAACCCGCTGCGGTTCAATTTTAATATCTGAAGCTTGCCCACCGTATTAAAACCCCACCGGTAAAACACTGAGTCCCACACATCTTTGAAAATATCGAATGATCCCTGTTAAAAACTGATGAAAAATCATATACACGTCAAAAGATATACGGATCGCAAAACAGACATTAAAGACAATGATACTGTATTCTCAAGTTTTTTGATTCCGTAGTACCTTGCAACCTGTTCCCACGAGGAAAATATATCACTAATCCAAATTTTTGCAAGCAAAGACTATTTCCGAAATAATAAAAAAACCAAGGCTGATAAGTTAAATAGTATTAGCCCTTCCTATCAAAAATATTGCCACCTATAAATGAAAAATCATGGAATCGAGCTGATCTCCAAATAGTTTGATAATGGGAATCTTGTAGCGCTATTCCCTCAGCGCCGCCTTCCAGGGAAGATAGACCGAAGGCCTGAAAGTTTGACAGGACGAAGGTGTCTGCTCGGGCGCGCAGCGCATAACTCCGAACCCGAACTCTTCAGGTCCGCCGCTTTCACGAAATTGCCAGAGGGTCCAATGGAGCGAAAGCGAGTTTAAAACAACGGAAAGATCGGTAAGGTACCTCGCCGCCGTTTCATCCGTATCCATCGCCATGCTGCCGAATTCACCGATATAGACCGGCAGGTTCCGTTGAAGGAGCCAGTCCACACCGGATGATCTGAAATCTTGTTCGAGCGCAACCCTGTCATAGTTTTTGTATACAGGTCTATAGAAATCAAATGTCACGCCGGCGGTGCCTGTCATCCCGAGAGACTTCGCGTATGCCCTGACGGATAGATGGTCGCCGGGAGAAACCTTGATCAACGGACGGGTCAGAAGCGCCCATTCCAGCTGCTGCCAGATCGCCCACTCGCCGTTTCCCTTTATTCTCAAAGCCCCGTTGCCTGAATGTCCGTCGTTCTTGATCCACTCGAAATCTAATCCGCCGCCGGTATAGTGATACCAGGCTTTTGGCCTGTTGACGTCATACGGGCTTTGTTCGCTTATATTGGAATTCGTCAGCTGCACCGATGCTCCGTTTTTCGTCACCGATACGTCGTCGAAAAGGGCGTCCGTGTCCCCCCATCCGAAAAAAACCACCGTCGCGTATGCCGCTCCTTCGGGGACGATCACATCAACCGCATTCACTTCTTTCCAGCCGCTTGTCCCCGTAATCGTCATATTCGGATCCCCTCCTGATAGCCATACCAAATCAGTGAGAACATTTCCAGGATAAACGCCGTCCGTGGGGATTGCAGTATCGCCCACCCAATCCGCCCCCCTGTGGCTTACGGCGAAGGGTTCATAGAAATGAATCGAATACAGGGCGAGGGGATCGGAGATCTGCCGAAATCCGCTGTCTCCCTGGACGAATGGAGGTTCAACGACTATTAAATGTTTCGTATCAACCTGCCGGATGGCGCTGACCGTTTCATCAAGAAGATTCCACCAGTCGTCCGCTGCCGGCGGAGCTGGTTCATTGAGAATATCATAGCCGAGGATATATGGTTCATTCTTAAATTCGTCTGCAAGCAGTCTCCAGATCACCGTAAGATGCTCGAGGTTGGCTGGATCATTCCAAAAAACCCCGCTTCCCGGGTTCGTATCGTCAGTTCCGGGAGGGGTGTGCATATCCAGCACGACGTAGATATGCTTTGCCGCCAGCCATCCGCCGATCTCCTTATATTTATTCAAGGCTTCCGGTTTCAAACTCACCGATGGTTCCACATCGGCAAGGGTATTCCAATGAAACGCGAGCCGCACAAGAGTCACTCCGTCCGCCGCCAGCTGATCCGCAGCCCATTGATCGAAACAGTTCCAGATAGCTTCGGGATACCAGGACTGATAATAATAGAACATATCCACGTTGACGCCTTTCAGGATGACCGCTTCGCCCGTCGCCTCCCGGACGACCCTGCCGTTGCTGATGGTCAGCCACCCGCTGTCGCTCGCGGGATTGTCCGATTTACAGGAACATATTACGAGGATAGCGAGAAGAAGAGAGACGAAAGAAAATGCTTTTTTCATGAATGATAAATCCCCTTTCTATTTTCAATTGACTGTTTTATTTCATCAGTCCGGCCGATCTTTTTCGCGCAATTCGGAGCTCGGAGTCTCTGCCAGAGACTCCTGTCTGGTGTCAATTGATACAACGCGTTTACGGTAGGCGCCGAATAGCATTCAAATCAAATTCATGATGGAAAGAGCTGGATTTTACATCGATCATCGGAGGTATTCCCTTTATGATATAATTATTAAAATCAAATTCGGTCCCGCTATGGCTTTCATCACATTTTATCAATAATGTTTCTATGGTTGTGCAAGTTTTTCCTGCAACAATTTGAATGCCCATTTCTTTTACTCCTAGAAGTCCGGCCATTTGAGCCTCAACAGAATATTCATCTGCAGGCATGTTTTTAAATATAGCCTTCCCATTTGGTCCGGTGATGAGCTCTCGAATTACTTTCATAGAAGGAGAGCTGACCGTCACCGTTGCGCCTGAAAGAGCTTTTTCTACATCGTTCATTACAATGATGACCAGATTCCCTTCATTGAACCGAGTCAAAGCGGATGCATCATTAGTACAGCGATCAGGCATATGGTTCTTATAATTATCAGGAATACATAATGTCTTATTAGTATAGCCTTCATCAACAATCAACGGTCCTGTGCCGACAATGTTCAATATTTCTTTTGGTTTTCCAATCTTCAGCACAATTTCGCTTTTAGTAGTTTTTCCTTCGTTTATTTCAACCTTCGACAAAATTCCAGGCTCGAAACCATCAATTCTGACCTCAATTCTGTATTCGCCGGGCGGTAATTTTCGGAAGGTTGCTTTACCCGTAGGACCTGCAGATTGAGCCCTGGTCCCCATCAAGACAGTAGAGCTTATTGTTACAGTTGCCCCAGGAAGAACCTCTCCTTGTTCAGAGATAACTTCAACGATAAGGTTGCCGTGCGGGATTTCGGAAAAGATTGTGTTGAGCGTAATTAGAAAGAAAAATAATAGAAACATCAGTTTTTTCATTTTTCGCTGCCTTATTTTTGTACTATGTAATATATATCCCTGATAATGAAAAAGGTAGTTATTTTATAGAGTGTAGGTGAAACAGATCCTTCCTTTGTATCCCTTCTAAGCCTGCCTCAGGATGACAATTTACCCGAGTGTTACCGGTTCCTAAATTAATATCGCGGGGCGTGACCCGCTCCCACAAAAAAGTCTCAGTATATTGTTTGCGGGAGCAGGTGTTCCGCAAGGACACCTGCTCCTCTTGTGATAGTTGTTCAATTTCTCATAAAAAAAATTTGTAATATGAAACTTTTTATGTCTTGATACGTATTAATACAATGTGATACAATAATACCTGGAGAGCAAAAGAGTGGGACCGATACGGACTATATACAGGCTTTACAATCTGATTACGACACTCCTGTTTATAATCTCCCTGTTATCGGATATCATACGTTTTATAATACGGTTGTTTTGAGGTTTATATGTTCAAGATAGTTTTCAACTCTCCCGTTCCGATTTACGAGCAGATAGCGAATGAGATAAAAAAGGAGATCGAGAGCGGCGGCATCAAGCTGGGCGACCCGCTGCCCACCATACGCGGCCTTGCCTCTCAGCTTGATATCGCCGTGAATACGGTCGCGCGCGCCTACCTTGAATTGGAGAAAGCGGGCCTGATCGAAAGCAGCGGCAGGAAGGGAAGCTTCGTCAAGATGGCGTCGCCGGTAAATGACGAAGAGCTGAAAAAGGCGTTTAAAAAACCGATCCTCCAGCTGCTGCAGAGCGGTATGACGCGGGAACAGATCGAAAATTTATTCAAAGAATCTTTAAAACTTTTTTTCGAATAGGGGCTTGAAATGAACGAGACTGTATCATTGACCACCGTTTTATTATGGAATCTTGGAGTAACGCTGATATTCGTCCTGGTTTTCAATCTTTTACACGGCAGGCAAAGACTGAAATCCGAGGGATTCAATGAGGAATATATCGAGTTCATCAGAAAGATGGAGGGTAGGACAGCGCTGATCACCTGGGTTTCAATGCTGCTTCTTCAGGTTGTATCTTTTTTTATAGTCTCGCTTTTCATCGAAAAAATGACATTCAAGCTATATATAAAGATAGTCTTCCTCCTCGCAATCACGCTGGCCGTCATCATACGTTTCTTCTTTGATAAACATATTTACAAGCGTCAGAAAGAGCTGGCAATCCGAACCGGCTCTGAGATAGTAGTGGATTTCAATTACAAAATTCTTCATAAGATTTTCAAACCCCTGCTGGAGATCATCGCCACGGTTGTCGTCCTCGCATTCACGCTGACTTCGCTCCGGAATATTCCACATAGCGACGATAATTTCATAATCTATTTCTATCTGCTATTCATATGGTATTTCTATATCTCGCTCAAATCCGCGAAAAATATGATAATGCCGCAGTTCGAATCCGCCTACCGTCTGAAAGCCAGGTTTATGTTTCTTTTCAACGCAATATTGATATTGCTGGTTTTCAGCAACTCGATGGAAGCGGTGGAGGCGGGCAAATTCGCCTTGATGGATTATATATTTTTAACAGTCGTGATTGCGTTGCTCGTGGCGAAGTTTGCCGTATATATCAAAGGTTACAAGTCGCTAAAGAAATCTTTGCCTGAGAGAAATGCCGGTATATGAACCGGGAATAAAACCGCCGCCCATATTGGACGGCGGTATGCCCCTTTAATGGTGAGATGGGGTCTACATTTTTTATTAATGCTCCGTCAAATACATCTCATTCTTTCCGTATATAATATAGCCCATTCGGAACATAAATACTGTAATTCATATTACACTTCTTAAATATTCGAGTGCGACAATCGCGATTATTCTTAAAAAAAGGATGGCATTTTGCGGATGGCGCTAACCTAAAGAGAGTTGTTCGTCTCATTATTGACGGATCTTATTGTATAAGGTATCGCGTTCGACTGGTTCCCTGCCGGCCACACGGATGAGCGAGACCAGCTCATCCACAGTCAGCGCCGAAGGTGTCCGGGCTCCGGCCATATGGGTGATCTTCTCCTCCGTCACAGTCCCATCAATATCGTCCGTTCCGTAGGAAAGCGACAGCGCCGCCAGTTGCGGGGTGAGCATAACCCAGAAGGCTTTTATATGATCAAAATTGTCGAGCATCAGCCGCGAGACGGCGAGCATCTTCAAATCATCGCTGCCGTGCGTGGGAGGGATGTCCTTCAGTTCCGTGTTGTCGCTGTGGAAGGCTAGCGGGATGAATGCCTTAAAACCGCCGGACTTGTCCTGCTGCTCACGCAAGCGAACCAGGTGATTCACCCGCTCCTCGGTAGTCTCGAGATGGCCGTATAGAATAGTGGCGTTTGTTGGAATGCCGAGCGTGTGGGCTGTTCCTGCGACGCGCAACCATTCATCCCCTGACAGTTTCCTGCTCCAGTAATCCTTGCGCAGCCTCTCGCTGAAAACCTCCGCCCCTCCGCCCGGTATCGAGCCGAGGCCCGCATCTTTCAATGTGGTCAGTGCGGCTTCCAATGAAATCCCCGCTTGCTCAGCGAGCCATGCCACCTCGACGCAGGTGAAAGCCTGGATATGAACATCAGCGCGTATTTCCCTGATTCCCCGAAGCATTTTTAAATAAAACTCGAACGAAAGATCGGGATTAAGACCGCCGACGATATGAATCTCGCTGATCGGCTTGTCCTTTTCACGTTTGACCGCATCGAATATCTCTTCAAGGGTCATCTGGTATGCCCCGTCCTGATCTTTGCGACGGTAGAACGCGCAGAACCGGCACTGGTTGCGGCAGATATTCGTATGGTTTATATGCTGGTTTCTGATGAACCAGGCGGTATTCCCGTTTTTTCTTTCGCGGACGATATTGGCGAGATATCCGACAGAGTTCAAATCGTGGCACTTGAAAAGCGTTACGCCGTCTTCAAAGCTCAAGCGCCCGGAGTTCAGTACCTTCGCGTGGATATCTCCGAGCCCGGCGGATTTCAGACGTTTCTTCCAGTTTATTTCAATCCCAGCTTCTTCCATTTTTCATCCACGAGTTGCTTGATCTCATCACTCATTTTTATTTCCGGCGGAAACGGCCGGCCGATCCCCTCTTCCGGCAGCTTTCGGGTGGCGTCCACCCCCATCTTGCTGCCGAAGGTCGGAATGCGGCTCGCGTGATCGAGAACATCCACAGGCCCCCGAGTGAAGATGATATCCCGCTCAGGGTCAATATGATTCAAAGCCTTCCAGACTGTTTCGGATGTATTCTGAACATTGACATCTTTATCCACTATAATGATGACCTTTGTAAACGACATCTGGCCGGAACCCCACAAACCGTTGATGATCTTGAAGGCATGGCCTGGATAACGCTTATCGATCGAGACAAGTGCCATATTATGAAAAACCCCCTCGAACGGGAGGTTGATATCCACAATCTCGGGAAATACCGCTTTCAGAAGCGGCAGGAAAATCCTCTCCGTCGCCTTTCCGAGGTAGCAGTCCTCCATCGGCGGTCTTCCAACGATGGTTGCCGGATATACGGCGTTCTTTCTATGTGTGATGCATTTTATTTCAAAAACCGGGTATTCATCCGGCTCCGAATAGAAGCCTGTGTGATCTCCGAAAGGCCCTTCCATCCGGCGGATATGCGGGCGGACGATTCCCTCGATAACGAACTGCGAATTCGCCGGAACCTCCAGATTTACCGTTTTGCATTTTACGATCTCCACAGGCGATTTGCGTAAGAAGCCGGCAAAAAGGAATTCATCCACGTCCTCCGGCAGCGGAGCTGTCGAGGCGTACGTTACGGCAGGATCTGGGCCGAGGGCAACCGCAACCTCGAGCGGTTTGTTCATCGCCTCGGCAATCGCGTAATGCCTGGCTCCGCCTTTATGCCGGTGCCAGTGCATCCCGGTGGTTATCTTGTCATATACCTGCATCCGGTACATCCCGCAATTTCGGATGCCGGTTTCGGGATTTTTCGTAATGACGAGAGGCAGCGTGAAATACCTCCCGCCGTCCCGAGGCCAGCATTTAATAATTGGAAGATCATCGAGATTCACCTCATCCCCTCTCAGGACAACCTCCTGGCAGGGGGCGGATTTCACTATCTTCGGAATGACATTCTTGAGTCCCGTTAGCTTCGACAGCATCTTGAATTTTTCCGAAACCTTGATCGGAATCTGCGGCGTTAGAAGATCGGATATTTCGGAGGCGATTTCCTCGATATCAGAAACATCGAGGGCTTTCAACGTCCGCTCCCATGTTCCGAAGCCATTCATAAACAAGGGGAATTTCGCCCCTCGAGGGTTCTCGAAAAGCAGAGCCGGCCCTCCGGATTTCACAACCCTGTCCGCGATCTCAGCCGCTTCGAGGACGGGGTCCACTTCTTCTTTTATTATTAAAAGTTCGCCGTCCTTTTCGAGCCTTTTTATAAATGCATTCAAGTCTTTATATGCCATCAGCCGAATCCAGTCTGTAAACAATCATTACTTGATTTGAGTATATACGCATTAAATTGCATTTCCAAGCGCCGGAAATATAATACGAAAGTCTCTAAGAAAGAACGTAAAGTGAAACTATCGGAAAGAACTAAACAAACCTGGAGATTTTTCAAATGGTTTTTCCGGTTCCTCGGAATAGCGCTGATTATCTGGGTTATTTACTCGTGTATCGTCGTTTCGGGTTACGACCCGCTTCCGCTCGTACCTGGCAAGATATCCCGCGACTACATCGAATTCCGCGGCGCTGCTCATATTCATACGACATTTTCCCGCGACGGTCACGGAACACCGGAAGAAGTTATCAAGACAGCAAAAGAAATCGGACTGGATTTTATTATCATAAGCGACCATAACTCGATGGGAGCCTGGGATTTGAGCAAAAAAAGGGGGAAAGAGCGGCCGCTGATGCTCATCGGCAACGAGATTTCGACGGATATGGGGCACCTGCTTGCTTATAATATGCAATCGAAGAGAAATATTTTCCCTGATTCAGCCCAGGCGGCGATTGACATTGTGCGAGAGGCAAAAGGGATTGCCGTGACAGCGCATCCGACACGCCGGAAAACCCCCTGGAAGGATTTCACAGTCAAGGGAATAGACGGGATCGAGATAATGAACTTCGAAGACTCGATTTTTGGCGCATCCCGGCTGAAAATCCTGTCCATCCTCCCGCAGGGATTCATTAACCAGCGAGGGGCTTTCGCGTTCATCAGCGAATACCCAGCGGAGGGTATCAGGCTATGGGATGAACTGAACAAAAAACAAAAAACCGTGGGTTTCGCCGGAAATGACGCTCACGGGCCGTTGGTTTTAGGATTCCCAGCCTACCGCAATCTTCTTGGAACGGTCGGGATTCATATCGTCGCTCGAAAGACGCAGGAGATGCTGTTTACAAAAAAACTCCTCGAAGAATCTCTCCGAAACGGCAATTTTTATATTTCGATTGACGGTATAGCAATAAGCAGGCATATAGATTTCAGGCTCACAAGAAAAGATGGCACATCTCTTCTGATAGGTGATGAGACGGATTCCATTCTGCCGGGAGATAATCTTGTTTTCGCAGCATCTCTTCCCGAGGGCTGCGTGACTAAACTTGTCAAGGACGGAGTTGTCATAAAAACCTTCACCGGAGACAAGTTCACCTATCCTCTTAGCGAACCGGGCGCGTACAGAATCGAGGTCATCATCCCGAAAGAAAACAACCCATACGGCAGAGACAAGACTTGGGTCATTACGAATCACTTATATGTAAAAAATAGGAAGAATTGATCCGATCATGGATGAACAGATACAAAGAGACAAAAAGGAATTACTGAAATCCGCAGGAATCAACAGTTTCTGGACAGCCTGCAGCCGGGTCGCAGGACTGGTGCGGGATCAGGTTCAGGCGTATTTCATGGGAACATCGCACAGCGCGGATGCCTTCAGAGTAGCTTTTCAGATACCGAATATGCTCAGGAGACTTGTCGGCGAAGGAGCGATGACTGCTTCCTTTGTGCCGGTCTTCACTGATTTTTTAAAGAAAAAGGACAGTAAGGAGACGTGGCGTTTTGCAAATAACTGTCTTTTCTCTCTCGGCCTTCTGCTGATTTTCCTGACCATCATCGGGATCATTTTCAGTGGCGCGCTCGTTCAGCTTCTCGCCGAGGGATTTGAAGGGGAAAGCGGAAAGCTGGAATTGGCGACAAAACTCACGCGGGTAATGTTCGTTTATATTTTTTTCATAGGTTTGAGTGCGCTTTTCGGCGCGATCTTAAATTCGCTCGGTTATTTCGGCGCCCCTTCTTTTACCCCCGTGCTGCTGAATCTCGCCATCATCGCTTCAGCCGCTTTTCTTTCCAAAAGTTTTAATGATCCGGTATTCGCCTTTGCCATAGGCGTTGTTATAGGAGGATTCCTTCAAATGGCATTCCTAATTCCATTTGTCATTAAACAAGGGATGTCCTTTCACGGTGTGCTTGACCTCAAGCAAAAGGAACTTTTAGCGGTCGGTAAAAGAATGCTGCCGGGGATACTTGCAGTAGGTGTCCAGCAGATAAATGCTCTTGTCTCGATAAGAATCGCATCCACCCTCGATGAAGGATCAATCGCTTCGCTATATCATGCCAACCGGCTCCAGGAGTTTTCACTCGGCATCTTCGTGATTTCAATCTCCACTGTAATCCTTCCGATGCTGTCAAGACATGCCTACGAAAACCGGATGGATAAGCTGAGAGAAAGCCTTACATTTTCTCTTCGAATCACTTTGTTAATTACAATACCAGCAACCGTAGGCTTGATATTGTTCCGTGAACCGATAGTCAGGGTGCTTTTTATGCATGGCAAATTCGATGAACGGTCTCTTGATCTTACCAGTAACGCTCTTCTTTTTTACACGATCGGGCTTGTAGCCATTTCAGGAACCAAGATATTGTCTCCGGCATTCTTTTCTTTGAAAAACGTAAAAACCCCAGTTTATGTTTCATGCATTACGGTTGTGGTTAACCTCGTGGGCTGCATTCTCCTGAAGGAACCCTTGCAAAACGGCGGCATAGCGTTTGCCGCAACAATTTCCGCAATCGTAAACCTGGTGATTTTATTATACCTGTTCGAAAAACGTTATGTTACATTAAACAAGAAGCTTATTGGTTTGACGCTTTTTAAGACGGCAATCGCATCAATTGTGATGGGAATACCCTTATTCATCATAAACGACAAACTCCAGGGCCTTGCCGGACTCCGGCTGCTTCCACAGCTCGGAATTCTTTTTTCTTCCATCGCTTTCTGCATTGCAATATATATAGTCGCATTAAGACTTATGAAATCTCACGAAATGGAAGAGCTGATCTCGATGTTAAGAAGCAGAAAAATGAGATCGAATAATCAGACTAAAAATTGAGATAAGGTAATCGAGGAAAATGATTGTGGTGATCCAAAGAGTCAAGAGTGCGAAGGTGGAAATAGAGAGAAAGACCACGGGCGAAATCGGACGGGGAATTCTGGTTCTCCTCGGGGTGGAGAAAAGCGATGGTAAAGAAGAGGTTGCGTACTGCGCTCGTAAAACCGCTGAGCTCAGAATTTTTCCGGACAATGAACATAAGATGAATTTATCGCTCTTGGAGATAAGTGGTGAGGCTCTTGTCGTATCACAGTTCACTCTTCCGGCGAAAATAGCGAAAGGAAGGCGGCCTTCTTTCGATAACGCCATGCCCGGCAAACCTGCGGAAGATTTGTACCTTGAATTCGTAGAAGAAATGCGGAAACTCGGGATAAAAACCGAAACCGGAGAATTCGGGGCTATGATGGACGTAAGCCTTGTGAACGACGGCCCTGTAACATTTATACTCGAAAGCCGAAACAGGGAATGATGAAAGAATTATCGCTGATACTCAGCGCTCAGTTCAAGCGGCTTAAAAATATCGCTTTGCCGCTAAAAAGACCCTTTATCATCAAAGCGTTTCTCCTGTTCGTCTTTGTTATGTCTTTCGAGATCGGATTATATTTTTTTTTCAACAAGGTGTTCGGCTATCTTCTCTCTGAAGAGGCATTCAACGAATTTTTCGTCCTCTCGCTGGTCGAGAGGCTTATGGGAATGGTTTTCCTTATGGCCTTCTCGATGCTCATCTTCAGCAATATCCTCTCTACCCTGTCCGTCGTCTATCTTTCAAGAGATCTGCCGCTTCTGATTTCCTCTCCTTTGAGGATAAATAGTATCTTCAAGGCAAAATACCTGATCTCAAGCGTCACGAGTTCCTATACGGTTGTCTTCATTATGATCCCTATCTTTCTATCTTACGCCCATTGCTTCCGAACCGGCATGGCATTTCTTATCCCGGCGGTGTTCACGCTACTGCTTTTCATTGCTTTTTCATGCGGTTTGGGAGCCTTGATAACTATAATCCTTATGAGGTTTTTCCCAGCAAAACGCGCCCAACAGGTGGTGACTGTCCTCGGATTGTTCATGATAATCGTCCTCGTCTCGGCTGTTCGGATGATGAGGCCTGAAAGACTGCTCAGCCCCTCCGGAGGCGCAGATTTCGCCGCCGTCGTGAAATCAATCACTGTGGAATCCGTCGGATACTTTCCTGGGACCTGGGCAAGCCGGGCGATCCTGGGCGCCGGACAGGCTGAGTTTGATTCATTCATGAAAGGTTTTATCCCACTTCTTGCCTCGTCCATTCTGATCACATCGCTTGTGTTTTGGATCTCCAGGCACATCTATTACCGGAGCTGGACGTTGTCCGGCATCTCGCGCCGCGGAGGTAAAACGGAGAGGAGTTATCGGAGAATCCTGTTGCTCGAAAAACTTTACGGTTTCTTCCCTCCCAAGGTAAAGGCGCTGTTCGCTAAAGACACTCTGCTCTTTTTCAGAGAAACGACGCAATGGTCCCAGCTGCTGATTCTCGGCGGCCTTGTTTTTATTTATCTCCTGAACATCAAGAGCCTGCCGCTGGATTCCATAATGCTGAAAAACCTGCCTGCGAGGGGTTTAATCGCTTATCTCAATATCGCGTTTATGGGCTTTATTATCGCCACAGTTGTGGCAAGGTTCGGTTATCCTGCCGTCAGTTTCGAGGGGCAGTCCATATGGGTTGTCCGTTCGCTGCCGATCAACTACCGCGGCTATCTGTGGACGAAGTTTATGATGTTCTTCTTTCCACTTCTATTCATGGTTCTCGCCTTGATGTTCGTTTCCAACAGACTTCTCGAAATACCATCCCTCGTCGGATGGGTTTCTCTCGGCTCTATCACGATGATCACATTCGCCCTGACCGGTCTCGGAGTAGGGCTGGGAGCGGCATACCCAAGATTTAAGTATGAAAACGCAGTCCAGATCATCACGGGTGCCGGCGGTCTGATTTTTATGGTCATTTCTCTTGTATATATCGGCATAGCAATAATCCTCCTGGCGGTTCCCGGTTATCAATACTTCAGCTATCTTGTTACAGGCAATATTTATTTATTCTGGCCCTCTTATCTCTCTCTCGGAGTTTTTATTATTCTCTCAGTTCTGCTGGCATTGATCCCCATGGAATTTGGGCTGAAAAAATGGAAAAAACTCCAATTATGAGTTGATTTTTCTCTTTTATGAAAAAATGTCCGTTGCGACATTTATTCTCTCCTGCTTGGAGTCGGCGCAACGTTGATCTCGTTTCATATGAAGGGAATCGAGACAGACCTCAGCCAGAAGCTATTCGTTATAATCGGTATCGTCTTCGGCTTATACTTCTTCTATAAATTCTTCAAGGCAATAAAACCATCGAAATCCTGAATCAATCAGGTCACATTTTCGAGCGAACCTGATGTATCAGCTTCAATCACGGCGTCCCTTCACGACGGTCATCCCATGATGATAGCTCTCTTCATTTTGAGACCAGGTTGACGGATCCGAATCAATTACAATATAAGATCCAGCAGGAAGCCTGACTCCGGGGCGGACAACCCAATTGGCATTTGGAACTCCTCCCGACCCTGGTTCACCGCTCGCAGGCCAGGGGCCAAAGGTTGAACCATCTTCTTTCCTTTGAAGACGGATATAACCCGGGCCTGCTCCCTGCCCATTATTCCAATGGTATGTTCTTATGTATGTAATGTGATGAGGTTCATTCAAGGTGAAAACAACTTCACCAGAAGCGCCGTTATAAACACCGCCCACATTGCCATTATCATAAATAGTCAGATCATCGCCAGACAGCACAGGTGCCACGGTGGAAAAAGCCTCGATGCAGACCGCATACCACCTATTCAGAATTGATTGGTTTTTATAGTACACAGAAAAAACATCGCTTGAAGGATAGCTATACATAGACAATGCGAAGTGATCTCTTATGGGATTGCCGACTGTCGGCTTCCCCGAAGCATCATCAATTACAACCAGGTACTTGGCGCCGGCAGAGAAATCGAAAGGTCCGAAGCTCGCCCATCCGCTCGCATCTCCCCCTTGCATATTTGCGACTCTTACCTTATAAAATCCGGGCTTTGCAAGCGGTCCAGGAGTCGCACTGCTTTCTGCTCCCGGTCTGACGCCGAACCATCTGGTAGTCGTGCATTGTGAATTGTCGGTTGAAGCGCTGGAATGATGTTGTTCAGCGCCATTGCCAGGGCCTCCCTGGCCGGAAGAATCCAGACAAATGGCAAACCAGTTGTTCATTGAATCATTGATATAATAGGCAGTCGTCATATCCGCCGTGGGTTTGCTGTAAAATCCAAGAATATAATCGTCCTTCGAAGGAGCGGAAACAACTCCTGTGCCGCCTTCATCTTTGATCACGAAAAGATATTTTGAACCGCCGGTAAGATTATAGGGGCCGTAGGTTTTCCAGTCCGTGGCTGTCCCGCCGGTCATCCGTCCAACTTTTACATAATACGTCCCGGGCCTCAACATCGGTCCCGGGGTCAGGCTTTTCGATCCACCCGGGCCTACGCCGAACCACTTGGTTGTCGTACACTGGGAGTAGATCAACCCGGAATATAAAGAGAGAAAGGATAAAAAACAAAATAATGAAACTAAAAACGAAAATCGCATTTTCCCCATAGACATGACAGCATCTCCTTATTTAGATAAGCAAATTTCTACTCGTTGAACCTTGATGTCAAGTTAATTTTAAAAATAAACAAGTTGAACCTATTATAAAAAATTATTTGCATAATCGAACTTCAGAGGCACATACCGGTAATTATACCCGGCTTGCGGTTTATGGATACTCAATTGCATCAGGAATCTATTTTTTCTTGAAAATATACCCTGAATATTTTAATAGCTCTCTACCCTCTGATTTTTCCATACTTATCGTTTCGCCCATATGCCGCCCGAGCCCAAGGATATAAGCCTCGTTATCGGAGGCAGACATCGAGGCCACCTTCCTTTCCCTTTCTTCGTCATCATCGTTCATTTTATAATAAGCTGAAAATTTGCCGCCTTCGAAAACGAGGCGGACGCTCTTGATATAAATGAGGTCCTGATCATTATTGATTACATTGTAATTTCCAAGCCGTTTTAGCCAGGCGTCAGACAGCTTGAACGGTTTTATTTTTTCGCCAGCAAGGAACCTCTCGCCGAACCTGTGCAGGGCGATGATATCCCTGTCCTGATAATTGCCGAACGAAAATTCGAGGCTGCTCAGAGGGCCGACCTTTATCCTGAGAAAACCGAGCAGCAGTATGCGGCCTGAGAAATTTTTGTTGGCGTTCGGTTTCAACAGAAACTTCCTGCCCATCGCCTCCGCATATAGATCGTCGCCTTTTCTTGTGATGGTTACAACCCCAGCCGACGTGGCATAGTCCCCAGTGCATGATTTCATATAGGCTTCTGGAAAGGAATCGTCCAGCTCGGGTTCAACCCATTCCGGCTGCTTGATGCCTTTCTTTTCTTCAAGCGCCGACTTGATCGCTTCCACGGCGATCATTTGCACTGATCCGGTAGCCGACCTTGTGTTGGAAAGAACCGCTACTCCCAGTTTATGATCGAGCAGCATGATGATCCTGCCTTTGAAAGCTCCTGACGAATCGTCATGCCATGCTATTCTACCGGCATATCCGAGATACTCGCCCAGGCAGCTTAAAACCCAACCGCTTCCCTGCCTCAAGTCGAGGTCGAGCGGTAATTCACGATCAGCCGGTCTTAAAATTTTTTCTACAGTTTCGGGTTTGAAAACAACGCGGTTCGAAGCCTTTCCCTTGTTGAAAAACACCATCATATATTTGCCCAAATCCGATACGCTTGTATAAAGCCCATCGGCGGGTATATCTCTCGATGGAATAATCTTGTCCTCCAGCTCATCCTCATCGTATCCCTTTGACAGGTTGGATTTTACATTTTCACTGAGTATGAATGCCGAGTCGTTCATTGATGCGGGTTCGAAAATATTTTTTTCAACGAATTCATGAAAATCCGTATTGCTGACCCTCTCGATCAGGATACCCAGCAAGGTCAATCCTGCTTTGGAAAAGGAGAATACAAATTCGGGCGGATAACAGACATATTCATCTTTCAGCAGCTGAAGCAAGCCAGGAAAATCGCCGGGTTTTGAAGCATATTGCCCCTTTAGCATCTCGGATTGTATTCCAGAATGATGGCTTATCAGGTTGCGGATTTTGATCGGTTTCGAATCCGGAAATCGGGATTTCATCGCAAATTCAGGGATATATTTAGTGACAGGTTGATCGATATCAATCAGCCCCTTTTCCTGCAAGAGCATCAAGGCGGGAGATGTGAGTATTTCGCTTATCGAGCCGAGGTTATAAACCGTATTAGGCGTCGCCGGCAATTTTCGGCTCAGGTCCGCCATACCGTACCCCTTTGCCCAGACTATCTCCTGATCGTCAACCAGAGCGATGCTGAGGCCGACGATGTCCTCACTGTCCATTTCATCCTGTATCAGTTCATCAATGTATTCTATGGTTTTAGCGTACTTGTTGTTTCTCTTCTCCCCATCATTTCTGGCCTCCGTAAAACCCGGATAGATGAACAGGAGCAAAGCCACCGCAGTAAAAGCGTAGCTTTTCATTATCGCTTTCAATCCTGCTTTTCTATTCGATTTCATATTCTCAATCATTTTAAAATGCCTCTCCTATTGTTACATATAATGCAGATTTGCCCTCGGCAAATCCGACATCCAGCCTGATATTCAATTTTTGTTCCTTGTCCCATAAAAACCGCAGGCCGCCGCCGAAAGCGAATTTAAAGTTCCCGAGTCTGAAATCTTCGATTCGATCAGCAACCTGGGCGAACCCGGCAAACGCCACGATGCCCAGCCTCCACCACAACGGAAGCCTGCATTCCGTCTGCAGGGCAAGCATATTGTCATCACGGTAGCGTCCCTCGTAAAATCCGCGCATAAGATATTTTCCCCCAAACGAAGCTGAGGAAAAAAACGGAGGCTCTCCCATACTAAAGACCCCATTCATCTGGGCTGCCAGCACGGTATTGCCGCAGATAGTGCCGTACTTCCGCAAATCTATGCTGATCGCAGTGAAGTCAAATTCAGAACCGATGGCGCGTGTAGCAAATTTTGCCTGCGCCTGGTAATAACCTCCACTCGAGGGGTAAATCAAATGATTCCTCGAATCGCTTACGACGGACAACCCAAACCGCGAGATTGTGCCGCCATCCTTGCCGGCAACGGATTCCCATTCTATTCCGCCGCCTTGAGTTTCCCGGACAATATCTCTACGAAGATATTCATAATCCAATCCTAGAAAAATTCCACCGGATATAAGATTCTTATAACCGAGATTCAGCCAGAAACCTTCCGGTGCGTAAACCTCTTCATCATCGCTCGCGGTGTTATTGCCGATTCCCCAAAATTTCGACGGAAACCTGGAGTATCCGACCGCGCCGATAAAACGGTTTTTGTATTCTCCCCAGAAGATGTCGCATGTCACTTCGCCCTTGATCTGCTCCAACTCTGTATAGAGAAGTTCGAGTGTAATAAAAGAAGGTTTTGAAAAATTGGGATTCTGTGAAGGATAGAAATAATATCCTCCGAGGATTCCCCCGGCAATTTTGGTCTCAGGTGTGTAATAAACGGCCGGAAATATTAAAAGCGAATCTGTATTGACAATCTTTTCCTCTTTATAATCATCGGCTTGCTTTCCGGTTTCCGCGGAATCCAAGGCATCTGTTTGCTTATCCGATGAAAATATAATTCCCAGAAAAAACAGCAGAAAGAATACTGGCAAGAAAGTAGAAAATTTTTTCATTATCAGATTAAATTAACTTAAATCAAAAAAAAATCCAATGTCATCTGACTTTTTTCTCATTCAGACCGCAAGAAATCCCGGCTGGTGCTGTTTTATCAATTGTATAAGCGAGATTCGACTTCTTTTTTTTTGATCTTTATTTGAATTTTTTCGTCATAGGAATATGATAGGAATGTAATATATTACGGATGGTATCAATCTTTCTAACCAGTTATATCCAAAATCCAAATAAAGGAGAACCATATGAAAGGAAAATCGTTGCTATCAGTCTTTCTGCTGTTTTCGATCGGCTTATTTCTGAGTGCTGATTTGAAAAAAGAGGATATCAAAGTCTTCAAGCTTGATAACGGTTTGAAGGTTTTACTTCTGGAAGACCATGATATTCCAAACATTGCATATTATACTTTCTTCCGCGTGGGTTCGAGGAACGAGAGAAACGGCATCACCGGCGTTTCGCATTTCATCGAACATATGATGTTCAACGGAACGGAAAAAGTTGGGCCTGGCGAGCTTGACAGGAAAATGGAATTTCTCGGCGGAGCGAACAATGCCTACACCAGCAAGGAAATGACCGCCTATACCGACTGGTTTCCGACACCAGTTCTGGAAGAAATCGTGAAGATTGAAGCTGATAGGATGCAAGGGGCAACTTTCGACCCTCAGGTTCTCGAATCCGAACGCAATGTCATCGCGGAAGAACGTCGCGTTTCGACGGACAACAACAACGATTCCCTGCTGGACGAGCAGGTCGTAGCTTCCGCCATCACTGCGCATCCCTATCACTGGGATGTAATCGGGTGGATGAGCGACATCCTGAATTGGAAAAGGGACGATATTATGAATTATTATCATACATATTACGCTCCCAACAATGCAGTGCTTGTGGTAGTCGGGGATTTTAATACCGGGGAAATGATGAAGCTGGTTAGTAAATACTACTCCCCTATCAAACCTGGAACTCCGCCTCTACCGGTGACCACAACAGAGCCGGAGCAATTGGGAGCCAAGAGGGTGGAAATAAGGAAAGAGGCCCAGGCGCCGTCGTTTCTCATGGTTTATCATGCGCCCAAATTCATGGATCCCGACTACTTTTCGATGTCAATCCTCGAAACCGTCATGCTCGGGGGCGAAAGCAGCAGATTATATAAAAGGCTTGTCCGCGAGGAACAGCTTGCCCTTGAAATTGGAGGTGGGATGGATCAAAACATCGATCCTTACCTTTTCTACTTCAGAATTCAACCGGGGGTTGATTCGGACCTCGATAAAATCGAAAAAGTGATAACCGAGGAATTGGAAAAAGTGAAGAAAGAGGGAATCACCGACAAGGAGCTGCAAAAAGCAGTTAACAATGTTAAAAGTAATTTTTATAATACGCTCCAGACCATCGCCGGAAAAGCAAACCTCATCGGCAATGCCGAGCTGCTTGCCGGAGACTATTCTTTTATGTTTACATTGGTTGATTCTTATCAGAAGGTAACTGCCAAAATGGTACAAGACGCAGCAAACAAATACTTTACCGATAAAAATAAAACAGTTGGGAAGCTGATTCCCGAGGGAGGTGCCAAATGAAGAACACTGGATATATTCTTTCGCTGATGTTTCTCCTTGCGTCGCTTACACTCTCAGCGGGAGGCGGCATCAAGCTGCCGGAACCGGATAAGATAACACTCGATAACGGAATGACAGTTTTCCTCCTCGAAGACCATGAACTTCCAATCGTAAACTTCAATCTGCTTCTACCAGGAGCAGGGACTGCCTTCGAGGACCGTCAATATGAAGGCCTCTCGGATCTTATAACCTATATGCTCCTGAAGGGCACTAAAACAATGAGCGCTGACCAGATTTCCGAGGAATTGGATTTTATGGGCGCCACTCTCGATGGAAACGTAACAGAGGAATATGCGTTTTTTAGAGGCTACTGTCTTTCCGAGCATCTGGATAAATTAGTCGGGATTGCAGCCGATTCTCTGATCAATCCCGCTTTCAAGGAGGATGAATTCAAACAGGAGATCCCGCGCAGGATTGACAGAATCGCGACAATAAAAGACAGCCCATTCCAGGCAGCGCAATTGTATTTCCAGAAGGCGTACTTCGGCGATCATCCGATGGGAAATCTTGCCGTCGGCAACGAGGTATCTTTTAAAAGGATGTCCATTGACATCATCAAGACACATTATAAAAAATATTACCGCCCGGACACATCAATTCTCGCCGTAGTCGGCAATTTTGATTCCAAGAAGCTGATAAAACTTCTAAAAAACACACTGGGTAAGTGGGAGAGACCTGCCAGCCCGGCGTCGAAACTCGAACTCCCTCCCCTGCCGAAGATCGAGGGCAAGAAATTTGTTGTAATAGACAAACCGGACGCGACCCAGACATATTTCGTCATGGGAGCTCCCGGGTTTCGCAATGGCGACCCCGTCTTACCTTCCTATAGGGTGGCCAATACTCTGTTCGGAGGAAGATTCACTTCCTGGATGAGCACTGAGCTCAGAATAAAGAGAGGATTGACCTATAATACAAGAAGCAGCTATAGTATGTGGAAAAACGGCGGCAGCGTCAGTGCAGCCTCATATACACAGAATAAGAACATAGCCCTGATGCTGGATATTACTTTTGACCTGCTAAAGAAAGCCCATACCGAAGGCTTCGTGGACACGGAAGTTGAAAGCGCGCGCAATTACATCATGGGACAATTTCCTCCCACCCTCGAACGTGCCGCGAGCAAGGCAAGGGCATACGTCGAATTGAGCTTCTACAACCTCGGATTCGATTACTACAACAAATTCTTAAGTGCTATCGAAAAAGTAACTAAGACACAGGCAGACGAGGCTGCAAGGAATTTCCTGCCGCAGGATAATTATGTTCTCGTCCTTGTCGGCAAACTCGAGCAGATAAAACCCCTTATCGGCAAATTCGGCACGTTCGTTGAAAGAAAGATAACGGATTCCGGTTTCTAACCAGAATTCCGGTAATTTGTTTAAAAAAAGAGCTTCTGAAGCTACAATAGCGTCATTAATATCGTAACACTCGATACAAGGAGGGTGTAAATGCGAATTATGAAAAACGTATCTGTCCTGATAGCATTCGTCGTGCTATCCGGCTTGACCCTTTGCGCCTCGGATGAGGCAAGGCTGATGAGATACCCGGACATCTATAAAGATAGGATCGTCTTTTCGTATGCGGGCGATATCTGGATCTCTCAGACAGAAGGGGGCTACGCAAGGAGGCTTACAACAAGCCCCGGCGTGGAGTATTTCCCGAAGTTTTCCCCGGATGGAAAATGGATTGCCTTCACAGGTCAATATGACGGCTACTTCCAGGTATTCGTCATTCCTTCCGATGGAGGAGGCGTAAAGCAGCTTACATTCTATCCTTACGACGCTCTCAGTGATCGCGGTGGTTTTCCAAACCAGGTGATGGAATGGACTCCGGATGGAAAGCATATCGTGTTCAGATCGATGCAGTATTTCTGGAACAGTTCATACGGCAGATATTGCAAAATCAGCCCCGACGGCGGCTGGCCCGAACCGCTACCGTTCGTTGAAGGATCCACGATGTCCTTTTCCCCTGATGGTAAAAAAATTGCCATGAACAGGAATTACAGGGATTTCCGAACCTGGAAAAGATATAGAGGCGGACGTGAGCGCAATATCTGGATTTATGATTTCGATAAAGATTCCATCGTGAAAATAATTAACTGGGAGAGCGAGGAAACGAATCCGGTCTGGCACAAGGACACGATCTATTTCCTTTCCGATAAAACCGGGACTTTCAATTTGTACAAATATGACACAAATACAAAAGATGTCAGTCAAATCACTGATAACAAGAATTGGGACATCCAGTGGCCCGGAAACGATGATCAATCAATCGTTTATCAATCCGAGGGTAAGCTATTCCGAATGTCTTTTAGCGATGAGAAAATCTCCCAGCTTGATATAAAGATCGGCTTCGATAAATCCAACCTCACAAGCTTTTATAAAGATGCATCGCAGAACATCGAAACATTCGATCTCGCATCCGGCGGAAAGCGGGCTGCCTTTATAGCCCGCGGTGAGTTGTTCACGGTTCCAGCCGAAAAAGGCGACATCAGAAATATCAGCAATACTCCTGGGGCAAGAGAAACTTCGGCTTCCTGGAGCCCCGATGCGAAATGGTTATGTTTCATCTCGGACAAATCCGGTAATGAAGAGATATACATCACCGACCAGCTCGGAAAAAATGAAACCCAGCTCACACACTCAAGCAAAGCGTTGATGCAGGCTCCGGAATGGTCCTCCGACAGCAAGAAGATCGCTTACTGGGATACCGATAAGAAATTTTACTATATTGATATCAGCACCAGGAAAATTACACTAATTGACACCACGGAGAAAAATTTCATCCTGGATTATTCATGGTCTCCCGACAGCAAGTGGATCGCATATACGAAGCAAGGGGATAACAATTTTCCGAGTATCTATCTCTACAATCTCCAAACAAAAAAAATATCCAGGATTACCGACGGAATGACGCAGGATTACACTCCTCAGTTCGATCCCGAAGGAAAATACCTTTACTTCATCTCCAGCAGAGATTTCAATCCCACCCTCGGCAATTTCGAATTGAGCTTCACTTACAACAGGATGGACAGAATCTATCTGATGACCCTGAAGAAGGATACACCTAATCCATTCAAGATCGAGAGCGATGAAGTTGACCCCTCGAAGATTGATGAAGCCAATAAAGACGACGATGATAAGGAAGCTGACATCAATAGAACCAAAGAGGTTAAAAAACCTGTGAATGTCGAGATAGACCTCGATGGAATATCCGGACGCATAGCGGCGATGCCTGTCGCACCCGGAGATATGCGCGGATACGTCGCTGTTAAAAACGGAATCATCTATCTTGTCAGAAGAAACGATTCAGCGGATCGCGGGAGCGCTGTCCTATACGGCTTTGACCTGAAAAAGAAAAAAGAGGTCGAGATGCTGGCTGGCGTTTCCCAGTTTGCAGTCACGGCTGATGGCAAGAAGATTCTGTATGCTTCCGGCCCTGTATACGGAATCGCAAAGGTGAAATTTGACACGATAGACAGAAGCAAGGGAGCGCTGAATACGAGAGGTATGATGAGTCTCGTTGATCCACTCACCGAGTGGAAGCAGATGTTTCTGCAAGTCTGGAGGCTTGAAAAGAATCTGTTCTATGTCGCCAATATGCACGGAGTGGATTGGGAAAAAATGCTTCAGAAGTACCTTCCGCTCGTGGGTTCCCTGGCTCATAGAAGAGATCTTACGTATCTGATCGGTGAAATGATCGGAGAGCTCTGCATAGGCCATACCTACACCGGCGGCGGAGAAATGCCAACGGTTGAAAACACAAGCGTGGGACTGCTCGGCGCCGAATTCGAGCCTGACAAGAGCGGTTATTTTAAAATAACCAAGATTTACAGCGGCGAGAATTGGAGAGACCAGACCCATTCGCCTCTTACCGATCCTGGCATAAAAGCATCCGTCGGCGACTACATCCTTGAAATAAACGGCAAACAAGCAAAACTCCCAGACAATCCTTATATTCTGTTAAAAAAGACCATCGGAACAATCGTGAGCTTGAAGCTTAACAGCAAACCAGATCCGAGCGGCGCATGGGAAATAAAAATCAATCCGATAGCAAGCGAAACACAGTTGAAATACCTCGATTGGGTGGAAACCAACAAGAAATTCGTTGAAAAAGCGACGAACGGCAAGGTCGGATATGTACATATCCCTGATATGTCCTTCGCCGGTTTGAACCAGTTTGTTAAAACCTGGTATTCCCAGCTCACAAAAGAAGGTATCATTATTGACGACCGCTTCAACGGTGGCGGCTTTGTGAGCCAAATGATCCTTGAAAGGCTCAGACGATTTCTTGTGGGTCTTTCTTTCACTCGTAATTTCGGCATAACACCTGAACCCCCGGCTTCCTATTCAGGCAAGCTGGTGATGCTTATCAACAGCTACGCAGCATCGGACGGAGATATTTTCCCCTATCACTTCAGAGTATATAAACTCGGGACAATCATCGGAACCCGTACCTGGGGCGGTGTGGTCGGTATTGCCGGTTTTACGCCTCTTATGGACGGGGGATATGTAACCGTACCTATAAGCGGAACATACGGTCTTGATGGGAATTGGGCAATAGAAAATGAAGGCGTTTCAGCTGATATAGAATTGGATAATATGCCCAATGATGTTGCGAAAGGAAAAGATGCTCAGCTTGAAAAGGCTATCGAAATTATCCTGCAAAAAATAGCGGACAAACCTTTCGTCACTCCACCTATACCTGCTGATCCTGTTAGATAGTGAAAATTAATCAATATTGTGGAAAAGGATACGATGTTACCGACATCTGACAAGTTTGAGCAAAAACTTAGATAACAAAATTGGAGGTATTGAAATGCGTTATTCCTTGACGCTTGTCCTGATACCTATAATGTTTCTTGCGGCTGCGATCACCGTTTCCGCCGATGAAACATTGATGATGAGGTTTCCGGACATATATAAAGACCAGATTGTTTTCTCCTATGGAGGGGATATCTGGATATCCAACCTGAACGAAACGCCTGCCCGCCAGCTCACATCCGGCGATGGATTTGAGTTGTTCGCAAAGTTCTCTCCCGACGGACAGTGGATAGCATATACAGGGCAATATCATGGGTATAATCAGGTCTATGTTATACCAGTCCAGGGCGGAGAACCGAGGCAGTTGACCTTTTATCCGGCTCAAGGCACGAGCGATCACCAGGTGCTCGATTGGACTCCGGACGGTCAATCCATCGTTTTCCTCTCTCGGCATGATCATTTCGGCTATGGAAGATTATTCAAAATCAACAAGAATGGCGGTTGGCCTGAGCCTCTGCCTTTTATCGAAGGCTCGAACATTTCCTATTCTCCGGACGGGAAGAAGCTAGCGCTTAACAGAATCTACAATGATTTCGCGACTTGGAAAAGATACAGAGGCGGACAACAGCAGGATATTTGGGTCTATGATTTCACAACCGACAAGATGGAAAAAATAACAACCTGGGAAGGAAACGACAGGGCGCCGATTTGGTATAAAGACAGCATCTACTATCTTTCTGATCCCAACGGCAGAATGAATTTCTACAAATACAACACGCTGACCCAGGAAATCAAACCAATAACGGATTACAAGGATTGGGATATCAGATGGCCCGGCTACAGCTCGAATTCGATAATCTTCGAAAAGGGCGGAAGACTTTATATGATGAACCTCGCGGACGAGAAAATAACGGATATCAAGGTGAACGTCTCGTATGACCGTTCTCAACTCAAACCCGAGTATATCAATACTGTTGAATCCATTCAGGATGCCTCGATTGCGAACGGCGGCAAACGCTTCACCGTTACGGCGAGGGGTGAACTCTTCACTGTGCCCGCGGAAAAAGGAGATGTGAAAAACCTTTCCAATACACCTGGAGTGAAAGAGATAGGGGCTTCATGGAGCCCTGACAACAAATGGATCGCTTTCATTTCCGACGAAACAGGAACCGAAGAGATATACCTGATAGATGTAAACGGAAAAAATAAAACTCAACTCACCAAGGATAGCAAGAATATCATCTTCACTTTCGCCTGGTCTCCGGATTCCAAGATGATCGCATACTCGGATGCCTCGAACACACTCTACTACATAAATATTGAAACAAAGGCTATTACACCTGTGGATACCGCCAAGCAAAGCATCCCAGTCGATTTCAACTGGTCTCCTGACAGCGGTTGGATCGCTTTCTCGAAAACGGAAGACAACTTATTCGCTTCGATCTACCTCTACAATCTCGAGAAGAAATCTCTCCATCAAGTGACTAAAGACATTTTCAATAATTACTCCCCGGTGTTCGATCCATCCGGGAAATACCTCTACTTCATCTCGATGAGAGACTTCAGTCCTACGCTGGGTAATTTCGAGTTGAGCTATGTATACTATAATATGGACAGAGTTTACGTGGCGAATCTGAAGAAAGACACTCCGGCGCCTTTCGCTCCGCAGAGTGATGAAGTGGAGGCGAAGGCTGCTCCGGGATCGCAGGCTCCAACCGTGCCTTCTAAAGGAAAAGAAGAAGCTGATGCCAAAAAACCGGCAGATCAACAGCTCAAAATCGAAATTGACCTTGATGGCCTTGAGAACAGGATCGCCGCGCTGCCTGTACCGTCGTCAACCATAAGCGGTTTGCGGGCTGGAGATGGAGTAATTTTTTATATGAAGAGAGCGGGCGCTCCGGAAATCAATCTTTTCGGCGGCCCGGATTTCAGCAGAAGCCTGGTCGCTTTTGATCTGAAATCCAGGAAGGAAACTCCGTTGCTTTCGGGTTTGAGATTCTATGATCTTTCGCAGGATGGGAAAACCATCCTCTGGACTACTATGAATCAATACGGCATTGCTCCCGCCGGCCCTCAGCCTATAAATCCTGCGATGGGCAAACCGATGAATGCTCTTAAACTCGAAACCTTGAAAGATCCTCAAGCCGAATGGAAACAAATGCTCCGTGAAGCCTGGCGTCTCGAGAAGAACTTCTTCTATGTCAGAAATATGCATGGCGTAAATTGGGATGAGATTTACAAACAGTATCAGACCCTCCTTCCTTATCTCTCGAACCGTCTTGATCTGACATACTTGATGGGAGAGATGATAGCGGAACTCGCCACAAGCCATACCTATGTCGGCGGGGGGGATCTTCCCGTTGTCCCGAATACACAGATCGGTTTGCTTGGCTGCCGGTTCGAGCCGGACAAGGACGGATACTTCAAGATCAAGAAGATATTTAAAGGCGAAAACTGGGATAGAGCTTACAGATCGCCGCTGACCGAAACAGGCACTAAAGCATCCGAAGGTGATTATATCCTTGAAATCAACGGCAAAAAATTAAGAGTTCCCGAGAATCCTTATTACTTGTTGGAAATGACGCTCGGAAAGACAGTCACCTTGAAACTCAATAAAAAACCGGTGGAAGCAGGAGCTTGGACAACAGATGTAATGCCCATTGGAAATGAACAGAATCTGATATACATCGATTGGGTTGAAGCGAATCGTCTGAGAGTGGAAAAAGCCACCAACGGAAAAATAGGTTATGTTCATATTCCTGATATGATGTTCACCGGTTTGAACCGCTTCGCCAAGATGTGGTACAGCCAGCTGAAAAAAGAAGGGATAATCGTTGATGAACGGTTCAACCGCGGAGGTTTCGTAAGCTTGATGATCCTCGAGAGGATGAGGCGCGAGATCGCTTCAATGAACGGAGGAAGAATCGAAGGAAGCGACACCTATCCTGTATCGGCATTCTCCGGACACCTCGTAATGTTAATCAATTGCTATGCAGGTTCAGACGGCGATTACTTCCCTTACTGGTTCAAACATTACGGCTTAGGCCCGCTGATCGGAACCAGAACATGGGGCGGAATCGTTGGAATTTTCGGCTTCACACAGCTTCTTGACGGCGGATTCGTTACCGTTCCGGCTGCTACCGATTACACACTCGACGGCAAATGGTTTATTGAAAACCACGGAGTGGACCCCGACATCGAAGTTGACAACCTGCCGCCGGATGAATTCAAAGGCAAGGATGCACAGCTGGATAAAGCGATCGAAATCATAATGGGCAAGGTTGTTAAGGAACCTGTCAAGCAGGTGCCTCTGCCCAAAGACCCGAATAAAGCCAAATAGAAACGAGAATAAATATAAGCCCGGGCTGAGACCCGGGCTTTTTCTTTTTATACTGAATTCCTATACGCAATCTGATATATTAACCTAAAGAAAGGAGCTGAAAATGTTTGCAAAAAAAAATGTTATTTTCACCATAATCTTTGCTTTATGTTTCTCAGCATTATACGCAAAAGACCTGGATGAGTCCGCGACATCCATCTCTATAGACGGAATAATGAAAACTCTTGAATTTCTGACATCAGAGGAATGCGAAGGGCGTTTGACAGGCTCAGTAGGATATACGAAAGCGGCTCTTTGGTGTGCGGATGAATTCAAGAAAATGGGAGCTCTTCCGGTATATGAAAATTACCTTCAATCATTTCCCATAGCCTATAATGAAACCGGCGACAGCAGCTTCAGCGTTACCATTCCTCCAACAAAGGAAGGCGCCAAGTCCGAAATCAGGATGTTTGATATCCAAAAAGAATATCTACCTTTTTTGTCAGGGGGTTTCGGCGAGGCTGAAGCGGAAATCGTATTCGCCGGCTACGGCACTACAGCCCCTGAACTCGGATGGGATGACTACGAAGGGATTGACGTAAAAGGCAAGATCGTCGCCGTCTTTTATGGCGCTCCGGAAATCGAAGGCAAGGATTTCAGCCAATATAATAACAATATCCACAGAAGCGAAAACGCATATAAAAGAGGCGCTGTCGGATTCATCACGATCAGCAATATTTTAAGCATCGGTTCAACCAATTTCATCGAGAATTATCCGATGATAGTTACAAACAACGCGTTCGCCGATTTTCTCTTTAAAACCAAAGGATTTGATCAGAATACAATCAAAGCCATGCTTGCTAACGGTAATAAGGTCAGCTTTGCCACCGGTCTGACGGCGCATATAAAATGCAGCGGTATCCATCACCCGAACGCCACAGGTTATAATGTAGTTGCGATGATCCCCGGTTCAGATCCGAAGTTGAAAAACGAATATATCCTTTTCGGGGGGCACCTGGACCATATGGGAAAATGGCCTTTTCTTCATCCCGGAGCGAACGATAACGCGAGCGGCTGCGCTATCATTCTTGAAATAGCCCGAGCTTTTACGGCGCTTGATACAAAACCCGCCAGGTCCGTGATGTTCGCTCTCTTCGGAGCTGAGGAAGAGGGATTGAATGGAAGCATTTATATGGCATCGAATCTTCCGCCCGAGCCTATGAAGATGATACATATGATCAACATAGATTCGAACGGCATCGGCACAGGGATATGGATAACTGGCGCAAAAACCTATACAGATTTGTTCCCTTACATCGAAAAAGTAAAAAAGGATTACAACATCGCCTGCACCATTGGTTCTTCCACCATTTCTATAGGTAGGGGAGCAAGCGATTATGATCCGTTCCTGCGTTTGGGAATCCCAACCTGGGCGAGTTGGACTACCGGCGGCAAAGGCGGCGGTTACCATGACGCAAACGACACGATTTACTTCATTACCCCGAAGATAATGCAGGACGTGGCGCAGTTGTATTTTGCCGCAGTGTTTGAATACCTGGATAGATAAAGGAAATCAGGAACATCCGGACTGAATTTACTGCCTGGATTCGGTGGCAATCAAAGCAGCGACCGCCTCGAATACGGATTTGTAAAGCCGAGCATTCAATCCCGGATTAAGCTCCTTTTCTACATATCGGGCGGCATTCGAGCCTATTTCGGACCTCAATTCAGGATGCGCGATTAAGTCTTCGAGCGTTCCGATCAATTGCCTGTAATCATCCGTCAATGATATCCGCGCAAGGGCATCATCGGGAATATCAACAAGCGTGGGCAAGTCATAAGTTATTACCGGTTTTCCATGAGCCATTGATCGAATCATCGTCCCGGAGGTCTCCCCCGCCGAAGGAAAGCGAAGGTTGATTACAATATCGCTCAGCTCGATATATTCGACGAATCTATCCATCCCTTCGATATAACCGCTAACCTTGACCTTTTCCAGGATACCGGGGTAGTTAAAGTAATCCCGCCTGACTACTCCTTCCCTGTCTTCTCCGCAGATAAGATAATAGATATTTCGATATTTGGGCATCAATTGATGCAGCGCCATTGAAATGAGATTTACCTTCTTCGCCTCGTTCATAAAACCGAATGTCGCAATAACAATTCCATCGTCGGGTATGCCCATCCCCGCACGCAGTTTCTTTAATTCGCTTTTGGAGACAGAACGCTTCGTTGCATTATGAGGTATATGAAAAACCTTCTTCCCGGGATATCCATCTTCGATGACTTTTTTAAGATATGAATTATGAACAATAAGCGCCGGGGAGGATTCGATCACTCTTTTATTCATAGGAAAGTTATAATACAGGAATTCTCCCCCCATTCCCGAAGATACAATCCTGGCGATGTCATAGTTGCCGATAGCTTCCATCTCCTGCATATAACCGCTTAAATCTCTGGACTTCACGTAATGCGAAAGGCGAGAATGATGCAGAACAAAATCGTGAAGAACCGTCAACCCGGGGTAATCGAAAAAATATCCGTACATATAATGATGAACGATATTATTGCCGATATGATATACGACAAGATCATATTTTCCGCTTTTCGCCAAAGACGAAAAATCCGAATGCTTGTGAAACTCGCAGTTTCGAACGATAAATTCATTATCGGGCGGAAGATCCTCATAGATGAAATCGAAATCCACGCCGATTTCCGCAAGATGAGGGATCAGGTCCTCATTATAATCGGAGATTCCCGACTTGACTGGCTGCAGGGGAGTGAAACATGCTACTTTCAATTCTACTTTTCCCGGGGTTCACCAAATCTGCGGTTGAATATAACCTCTTTCGCAGGCTTTCTTACCCTTTGCGGTTGTTTATCCTCCGGATGGGGATACCCGACCGTGAAAAGGGTGACGATGTCCATATCATCCGGTATTTCGAGTATTTTCTTCGCCTCACTATAATCGAACGAGGCCACCCAGCATGTGCCCAATCCTTCAGCGGTCGCCGCAAGGATCATTTCTGTCACAGCGATAGATGCATCCACATACGCAAAATTCATTTCATCAGATTTCCGTTTCCAGGCTTCTTTCATATTCGCAACCGCTGCGATTGCAACCGGCGCATCACGAAAACCGTCCCTGTAAAAAACCTTATTTAAGCGCACCTTGTCCTCGCCGGCGCAAACGACAAAATACCAGGGCTGTCTGTTTGCCGCGCTCGCCGCCTCCCTGCCGGTTTCCAAGATTCTGTCCAGCGACTGAGCCGGGATCGGGTCGGTCATATAGCGCCTGACGCTGTAACGATTTTTTAAGATTTGATAAAAATTATTGTTTTCCATACTGTCGCATCCCATTTTGCTTAGATTGAAAGTTGAGGTATATTTCGATCGAGCTAAAGCATAGAACGCTTGCAATGCCAAATTTATCAGAGATCAATAATTTATTCAATTCATATCCTCGCTAAAAGCATGGATGAGAAGAACCAACTCCCATATTGATGTTACGCCGTAACATAGATAGACTGGATTGATTTATGGAATTCATAGAATGGCGAGCGCAGACAGTTTAAGGGTTGCCGCAGCCATGAGCGGCGGCGTGGACAGCTCGGTGGCGGCGTTGATCCTGCAAAAACAGGGATACATCGTAACCGGCTATACGATGACTCTCGGAGCCAATCCGGAGCTCGACTGCTCTGCCGTCGAATCCGCAAAGACCATCGCGCGGAAACTTGGGATCAAGCATCGTATCATTGATCTATCGTCCGATTTTGAAAAAAAGGTCATTGATTACTTTATATCTGAATATAGTATGGGAAAGACACCCAATCCATGCGCTTTCTGTAACAGGTTCATTAAGTTCGGAAAGCTTGCTGAACAAGCGTTGTCCGATGGAAATGATTTATTCGCCACGGGGCATTATGCCCGCCTGGAAAATGAACTGGCGACAGGCAGGATTATTCTCAAGAAAGGTCTCTACAAAGAGAAAGATCAATCCTACTTTCTATTTTATCTGAAAGAAGAAATATTAAAGAATATTATTTTCCCGCTGGGTGATATGACAAAACCTGAGACTTTAGAGGTTGCAAGGCAGGCTGGTCTCAGATCCACAGACAGACCCGAAAGCGCGGACGCATGTTTTTTAAACAATCTAGACTACAGACATTTCCTGAAGGCACATGGCGTGACAGGCCAGCCGGGGGAGATATTATATCTGGACGGCGCTTCTCTCGGCAAACATGAAGGTTTTCATAATTACACGATCGGGCAGAGAAAAGGCCTCAGAATAGCCTTCGAAGAGCCTTTATATGTCATTAGGATGGACCAAGTGAAAAACAATCTGATCGTGGGCAAAAGAGAGCATCTTTTCACGAAAACCCTGAAAATAGAAGATATCAATATCCTCTATTCTGCTGCGGGATCTGATTTCGAATGCTCTGTGAAGATACGCTACAGACACAGCCCCGCCCCCGCCCGAGTATCTATAGACCGAAACGGCGGAGCCGGGATAGAATTCGAGACCCCGCAAAGGGCTGTAACCCCGGGGCAGGCTGCGGTATTCTATCAGGACGATATATTGATCGGCGGCGGCTGGATAATCTGATAATATAAATCGGCAGGCAACACACATTTCCGAATATATTCTGCCGTAAAACCACCTAACCTATTGATAACATTCCGCTTAAAGACCCATATTATTCTTTTATCATACTGTGTGACGCTTGATAAAAGAAGTTTTTTTAAGAAATAATAATAAAAATGTTGAATTCTTGCTATTTATTGCTAAAATGCTTATATTATAGTTGAAGTATTGTTTGTAAGTGCGCATATTAAAATGATTTTTATAAGACATAAAGGTTAGTACAAAGATTCTGAACAGTTGATTAGTTAAAGAGTTAGGAGGTTTTGCCAATGCTACCGCCAATCAGTATGGTTAGTGCGCTTGAGATTCTGGATTCACGCGGCAATCCGACGGTGGAAGTTACGATTGAACTTGAAGATGGAACTTTTGGAAAGGCAGCAGTCCCATCGGGTGCCTCGACCGGGACCAAAGAGGCTTTGGAATTACGCGATGGAGACAACAGCAGATACCTCGGGAAAGGGGTTCAGAACGCGGTAAAAAACGTCAACGAAATCATTGCGCCGGAACTCATAGGTTATGATCCCAGCGAGCAATATTTTCTGGATAGTATGTTGCTTGAATTGGACGGGACAGAGAACAAATCCAAACTCGGGGCGAACGCCATTCTCGGCGTTTCGATGGCGGCCTCGCGGGCATCGGCGAATTTCCTCGGGATGCCGCTTTTCCGCTACCTCGGCGGGGCTCTCGCAAGACGTCTTCCCGTTCCTATGATGAACATCCTGAACGGCGGCGTTCACGCCGACAATAACCTCGACATTCAGGAATTTATGATTGTTCCTGCCGGCGCTGCATCTTTCTCGGAAGCCTTGAGGATGGGAGCGGAGATTTTTCATAATCTGAAAAAGATACTCAAAGAAAAAAGCCTTGCCACTTCCGTAGGTGATGAGGGCGGTTTCGCGCCAAATCTCGACTCCAATGAGCAGGCTTTGGAAATAATCTTGAAAGCCGTCGAAAAAGCGGGTTATAAGGCCGGAGATGAGCTTTTTCTCGCTCTTGACACTGCGGCAAGCTCATTTTATGAAAACAGTAAGTATAAAATGGCCGCCGAGAAAAAATCAGTCAAAAATTCCGAAGAGATGATATGCCTCTACGAGGAGTGGGTAAAAAAATATCCGATTATTTCGATCGAAGACGGACTGGCGGAAGACGACTGGACAGGATGGGCTGAGCTGACGAAGAGGCTCGGTAAAAAAGTCCAGTTGATAGGCGACGATATTTTCGTCACAAACAAGAAAATCTTCGCTGAAGGGATAAAAAAACAGATCGCCAATTCCATTCTGATAAAATTAAACCAGATAGGCACTGTTACCGAAACAATTCAAACCGTCGAAACCGCCCAGAAAGCTGGATATAACACGATTATCTCACATCGCAGCGGAGAAACAGAGGATTCTTTCATCGCGGATTTCGCTGTCGCCATGAGCGCAGGACAAATAAAAACGGGCTCGCTGAGCCGCATGGACAGGATTGCCAAGTATAACCAGTTGCTGAGGATCGAATTCGGACTGCAGGACTCGGCTGAATATGCGGGAAAATCCGTATATTCCAAATTTTTATGAGTTGAGAATTGAGTGATATGACTATTGGAAACAGATTTTTCAGTAAAAAGATATTGATTGCGTTCCTCGCGTTTTCAACTCTTTCGGTGGGGCTATATTCTCTTTTCGGTTCCAACGGAGTGATGGAAATAATAAGAAGGAAAAAGATGGAGCAGGACTTGCAGGTAAAATTGGAGGTTCTGAAAAAGGAAAATATTAGACTGCGGGCAAAAATCTGGTCGCTGAAGAACCTCGATCAGGAGGTCGAGAAGATCGCCAGGGAAGAACTTCTTATGATAAAAAATGGAGAGAAAGTGTACTTGGTGGAGGAAGATTGAACATTAGGCACTTGACGAAAAGGGAAAAAAGATATAAATTGGAGGGTAGCAGTGTTACCCCTGCCTCTGAAGTCCTAATTTTGTCAAAAAACAAGCAATTTTTTATAGAAACTATATCTATTGGAGGTCTTTAAAATGAAGAAATATCAGCTGCTTTTTTTGATTACGATTCTCGCGTTGGGATTCTACGCTGAGAGCTGCAACATCTTATCTCTGCCGGATGTAGCGGGGACCTGGGATTTGACATTCCACATCCAGGGTTCAAACTGTCCTGCTGTCATTTCACCGCCGATGTCTCACCAGGTTTGGATCATTCAGCAAAGCGCAGATCAGGTTACCGTCGTCATTCAATCCGTGGACGGAAAAACAATCAATTTTGAATTCGCCGTCAAAGCAACGCTTCAGGCGGATGGCAACTTCAGTTTCAATGAAACCTTCTATCAAACCTACAGAGAGTACTATCTCAGGATGAACATTATATGCAACGCGACAATGGCAGGCAATGCAGTCTCCGGTAATGTTCAGTTGAGTTTGCAGGATCAGGATACGATGGAATCCTGTGTGGAATACGGCAATGTCGAGGGGACAAGAAGAACGACGAACTAATATTATAGAAATATCAGAATATTCTAAAATTGAGAGTTAACCCGCTGCCAGGGAATGGGTTAATATAGAAAAATAGAAATACGATCCAAATACAAAAGCGCTTCGAACCGCCGAACTCGAAGCGCTTTATATTTTTGTTTTTTTAAATTAGAAGAGACCGCCTCTCTTGGAGCCGAAAATGGATCCAAGGACCCCTCTTGCGATCTGCCTTCCGATTGTGCTGCCTACCGACCTTGCTGTACTCTTTACCATAGCCTGCAAAACAGTCTCCCGTTTTCTTCCACCCTCGGCCTTAGTCTTCTCTTTTTCCTTCGCTTTTTCTTCTGCTCCCTTGGCCGCTATCTCGGTTTTTGCTTTCAACAGTTCGTATGCGGATTCCCGGTCAATCTCTTTTTCATAGTTTCCATAGATCAGGGATTTATGAATGATCGCTTGTCTTTCGTCCGCCGAAATCGGCCCGATCTGGCTCAAAGGCGGAAGAACGAAGGCTCTTTCCACAACGCTCGGAGAGCCGGATTCATCGAGAAACGAAACCAACGCTTCCCCGACGCCAAGCTCCATAATCGCAGTGGCAACATCAATCTTCGGATTAGTCCTGTATGTCTTTGCCGCAATTTTGATTGCCTCTTGTTCCTTCGGAGTGAATGCCCTGAGAGCGTGTTGTATCCTGTTGCCGAGTTGACTGAGGATTTGCTCAGGTATATCGCTCGGGTGCTGAGTAATGAAGAAGATGCCGACTCCCTTCGAACGAATGAGACGCACAACCTGCTCAATTTTTTGCACGAGGGCAGACGGCGTATCCGTAAACAACAGATGCGCCTCGTCGAAGAAGAAAACCAGCTTCGGTTTTTCACGATCGCCGACCTCCGGAAGTTGCTCGAACAGCTCCGAAAGAAGCCATAGTAAAAACGTGGAATAAAGCTTCGGCATATTGATAAGATTATCCGAAGCCAATATATTGACGAAACCCCTGCCGTCGCTGTCGGTCTGAATAAAATCATCGAGATTCAATGCCGGCTCTCCGAAAAGGCTCTCTCCGCCCTGCTCTTCCAGCATAAAAAGATTCCTTTGAATCGCCGCGAGACTTACGGTTGAGACAAGCCCGTAATCTGTTGAAACCTGCTGATGATTATCGGATACATTTTGCATCATCGCGCGAAGGTCTTTCAAGTCTAGCAGGAGCAAGCCATTGTCATCGGCAACCTTGAATACTATTTGAAGAGTACCATCCTGAGTCTCGTTGAGATTAAGCAACCGCCCCAGGAGAACCGGACCCATTTCGGAAATTGTTGTCCTCACCGAGTGGCCCTGTTTAGCGAAAATATCCCAGAATACGACGGGGAAGGATTGGTACTTATGATCCTTGATGCCGAGTTTGTCGAGACGTTTGACTATCGGCGGCAGAGGTGAACCCGCCTTGGAAATGCCGGACAAGTCTCCTTTGACATCAGCAAGAAATACCGGAACGCCGCTGCGGCTGAAATTTTCCGCCAACACTTGCAGAGAGATGGTTTTGCCGGTACCTGTGGCGCCTGCGATAAGCCCATGCCGGTTCGACATCTGCGGCAAAAGATAGCACTCTTTTTCGCCCTTGGCGATTAAAAACGGATTGGACATATTCCTCCACGACCTCCTTAAAAATAATTATAAAATAATAACAGCAATATAATACGATGAAAATCGGGGAAATTCCCGCAAAACTATTTTCATAAATGCAGAATTCCGTTTGACATTGAGTTTCCGATCCAGTCCGGCTACTATTTTTCGCCGGAATCCGGCTTTTTTTCAGTATTCTTGAGGGGAGGATGCGGATTCTTTTTCTTCATATTCTTCAAGGAATCGGACAATCCGGTTGGATTGAAACCTACCACGTTTTTGATTTTACTGATATCCAAAGCGCAATTCTTCGGCCTGTGCGTTTCCGGTGGATATTTTTCCATGGTCACAGGCACTATTAATTTTTCATCGAAAGACCAATTCCTTGCGAATTCAGCTGCGAAATCGCTCCGGCGATAGGAAGTATCCCCCCCCAGATTAAATACGCCGGTTATGTCAGGCTTTTCCATAAATTTAAGGACCGCTTCAGCAATATCCTCGACATAAATCATCGAACGAACCTGATCGGAATAAAGCTTTACAGGTATCCCTTCCTCGATATCTTCGTATAAATGATCGCACCAGCTGATGTGACTCTTGTTCCCCCAGCCGTAAACCAGAGAAGGCCGGAAGATTATATAATTATCGAGATGCTCTCTTATCACTTCTTCCGCAGCCATCTTCGTTTTTCCATAGAAATTGAGGGGGGAGAGAGGATCATCTTCAAGGAAAAACGCGTCTTCTCCATCAGGGTGTTCGCCGTAAGCCTGTTCGCTCGAAAGAAACAGCAGGCGGTATCCGAACAACATCGCGAGGCCCACGAGATTTTTTACCGCGATCACATTGCTCATCCATGCCTGCTCCTGGTAGATTTCGCACAGGTCCAAATGAGTGTTCGCTGCCGTATGAACAACCGTATCCGGCTGATATTTGTTTATCAAATCAAAGGCAGCCCTCGCATCCGCAAGGTCCGCGAGAGGGAACGGAACATCACTTTCCGGGGGTTTGTTCCGATGTGCCGTCCCGATGACATTATACCCAGAAGCTTTCAGACGGGAGAAAACCTTTGACCCACCGAAACCTGAGGCACCGGTTACAAGGACTGTCCGTTTTTTTTCTGAACTATCGCTTGACATCTGATACTTTAATGATCATCTTATTTTTATCTTCAAGGCGCTTGGAATATTTTTTAACCAGAAACAAACCGGTTAGCAAGCCTATCACCCCTCCGATGATGGAAAATAAAGGATCTCCGGAATTACCCCCGCCCCTGATCGAGCCGCCGATGACGGCGCCGGCGAGTAGTAAAATAACCGGCATTAGGTACGTTATTACCGAGTATTTCAGGAAATTCCCTTCGTCGAGGGACAAGCGCACAATCTGACCTACCGTGACCGGGAAATCGGCCTTTGCTTGCAGCTTTATGATCTTTGTATCATCAGAAAAACACAGACCGCTCATTGAGCAGTTACCGCAGGCCGATGATCTTTCCACGGCGATCATCACTTCCCCGTTAGGAAGTAACTTCTCTATTGTTCCTGTCTCTTCCATCTCTCAGCCTTTTCCAATAAAAGAGTGAATATATGAACGCTTAATCAGGCTGTTACCACTCCCTATATCACTACATATTATAAGCTAAGAAAATCCCTTTTCCACTGGATATTTCCTTCGTATGGAAAAATAAGACAGCTAATCAAAACGGGGACGACGTATCAAGCCGTCTTACGTTTCGTTTTCTTCTCCTCGGACATCGAAATGGCTTTCGACGGGCAGACTGGGGCGCACAATTTGCAGCCGCAGCAAAGCTCGGGATTCACCGTATGCTTTTTCCCTGGTTCGCCCGTAATGCAGTTACGTATAGGGCATACCTTCGAGCATTCGCCCTTGCCTGTGCATTCATCCGGGCTGATGAAAGCTTTCGGAATTTGTTTTCTTAAATCCTGGATCGCTCCTGTCGGGCAGACTGCCGCGCATACGCCCAGATTGTCGCATTTTCCTTGGTCCCAGACCGGAATTCCATTTTTCATTACAAGGGCGCCCTTCGGGCATTTCTTGACGCACAATTCGCAAGCAATGCATCCGGCCTTGCAGACGGATGTCACTGCTTTGCCCTTGTCAGGATTGCTGCAGGCGATATATGTCCTTGTTTCGAACGGCTGAATAGTGATCAAATGCTTGGGACATGATTTGACGCATTTTCCACACGCGGTGCACTTCTCTTCGTCAACAATCGGTATCCTGCCCGGTCCCATATGAATGGCATCGAACATACATGAAACGACACAATCCCCGTAACCCTCACAACCATATAGGCATTTTTTCGTACTGTCGGTCATTAATGTAGTCGCCCTGCAGGTCTGCAAACCGTCATATATTAATCTTTGTTCGCAGTTAGCCTCTGTCCCGTTGCAGTTAACACGCGCGACCTCTTTTGCTTTCGCTTCAGCTTTTTTTCCGAGAAGCTCGGAAATGGCATCCAGCGTTTTCTGCCCGCCCGGCGTGCAGAGGTTGAAATCCGCCCCTTGGAGAATCGCTTTGGCATAGCCAGAACATCCCGGATAGCCGCAAGCGCCGCAGTTTGCGCTGGCAAGCACCGAGAGCATTTTTTCGTACCGAAGATCCGTCTTAATCGTCAAATAAATCGAAGCTATGGATAACCCTACAGAAAAAATCAATCCAAGCCCGCCGACGATCGCGATTGATAATAACAGTATATTCAATTTTCAATCCTCCTACTTTACAAGCCCTGAGAAACCGAGGAACGCAAGCGAAAGGATCGCGGTGGTTATTAAAGCGATGGGAACGCCGTCCACCACTTTAGGTATTCTCCCCCCCAGAGCCATCCTCTCTCTAATGCCGGCGAACATTACTATTGCGAGCGTAAAACCGCAGGCGCTTCCGAAACCGAACACAACCGCATAGACGAATCCGAATCCTTTCGTAACATTAAGGATTGCCACGCCGAGCACCGCGCAGTTGGTCGTAATCAGTGGTAGGTATATCCCCAGAGCCTGATATAAAGGCGGAGCAATCTTTTGAATGATCATTTCCACAAGCTGCACGAGCGCGGCTATTACGAGAATAAATACAATCGTTTGGAGAAAACCGAGGTTGAGCGGTTCAAGAACATAATATTGCAATATCCAACAGATCATGGATGTGAGAGTCATCACGAAAATGACTGCAATACCCATACCGGTGGCTGTTTCAATCTTTTTCGAAACACCAAGGAACGGGCATATCCCGAGGAACCTTGAAAGGACAAAGTTATTAACGAGAACCGCCCCCAAAATGAGTAATAATAATTCGCCCATTAGGTGTTCCTTTCTTTCATACGTTTGTTAATCACATTGACGACAGCAATCAGAAAACCGAGGGTGAGAAATCCGCCCGGAGGCAGCACCATCATTACCGCAGGTTCAAATCCTTCACCGAAAACCTTCATGCCTAAAAATGTCCCGTTGCCAAGTATCTCCCTGATCGAGGACATAAGGATGAGTGCCAGCGTGAATCCAAGACCCATCCCGACACCATCCATAAAAGAAGCGAAAACATTATTTGACTGGGCAAATGCCTCCGCCCTGCCGAGGATGATGCAGTTTACCACGATGAGGGGGATGAATAAGCCCAAAGCCTGCCATAGCGGGTAGGCATATGCATGGAGGACTAAATCGGCAATTGTAACAAAGGACGCAATAACCACAATAAAGGCGGGAATCCTGACCTGTTTTGGAATAATTTTTCGCAGCAGGGAAATGAACACGTTCGAACATACAAGAACAAACGTGGCAGCAAAACCCATCCCTATTCCATTCTCAACCTTCGTCGTAATCGCCAGAGAGGGACAAGTCCCAAGAACGATTATAAAAAGAGGATTCTCTCTGAGAATTCCCTTGGTTAATTCATGCCAGTATTTTTGCATAGGTTGATCCTTATCGGTTAAGCGCAGGATTTACCGGATTCGCAGTGTTGCCGCTCCCCTTTGTCATAATTTCTGCTTTGTGTGCTTCGTAAAAAGTCACAACACGGTGAACAGCATATGTAACCGCCCGCGATGAAATTGTAGCGCCGCTGATGGCATCCAGGTCATAGTTTGAGCTGTCATCTTTATTAAGAACGAACTTAGCTCCGGTTTCGAGAGATTTTCCCTTGAATTGATCTTTAAAGGCGGGTTCATTCGCCTTAGTACCGAGTCCGGGGGTTTCATTCATCGAAAGAATTTGTATATCGAGAATCTCTCCCTTAGGAGTCATTCCTATCATCATCTGGATGTCGCCTCCGTAACCGATCTTCGCGGTAACCTTCACCGCAAAACCTATAACCTCGCCTTTATCGTTCAGCCCCGGATAAAAAACCAGTGCTGGGTCCACCTGTTTCTGGTCTTCCGTGATTTTCATCTCGAACGCCAGTTTGTCCGGTTCGTTGGCATAAAGCGAATTCCCTTTTGCATCCTTCGGAAGGACCGCCTTTACGGATTTCAAAGCCTCCAGGCGGGCGGAGTCGTTGATCTTCTCCTCAGTAACGCGATATGTGATTGCCAGCGCGAAGGCGGCCACAACCGTTATCGCCGTCAAGACTATTATATTTCTCAGTGAATTTTTCCCTGTCTCGTTCATTTCTTTTCCCCTTTTACAGCGCCGAATGGTTTCGGTTCGGTGAATTTTTCGATCAACGGCGCGAAGGCATTCATTATCAGGATGGAAAACGACACTCCTTCCGGGTAACCGCCGAACATCCTGATCAGGACAGTCAGGATTCCGCAGCCGATGCCGAAAACCAGCATACCCTTTTTCGTAACCGGCGATGTAACCATGTCGGTCGCCATGAATATCGCGCCGAGCATAAGGCCGCCGCCGAAGATATGGAAGAGAGGATTGATATATTTATGAGGATCGGAAATCCAGAAAGCGGATGTCATTATTGCTACAGTGCCGATATAGGCGACGGGAATGTGCCACGTGATTATCTTCCTGTAAAGCATAAATAAACCACCGATGATCAATGCCAGCGCAGATACTTCGCCTATCGAACCTCCGATATTGCCGACGAACATATCCCACAGCGAAATCTGTCTTGCGCCTTCCACTGTCCCCTTGGAGATCATCTCCACTTTCCATATGCCCATCGGGGTCGGCATGGATACCGCGTCCACCTTGTCGAAGATGTTTCCCTGTCCCCAGAAGGTCGTCATTCGCGACGGCCAGGCGATGAGCAGGGCGACGCGCGCCACAAGGGCTGGATTGAACGGATTGAATCCGAGGCCGCCGTAACATTGTTTTGCGATGATCATAGCCACAAAACTGCCGACAGCCACCATCCACCAGGGAGAGCTGGAAGGCAGGTTCAGGGCAAGCAGGATGCCTGTTACAACAGCGCTGCCGTCTCCGAGGCTGCCGTGGTTTTTAAAGAATTTCATACCGGCCCATTCGAAGAACATAGTGGACGCAATTGCGATCAGAATCACCCGAAGCGCATACAACCCGAAGAAATATATCCCGAACAATGTTGTCGGGACGAGAGCCGCTACAACGCTCCACATTATTTTCGATACATTATCATTGTCTCTGAGATGAGGCGCGGGAGAGAAATAGAGCCTTTCCTTTAAAAGCTTTTCAGCGCCTTTATCCGCAGCCGGAACCGGTTTTGCGGCCGCGGCCGACGATTCAACTTGCTTTTTTTCTGGCATTGATTTCCGCCTTTGCATATTTGATTTTTTGAACCAGCCAAATCTTCGCAGGGCAGATGAAGCTGCAGCTGCCGCATTCAATGCATGCCATGGCGTACATCTTTTCGGCCGTTTCGAATTCTCCCACCTCGGAGAGCCTGGCAAGTTTGCTGGGAATAAGGTTCATCGGGCAAACCTGGACACATCTCCCGCATCTGATGCAGGGATGCTCCTCCGCTTTTTCGATGTCATCTTTCCGTAAAATGAGAACACCCGAGGTGCCTTTTATCACGGGAACATCTATATCAACTTGGGGCAACCCCATCATCGGTCCGCCCATTATTATCTTCTCGGTTTTTCCGCTCAATCCGCCGCATTCCTTCACAAGTTCTTCAAGAGGCGTGCCGATACGCGCAAGCAGGTTCTTCGGAGTTTTAACGCCTTTGCCCGTGATGGTTATTACACGTTCAATGAAGGGTTTGCGGAATCTTACCGCATCATAAACCGCTGCCGCCGTCGCGACATTCTGAACAACCACACCGATATCCATAGGCAATCCCGGAGGAGGAGGCACCCTGCGGTTCAGGATGGATTTGATCAGCTGCTTTTCACCGCCCTGTGGATATTTCACTTTCACTACGACGATCTGGATATCTTTCTGGCCCTTCGCGGCCTTGTCCAAAGCCTCCGCGGCATCCTTTTTATTGTTTTCAATCCCGATATATCCCTTTGCGGCTCCGGTAACCTTCATTATTATTTTCAACCCTTGAATGATATCATGAGGCCTTTCGAGCATAAGTCGGTGATCCGAGGTCAGATAAGGCTCGCACTCCGCGCCGTTCAGGATTACTGTGTCAATAGGCTTCTCTTTCGGCGGGTTCAGTTTTACGTGGGTCGGAAACGTCGCACCCCCGAAGCCCACAATTCCGGCCTCTTTTATAGATTCCAAAATCTTGTCTTTCGGCAGGGATTCCCAGTTCTTAACCTCATCCATAAGAAATTCCTGGTCATTCCCCTCCCTCTCAATCACAATACTTAATGCCATATGACCGTTCGGATGAAGACGATTCGAAATCTCGATAACCTTGCCGGTGATGGAAGAATGCAAGGGAACAGAGACAAAACCCTGAGGCTCCGCGATCTTCTGTCCGACGGTAACCTTATCTCCGACCTTCACGAGAGGCTTGGCGGGAGCCCCGAGGCTTTGCGACAAGGGCAGGATTATTTTTGAAGGAATTCCTGCTTTTTCTGTCGGCTTGGTATCCGTGTATTCTTTATATTCATGGGGATGAACTCCGCCGGAAAACGAACGTTTTTTAAGGATAATCATAATCTCTTTTCCTTTTAATAGCTCTCGTCAATCGCAGATAAATCTATATCCCAATGCGAAATTATTTTCAATAATTTTCTGACTCACAGCCAGTAAACGGCTATAGCCCCTAGCTGTGCGATGACCATCTGGAGATACATATGCTTCCAGGAAATATGATTGGTCTCCGTCGCAAGTTTTTTCGGATCTCCGGCAAGAAGTTTTGCGATATAGACTCCATATATGGAAAGCAGGATGCCATAGATAATCAGTAACATATTATTACCAGTGAGGACGCCGAGCAAAGCTCCGAGCGGAAACAACAGAAAAGGAAGAATAAGGAACGGCGAGATTATCCTGACGCTTTTCTCGATGCCGTATTTGACGGGTATCGTAATGCATCCGCCCGCTTTGTCGCCTTTGATATCCGAAAAATCCTTGGTCGAGGCTGCACCAATGATATATATGCCGAATATTGCCGCGATCCACCAGGGTTCCAACGCAAGAACCGATTTGGCGGATGACCATCCTGCAATCACCAGCAACGCCCCTCTCGGAACGGAAATTGTAATGTTAGCCCAGATTCCGAATTTCTTGGTCCTGAAAGGGGGACCTGAATAGATATATGTGAAAAGAGCTCCTATGAGGACGATTATAAAAGTTTGATGACCTCCGCCGGGGGGGACTATGAACCATGACAGAATGAACGCTGCAGCGTATCCAATGATAGTCATAATCCACGCTTCCATCAGGGACATCTTCCCGGAAGGCAGCGGCCTGGCCGGTTTGTTGATTTTATCAACCGCGAGATCGAATATCTGATTAATCCCGTTCGACGCGACATTCAATATCGCCGCCATAATCCCTCCGAGTAAAACAGGAAAGAGCGTATTCCAGCTGATAATTGATGTCGGTTCTGAACCCAATGCCACAAGACCCCAGCTGATGAAACCAACCCCCGGGGCGAGCAGCGTAAACGGACGGGCAAATGCAACATATATGCCCAGTTTGCCCTGTTTCTTAATACCTGATTTTTTTGAAACCATAATTATCTCTACCTTATCTGTTTTCGTTCTGAGCAACCGCTCTTTAAACCGTGCCAATGCGTTACGGTATCTTCACCATATTTCCAGCACAAATAAACCCTCTTGCCGTTCATGCGCCATCTGAAATCCACAAGACCCTCTTCGAGGTCTTTCAGCATTGCGCCTTCGGCAATAAGCTCCTTGATTGCGTCGGAAAACCGGACCTGCCGTTCCGCGGATTCCTTGCTAACGGTAGTCCTGCGCGTTACATCGGTTATCTTTTCCGATGGCATACCTGGATAATAGAAATTCAACTTGTTTTTAGAATCCCGGATTTTATCTATAATTGATTTAATCCTATCTATTTTTGCATTCAGTTCTTCAACCGTAAGTACTTTTCCAACTTGTATCATTTCTCCTCCGTAATACTCTTTATGTGTCCAAACTCAAACGATTCATCAACGCGCTATTATAGGCTTGCATATTTCCAACCTCAAGCTTAAACTTTGGCGCTGCACAAAACCGCTGCAAAACACGGAAAAGAATAAGAATTTTTAGAATTTCTTTAACTGTATGAGGACGAAATGGGACAGAAGCTGAAAACGATTTTTGATTACATAGAAAAGGAAGGAGGGAAAATGGCTGTTCTCAGGGTTACCCTCACATCAAAAATTCCTCAACCAACTGCCGAAAACATTAGTGACACGGAAGATAATATCCAGAGGTTGAGAGACGCGGCAAAAAAGGTTCTTGGCAAAGAAAATATTCCAGTATAGCAGATGATAAGATACAAGAATCAATGTCAGGTGCTAATATTGATCTGCGACCGGCTTCCAGATTTTCTCTTAAGCAATGATAAAAAGTTATTGATATTTACAGGCATTAAATAGTATAATGTCATATGCTTTCGGAGGAAGGCTTAAATGCCAATTTACGAATTTAAATGTTTGAAGTGTAATCAAAAATTCGAGAGGCTGATTTTTTCAAGCATCTCCCCGGAAGTAATATGCCCTGTGTGTGGATCAAAAGAGGTTGAGAAGGAATATTCCACTTTTACAAGCGGAAGCGATAGCTGCCGCTCAAATGTGGGTAATACTGGCGGCGGCCACTCCGGAATGGGCTGAGCATGCAGGTAAATCCTGCAGGGTGCAGGAAAAAATGAACACGGGACAAAGGAATGTCTTTATCGGAATTAGTATTATTAATAATTGCTGCTGTTTTTCTGCTGAAAATAATCTTTCCCAATCTCAAGTCGCCGGGCTGAGGACCTTTTGACGGCCCACGGGATGGGCAGTGCTGATGAATATGGTTGTTGCCGGTGAGGTGGAGCGAATAAACCTCACAGCTTAAAGGATCGATAAATGGAAAACGAAATGGACGACAATACGAATATCATTGAGATAGGCGATCCTTTCGCGGTTGCGAGGCATCTTAATTATCTCTCGCGGATCGGTTTGCATTGTTTCGTCATCGCGCCGGAAGGGAAAGAAATAAGCGGTAGATTCGCTTCCATCTCTGATAATAAAATTGTGATAAATCTTCTTGCCTCAATCGAAGGTGAACCTGAGAAAATGACTGCTGTTGATGTTAAATACAGGTTGGATAACATTCTGCATTCATTTAAAAGCTGGTTTCTGGACAGATTGGAAGACAACCTGTTCCTTTCACTTCCGGAAGCGGTTTTAAGATATCAAATACGCAGGTTCGACAGGGTTATGGTTCCTGAGGACAGGGACCTTGAGGTGAAATTCAATCTGATGCCGCAAAAGACGCTGGTTAAAGATATTAGTCTGGGTGGCATGGGAATTCAAACGGATTCGGTACCTGAGAGCTTTGACAGAGATATAAGGCTGAACAGCATCAAGTTTATGCTGAAGAAAAATCAGACTTTGCATCTTTCAGGGATACTAAGATATATAAGAAGTATTGATGATAATGATAAGCAGCAATACCGTATCGGTGTGGAGTTCGACCCTCTGAAAGAAGACGACAAGAGCACATTGCTCGATCTTCTGGATGATCTCGAAACTTAATCCTGAATATCAATAAATCCCGATTCGAAATAATCTTAAGTTTTTGCGTTTTTCATTTTAATGTTTGCGAGCAGAAACAACAGAATAATGCCCGCGAAGCTGACGGCGCTTACAAGAATCGTTGCTAACCAGATGTTTTCCATGCCCATCAGCAGCAACACCAAAATACCAAAGAGAGCGGTGACGAAATAAGCGCCCAGAACAACTTTGTGCGGAGACCAGCCGATTTTTATCAATCGGTGGGCAAAATGATCCGGTGAACCCTGCAGCGGCGACTTGCCCTTGCGCAATCTGCATAATGAAACGAGGAGTGTGTCAAAAATCGGCACGCCCAGCAGGATAATGGGGGAAAGCGAGGCTATATTATTGTTTTGAGTATAACTGCAGCTCATTCCAAGCGCACCGGCAAGAAAACCCAGAAACATACTACCGGTATCCCCGAGGTAGATCGAGGCCGGCTGCCAGTTAAATCTCAGGAAACCCAGCAGGCTGCCCGAAAAAGTTATAGTCATAATCGCAATCAATATATTTCCGTCTATCACCGAAATGATAAATAGAAATACCGTCGCGGTGAACACCACGCCTGTGGCGAGCCCATCCTTGATATCGATGATATTCACGGCGTTCGTAATCCCCATCAGCCATAGGAAAGTCAGTATTATGCTTACCCATTCCGGCATGAAAACCAGCTGAATGTAAATCCCGCCTTTGATAAGGACGAAAACGGCAATGGCTTGCCCCAGTAATTTTACCGCGGGGCTGATCGCTCCGAAATCATCTATCAGGCCGAGGACAAGTATAATCGTTGAAGACAAAAGAAGAGCGAACACCTTTAAGTCGAACCGGAACGTTATTCCAAGCGTGAGGATGAATGGTATATAAATTGCCAGCCCTCCAAGATAAGGCGTTATCTTTTTATGAGTCTTCAATTTCCCGTCAGGTTTATCCACAATTCCGATCTTTAAAGCAGCAGCTGCGATGCGCGGGGTTAAATACCACGTCAGTGAAAAAGACAGTAAAAAACTGAAAAGATATATGAGAGTCATATGCCCATCCTTTTTCTTATGGTTACCGGTCCGATTTTAATCTTCCTATTAATAATTTTCCTTTTTTCCTTTAGTAGAGGCAATTGATGGAAAAATGTTCTGAACACCTTACTGATGATTTTTCTGTTAAAAAACAAAAGATAAGTCATTGTTTTCAAATCCTGGAAAAATATCCAGGGAAAATTAAGTGTGAAGTTAAATATATGATCGTTCTTGATTATCGTGTACCACCTGTTCCGGATAATATCGGCCTGCACATCGGAGCTCTTTCCTGCAATTTGGAAAAACCCCGACAACCCTTTCCTGTTCACGTTGCTGCCGCCCCTTTGGTGATAGACGACCGCTCCCGGCAGATATTTACATCTCCAACCGAGTAGATTCAAGCGCCATCCCGTGTCGAGGTCTTCGTAAAAGGCAAAATAGCTCTCATCGAAAAACTGACCGTTTATCGAAATCTCGACTATCGCCTCTCTCCTGTACAGAGCCGCCGCTCCGCAAACTGAGAAACAGAAGGCCTCCGCGGAATATTTTACGCCATCTGGTTTGCCGTATCCCCGCTCCAGGGCGCGCCTGTTCTTCGCAAGCATCTGCCCCGCTGAATCAATCGTCTTCCCATCAAAACGCAATATCTTGCCCGATACCGCCCCCACCGAGGGATCCTCGAATGCCCTCAAGGCTTTCGCCAGATACTTCCTGTCCAGCTTTGTGTCCGGGTTCAGGAAAAGAATATATTCACCGCCCGCGATATAAAGCCCTTGATTGTTGGCAGCCGCGAAGCCGATGTTGAACTTGTTGGCTATGAGCCTCACCTGTTTGTTTTTTGAATACAGGTTCTTGATCGTTTTAATTGTCTTATCGGACGAGCCGTTGTCAATAATGATGATTTCCAGATTCTTGTAGCTTTGAGCCAGAGCTGTATCAACGGCATCTTTGATGAAGCTCTCCGAGTTCCAGGTGACGATGATTATGCTGACAAGTCTGTCAGATTTCACTTCATCCACTTCCTTGCCTCTGATGGTTTCATTTTACTTCCACTAAGGAGCTTGTGTCTATCTTTTATAAGCCGAGGAAATTCCCGGAAAATCTCGCGCATGGCTTTCCAGGTCAACCTGTTGCTGAATATAAGATATATCAACCTGGAGCAATCGTAAAAAAAAAGCCACGGCATAGCCAAGAAAATATTTATCAGGTATTCGTTCTTGATGATCATAAAACAGCGGTTGCGGAAGGAAAGGTATTGCTTGTTTTTGTTTTTCCAACCCGCCCCACCCCGAACGTGATAGCATACCGCATCCGGATAATAATATGCCGAGTAGCCCCAATGCCGGGCGCGCCATGCCAGGTCCACGTCTTCAACCAAGAGAAAAAATCTTTCGTCGAAATACCTGATGCGGTCTCCACCGCTTATTTTTTCCAGCATAGATTTCCTGTATGCCGCCGCGGCAGCGCAGATGCCGAAGACCTCCTCAACCTTATCGAATTGTCCCTTATCAGTCTCTTCAGATCCCCTATCAAAAAAACGTCTCGCCCTGCTGAGCCTCAAACCGGCGGAATCTATAAGCTTTCCATCAATCCGAAGTATCTTTCCTCCCACAGAGCCGACAGAATTCGGCGCTTTTTCGAAATGCCTGACGATTTTTTCCACGAAATCTTCAGTCAAAATGACATCTTGATTGATTGTGAAAATAATATCACCTGAAGCCGCGGCAATTCCGACATTATTTCCACCGGCAAAACCGAGGTTTGAAGCATTCCTGATCAGCCTGACTCCCTTGAATCCCTTCTCGATTTTATTCGCAGAGCCGTCCGTCGAGCCGTTATCCACGACAATCGTTTCAATTCCTTTATATGTCTGTCTCTCAATTGATTCCAGAGCCTTTATGATATCTTTCCCGCCATTCCAGTTGCAAAATACGACGGAAGCCTTCAGCTTTTTCTTGTTTGCTTTTTCATCTTTTAACTTTTTTAGAGGCATATAACTCCTGTATCAATGGCTGACACGGCCTGAGCTTGTGAAGTATCTTTTTCTTATTTTATATTGAATCCAGTTAAGGCGGCTGCCGCGTTTAAGAAGCTGATAGAGATCCGAATTCGAGATAGCCTTGTTTCCGAGAATGCCGCGCCTCTTTATTCTCATTTTCCTGTAAAGCTTCAAACTTTCATATAAAGCTATGAAATAGTATTTGAACAACTCACGCCTGCGCCGGATAACATAAAACAGGTGGGCGGAATGCCAGAAAATCATTGACGGAATGCATATCAGGAAGACCGGGAAAGGGATGTCTTTAAACAAGATCAGGAACATATTCCTGATATTCTGTTTGTAAACCCAGGGGGACATTTGTTCGCTGTCTGTGCTGGCTCCGCCGATATGGTAAATCACCGCGTCGGGGATGAAAAATCCCTTGTATCCCGAGATATGCGCTCTCATTCCGAGGTCTATATCCTCGAGATAGGCGAAAAAATCCTCATCAAGCAAGCCGATATCGTCAAGCATCGTTTTTCTATAAACGGCGGAAGCGCCGCAGGGGCTGAAGATTTCGCCCAAGCCGTCATATTGCCCTTGATCTGTGTCGAATTGGCCAAACCGGAAAACGAACAGTGACCGGCTGATAAAATCCCCCGTCCCATCCAGGATATCCCGCTTGTCGAACCTGAGAATTTTAGTGGCGAAAAAGGAATACTCAGGCTTGTTTTTTATAGCTACCGCGATGTTTTTCAGCCAGTCTTTATGGGCTTCGGTGTCGTTGTTCATCAAAATCACCCATCTGCCATGTGACGAGGAAATCCCATGGTTGCACCCCCCGGCAAAACCTTCATTTTTTCCCAAAGGCACTACTCGGACCCATTTATACTTTGAAGCAAGCAGATCTCTTGAATTATCAGTGGAACCGTTATCCACAACGATCACTTCGAAATCTCTGAAAGACTGAGATTTAAGCGAATCGAGACAGACCGGCAGAAAAGATGCCCCGTTCCAGTTGGGGATTACAACAGAAATCAAAGGTCCTTTTCCGCCGTCAACAGCCATTTTTCATACTCCCTGGTAACCTTTTTGGGTTCCCCGATCGCGCTGATGTTCCCTTTATCGAGCCATAAACAGGTCTCGCAGTAATTGTTTACCTCGTCCATGTTATGAGAGATTAATAAAATCGTCACTCCCTTCTCTCTGAACTCTTCAATTTTTTTATAGCATTTCTTTTTGAACTGCTTGTCGCCAACGGCAAGAACCTCGTCTATGAGCATCACGTCCGGCTCGCTATGAACGGCAACACTGAATCCGAGCCGCAGCTCCATCCCGGAGGAAAAATTTTTCACCGGCGAATCTATGAACTTGCCGACGCCGGAGAACGATACGATATCGTCGAATTTAGCCGCCATCTCTTCCCGGCTGTAGCCGAGGATTGCTCCGTTCAGGATTATATTCTCCCTGCCGGTCAACTCGGGATGAAAACCTGCGCCGAGCTCGATCAGGGCGGACACCCGGCCGTTTATCTGGAAAGATCCTTCATCGGGGGAATATATACCGGATAGCACTTTAAGAAGGCTGCTCTTGCCGGAGCCGTTCCGTCCTATAATCCCGAGCATCCGTCCTTTCTCGATATCAAAGGAAACATTCCGCAGTCCCCAGAATTGAGTGTAGCTGTATCTCCTCCTCAGGATATCTATGGCGACCGTCTTCAAGGAGCGGGCCTGTCTGTGATATATCCTGTAATGTATTCCCAGATTTTCGACTTTAACAGCCTTCATATTATCTTGACCATATTGTTTTCCGCTTTATGGAAGAACCAGGCTCCCGTAATAAACGCCAGGAGGGCAACGACTATGGAATACACGATGAAAATCAAAGCTGGTGGCTCGGTTCCGAGAAATCCTGTCCTGAACAGGCAAATAATCGGGGTGATAGGATTCAGCATATAAACATTCCGGAATGCCTCCGGCACCGTTGCAACAGGGTATATAATGGGTGACAGATAAAACCAGAGGCGTATGAAGCTGTTGGAGGCATATAGAGTATCGTAAAAAAAAACGAAAAGAGCTGATAAAAATAATGACAGCCCAAGCGCTATCAATGTGAGCAGGGTAACAGCCAAAGGAAGATAAAGAACATTTAATGTTACCGGTATCTTATAATAGATGAGAATTGGTATAAGGACGAGAAAGCTAAGAAGAAGATTTACAAGATAGGTGATGACGACGGAATATGGCAGAAGCTGCCTGGGAAAATAAATCTTCCGTATCAATTGACGAGACTGGACGAGCGACATCAGGGAACCGTTCAGCGACATCTGTAGAAAATTCCAGGGAAGAATACCTGTAATAAGAAAAACCGGGTAATTTTCCACATTTATTTTCATAAAGACCGAAAAAACAACCATAAACAGCAGCATCGTCAACAGCGGATCGAGCAAAGACCAGAAATAGCCAAGAATGGAATTCTTATATTTCAGCTTGAGATCGCGGACAACGAAATTCTTGAGTAATTCTCTGAACCTGATTATCTGACGGATATGTTTAATCATTTTCTAAGCTTGGAAACGATGAAAGTATATAGAGGGCACGTGGTAATATCAAGAAAGAAAAACGGCGGGCTTGTAACCCGCCGTAAAAGTAAAACCCTCGTCAGTTGTTATATCAGTTATTGAAATAGACCTTGCGAAGCATCCGGTAATTCTCATTCACCTTTTTCGCATAAACATCGGAGTATGGTTTGCCTTGTTGAGTTTGATTAATAACATAACCAGGTCCGGCGTTATATGCTGTGAGAGCTGTGTTCATATCGTCGAAGACTTCCATCATCTTCCGAAGGTAATAAACCCCGAGCCGAATGTTGTGCTGTGAATCATATAGAGTCCTGTCGCCGCGCCACTGGATCTTCAGATCCTCAGCAATGGATGCTGCTGTGGAAGGCAACAATTGCATAAGACCCATCGCTCCCTTATTCGAAACCGCATCATCCTTGAAAGAACTCTCGGTCAGAATTACAGCCATAATCATCTCCGCTGACAGGTTGTTTTCCCTGGCGGAAAGATATATCAACTCTGAGAGCATCCGGCGCATCTTCAACGGTTTATGCGAATAATACGCGTTCAACACATCATTTATATACATCAGCTCCTGGAGCTTCTTGTTTTCGTTCTCTAATTTGCTGATCAGAATTTCCTGTTTCACCACGGTCTCTTGAGTCGCCGACAGGAAACCCCGCTGGTTCTGCAATCTGATTCCGATTAGAATTACTGCTACAATGCCAGCTATGACCAGCAGTTTGTAAACTGTCTTCATTCCGCTATTTACTCCTTTAATCACAAAGTCAGGATATAGATTGATCTTAAAATGTCAACCTCGAAGCCTAAATTGAGTTCCTCTATTATATAAGTTATACCAAATATAGTGGTTTGTCAAGCACAAAAACACGACAGATAGTATTTGCTTTTTCACGTGTTCATTCTTAATTACGTCATCGGTCGCTGATTGTTCCACGGCAACCGAACCTTTTATCGTCATAGATGGCATTTATAAACACCCCCTCAAAACCATAAGAAACCCATCAAATGACGGAAATTCATTCAAATAACAATATGACCTTCGAAAAACAATGATTTGACGTTATTCTAAAGAAAGCCCCAAAAGGGAAACCCTGAAGCTCTGGTAGATTCTTCCTGCGCATCCCTTCGAAGTGGACGTAAGAATGACAAATTTGCAGGTTTTTCATAATTCTTTACTTTTATAATAAATAGGTGATCCGTTCGGAACCTATCTTATAAGATCATGACAAGATGCTTTAGGGATTTCTCCAAATGCGGTGCCATCCCAATCTTGACGCAATAGAACCATAAAAGATTTAGAAAGATACTAAGAAAAACGATTGATATAAGCGCGAACCTGATGAAACTATTGTTTTTGAATTTACGATATAATTCGGAAAAACCATACGCTAAGGCAATGAATACTATCGGATAAATGAATTCATACTCCGGCAGAAATTTTATAAAATTGATAAAAATGCCTGTCGCTCTAAAAATAATAATCACAACATACACTAGTGCCCACGACATGACAAACATTCGCGTCCAATTCATTTTTTTCTTCTTGAGTTGATTCAGCAAGAGGAAAAAACCATAAATAAAAAACGGGAGGAGAACAACAGGGATTATATTCAGGATTCTCTGCGCTGTTCTTAAGAACATTTGCGAGAGTCCGCCGTTTCCGATACTCATTTCAGACACTGCCACATTCTTCATGGTATTTGGGATCGTTACTGTTAGTAAATCACGAAAGAAAATTCCGTAAAACATAAGAAGCGATAACACAAATCCGATTAATCCTATCTCCATATGCGTGACGGCTGCCTTCCATTTTTCCTTGACCCGGCTGAATGTAATCAGAATCAGTGCCAGAGAGACCAAAAATCCGTAAAGTAATAGGATATCCGGATGCATAATTAAAATTAGTCCAAGAATCGCGCCTAATTTCAGTTTTTCCTTCATTATCAATGCAGGTAATCTTTCCGCATTTTTAAAATAGGCGATAAAAAATAAAAGGGAAAGTGTGAAAGCAAATACCGGATCATAGGCAAAAAGAGAGATATCATGAAGCACACCAGTTCCGAAGATGGAAAAAAATGAGGCAAGCCTGACAGCGTTATTCGAAAGCCCCAGCTGTCTGGCAAGCCCATATATTAGAAGAAGATAAAATGAACCTATCATCAAAAACTGGAACCGGAGCCATAAATGATCCGATATCCCCATCTTAACAAAAGGTAAAGCGAGCAGGTTAAACCACGGAGGATAAGGGATACCGCGGTTTTCTATTCCTGTAGCAGCGCTGTGCTGTCGTGACATCTCGCCGAGATACTCGGTGAGCCCTTTCTTTTCCATAAGTCTGAACATTCCAACCCGCAGTTTACCGTCCGCATTTAAGTGATAAGGATAAAAAATACCAATAAAATGAATGATAAATCCGATTAGAAAAAGCGCTGTGATAACCTTCACACTTTCACCCTTGAAAAGGTTAAATTTAGGAAGCACAAATCTGATAAAGAGTATCGAGAAAATGAGAAATGGCAAACCCGGGAAAAGAAAGCAGCGTAGATACCCTATATAGCTGAGGGGATCCATGAAACGCGCAAGAATAATGAGAAAAGCAAACATCCCCGTTCCGACGCAACCCTGAAAGAAGCTGAAATCCCCAACGCAAAGAACAACCCAAAATCCAATAATTGAAAGTAAAAACAACAGATCATATATCCACGGTAACGATGTTCCACCGCCTACAGTATTTATATATACGCGGTTCAGCTCCAAATCCAATTGATGGAATCTGCGCTTCCCGCTCGATAGTTTTATTTCCAGTTTCCCGCCAGGCAACTTTTTGGTTGGAATCACTGCGTAATATACGGCGCTGTCTTTGCCTGCAGGAACATCGAGTTTGGCGATAACCTCTTTTTTAATATTCGATATTAAAACCTTTTCCGAGCGCGAATAGCTTGTTATTTCGAAACCCAGCCGAACTGATTTTCCATAGAAAGTGAACGGGAGATGGATGAACGACCGTTGCCGCATAGCCCTTACCCATTCGCCGCCATACCTGAGCCCGAATTCGTTTCGCCCTTTTGCCGTGAAATAGTCCTTATCTCCGGGACCAATTTCCAGGTAATATTGGTTTTGTAAAATTAGTATATTGTGATGAACGGCTATGGCGACCGCGATAAACAACACAGCTATAAAGATTTGTCGGGTTTTCGTAAGCTTATTATTATTTTGTATTTTTTTTTGCAACTACAAGACTCACTAAAATTAATTTAAAATTTAGTCTCTTTTAGGGTCCCTTGCGCACTTGCGGGAAGCCGAAGTTTATACCCTTCCCAGAGAGGCGCAAGGCTTTTCAGGATCGGTTCTCTGAAGGATGGATTGTATTCGTAGATCGTATCAACTGTCAATCCGAAAACCGAACTCAAATACGACAATGTGACAGGATGTTTGAGATTAATTGTAGTAAAATTCCATCTCGGCTCGAATGCTATATTATTATAAAGATCGTACATATTCCTCAAACAATATAGGGCAGCAAGGAATTCCGGGTAAAAGTTCCTCGATGAAAAACCGAATGAGGGAGATTGATAGTTATGAATTATCACGCCGATATCGTCTGTGCCGAGAATCCGTTTAGCATTCAACATACCACCGAGGCCATGATTATATGACGTGATGGCAAGCGGCCAGCTCTTCGAATACTTATAATTATAATTAAGAAGCTGCGCCGCTCCAACAGTGGCAATCAGCGGATCATAGCGTTCATCCACAATGTTATCCACCCTCATATATTTTTTCGCCGTATAAGGCATAAATTGCCATACACCGGCCGCTTGAACCATTGAAAGAGCTCTCAAAACAAATGAAGATTCATAAAGCGGTATGACAAGGAGCTCCAGCGGAAGCTTGTAGCTGTCGAATACATCCGCCATATACGGGCGGTATTTCCCCAGGATTTCGATTCCCTGCTTGAAGCGGTCGCTTAAACCGAACTGGATTCTGACATTTTCAGCAGCTATTTTATACTTATCAGATCTCTTATCTGCGGATAACATCTTCACAAGGCGCTTTTGAACCGGAGATAATCCTATTCTGGGGGATCCTTTCGGCAATTTATGAAGGAAATATAGTTGGCTGATGTATTGATCTCTTATGGCGAGAACCGTTTTCCATTTTCTGTAGTAATTAACGCTGTCCCCTTTGGAAATCTCCATGAAGTCCACCACTTCATATATCCGGTCGAGCTGCCAGGCATCATGAATCAGTACTTGGGAGGAATTATATCTCGTGAAAATCTTCTTCCAGAATTCAACCTGGGGGACGATGGATGAAGGACATGGAAACAGCTCATCAACCGGATTGCTCCTTTCCTTCGAGAGCAGTCCTTCTTCAACTATTTCGATTCCGGCCGCCAGATAAAAAGGAATCAGAATGAAGAAAACAGAGATTATTATTCCGGTTCTGAACGGCATCAATTGCGGATTCACTTCGGTTCGATCGTATTGTTGATTATAGTTACAAGGTCTTCTTCCATGCTCGCAATCGGATTTTCGATAATCTCACCCGCTTCTTCGCCATCCAGAAAAACCACAAATGTTGGGATGGCTTTTAATTGTCTGTCGTTGACGGGGCCTCTTTTCTCGCCTTGTTTCATTTTTTCGACACTCCAGAACTCCGTTTCAAACGCCGGATTTGCGGCAAGTTCCATTATCTTTAAAAATTTCGGGATGTTGTTGACGCTGTCGGAGCACCAGTGTCCGAAATAAATCTCGATTTTCACCGGGAATGCAACCCGTGCGAGAAATTCTATGGCGGAGGGTTGCGGCATATATTCGTTCGCCTTATCTCTCCAGTCCGGACTGCCGGCCATAACCTCGGCAAGCGTCACTTTCCCATATTTTATTTCTGCTTTCTTTTCATTTTCCACAGGCGTCCGTTCCTGGCATATTAAAATCGAAAAACCGATAACAATAAAGCAAACAAAGGCGATTGTTATTTTCATAATAACTCCTTATGCTGATGAAAATTGTAGCAAGGTGATATCAAAATGCAATCAAGTCTCGAATATAGGGAGCTGAATAGCGTCCAATGCATTTGAAGCCGTTTAGATCTTTTTGTCTAAAGAGATAAAATGAAAATGGGAAATCTGGGATTCATCTTCTATAAAAGTTCAACCACGAAAGCTAAATAAAACAGACCTTCATCAATGCCAACGGTAATCAGGGGACAATCCTCGTTCCGGTTTCTCCTTTCATCGCTTCGGCAAGTCTATGAGCCTTCGTGATTAGAACCTCTTTCCCGCCGCCCCTGATGAATTCTATTGCCGCCTGAATTTTAGGTCCCATGCTGCCCGGCGGAAATTGCCCCTGGTCGCGGTATTTGCGGGCGTCTTCGATATTTAACACCGTCAGCGGCTGTTGAGTGGGTTTCCCATAATTGATATAAACCTGCTCGACCTCCGTCAATATGACGAAAAGTTCGGCGCCTGAACGCGAGGCAATAAGGCTTGCCGCAAGGTCTTTGTCTATCACGGCCTCGATTCCGGTAAGATATCCCTTCTCGTTAAAATAAACAGGAATTCCACCCCCGCCGGCCGCAATAACGACGACGCCGTCGTTGACGAGGTTTTTAATGATTTCCTCTCCCACTATGCTCTTGGGAACCGGCGATGCGACGACCTTTCGCCAGCCTCTTCCGCTGTCCTCGACCATTGACCATTGCTTCGATCTGATAAGATTGCGGGCTTGTTCAGTGGAATAGAAAGGACCGACCGGCTTCGTCGGATAGTGGAAGCCGGGATCATTTTTATCAACGATGACTTCCGAAACGATACAGATTATTTCCTTCTCGATGTTTTCTTTTGCAAAAGCATATCGGATGGAGTTCTCGAGCATATATCCCATGCTTCCCTGGGTCATGGCGACACAATAATCCAGCGTATATGAAGGGATGGAATCCTTCAGCGCCTCCTGTTGCAATACGAGATTTCCGACTTGCGGCCCATTTCCATGAACGATGATAAGTTCATAGCCATTATGTATGAACTCCACCAGTCTTTCAGCGGCGATATCCGAATTTTCCAGCTGCCGTTCCTGCGTACCCTCCTGGTCTGAAGGCAGGAGCGCATTGCCGCCGAAAGCCACAACCGCAATCTTTTTATTCGTCATTTGTTGCTCCGATATTTAAAAACTTTTCGGGGGCGCATTCAAAACGCCCCCGAAACAATATATTGATTAGAAGTTTTTAAGTACATCCATGAGTTTGGGCCTGCCGATCTCTTCCAATTCATAAGCAACCTTGACGGCAGGTTTGCTCAGTTTCACAAGCCTTCGCAAATCTATCGGAGTCGCAATAATAACAAGATCGCAATCGGTCTTGTTTATTGTATCTTCGAGATCTTTAACCTGCTGGTCTCCGTAACCCATGGCAGGAAGCAGCGTGCCGATCCCGGGATATTTCTTGAATGTCTCAGTGATCGTCCCGACTGTGAAGGGTCTCGGATCGACGAGGCTTGCAGCGCCGTATTTCATCGCGGCCATAACGCCAGCACCGTATTTCATTTCGCCGTGAGTGAGCGTCGGACCGTCTTCGATCACCAGCACCCTCTTGCCTCTTATCTTGTCGGAGTCCTCGACGAACAGAGGCGACGCGCCGTCAATTACAATCGCATTCGGATTTATATTGCGGATGTTATCCCGTACTATCTGCACGTTTGCGGGCTCGGCCGTATCAATTTTGTTGATCACGAAAACGTTTGCGCGGCGGAAGTTGGTCTCGCCGGGATAATATGTCATCTCGTGGCCGGGTCTGTGTGGATCAAGGACAACGATTTCCAGATCGGATTTGTAGAAGGGCGTGTCGTTGTTCCCGCCGTCCCACAGCACGACATCCGCTTCCTTTTCAGCTTCCCTCAAAATATCGGCATAATCCACACCCGCGAAAACGATAACGCCCCGTTCTATGTGCGGTTCATACTCTTCCCGTTCCTCGATCGTGCATTCATGCTTATCGAGGTCTTCGAGATTCGCAAAACGCTGAACGCGCTGTTTCACCAAATCACCGTAAGGCATCGGATGGCGGACGGCAGCCACTTTTCTGCCTTTAGCGATAAGTATCTCGCTCACTTTGCGGGTTGTCTGGCTCTTGCCCGAACCTGTCCTGATCGCGCAGATCGAGATGACAGGCTTGTTGGATTTGATCATTGTCGCCTCGGTGCTGATCAACTTAAAATCGGCGCCGGCGGCATTCACGATGGCCGCTTTATGCATCACATAAGTATGCGGCACGTCGCTATAAGCAAAAACGACTTCGTCAACTTTGTGTTTTTTTATAAGCTCGGTCAACGAGCTTTCCGGCTCAATCGGTATCCCGTTGGAATACAATTTACCGGCCAGTTCGGCCGGGTATTTCCTGCCTTCGATATTGGGTATCTGAGTCGCGGTGAAGGCCACTACATCATAAGCTTCGTTATCCCTAAAACACATATTGAAATTATGGAAGTCCCTGCCAGCGGCTCCCATGATTAACACTTTTTTCTTCGCCATCGCTATCTCCTTTATCGTTTATATGTGGAATTTTTTTACACTAATCATAATTAAGGTTGGACCCTGGTAAAGCATAACCCGGTCAAATTGTTGAAAAAAGATTAAAAGGGCTCACTGCCCTTTTAACAAAGAAAGATTGATGATTCGAGATCAACGTCTCTCTTGCCAAAAAGCAATTCAAAGTAAAATCCTATCAATTAATAACTATCTGTCAAGATATAGCTGTTTCATGGCTGGTTCCGCAATTCCTGATTATACGGATAAAAAAGCCACAACAATCAATCTTAAAAGAGTTTGCTTGAATAAAATCACAGAAGGGATTATAATATATATGTTGACATAACATAAGGGAGGTTAAAATGAATATAAAATATATCTCAATCTTATCTTTAACTCTGCTGTGTGCCGCCTTTTTAGGAATAGCGCAGCAAACAGAGACTACCCCTGCTACAACAGAAATAATCAAGAATCCCGGTTCGACATACATTGAAGCAATAGTATTGAATGATGACGACGAACATATTCTCGGGCTGCAAAAGGGCGCATTTAAACTGACACTGAATGGTGTGGAACAGCAGATTGCTTCCATCAAGGAGATCAGCCTTTTGAAGGCAGGTGAAGACTCCAGGCAATATGACACCGCTCTATTAAAAGGTAACCCGCTCTATCATATCATTCTCATCGCGAACGTTCCAACGGATGGCAGGCAAATTGATAAAATGAAGGAAGGCCTGCTCGATTTTCTCAGCGAAAACGAGAATACCGGCGCTCCCATGCAAATCTTCATCGTCAATCCTGGCGATATTAAAAAACTTACTGAGATGACCGCCGATATAAATGCTTTGAAAGCGGAGATTGTTAATGCGTTTTCAGCAAAAATGTTCTGCAATGAAATGTCTTTCTTTATGGAAGATACTAAATTCACTTTAATCAGGAACCTTGCCGTATTCGCAAATTCACTCGAGAAATTAGAAGGAACTAAAAAAATAATATTTATGAGCGCGGGAATTCCGGACACATTCGGTTTGGATTATTTTGATACAGCTACAGACCCGATAATGCAAAGCACAAATCCAGAAATTCAATCTACTAAATCCGGACAATCTCTCGATCAGCAGAGACTGGAAGCGAAAAAGAGAAAAGAATTCGCGGATTCATTGAGAGGATTAACCGCCATATTAAACAGGTCGAACGTCAAGATTGATTTCGTGGATCTTTCAAAGTCAACAAGGTCCTCTCGTCCCGGCGAAGGTCTTGCCGACTCCCGCGGTTCTTCAAACCCCTCCTCCTCACCGACACAGTATACCGGCAGCAGTTATTCAAACTCCGGCAACCAATATGCTTATGGCGCGACGCTGAAGGTGGATAGCGAAGTAAAACTCAGGATTGCAAGGGACCTGGCAGCAGCAGGAGGCGGAGAGCTTTTTGAAAAAGCGCTTTCCAGCAGTGGAAAATTAAAAGATGATTTGAATCAGATTCTATATATCAGCGCTCATTATTATTTGATTGAATTCACACCGAAGGTTATCACAGACTCAGAAGACAAACTTATTGAAATCAAGCTGGAAGTGGAAAACGACGATGTGGAAAAAGTAATATACAATCAGAACCTATACATCGAATGATTAGATCCAATAGCTTTTCATATTTAACGACTTTTATTAACGGGCGTACGGGTGCCTTAAGATAATCTGCAACCAGGATAAAAGTATTTTCGAAAATGGATAATTGCTTGGTCAGCGGCGAATTCTGAAAACTCATTTCTCTAAAACCTTTTTCAGGACATACCCAACATCCTTGATCGTGAATGGTTTCGGCAAAATACCGTTGAACCCGAATGCTTTATAATTTGCCATAACCGGATCATTCGAATATCCGCTCGCGGCGATCACTTTAATGGCTGGATCGATATTCGTAAGTTCTTTTACAACCTCTTTTCCACCGGGTCCTCCGGGGATAGTGAGATCCAGTATGACAACATCAAAAGGCTTGCCCTCCGCATTTGCCTTTTTAAAGATCTCCAGCATGGATTCTCCGTCTTTAGCAAGGCTTGCTTCATACCCAAGATACTCCAACACCTCCTTGGCAACATCTCTTATCACAGCTTCATCATCCATCAAGAGAATCCGGCCGTCTCCTTTTGTAACTTGTGTTTGGGTTTCTGAACGTTGAACAACAGCTGACTTGGAGACCGGCAGATAAATTGTAAATGTCGTTCCTATTCCAACCTTGGATTCTACTCTAATCTCGCCTTTATGCCTTTTCACTATCGAATAAACCGTGGCAAGTCCCAGCCCGCTGCCGCTGCTCCTGGTTGTAAAATAGGGATCAAAAACATTAGAGAGATTCTCCGGAGCAATCCCCTCTCCATTATCACTAATGCTTAGACGCACATAGTTACCCGGCTCCAAACGCAGGGAGCTTTCGGGGCCGACTGTTATATTAACCGCTTTAATTTTAATAACGCCGCCTTTGGGCATCGCTTGATCTGCATTGATAATCAGATTGTTTATCACCTGACTGAACTGGCCTATATCCACGTCCAGAGGAGAAAGATCGTCGCTAATTACAAAATCGGCCTTGGTTTTCGATCCGGAAAGAGCAAAAAGCGACGTATCCTTGAGGATTTCCCTGATATCCGAGGTCTCTTTAACCGGCGCGCCGCCCCTTGAAAAGGTTAATAGCTGCTGGGTGAGGCTCTGCGCCCTTAACACCGCCTTTTCGGCTTCCTCGAGTCTTGTCTCTGCTTTCCGGTTTTCAGGCATAGTGATTTTTGCCAGTGATATGTTAGCCAGTATTGCTGAGAGTATATTATTGAAATCATGCGCGATTCCGCCCGCTAAAACTCCGATGGATTCCAGCTTTTGCGACTTCCTCAATTCCTCTTCCATTTCACGCTTTTCGCTGACATCACGGAACACAAGGACACTGCCGATAATCTGGTTTTCTGTATCCCTGATCGGAGTAGCGGTAAAATTGACGGTTTTTTCCAAACCTCTTCCGGAAATCAGAATGAAATCATTACGCGGTTCCATGGTTTCGCCGCTCCTCATCGCATTGCTGACAATATCGGAGCACGCATTGCGAGTGTCTTCAAATATAATGCTGAACACATTTTTGATAGATTTTCCCAAAGCTGCATCCTGAAGCCATCCTGTCATTTCTTCGGCAATCGGGTTCATCAGTGCGACCCTGCCCGCCAGATCAATGGCGATCACCCCCTCGCCGATGGAGCGCAGAGTGATTGAAAGCCTTTCCTTTTCAGCTAAAAGCGCCTCTTCGGCTTTTTTCAAATCATCGATATCCCTTGCAATGGCAAAAAGATATTTCTGGTTCCTGATTTGCATTACTGTCTCCGAAAGCGTCACGATCCGCGTTCTGCCGTCCCTTGTCCGAAACCTCGTTTCGAATCTGTTTACAAAACCTTCTTTTGATATTTTATCCAACAACTCCTGCCGTTCGGTTTTATCTACCCAGAGTCCGAGATCGAGCGACGTCTTTCCGAAGACATCTTCTCTCGAATAACCTGACCAGGCCGTGAAGCCGTCATTGATATAAATAATCAGCCCGTCGTCAAATCTTGTAATATAAATAGCGTCAGGGCTTGTTTTGAATGCAACCCGGAATCTCTCCTCGCTTTCCTTCAGAGCTTCCTCCGCAAGCTTGCTCTCGTTTATATCGGTCAAAACACCCTGAAGGCCGATAATCATATTGTCTTTTACGATGTGTTTGCTGCTCGTTCGAACCCATAAATTCTCTCCGGTTTTGGTCACTATTCTGAATTCGTGCGGTGCGATCTTTCCGGATATTCTCTCCTCAAATAACAATTTAAGAATCGGCAAATCTTCCGAAAACACAAAGTCAAGGTAGCTCCTGCCTGTCATTTCTTCAGGGGCATAACCGCTGATCTGTTTGATGACCGGGCTCATATAAGTTATCTTCGTCTCTATATCGATTGAGAAAACCACATCATTTATCTGCTCCACGAGGTCACGATATTTTTCTTCGGATTGCTTGATGACAGATTCTATTTTTTTCAGTTCAGTTACGTCCTGAGCCGTGGCTAAAACCCCCGTTGTGTTTCCCTTATCATCTTTCAAGGTTTTACACCACCAGGCAAGCATCCTGGCTTCGCCATCCTTCCTTCGCTGCAAACTTTCAACATAAACGAGATCGTCCGCGCCGGTGAACAACGGATCAACCCTGGCATAAGTATCCTGGGGTCCAACGAAGAACTCAGCAGCCTCTTTGCCTATGACATCGTCGCCGTAGAATTCCAACCCGCCCCGGTTCAACCAGATAAACCGCTTATTCAAATCCACTTCGGCTATAATATTCGGCACTTCATCGAGTAATGTTTCATATCGGGTGGTTATTGACCTCAGCGCTTCCGTCGTTTCCTTGATCCGGGTTATATCTCTCGCTACGCAAAAAATCAGGTTTTTCTCCTTCAATGGAAATGAATTCCAGGAAAGCCAGCGGTAGCTTCCATCCTTGCATAAATATCGATTTTCGGAAAAATAAACAGCTTCATCATTCCTGAGCCTTTGGTCAACTTTTTTTGTTTTTTCAATATCATCCGGATGAATAAAATCCATCCAGGGACGTTTCAGCATCTCATCGATTTTCCAACCCAGATACTTCTCCCAAGCCGGGTTCAGCTGTTTGAAATACCCGTCGAAACCAGCGATGCAGAACATATCTATCGAGTAATTGAAAAGCCGATCCCGCTCTTCCTCCACTTTCATCCTCTCCGTAATATCGCGGGCGATGCCTTCGAGGGCGACCAGCTCCCCGTTATCATTCAGAATCGGAGTAGTGATCTGTTCAGTCCAGAGGATTTTCCCGTCCTTGCGAATCCACCGTATCACGAAAGGTTTGCCCATCATCGTGATATCCGTCCCCATTTTTTCCAGTAGCGTTCTGTCTTCCGGATGAACTATTTTGAAGCCGAGTTGCGGATCATTATAATGATCCTCCGGAGTGAATCCGGTTAGCTTTTCCACGGATGGGGAAACGTAATCGAATCCGGGATCAGGTTTGATGCGATATCTATAAATAAGGTCCTGCGCATGTTCCGTCAGGAGCCGGTATAGCTTTTCGCTTTCCTTCAACCGTTCCTCCGCCACGACAGTATCAGTAATATCTCTGAGAATCCCGAGCACTCTGATTTTCTCTCCCCTTAAGAGAACGGTGTTGACCTCGACGGTTCTCACGTTTCCATCTTTTGTTATTATCCGGAAAGAATATCGGGGCGGTATCTTCTTTTTCTTTTTCCGAGCTTCCTCCCGTTCAATTATCAATTTTCTGTCGTCAGGATGAACGAGGCTTAAAAAATCAAACCCAGGAGCGCATATTTCTTCAGATTTATATCTCAATATTTTTTCTAAGACCGGATTGACGTATTCGAATCCCTCGGGATTTATTATGTAAACCCCGTCACCAATCTCACTGACCAGGGTGCTGTAAAATTCCAGCTTCTTTCGGGCAGACTCCTGAAGCGATTTTTTGGTAAGCGATAAATGGATCGAATCCATCATCCTTTTTTCGCCGGTTCCTGTGATTTCAACAGAATCTCCAAACCCGTAACCGATCAGTTCAGCCGAATCGAGTTTTTGCCCGGAATCGTCCAGAGCTATCATCGGCAAATGAGGAAGATTGTTATGAATATCTCTTATCCTCTTTTTTCCGATGGATTTGAAACTGCTTGTCGAAATCAAGAGTATATCCAAACCGCTTTTTTCAAGCGCTTTCATCTCAAGTTCGGATTTGTCAAGCAATTTCAGGATAAATTTTGGGTTTTTAGATTCTTCGAGTGCCTTCCCGACAGTCTTGATTAATGTAGGGTCAGCAGCAACCAGCCCGGCAATCACCTTTTTTGCATCCATAATAGCAACTCTCGTTATATAATTATGATAATTGGCAGCCTGCTTAATTCCCTTTGCGCGGTATAAAATAATTGTAATTATTTTATATGGAGCATTTTAATATCGGATATAACACTGCCTAAAGCCTTTGATTACTATGCTTCAGGGCGCTATTAAAAGCTACTGCGGGTTGATCCTTCAGTAGAATATTCTTGATTATTATAATTTCCAATCGTTAAATTGTCAATATTATAAAATAGTATTGCTGAGAAATAAAAATCCTCTGTATTCTTAGCGCATTTTTCCCTAAAATATTACCGTCATGGAAATATTCACAATGTTTAGTAACAGAAACAAGAAATGCCGTTCTTATTTTACGAAACAATGAACCGGTCTGTTTATTTGTAGCACTTGATTTAATGCCGTTGCTCTTTTTATCACGCTCAAAATGTATATAATTGTGCCTTAATTCAATATCATACTGCAATAAAAAGAGGGATGAATGGGAAAAGGATTGAGAGGCTTTCCGGCAACCTTCTGGGTTGCTAATGTTATGGAGCTCTTCGAAAGGGGAGCATATTATGGCTTGATGTCCGTCCTCGCGATATATTTGACCGAGAAGACGGCAAAAGGCGGGCTGGGTTTCGCCGAGGATGCGGTCGGATTTATGCAGGCGATCGTCTATGCGCTCGTCTATATCATCCCGATCCTGGGGGGCGCGCTTGCTGAAAAATTCGGTTACAGACGAATGCTCATCGCGGCTTTCTCGATCCTGACCTTTGGATATTTCGCATCCGGCAGCTTCTCCACCTACGGACTTGTTTTTGCGTCTCTATGCGTCATGGCAGTGGGCGCCGGTCTGTTCAAACCGATCATCTCCGGCACAATCGCGAGAACGACAAGCAAGGAGAATTCCGGCTTAGGGTTCGGAATCTACTATTGGATGATCAACCTCGGCGCGTTTATATCGCCGATTATCGTTTCCATTATTAAGGGCTTTTCATGGAAATATGTCTTCATAGCCTCATCCCTATGGTGTTTCCTGATGCTGCTGCCTGCTGTTTTCATTTATAAGGATCCCAAGCTTCCCGGCAAATCGCTGTCCTTGAGAGAAACCACTATAAACACCCTGACTGTGCTTAGAGATTCACGTTTTATGCTGATGATTTTCATCTATTCTTTCTTCTGGATATTATATTTCCAGAACTTCGGAACGATTCTCTGGTATTTGCGGGATTTCATTGACAAAGCGCCTGTCAACGCATTTATGACGAAAATGTTCAGCTCTATGGGGCTGCATATAAATTTCGTCTTCAGCGAAGAGTATGTAACGACGATCAATGCCGGCGTGATAATCCTGCTCCAGGTTTTTGTTTCCCGTATAGTAAAAAATAAACCGGCAATCCCGGTGATGTGTTCCGGGATGGTGATCGGCTCCCTCGGATTCCTCATACTCGCCCTGACCACAAGCCCCTGGTTTTTCATAATCGGGATAATGGTGTTTACCATCGGCGAGATGACGGCGCATCCCAAGTACTATTCATACATCGGCATCGTCGCGCCTGAAGATAAAAAAGCGATATATATGGGATATGCCTTTCTCTATGGAGTGATCGGCTCTCTTTTCGGCAGCTCTTTCGGCGCCTATTTATATGTCAAGCTGGCAAAACCTGGATACACGAAGTTGTTCTTCCTGAACTCTTTCGGCGTCAATTTATATGTCAAGCTGGCAAAACCCGGAAACATGAAGTTGTTCTTCCTGCTCCTCACCATGCTCTGCATCATCGGCTCTATCGGCCTTATACTGTTCAACAAATTTCTTGCCGCCGATACACCCGAGAACAACCTCCGCTCGAAGAAAATTGTCACTGCCGTCTATGCAGCTCTTGTAATTGCAGGCACAGTCATAATCGCAACGCATTTCCCTCCGGGTAAACAAGATTACAGGCTTCTGGCAAATTCCGTAATCCTGCTGATCGTCGGACTGGCGGGTTTATTTATTACCCTTCGGAAAGAGATACAAGAATAAGAAAAAATCGAATTCTTAATAGCCTGGGGATTGACGTCCAGATGATTCTTTGCTTCTGGATTTTTTAGCACGTTAAACAGGAAACAGCAGCGAGATGACGCCGCGAATGTCCGGCTTGAGAATGATCCCGACCCCTTTTCTTCCATCAATTATCACCCTCACCGGCGAATCGAGCGAGATATGCTTCACGTATTCCGTCTCTGTCTCCGCCTTCTGCTGCTGGAGCCAGTCCCAATCCATGAATTTTTCCTCATTCTGCAGCGGAACGGTGAAATAGCCGATCCTGAGCGATGTTATGTTCTGGAAGAAATGCGAGCCTTGAGACGGGTCAGGATTCATCGTCTCCAGGGAAGCTTCAACCACCACCTTCGCGTAATCCATCTGCCCCCATTTTACGGGAATACCGAGCCAGGATTCCGTAGAACCCCAGCGCCCAGGTCCGACAAGGATATAAGGTTTCCCTTGCTCCTTGAGTTTCAAGTTCAGTTTCCCGACCTCATCAGCCATCTGCGGTGTCTTTGCGGCATCGAATTTCTCGGGCCTGACAAAGATAATGTCTTTAACATTTTTCGTAATTCCGTTTCCAAGCACGGAATCAGAGCAGCATAACATGGAATTTTTCGCATAGTCTTCGAACCTGATCTCGACGAGCTCGTCCTTGTCCACGATCGGGCGCATCTGGAGAAACCCGAAGCGCGCAGGCAAAGCTCGCTCTGAATCGAGGTTGACGGCAAATTCAATTTCTATCGGGCATCCCATAGCCTGTTCGCAAAGCTTTAATAACATTATAAGCATCCTGGAAAGAGGAAAAACCTCGTTCTTGAGGATGTGGGCGAATGTTATAGCTCTCGGTCCAGGCCTGCCGATCCCGTCGTACATCTGGTCGTTGTCCCATGAATAGGTCGAAGCCATGAAGTCCAGGACGCCGTCCGCCTCCGCGTCCTCCATTCCCAGCTTGACCAGGAACTGGTCTTCCTTGTCCGTTGTGCCGTGCGTACAGTCCTCCAGGTTTATCGCCCAGAATTCCTTTTGGGAGTTGGAGAGCATATCCTGCATATTGGCGAATTGGGGTAACACTCCCGGATATGCAGGCGTATATCGAATAGCCGCTCCTCCATCCACAATGGATTTTCCGAGACCAAGCGCCAGGCTGACAGTGCCATCCTCCGGTTTTGCACCACCGAAGGGATAATAATTATATGAACGCGCGACACCGGAGAAATCCGGGTAATATCGATTGCCGTGCCGCTTTCCTATCACTTCCTGTATCACAACCGCCATCTTTTCATCCTCGATCCGGTGCGCGGTATTTTCTATATAAGATCGCGCCTGCTTGAAAAAGGTCGAAGCGTAAACAAGCTTAATCGCGCTTTCCAGTTTCTCCAACCTTTCCTCTTCCCCGGATTCGTTGTTCGGAAGCATCTGCGTGATGAAAATGCCCGCGAACGGCTGATAAAGCGTATCTTCGAGCAAGCTCGACGACCGGACGGCAATCGGAGCGCTCATCTGCCTTATAAGATCCCGTAAATTTTTTTGCAGCTCATCGGGGAGTTCCGACTCCACGAATTTTTTCGTTATTTCATCATCCGTATGTTTTTCTTCGATTGCGAATTTTTGAAGCTCATTTTTCATGAGAAATTCTTCGAAGAGATCGGTTCCCACAAGGACGGTCGGAGGAATCGAGATATCAACATCCACAAATTGACCGGCGTCGAAAAAAGCCGCGAGAATCCTGTCGATAAAAGCGAGACCCCGCCCTTTGCCGCCGATGGACCCCGCCCCTATCTTGCAAAGATTGGAATAGATTTTAAAGATGTCCGGAGCATACCTGCTGATGCTTCCTCTATATGAATCCATCGCATGTTTCTTGATGGTTTCAGATAAAAAGATCCTCAGCGCCTCACGCTGCCCGCTATTTGATATCTCCTCAACTCTTGCCGCCAGGATAAAGTCCGTCCTCGCTCTCAGCCATCGGGCGATGAGACCTCTCTCCAAATAGGCCCGCAAAAGATTCTCGGGCAAATCATTGACTGCTCCCAGCAGCGAAGGAATGTCGGTCGCCTTTGCGAGGACAATTCCGGCTTCATCCGTGAAAACGAGATCATTGAAAAGAAACAGGTTATTCAAGCATTGCTTGAAATCCTCCGCAAGCGTTGGGCTGTGTTTGTCAAGATAGAATGTATTTATCTCTTCAGCTTCCTGTCTTTTATCCGCTTCGCTCGATTGAATCAGGATTGGGAGATTGGGAAATTCGGACCTGACGATCCGCGCCAATTTAAGGCCCGCTTCGGGGTCCAGGTTGCCGCCGACCGGATAGCCGAGATCGGTGATTATCCCCATCAAATCACCTTTGAAGGCATTATAGATATCAAGAGCTTCATCGTAGTTGGTGGCCAGCAGGACTTTGGGTCTCTTCCTTTGCCTGACTTTTTTCTGCGTATATGTCGCATTTTCTTTCAAGAGCCGGTCTATTTGATGCCACAGTTCGTCATATAATGTATAAAGATATTTGGAATAAAATTGGACCGAATCTTCTACAAGCAGAATGCTCTGGACGCCGGAGATTTCATTATCCTTTTTTGCATTTTTCAAATCCTCTATATATTTTATTATCCCAACCAGAATCTTGCCGTCGCCCTGCCACACGAATACCCGGTCTATGGCGGCATTGTCCGCGTTCTCTATTGTCTTCTGCAGTTCGGGTGTGTTGTAAGCGAGCATAACTACGGGAAGCTCCGGCTTGATTCTCTTCACTCTTCTCCCGAAAACAAAAGGATCCATATCTTTCAGGCGCATTAAAGTGACCACGAGGTCGAAATCCTGCGATTCCAATTCTCTCAGAGCGCTTTCGCCGTCATCGGTCTGCTGCAAAATTGGAACATATCCGAGGTCATGTTCCTTATAATCCTGTCCGAGAAGGTCTATCAGCCTGCCGTCTTCTTCTAACATGAAGTAATCGTAAAAAGATGCGACAAGAAGGACCTTGCGGACCTTAAAAGACATCAAATGGTGCAGTTCCGGTTCAAAAAGGTCCTCGGAAAATGAAAATATTTTATTATTTATATCTTTGTTATTCCTGATTTCTGTCAATTTTCAGTTCTGTCTCCATATTTATTTTAAATTCGATTATCAACCGTTGCGTTTTTTTTTGCAAGACTGCTTTTTTAAGAAAAACCGTTTCAAAAACGGATAAATTGCCGTATAAGTGTTCATTATAAGGAAACAATTCATTGAAATTTACATTAAATATAATAGAGTAAAAAAGCACAATTGCTATTTACGAAATTGCTGGTTTACATACTTAGGAGAGTGAATATGGCAGACAAATCGTTTAATGCATTTAAAATGGCTCAACAGCAATTCGACGAAATTGCCGATAAGCTTAATCTGGATCAGGGAACAAGAGAGCTTCTCCGCGAACCGCTGAGGGAATTTCATTTCTCGATCCCGGTACATATGGATGATGGAAACGTCAAGGTCTTTCAAGGGTTCAGGGTTCAACACAGCGACGCAAGAGGTCCATCCAAGGGCGGTATCAGATTTCACCCTCAGGAGACTATTGACACGGTTAAAGCGCTTGCGACATGGATGACCTGGAAGTGCGCCGTCGTTGACATCCCGCTCGGTGGCGGCAAAGGCGGAGTAATCTGCGATCCCCATAACCTGTCACTACGCGAGCAGGAACAGATTTGCCGCGGCTGGGTGCACCAGATTGTAAGAAATATCGGTCCTGTGCAGGACATACCCGCGCCAGACGTTATGACAAACGCGCAGCATATGATCTGGATCATGGACGAATACGAGAAAATAACCGGGGGCAGATATCCCGGCATGATCACCGGAAAGCCGGTAGGAATGGGCGGCTCTCTTGGCAGAACCGAAGCAACAGGCTACGGATTGGTTTATACGCTGAGAGAAGCCCTGAAGGAACTGGACATAGACATCAAGAAAACGACAGCCTCGGTTCAGGGATTTGGCAACGTTGCTCAGTACGCAATCGAACTCTATGCCCAATATGGTGGAAAAACCGTATGCGTATCCTGCTGGGATCAGGAAGATCAAACTTCCTACAGCTTCATCAAAAAAGACGGCGTATCACTGGAAGAGCTGAGAAGCATCACGGACAAATTCGGCGGAATTGATAAGGTCAAAGCGAAAACCCACGGCTACGATGTAAAAGACGGAAAAGAGTGGATCAAGCAGGAAGTGGACATCCTTATTCCTGCGGCTTTGGAAAATCAGGTCAACGAGGAGACCGTTAAGCTGATCTCCAGCCAGGTTAAAATCATCGCCGAAGGCGCAAACGGTCCTACGACACCTGAAGCGGACAAATATTTAAAAGAAAAAGGCGTCTTCAATATACCCGATTTTCTCGCAAATGCCGGCGGCGTTACATGCAGCTACTTCGAGCAGGTTCAGTGCAATATGAACTACTTCTGGCCGAAAGCAGAGGTATTGGACAGGCTCGACAGCATAATGACAAAGGCGTTCCACTCCGTTTATGATCTTGCAAAAAAGAAAAAACTCTATATGAGAGATGCGGCATATATGATTTCAATATCGCGCGTCGCGGAGGCATGCAAGCTTCGCGGGTGGGTATAAGATCATAATATTCCTGGAGATCAGGGGATGCCAACGCATCCCCTTTTTTTGTTTTCGCATCAAATGCTCGGGTTTTTTCTAATTTGAAAAAGTGCGTTATAATACTCAAGCAAAGCTTTAGGTGAAGAATGGACAAAAAGGCCGAATGGAAAATTGCGCTTGATATTCTATCAAATGTAGATGAGAAGCTCCTGGACAGGATCATCAGAAAGATGATCTATCTCCTCTATACAAAAAATAACAAAGAGATAGATGACCTGATGAGCTCCTTTGAAAATACTTATGGTAAGAATAATCAGCAGGAAGTGGACCTTTATACAAACGTTCCAGGACCGAAAAAAGATAAAGCTGATATATTTGCAATCAAAGACAAGGTATTCGAAATAGCGGAAAACTCTCTTTCCGAGAAAGAATTGACAAGACAGGTAAAGACATGGCTTGCCCAGGAGAAGACACGTTTTCTGGCGGTCGCCTTCGAGAACCAGAATATTCCCTTGTCATCGGCCATCGAAGAAATCAACCGCTATGTAAACATACCCTCCGAACAGGTAACTTTATCACCGGAGGAAAGGAGAAGTATTCGTGTATCCCTGATCCGCAGATTCCTTTCGAACAGCATGTCATTTATCAATATCGCCAAAGAATATGTAACGATCAGAAATTTCACGGAAATATTAAAGACGGTAATAGGACCTCCACATGGAATAGGAAAACTCGGCGGCAAGAGCGCAGGCCTGCTGCTCGCGTACAAGATTATTGCGGCGGAAAAAGAAAAACATCCGGAATTGAAGGATGTTCAGGTCCCGAAAAGCTGGTATATATCCTCGGATACAACCCTGGATTTCATACATTTTAACGCGCTTGAAGAAGTGGTCACACTCAAATATATGAGTTCCGATCAAATAAGGGCTGTTTATCCATACCTTAAACAGCTATTTAAAAATTGTTTCTTCTCCCCCAGCATTATTCATCAGCTGCAGCTGGTGCTGGATGAAGTCGGGGATAAACCGATAATAGTAAGATCGTCAAGTCTTTTAGAAGACAGCTTCCAGGCGGCCTTCTCGGGCAAGTATAAGAGCCTGTTCCTGGCAAACACGGGTACGCGCGAGGAACAGCTGGATGCGCTGCTCGATGCCATTGCCGAGATTTACGCCAGCGTATTCGGCCCCGACCCCCTCGAATATCGCAGGGAGCGCGGGTTGCTGGATTTCAACGAAGAAATGGGAATATTAATTCAGGAAGTCGTCGGCACCAAGATTGGAAGATACTTTTTTCCCTCGTTCGCAGGCGTCGCTTTCAGCCGGAATGTTTTCCGCTGGTCGCCCCGGATTCAGCTCGAAGACGGTGTCGTCCGGATAGTCGCGGGACTCGGAACAAGGGCCGTTGATAGAATAGGCGACGACTATCCTTTCCTCGCTTCGCCCGGAAAACCGGGCATAAGAGTCAACATTGATCAAAAGGATATAATCAAGTACTCGCAAAGGAAAATAGACCTTATCAACCTCGAGACCGGTAAGTTCGAAACGCAGGATATATTGGAAGTTATAAAGGAATATGAATACGAGATACCGGCTCTCGAACAGATAGTATCCGTGATCAAGGAAGGAGTTCTCTCCGCGCCGTTCAGCAACATCTATAACTCGCAAGATGCAGACTATATCGTAACCTTCCAGGCGCTCACGGAAAAAACAGTGTTTCTCAAGCAGATGCATTTGATACTTCAAATCCTCGAGAAAGCTTTAAAGACTCCAGTGGACGTCGAATTCGCCCACGACGGAAAAAGACTATATATATTGCAATGCAGGCCCCAGATGTTCTCACGCTTCAGCGAGGAAGTGACCATTCCCGCAAATATTCCCAACGACAGAATTTTCTTCATCGCAAACAAGTATATTACTACAGGCGCAGTAAAAGACATACGGTTCGTCGTCTATGTGGACCCCGAACAGTATGACCTGCTGCCTGATATGGCGCAAATGAAGAGGACAGCGGAAGTTGTATCGAAACTTAACCAGTTATTGCCCCGCAGAAAATTTATCCTGATCGGTCCCGGCAGATGGGGAAGCAGAGGCGATGTGAAACTGGGTGTCCCCGTAACTTACAGCGATATAAACAACACCTCGCTCCTTATCGAAATGTCATGCCTCAAGGGCGACTACGTGCCGGAACTATCATTCGGAACACATTTCTTCCAGGACCTTGTCGAGGCAAATATCAAATACCTGCCGATATATCCGGGCAGGGGAAAGGACTTTTTCAAGACTGAGATGCTGCTGACCCATAAAAACCATCTTGCTGAAGTTCTGCCTGATTACGCGGATATGGAACACGTCGTAAAAGTCATGGATGTCTGTGATTTCGGAGAATCGGCAAAGCTCCTGACTCTTATGGACGGCGAAAAGAGCAAAGCGGTGGGATACCTTTTCTTGGAATCGGACGAACAATTGATATAAATTATCTTGATGCTTTATGATCCTCCGTCTGTAAAAAGAGAAAACATTGCTTCGTTCCTGGATTAAAATAATTCACGCACAACATGGATTAAACATCAGAGAGCAAGTCGAAACCTTCAAAAACCTGTTTTTTGTCATTTTGACTCCTGCTTCGAACAGGGAAGCGCAGGAAAAATCTGACAGATTCTTCAAGTGCTTCCCTGTGATAGCTTTCGTCAAAACGAAAGATTTGCTTAGTTTTTCAAAGCTCTGAGTTTTCAATAAAATCCTCCGTACCTCGGAAAATAATCTACTGGAAAGGAAAGCAATAAAATTGTAAAATTCAAATGTTTAAAGGGGGTAAAAATGAATAAAAAGATATTGAAATCGTCAATTGGCTTTCTTGTCTTACTTATTTGCATCAACGCTCAGGCCAATCAGGATAAAAAAATCCTGACGTATGATGAAATTATAAAAATTCATCGCATTTCAGGTCCGGAACTATCACCGGACGGCAAGATGGTGGTCTTTGATGCCGCCAAATACAGCTTTGAAACGAACAAAGGGTCTAATCAGATGTGGATTGTTCCTCTCGCCGGAGGCGAAGCAAGGGAGGTCCCCGGTATGGAAAAAGGGGACCAGAAGCCCAAGTGGTCGCCTGACGGAACGAAGCTGTCTTTTATTTCCGAAAGAACGGGTTCAGCGCAAATTTTCATCGTGGACGCCTCGAGCTTCAAAGACCCGATCCAAATCACCAATATCCAGACCGGCGTTGACGACTACAAATGGTCACCCAAAAGTGATTATATCATCTTCCATTCCCAGATTTTCCCGGAGTGCCCCGATATGGAATGTAACGCAAAAAGATTGAAGGGAGAGGAGGAAAAGAAAGTCTCCGCGATTGTTTCGGACACCCTTCTATACCGGCATTGGAACTTCTGGAAGGCAGGAAAGGCAAATCATCTATTTTCCATCCGCCTCAGCGATTCCAAACTAACCGATTTGACGCCTGGAACAAAGTGGGTTCCATTCGGCCCCTTCCAGGGATCGGAACAGTACTGTATTTCTCCCGACGGTAAAAGCGTCGTCTTTTCGAAAAAAACCGGTAACACCGAGGCTTGGGATACGAACGATGATATATATTCCATCTCTATCGAAGGCGGCGCTGAAGAGCAGCTTACCACGGCCAAAGGTTCGGATACCGATCCTTCTTTTTCTCCAGGCGGAAAATATATTTCATACATCAGCATGAAACGTCCCGGATTTGAGTCCGATCAAAAAGTGCTTACCTTGATCAACACAACAAACAAAGAGCATACCTCGCTGACGAAGGGATTGGACGGAGACGTGGATGAATACGCATGGACAGCTGACGAGAAAATCATCTACTTCACTTCCGAAGCGCGCGGTAGAAAAGGCTTGTATAAAGTTTCGATCAGCGACAACAAAATCATCAAGATGTATCAAAACGGCGTCTGTTCCGGTATGAACATATCTCCGGATTCCAATTTTTTGGTGTTCCTGTACGAAAACTCTATGAGACCGAAAGAGATTTACCGATTCGATCTAAAGAAGAACAATCCTGTCCGCCTTACGCGCCTGAATGAGGAAACAATGAGCGCGATCGAGATGAATCCCCTGGAGGATTTCGACTTCCGGGCATCCGGCGGCGAAATGGTGCACGGATTCCTGCTCAAACCCCCGTTTTTCGATAAAAACAAGAAATACCCGATGATATATATCATTCACGGCGGTCCGCAAGGCGCCAACAGAGATGAATTTCATTACCGCTGGAATATGCAGATGTTCGCTTCGAGAGGATACGTTGTCGCCGCTGTGAATTTCCACGGCAGCAGCGGTTACGGACAGAAATTCGAAGATTCGATAACATATGACTGGGGTGGAAAACCCTATCGCGATCTGATGAAAGGCATAGAGCACCTCACGAACACCTACACTTTTATTAATGCCGACAGGATCGGCGCCGCCGGCGCTTCGTACGGCGGATATATGATTAATTGGATGGCAGGCCATACCGAGCGGTTCAAATGCCTTGTTACGCATTCAGGGGTTTATAATCTTGCAAGTATGTACGGCGCCACAGAGGAATTGTGGTTCCCGGAATATGAATACAGAGGAACACCCTGGACAAACCCATCCCATTACCGCGAAATGTCTCCAAGCACATATGCCGCAAACTTCAAAACGCCCACACTTGTAATACACAGCCAGAAGGATTTCCGCGTGCCGGTTGAACAGGGTATGGAATTTTTCACAGCTCTTCAGCGGCAGGGCGTTCCCTCGAGGTTCATTTACTTCCCTGACGAGAGCCATTTCGTCGCGAAGCCGAATAACGCCGCGTTCTGGTATCAGCAGGTTCTGGATTGGATGGATAAATATCTGAAATAGAAAGAAAAAAATAGGCAGGGACATTTAAAATGTCATCGCTTCTTGACAGCTCGCCGAGCTGCCATATAATGATTTTTTCACAGCACGAAGGATGCTACAAATGCCGATCTTCGAATACGAATGCTTGAAGTGCGGAAAGAGAACAGAAAAATTGCAGCGCACCGGTGATACGCCACTTGATGCTTGCCCGGATTGCGGCGGTGAAGTAACCAGGCTTGTCTCTGCGCCGATGATCCAATTCAAAGGCAGCGGTTGGTATATCACCGATTACCAAAAAAAAGATAAGCAGACAAAGGAAACGGCCGACGCCAAAGTGAACTCATCTGACGCAGTTAAGACATCCGGCGGAGCGGCGTAACATAATAAAAACTACGGAGGTTTAAGCTGGCTAAGCAATCCAAAGGTCAGGAAATAATCGAATTCTCCGGCAAGATGATTGATAAGCTACTGGAGGCGAAAAGGGTAGTCTGCCTGACCGGTGCGGGAATCTCGGCTGAAAGCGATATTCCTACCTTCCGCGGTGAAGACGGGATGTGGAAAAATCACAGCCCCGAAGAATTGGCGACACCCGGCGCCTTCGTCAGAGACCCGGCCCTCGTTTGGGAATTCTACAACTGGAGAAGGGAAATAATCGCAAAAGCGAAACCGAATCCCGGCCATCTTGCACTCGCGGAGATGGAAAAAATCTTCGACGATTTCTATATAATAACTCAGAACGTGGACGGGCTGCACCAAAAGGCTGGAAGCGAAAAAGTCATAGAGTTGCACGGCGATATATGGTATGTCCGCTGCACGGAAGATTGCAGCCAGGAGACAAAACTATTCCCCTTATATGAAATACCACTCAAAGAAATCCCGCCTCACTGTCCGAAATGCAATGCCCTCTTAAGGCCGCACGTCGTATGGTTCGGTGAAACAATTCCGACACCCCCCCTGGACGCAGCGCTGGAGCTCTCAGCAAACAACGATTTCTTCATGGTTATCGGGACATCGGCAATGGTTCAGCCGGCGGCATCGCTGCCGAGATACGCTATCAGATCCAAGATATACACGGTCGAGATAAACCCTGAAAAAACGGCTCTTACCGAAATTGTTGACGAGTGCATACTCGGAAAAGCTGGTTCCGCGCTCCCGCTCCTGCTCGAAGAAATTAAAAAATATTTGTGATTCAATAAGATTTTGAAATTGTAAATTTTAAAGATTGAACACCTGCAGATTTTTCTGCGTATATACACAAAGAGGAACATATATGCAAAGACGCGATTTTATTAAAAGTGCAATCCTGGCCGGGGTCGGAGCATCCATCGCTCCATCCCTTTTGAAATCAGCCTCTTCCCCCGCAGAACTAACAGTCGTCAAAGGCGAGGACCCGGAAAAAATTACAAATAAAGCCATCGAAATGCTCGGCGGCATAAGCAAGTATATCAGCAAAGGCGATGTTGTCATCGTTAAACCCAACATCGGATGGGACAGGGTGCCCGAACTAGCCGGAGACACCAATCCGTTCGTCGTCAAGGCAGTTGTGCTGATGGCGCTCGAAGCGGGAGCGAGAAAAGTTAAGGTGATGGACAATCCCTGTAACGATCCACGAAGATGCTATCTACGCAGTGGAATAAAGGATGCGGCGGAAGAGGCCGGCGCTTCCGTTGAATTTATGGACGAGAGAAGGTTCAGGGACGTCGAAGTCGGCGGCGGGATTCTGAAAAAATGGCCTGTTTATATTGATTTCCTCGAAGCTGATAAGATCATCAATGTCCCAATACTCAAGCATCATAGCCTGTCCCAGGTGACAATCGGAATGAAAAACTGGCTCGGCGCCGTCGGTGGAAGACGCAACCTGCTCCATCAGGACATTCATCAGTGCATAGTGGATATGAGTAATTTCTTCAAACCAGCTCTGACAATTGTGGATGCTTACCGTATTCGGGTCAATAACGGACCGCAGGGAACGAATCCTTCAGACGTTCGGCTGGAAAAAACGGTTATTGCTACGGCAAATCCCCTTTATGCGGACGCTTATGGTGCGACTTTATTGGGGCATAAACCGATTGATCTGCCATTTCTTAGAATTGCATCTGGCGGAAATCCGGCCAAACTTGATATCTCGAAATATAACATCGCATCAGCGGCTGTTTAAGAAAACCCGGTTTTATTCTGTTTTAGAAGACGGCGCAAATGCGCCGTTTTTATTTTATATGCTGGATGTCAATATCGGTTTTCATAGCCTTCGACAACAGATTTTCAGGTATTTGATCATAAATGATCAGGTCTGCATCTTTTTTAACTATACAGCTGATGAGACCATTATACTTGATACCGAAACTGAACGGCCCCGTTGCAGTCTGCCCCGACGGATGCTTTTTAGCTAAAATCTTAGTATAGGCTTCATAAATTTCCGCGGCATCCTGTTCAGTATCCCAGGTGGAAATCAGTACCATCGCCAGATTTTTATTGTCATTTTTTTCGTATAAGTATAGAGAGGTTCCGTCCCAACCCTCAGCGAATTTTATCGAGTCTTTCTGGAAGCCGTTTTCGGTCAGCAAAATTCGCCAATCTATCTCGCCTATCGCTTCCCTGGAAAGCAGCTTCCACTCGCCTCCGAGCAGGTTTTCCGCCGATTTCAGCTCTAATAACGAAGGTTGATCGTTCTGAACATATTTATCGAAATGTAAAATCTGCTCCGAGGATTTCGGCAGCATATTGAATAGTTCAACTGGCTTTTTGTCCGGGAATTTCATAACCAAATTTCTGTAAAACACAGCGCCGTCCACATAAGGGAAAAGAGCTATCCTTTCTTTAAGGTATAATGGAGCGTTTTTGAATTCATTGAAACTCATCCCCATCATATCGCCGGAATCCGCCATATATTGGCGCATCGCTCCGAAATCCGGCAGCTTATCCGGGGCAAGCTTGAAAAGGTATTGCGTCATCACGATGGTCGCCTGTCCCTCAATGAAGGCCTGGAACGCCGCCACCTGGTCATCATTTTGTACTTTTTCCTCGTTCATCATCGAGTTAAGATCGAGATTCATATCCTGTATCGCATGGCATAGCTCGTGCGCCATGATTGTTTTTCTCACTAGATGGTTGTCGAGCATCGGAACCTGGCCGGCCTTGATCAAATATAGTTCTCTTGTTTCAGGGTCGTAGAAACCGCCGATCTGCTCGAGCAGCAGCGCCTTCATCGTATTCATCAAATTCAAATTTTGTGGAAGAAGGCCCAAAAATTTAAGCAGTTTTTCGTCCTTATATGCTTTCTCAGGCGGGTATTCCTTCGCGAACATCTTTTCGAGAACGTCCACCAGCTCGTTTTTGCTTTTGAATCCTTTTTTAATATCTCTGGTTATCTTGGAACCCATTATCTGCGCCACATCAGTGGCGATTTGATCCGCTTCCCTGAGCACCGCTTTTTCATTATCAGTCAATTCCTGTGAGGACGCGGTAAAAGTTAAAATCATCAAACCCAGAAAAATAGTAACGGTTTTAATGAATCGCATTTAATTCTTCTCCATTGGACTATTTTAAATTAAGCCCTGATTAATATAAAATATTCCGGGGTCAAAGTATAATAAAAACCGACCCATTCATCTCTTTTGTATCTGAATGGGCCGTTGTTAAAAAAAGTAACTATACTGATAATAAATCAGCGTCGATTATTTTTTCCTCGTGTTTCTCGCAATCTCCAGCCAGACCAGCAGGATTTCCGCGACGAGATAATAGACCCCGAGCATCACTATCCCCACCAGCACACCGTTGGCCACGAGAATGATGCTCCAGAGGAAAGAGGATTCCGTTGAGATTTGAATGACCATCGGGATTTCCGGCACCATATTATAAGTTGAATTGGTCAACAGGGCCAGAAATGCGTGGGCGACACTCAGAATAATACTATAGGAAGCAACCGTTTCTCCAAATCCCCGAGTATACTGAACTGCTGTCGGGATGAGAATATAATCAGTATCTTTCAGTCCGGAAAGTTTGATCCCTTTCATCCACCAGATATGCATCACTATATAAACAAGCAGAAGCCATAGAGCCTGGTAAACGATCCGCGAGAGAACGGCTTCCATTCCCTCGCCCATTCCGGCCCATTGATCCACGAACCTGTAAAGACCATAGACAAGTGCCGCGATTGCTATCGCTTTTGCCAGCCAGCTGAACAGTTTCTTGAGAAAATCTCCATCGGTGAATTTCTCGATCATCGCTTTGAAAAACAGGATTTTTTCCATAACAATACCTCCAATTAAGGTTGAGTAATACCAAAAACCAATAGTACCGGAATTATATAAACTTCGCCTTAAAATTCAACAAGAAAAATCCAAATTTCCTAAACGTCATCATTCATCCGCCACGTTGTATATAAGGGAACTTGCCCATTGAAAATGAAGCGTTTCTGTGCTATTATAAGATAATTAAAGGAACACAGTTTCTATCTATTATTGTATGGGGGTAAAAATGTTAAAAAAAAGTATCTTTCTAACAGTCTTATTGATCCTTGCAACATTTATAGTTCATTGCAATAAAGACGACAACAACGGGAACAATGATGCGCCTTCAATCACATCAACGTCGCCCGCAAACGGAGCCACAGGAGTTTCAGTCAGCGCGGCAATTTCTGTAACTTTCTCGACGGAAATGGATCACGCCTCTGTAGAATCAGCATTCTCAATCGCGCCTGCAATCAGCGGAGCATTTTCATGGAATGGAAATACTGTAACATTCACCCCTTCGGCCTCTTTGAATCCTGGTGTTTTATGCACGGTTACAATTTCAACCACCGCCACAAGCTCGGGCGGAACCGCCCTCGCATCCAATTATGTCTTCAGTTTCACAACCGCAACAGGAGGCGGAAGGACACGTAACTTCCCGGACAGTGCCGGAGACATACTGGTCTTCTCCGATCAGCTGCCGGATAATATGACGGACGCTCAATACATTTTCGCTGCACAGAATTATGTCGGTTGCATGAAAATGAGGCTGAGCCAAACCCGCGCTCTGCGTGTTTATAATCCCATTTTCATTATGCTTCATTACAGACTTGCACACGGAGCCGGGACTCAGCAGATCGTCATCGGAGACAGCTGGGCTTCTTACTGGAACGCAGTAAATTCCCACGAAAACTGGTTTATTCATATGACGAGAGGTAATTCTTCAAGCGGCAGGGTCCGCAACGGCGAATGGGATTGGGATTATACTGATCCGTCGGGCAGCATCGAAAGCGCAGGAAGCAACGGCTGGAAGGAATACTTCGTGTCAGCAACCGTCAGCGAGATGCGCGCGGGAGAATGCGATGGGACCTTCGGAGACAGCTGTGGGCTTCCTTTCTCCCTCGCTCAATGGCCCGATTGGCTGAACGATACAACCCCTCTAACGACATGGTGCCCTCACGTCAACACTTTTATGCAATACGTCACGAGCAGCTATGCGGCGCAAACAGAGCAATTTTATTTCATACCGAACGCGGGAGCGCTGGTCACATCCTGGGATAACGTAACCAATTTCGGCCTCGCCGACGGTGCGATGGTGGAAGGGTTCAGCGAATGGGGCGATCCTCCGCTGATGGGAGAGCTCCGCGACTTCCAGCTGCAAATGAACGGGATTCTTGCCCTCGAACGGGCAAACAAGATAGTGATAATGCAGACATATCCGGCGGTTGACGATATGCGCGCGAGGATGTTCGCTGTCGGATGTTATTTGCTTATTAAAGGTCATTATTCCTATATCAGCCTTGTTGGTAACGGCGATATGGCGGTCTTCTGGTTCCCGGAATACGATGTTGACCTCGGCACATTCACCAACGAACCGCCGGAGGATATAGAATCCCTCCGCACTTCCGAAGGAGCATACCGCCGGGACTACAGCAACGGCATCGTCCTTGTAAACCCGACAGCCGGCGCGATTACGGTTAATCTGGGCTCGACATACAGGCAGGCCGCCGCGAGCGGAGGTGGTTACGTCCTGGATAACGGTGTTCCGACCGGCAGCCTTTCATATACCGACGTTTCATCCGTCACGCTCGGCCCGGGAGAAGCGGCTATACTTTTAAGATAATGGATTGAAAACAGTAAACGCCTATTAACCGCTCGGCAGGTTGCGGCGGCTGAAGATCCGAGCGCCGAGCCAGAACATCAGAGCGGTCAGCACGGGGATGGCGAGACCGGCGGCGAGGTCCAGCCTTTGCCCGACTAATAGCTCTATCGGTTTGTAATAAGAGAATGGATTAATCGGTGAAATATACTCGAACGGTTCCCATAGTCCGGAGATTAAATCAATCGTGTAAAAAACGAAAAGAATAATTCCTGAAGGGATGAAGAGGGATTTTCCCGTATCCGCGATAGAAGCGAACAGCGCGATGTAACCGGCGATAAACAGCATCAGGACATACAAATTTATCACGATGCTCAAGAATGGCGGGACTTTACCGCCGACATTAAAAATCCACATTCCAAAGTACGTTCCGCCCAGTGCTGCCAATGACATGACGGCAAGCCCGGAATAGATAACTATTGCAAGGTTAAAATAGATCCTCATTCGTGAGACCGGCCGGCTTAATATAAATCCAATACTGCCGGTTGCGATCTCGGATGTTAAAACCTGGGACACGGCATAAAAAATGTAAATAACCAACAAAACGAGCAGGAATGGATGAATGTAGCCGAAAACAATGAATCCGTAGTCCATCATCACATCGTAAAAATCCCTGCCCATCATCTTCAGCATTTCAGGTTGAGGATTTTGCATATCCCCCATCATCTCCATTTTCAGCTTAGCGGATGCCGACAGCAGTGGGAATAATCCCTCAAAAATGAAAACGGCAAGGCAAAGAAGTATGATGGCCTTGGTCAGCTTCCTGCAGATATAAAAAAGATGCACCCTTCCTTCCATCAGTTTTCCTCCGAGTAATAATGGAGAAAAACGTCTTCGAGACTCAAGGGCGGCAAAGAAAGGTCCTTGATTTCATACTTCGACAATATATTGATAACCTTATTGATATCGCCTTTCAGTTTTGCTTTCAGCCTTTCCCCGTTGAATTCGATTATTTCCAGCTCACCGGTTTCGAGTACGCTTCTCGGTATTTTTTTCTTGAAATGTATGGTAATCGTTCGGGATGTCCTCTCGACAAGGTCTTTCACGGTTTCCACAGTGACCAGTATCCCGTTGCGGATTATGGCAGCACGATCGCAAACCTGCTCAACCTCTCTCAGTCGGTGGGAGGAAAGAAAAACCGTTCCGCCGCTGTTTCTATAATCGGTCAGGAGTTCGTAAAAGTGATGCTGCATTACGGGGTCGAGCCCTTCAGTCGGCTCGTCCATTATCACAAGCTCCGGCTTGTGCTGAAACGCCTGTATGATGGCGATCTTCCTCGCCATGCCGGAGGAATATTCTTTTATCTTCCGACTGAGGTCTTTTTCCGAAAATTCGAACCTGTCTAATAAATTCCGAAGATGCTTAAGATCATTATACTTGTAATACCGCCCCATATATTTCAGGAATTCATCCCCGGTCATATTTCGGGGCGGCCGGACGCCGCTTGGGGCATAACCTACAAGACTGCAAATATCGAGATGCTCCGCGGTAACATTTTTACCGAGCGCCTCGGCCGAACCGGATGTGGGAAAAATGAGATTGAGCAGCAGCCGGATAGTTGTCGTTTTCCCGGCGCCGTTGCTCCCGAGAAAACCATATATCTCGCCCCGCCGGACCTCCATCGTGAGGTCTTGGATTCCGACGGTTTTTCCACCGTAGATTTTAGTCAATCGGTCTGTTTTGATTACCGCTTCCATAAATTAAACCCTGACTGATTAAACAATTATATAAAAACTGCTGGCGTAAAAAATAAACCGAACAGGGGAATTTATCAAGATGATTAATATTTATTTTCAGACATTAAAACAAAACCGGTAATAAATAGAACCGAAGGTTTTAATTCATCTAATGGCCGATTTCAGATATAATGGGACGAATACAGAAGGTTTATCCCGTGAACAACGCTATTATAAAAAAAATCGGCATTATAGCCAAACCGACCGCTGACAATATAAAACAAATCCTTTCCGATCTTTCGAATTGGATCGAGGAAAAAGGATTGCAGGCGCTCTTCGACGAGGAGGGAAGCGGGATATTGGGCAACAGTGTCGAGACGCTCGGCAGGAAAACAGTGCCATCCTGTGTCGATCTCGTCATCGTTCTTGGCGGGGACGGAACAATACTTTCCATTGGTTCCAAAGCTGCCGAAAGCGGGGCTCCGGTTCTCGGGATCAATCTCGGCGGGCTGGGATTCCTCGCGGAGACGAAAAAAGAGGAGATGTTCGAAACACTGGACAAGGTCATTACAGGCGACTATAGCTGCACCGAGAGACTGCTTCTGCGGGGAGAGTTGATCCGCGGCGGGCGAAAAATTAAGGCTTTCGAAGCGCTCAATGATACGGTTGTGAACAAAGCTTCCATAGCGAGAATGATAGAGATCGAAGTCTTCCTCGATGGAAACTTTGTGATACATTTCAGGGCGGATGGGTTGATAGCGGCCACTCCCACGGGCTCCACCGCATATTCTCTTTCCGCAGGCGGGCCTATTATGCATCCGGCGTTGAAAGATATTATTATCGCTCCGATATGCCCCCACACTCTCACCTACCGGCCGCTCGTCGTCAGCAGCGAATCCACGATAGAGCTTGTTAATTATGCGGAAAAAACCGAGGCTGTGCTTACAATTGACGGGCAGCAGGTGATCGAGCTTGAAAAAGAAGATAGAATAATCATCACACGCAGCCCGTATGTACTGAAACTTATCGGATCGCAAAAGAAAAATCATTTCCAGATTCTCAGCGAGAAACTTCAGTGGGGAAAAAGGTAGATTTGTGGATGCAGAAACTTCATTCCCCGAATGCGTATTAATTCACCTAAAAAGTTAACGATGACTGACTCCATAAAAGACAAAGATCATGGGTTCACTCGTTCGGGATCGGGGAAGCTTCTGCCCAAAGACGATCCGCTCTTCGAGGCGGTCGGAACTCTGGATGAATTGAACGGGCACATAGGATTGATCATATCCGAATTAGATATCAAAGATAGCAGGAGAACGCTTTCTCTCATCCAAAAACAGTTGTCATTGATTATGTCGGGGCTTGCCTTCGCGCCGGAAAAAGAAGCGGAAGACGGGGGCGTTCATCCCGCCGGGGAAAAAACAGCTGAGTCGAAAACGAAAAACCCGGATGCTCAAACACTCCGCACCGACATTATATCGCTTGAAGAAAAAATCGAGCATCTGAAAAAAGAATCGAATAAGATATCCGGCTTTGTCCAGCCTGGAAAAACAAAAATCGGGGCTTATGTCCATATAGCCAGAACCGTATGCCGGCGGGCTGAAAGACGCATAGTCTCCATGAGAAATCATTATGAAATTTCAAATGAATCGCTGATATATATTAACAGGCTTTCGGAATACCTCTTCCACCTTTCATGCGCTGTTGAAAAAAATTGAATGGCGGTTGAAAAATCCCCGGCCGGTTTCCCCCATTTAATTCTGCTTTATTGCCCGCATCGCGCCCGTACGAACATGAGATCATATTTGCCTTTAACAAATTTATCTATTTTTAGATTCAAACCACAAAATATCGAACTCAAGAATGCTGTCTAACTCTTTTATTAAATTTTTTAAAATGTTACACTTTGTTCTGTAAATCACATAATTAAAGGATTAGGTTAAGCGGATAAGAATGGAAAAAGTGAAATTTTACTGGAGTTTAAAAAAGAATGCCTTTTAATTCGCTGATATTTCTTCTATTTGCAGCACTTTTTTTTATCGTCTGGCCTATCGTCCGACATGGAAACCATTCCAGGTGGATTTTCATAATCGTCGCTTCTCTGGTTTTTTACGGTTGGTGGGATTGGAGGTTTATCTTCCTTCTGACCGGTTGCGGACTTGTGAATTTTTATGCCGGTCTATTTATTCAAAAATTTCAGCGTTATAAAAAAACTATTCTCATCTTATCTATTTTCGGAAATCTCGGAACGCTCGCGCTTTTCAAATATCTCGGTTTTTTTACCCGTAATCTTAACGCGCTGGGACTTGATATTCCGATAATAACTTTAGCTCTGCCGATAGGGATCAGTTTCTACTCCTTCCAGGGAATGAGCTACGTGATTGATGTTTATAAGAAAGTCGTCGAACCAACTAAAAATTTTTTCCATTTCTTCGCTTATCTTTCAATCTTTCCTCATTTAATAGCCGGGCCGATTATCCGTCCCTCGCAGTTACTGCCTCAACTCGCTATAGCAAGGAAGGCAACGGATCCGGAACTATGGGAAGGATTCAAGCTTATCGTTTACGGATTTTTTAAGAAAGTGGTAGTCGCCGACAACCTGGGACTACTTGTCAACGTAGCCTTCATGCAAAAAGAAACCGTCCAATCCTCTTCGTACTGGTGGGCAATCATCACTTTTTTTGCCATCCAGATTTACTGCGATTTCGCCGGGTACAGCGATATCGCGCGCGGACTCGCAAAATTGATGGGTTATGAATTCCCTGTAAACTTTAATCACCCTTATGTTTCGCGTAGTCTCCAGGAATTCTGGTCAAGGTGGCATATGTCACTAAGCACATGGTTCAGGGACTATGTTTTTTTCCCGCTCCTTCAACGCAAAATTACTCCCTTAAATGCTCATATTAGTATGGGAATAACGTTGCTCCTTTCCGGCCTTTGGCACGGAGCGGGATGGACATTCATAATCTGGGGAGGGTTGCATGCAGCCTTTTTCAGCATTGAGCAATTAACGCGTTGGCCGAAGAAATTGAAAAAAAGCGGAATTGGAAGAATACTTTCCACTTTATTAGTACTTTTTCTTGTTTGGATTGCCTGGGTTTTCTTCCGTGCAGAGTCTTTGGAGCAAGCGGTTTCAATACTAAAAGTGATGCTGAATCCAACTCTTACCGGTTTTTACCCGATGATAATGTTCACTATCATCACAGCAATAGTTCTTTTCCTTGCGGTCGTGAGCGAAATCGCCGTCTTTTTGAAAATAAACGAAAAGATTAAAAATTTGAAATACTACTGGATATTGGAAATTATTTTCGTCGCCTTCGCCCTCACGGCTGTTTTTTATCTTCGCGGCAAGGTGCAGACATTCGTCTATTTTCAGTTCTGAGGAGACGAAATGCTGAAGAGACAACTGATGCTGACTGCCTTGATCTTCTGGTTTTGCGTCTTGATAATCAACCTGACACGACCCAGGGCCATGGATATCAACTCCATGAGAGATGCCTTCCTTTCGGAAAAAATTTCCTGGAAGATGCGTTTCGATCTTGTTCTGACTGGAGATTCAAGGACGTTGCTCGGTATCTCTCCAGGAGCAATGAATGATATTCTACCCGGCTATAAGATTGGAAATCTCGGATTCATCGCACTGATTTATTCACAGGATTACTTGGATTACGTTAGGAATTCATTGCATTTACCAGTTACGAACAAGGTAATAGTGCTCGGGTTTTCTCCTAGATCTCTATTGTCAAAAAAAAAATCCGGCTGTTATTTCAGGACTTTGCATGACGGAGCACGGATACCTCTGATGATAGAATCTAACAGGTATTCAAGATGGCTTCAGATTATATTCCACGAATTATCCGAAGATGATCTGAGTAGCCGTTTTGACAACAGAAATTCACGACGTTTCATGGTCTCCTTCGAATCCGGCTGGATAGCTGCGAGGTTTTTTCCGGAAAAGGCGAAAGCATCGAAGGAAAAGTATACAAATCACTTTATTAATAGCAAAATCGATGAAGAACTGCTTGAGGTTATTTATCGGAATACCGAGGCTTGGACCGCCGAGGGTATAAAAGTATTTGGCATCCGAATACCCACTTCACCCAATCTTTTTGTGGTTGAGAAAGAAATGAGTGGTTTTGAGGAGCAGAATATTCGGCAGAGGTTTGAAAAAAGCGGTGGAATTTGGCTAAATCCTGCTGTTAGCAACCTTGTGGCTTACGATGGTTCGCACCTTCGTTACGATTCGGCTGTATATTATTCGAAAAGCCTCGCTGATGAATTGAAAAAATTTCTGGATGACAAGAGATGAAAAAACTTGGTTTCCCTCTGTTTTTGCTTCGCACCAACCTTGTCCCTATGCTAACCTTCGATCTGGCTGATAAACGAAGAGCGATAACTGATCCCCCGAAAACCGAATCCAAGTTCATCTATTTTATAGGCCGGAAGGTTTTAGCAAATCTATCTTCCCCGCAAAAGAACCTTTTGATAACTTATCTCAAAGAGAATTCTCCTCACCTTGGTAACTCCTCCAAATATTTGTTCTTTAGGGAATATAAGAGCAGTTTTTTCGGGAGCTATTTTTATAAGGAAATCCATCAAAACGAGGAATGGTATAAATATTCATTAGGCATACTTTCAAATGGAAAATATCATACCTTCCCCGAGGTGGTGGAATGTTGAAAAAACGGTTGTTTCTGACCGCCTTGATCTTTTGGTTTTGCGTCTTGATGATAAATTTGATACGTCGGCCTGTCTCTGATAGCACCACTCTGATAGATGCCCTCATGTCAGAAAAGATATCCTGGAAGAATCGCTTTGACCTTGTTGTGACCGGAGATTCGAGAACCTTGGTGGGTATCTCTCCTCAGGCGATGCAAAGCGTTCTTCCCGGTTATAAAATCGGGAATCTCGGGTTCGGGGCGCTGGTTTATTCACAGGAATATATGGACTACATTCGGATGACGTTACTCTCTCCCGTGAAAAACAGAGTAATAGTGATCGGTTTTTCTCCAAGATCTCTTCTATTAAGCATGAAACCCGATTGTTTTTTCCGGAAATTGAGTGAGGGAGCCCGCATCCCTCTACAAATTGAATTGAGCATGCATTCGAGATGGCTTCAGGCACTATTCCGTGAATTATCGGTCGGCGATATAAACATCCGCTTCTTTGAAAACAACCGTCGCTGTATGGTTATATTATTCAAATCCGGTTGGTTGGCTTCAAGGCTATTTCCCGAAAAAGCGAAAGCTTCGATGAGTGAGTATAAAAATCTTTTTTATAAAGGCAAAATCGATGAAGAACTGCTTGAGGTTATTTATCGGAATACCGAGGCTTGGACCGCCGAGGGTATAAAAGTATTCGGCATCCGAATACCCACCTCACCCAATCTTTTTGTGATTGAGAAAGAAATGAGTGGTTTCGAGGAGCAGAATATACGGCGGAGGTTTGAAAAAAGCGGGGGAATTTGGCTGAATCCTGACATCAGCTACTTTGTGGCGTACGATGGTTCGCACGCGCGCTATGATTCGGCTGTATATTATTCTAAAAGCCTCGCTGATGAATTGAAAAAATTTCTGGATGACAAGAGATGAAAAAACTTGGTTTCCCTCTGTTTTTGTTTCGCACCATCCTTGTCCCCAAGCTAACCTTCGATCTGGCTGATAAACGAGGAGCAATTACTAATTCCTCGCAAAAGAACCTATTGATAACTTATCTCAAAGAGAATTCTCTTCACCTTGATAACTCCTCCAAATATTTGTTCTTTAGGGAATATAAGAGCAGTTTTTTCAGGTGCAATTTTTATAAGGAAATCCATCAAAACGAGGAATGGTATAACTATTCATTAGGCAAACTTTCAAATGGAAAACATCATACCTTTCCCAAGGTGTTGGAATGTTGAAAATACGATTGTTTCTGACCGCACTGATCTTCTGGCTCTGCGTGTTGCTGATCAACCTGATTCGACCGCCTGCCTCTGATTTCAGCTCGCAGGAAAACGCTTTCTGGCTGGAGAAGATATCTTGGAAAAACCGCTTCGATCTGGTTGTGACTGGAGATTCGAGGACCTTGATTGGCGTCTCCCCTCAGGCGATGCAAAACGTTCTTCCCTGTTATAAAATCGGGAATCTCGGGTTCGTGGCACTGGTTTATTCACAGAAATATATGGACTACATTCGGATGACGTTACGCTCTCCTGTGAAGAACAGAGTAATAGTAATCGGTTTTTCACCAAGATCTCTTCTATCAGATAAGAAACCCGAATGCTATTTCCGGATGTTGTATGACGAAGCACGGATACCTCTTAGGATTGAATTAAACAAGCGTTCAAGATGGCTTCAGATTTTATTCCACCAATTAGGGGAAGATGATCTGATTAACCGTTTTGACAAAGGAGATTCACGATATCTAATGGTCTCCTTAGAATCCGGCTGGGTGGCCTCAAGACTATTTCCAGAAAATGCGAAGCATTCGAAGCAACAGTATAGAAGTCATTTTATAAAAAGCAAAATCGATAGAGAACTGCTTGAGGTTATTTATCGGAATACCGAGGCTTGGACCGCCGAGGGTATAAAAGTATTCGGCATCCGAATACCCACCTCACCCAATCTTTTTGTGATTGAGAAAAAATTGAGTGGTTTCGAGGAGCAGAATATACGGCGGAGGTTTGAAAAAAGCGGGGGAATTTGGCTGAATCCTGACATCAGCTACTTTGTAGCGTACGATGGTTCGCACGCGCGCTATGATTCGGCCGTCTCTTATTCAAAAAGCCTCGCGCAGGAATTGAAAAAATTCATAGGTGAGAAACGATGAAAAAATTTATTTTCCCTGTATTTTTATTTTGCATCATCATTGTTCCCTTGCTCTCCCTCTATCTGGCTGATAAACGGGGAGCGATAACGAATCCAATTGAAACTGAATCGAAGTTCGTTCATTTTATCAGCCAGGTGGTCACCGGGAATCTTTCTCCAAAGGAAAAGAACCTTCTGATAGATCGCTTCAAGGAGCATTCCCTTGATCTTAAAACCTGTGCTAAAGACTTACTCTCCAAGGAATATGGGGACGGGTCATTCCGCTGTAATTTTTATAATGAAGTCCTTCAGGATGAGGATTGGTACGATTATTCGTTCGGTAAACAATCAAATGGCGATCATTTTTCAATAAAGATAAAAACCGGTCTCTTCGAAAAAATAATTCTTGCTAAATACAGCTCCGGAAACGAGACCGTTTTATTCGAACATTATATTCCTCTACGACAAAACAAACTCAATATATTCCAGTTAAATATGACAGGAAAACATCTTCTAATTTTATTCCACAATAAAATTTTCTTTCACCTACTCCTCAAAGATAATGTTCTACCGGGTGGAATCAGCTTCAGTCGGTATGTTTCTGGCAACCAGAAACCCTGTCGGGCGGAATACTCCCCGATTCCTGATGAGGCAAAAATTAAAATGAGCAATGTGATTGCAAAAATCCCCCATCTGCTGATTAAGAACTGAAAAATACATTGACCCCTTTGCTTACAAGTACTCTAAGAATTCATCATTCGATATTGCATAGAGACACAGGAAGAGGTTGTGTCGCAATTATCAAAAAGTCATTCTCCGGGATACTTCGAAGGGCTGCGATGGGAAATCCGAAGGATTCTGTAAATCTTCCTTTTAGTATCAACATGTTATGAACATTAAAAAATCTCATCCAGCAGCAAATTTGAATTATGACACAGCCTGAGGAAGACCGCCTACTTCAAAATTGTGAGCTCTATTAACTCCGAAAAAGAGCGGTTTTAAGTTTTCTGCATCATTGACAGATGCATCCCATTATATATAATATGCCTTCGGAGGTTAACTTATGGGAGTAATCAAAGATTATTTGGCGTTTTTAAAGAAAGAGAAAAAATGGTGGTTGATCCCACTGATCATTCTGCTCGTAGCAGTAGGTTCGATCATAATTTTCTTCGAAGGCTCAAGTATAGCGCCTTTCATTTACGCACTTTTTTAGGCTGAATAAATGAAAACGATATTGAAAATCTTCCGCGCATGGAAGAACTTTGCGCATAAAATAGCTAGAGCTCAGACCTGGCTTCTGATGTTCATCATATTTTTCCTGATCGTGCCCCTTTTTAATATCCTGAGATTCCGCGATCCCTTGAAACTTCGATTGAACAAGAAAGCCGTATCATACTGGGAACCGAAGAAGAAACTGAACACATCTCTTGAAGGCATGAAATTGCCGTATTGAAAATTACAGGTGGATTCTATGACACAATCTGCTGATGATGCCAAGATCGGCTATATTGTTTCGGAATTTTACAATGAATACCCTTTTCCGGGTTACGACATTAACAAGTTTGCAACAGAAGACGACCTTTACCGGAACGCAAACATCTATTCTAAGCTGCTCGACGACCAGATTCCCTATGGCAAATCTATCCTCGACGCGGGATGCGGAACTGGTCAGCTTGCATGTCTCCTGAGCGTTAAAAACCGCAAGATCCTCGGTCTCGATTTCTCTGATAAATCCATCTCCAAGGCTGACGAGCTTAAAAGGAAGCTGAAGCTGAAGAATACCGATTTCAGAATCGCAGACCTTCTCGTTCTTAAGGACACCGGCGAGAAATTCGATTATATCTTCTGCAACGGCGTTCTGCATCACACTAACAATCCCTATCTCGGATTCCAGAATATAATGCAATTCGCCAAGCCCGGGACTTTAATCGTTATCGGCCTTTACAATAAATACGGCCGCCTCAGGCTGCGCCTGAAACGCACCTGGGTCAACTGGCGGCATCGTCACGATATCGAGAAAAAAAGGGATGCCATCCAGGAGATGCTGGTAAAGGATGAAAAGGACACCGAAAAACAGGACACATGGTACCAGGATCAATACCAGCATCCGCATGAATCGGCACACAGCATTGATGAGCTTATAGGCTGGTACAGGAAAAATGGGGTAAAATATGTAAATTCGCTTCCGCCTGTTGAACTGTTCAGGAAGGAAGCCGACGCTAAAAAAATATTCAAACAGTCCGAGGTGAAAGGCTGGAGGAATTCCAGTTTCGCTCACATAATGAAGCAGTTGAAGTGGGTCATATCGCTTCGTAAGACCGGTGGTTATTACATAATCGTGGGAAAAAAGGAATAATGGCACAATACATTTTAGGCATATCTTGTTACTACCATGACGCAGCCGCCTGCATTCTGAGAGATGGTGAACTGATCGCCGCGGCGGAAGAGGAACGTTTTAACAGGGACAAACATCACAGCGGTTTTCCCCATTTATCCATACATTATTGCCTCAAACAGGCAGGTATAATTGCAGACGACCTCGACTATGTCGTATTCTACGAAAAACCGTTCGTAAAATTTAACAGAATACTTGAAAACTATATCTTTCAATGGCCCCGGTCCTTCGGCGCTTTCGGCCGCGCCATTCCGCTATGGCTGAAAACCCGTTTGAATATGAAAAAACAGATAGCGAAGGAACTTGGCATTGAACCGGCTAAAATCTATTTCAGCGATCATCATCTGTCCCATGCCTCCGCAGCCTTTTTCGTCTCCCCTTTCAAGGAAGCCGTCATCCTCACTGAGGACGGCGTTGGAGAATGGGCGACGACGACAGCCGGTTTCGGTAAAGACAATCACATAACAATCGACAAGGAGATCAGGTTCCCCCACTCTCTCGGCCTTCTTTACAGCGCCATCACGTCGTATCTCGGATTCCGCGTAAACGACGCGGAATGGAAGGTCATGGGACTCGCTCCTTACGGCGAACCGAAATATTTGGATAAATTCCTTGAGCTGGTTGATGTCAAGGAAGACGGCAGCTTCAGGCTAAATATGAAATATTTCTCATTCCATTATTCTTATGATGAATCCATCAATTCGAGGTTCGAAAAACATTTCGGACGGAAAAAACGCCGCGGTGGAGAGCTGGATCAGTTTTACACGGATATCGCCGCATCGGGCCAAAAGGTCGTCGAAGACATAATAGTAAAAATGGCAGGCAGCCTGCATAAAGAATATAAATGCGATAACCTCTCTATTGCAGGAGGCGTCGGGCTCAACAGCGTCGCCAACTGGCGGATAATGGAAAAAACCGGTTTCAAGGATATCTTCATCCAGCCGGCAGCCGGCGATAGCGGATGTGCTGTCGGAGCGGCTTATGCTTTCTATCATATGACCTTGAACAACCCGCGCAAGTACGTGATGGAACATGCGCTTCTCGGGCCGGAATACTCAAACGAAGAAATCCGCATGGTTCTGGAAAAATACAACGCGCAGTTTAAAGAATACAAAACGGAAGATGAACTGATCAAGACTACAGCCGATATGCTCGCAAAGGACAAGGTTGTGGGCTGGTTCCAGGGAAGGATGGAATTCGGTCCGCGCGCCCTCGGCTGCCGCTCAATCCTCGCGAACCCGAAAAATCCGAATATGAAAGAGATTATCAACAGCAAGGTAAAATTCCGCGAAAAATTCCGCCCCTTCGCTCCGTCCGTAATCAAGGAAGAGGCTTCGAAGTATTTCGATATAAAGATTGATGCCCCATATATGCTTCTGATTCCGCCGGTTCATCCGGACAAACGGGAACTCCTTCCCGCAATCACCCATATTGATGGAAGCGCAAGGCTTCAGACGGTTGATAAAAAAACGAACAAGAAATACTACATGCTGCTCGAAGCGTTTAAGCAAAAAGCCGGCGTCCCCGTTCTGCTGAACACTTCTTTTAACGTTCGCGGTGAACCGATCGTCTGCACGCCGGAGGACGGTTATTCCTGCTACATGCGAACTGGTATTGATGCGCTCGTGATGGGCAACTACATCCTTACCGAGAAGAACCAGGAACAGGTAAAGAAATTCGAAGAGCTTAACGTCGAATACTTGAAGCGCGACGAAGGTAAGGGTTAGATAACTCTCTTCTTCAATCTAAACGTTTCTTTTATCCCTCACCAGCAGCTTTTCTATCAGGAAAACAGCTAAAGCGGGATTTATGGAAAAAGATGGTTCCATATCAGACTGTCGTTTAGTTATTTCTTCATTCTATAAATATCGGTCAAGACCCAGGAATTTATAATGAACAGGCAAGAAATTTAAAACATTGATTAGCTCCCCTGCAACATCAACCCGGAAAAACGTGTTCAAGCAAACGATCCGGCGCCAAGATTAAAATATGCTGTCAGCTTGATCCTGATCAAACTAGAAATGACACAAACCGTTTGAACAACCTCATCGGGACTGAAATTAAAACGATAGAAATGATCCTGCAAAACAATCTGGGTGTATCACAGTAGTTTCCGATATTGGACCTTGCGCGATCATCAGCGCCCCGGCAGACCTCGAACTAACCACACTCAATCAATATGACAGTTCGGCCGAAAAGGTAAAATTCGTATTTTTGGTAAAAATCAACGGGCAGGATTGTATAAAAAAGTTTCAATGGAGAGTAAACGACGAAACAGGAGCGCTGCTCGCTGACGGTTGGGAGATGAAGGTTAATATTTCGAATCCGAATAAGCATGATGTAAAACCCGTTGATGAGTGGCTGCTCAAAGCGGGAGAATCGAAAAAAACCACACGCTATATCTATAAGAAAGATATCAAGTCCAATTGCTATCGGCCGTCGCCTACCGATGTCTATATTTCGTGTCCAAACATCAAATATACAGTAGATCCCAATAAATGATTAATGATCCTAACGGATCGAACAATGAAAAAACTCAGATGCTAAAATTATATACCCCATGGTAAAGACCGACGCTGTTTAGGGATTGTTTGAAAGAAAATTCTTAAAACACTCCCATAAATATTAAAAAGGCCATCTCATACAATTGAGACGGCCTTTTTTATGAAAATAACTCCCTGGCTTGATTCTTTTCCCTTGGGTTTTTACGTCACTCCTTCTCTGCTCTTCTGTTCAGAATCCACAGTGGTATCGAGAAGAGGAATGAAACAAGCCCGATGCCTGCCATAACGATAAAGACTCTTTCGAGACCATAATGATCCGCGATCCTGCCTGCGATAGATGATGCCAGCGCGCCTACTCCGAACGAGAGGGCGAACGAAATGCTGTAGGCGTGGCCGCGCCACTTCGGAGAAGTGTAGTATGCCACGAGGCCGTTGCCGATCGGCTGCCAGCTGAATCCGAACACAGAAAAAAGAAACATTGCCGCTATGAGAAGATAGTTTTTCGTCAGACCGATCATGAGTATCGCGGGGACAGTGAACAACATAACGAAGAATTGCAGGCGATAAAGTTTGAATCTCTCCGAAGTCTCGCCTCCCAGAAACTGCCCCCCCAGTCCTCCGAGAAGGCTGATCGTCGTGTAGAAACCACCGAGCGCTATTCCCTGCAGTCCCAATGCCGGCAAATTGATGGATTTCGAAGCGAATGCCGGGAGGAAGATTGTCGTTCCGTTGAAGAAAAGTCCGAAGCATATCTGCAAGCTGAAGACAAGGATAAGGAACATCATCGGATGCGAAAGTTTTTTTGTATTCGAGCCGTTTTTGACATTGCGCTGAAGGGTATCTCCGGCGATGGCGTTTTCCTCAATTTTCGAAAACAATCCGAAAATAAGAATCAATACGCCTGGTATGGCGATAATCGCATACGCCCAACGCCAGCCAAGGTATTGAGTGATAAGACCGGTGATCATCGGTGAAATGGCTAATCCGAGGGTTCCCCCTATCCCGTGCCAGGCAAGACCTTTCCCGCGGGAATGAATGTTGTTTGCAACAAGCGTCAGGCTTGAAGCGTGATAAATGCTGCCGGAAAGGCCGAGAGCCCCCAGAAAGATTGTCAGAAGTACCGGGTTCGGGGAAATAGCGACACAAAGGGCGAAGAAAGTCCCGAATCCGACGGAAAGTAGAATCGAACTTCGCGCTCCCAGACGGTTTATCAGGAAACCGGCCGCAAGCGAGCCGATTCCAAAGAGAAAATTATGGACGAAGCCGATATCCCCGATTGCCGTGATGGAGATGCCGAAATGCGTTGCCATAACGATATTCGTAACAGTGAAAGCGGTCATATAAAAATGCGTGAAACCATGCGTGAGCGAAGACAAGAAGATAGTCTTTTTCTCGTTTATATCGAACATCGGTTGTTTTCCATTCCATTGTTATAAATCCCAGCTGTCAGTTTTCGACAGATAAGATTATACAACCGCAGCAACACGTTTCCATCGGAAATAAGCATTAATAATTGTTTTCTTAAGATATACGAATATATATCGCCGGCCCTTCGATATTCGGAACAACAGGCCGGAAGATGTTCATAGCAGATTCAATGTGCCTCTAATAATTATCTCGATCCCGCTCGCCCCTCAGATATTCTTTCGATGGGCGGATGTTTCGAGTCGCCACGATCCTCCAACCTGTAATCCCTTTTTTGAATCCAATGTCCACCTTCGTCGGATTATCGGGGCTTCCGAGGATATAATGATTCGTGCCCCCGCTATAGCCGGTGAGAATTAAACTGACAGTGGCGGCCGCTTCTTTTCCGTTGATGTTGACGACAACTTCAGGCAAGCGAAGGTTTATCTGGTCCGTCTGGTCGAAAAAGGCTTTAATGATGAAGCGCGCAGGAAGATATTTGAAACCGTTGTCGTCTTCAAATTCGAGCGAGACTTCGTCGAACGTCCCATCCAGGTCTTCATTCATTATTGCCTGCTGGATGTCATCTATTATTCCTCGGATTATCTTTTCATCGTTCGAGAAGAAATAGGAAATGAAAAGGTAACCCACCAACAGCCCGGCCGCAAGAAACATAAATAGCTTTGATTTGCTCAAGGCGCGCTCCTTTCTAAAAAAAAGATACCGAACCGGAGGTTCGGCATCAAGAGTTTTTAGTTCGGTACGCTCTTACTTTTTCTTCTTGCCTTTCGGCTCTTCCTTGCAACAACAAAAAGAGCTTGTATAAATCATCGCTGCAATCGCAAATAAGAGCAGTCCCATCGAGCCTCTCCAGTAACCGGCTGCTGGAATCAAAAATTCTGTTTTGAGGAAAGCGCTCGCGCTGCCGATCAGAAAAGCTATGACCGATACCGCCAAAAGAATGTTTACCAAAAATTTCATAATACTACCTCTCAATCAATTTGGATGTATCCAATATAACATTTGACAAGCGAAATACAAGTTTATCGCATCGTTAAAGACCACAACGGAAATGAATGCGGGCTGCAAACAGGATCAAATGAATTTTGCAGTATGAAGACCTACGCCGAGGGACCGTTTATCACCAACAAGACCCTGCTCTTGCGGTTTCCATATGCGATCAGGAATGAGTGTTAACCGGCGGATCTGATATTTTTTAACAGATGGGACGTTCAGTATATGTTTCTTCCATTTGATCGAGTTAATCTCGATGGAGCCGAGTTTCTCATCATCCATCAAAACGGAGACAACGACCGAATTGTTTTTCAAATCAGGATGCGATGCCCTGAGTTCAAGTTCCAGGACGGTTTTTCCAGGAGATTGGAGCAGCAGAAACCCGCCTTTGTCCTTCGACCAGCTGAAAGCTATCCCCGTATCCTCTTTTTCGAGTTTATACCATCCGGAGTCGAGAAAATGAAAATGCCATTGGTTTTCGAGATCCAGCTGATCGGGGACGCCGGACATCTCGCATTCCGCTTCAGGATGCGTTTTGCTCCATTCGCCGGGGAATGCCACGAGGCCGTGCGCTTCGGACGGTGAAAAGACAAGGAACTCATACGCCTGATTGTGCCAGTCAAGCGGATTCTGCCAATAGGGGTCATCCGGTTCGTCGAAAACCATCACCGAAATGAAATATTTCCCTTTGTGGAGGATGAGGTTCTTTATCTTGAAATCAATATATCCGGGCCCCTCGATGTGATCTATTTTCCGGGGATGAATATTGTGGTTGTTCGTTCCGTAGATATAAACGCCTTGAATTGTATGTATATTGAGGCCGAAAATGGGATTCTCGATCTTTTCGAAAGCGTAATAGTACTGCCGGACTGTGATGTCATCTCCCAGGTCGAGGGAGCCAGTCTCCTCTCCCTTGCCGTTCAGGATAGCCACGCGTGTGAACTTGACCTTGCCGCTTCCCCAGACCTGTTCTTGCAAAATCGGCTCTTCCTCGGGTTTTAATGTCTCCGCCTCATCTTTCTTGCCGGCGAGGATCAAACGTTCATAGGTATGCCTGTAGCAATAGCGCTGATATTCATTGACGACATCTTTTGCCTGCCCCTCGGCATTGATAATGCCCTCGCGCAGCCATATCGCTCTGTCACAGAATCTTGTGATATGCGGCATGGCATGAGAAACGAATAGGACTGTAATCCCGTCTTCTCTGAACTTCTTGATGCGGTCTATAGATTTTTTCTGATAGTAATCGTCTCCGACGGAGAGCGCCTCGTCCACAATGAGTATTTCGGGGGATACGGAGGCGGCAACGGCGAAGCCCAACCTGATGTACATTCCGGATGAATACGTCCTGACGGGAGAGTGGATAAATCTGCCGAGCTCCGCAAACCTCACGATATCATCGAATCTTTCCTTAATTTCATCATCGGTCAATCCGATCAACCTGGCGCTTATATATATATTTTGGGCTCCGGAAAAATCAGGATGAAACCCGGCTCCGAGCTCGAGGAGCGCCGATATCCTGCCGCTGGTTTTCACCTCTCCGATCGTCGGCCACGTTGTGCCCGCGATGATTTTAAGCATCGTGCTTTTGCCCGATCCGTTCTCGCCGATGATGCCGATAGCTTCACCTTTCGAAATATTCAAATTAATATTTTTCAACGCCCAGAAATCATAGTGAGTTTGAAGTTTCCCGAATGTCAGCCATTCGCGCAACCGCGACAGCGGGCTTCCGTATATCCTGAATTTTTTATGTATGTTTGCCAGTTCAATGGCGAATTCTTCAGATTTCATCGGGGATATGCTTCCTTAATTTTTTAAACATAGCGCTTCCGAGTATAAATATTAGAATGGTGGAAAGGAGGAAGACCGATGCCTCTCTCCAATGATAAAACTGGTTCGCATATATCGGGTCCCGGAAAATATTAACCAGGAAGTTAGCCGGATTTACTTCAATAATCCATTTCAGGTTATCGGGAATAATTTTCGGCAAATAGACGATAGGTGTCGCCCAAAACCAAACGGTCATTATCAGAGATACTATTTGTTGCGTATCCCTGAAGAAGATATGGAACGTGGCAAGGATAAGGCTGAAGGTGAAAAGAAAAAGAAGATATATTGCGAGCGAAACAGGCAGCAGAAATAAGAACGCTCCAAATTTAACACTGGCAATGAGCATTACAACAAAGAAGACCGCAAAACCTATCAGAAGGTTTATAAAGCCCACAAGAACAATATATGCGACAAGTATGACAGGAGGAAAAGCAACTTTTTTAATCAGCGATGCGTTTTCAATGAAGATACCACAAGAGCGGATGAAGGTATCCTGCATCGTCATCCACGGCAGGATGCCGGCGCAGAGATAAACCACGTAGCTGAGACTACCGAGACCGGTGGAACCGGGTATCTTTTGCGCCATAATCTTCGAGAAGAGAATCGCATAAATCAGAATCATTGCGAGGGGTTGTATAACGGACCATAAGAAACCAATTGTGGAGCCGATGTAACGGCCTTTCAAATCGCGTTTAACAAACGCCCAAATCAATGTCCTGTGGTTCCATACATCTTTCAGCATTCCATAGCCTTACTTGAAGTTTAAGATTCTATCCTTTAGGTTCAAGCCGGTCAAGAAAAGGGTTGAAGATAAGTTAAACTCTTCAGATAGAGTGTGTATAGATTGCTGTTGAAGAAAATCGCCTGTTTGCACTAATCGAAATATGGAAAATTCCCGGGCAATGGGTTGCTCCCAGAGAATTACGAGGGGAGGAACCAGCGAAGGACGGAATAACGAAGCTTTCCAATAAATTTGCCATCGAATACAATAAGCTCATGCCGTATGTCTGGTTGAGGTTGGGAGATTTCGACATGAATCTGACAGTCCGATATCTAACCGATGTGTTGGGAAAAGGAGTAACCGAGCAATCCATCTCGGAGCGTGTCCTCGAGCGATTTAAAAAAGAAAAAATCTCCCATCCTTACCCCACTCATTCGATAACACAGGAACGCTCGAAGCCCGGGGAAAAATAAACACTGCCGGTGAGTCGGTGAACATATAACAACCAAATAAATAAAAAAAACCGCCTTTTGAAGGCGGTTTTAATCTTAACAAACGATGCTGCTAAATCTAATAGTCTTCGGGTCTCTTCGAGGTTCGATCCACCTCTATCGGCTTTATCGGCAGGTTATATTTGCTCACAAGTTCCTGCGGCATCGGCCAATACTGCAATGAGGCGACTACATTGTATATCTTGATCTTTTCAGCGATGTTGAAGCTGACATCTTCTATGCGGTCCGCTCTCAGAAGTTTGTTGTATGCCATCTTGTTTGCGTTCCATGGGAAGTAAGTCTTGTTGCCGAATTTGTCTTCATACCAGCGGCCAAAGATTGTGCCGTATGACCAAATCTGTTTGTTTTCGTCGTCATATCCAGTGATAGTCAGAACAGCCTGGCGGAAGTAGTTGGCGCCGCCGGGGAAAGCATGTCCCTGGGCTTTATTATTGAGCGATAATTGGATGTTTTCGGTTTTTTTATAATATGGTCTAACGGTAATTTCCACGGCATCAGCTATCCATTTTTCCTTATCAGGAAAAGTAAATGAATGATTGTGCACCTTAGGCCTTATGGGAGCGACATCCAGGTTGGCGACTTTGCCTTCGAATGTCGGCATATGACAGGTTACGCAACCTTTTTTTGTTCTGCCGTAGCTGGAATCCATATATTGAGAATATGTATCTTCGACGATTATTTCATTATTGCCTTCCCTGGAAACATATTCATGGCAGGAAGCGCAGAAACGGGGATTTTCGATGATATCGCTGCTCGCCGAAGGGTGGTATGGTGAACGGGCGTTTTCAAGTTTCGCTTTCTTGACGCGGTTGGGTGTTGATACATATGAACCGGCCAATTGATACATTTCAAGGTTTGAAACGGTGTGACAGAAGTCACAGTTAACGCCTTCAGCCAAAAGATTATCGCTCGCGTTTGCGGATTTTTCCGCCATGGGCTGGTGGCATTTATTGCATTCGGCGGTTATGCTGTAGCCTTTGGTCTTTTGAGCCTCGGCGAAAAGTGACTGAAAAATTTCAGATTTGAAGGTCTTGCCATGTAGTCCGCTCCTCCATTGCTGGAAAAACTGGTCATGGCACACACCGCAAACATTTGCAGATTCATAAACATCAGATTCGTTGACGCTGGTATCTTGCGCCTTGAAAATCTTTTCGATATCCTTGCACTCAGCAGTTTGAGAATAAATGATAACGTCAAGAAAAATCGAAATGATTAAAGCGCAAAAGAGTATTTTTATTAGCTTCATCGGACTCCTCTTTCTCCTTAGAGTTTCACAAAGGTAATTCTTTATAATAAAAACAGTCAAATGTCAATCCGAATTTTTTGCTTCTCTTTGCTCGGGGGTTTGTCTCATCTTTTAAAATCCGCTTTCTTATCCCAGTTGATATTTCCGGCCGCTTCAATCTCCTTGACCAAAAGAACTGTCAATTCCGCAATCTGCGTCAAACCCGTATAATTGAAATCCGCCGTTATCTGATCCGATGGTTTGTGGTAATACTTCGCCCTGTATTCAGCTCGGACTTTGGCGCCATAATCGTCCGGTTTTCCGAAATAACTATATCCACCGTCCACCCATAGGGCGGGGATTCCGGCGCGGGCGAAACTCAGCTGGTCCGAGCGGTAAAAGAATCCCTGCTCGGGAGCATTGTCGGCGGTGATCGTCATGTTCATCTGCGCAGCGGCGCGGCCGACCATTTTCATAAGATCGGATTTGTCAGCTCCAATAGCGACAATATCCCTTGTTTCTCCCCACGAATTATTCATTTCGAAATTTATATTTGCGACCGTATCCCTCAAGGGAACCGCAGGGTTCATCGTATAGTATGTCGAACCGAGCATCCCTTCTTCCTCCGCGTCAACAGCGGCAAAAATAAGCGTCATTTTATTCTCGATCCTTCCCCTGCCGTAGGCATCGGCAAGGGCAAGAAGCAGGGACAAGGCAGTGCAATTGTCAACCGCTCCGTTATAGATGGAATCGCCTTCGATTTCTCTGCCTATTCCGAAATGATCGTAATGCGCGGTGAGTATTATGGCTTTATCTTTCAGTTTCGGATCCGAACCTGGTTTGATCCCCACGACATTCACTCCGTCTGTCGCGCCTGCGGTAAGCTTGCTGTTGACGGTGATTTGGACGGGCAGCTCGATCGGTTTGAAGTCCCTGTTCTCGGATTTTTTTCTCAAGTCATTCAGGTCATATCCCGAGTTTTTTATCAGCTCCCTGGCTGTTGGCTCTGTGATCCACATCTGAAGGGGCAGGATGTTTTTATCATCTGACAGTTTAAATGTATCTCCTGACCACGAATTCCTGACGACGTCCCAGCTGTAGCCTGCATCGGCGTCCGAATGAATAATAATCAGACCTGCCGCCCCCTTGCGCGCGGCTTCTTCATATTTATAGACCCACCTTCCGAACCATGTGAGCTCCTTGCCTTTGAATATGGAAGGTTTGTCCCGTCCGGGTTCATTCGTGAAACCGATGAGAAGCCTTCCTTTGACATCTGTATCTCTGTAGAAATCCCAGCCGTCGGAGGGAGAGCAGATGCCATACCCTATGAATAAAGGTTTACCGCTCCATGTGTTGTTCTTAAGGCCGAAATTGGTGCAGATGAAGTCATCGCCGAATTTTAAAGGGATTGCTGAACTGCTCGATTCAATAATCATCTCAGCGTTTTGATCCGGGGAAAAACGGAGCATCTTATACACCTGCCGGTAACTCCCGTCCGCAAGCGGTTCCAGACCGGATAAACGGAAGATTGTTTCGAAATATAGCTGCGCAAGCGCGCTGCCTCTTGTGCCTATTCCCCTGCCTTCGAGAAGATCGTGAGAGAGGAATCGAACATGTGTTTCGAAAATCGATGGTTCGAATACTCCTGTCTTTTCTATTTCATCTGCCCGAATCAGTAACATTGCCGAAGCTGCGAGAATCACTGCTGCAATAATAATAATCTTTTTGATCATATCTAAAACCTTTAGTGAAAATGTTTGGATCATTATAGAGCTTTGTAGCGCTAATAAAAGAAATCCGGCCGGACTTCAAAGATTTTGCCTTAAAACCGGCCGGATAAATTTGATGTATCAGAAAGCCCTAACTTGACTTTATGAAATGCTATATTTTATGCAGGCTGCTGACAATCTTTTCAAAAACCATGTCGTAAGTATTGCCAGCGTCTTTTGATACCCCTGAGATGCAGAGCACGACCATTTTCCCTGTGTAAATCAGGTTGACATCAAGATCCCAAGTCCCTCCATCAATGATGCCGGAACCTGAGATACTATCAATTATGAAACCATTCAATTCATACTGAGTGGGTTCACTATCGGCTTTAAAATCCTGGAAGTAATCATCCAAAGCGGCCACGTACATTTCAAGCGCGGTCTCAAGGTCGTCGACATTTTCCATCACGTTTAGCGTAACAAACGCGTTGCCGTCCGGAGCATCAGCAGAAAGATCGGCGTTTTCAGTGGATACCTCCCAGTTATCCGGAAACCAGATTGAAAACCCGCCTTCCTGATGTTGATAGGTTTCAGCAAATGACACAGTTCCCATCATTGCCAAGATAATAAATAATACTGATAATCTTTTCATATTCAGCCTCCTATTAGTCACTGTGAAAAAATGCTAATCGAAGGATTTGAGCCTGTCAATAGGTTCTAATAAACCGCTTGCTGATTAGGTTTTGATAAAAATTTTTGCTTTGAACAATGTGAGATAAAAAAGCCATCTTGTAGAACCTTTTCTAATCATCGCTGTCTAAATCATCATAAGCACGAGGTGATAAAATGAAAAATCCATTCAGAAACAATCCGAGGAACGCCGCAATTCCCACGTCATCATTGGCGGATATCGCATTTCTTCTCATCGTTTTTTTCCTGCTGACAAGTTTTATCGCCATGACAAAGGGGATATATTTCAAGCCGCCGAAAGCTGATGGTGAGGGAAGGGAAAAGCCTGGTATCCATCTTTATCTTAATAAAAATGGAAAATTCTTTATTGACGGCCGGTTATCTAAAATATCTGATATAAAACCATACCTTTTTGAAAGGCTGGCAATTAACCCGATGAAACCGGTGATCATTCATTGCGCTGTCAATCAGGATTATCAGAAGATGATGGAAATTATGGATGAGGTGAAGAAAACAGAATATGAGATGTACGATAGATACAATGACGGCAAGCCTGCTGAAAACCGGAAGCACATCCGGGTTCATATCCCTGCATCAAGCGAGGGAGACCAGTATATCGGGGATATGGATAATATCTGACTCCAAAGTTATGAAACTTCGGTTGACGTTACATCAATAGCACTCAAAATCTCCTTTGTTTTCATTGCGTTGCGCAAGAAAATGTGATATAATGTAATTATTGAAAGTAATAGATTAACTCCAAAATATCAGGCATTAACAGTAGGAGTTCTTGTATGTGCAAAGTGTTATTCTGCCTATTCCTTCTTTCGCTGCTTGTATTCATTCCTTTTGCATGCGATCCGCCCCAGGATTCGGACAATAATGGAAATGACAACAATGATAATGGAGATGACAACACTACTATTCCAACCGGGACTCTCACTCCATCGGATTTTACGTATCTCGGCGCCTTCCGTCTTCCGGACGGCACATCGGAGGTTAAGAGCTTCGAGTATGGCGGGCTTGCGATGACCTATTACCCCGGCGGCGATCCGGCAGGGGCTAATGACGGCTACCCCGGTTCGCTGTATATCGCCGGGCATCAGTGGCAGTATCAGCTCGCGGAGGTCAGCATACCGGTACCGGTCGTGTCCGCGTCCAAGAATATCGCGGAATTGAACACAGCGGGATTCATCCAGCAATTCCAGGATATTTATGATGTCGGGAATCTTGAAATCCCGCGCGCAGGTCTGGCGTATCTTCCAAAACAGGGATCACAGTCAACCGATAAGCTCTATCTCTGCTGGGGCTATCATATGCAGCAGGAACCGGCAGACCTCACGCACGGCTGGTGCGAATTAAACCTGTCAAATCCCCAGGTAAAGAAGGCCTGGTATTTGTCAGGACTGGCGATGCATATCCAAAATATGAGCGCTAACGATTATATGTTCGAAATTCCTAAATCCTGGGCGGACAAATATACGCCGGGGCTTCGCCTTGCGACCGGCCGGTTCAGGGACGGCGGCTGGAGCGGACAGGGTCCCTCGATCTTCGCGATCGGGCCCTGGAACCACGGCAATCCGCCCGCCGACGGAGCCGGGATAAATAATACCGCTCTCCTCCTATACACTTCCACAATGGATTTCAGCGGCGAAAATCATACGATGAATGATTATCATAATTCGGATGAATGGACGGGCGGAGCATGGCTGACCACCGGTGACAAAGCTGCCATAATTTTCGCCGGCACCAAAGGCTTCGGAGACTGCTGGTACGGCAATCCGAGCGGGCCGTGCGAGTCCTGCGAAAACCGGGGATGGTGGTCAACCTCGTTCAGGGGGCAGATCATATTCTATAATCCCGCCGATCTTGCCCAGGTTGCCTCCGGCGCCATGCAGCCATATCAGCCCCAGCCTTACACGACGATGGAAATAGACAATGTCCTTTTTGATATCACATCTGCGCAGCAGAAAAATCATACCGGCGACATTGCATATGACCGCGAAAATAGACTGCTTTACATGATCGAATATGGGGGAGAGGGTGAAAAACCGCTTGTTCATGTATGGAGGATCGGCGGCTGATTTGGCGACGACAAGAGACGAATAGACGTGCATAAAGACCGGTTCACTTTTTCCGCTTTTTTATTGTTTGACTTTTATATGCTTATGAATTATCAATCTCCATTATCTTTTAAACGGAGAAATTAAATGAAAAAAGCCAGCTATTTCGTTTTTCTATTCCTGTTGATGAGCGCTTTGCCGTCAGGTATTATCTTTGCCCAGGAAAAAGCGCCATCAGGGTTGAACATCGAATGTTGTTTTCCAGCCCAGGCTGCTGTCGGCAGGGAATCGAGAGTCGTTGTCATTTCGAATGCGTTTACGGCAATTTCCGCAGTAACAATAAATCCGGCGGGAAATATTACCATCAAGAAAATTAACGAGATAGATATATCCGAATATGACAGGAAACAGGGCAAGAAAAGATGGGAAGTGATGCTTTTCGCGGATAAGAAAGCCAAGCTCGGCGCGAGAATTCTGGTTCTTCAAACACCGGAGGGTCTCTCACAGGAAAAGGTGATTAATGTCATCCCGTATGTTCCAGAGATTACCGGCGTCAGGATACTTTCCACGGAGAAAGAAAAATGGGTCGTTAATTTTTCCTTGAATGTAAGCTACCCCGGAAAAGCGCTGGAGAAAAAGTCGAAGCTCAGCATCCAGATGATCTGCGGGAACGATGCGATATTCACGATAAGGGATGTTAAGAAAGCTATCAATAAAGGCAAAGGGAAGTGGGAGGTGCAAGGAATGGTGGACAATCCCGGTTTTAACGCTTTCTGTGAAAATCCGGCTGAAATCAGCGTCAGCCTGGCGGATGATAACGAATATCAGGGCAATTATTTTACGCATAAATTCGAATTCAAATAACCCTTCTCCAATTCCGGCAAGAACCTGTTAAAAACTGTCTTGATTGAGACAGTTTTTTTTATAAGGCATTTGCCGGTCTGGAATTCATGGACAAATCCCGCGTCCGGCGTTATAATTTCTTAAAAGATAATCCATCAAGTTGGGCTTATACTGGATAATGGAAAAACAATAGGATCGGAAAATGAGCAAAGGCTATTTCCAGAAAGTGTTATTGATTCTGAATATTATTCTCAGTTTTTTCTTTGCATCCTTCATTTTCACAGATGAAGCAAATTATTTGGGCTCCATCACGATCACGCCAGCCATGCCTAAGAACGGCGAAAAGACTTTCATAAAAGCCGGTCTCCCTGCTGGCGAAATCCCTGTCAACGATGTGATAATAATCGGGGGAATTGATTCCGAACTTCTTTTTCGAAAGGTATTTAAAAGAATTCCTTGCAATGAAATCGACAGCGTTCAATTTGCCTGGTCAGCCGAGGCGGGCAGACACAATGCCTGGTTCAGAATCATTCCCGCCGATGATACCAGCAATTTAAGCAAGAGCATTGATTTTGCAGAAGCCGCATTTGTTGTCCCGGGCGGTATAGATTCCATCCCATGGACCTCTGTTCCTGCATCCTCCTCCATCCGTGGTCAGGATACCGGAGGAGGCTTGCTCGATGACACCAAAGCGGAATTGCCCGACCTCGTCCTTCCCGATCCGCCCGACCGATATCTCATTGCATATAAAGGAGAAAAGATTGTTATTCCAATCGCGATAAAAAATTCCAGCGGCGGTGGCGCAGCGGCGAGCTCCCTCTCTGTGCGATGCAATGAAAAAGGAGTTCAATCGGAGCAGTTACTCGGAGTTCAGCCTCTCGATCAGGGAGAACAGATAATACTTGATGTGGAATATGTTCCTCAATCGGAATGGGACATACTTTGCGACGTTTCCATAGACCCCGATATGTCCATTCCGGAGTTAAATGAAAACAACAACAGCAACCGGTTTACTCTTCAGGTATGGACCAAGTCCCTGCCCGATCTGGTCCCTTCTCTGACATATTCGTTGATGAGCGCCAGAAAACTCCGCTGGAGCATCATGGTTAGAAATATCGGCGAGAGGGAATCCGAATCTGTCGAATATCTCGCTTCTCTTATATGCCGAAACGATTCCGGGATCATTCGGCAGCCGGACGTTCCTGTGCACTTGCCGAAAATCCCCGCCCTGCCGCCGGGTAAATCCTACACCTTCAACAGTTCGAGCAAAGTTGAAGGAGATATATGCACATTTACCATCAAGATTGATGCGTTGGATAAAATGCATGAATCCAATGAAGAAAATAACTCGGCAGAAGTGACCGTCCGATTGAAATAAGCTCGCGGTTTATCTGAATATTCATTAAAATTCATTCTCATTCCCATGCGGTTCCAGGGGTTCGTATTGAATTTTCGTTGCTGTAATATAATATCTTTGACTGAAAGTTTAAGCGCATTAACGCATATATAAATAAATAGATGGAGGTTTTTATGAAGATTCTGGTCGCCTATTTCTCAAGGTCGGGCAATAACAGGCTCGTGGCGGAAGAATTGGCATCGCAGCTGGGCGCGGACTTGGAGGAGATTGTCAGCAAAACACGTTACGGTGGAATTTTCGGGACACCTAAAATCGTTCTTCATACGGGGAAAAAATTCGCGCCGGAAATCAAGCCTCTCGGGAAAAATCCCGTGGATTATGATCTGACCGTGCTTTGCGCGCCGGTGTGGGCAGGAAATCTCTCGGCTCCCGCAAGGTCCTTCCTGGGAAGATACGGTAAAAGTGCGAAAAAACTCGTCTTGCTTTGGGTCTGCGGCGGAGCGGAGAATCATAATCCAGAGGCTTATAAGGAAGCGGCGGAATTGATCGGAAGCAAACCGGCCGCCGAGCTGGAATTGGCGACAAATCTTCTATTACCGGAGATGTATAGAAAAAATAACAGAAAAGTGATGGGAGTTCGCCTGAAGAAATCGCACCTTGAAACGGAATATAAAAATAAAATGGATGAAATTGTTAAAACAATAAAGGGCAAGGTAGGATTAAAATAAGAAACCTGAAAGTTTTCGGATAGTTTCTTGTGCATTCTTAATTATGTATTATAATAGGTGCGTTTTAACAGGGAAGTAAAATGGACTCCTTTGCGACAGGCCAAATAATGACAATCAACAGCATAAACTGCTGGTGGTGGTGTCTCTTGCGGTTTGGCGCAAGGGGTTTGGCTGTCTGATAGAATAAACAGCAGTAATCACCCGCCGTCAAGCCGACAAGCTTGGCGGCGTTTTTTTTTATTGAGAAAGGAGCTCTGCGGTGCAACGAAATAGCGACGAAACCCCGGATGTCGGTTGCCGCGAGAAATCGTGGCGTTAAGGTTCATATGATCTGATTTCCGATTTAATTTTCGAAAACAAAAAGGAGGATTATAGAAATGAATCTTAACGATCTTAGAAACAAGCAGATACAGCTGGCGGTGGATGAGATTCCATCCCGCTTTTATAACGTTATAGCCGACCTGCCGGAGCCTCTTCCCCCGCCGAAGGATCCGGATGAAGGACCAAGCCGCCTGGCGACTCTCGGGAAAATCTTTTCTCAGGAATGCCTGCGCCAGGAGATGGCGGCCGAGCGATACATCAAAATTCCGGATGAAATCCTCGAACTGCTGGTCCGTTCCGGCAGGCCGCGGCCGCTCTTCAGGGCAACCGGATTGGAGCAGGCTCTCGGTACGCCGGCGAGGGTGTATTACAAGGCGGAATTCTACAGCCCTACGGGAAGCCATAAAGTGAACACCGCGATCGCCCAGGCTTATTACGCTAAAAAAGAAGGGTTCACGACGATGACCACGGAAACCGGGGCGGGACAATGGGGAACGGCGCTGGCATACGCCTGCTCGCTTATCGGGCTGAAGTGCGTTGTCTTCTGGGTCCGGGCGGCATACAACTGGAAGCCGGAGCGTCTCGCCTTGATGAAGCTCCTTGGCGCGGAGGTTTATGCGAGCCCTTCGCCTGTGACCGAATCGGGCAGGAATCTTTATAACGAAGACCCGGATCATCCAGGCAGTCTTGCAATCGCCATATCCGAAGGGATCGAAACTGCCATCAACGATGACAAGGCCGTCTATTCGCTGGGATCGGTTCTGAACCATGTCCTTCTGCATCAGACGGTGATCGGCCTCGAAACCAAAAAACAGATGGAAAAAGTCGGTGAATACCCGGACATCGTCATATCCTGCGTCGGAGGCGGCTCTAACTTCGGCGGGATCGCGCTGCCGTTCATCGGTGATGCGCTCCGCAACGAAGCGCCGAAAAAAGTGAGTTTCATCGCCGCGCAATCCATGTCTGCGCCGAACCTTGACGGCGAGTACCGCTACGATTTCGGGGATTATGCCGGGATGACGCCCCTTTTGAAGATGTACACGCTCGGCAGCAAGAGCCAGTTCCAGCCGATAAAAGGAGACGGGCTTCGGTATCACGGCTCCGCCCCGATAATAGCTTACCTCAGGCATAAAGGGTATATCGAGTCCGTGGCTTATCCCGCTGATGAGAAAAAAGTATTCGACGCAGCAGCCCAATTTGTCCGCAGCGAGGGGTTCTTACCGGCGGCCGAGTCCGCGTATTCGGTCTGCGCAGCGATTGATGAAGCATTGAAGTGCAAAAAGACGAACGAGAAAAAAGTAATACTGTTCAACATAAGCGGCAACGGGTTTCTCGATCTTGCTGGATACCGGGATGTTCTGAAAATAAACTGATACTGCTCGTTGGATTCAATATCACTCATGAGAGGGTTCACTCCCTCTCCTTTTTTTAATCTATCAGGTCTTCTTCGCGGATTTTTGAGAATAAGGAAAAGATAATGATAACTGCGCCGAGAATCATCAAAGAATTGGATACCGACCATCCAGCCAATGTCCCGGCTATCAGGTTTGCGATTACGATGGAGAATGTGCGGAACATGGAGGTTGCGGAGAGAATCGTAGCTCTTTTGTCGGAGGGTATAAACTTGTTCATATAGCTCGTAAAGAGCGGCCCCCTCGACAGCCCGAACCCGGCCGCAAGGATGACCGCGGGGATTACAATAGCAGCTAGTGTAGTGAGGCCGAGGAGGATAAAGAAGCCGCCGGCGGCGAATGCGCTGAAGAATAAAAGCCTCTTCTTTCTTCCGAGAATTCTTTCAAGGACGCCGAAGTTCGAGATTATCAGTATTTGTCCTACCGCCATCGCGGAATGAACCGCGCCGAAGTATATGATATCAACTCCGGAGCGGATCAACAGCTGCTGATAGAACCAGATTATCATAAAAGATAGGGCGTTGACGACGACCATATCCAGTGTCAGGATTTTCAATACCCTGTGCCCTGTAAAGTATTTCACGCCGCTTGAGAGTATCTTCAGGTACGGCTCTCTCTTTTCAGCCGGGCTATCCGTTGTCCGAGGTTCTTTCAGGGATAAAGCGATCACCAGCGAGACCGCGAGGGGGACTATCTGAAACAGGAAGGTCACCCTGGCGTTGATGAGTTTCGCTATAACGCCCCCAAGCAGCGCTCCGATGACAATACCGGAGAGCTTGAATGATTCCAGCCGGGAGATGATCAACTTCGAGCGCTTTGTTTCGCCCGTTTCCTTTAGCGAATCATATACAAGGGCGACATCCGCTCCTGACGCAAGCGTATATGAAACCGCCCAGATTACTTCGCCTATCATGAAAATACCGATATGAGGATAGCTTGTATATACTACTGCGCCGACAATCCCGATAATGGGCGCAAGGATAAGAGACGTCCTCCTGCCGAAGAAATCCGCCACCGTTCCGGTCGGAATCTCCAGGAGGAATGACCACAGATGAAACCAGGCGTTCAGGTAGAATATCTGCGAGAACTTCAACCCGCCCCATCCGATAAAAAACGGGACGAGCACGGCGGAGATGAAATACATATCGAAAGCGAAACGGTAAGCATACATCTTCGCCACGTTCCGGCGATAAATGTTAGTTTTACTTCTTATCTTATTCTTTCTTCTTGTTTTCACTTCGTAATATTGAATGATTCAAATTGTTGATTATTATTCCGGTTTGATGACAGATCAACTGCCGGAGAGGTTTTAACGAGAAAACTTCCACCCTTGTGAACAGTTTCTTTTTTTCTTTTAGTGGAAGCAAACGTTTATTTCAGGTGAATGAAAAGCGTGCTGCCTTTAATCTCCATATCGGCATGTCCTATATCCGCCGAGATGTTTTCCGTTTTAAATTCAATTTTTCCTTCCTTTTCATGAATGTCGGGAAGGGCGTTCAAGCCGGTGATAATCACCTGACTCACGCCGTTAAACATCGGATGGCCGCCAAGGCCTTGGCTTAGCGTTTCAATGTTCAGCATTTCGATAGTTGCATTATTGTTGTTTAGCTTCAACCAACGTTTATGCAGTAGCTCGTTTTGGCTTACCTTTTCCATATTCATCGGATCGAAACCAGCAGGCATCAACGGGCTGTTTCCGCAATCAAAAATGACTTTGAATCCGGGCTTGCCGAGAAAATCATCCAAGGCCTTCAATTTTTTCAGGAGATATTCATCCACAGTCCGGTTCGCCGCGAGACTCTGACGGTTCATATAATCCTGATCAAAAGCGCAGGCATCACCGGGTCTTGATAATGTATTCTTCAATATTACGTCGATGTAATTGGTATCTTTCGTTATCAATTCCTCTTTCCAAGCTGGATGGAATCTGTCCAGCAGCAGGCAAATCATCGCTCCTGTAACGTAGCCTCTTGCCCGCACTTTATCGGGCAGAAGCATTTCGTCCTTCATATATTTTTCAATACCGCTGCCCGACGCCTTCATTTGGATGTATTGCGCGGTTCCCTCCACGAGCTCGATCCCCCGCTCAAAGGCGATGCAGGCTCCGTTGAGGCTTGCATAGCGCATCGAGCGAACCTCGACTGCCCGCTTCGCCCAGCATTCGGCATCTCCGACTGTTTTCGCATTGCAGGCATTCGACAGCGCCTGGATTTCAAGGTATGTAAACGTCAGAAGCTTCGGATCTTCCGCCGGATATTCGAATAGCGCCATTTCGTTCGCGATTCCCCACCATTCCGGGTGGTTTACCAGCTGGTAAGCATGGAACTTTTCGTGGATAAGCAAAGCGGCGATCTCCACAATGTCGGGAGATTTTGATATATCCATGTCAATACAGGCAGTTTTGACTCCGTCGATTTCGACGGCAGTATTTGCGCGGATCTCCGGGTGCCTGCCTGGGAAAAAATAAATCCCGGCCGTCTTATCATATTCCTTGAAATTGTCCGGCGGAGCTGGATGGTTTACAAGATATGAATTCACTCCGTCAAAAATCAGAGATGGAATCGAGGCAGGATCGAATCCCTCCCATCCAATTTGCCCAGCAAGCAGCTTTTCCTGTTCTATCAAATTGTTTAGATCAATCGTCCCAAACAATTCAGCGGCAACCATTAATATCATGACAAGCATGGCAAGCGTATTTTTTTTCATTCTTAATTAATACCTTTTGTAATGTTGAATTCCTTTATCTTTATATCCCAAATCAAAAAAAAATGAAGTGAGGAATCTATATTGATTAAGCTCCGATCTAAAGTTGTTATGCGGGTTGGATGACGCAAAACAGGCTTGAATCGTCGGTCTCGGTTATCTCCATCTTCACGGATAAATCGTGGGTCAATTCCAGAAAGCGTTCGGCGGAGGCAGTCGTTGCGGTAAAACCATCCTTGCAGACAATAGTTCCATCCCTTGTTTTTTCTCTGTCTATCGCCCCCAGCAGTCCCGCTTCAGATTGAAGTTCGAACCATTCGAGGCGGCTCTCCCAGAATTTTTGGGAATAAGTTGAAAACATCACAGAACCGCCGGTTTTGCAGACACGAACCGCTTCTTTTATCAGGGTTTTTTGATCGATATGGAATGCTGATATGCCGTTCTGAATGCAAATCACAGCATCGAACGTTTGCGGCCTGAATCCAAGCTCCGCAGCGTTCATACAGAGAAAACCATAATTCGAAATGGTCTTGAGATATTCTGCGCCGTAGGCAAGATTTCCGAATGAGTTGTCTATGCCGACGATATGTAAAGCTTTTTTCGCAATCTGCGGGATCGCCCTGCCGTAACCGCAGCCGAGATCGAGGACGAGGGCTCCGGGGCTTATTTTATCGAGGACGAACGATATTTCACTTTCAAGATATTGCCTGATCCGTGGCGTCGAGAAATCATAAATCTTCTTCAGCCGCTCGCCCGCCAGCCTTTCATCGTAATATTTCCACATAATTTTTTACTTCGCAGGTTTCTATTAATACGGAACGTCCGCTTCGCGCGGGTAATTTCTCCTCCGCTAAAACATGGAGATTATATTTCCGTCGTCATCTATTTGGAACTTCTCCGAATTCGGCTTTTTTGGCAAGCCAGGCATGCGCATGATTTCGCCCGTAATGGGGATTAAAAAACCAGCTCCCGCGGCAATCTGAATCTCCTGCACGGTTACAAGGAAGTCCTTCGGGCGTCCGAGCAGATGAGGATTGTCGGACAACGAATTCTGCGTCTTGGCGATGCAGACCGGCAGTTTGTCTAATCCAAGTTTGATTATAAGTTCCAGATCCTTCTCAGCCTTGGGGCGGAGCTCGATGTTTTCCGCGCCGTAAATCTGGGTGGCGACCGCGCGTATTTTTTCTTCAACCGGGGAATTCCAGTCATATAGCTGACGCGGTTCGCCGGAGCACCCATCCGCTACCTTGACGACCTCTTTAGCGAGAGCCGTCATTCCTTCTCCGCCCTTGAAGTATCCATCCGCGACTGCTACGGCAAACCCATTTTTCTTGCAGTGATCCAGTATCGCCTCTATCTCCTCGTCCGTGTCGTTGCTGTGGCGGTTGATCGCGATGACGGAGCAGAGGTTGAAGCGTGATTTATTCTCCACGTGCTTATCGAGGTTTTCGAGTCCTTTTTTAATTGCCGGAACGTTCGGATTGTCTATCTCTTTCAAGTCCACTCCGCCGTGCATCTTCAGCGCCCTCGCCGTGGCGACGAGGACGGCAAGCGCCGGTTTGACGCCCGAAACCGGCACGAAGATATCCATAAATTTCTCGGCGCCGAGGTCGAATCCGAAGCCGGCTTCGGTTATTACGTATTCAGCCCTGCTCATCGCGAGCCTTGCCGCGATGACGCTGCTCGTTCCATGGGCGATATTCGCAAAAGGACCGCCGTGGACGAAGGCGGGAACGTTTTCTATAGTCTGCACTATGTTCGGTAGCATCGCGTATTTTAAGAGGATCATCATCGCGTCGACAGCCTTGATCTCTTTCGGCGTGATCGGTTGTCCGGCGTGGTTGAATCCGACGATAATCTTTCCGAGCCGCTCGCGCAAGTCTTTGTAATCCTTTGCAAGACAGAGGATCGCCATGATTTCCGATGCTGCGGTTATATCCCATCCTGTTTCGCGGGGGACCCCCATATTGACGCCTCCAAGCCCTATCACAGCCTTGCGGAGCGACCGATCGTTCATATCAACCACACGCCTCCAGAGAACCCGTCGTTCGTCCATATCCAGCTCGGACTCGAAGTGCGTATGATTGTCAATGAGCGCGGCGAGGAAATTATGTGTGGCCGATATCGCGTGAATGTCGCCGGTGAAATGCAGGTTGATCTCCTCCATCGGGAGGACCTGGGAATAGCCTCCGCCCGCCCCGCCGCCCTTCATTCCCATTACGGGACCGAGTGACGGTTCGCGGACTGAAATGACTGCCTTCCTGCCTATCTTCTGAAGACCCTGGCCGAGGCCGATCGTCACGGTGGTCTTTCCCTCGCCGGCTGGAGTCGGGGTTATCGCCGAGACGAGGATCAGCTTTCCCTTGATTTCCTCATCTTTCACGAATGGGTTTTTAACCTTTGCCATATAAGGTCCGTATAGGAGAAGCCGGTCTTTTTCTATACCGATCCCCGATGCAATCTCTTCGATCGGTTTCATCTCAGACTTTTTGGCGATTTCATAATTATTCAATTGCGTTATCATAATTCCTCCGATTGATATTAATTACGCGAGAATTTTAGGATTGTTACAAAGCTCCTCACAGGATATAAAAGAGCAATCGCTTTCTATGGATTTTACCTCATATCCGCCGGATAGTCTTTAATGATCGGTCTTTAGGTTCAGTGTCAAAAAACCTAAGATAGTTCCATCTTAATTCATAGGAAATTCATAATAAAAAAAGGGGATTTAATCCCCTTATGGTAAAATTTGAATTAGATTGCGCTTGAATTAAGCTAAAAATTACTCGATCAGAGGTAAAACCTGGTTTTCGAGCTTATCCAGGGGCTGGTAACCGACGAATCTTCCAGCTTCCTTTCCGTCCTTGATGAGTATTAGCGTCGGAATCGCCGTTATTCTGTATTTTTGCGCAACCGCAGGATTCTCATCCGTGTTCAGCTTCACGGTTTTCATTTTAGCGGAGTGTTTTTGTCCAAGTTCTTCGACGACCGGCGAAACCATCCTGCACGGACCGCACCACGGCGCCCAGAAGTCCACAAGCACCGGTGTTTTCGATTTTATCACTTCATTTTCCCATTTGCCTTCATCCACTTCTAATACTGAACCCATAATTCACACCTCCAAATTTTATAGTTGCCAGAACCTTTTTACGCAATTGTAGCGGAAACTATTCCGCGCGTAAAGATTATTATAATGCCCGAGCGGCTTCAGTTTCCCTCCTTTGAAAGGGAATCGAAGAATTCCGACAATTCCTCGATTTTCGATGTCATCGTGAAAGGCGGCAGACTTTCGAGGAATACCTTGCCGTAGGGCATCGAGAGTATCCTCCTGTCCATCACCGCGGCGATACCGTAATCATTTCTGTGCCGGATAAGCCTGCCCAATCCCTGTTTGAGAAGCATAACCGCATTGGGGAGCTGATAGGAATTGAACGGGTCTTCTCCCTGGGATTTCAAAAATTCGATGGTCGCTGAAACGACCGGCTCCGAAGGGACAGCGAAGGGAAGCTTGTCAATTATGACACAGCTTAGGTCCTCACCCTGGACGTCAATCCCCTGCCAGAAGCTCATTGTCCCAAGCAACGCCATCTTTTTGCCGCTGCGGAACCGGTTTATTAATTCGCTCTTGCCCAGCTCGCCCTGTACCAGCAGGTTGAATTCCCCTGTATCTTGAAGATATTCATATGTTTCGTTCATCCCCCTGAAACTAGTAAAAAGCAGGAAGGCGCGCCCCTTCGTTATCTTAAGGATATCGAGCGCTCTCTCTGCAAAAGAGGAATAGAAGCCCTCTTCAGATGGGAGAGGCAAATCCTTCGGGATATAAAGCATGGACCTTGACTGGAAATCGAATTCCGACGGTAGAAATGCGGTCTTCGCGTCGCGCAAACCGAGGCGTGCTTTCGTATATCTAAAATCGCCGGCGACGGAGAGGGTCGCGCTTGTCAGCACGGCGGAATTCAGCGTTTCGAAGAGATTTTCTCTTATAAGGTCTTTGATGACGATAGGGGTGGCGTTAAGCGCCATCGTCCGCTTTGTGTGCTCCGCCCAATAGACGTAGTCCGGTTCCGAGGATTCCATAATTTTTTTAATATGATCCGTAATGTCTCGTGAACGGCGGATCAGGGGTTCCATCTCGCTATATTCTTTATAGTAATCTTTCAATAAAAGGTTGAAATCCGCGAGTGAAGAGCGGAGCAAGGCATATCTTTCCCCCGCTTTTCCGGATTTTTTTAATGAATCGATCCTATATCTTTCTTCTCTCCTTCGGAATTCCTCGAAAAAGAGACCTGTGTTGAGTTCCACTGCACCCGCTTTTTTATCTATCTCGGACCCTTTAATCTTTAATTTTTTGAATTCCTTCCGCGTGTCGCCTGTAAGATCTAGAACCTGATAATCGCTGACACGACTCCCGAAATATCCGGCTGCAACCGATTCCACGAGATGGGCTTCGTCGAGGATGAGATAGCGGTATTCCGGCAGAACCTCGCCGAAACCGGAAGCCTTCACCGCCCTGTCGGCGAAAAGAAGATGATGGTTGACAAGAATCAATTGGGCTGAGGATACCCTTCTTCTGAGCGAAGATATGAAGCAGTCCTCGAAAAAAGAACACCTGCTGCCGAGGCATATCTCGCCTCTCGCGTTGATTTCCTTCCAAAAGGATGGCTCCTCCGGCAATCCTTCGACCTCTGCAATGTCGCCAGTTTTCGTTATGCGGTTCCAGGCTTCGACTAATGCGAAGTCATCAATGTCGCTTTTTTTTTGGAATTCCCCGCTTACCTTGAATTCCAGCAGACGTCTTTTACAGAGATAATTGCCCCTGCCCTTTACAAGCGCGGCCTTGAAATCCATACCCAGCTTGTTTTTAATAAATGGGATGTCTTTATAAAATATCTGTTCTTGCAAATTTTTTGTGCCGGTGGACACGACCACCCTCTCATCAACATCGAGGGCGGGCAGGAGGTAGGCAAGGGTCTTGCCGGTGCCGGTTCCAGCCTCGATTATGCTGTTGATATTTTCATTGAATGATTTTTCAACCAGCCGCACCATCTTCAGCTGGGTTTCGCGGAATTCGTATTCCTTCATCACCTGGTTCAGTCTTCCGCCGGGGCGGAAAATATCGTCGTAATCCACTGTTCTTTCCATATGCCGGAATTATACATTATCGCCGGTATAAAAAAATCATTCTGATACTATTATGCCCGGATTGTGAATATGTTATTATGCAAGAGCCAAAGAGGGGTTTGATATGAAAAAAATAATCACTATAAGCGTCAGTATTTTTCTTTTAACCGGTATTTTTATTAACGCTGCCGATACCGAGCGGTGTATGAAATCCATAGATTTTTCCAACTTGTTCAAGATTGTGAAGTATTTATCTTCCGCTGAACTTCAAGGCAGGCTTTCTGGTCACGAGGGTTTCAATAAAGCCGCGGAATGGGCTGCCGGCAAGTTCAAGGATTGGGGCATCAAGCCCGTTTACAATGATTACTACAGACGATTCAATGTTGATTATAACGACATTACCGGTTACGACATCCGACTTTTTCTTCCGGGCAAGGATAACACCGAGATCATCAAGCCTTTGAAGCTGATGGAAGAATACGTCCCAGAGCTCTATTCCGGTTTCGGCGAAGCTGAGGCCGAGGTTGTTTTCGCGGGATACGGCATCACCGCGCCCCAGCAGGGATGGGATGATTATGCCGGCCTCGATGTAAAGGGGAAAATCGTCCTCGTGCTCGCAGGGTTCCCCGGTATTCCGGGTAAAAATTTTTCCACATACTGGGAAGACGGAAGGCATAAATCGGTGAATGCAAAGGAGAGGGGGGCGCTTGCGCTCATCCGGATATCGTTTTCATCTATAGGCGGTGTAGTCGGCGACCGCTACGTCGAAGGGCTGCCGATGATAAGGGTTTCAGAAAAAATCGCTCCGCTGTTTTTCAACACATCAGGAATGTCCGTCAAGGGGATTAAGGAAAAGCTCGATAAGGGGCAAACTATCACGTTTAACACGGGCGTCCGCGCAAAACTGCTTGTCAGCGGTGTTCATCATCCGGCGGCCGTGACCTTCGATGTTGTCGGAATGATCGAAGGCTCCGATCCGGCGCTTAAAAATGAATACGTCCTCGTCGGCGCTCACCTGGATCATATCGGGTGCACGCCTGTTCTTTTCCCCGGCGCGGATGACAACGCCAGCGGCGTCGCAGTGGTAATGGAAATCGCTCGGGCGTTTTCGATGCTTAAAGAACCTCCGAAGCGTTCGATTGCATTTATCCTTTTTGCGGCGGAAGAACGGGGCGGCGGAGGCGACAAATCTTCGATACTGGATGAGATGCCGAAATATCCTCCAAATCTTCTCTGGATGGTCAATTTCGATATGGTGGGAGTGGGGGACGCAGCGTCGGTTGCAGGAGCGGATGTGGACCCTGAGTTATTCTCGATAATAGAAAAAGTGATGAAACAATATTCGATCCGCTCAAAAATTACCGCAGTTAAAAATGAGGGAATGATGTCGAGAAGCGATCATACAGCTTTCCAGCGACGGCATATCCCATCATACGGTAATTGGACAAACGGCGAAGACAACGGCTACCACACCGGCAAGGATACAATTTACAAAATAACACCGCAAATAATGGAAGACCTTGCCAGAACCTATTTTATGGCGATACATAAATTTCTTGAGAAATGAATTTCTGATAATTTAATCGGAGAGAAAACTGCTGATGGTATTGATCCGGTTCCCGAATCTGATCTTTAAGCGATCTTTCTCTTAAGATCGAGCAATGTCAATTTGGAGATGGTTTTGAGTGTTGCAAATACTCCGACGCCCTGAGTTCCGACAGCTTCTATCACCGGCTCGCTTTTTATGACCAGATGCGCCTTCATCTCTTCCACGGATACAATGTTCGGCAGATCGCGCTTGTTGAGCTGAAGGACATACGGCAGATCAACCAGGTTGTATCCGTTTTCACGCAGGTTTTGTTCGAGGTTCCGTATTGATTCGATGTTTGCGTCCATCCGCTCCCGCTGGGAATCGCAGACCATGATTACGCCGTCAACACCTTTAAGGATCAGCTTGCGGCTTGCGTTATAAAAAACCTGCCCTGGAACAGTGTAGAGATGCAAGCGGACTTTAAATCCTTTTATTTCGCCGACGTCAAGCGGCATAAAATCGAAGAAGAGAGTACGGTCAGTTTCAGTGGCGAGCGTGATGAGCTTGCCTTTTAAATCAGGCGCAGTGCGTTCGTATATATGCTGAAGGTTGGTGGTTTTCCCGCCGAGACCGGGCCCGTAATAAACGATTTTGACGTTAATTTCTTTGGCTGCGTAATTGACGTAAGTCATATTCGGCTAAATCCAAGAGATCGTTAAAATTAGCTGAATAAACGATCAATATCTTCATCGGTTATTTCAGCAAACGGGGATTCGACTTCCGCATTGGAAGCCAGCCTTTCCGTCTCCACTTTTTGCATAATAACGGCGAAGACGTGTTCCAGGTCCTTGGCAGCTTTTTTCACGCGTAATCTGACTAGCCCCAGCGATGAATGCTCATCAAAGATGACAACCAGGATGACGCGCCTGCTGATGATGGAGATATGGATGTTATCCCTCTCTCCTTCATGAAAAAGGACAGAGAACTCTTTCTCGCCGAGCAGCTGCGCAAGCCCATCGGTTGCAGCGACATTACCGGCCGTCAAGGATGCAAGCGAAGTTGTATCGAGATTCTCGAGGTCTCCGTCGGCGGCAATCTGCTGACCGTTTTTATCCACGAGGAAGACCACTCTCGCATTGGCGTCTTCCCTGAGGCGTGAGATTATCGCGTTTATCTGCTGAAACTCTTCATCATAGATGAACATATCTGCGCTCGACATACTCACCTTCCTTAATTTATAGTCAAGTTAATAATTTCGACGCGAAATTTATATCATAAGTCGGCTAATAGTTCAAAAGAAGTCCTCAAAGTTTCACGCTTCGCAATAATAATCTTTTAACAGCTCCTTTTCAAGCTTTTTTAAAAAAATCTCAAATTATATTTGTCAATTTTTAAATAAAGCAGCTGGAAAAGATAAAGGGATACGCCGATCATATCAGGACTTAACTTGATAGTCCGCGTAATTTTTGATAGATTTTTACTTGAGAAGGAAAACCCAATGAAATTTATCCTCGCCGTAGTGGGAATGGCTATGTTTCTCGAAGGTTTGCCCTATTTTCTTTTTCCAGAAAAGACCAAAAAGGTTCTTGCCGAAATCCAGGAACAGCCGCCCATAAATCTGAAAATTATCGGTTTTATCCTTCTTGCGCTCGGTTTGTTGATCACTTTTTTCAGCACACTCATTAATTCCGATTAATTACAGGAGTTTATAATATGCCTAAAGTCATAAAAGCCCCAAGAGGCGTAGGGTTATCCTGCAAAGGCTGGCAGCAAGAGGCCGCAATGCGCATGCTTATGAACAACCTCGATCCTGATGTGGCGGAAAATCCCGGCGAATTGGTCGTTTACGGCGGCAGGGGAAAGGCGGCGAGAAACTGGGAGTGTTTCGATGCGATAGTGGAATCTTTGAAAAATCTTGAAAGAGACGAGACGCTGCTGATTCAATCCGGCAAACCTGTCGGGATTTTCAGGACACATTTGGATGCTCCGAGGGTCTTGATCTCCAATTCGATGATGGTCCCGCATTGGGCGAACTGGGACGAGTTCTGGAAGCTCGAATCCATGGGATTGATTATGTACGGACAGATGACTGCAGGCTCCTGGATATATATCGGAACCCAGGGAATTCTTCAAGGGACATATGAGACGTTCGCCGAGGCTTCACGCCGGCATTTCGACGGAAGCCTTAAGAAGAAGCTGGTTCTTTCCGGCGGACTCGGCGGTATGGGAGGCGCCCAGCCACTCGCCACGACAATGAATGGCGGCGTTTTTATCGGCGTGGACGTTGACCGTGAAAGGATAAAGAAGCGCCTGGCAACCGCGTATCTCGACAAAATGACGGAAAACTTCGACGAAGCGATCGCCTGGGCGAGAGAAGCTCAGGAAAAAGGCGAGGCTCTTTCCATAGGCTTGCTCGGAAACACCGCTGATATCATCCCGCTTTTTGTTAAGAAAAAGATTGTCCCCGATCTTCTAACCGACCAGACTTCCGCGCACGACGCGCTTAACGGATATGTTCCAAACGGAATGCCATACGAAGAAGCGTTGAGGCTACGGAAATCCGACCATGAGAAATACATAGAACTTTCCTACAAGGCGATGGTCGAGCACTGCCGCGCGATGGTCGAGCTTCAAAAGATCGGCGCCGTTACGTTCGACTATGGCAATAACCTACGCGGCCAGGCTTTGAGCGCGGGTTATAAGGAAGCGTTCGAATATTCAGGCTTCGTTCCGCTTTTCATCCGTCCGCTTTTCTGCGAGGGGTCCGGCCCTTTCCGCTGGGTAGCTCTATCAGGAAAACCGGATGATATATACAGGACAGATGAAGCAATCAAGGAAACATTTCCCGAAAAAGAATCGCTTATCAGATGGATCAATCTCGCCCATGAAAAAGTAAAATTCCAAGGACTTCCTGCTCGAATATGTTGGCTTGGTTACGGCGAAAGGGCGAAATTCGGCAGGGTAATCAACGATCTTGTCAGGAAAGGGGAAATTTCCGCCCCGATAGTTATTGGAAGGGACCATCTCGATGCTGGATCTGTGGCTTCGCCGAACCGTGAAACGGAAGGTATGAAAGACGGTTCGGATGTCATAGCGGATTGGCCTATACTGAATGCATTGCTTAACGCCAGCGCCGGAGCCACTTGGGTATCCGTCCATCACGGCGGCGGCGTGGGAATAGGCTATTCCATTCATGCCGGAATGGTTATCGTTGCCGACGGGACCCCTGAAGCGGAGAAGAGGCTGGAGCGGGTTTTAACATGCGATCCGGGAACAGGTGTTATGAGGCATTGCGATGCGGGATATGATATCGCCCTTGACACCGCCCGCAAAAACGGCATCAAAATCCCGATGATGAAGTAGGAAAATTGCCAAATCAGACAGTCAAATATCTATTCGAAGGCTGTTTTTCAAGTGTACAATTGCAGTTTCTCATTTTTCCTCGAAATATCCGCTAAAATGAATAAAAAACAGGACGTATTGTCTATTAATAATGACATAATCAGAGCTTATATTATCATAACATATTGAAAATAAAGGCAATATAAGAGGTTTTATATGGTATATTTCTTGCAGGAAAATATACAAGAAAAGGTATAGAAGCGATGAATAAAGTTGGAATTCTGATATTGAACGGATGCGTTTTGCTGATGTTGATAAGCTTCAATATCCCTGCATCGAATCAGAGCGAGGATCCCGGCATTAAAGATGTCACAGATAAAATATCAAGGGCGCTTCAGTCATCGGACATGGATTTGATCGACAGTTTTATAGCTGAAGGAAATAGGGTTTTTTCAGACTGGGAGGAAGTTTTTTCCTCCAAAGGGTTTTTTGGAAAAGCACAGATAATCTTATCCTTACAGAAATTTTTCAAGGAAAACGAAATGCTGGGCGCCCAGGTACCCGAATCTGAGATCAAACAGTTGGGTGGAAACAAGATGCTGTTCAAGGTTCTGATGACATATAAAAACCGGTTAAAGGAAACCATCATCAACCGGAATATCTTTTTCCTTCTTGTCATACAGCATGGCGCCGAGAATCCGCGCAACCCCTCCGGGTGGATCATCAGCGAAATAAAAAAGATAAATTAACCCTTTCTCATATGCTATAATTTCGTCGTGAAACCGACCAGGCTCAAAATACAATTCTTAACGCTCGCGATATTCGCCCTCTTTTTCAACACTATCGTTTTTTTCTCCGCTTTTTCATCGCCTGTTTTTCTAAATGCAGGGCTCGGGGCAGCCGTAGCGTTGTTGTTTTATTTTTTAAAATTCGGCAAAGATTTTTTATCTGTTCAACAGCGCAGGTTCGTCGTTTTGTTGCTCGGCATACTTATATTAACCTCGCTTATATATGATTTTTCCTATTTTTACAAAAAGTCTCTAGCGCGGAACTGGGAGGATGATATCAAGTCTTCACTTCAGAAAGAGGCTGCCCATATTCAAGACAGCTTCCAGAATCTCCAGTCCGGGATCGACTACAAAGCGGCAAAGCTTCAACGAGATATTGCAGATTCGATATCGGGTTTCAAAGAAAATTCTCCTGAATTAAAGGCAAAAGCTGTCAGCGTTTTAAACAGCCGCGCCACTTATTATTTGCAGGACGAGTTTTTTTTCGGCGCTGGTCTCTACGGCACCGATTCCTCGCTTATCGCATGGTGGGGCACTGCCTCCTCGGAGGCTTTGCCTCATATATCTCCTTCCGAGGGAAACGATTCCGTTTTTTATAACAGCGTGGATGAAGTACGATCGTACATAAACAACATTCGATTGTTACGAAATAAAGATGGACGGACAAAATACTATCTTGTCGTCCGCAGACTTCTTAGAACCGATTTCAGGATTCGCAACAGGTTTTTGACGGACTATAATTATTTCGAGCGCCAGACGGCATACAAGATAAATGCCAAACTTTTCGATTCGGAAAACAAGGAAGCTCAGTTCCAGTGGGAAAACCTGTTTTACAGAAACAGGGATTTTTATTGGGGCCACAGCGAAGAGGAGACGAAAACCTTAACCGTTCCTATCAGAAACCTGAGCCTCGAAATCATCGGCTATATCTCCCTCACCTCGACAACGATCGGAGAAGACATTCACAATGTCTCGATGAAGTTTTCATTTATTTGTTCATCATTGATTCTGGCAATACCCGCGTTGATGATAATCTGCTTTTTGCGCAGGAGGTGTGCGGGGACGAAAAGCCGATACAGCGGAACAAATGGCTTCTTCCTCGGTTCACACTCCGATGCTCTGAAGACCATCTTGATGCTCTGGGTATTCCGTCTCGCAGTCTCCCTGCTCGGATATCCTTCCCGATTTTTGGATATAGACCTCCTTCGTCCGACATACCTGGCAATCGACCTGTTCAATTTCAAGAACGCCTTTCTGGACGATCTATTGAACCTTTATGTTTCACCCTTCGATATGTTTCTTACAATGGGAATCATCTTGCTGTCTCTCTTGATCGTCTTTTCCGAAATAAAGAGATACACCTTATCCTTTGCGGGCGGCAGCGACGATTCAGGCGTTTCCCGAAAAAATCTTCCAAAGGCGCCGATTAGAATGGCAATCCTTATTACATCTCTCGTTATTGGCTCGGCTGTTTTACTCCTCATACTGAAGCTGAATTATTCTTTCATGGTTGCCATCTTTGAAAACATCCGTCTTGATGTGTTATGGTCTTCCTTTGTTGATTTGAATATCGCAAAGTTCATCATACAAATCTCGCTGGTGGGAGGAACCGTTGCCTTCGTTCTTGTCATATTGATAGTCAACACGATACAGCTCATATTTCTCTCATCATTCGTTTCCAAATCCGTGTCGCTGGCAGCGGTTTCCATACTTGATTTGATGATAGGAGTCGGGGTTGGGTTCATCGGAGGATTCTTCCCATTCCCTCTCATCAGTCGCTTAGCTGTTTTTGCCGCGCCCATTTTCTTCCTCTTCTTCAACATTCGACATCTTCAGAAAAAACCCAGGCAATCTTTTCTCTTTATCTTCGCCAAACCGTTTGTTGTCATTTTCCTTTCAGTGCTTTCGCAGACAGCCCTATATTTTCATATCTTTCAGCAGCAGCAGGAATTATTTATCGAAAAGAACCTCGTTAACCGGCTCTCGGAACAGAAAGAGTGGAATATTATCATTATGCGTAATGCCCTCGAGCAGTATTCCCGCGATAGAGCTTTGATGACGAAGCTCAAGAACAAGGACGTCGTTCACATCGAGGCTTTGGCATATTCTTTGTGGTCCAGGCTCGACCCGGCGCTCAAGGGCTATAATACATCCCTCGAAATCCATGACGGAGCCGGTAGATTGATAGATAGATTTTCTATTAACCCGCTTTACAACAACCAGGACCTCTCGCCGCAGCAGTCCGAACCTCGGATACTGCTCAATTCGAAATGGATTTATCACGACAACCGCAATATCGAAGTCCTTGTGGGTCAGGCGGTCTGCAAGGATGGCGAAGAAATTCTCGCAAAAATCCTTCTATGCTACTCCTTCGATTATAACTATATCTTCCTTCCTTCCACCAGAAATCCGTATTATGAACTGTTCAGGGCAAGCGATGAAGCAATCGGGACAGAATCCCTGTTGAGCCGCAATCTGTTTTTTATGATCTATGACCGTGAGGGTAACTACAAGACCGGCTCGGAGGAATTTTCTCTGCCAATGGAAAGAGATAACATACTTCAATTACAAAAGTTGGAAAAATCCGAATGGCTCGTCGTTGGAACCGGAGACAGGGAATACAAGCTTCTCGCCTTCCTACAGGGGGATGACATATTCCTGCTCGGATATCCAGTTCCGAACCTGCTCGATCTCATCTTTTACCTGAGCGAGGTTTTCGGGATATGCTTCTTCACGACTGTTCTGGTGCTGTTGATTTTCGGTTTGTTCAAAATTGACCTCCGCAAAGCAAAAATCCGCGATTTTTTCAGCATGAGATCATATCTCGGCAAATCTTATGTCAGGCTTCTGATAACGCTGATCATTTTCAGCATCATTCCCATCGTCTTTCTCGCCGTTTTTGCCTATGAGCATTTAAGCGGAATGATGAGCCAGGAGGTCGAGACGAGAGGGATCAATTCGCTCAAAGTCGTCAAGCGGTATATAGACCTGAATACTCTATACGGCAGGGTGAGGGATGAGAATACTATTGCCGACCTCATCACAGATCCCCTGATTTCCGACATCGGGAAATGGATAAACCGTGATCTGAATATCCATTATGCCAGAGGCTTGATCGCTACTAATAAACAGGAGCTGTATTTCTCCCGCCTCCTCCCTCCGGTACTAAACAGTCGTTTGTATGAAAAGCTTATGTATAAGAAAGAACTGTACGCTTCGACGGAAGAGCGGATCGGCGATCTTTCATATCTGATTGTCGGCGCGCTCGTCCCTACTGATAATCCTCAAAAACCGCTTGTCATCACAATTCCCTTGATGACCGAGCAAAACCGCATCAAGCAGGAACTCTCGGATTTCCTGCGGCTTATCATTTTTATTGTCATCGTTCTTATAAATCTCTTTATTCTCTTAAGCCACTGGCTTGCGGCCCGGTTCTCCAGCCCGATCCAAAAACTCATCGAAGGAGCGGAGCAGATTGCGGCCGGTGATTACAAAATGAAGCTCGAGATCGATCGCAAAGACGAGATCGGCTCTCTGATAAAATCTTTCAACGAGATGGCACGCAACCTCGCGAAACAACGCGAGGAGCTCTTTCGCAAGACGCGCGACCTCGAAAGCATCCTTTCGTATGCCTCGACCGGCGTCGTTTCATTCACGCCTTTCGGCAGGATAATCACCGTGAACCCAGCCGCTTTGAAGATGCTGCGCCTGAAGGGCAAACCCGAAGAATATATCGGTGAAGAACTTGCCTCGCTTTTCGGAAAGAAACCCGCCTTCAAGGATCTGCTCGCCGCATATGACGAATACAAACGGAATATGAAAACCACTCTCACGAGCGATCTGCGGATGGCTTTCAAGGAGAACTCCGACGAAAAAGAGGTTGTGGCGAATGTGGTCATCACTCCGATGTGGGACGAAGGCCACAACCTATACGCTTCCCTGATGATCATCGAGGATGTGACGGAGATCATCCGCTCCAAGCGCCTCGAAGCCTGGGCGGAGATGGCGCGCATTATAGCCCATGAGATAAAGAACCCTCTCACACCGATCCAGCTCGCCGCCCAGCACCTGCAGGTCGTAATCAAGGACAGGGCAGAGAACCTGGACGAGATTTCCAACGAATGCCTCACGACTATTCTTCAGAAGGTTTCGGAGCTCAAGCAGTTCTCCGACGATTTCTGGCGCTATTCCGAGCTGCCGAAACTTAGCGCCGAGCCGTTCAACATCGGTAAATTCATCGAGGATGCCGTCTCGCCCTATGCCATCGCGCCGCCCGAGGGCATAAAACTCAGGGTCGAGATTCCGCCGAAAACGCCGCTCGTTATGATGGATAAAAAGCTTATGAAACAGACATTCATCAATCTGATAGAGAACAGCTATCATGCGATGCGTGACGGCGGGATGTTGACCATCAGGATTGATTACGGACGCGAACTCCGGAAGAAGGGGATAATTGAAATTTCTGTTAACGACACAGGGGTTGGCATAAGGACTGAAGACCTGCCGCATGTCTTCGAGCCGTATTTCAGCACGAAGGAAAAAGGAGTCGGGCTGGGCCTCGCTATCGCGCGCAAGACCATCGAGGAGCATCAAGGCACAATCGCCATCGAAAGCCGCCCAGGCGAGGGGACGACAGTGCGGGTCAGTCTGCGCGTCCATGAAGGGAAGCGCGAACCAGATTTATAATCAGTAATAATTTCTCTCTGCTATCCGGATCGTTTGCCAGATGACGCTCCTTAATGCTTGCCAGTTTCGCCTCACAAGCGGCATAGCAAATCACATATCAAAATACATGGGGCTGTTATCGAAATAAAAAGCCATCGAATTCGGATATACTGTGAAGGACTGCAGCCCAACATCTTTCACTTGATCTCAATTATTTATAGAAGTCGTCTTTTTAATAAATTATACATTCTTATTCAGACATTAACCTATCAGGACCCGAATCCGACAGATAGATATTAGTTCAAATCAAAGCGGAGAGCTTCACTTGAATCCCATCGCCAGATATCCGACCCAGTGATGCAGATTCGAAGGCGCTGTCGTTTGCAGAAGAGGCTCGATCCCTTCATCCATCAGCCCAAGGGCGACGCTTGTTCCGTATGACAGGAAAATGCCCGAGAAGGGTTGTTCGCCGATGGATTCGGAAACATCTACAAGAACCGAAAGCCCGAAGGGGATCGAAAACCTTCCGCACCATGTGACCAGGTATGTGTACGGGTCTCTTTCATCCACGAGGGCAGTGAATAAATTGTGAAGCTTGTCGATGGTCAATTGTCCCGCGAGATAATCACCAACAAGCCTGATGTCTCTCCCGGTCGCCTCGAGGTATCCTTTCACGCCGCAGCCGAACGGAGCGTAGTTTTTCCCGCCCCAACCCTGATCGCCATAATGGGATGAATCGTTGGAAATAAGTATGGCGTAGTCGCCGCCGGCCTTCCATTCTTCGTTTTTAATTTTCTCGGCAAGCACTGTTGATAAAGATTTTGCAAGCTCCTGCATCCGCTCCCATTTCATATGCGGAATGCATATGGGGATTATCTCGGCGTCCGGATTATAATACTTGATCCAATGAGTCAGCGCCTCGATGGAATGCTCCTGCTCCATAAACGGATTGGAGACTGTGTAATCATCCGATTTAAGATGCCCGATGAGATATTCCTCCAGGCCGGATACTTGAAGCGCACCCGCGGCAGTATCCCATTCATCGAAACTGCCGAAGATGAGCCTATCCTTTAAATTAAAATCCCTGGCTTTGTGCGCCACGCCGAAGATGATCACCCTCTTGGCCCTGACGTATGGCATAACGTGCGTATAAACCTGCGCCGCATACGAATAATCGTCATGAGGGCATATCGCCGCGGTAAGACCGTTCTCAGCAGCTCCCGCTAAAAGATTTTCAGTATTTGCATTGTCCGCTGCTTCCCTGGAACAGGCAGTTTTTATCGCGCTTTCGAGCTGCTGCTTGTTGACGACAAAGCCATAATCCGAATGAAACGCCCTCGTTTTCTTTTCATGCGACGTTCCGTTCATCGCCGCGAGACAAATGATCCACAGCAGCACGGCAGCGCTAAGCCTTTTATTTTTCTTCATTTGTATCTCCTTTTTTTCCAGTGATTAAGTTTATTTCTTGTGTTTTTTACTTAGGCGCAAAGCAAATACGAGGGAATCAGATACATTCGCCCATCTAAAAGCGAATAAAATAACATTTTTTCTGTAATATTGAGAGGCGTCAGTGCAAACATTGTCGTTCTTTTGTTTTGTATCGCTATAGGTACTACCTGTCTTAGAATCCTGATTGAATACAGGTTGATAAGTGCTATGATTTGATATATCATTAGAAATCAAAAAACATCGAGGAACTTTTAACATCATTTTTTTTCGATAAAACACGTCGTATGTTGTGATCTTTTGGAATAATGGCTGTATGGTCTATATCTTCAACATTTTTCGGAACTATATAAGATTTAGATAATATCTCCCAATCAATATCTCTGATAGTAATAACTTCATTTAAATAATAACTAATCCAAATATTATCAATTTTCGAGTTCGATTCTTCTTGAAGTAATTTATTTTCTGATATTTGTACATATTCATCATCTATCTCGAATCCAATATAAGACCTGCCGAGCCTTTTAGCAGCAATGGCGGTAGTGCCTGTTCCGGAAAATGGGTCAAGCACGATATCATTTTCATCCGTCGACATTAAAATTATTCTTTCAATCAAATGCATAGGTAATTGGCAGGGATGATCATCACGGTACTTATTATGTTTTACGCGATGTATATCTGTCCACACATCTGAAAGAAGCGGACCAAAAGGATGTAATCCTGATTTCTTTCCCCCGTAGTCCTTGTGAAGATAACCGCACTTACGGCATCTTTTGTGAGAATATCTACACTCGTAAAACTTGGTTTGTTTTGGATCTTTGACGTAAAAAAGTATGCCATAATGAGAAGGTTGCAAAGATTTTCCCATAGGAGCCGTCGGTGCATCCCAAGAAATCCAGTGTTTAAAATATGCAATTTCATTTAAAAATTTTACATAGTGAGTCAACCATTTAGGAATATTATGTATAAAGATTGAACCGCTCGGTTTTGTGACCCGAACCATCTCTTTAATCCATTTCTCACACCAAGACAAATACTCTTTTACCATCAAGCTGTCTTTCGTGCTGTTATATTTTTTATTCAAATTGAATGGAGGATCTGCAAAAGTAATATCTACACTATTTTCAGGAATATCCTTAAATAGATCTAAACAATCACCTTGAGAAACTTTATTCAGATATTTTTCCATCATTTTATATGTTTTGCTTTTAACAGATTTTTAAAGCGAAGCAATTCGTCCGAATGAAAGGTAAAAACGTCATCATAAGCTTTTACCATTCGACTCAAATCTTGTTTTCTTACATACCATCCGATTCCATCGACAAAACCGATAAAAGTAGCTTTCGGATAGTAACGTTCGACCAATTTTTTAACAGAAATTTCTGTTTTTGATTTATCTCCCTGTCCGGATGAAGTAGTGACCAAAAATGAACATTCGATTAGTATTATTGGGCTTCTTTTATTCGGAATTATAAAATCCATTGTTCTTTTCGTGGTAGATTCTCTTTTTATAAGCTCTGATAGATCGCCTTTTTCAAAAGCAACATTCATTTCTTGAAGCAAATCCGATATAACTGTTTCAGGGTTGTTTTCTGTTTGACCTGAATATGAGCCTTTTTCTTTATATCTTACTAATGTGTCTATCATAGATGGTAAATCAAACTTCAATTTGGAAATACTCAATTTTTTCAATTCAAATAAAGGAATTGTTTCTATCAAGAAGGGAATAGTAGCGCCTTCGAAAAAGATATTGATTATTCCTTGCCTAAAATATTCATTGGATAAAATCATTTTTTCGATAATGGTGTCAGACCATTCTGCTAATTCGCCAGACTTTTTTGATTTATTCCATTTTTTATTTAAAGATAAGTTATTCAGCTGATCATCATCCACAACTCGTATTAGTGTAATAAGGCGTTTGAGGGATTCGTTCGAGAAACCTGTCAAAGCAAGCAATGATTTTAATCCATTCGGTTTTTCCGATAACAATTTGTAAAAGATATCCTTGTTTAATCCTTTGGTATCGATTTCATTCTTCAAAAAGAGCAATGATTCTTTAATGGAATTAATATTGCCTTCATACGTTTCTTCAAAATGCTTGTTAAAGAAGTAAAAGGTATTTTTTTCGATGACTGTATTTATTTTATCTTGTACTGTTTTTACCATCAGCTTCATCGTTAGAAAAAAACTAACATAGAATATTCTACACCATTTAAGGATAAATACATATCTTTAAGTTGAATATTCTTTCAGCTGTTATCTTCTTAAACAAGGTTTGGGATCTTCAAATGAGATTGCGTATGACTTCAAAAAACACTATTGATATCAATGGGAGAAGTTTCAGTATAATTACATTCTAGAACTAAAAAAAATGATAAGGGTTGTATCCTCGATTTACGGGCTGTTAGAAATATTAGCTTATTTCTTTTATGTTTGCAACACATGAAATGACATGGATTCCGGCACCTATTAATCAATCCAATCTAAGCGGGGCGCGGGTGCTGAAATGTATATATTTGATGAAATCTTTCGAACCTTCAGCATTGTTTAAAATCCTTCAAAATAATTGACTCATGAATTATATATATCAATATCCATGCCGGTGTTAAAGATACAATCATCTCCCTTGTGCCTGTAGGAATTATAGCTGTTGATTTTTATCTAAGACGACAGATAATCCAATTAAGAGGTGGAAAAATGAAAAAAGTATGGCTTATCAGCGGATTGATAATTCTTGGAGCGGCAGTCGCTTCCATTAGTGCAGATGTCAATAAAATCCCGCCGGAGAAGGAAAAAATTATTTTCAGTTCCGATAAAACCAACCCCGTAACCTTTGTTCATTCCACTCATATGGCTTTGAGCGAAATGAATTGCGGAAAATGTCACGGACCTGCCGGTGAAAAAGAACAGACGTTCACCTGCACAGCTTGTCATGCGACGAAACGTGTTAACTTATCGAGAGAAGACACTTTCCACAACTTCTGTATCGAATGCCATAAAAAACCGGAATACAAGGATAAAAAAGTGCCGGTGAGCTGCGCCGAATGCCATAAAGAAGCTGTGATCAACCCGAATAAAAGCTGAAATAAGAGCTGCTATAGATCATCCTTTATCAATCATTCCAGCGATGAAGTATCGATCAATAGCTATTGAATGAAGATTGAAATAGCTAAAACTAAATTAATTTCTAAAATTGACAGTTCAGCCGCCCTTCGCTGAATAAAGAAAGCTCAGTTTCTATTTTTTCTCAAAAAGTTGAGGATAATAATGCTTTAGATATTTTTCGGGGATTTTATCAACCGGATATGAACCATGCTGTAGTACGTGAACCCATTTTCCTTCCCTTTTTTCAAGAACTCCGGTTTGAAAAACATCTTTTGTACAAGATTCTTTGCCTTTGTACTCACCGCAATCATCAAGATATGTAGAATACCAGGCAACATCTCCGGAACGAGAGAAGGTTATCCGTAAGTCTTTGAACTCGAAACGTGTTCCCCTAAAATCTGGGTCTCTATATATTTCAGCAAATTTTTTAAAGGCCGTGAATCCCACTACGTGGCTATCCGAAGTGAGCCATAGCAGGACGAAATTTTCATCATTCGCCATAAGGCTGTACATATAATCGAAATCTTTTGTTATAGCCCACCCTATTGAATCTTCTATGGCTTTCTTGACATCTGCATAATCGGTCGCGGGTTTAATATCAGATGCGAATATCATAGCTGTAAATAACATTAAAGTGAAAACCGCAATAATTCTTATAACCGTTTTCTTCATTGTTTCCTCCATATTTATTCTAATTATTTATTATCCTGGAATAAGTTCTAATAATAATGACTGAACCTGCCGATTGGCAAGGATGAATATTTGCGTGGGAAAAAGACAAAGAAAAGAGAATATCAATGAAGTCACTATGATATTTTTCATATTTTATTCCCTATGCAATATTAAAACTCAACATATTATTTATGATGATTCTATATACGGATATTATTAAAGAAAGTTCAATAAATTATTACGAGAATTATTAGTAGGTACTACTCGTAGTACACCAGCTAAAGGATATTCAGTGTAAAACGCGACCATGTTTTATTTGATTCTATGACACGAGACAATGCTTAGGCACGATAGAGGAGGGATAATCACGGGAGATTGACCAGTGCCAATTCGTATGTAAAAGGAATTGTGATATCGATCTTACTCTTGAACTTCTCTATCCGTTGAATTGCAATCTCGCCTTGCGGCTTCACCTTGGTGAGAATCTCATCATAGTCCTTGAACTTCTGCTCGGCCTTGTACACATGATGCTTGGACACTTTGAAACGTTTGACGGCTTGCCAGGAAACGCGCACCTTTTCCTCTTCGACGACATAATAAGCCCACTGAGACTTGAGGCCATGATCAAATACAACCACATCATCGGCTAACTTGCCGGCCCGGGTCAAAGCAACAGCTGCGTCGGTCATCTCGTGCAGGCAGAATTCGAAGAGCACAACGTCCCCATGGACAGGCAAATCCATTGTGAGGAAATCGCCGTGAATGAGCTCGAATTTATCGGTGATATTATTCCGGGCAACGGCGAGCCGAAGCTGCTCGAGAGCGCCGGCGTCCTGATCGATGGCGATGATTTTTTTAGGCGGCTCGCTATAACCGATGAACTGTCCGCCCCCGGCTCCGATGCATACCATTGTCTTGTCTTTGAAGTCATAAAACGCCAGCAGGTTACGTATCATCAGATCGTAATCAGCCGCCATTTATATACCCCCTAACACTTTAACGGTAATACACTATAATTGTTATATCCAGCACAATTCAGTTTTAATACACCCAAGATGATTTTACAAAATCAATTATGTTTTATCGTATTACTCCTGAAGTAATTGGATGTCAACAGGTATTCGATGAGGCCTATGCCTGCACGGAATCAATCTGGAAGCAGCTTTAAATCAAGAAAATAGCCCTGCTTCAAAATGCTTTTATCCATGCGGGGCGCTTCCTGTAAAATTCCACTGACCTTCTGACGCCTTCCTTGAAGTCCACAAGCGGTTTCCAACCCAGCTGCGTGCGTATTTTCGACGAATCGAGGCATATATGGACAACCTCTCCGGTTCTGTGATTTGCATTAATCGGCTCGATACGGCAACCGATGGCGTCGCGGATATCTTTAAAAACTTCGTCATCGCGGATGCCGAAACCCCAGCCGATGTTGAAGATCTCTCCGTCTCCTTTATCGAGAACAAGGAGGTTCGCCCTGACGACATCTTCGACATAAAGATAATCTCTTGTCTTCGAGCCATCTCCGAATATTGTCGGCCTGCTGCCGTCCAGCAGTTTGATCGAAAAAATTGCGATGACGCCGGCTTCACCGTGAGGGTCCTGGCGAGGTCCATATATATTAGGGTAGCGGAGAATTGTATAATTCAAACCGTAGTTTACTTTAAAAAGATACAGATAGTGCTCTACCGTATGTTTGTGAATGCCATAGAACGATAATGGATTAAGAATATATTTTTCATTTATAGGCAAATCATCCGGGTCCGGCTCTCCGTAAACGGCGCCGCCGGTAGAGCTGTATATAATTTTCTTAACATTGTTTTTTCTGCATGCATCGAGCAGGTTGATAGTCCCGCCGAGATTCACTTCAAGGTCGAAGACGGGGTCGTTGATGGACTTGACAACCTTCACCTGCGCAGCAAGATGATACACGGCATCCGGTTTTTCTTCAGCGAAAATCTCCTGTAAGACATCATCCCGCAGGTCGGCTTTATGAAACGCGGCTTTATGATTGATATTTTCCTTATGTCCCGTGGAAAGATCATCGAGAACAACAACTTTGTGTCCGGCATCTATCAAGGCGTCCACCGTGTGTGATCCGATGAAACCCGCTCCGCCTGTCACGATTATTTTCATAATAGCGCCCCTTTTATTATTAAGAAGCATATAATATTAGAATCATGGGCGTTAATCCACATAAAAGCGGAAAAAATTCGACAAATCACAAAAGCCTGTATGGAATTTTCCTTGACAAGAGGCGGTTACCGAAGATAATTCAAATTACATCAATTGAAAGTCATGTTAATAAATTATTGGGAGGAGTACATATGAAAAAATTCCTGATTTTTGCAGTACTGGGATTGATAGCGTTTTCTTTTATGGCTTATGGAGAAGGTAAAGTCAAAGAGGAGAGCACCGGTCTGACATTCGACAAAGCCGTAAAATTTTCGACGGATTCCGGAGCGCCGGAAATGATTTGTTCGGGCACAGGGGTTCGGAAAAAAGTCATAATAAAAGTTTATGGCGCGGCGATTTACATCGAACCGGCAGAAGCCAAAAAAGTGTTGGGCAAATACATTCCGAAACAGATACCGGAGGATATGGATGATTTTATCGAGGAGTTATGCGATAACAATCAATTCTGGGGCGATTTCATCGGTGGCGAGTTTCATAAGATAATTTTGATGAGATTCGTTAGAGATGTCGGCTTCGAAAGCATTACAGGCGCTTACAAAGATGCTTTCAAGGCATACCTGAAAGATAATTCCGAAGAAGCCAAAAAAACGACAGCAACCTTCCTGGGCTTTTTCAATGAAGAAATCAAGGAAGGCCAGGAAATGACGCTGCGCTTCAGTCCGGATGGAACGATAATTGTAGAATATGCCGGGAAAGCAAGAGGGAGCATCAAAAACGTAAATATCGCAAAGGCGCTCCTGACAAACTGGTTCGGCACTGATCCCATCTCGGACGATATCAAAGAAGGTGGAATCAAATATTTATATGATGTTCTGAAGTAGCATCTTATCTTAAAAAATAGAAAGGCGCCGTTTTCGGCGCCTTTTTTTATAAGAATATGCTCTGCGCACAGAGGGTTAATCTATCTTAAAGACATATTCCACCGGTTTCATATCGTTCTCCGCGAATCTGGCTACGAGCGTCACCGTTTCATCGGCAAGTTTTGCTGCGCCCTTGAAATATAAAAAACCGGAAACCTCTTCCTCCGGTTCAAGTTTATCCTGTTTCAAATACGTTTCGCGAATCATTTCAAGATGGTACCTTGTGGAATAAGGATGAGACCATCTTGATGGACTGTAATAGGGATAGCGCCAATTGTAGGAACTGTAATACGGCTGTACATTCATTGATGTCATCCTGTAAAAAATTACCACATCCTGCAGATCTGCCGGTTTATACTTATTCCCATGATCATCGAGCATCAGGAAGTTCTTGTAGCCTATCTGAACCTTATGGTCGGTGTGATTTCGGATGATCACATGGACGGGGATGAAGAGATCGTCGCGGTTGAACTCCATATAATACTGCCCCGGTATCACCTCGACCTTGAGGTTTTCAGCCTCCAGGCGCTCACCACGGTACAGAGGGCCGTCAATAGGAATGAGTGTAAGCGAACAACTGATCAACATTGCGGCGGTGACACCTAAAAGCGACATTTTTATCACATTTGAAAGTTGCCTGTGCATTTGCTCCTCCTTAAGTAAATTCGTATATAATTAATGCATATTCCATGCCATTATTATTTTGCTTATGACCGATATCATTGTCCCATTTTAAGGACGCGCTCGGTTGGGTTCGTTTCCATCAGATATTAGCCGCTTTTCATGAAAAAAACAATCCGAAGTTTTTTAGAAGTCTATGTTGTGGTAGAATTACCTCGTATTTAAGGAGTTGAAATGAAAGCTTTAACAACCACTCTTCTTGTTGTCGTTCTTGCAAGCCTGGCTTGGACTGCCTTGTATGCTCAACAGGACGAACAAAAAGCCCTCGATGAATTGCGCGACCTCTCCAAAGCGCCTGAAACAAAAATTTTCCAACTATTAAACGATAAATTTCTATCGCAAATAAAGGAAGAAAAATTAATGGAATCCCTCCTGTTGATGTTCATCTCCAACCCTCCGAACCTGGTAATATCGCCGGAGTATCTTCCCGAATATATACCTGATAATTTCACTATATACGCGCCATCCGATGACAGCCCGGCTGTTCCTTACCTTTTGGGGCAGTACATCTGCCACGTTTTCTATGGAAAAGAAAAATATAAAGAATTATCGAAGAATCTTCTTATCAAAGACAATTTGAATATCCTGATTCAGTTACAGAATCCTATATGGTTCAAACCGGAAGCAGGCAAACCCAATCCATTGCAGGATCTGATCAAAGATATGAATTATAAGGGTGCCTGGCTGCACGATCTTGCTAATTTTTTCGCAAAAGTAATAACCCAGGAAAGTTTCGACACGCCACTGTGGCTATTGGATAAGAAAGCGGTAAAAAATGAGGTTGCGGAGATAGATCAGTTCTGGCAAATGATGATACCGGAAAAAACCGAAGGGTATGCTCTCTCGGTACTGAATGATATTTATGATCACGAGATGTTCCGGGAACTTCGCTATTACCCTGACGATGACCCTATTAATATCATAAACGGCTTTGATACGATCTTGGCCGTCCTTTTATCCAAAAACGTCAGCGATTTCACGGAATTCGAACTAGCATATTCGGAGATGTTCGGCAATCTTGAGCAAGCGTTCGGGGAAGTTGTTTTCCTCAACAACTGGCAAATGCGGCTCGAGAAAAAAGCGGAGGAAGACCTCATGAAAGACTATGATTTTCCGAAGATCATCATACATCCACAGCTCGAACCTGTTACCGAATTCGACCGGAGGCAAAAGATTTGCAGCGAATATCAGAACAAAGTGGTCATGGATAACAAAGATTATTATGTTCAATTCGTCTCCCCCGTTAATTATATCCTGTCAAAGAACAAGTGCGAAGGTGGTTATTATATTTTGGAGATCGTAAAGGTTGAGGGGAAAAATGCGGAGGCAAGGGTGAAAGAAGGCCCGGTTGAGGTATCGATGGATCTCGATGCGGTCAAGATGAGTCTCAGATGGAGCTCCGAAGGAAAGAATCAAGAAGAACAAAAACCGGTTCAGGAACCGGCGTTCCCTCCTGCCGAAGAGGAAAAGAAGGATAAAAAATAGAAGTGAAATAAGCGATCATCTGTAATCTACTGGCTTTTCATTCTTAATATAAGATTGGCGATCGAATAAAGGTGGACGGACGTTCTCGAACGCCTGAATTTGTCCATAAAAACTGAGCCTGAGCGGACGGAATCCCGGACCCGCGGATCAGAAGGGAGCCAGCCAAGAATTTCCAGTTTCACAAAAAGATATTTCTCGATCAGTTCCGCGAATTTCACTGCCGTGTCGGCGTCAGTCTTTCTTTCCGTCTGGTTCAGGATTAGCTTGGGACAGAATGTTTCAATCACCGAGTTGATCTTCTCGATGTATTTGGAATCGGCTTCCGCAACCCGGTCGAGAAATGTTTTAATGCTTTTCACCCCTTCGAGAGAGCCTTCCACATAGTTGTCCACAAGGTCTTTTAAAACAGGGTCGTCCGCTGATTTGACCAGGATTTTTCTTAACAGCGCATTACGAATAAAAGAGTATGCGTTTTGCATCGCTGTAGGTTCCGGCGTAGTGACAATAATCCCAAGAGGAGCATGATTGAAAAAATCGAGAGTCTTCAGTTCCGTACCAGCCGCGAGATCAAAGATTATAAAATCCGCTTCAATTTCGTTGAATCCTCTCAAAAGTTTAATCTTTTGTTGATATGAAAGATTTACAAGATTCAGAAGATCGTCCGCGCCGCATATCGCCGATATACCTGGAAACTGTGTGGGTTCGATGATATCCCTTATTTCAAAGTTCTGGTTCTTAAGGAAATCTGAGAGAGTCCGCCGGGGCTTGGTGATTCCGAGAAAGCTGTGAAGGTTGCTGCCGCCGATGTCCGTATCCACAACGGTTATCTTCAAATTGTAGCGGGGGTCCAGGGTGCAGAGGGCAATTGCCAGGTTTGCCGAGACGAAGGTTTTTCCGACTCCCCCCTTTCCGCCTCCTATTGATATAAACATAACCGGTGTTTAATCTCTTCGCTTGGCTGTTTTTTCCACCGATTTCCAGTCATATTTTTTACGATGGAAATCAATTGTCTCATGCTATGACTTCACGTTCAGTGCTGATATCATCTTACCTCAACCATATCTCCAATCTCGACTTCAAGGCGGTTCTGAAGGAGCTTAATCACGGAAGTTGTCTCTTCGACGACAAGCACAACCGCCTTCCCAAGGATTACTCTGGGGAGTCCCACTACCGCATTATCCCTGTAAACTGTGAGAAGATCTCCGATCTGAATTTTATCTTCCTTGCCGAGGTTGATTACGCCCAATTTATCCTTTGCGAGGAGTGTATGACTCAACTGAGCGTAGATAATATATCCCTGAGGTTTTGCGGATTCCTTTTCATAAAAACTGACGTCAGCCGTTTCCTGTAGCAGGGGGACAGGTATTTTAACTAACGGACGAATCTGATCACCTATCTGGATGGTGCCGCAGTTCTCGATAATCCGCGCAATGGAAAAATTATCAAAAGACATTACGACCTTGATTTTACCCGCATTCTCATACGTCCATCCGATGAAAGAGTCGTTTATCGGATGTTTGACCGGACGGTATTCATCAATGTGCATAACAGAAAAGACGTCACCTGTCTTGATATCCTGGTCTGTTCCTAGGTCTATAAAAATGTAATCATAGATTTTCAGGTTAAGAACTGGTTTTTCGGAGGAAATAATCCGCGCATCGAACATATTCTCCTCCGGTAGAACCGTATCATAGCAATGCAGATCGTAATATTTGGCGATCGGTTTGATCTGAGTGATGTCTTCAAGAAAATCTTCATCTCCGACCGCGGTCGCGCCTGTTTCCCCTTCATCGCTGACGCCCGCAACGTCTTCCGGTTTGAATTCATACATCTTGGATTCCCCTTCGACGGCTTTTTCCGCAGCGGTTTCCGTTCCGGCGATCACTCCCGGCGAAACTTCCTGTACATGAGGTATTATCAGAGGGTCTCCGGGGTATATCCAATGCGAATTCGCGACGTATTTATTGAGCTCCCATATCTTGGGCCAGAGGTAGTTGTTTTTCATATATTTTTTCGCAAGTTCCCATAGGGTATCGTTTCTTTCAATAATATGAACTTTCGCGCCCGGCGCAAGGGTTTCGGGATATTTATACTTCGACCAGTGTTTGGCTACCTTTGTTTCTTCACCGGAAGTTGCCGGCGGTTGTTCTTCGGGCGGAGGCGTTGTGACCTGCTCTTCTTGCTCCTCCAACGGCTGGTTTTCCTGTGCCAGTACGGGATGTATCAGAATCAGAAAAAAAAGAAATCCTGCGAGCAATAGAATGATCAAACATTTTTTCTTGGACATCTGAATGCTCCTTATCTTTTTGGCATCTCTTTAATCTTTTTTTCTGCCTCGATCGAGGCATCCGTGTGAGGGAACATATCCCGCACCAGGTTAAAGTACTGAAGGGCGCTCACACTGTCCTTCAAGTACAGGTATGAATAACCTATTTTCAGATATGCATCAGGTACCTTATTCCCTAACGGGTAGTATTCGATAACCCTCTGAAATTCTTCAACCGCTTTGAGGTATTCTCCTTTTTTAAGATTGCATTCCCCGATCCAGTATTGGGCGTTATCCGTAAGGTCATCGTCCGGGTATTTATCTATATATTCTTTGAATTTGATCAGGGCTTTATCGTAAGCGCCGGTTCCGAAAAATTTCGTCGCAATGTTGTATAGCTTCTTTTTGTCATTAGCGGGTTCCTGTTCGATCTCATCAGGTGAAGACTGAAGCGCAGACGATCTATCACCGGTCTCCGTTGATGATCCGGACTGCGGTTGTTTGTTTTCAATTTTCGGGGGATTTTGCTTGTTTTCCATATCCTGTCTTGTTTCGGCCAAAGCGGTCTTTCCTTGTTCGGATGAAGAGAGAGTTTTGTTCCCGATCTTCACTTCGGCAGCTGTGGTATCCTCTACCTCGAGAGTCTCCGCCGGCCGCGGAACCCTCCTCGGTATGGCGGAGAGAAGTTCATCCTGTTTTGCGACTTTATCCTTGAGGGCTGCGATTTCCTGGCTCAATAGAGCCAGCAGTTCTTTGATGTCGGCAAGCAACACCCGGTTTTCGATGTCGCGTTTCTCCAGTTCGATTATTCTGTTTTTCAGAATGCTGATCTCTTCGTCATCCGCTGCTCGGACTGCGCCGGTTGAAGGGATGATGACCAATAAAAACATGAAAAAAGCGAAAATTCGGGCTTTGAGAGCCTTGACTGTCAGTTTTTGCATCTGCGACACCTTAATTTAAGAAATATCCTTATAATATCAGTATTTATCCTTTATATATTAATATTATACATTAAGTTTCCGTTCTGTCAAGTTTTGAGACCTGATTTTTCTCATTTCTTTTATAATTATTGCATTTTTTACTTAAAAAGGCGATTTTTTAGCTTCAAAAACGGCCGAAAAGCACTGCAAAATTATCTGCTGATATCTGCCGCTGCATTATAGATTTTTAATACATGGAATTTTATAGGCACGGTATTCTTACAAGAAAAATGGCTGGTTTTGAATTATTAGTTGCCTCGATGTATTATTTTGATTCATCAAAAAGGCTATAATGAAAACAACAAAGTTATTGGAGGTGAGAAATGAAGTTATTATTGGCTGCTATGATCATTAATTCAGGGTTCGCCTTTCTCTCAGTCTCCACTGAAGAGCTGGCGGATACCGTCTTTTTGAGTGGAAAAGTGTTCACGATGGACGAATCCGGATCCATTTCGGAGGCTGTAGCAGTTAAAGACGGGGTGATCATTTTCGTCGGGAAAAACGGGGGTGCGGAAAAATTCATAGGAAACGGCACGAAAGTATTTGATCTCAAAGGCGGGCTTATAATGCCCGGCTTCATCGAATCACATGGGCATTTCTACAGCACAGGACAGTCCCTGAATATTCTCGATCTTGTTGGCACGATTTCAGCGGAAGAGATCGCCGGGCTGGTCCGGGACAGGGCTGGGTCTTTGCCGGAAGGACAGTGGATAATCGGACGCGGTTGGGATCAGAACGATTGGAGAAGCATGGAATTTCCTGGCCATTCCATTCTGGATATCGCAGCGCCGAAAAATCCGGTACTACTGCGGCGAGTGGACGGTCATGCGGTGTGGGTGAACAGTCTTGTCCTGGCGATGGCGGGGATAACGGAAGAGACGAGGAATCCGGCAGGTGGAGAAATCTTACGTGATGATTCAGGACGTCCCACTGGAATATTGATTGATAACGCGATAAACCTGACAAGAGGGATTATACCGGTTCCAGGCGTAGAAGAAATAATCAAAGACCTTGTCGCGGCTGAAAAACATTGTTTCAGTCTCGGGATCACATCCTTTCACGATATGGGCATTTCGCCAGAATTGATCGGCATTGTAAAAAAACTTTATTCGGATGAGATTTTTAAGATCAGACTTTATGAATATCTTGGCTCCGATGAAAACGGCTGGAAAGCGGAAGCCGCGAAGGGACCGCAAATAGACTTGTTCAATAAGCGGTTGACCATCAGAGGCGTAAAGGCGTTCATTGACGGAGCGCTCGGTTCTCGCGGGGCATTGCTTTTCGCACCATACTCGGACAGGCCGGACACAAAAGGTCTTCAGGTTACCTCTGATGAAGAATTGACGAAGGTGGCTGAATATTGCAGAGAACACAACCTTCAGCTTGCTGTCCATGCAATCGGCGATCTTGGCAATCATAAAGTGCTTGACGTTTATGAAAATGTGATCGACGGAGACAGCCGGGGGAAGTACCGCTGGCGGATCGAGCATGTCCAGATATTGGCTAATGATGATATCCCGCGTTTCAAGAAATCCGGGGTGGTGCCTTCAATGCAGCCAGTTCACTGCACATCTGATATGCCGTGGGCAGGCGACAGGATCGGCGGGCAGAGGATATCAGGCGCTTATGCCTGGCGTTCGCTGCTCGATACCGGCGCTATAATTCCCGGCGGATCGGATACGCCGGTCGAAGATGCCAATCCCATTCTCGGTATTTATGCCGCTGCCACCCGTCAGGACGTCAAGGGCAATCCCCCCGGCGGCTGGAATCCGGAGCAAAGGGTTAGCAGAAACGAAGCGATTAAAATGTTCACTTCATGGGGGGCATGGGCGGCATTCGAAGAGGATTACAAAGGTTCAATCAAACCCGGTTATATTGCCGACCTCATCGTTTTGGACCGGGATATCTCGAATTGCGCGCTAAAAGATATTCCCGGGGCAAAGGTAATAATGACTTTTCTGTCGGGAGAGTTGGTTTACTCAATTCAGGAGAAATGAAGCTGTGGCTGAAAAGGATTCCTGGCACAAACTAACGATAGATACTGAAAACAGGGCGGAGGAACTTGTCACAAGCGTCCTGCATGAGAACGGGAGCGAAGGAATAGAGCTAATTAACCCTGGAAAAGAGAACCACTTGAAAATGATTTCGTATCACAAGGAAAAACCGGACATAAGGATCATCAGCTGCATAACAAAGGGCTTGATTGAAGCCATTTTTGAGGATAATCCAGTGTTTTTCAATATTAGCTCAGAAGAAATCGAGGAGAAGGATTGGGTGAAACTCCAAGCCGATTCAATCGGAATTGTGAAGATAACCGACAGAATCTGGGTCATTCCCCCCTGGAAACGGGATGAAATGACCTGCGACGATCCGGAAAAAATTCAAATTATTATCAATCCCGGTTCGGCATTCGGGACAGGGGAGCATCCCACAACCCGAATGTGCATCGAGGCCCTTGTGAGATATGTTAGAAAAGGTGATATTGTTCTGGACTTGGGGGCGGGCAGCGGAATACTGGGAATCGCCGCTCTTAAATTCGGGGCGTCACGCATAACAGCTGTGGAGATAGATCCAAACGCTTTCTCAAACGGATGGGGAAATTGCGAACTAAACGGTTACAGCGATACGATTGGATGGCATACAGGCACTATCAAGACATTGGATACGGATGACAGATTCGATATAATCGCCGCGAATATTTTTTCTCATGTTATATTGAATGATGCGGAGTGGATCAGGCGATTCGCATCGAAAGGCGCGAAATATATTTTTTCGGGCGTGTTATTTGAAGGCAGCATCGATTTCATCAAGGAATTATCGGCAAAAGGCTATCGGATGATTGATTCTTCCCAGCTTGGAGAGTGGATGACATTTGTGATGGAGGATGCATGATGACGATCCATCGCTTCTTCGCTCCTTCGTCTTTCTTCGAAAAGGGGCATGTCGTCATCAGGGGGGATGAAGGTTATCATCTCGCCCGCATACTCAGGGCTAAAAAAGGGCAGAATATCCGGGTATTCAACGAGAAAGGATCGGAATTCGGCTGCGTGATTACAAATATCCGCGGCACGGAAATTACCGCGGAGATTCAGGAAAAAATCACGCACGAGGTTGAGCCTAAGATCAGGATAAATATAGTCCAGGGACTTGTGAAACCGGTGAAGATGGAACTCATCATTCAGAAGTGCACCGAGATCGGCGTCGCATCCTTCACACCGGTATCCACGGAATATTCGATTGCAAAACCAAATCAGCCGGAAAAGCAGCTGCAAAGATGGGACAGGATTGCGCTCGAAGCGGCAAAACAGTCCGAAAGACGTAGGATTCCGCCGGTTCACGGAATAATAAGCCTCGAAGAATACCTGTCGCAGGACCATCCCGGGCTGAAGTTATATATGGACGCCAGGGATGGAAATCCGCCCAAAAAAACGATTAATTCTGCAAAAAGCGCGGGTTCCGTTGCGGAAATCTTCATAGCCGTCGGGCCGGAGGGAGGTTTTTCGCCGAAAGAGAGTTCTCTTTTATCGGGAAAAGGATTTATGCCCGTTCATTTGGGGCCGAGAGTGCTGCGGACTGAAACGGCGGCTGCTGTCCTCACAGCCATTCTCCTCTACGAATTCGGCGAAATGGGTTGATCCCATCTGTTTTTTAGGGAAAAGCAGTTTAAAATGGCTGAAGCGGAATTCTCTGTTTTCGTCCGTTGAAATGGTTTTTATCAGCGTTGAATTCAAACTTTGAATATGTTAGCGGTAAATAAGAAAAAAAAGGATTGCAACAAATGGCAGTTTCGAAGAAACTCATAGCAATATTAACCGTGATTGTGAGCGCAGTTCTAATATTTTTTCTTTTTTCACTGGTATTTGAAAAAAACCCGGAATCTTGGAATCTTATTAACCTCTTCGATAACGCTGAGAAAAAAAACTTCGACTTTGCGGAAAGCATTGACAGCCTGCTTCCTGATAAGGGTTTCAGTTTTGATCCGAAATACTTACGTGTAAATTTGGCGACTCTTTTTTCAAACAATACAATTATTCTAAATCAAAACGGGAATAAGCCCATATATCTTGAAAAACCTGCCAAGGCTGGCGGATTCAGGTTCATTCTTATTGGCGAGGCTTCTTTCGGAACGGAATTTCTTTTTAAAATTAAACAGTCGAAAACTAACGATGGATTTACGGTCTTAATACGTTCAGAGCAAGAAAATTTGATTTTTCGGATCATCCGGATGGATAAAGGAATTGAGAACATCATCGATGAATTTTCATACCGGTATCCTTCGAAGAACCAAGAGCGTTCTGTTTTCCTGACCGCATTTTTCAAGGATTATCTTGTAATCTTCGACGAAGAAAATGTATTATTCCAGATGAAAGACCGGCGCCTGGACGGGGAAGGCAGCGTATCATTTTTTGAGCGGAACAAATCCTCAGCAAAAACAAATTATATCCTGAAATACGCCCGAATGGACGACAAATTCGAGAATGATCTGCTGATAGGCTATGAGAAAAAGTATGACGTGGTCAGAGAGCACAGGTTTAATTATTTGGAATATATTTGGATACCGGCAGGCTATCGCCAGTTCTTTACCTCGGTACAGTCGGAGAAGAAATATATACAGCGTTTAAAACTCGACATTGAATCGAGACAGGCGATCTATTTCAAACTGAACTCGTCATTGAAATATAACTTGAAGATACCGCAAAACGGCTCTCTGGAATTTTCCCTTGCAGTCGTTCCAAAATATTTAAAACAGATAGGGAGACTTGTATTCAAGGTGAAAATTACACCTCAAGGAGGCTCAGGAGAGAAGAAAATAAATATAGACTTGGGAAAATATAAATACTTAGTACCGAGGTTCGAAAATTTTAAATATGATCTATCGGAATTTGCGGGGAAAAAATGCAGTCTGGACTTCGAGTTCGACACGGTTGACGGAAAATTCAAACCGGAAGAAGATAAGATTCTTCTCGCATGGGGTTCTCCAGCAATCTATGCATCAAGAAAGCCTGACGAATGGAACGTTATCCTGATTTCACTCGATACGTTACGGGCGGATCATCTTGGGTGTTATGGATATGGCAGAGATACCTCGCCTAATATCGACAGGTTTGCAGCGAACAGTGCGATGTTCATCAACGCAGCTTCCTGCTCAAACTGGACCCTGCCCTCTCATCTAAGTATTTTCACCGGTTTATATCCTTCAGAGGCAGGCATTCTGAAAGGTGGATATACCAGTAATAATTTTATAGCCGAAAATGCTGTTACTATTGCAGAGTATATGCGCGGGGCGGGATACAAGACTGCGGGGTTTCATGGAGGAGGATACGTTTCCGACTTCTATGGTTTTGACAAGGGATTTGATTTTTACAGGACCGCCGGCAAATCAGATGCGGCAGTTGGGGTTGATGAAACGCTTGACTGGATTGCAAGGAACGGCAAAAATAAATTCTTCGTTTTCTTTCATACTTATGAAATTCACGGTCCCTATACGCATGACTATTTCCTCAAGAACAGCGACCAAAATAGTATGAGCGAGGATGATAAAAGGATCGCGGCCTATGACAGCGATATCCGCTATACCGATATACAGATCGGCAGATTTCTGGCAGGGCTGAAGAAACTCGGACTGTCCGAAAGAACAATTCTGATTCTGACTAGCGATCACGGAGAAAATTTTTCATATGTCAATTCAGTCATAAACAGCGGTATGCATGGCAGGACCCTCTACGAATCCGAGGTTAAGATACCGCTAATCATCGGCGGCGCCGGGATGTTCAATAAATTCAGAAAGATCAGAAGCCAGGTCAGTTCCGTCGATTTGCTGCCCACTTTATGCGGTATTCTCGATATACCCCTCCAACGCGAGGTCAGAGGGATTGATTTACAACGGCTGATAAAAGAAGATGATCTTCCAAATCGGATCGTCTATATGGATGCTCCCCATCTTTCTGCTGAAATGAGAGCGTTGCGTTCGTCCCGATTCAAGCTGATTAAAACGGCTTATACTATAAAGACTTCTGGTAAAAAGAAAATAAATACAATTTGGGAGTTCTATGATCTCAAGGGCGACCTTCTCGAAAAAAAGAACATCTGGAGCGCTCAAAACACGTTAGCGCAGAGTTATTCGGTACTATTAATGCGGATAACTGCCGATTTGAAAAAAAGCGCTGCGTTGTTGCGAACAGGCAGACCGCTTATCAATATCGAAGACAAACAGCTGCATGAGGAGTTAAAAGCCCTGGGATATCTCGGCAATTGATTTTTCCGCTGCATTTCTTAAGCGCCAACTATCGCCGGCAATAATTTCCTGGTTTCATCAGACTGAAAAAACAGTAATCCATCCGGTATCCCATGCAATTAAAGCCAAGATTAGCGGTTATATAATCAAAACGCCGGTTGATCAGTGTTGTTGCGGTTTTCGAACTTCAGTTTTTCGGATAACCTACCGTCTGGGCGAGGACAACCTTCTGATCAGGGCGGAGATTCAGCGCCTTCGCCAACACATCACGATCCACCATCGCTCTTACAACAGTCGCTAATCCTTCAGCCGCACAGTAGAAATAAATATTCTCACTGATGAAAGAAGCGTCCATACCTGCGTAAACCCTCTTATCTTCATCGGTGCCTCTTGTCATCTTCGCAAAATCGGCGACCAGGACAATATTTAGCGGAGCATCCTTTACGAAAGACTGCTTGCCTGTGGCTTCGCGGAGGTCTTTCATAATAATCGGTTTCAGAACGTTTTCCTTGGCGTCATAGAAATACGCGCCGTCCGCCATAACCACGTAAACATCAATCTCCTGCATATTCATCGCGGACGGAGCGGTGCGTTTGCCGTCCTCCCTGTTGATCCCCCAGGCCGCCCAGAGCAGCTCGGAAAGAACTTCGACTGGCAGAGGTTTCGCTGCGTAGTCGCGCATACTCTGTCTCTTCGCAAGTATGTCGAGAACCGGTTTTTTGCCGAATTCCGGCTTATTCAGTTGGATTACCTTCATCTCTTCCGCCGAAAGGAAAAGGGCGGAGACAAAAAATGTTAAAACCAGCAGACTTATAGCGCTATATCTCTTCATTTAAATCCTCCAGGTTTGTTAATTGCATTAAAACTGACTCATGGGATATATTCTATTATCAGGGCAGAAAAAGTCAAAATGGAAAACAAGTCGGAAACTTGACACCTGCCGAAGTGGTTATAGAATGCCCGAAATGAAAAAAGAAAGGGGTTGCAGATGCAAAAAGTCCTGATTACAGGTTCGTTGGGGCAGATCGGTTCCGAACTTATGTGCGCTTTGCACGGCAAACTTGGAGCCGGTAAGATAATCGCGACCGACGTCCGCGAGCCATGGAAAGAGATTCTTGAAAACTGCAACTATGAAAAGCTGGATGTTCTGGATGCGAAGGCCGTTGCAGATATTTGCAAGCGGCACAAGATAGATACGATCTACCATCTCGCCGCGATCCTTTCAGCTACGGGAGAACAGAACCCACAGCTCGCCTGGAACGTCAATATGCATGGCTTCTACAATATCATCGAAGCGGCCCGCGAACTCGGGATAAAACAGGTCATCTGCCCCAGCTCCATCGCCGCATTCGGCCCCGACACACCGAAGGACGACACGCCGAACGAAACCATCCTCCGCCCGACCAGTATATACGGCGTTACGAAAGTGGCCGGCGAACTGCTTGGCAATTACTATGTCAAGAAATACAACCTCGACGTCCGCGGTGTGCGGTTCCCAGGCATCATAAGCTGGAAAACCCCTCCCGGCGGCGGCACAACCGACTACGCGGTGGCGATTTATTACGAAGCGCTCAAGAAAAAATCGTACACCTGCTTCGTCCGCCCCGACACCGTTCTGCCGATGATGTATATGCCCGACGCTATAAAAGTTCTGATTGATATCGCCGAGGCGGATTTTGCCAAACTGAAACATCACTGCGACTATAACGTAACCGCCATGAGCTTCAGCGCGGCGGAACTTGCCGAATCCATCCGCAAACGAATCCCGGACCTCATGGTGGATTACCAGCCGGACTTCCGCCAGCAGATCGCCGACAGCTGGCCCCGCTCATTAGACGACTCAGCAGCCCGCGCGGAATGGGGCTGGAAACCGGACTATGACCTCGAAATGATGACGGACGATATGCTGAAAAACCTTCGCGTCAAACTCGGCAAAGATGCTATTGCCTGATCTGCGGCTGAATAAAAAGATTGTCATACCCGGCGAACACGAATCGCGGGACGTGGCCCGCTCCCACTTAGCGGGAGCTGGTGTCCTTTATGGCACCTGCTCCAAAGAGAGATTATGATAGCTCTCGCAGCAAGGCTGCCGCTCCTATTCCTCCGGGAAAATACACTAATACGAAGATTCCCCGTCGTCTCACCTTCGAAGTAACACGGGGAATGACAAACATTATTATCGCGGGACGTGGCCCGCTCCCACAGAATAATGCTGTCATACCCGGGGATACTTCATAGGGCGGCCGGGCTAAATAAAAAAGACCGTCATACTCGGGGCCACTCCGAAGGGCGTCAGCCGGGAAATGCGAAGCATTCTGTAAATCCGCAGGATTCTGTACATCTTCATTATAGTTTATTATTCCTTCAATGCGCGACCCTGTTGAACCATTGATATAATAGAATCCAGGTTCAGACACGGAGACTCTGAGTAAATATGCACGATGCTTTAATTATCTAATTTTCTTTTCTCCCCCTTTTTTAAGGCTCCAAATTTATGTTAATCAGTATCATTAACCGAAAATGGAGAATTTTCGTCGATAATCCTGTAATAGAAAAGAATTTTACTAAGTTCCCCGCTTGCATTTTTTCTTTAAAAGAATTGGTCAAATATTTTTTTTAGTTTATAATATTTATGATTGGAATGGCTATGAAATATATTATCGTTGTAATCGTTTTTTTAATATTATCCGCCGCGGCATATGCTTTCGGCAACAAATACATTGAAAGCCACCGTAAAAGATACTGGTTCAACTTTCTCACTTTCGACGCATTGTTTGCGCTATCGACCCTTGCAGCCTATTATATGGCAGGAGCCGTATGGTATGTAATTTTGCTGATTATCGCATTGAATATGATTTGTATTTCTTTCAGCGGCTGGTATCTTTTTACAAAGATAATCTTTCGCAGACGAAACACTAATTATGAACAATTATGAGAGAGAGATCCTTATCGCAGACGATGAGGTCTCTATCTGCCAATCATTAAAAGAGGTCATCGGCACGCACTTCGGCTATAGGGTGGATACCGCGGAAGATGGGCTTGTCGCCCTGGAAAAAATCAAGCAAGGCGACTCCAGATTCGGAATCGTTTTAACTGACCTCAAAATGCCCAATATGAACGGTCTCGAGCTCATTCGTGAAGCAAGGAAGATTGATCAGGATCTGGTTTTTATAATCATTACTGGATATGCCACCAAGGACAATGCCATCTCCGCCCTAAAAGAAGGCGCATATGACTTCGTCCATAAACCTTTCAACATTGACGAAATGAGAGCTGTTCTCAACCGGGCTGTAAATCACTGGCTGCTGAAGGAAGAAAATAAAAACTACCAGTTAAACCTCGAGCATCTTGTGGAACAGAGAACCTTCGAGATCCAAACACTAAACAACGATCTCCGCGCGCTGCTGTCCCTTGAAGAAAGTGTTAATAAAACCGGGGAATTTGTGAAAAAGATCGATTCATTCCAGGAGGAAATTACCAAAAGGTTCAATCCTCAAACAATGCTCATAATGTTGTTTGACAATTTTTCCAAATCCTTCAGCTCGCCGTGGATTATTTCTTCAGAAAAAGCTACGATCGAATTCCCTGAAACGGAAGATTTGCAGGTAACCGGAAATCGCTTTTTCGGGAAGAACAGCGGCAAGACAGCTTCTGAAAACACATTGCATCTGAACAAGGAAGATGCTTCCTTCTTTTTTTCAAGACTTGAGCACCAGGTTTTTCTCGGCTATCTTTATATCGGTTTCGGAGAAAACCCTGATATCGCCAATTTTGAAAACCCTATAAACCTCTTTGCAACCAGCCTGGAATCAATCCTCTATAACAACTATCTTGTGAAAAAACACGAGCGCGAACTTGAGAAAATGTTTATTTCGGGCATCAAGGTCATTTCCGACACGGTTGAAGCGAACAGTCCTTTCACGAGAAAGCACAGCGACAGAGTTGAAAAAGTGGCCAAGTTGCTCTCGGAAAAGATGGGCTTCTCGTACGAGCGAAAATACAAACTAAGCGTCGCCTGCATCTTGCATGATATCGGCAAGGTGGGGATAGACAACCGGATCGTATATAAACCGGGCAAGCTGGATGAAGAAGAAATAAAGCAAATCAGACAACACTCCGTTTTGGGCGCAAATATCGTAAAAGATCTATACGGCATTGCGATTGATAAGATAATCAGACATCACCACGAAAGATGGGACGGAAAAGGTTATCCCGACGGTTTGAAAGGCGAAGCGATACCTCTTGAATCCAGAATGATCGCGTTATCTGATTCTTTCGATTCGATGATTGCAAACCGGCCATATAGAAAGGGGCTGCCGCTCACAGCAGTGAAAAAAGAAATTGAAGAAAACGCCGGAACACAGTTCGATCCATATCTGGCAAAACTGTTTCTTGAATCCATAAATGAGAATTTATCCACTTTTAAATTAATGACTCTATCCGAGAACGAGTAACAATAATGAAGCTTTTAATCGTTGATGACAACCCGGACAACATTGAAATCCTTAAATATAAACTGCGGCAAGTGGATGATTCGTATATCATCATCGAATCGAATTCCGGTGCGGACGCTCTTGAAAAAGTTAAAAAAGATAAGCCCGACGTCATTCTTCTGGATATTATTATGCCAGGAATGGACGGATTCGAGGTTGCAAAAAAAATCAAGAGCAGCTTTCCCGATGACTTCATTCCCATTATCATGGTAACAGCAAGAGAAGATGTTGACTCCAAAATCCGCGGCCTGGCAAGCGGCGGTGATGATTATCTGACGAAACCTTTCAAGATAACTGAACTGCAGGCAAGAATAAAATCTTTGATGCGGATTCGCGAACTGCAGGACAAAATCAATGAAATGAATAAAAAGCTGCTCGTTTCCGAGCGCCTCTCCGCTGTTATAGCGACGGTTGCCACGCTTAATCATGAGATAAACAATCCGCTATGTTCCATGCTGCTCGATCTTCAGATGTTGCAGCTATCTTCGACATTCGTTTCCATTCCGCAGGAAATTCAGGAAAAAATAATAAAAATCGAATCCTCCGCTGCAAGGATCGCAGACATAACGAAAAAATTATCCGAACTTCAGGAAATCAGCACAAAAGAATACGTCGGTAAATCTGAAATTATCGAAGTGAAGAAATAAGTTTTCCTCGGAACTTTTAAAACCCCCGTTTCATCGCGTCAACCAGGAACCGTCTTTCATTGTCAGCGCAGCGTACGGCAGTGCCCAGATCAGGATCAGGGTATAAAAAATCGAGTAAAAGACTCCATAAATGAAATCGAGGTTTCTCTCGAGCTTTATATAGAAGAGCATATACACCAAACCCATCGTCGCAATCGTCGTGAGAAATGGCAACAATGTCAGCGGGGCATATATAACGAAGGCGATGGATTTCATCACAAGTAAAAACTGAACGGGCACCATGACTATCAGCATGGTATAGTCTATTATCGGTAAAAGCCTGTTCTTCTCGCGATAGCGGCTAAAGATGAATCCGGCAAGTACGACGCTTTCACGGATAAAACTCTTGTTCCAGCGGGTGATCATTTTGAAGAGTTTCTTTACATTTTCAGGAACAAGGGTTTGAACAACCGCGTTCTTCGTATAAAGCGTATTTAAGCCTTTTTTAAGAACAAGGTTTGTAAGCGCCCTGTCGTCTCCGTATGTGCATCTTTCGCCGAGGAAGGTCTGGTTCTCGAAATCCGGCAGGATTTCCATAAGCAGAGACCTTCTGTATGCCGATAAAACTCCGGAACAGCAGAAAACCGTTCCGAAGGTAGACCAGGTTGCGCGGAAGAAATCGAAAGCCATCGTATAGCGGACAGAGACCATCCTCGTAAGGAAATTTGTATCTCGGTTGGTCACTTTGATCTTTCCAGTAGTAGCCCCGACATTCGGCTGTTTGAAAGGAGCGACCAGGTGATAGAGAGAATCCGGCATTATCTCGCTGTCCGAGTCTAATGTTACGACAATCTCTCCAATAGCTCTTCTGAAGCCGATTGCCAACGCGTGACGCTTCCCCTTGTTCTGAGGCGTCTTTATTGCCACGAACTGCCCGGGGTATTGCTTCTGAACTTCTTCGATATAACTCCAGGTGTCATCGGTCGAGCCGTCATCAATGCAAAATACCTCTTTCATCCCTTCATAATAATCGGCTTGGATAGCTGAAATGATCGCTCTTTTTACGGTCTTGCCTTCGTTGTAAGCGGGGATGACGATTGAGATAGAAGGTCTGAAATCGCTCGAAGGAGGAATAGGTTTATACAGCAGCATCAAAACGAAACGATAAAGCAGGTAAAAAACGATAAAACCGCCCCAAATATAATAAAACTGAACGATTTGTTGCGTCTGTTTTTGAAACTGAAGAAAAGATTCGTTAGTGTATCGGTAAAACCATCCGAATGCCAGAATTATCAATAGAAGGAAGATCAAGGTGAGCTTCAGGGGAAGCTCTTTCCTTCCGCTTTGTATTTTGCCTACTCGTTCCATTTTTCCAGTCCTATCCTTATAAAAAATCAAGGCGAATTAAAACATACCGCCCTTATAATTTCAACTACTTTTTAAACAACCGAATATTTTCCGTAAAACAACTCATCCCGGTTGGATAAACAACCTTTACCAATTTATTACTCTATCATAAAATGATGTTTCTGTAAATAAAAAACAGCCTTGAAGCGTATGTTTATTTTTTCTCATAATATAGGGATGAGGAGGAGAAAGAGTGAAAATCAAAATTTTAATATTATTTTTAATCCTCGCAAATTTGCCGGCTTTACTTGCGGATGAAGAAAAGACCGAAGGAGATGATGGAATCCTTCTTTCAGGTTATTTCGAAAACCAGGGTTTCTTAAGATACAGCAAATCACAGGAAAAACTAACGCTCCTCGATTACAACAAACTTCGGCTGGATATTAAAACAGAGGTATCGAGCAGTTTAACTTTTAACGCTGATATCGTTTTTATGACATATCATGGAGCCACTGCCTTTGATTTGCTCGAATTCCTCCCGGCATCCATAGCTTCGACTGTTCCGGACTATATGGCAGATAACTTCAATATATTTCTAGAAGACACCTATTATCTCAACGATGCTTATCTGACAATTTACCTTGATGGACTTTCGGTCAGGATCGGCAAACAGCAAATACCGTGGGGAACCGGATACACATGGAATCCAACGGATAATTTCCATAATAAAAACCAGGTGGACCCGGCATATGAAAAGACAGGAGTAAATGCGATGACCATAGACATCCCCTGGGGATCTGAAGGATCATTGACGGCAATAGCCGCCATCAAAGAAAATGTGGAAGACCCGAGTTTCGCAGTACGAGTGAAAAAAAATATTGCCGGTTTCGACATATCGGGGTGCTGGCAATTGATAAACGAAAACAAATTAAACCCGGATTCCCTTGAATCCTTAACTAAAAATAAAACTGTATTCGGATTCGATTTTACGGGCGAGGTCTTCAATTTAGGGTTCTGGGGGGAAGGGACATACAATATTCCCGGTGAAGAGAGCTTTGAAACGAATAATTACACGGAGTATCTCCTCGGACTCGATTACACATTTGAAAACGGACTCTATATTATCTCGGAATACCTGCACCGCTCGCAAGGAGTTTCGTCCTCCTTCAATTACAATCTGGTAGATTTTCTCGGCCTTTTTTACGGGGAGACAACGAACATCGGAACGGATTACCTTGTTTGCGGGATGAACTACCCTTTCACCGACTACATCAAAGTCCAGCTCTATTCAATAATCAATATCAAAGATGAAAGCTGCATCCTGATACCCTGGCTGGTCTGGGATGCGGCGGAAAACCTGGAGATCAACCTCTCACTGAATTTCTTTATTGGAAAGGACGGCACTGAGTACGGGGAATATCCGCATAGCGCGTTGTTGAGGTTCAGGATTTATTTCTGATTCGGCTTTCCAAACCGGTCATCAGCAGCACACATCTCCTCGCCATCATCATGAGTGTCTCTTCCGGGTGCCGCAAATTCCCCCCCACCCCCCTCAAAGAGGGGGGCGCAGGGGGGAGTGCACTCTTCGGAGGGATACAAGGGAAGGCGTAGTCCTGAGGGATGCATCAAAGGGATCCAAGCGAAGGCGAAGTCCTGAGGGATTCTTCGAAGGGAAGCAAGGGAAGGAACCTCATCAACCGTCATCTCCCCCCGTCATCCTGAGGGAAGCATAGAAGGGAAACAAGGGAAGGACCTGCCATTTGACCCCAAACTCAATAAATGCTAAATTACCACTAATACGGTAAATATTTAATTTACGGAAAAATATGGGAAATATGTATTGAAAAAAGAAGCCAACACAACAAAGTGCACTTATAGATACTCCGACGGCACAACCTGCAATCGCCCCCTGACCCGCGGCTATGAAGATAATAAGGGCGAACAATACTGCATCTTCCATACGCGCAACGATGAAAAACTACAAGAGCTAAAAAAACAAATGGGGATCGAAATCTCTAACGCAACCGAATCTTTCAAAAAAGATATTGAAGCTCAAAATCTCTCAGAAGATAATGAGAAACACAAGGAAGGAATCAACATATTTCGCTCAAGACGTGCCTTGAATTATGAAGGTGCTTACATCCCCGACGACTTCGGTCTTTTACAGAATTTTGTCCTCGAAGTGGATATTTCTTTCGATAAAGCTATTTTCAAGGGGCAATCAAATTTTTCTTATACAAAATATAAAGGGAAGTCAAGTTTCCATAAAACGACCTTCAAAGATAGCACATGCTTTTCTGAATCATCCTTCAGAGGGTATACGTCTTTTGAAAATGCAACCTTCAGTAGGGACGTGTCTTTTAAACATGTGACCTTTAGCTGGGAAGTATACTTTTCTGAAGCTAAATTCGGTGGTAATACATACTTTTATAACGCGATCTTTAGTAGAAAAGCGTCTTTTTCCAGAGCAACATTCAATAGCATGGTGTTTTTTGACAGTGTGACATTCAACGGGATTGCGTCATTTATCAATACAACCTTCGATAGGGAAACGAACTTTACCAATACGACCTTCAGTGAAGAAGCTTATTTTAATACTGCTGTCTTCATGGATGCTTCATTTAGCTCTACAACTTTCAGCAAGGAAATGGAGTTTGAAAGGGTAATCTTGTCTGGAAAAGCAGACTTTTCTAGATCGACCTTTAACGGGAAAGCAAGCTTTTCCCAAACGATGTTTAGCGAGGGGGCTGGCTTTTCCCACACCATATTCAATGAGAAAGCTAATTATACAAGTGTTAGATTCAGCGGAAAGGCAGATTTTCAGGAGGCGACCTTCAACGAGGAAGCAAATTTTGCGTGGGTAGATTTCAGTGGTGAGACAAATTTTTATGAGGCAGCCTTCAGTAGCATGGTAAATTTTCATAAAGCTACCTTCAGCGGCAAGGCAATTTTTGTAAAGGCGACCTTCAGTGGCGAGGTAGATTTTAATGAGGCGACCTTCAGCGGAGAGGCTAGTTTTTCGGAGGCAACTTTCAGCGGTGAGTCATATTTACGTGGGGCAGCCTTCAGTGGCAAGGTAGATTTTAATGAAGCAACCTTTATAGGCCCTGTGAATTTTGAAGGGGCGATCTTCGATTGTGAGGCAAATTTTATAAAGGCAACCTTCAGCGCTTCATCTCTTTTTAATAAAGTAATCTTCAATAGTGATGTAAGTTTTGCAGGGTCGATCTTCAATGGTAGGGCAAGTTTTGGATTAGCGACTTTCAAAGCTATTGCGTTTTTTTATATGACAACTTTTAACGGCGAAGCGATTTTTGCTGGATTGACTTTCAGTAGTGAGACGAGTTTTGAATTGGCAATCTTTAGCTCTGATATAGAATTTGTTGATATATTTTATATTGCCGATATTTCATTCGACGGATGTAACATAAAAAAAGGAAAACTTAAATTTCGAAATACATATATTTTTTCAAAAGGTTCATTTCGAGATATTAGCGATGGAGCTAAAATTACGTTTATCAACAGCTATTTTCATAAAATATCTTTCCTCCGAAGCCGTATTGAAAACACAGTCTTTTCAAATTGCCATTTTAGTTTAACAAAGGAGTTGACAACTAAGGAAATTGAAAAAATTAATTATGAGTTAAAATCTAATAGAATTCTAGAACATATAACAGAACGACCAAATCAAAAGTTGCTTGTATTTAAAAATAAAAATCAAAAATTAAGCGAGCTGAACCGAAGGGAAAAAAGGCTTCAGAAAAATAACCTGCTTTTGGAGCATAGAGACTTCCTCAATCAGCCTCATTTCAGATTATTGATCAGGAAATTATCAAGGCGAGGATTAAAGATTGTTATATCACCTATTTTCCGTCTATTTCCGCGAAAACTCATAGCATTAAGAAAAAAATTAGATTCCTCAGAAGAATCGATATTTATGGATTTCGGCGAGGTCAGAGACAACTATATGCAGCTGAAGGTCAATATGGACCGGATGAAGGATTACGACCTTTCGAACGATTTTTACTACGGCGAGATGGAGATGAAACGGCTCGGGGAAAGATGGTACAAGCCGAAGAGATGGTTTCTCTCGCTATATAAAACGCTCAGCGGTTACGGCAATGCCCCTGTCCGGGCAGTGATTATGTTTTTTGCTCTGATCTGGATATTCAGTTTTCCTCTTTTTTTTATGAAATTAGGCATTAAAGATTTGTCTTCGCAAAACAAAAATCAGGTTTCCCGAAATTATGTAAGACTGGAAACCAGTTTTTTCAGAAACTTCGGAGAGATGGCAAGTCTATCGTTATATAATATGACCGCTCTGTCCAACCTCACAAGGTCTCCTTATGAGCCCTTGATCAAATGGACATTTTATTATGTTTCAATTGTTCAATACTTTCTCCGTCCTGTTCAGATCGCCCTTATCATTCTTGCCATACGCCGGAAAGTTAAGAGGGGGGAAGAATGAAGGTAGAGGGATTAGAGATAGAGAGATGGTTATGTTGGCGATACATGGGTTCCTTCGCTTGGATCCCGATGAAGCGTTCCTCAGGATGACGATAGGGAGATGATATTGATGCGGTTCCTTCCCCAGTATCCCTTCGCAGTATTCCTCAGGACTACGCTTTCCCTTGAATCCCTTCTATGCTTTCCTCAGGATGACGAGGAACAATTACAGATTGATGGGTTCCTTCGCTTGGATCCCGATGAAGCGTTCCTCAGGATGACGGCAATAGAGGTTCTTCGCTGGCAGCCCATTGAAGTTTCCCTCAGGATGACGGCAGATAAGATCAGCCGAAGAGTTTTTTCACGAGTTCGGCTACGCGCCGGCCGAGGGATTCGGCTTCCTTGATGTCCGATGAAGTTGGATTGCCCTGGCATGCGGCGCCATAGTGGCCGCCGGTGCTGATCGGATCGCCCACGACAACCATTCCGTATATAAGCAACGCCTGCAGAATGGAGATGAGGGTCGTCTCCTTGCCGCCGGACGCGTCCGCGGACGTGGCGAACGCCGCGCCGACCTTCCCCTCCATCTTGCGCCGCACAACCACGAATTCGTCTATTATCCTTTTTATCTCCGACGCCATCGTCCCGAAATATACGGGCGAGCCGATGACGACGCCTTGCGATTCCACGAAATCTTCTTTCTTCACATCAGCCGGGGTTTTCATTATCACGATAATACCTTCAACCTCGCGCGCCCCTTCCGCCACAGCCTCGGCGAGCGATTTAGTATTGCCCGACTTGGAATGATAAAGCACCAGAATCTGCATTATTTAGCTCCTTAATACATATTATCGAAATCATTATATCATCCATTAAAAATGTTGAAACTATTTTAACGCGTGATGAATTACACGAAAAAGAAGGATTCAAGTGGAAAAATATATAAAAGCACTAAAATGAAGATATCCGGCCGCCGTCCTTTGAAGTATCCCCGAATATGACTGTCATTTTTTAATGAACTCAAACGAAGATACTCGGCTGCTTCTCTCCGAAGTATCCCCGAGTATGACACTCATATCATTAAAGATGCTCGGCCGCCGTCCTTTGAAGTATCCCCGAATATGACAGTCATTTTTTAATGAACTCAAACGAAGATACTCGGCTGCTTCTCTCCGAAGTATCCCCGAGTATGACACTCATATCATTAAAGATGCTCGGCCGCCGTCCTTTGAAGTATCCCCGAATATGACAACATTTTTCTGGTGGGAGCTGGTCACACAGGCTGTGTCGCAATTCAAATGAACTCATGTTTGATGTTCTCATGTGTTCTTAAGTTATTGATACTAAAAGGAAGATTCCCCGTCGCAGCCCTTCGAAGTATCCCGGAGAATGACTTTTTTATATTGCGACACAGCCTGTGAAAGGACACCTGCTCCCGCAAAAAATAAACAGGCGCAGATACTCTTTCTTCAATTATCCTAAGATTCAGGTCTCCAAGATGTTAAAGATATCTATTTGGAGGCGTCTTTATTGTTTTCGTCGAATCGGCGGCAGGCTTCCATCAGGAGATTGATGGTGGAGAGATGTATTTTATCTTCCTTGTCAACGGGCACGGGGGCGAAGAAGTATTCCCCTTCCATATTTGTGATGATGACGTTCGCGGCCTCGACGCCTTCGAGGTTTCCGAGTTCTGCGTTCACGATCCGGCCGCTCCGGAGGAATATTTTTCCTTTGACGTTTTCTTCGATGACGGTGAAGATTCCGGTTTTTCCGGTTGAGGAGAGGAGCTGCAGTATCTCCACCTGGCTTATCTCGGACGTTTTGCCGCTTATGCTGATTTCTTTTCTAATGTCGAATTCCTTGAGTTTTCTGTATCTTTTTATGAGCGAGTGGATGATTGTAATAAGCACCGAGGGTTTGATCGGCTTTATCAGGTATTCGTCGGCTCCCGCGCGGAAACCGTTCACCTGGAGGTCTTCGTCGTCGTAGCCGGTGAGGAATACGAACGGGACCATCGGGATTGTGGAGTTCTGGCGGATCATCCAGCAGAGCTCCACGCCGTCCATTATCGGCATCTTGAGATCCGAGATGATAAGGTCCGGCTTTTCGGTGTTTGCCAGTTCGATCGCCTCTTCGGCGCTGGTCGTGCCGACGGGGATGAATCCCTCGCGCTTCAGGAGATGGGAGACGTATTCGAGGATCTCCCTGTCATCGTCAACGATTAGGATTTTCTCCGCCAAGATGTTCGATCCTCCTTGAATTATAATATATTCTGTTTATGCATTTTTCAAGTCGTAAATACGAAAGGCATTACCTGGCGTTTGGTCAGGATTTCAGCCTTCCGCTGTCCGTTTTTATGTCTTTGGAGAAATAATGGGCGTTTATGCAGAACATCGTGATGAAATCCGCTCCACACTTCTCTAATGCGACAGCGCGGACGAGTATAGAATCTTTTAGCATTATGCAATCTTGAACCTTTTTCCGGTTATCATTTTATCTAATTTTTTCCTCTGAACGACCTTTCATAAAGATAACCTTTAATGAAGTGAAAGTCCAGATTGAACCTTTGCTAAAAAGATTATATATTTTCGTTGGACGGTTATTTTCCAGGGAGAATTACAACCATAAATAAAATATTCGGAAGCACAACGGGGCTGAAATCTGAGCAGATCAGGAGGCTCGAAAACCTGTACCGACGCAGGATTCCACCGGACAAGGTGATCACGCCGGAGCTTGCAAGGTTTCTCACGGACATATCGTTCCAGCTGCACCGCCAGGTGGGACTCATCCTGGACCGCCGAGGGTCCGTTCAATATGTTATTTTGGGGGATGACAGGAAGGTTTTCATCCCGGACTTGACCCGCCACCGCGCCGGGCGCGGCCGCTTCCGCGGGTTGCGTCTCGTTCATACGCACTTGAATGAGGAAAAATTGAGCAACGAGGATTACACGGACCTTGCCCTCCTGCGCCTCGATATGATAACCGCGCTGACGTTCGATGCGGAAGGGAATCCCGGCTTTTCATATTCCGCCCACCTGCTGCCGGATAACATCGAAGAAAGGCAATGGGACGACCTGCCGCCGGAGAAAATCTTTGAGGCTGGCAATGCGCTGGATTTCGGCGAATTCATCACCCACCTGGAAGACGAGTATCAACGCAACGTTCCGTTCGCGGAGGTTTTGGAAGGAGAGGAAAGGGCGATCCTTGTTTCGGTCGCCGTCGAGCCGGATTACGTGATAAGGGAATCGATGGACGAGCTTCAGAGCCTTGCTGAGACGGACATGCTGCTGGTTGTGGACAGGATCATCCAGAGGCCGAAGCAGATAAACCCGAAATCGCTGCTAGGAAAAGGTAAGCTCGAAACGCTCACCTTACGGACGATGCAGCTTGGGTGCGATCTCATCGTCTTCGATCAGAACCTGACCCCTCTGCAGATACGATATATTACCGATATGACGGAGCTGCGGGTTATAGACCGGACGCAGTTGATACTGGATATATTCGCCAAGCATGCAGACACGCGTGACGGCAAGCTGCAGGTCGAGCTGGCTCAGCTGAAGTACCGCCTTCCGAGGCTTGTGGGCAGTAACACCGCGATGAGCAGGCTTATGGGAGGCATCGGGGGCAGGGGACCCGGGGAGATGAAGCTCGAGGTGGACCGCAGGAAGGTAAAGGAGAGGATACACCGTCTCGAGTGTGATTTGAAAAAACTCGCTCTGCAGCGGGAACAGCGCAGACAGCATAGAAGAAAGCAGAATATCCCGATCATCTCCATAATCGGCTATACGAACGCCGGAAAATCCACGCTCTTGAACCTGCTTACCAACAGCGACGTTTACGTGAAGGATCAGCTCTTCGCGACGCTCGACACGCACAGCAAGCGGCTCCGCTTTCCGCGCGAGAGGGAGGTCATCATCACGGACACGGTCGGGTTCATCAGGAGCCTGCCGGAGGATTTGATGACGGCATTCAAGGCCACGCTCGAGGAATTGAACGACGCCGATCTTTTGCTTCATATCATTGACCGGAGCAATCCGAGGTATAAAAATCAGATCGAGGTCGTAGAAGGGGTAGTGAAATCACTCGGGCTCGACGGCATCCCGATGCTGAAGGTATACAACAAGATAGACCTGCTTAACGGTTTGAGACCGGAAGATTTTGAAAGCGACGGCGTGTTGATCAGCGCAACGAAAAGGGAGACTTTCGGCGCCCTGCTGGAAGCGATGGAAAGCACAATCTGGCCGTATTGAGCCGGACTATAATCATTCGGTAATCAGGAATTAAAAGATCTGATTTTGCATGGAACTTTTTATCTACCCCGCGTTCTAATATTTTGTAAAAATTACTTGAACCGAATACCTTTAAACATTATAATTAATCCAAAGGCATTAATCATCACGAATCTTTAGGGGAGTTTAGCAGATGAGTATAAAATTCTTCTCATCCCGCGGAAGCCGTCCAAATGAACCGCCGGAAAGTCGTATTTCCATCGTTTTTATATTGTTGTGCGGTTTGTTGTTTCTTATCGGCGGTGGAATCGAATTTGTTTCAGGCGATATCGCCGCAATCAAGTATGACTGCGTCTTCGTGCAGGCATCTCTTCTGCCGTACCTGTTGGTGGTTTTTTCCACAGCTGCGGCGGTCTCTCTTTTATCGTATTTTCGCTCTAAAAGTATGGAGGAGCGGATAGATGTCTTTCACCGCCTTCTCGAGAAATGCAGCCGCACAATCCAGAATTCGAACCAGAGACTTGACGAAGCGAATACGAGGATTGAAAACCTCGAGAGGAATGACAGCCTGACCGGTATCGCAAACCGGCGTTACTTTGAAGAATTCCTCGACAGGGAATGGCGGCTTGCGATCCGAATGTCGCACCCCGTTTCATTACTGATTATAGACATTGATTCTTTGAATGATGTGAAAAACAAACCGAAAGGCAAAATAGACGAAGAGTCCTTGAAAAAGCTGGCGCACGTGCTTATTCAAACCGCAAAGAGACCCGGCGACCTCGCGGGGCGCTTTGCACCGAGGGAATTCGCCGTTGTCCTGGCATTTACGCCGCTCGAATCCGCGATGCAGTTTGCTGAAAAGCTCCGTTCGGCAATATCCGAATTGCAGGTCACATCGGACAAACCTGATTCTTTTAAACAAGTGTTGATAAGCGTCGGAGTGGCAACCACTGTCCCCACCATCGGGTCGCAGCCGGAAGAACTCATCGCTAAGGCAGACAGGGCTCTGCGCCTTGCGAGAATTGACTCAACCGAACAGGTCGTTTACTTGCATTAAAAGTCTTTGCGCATTCGCCTGTCTCACAGTTAAAAGGACTTATAAGTTCCAGCTGGCTCATCAAGGTTTTATTATCTTCTGCCATATATTCTGCGGATATATTCAGCAGGTCAGGTGGAAAACGCCGATGGCTTTTTTGTTCCTGGCGATGCCATTAAAAAATTCGACAGCCCTTGCGGTTTTATCGGCTTCGAATTCGATTTTTTCTTTTTTCATCAGAATTATGGTCTGCGCGTCCATCTTCATCATTCCGAAATATCCCGTCCCGATGACAAGTATATCCGGTTTTTCCTTGAGAACAGCCTTTAGGTCTTGGGGCTTCAAGTTATGACCCTCCTCCCGCCACCAGGATGAATCCACACTTGCCGGAAAGACGATCAAATCGGTCAAATAAACCTTGCCGTCAATCTTCATTTTTCCGAAAGAATAACTTTCGATCATTTTGCTTTCCCCTTTAAAAACCATTTATCTTTTTCAAAATCATAATAGATGCTTTTCACTGATGCATCACCGCATCTGACTTTGAAGTGATGCCTTCTTACCCTGTCATCCGATGATTCTGTTAAGAATGAATCGGTGATAGAGACAACATCATATCTCTTGCCGGCGATGAATATCGCTCTCGGTTTCTCGTCGGCTCTATAACCGGAATATGATTGGACTTCGATTTCTACTCGTTTATCGGGAATAGCTTCGGGGGAGAAGGAATCTTTCATCATTGCATTATCTCTTTTAAATTTGCCCGGCTATTGATGTTTTTGAACCGGGCGTATCTTGAAAAGATTATATGATAATAAAGTCCGCAGGTCTAATTCAAATTATAATTTTTATGGGTTGGCCGGTTGTGATAATATCGTCAAATAGCTTTCGGGTTGAACAAATTACTGGTGAAATGGGTCAAAAAAATGAAAGAAACAGATAAGAAATTAGTCGTCACGCCTTTGACGCGGGAAAACTGGGCGGATTTTGAAGCGCTTTTCGGCGCGCGGGGAGCGTGCGGGGGATGCTGGTGTATGTCATGGCGTCTTCCGAAGAAAGAATTCGAAAAGAACAAAGGCGACGGTAACCTGGGCTTGATGAAAAAAATGGTTGAGAAGGGCAAGATTCCGGGTCTAATCGCTTACCTTGACGGCGAACCGGCGGGTTGGTGTTCGCTAGGACCGCGTGAAGATTTTCCAGTACTGGAAAGATCGAGGATTTTCGCAAGGGTAGATGATCTTCCGGTCTGGTCCGTCAATTGCTTTTTCGTCGCAAAACAGCACAGAGGAAAAGGGATACCGCTGGACCTGATAAATGCCGCTGTCGGATTTGCCCGCGAGCAGGGAGCGGAAATCCTGGAATCCTATCCATTCGATTATAAAGAAAAAAAACTTCCGGATCCCTTCGTCTGGACGGGCATTTGCAAGACATTCGAGGAAGCCGGTTTCCGTGAAGCTGCGAGGCGCTCCGAAAAAAGGCCGGTAATGAGGTATTATCTGAAAAAACAACAATGAAAACCGGAGAATCCTTGACAGTATAAGAGATTCATAAGATAAAGCCGGAAAATAAAAAAATCCTTTCAAACCTTGACAAAAGTCCCGAGCGGGTTAATATTTCCGGGAAGTTAAAACTTGGAGGTATATATGGCATATCACATTTCAGATTCATGCACCGCCTGCGGAACTTGTAAACCGGAATGCCCGGTGGATGCGATAAGCGAAGGCGATATCTATGTAATCGACGCTGAGAAATGCATTGACTGCGGTGCTTGCGGCGATGTTTGCCCGGTGGAAGCGATTCACCCCGAATAAACAGTTTCAATATATATGAAAGTATAATGGCTGTCCCAAAGATATTGAGACGGCCTTTTTTTATGAATTGATTTTCAGGTTCTGCTCCTCGCCGGTTCAAGCTTCCGCAGGCTGTGTCGTAATATAAGATTGTCATTCCCTGGGATACTTCGGAGGGAAGGCGACAGGGAATCTTCATTTTAGAATCAACATGTTATGAACATTAAAAAATCTCATACAGCAGCAAATTTGAATTATAACACAGCCTGCTGACGCCCCGCGATATTAATTGTGGCAGCCGGTCACATCCGGCGATAATGTCGATTACGAAAAAAGGAAGGTTTTAAGAATTGAAGAAACTATAATGAAGATATCCGGCTGTAGTCCTTTGAAGTATCCCCGAATATGACAGCATATTATTCCCGTCGCAGCCCTTCGAAGTATCCCGTAGAATGACTTTTTTATAATTGCGACACAGCCTGTAAAGGACACCTTCTCCCGCAAAAAAACCACTCCGGACGAAGGTAGGAAGATGAGTATTAATGAGGTTCCTTTCCCAGTATCCCTTCGCAGTATTCCTCATGACTACGCTTTCCCTTGTATCCCTTCTATGCTTGCCTCAAGATGACATAAAAGTTTATCCCTACGAAGCAGCCCTCAAGATGACGGGAAAAAAATTCCGCGGCTGAGCCATCTAACCTTCACCATTTATTACGATGAACGAATGATGTGTTGAACCTGTTCGAAGTAGGTTTGTCTTCCGCCGGGTGGCCGATGGAGATGAGCGACACCGGCTTGATCTCTTCCGGTAGACCAAGCAGGCCGGCAACGGCATCCATCCGCTCTTTTCTGGGGAATACACCGAGCCAGACGGCGCCGAGGCCAAGCGCGTGCGCGGCGAGAAGGATGTTTTCCGTCGCGGCGGAGCAGTCCTGCGCCCAGTAACCCTCGATGTTTTGAACCTTTGAATCGGAACAGACGAGCACCGCGAGGGGCGCCTCTTTCAACATCTTGGCGTGCGGATGCAGCTCCGGAATCTTGTCGAGGATGGCGCGGTCATCTATCACGATGAAGCGCCAGGGCTGGAGGTTCATCGAGGATGGCGCAGCCATGGCCGCTTCGAGCAGTTTCCTGACAGTATCATCATCCACCAACTTGACCTGATACTTCCTGATACTCCGTCGGGTAAGAATCGCTTCCAGGGCGTCCATATCTATTTCCTCTTTAAAAAATATATCGGATTTTATCCGAGGAATTCCAATATCGTTGCAAGATATATCGAAGCGCAAGTTAAAAGGGAATTTATCTCGATATATTCGTTGGGCCCGTGTGAGACTTCGAGCAAACCGGGTCCATATCCGTAAGAAGGGATTCCGGATTTATTGAAGAACCGGGTTTCGAGCAGGCCGGGGCAGAGTTCGAAGCTGGAGCTTGTCCCCGTGATGTCACGGATGGCGCGAGAAAGCGCATCGGCAAGGCCGCTTCCGGCATCGGACAACGAAGATTCCCCTTCCTGGAGGATTTCATATGACAGATCTATACCTTTATTCTTTTCTTCCTCAAGCAAGTCTATGATTTCCTTCCTTGCATCTTCAAGGTTTTCTTCCGGGTTAAATCTTCTGTCAATCGTGAACCATGCCGTGTCGGGGACGGTGTTGAAGCTGATCCCGCTTCCGGATTCGCCTCCGATGAGCATTACGGACTTTTTTGCGGATTCAGGGACAACGGCAAGAAGCGTGATTCTGTGGGATATTTCTTCCTTCAATTTAATAAGAGGCCCGGCTGTGCTTACCATCCGCTCGAAGGCATTTATCCCTTCGTCGGCGAGGGCGATATGCGCATATTTTCCCTCGAAAATGACTTTGATGGTCAATGCTCCTTTATTGGCATTCCAAACGACACCGCTCGACGGCTCCGGCATAATCATCCCTATGCAGCCGTCCAGGGGAAGGTATCCTTCCTTGAAAAGATAACGGATGCCGCTTGTCCCGCCGGTCTCTTCGTCAGGCGCGAGCGAAAAGGACACCGAGCCTTTCAGGCGTGAACGGTTTTCATTCAATATCCTGATCGCATACAGCATCGAGATGATGCCGCCCTTCATATCGGAGCTTCCCCTGCCGAAGAGCTTCCCGTCTTTTATAAAGGGTTTGAACTGCTCATCGTTCAGCGCGGGCACAACATCATAATGACCGTGAAAATGCAAAGACCTTTTCTCTGTGCCTCTGACCATCCCAATTATTGAAGCCCGCTCTTCACATCCCGCTGGACCAGATATAACTTTATATTCAATTCCCCAATCGTCAAAAAGACGCTTCATATAACTGATGAAATCAGGATAATTCAGACCAGGGGGATTAACGGTAGGAATTTCGATGATCTCTTTCAGAGTTTTGACTATCTCACCTTCCAGGTTTTTAACCTGATCACTATAAGGCGAGTTTAATTGATCTTTCATATACGTATGATTATGAATAAGTAATGGATCTCATATCAATTTTTCGACGATTTTTACAGCGTCCTCAACGAGTTTCGTGCAGATTTCGGCGTGCAGTGGTTTTGCGGCAGCAAGTCCTTCCGGCGTGCTGATGTCGGCTCCGAGCAGGTCTTTGCAGACGAGCGAACCGTGAAGCTTCTTGAATTCCTCGAAGAATGTTTTTGTTATCGCATATGTCTTTTCTTTCGATTCTTTTTCACTCGGTATAGCCATCCCGTGTTTCAATCCTATTGCCATCATCGCGCCGGTTACGACCCCGCAAATACTTGCAGTTCTCGCCATTCCGCCGCCGAACGCGCCCGAAACACGGAACGCTGTTTTTTCATCCATTCCGTTCTCTTCGGCAAATACGGAAAATACCGCCTGGGAGCAGCTGTAACCTTTATTAAACAGTTCAACGGCTTTTTCGGATTTAGTCATTAAATGCCTCCATTGTTATTTTTATATAATAGTTTTTGTCGGTATTTAATACAATTATAGTTAAAAGACTTCTGAGTTTATTTTTTCCTTGTCGAGGAGCGACTTTATCTTATTCAAATCGGCGGCTTCAAGCTTTGATATGGAGAGCGACGGCGTGCCGCGGTCAAGAGTGTAAAGCTGAACGGATACCGGTTTGATCTTTTTTATCCTTGCGATCCAATCATCTACTGCGGATTGTGAATGATTGCCAAGAAGACCGCCTGTGAAAAGCGTTTGGATCGTGACATCTTTCAACATTGCAAGGCCATCAGTGATCGAATCCAGCATGATATTATCCATCGGATCGTTGTATGACGTAAAAACGGCTTGAGAGCCCGCGTCAAGCTTCATAATCCTCACGTCCAATTTTGCAAGCGCTTTTCGCACTTCCTCTTTATCAACCAGAGTCGAGTTTGAAAGGATTGCGGTTTTTGTCCCGGGAGCCGCCCTGTTTCTCAGCTTTATTAGCGCATCCACTATTTCCGGGAAATCGGTGTGAATCGTCGCCTCGCCGTTGCCCGAGAAAGTGAGATAAGCCGGCGGTTCTCCGAGGCCGGCAAGGGCATTTCCGACAGCGGCGATTATCGCCTTAACGCCGGGAAATTCGTCTTTACGAATATTCTTGACGAAGCTGTAATCAGTCCATCCATACTGGCAGTAGAGACAGTTGAAGGTGCATATCTTCTTTCCCTCAGGCAGAATATTGATACCGAGCGACCTTCCGAGCCTCCGGGAATTTACGGGGCCGTAAACTATCTTGTTCTGAAGCGCAAGCAGCATTTTTATCCCTCACGAATTCTTATATATTTCCCTTATTGCGGAAGCGAATCTTTTAATGCCTTCGGTTATCCTTTGTTCATCCAGTGTGGAAATCGAGATGCGGAAATATTTTTCTTCGCGCAGGTCATGGAAATAGAACTCGCCCGGCGAAGCGGCGACATTATGTTTCAGTATTATCCTGTTCATCTCTTCGCTACTGATCTTACAATCCTTGAGATGAAGCCAGATAAGGTATCCTCCGACCGGTTCTTTCCAGCTGACTAAGTCCGCTGGCATATATGCCTTCAAAGCGGAAACAGCGGTCTGCATTCTCTTCCGGAATATCCGATGAATTTTCTTGATGTGAAGATCGTAACAGCCCTGCCTGCAGAATTCGTGGATCGCCGCCTGGATGACCGGACTCGATGACAATTCGGAAAATCGTTTGATCGCCGTTATCCGCGAGATACAATCCTTTTCGGCGGCAATCCATCCGATCCTGACGCCTGGAAAGAGAACTTTGGAGAAGGTCCCAAGGTATATGACGATATGGTTCTTGTCCATTGATTTTATCGGCAATGATACCTTGCCGTAATATTTCATCTCCTCCTCAAAACCGTCTTCAATAATGGGCAGCCGGTGTTTTTCACATAGCTTCAGGAGGGCTTCCCTATGGTTTTGACAGGTCGTGATGCCGGTGGGATTCTGGAAATTCGGTATGGTGTAGATAAAGCCGGTATTACCATCGTTCTCCAACCTTTTTTCAAGTAAGGCGAGGTCCATTCCTTCATTGTTCATGGGGATGCCGATCAGCTCCAGCTGATAGTATTTGAATAATGGCAGGACAGCTGAATATGTCGGGGCTTCTATATATACTTTCCTTCCAGGTTCGGCGAGAAGCTTCAGCGCAAGGTCTATACCGTTCTGCGAGCCGTTAGTAATAAGGATTTCGTCGGCTGATATATCCACTTCATGTATCTGCAGTCTGTTGGCGATATATTCCCTGAGAGGCCTGTAGCCTTCATGGTCTCCGTAATTAAGAAGATCTTTTCCTTTTTCGCAAAGAACCCTGTTCATGCTTTTACGAAATTCTTCCAACGGAAACAGAGTTTGATCCAGATTGAAACGGCTAAGGTCTATCAAATCCGGATGTCGAACAGAAAAACCGTTGTTTGTTTCCGGATGATACTTATTATATTCGTTATAGATAATTGAGCTCCCTACAGATGATGCTGTTTTCCAATTAATGATGCCGGCTGTTTTCTTATCTTCTCTTCTCGCGATTTTATTTCTTTTCCTGATTTTCGTGTAAGAGCCGGGTGTGCTTTCGATATATCCCAGTGCCCAGAGCTCTTCGTATGCCTTATAGACAGTCGTCCGGTGAACGCCAAGCCTCTCCGCCAGTGCCCTCGTGGAGGGCATGTTTTCACCGGGTTTCAATGCCTCTTTTTCAATCAAATCCTGAACCTGCTTTACAATCTGCATATACACAGGCGTCGGATTCACTTTATTAATATTTAATAGCATCATCTTCACCGGCCTCCTGTTCGAAAAGGAATTTATCTGTGAATGATCATTTTCAGTTTTAAGATAGACTCTCAACTGTCTTTCGTCAACAACCAATTTTGTGCTTTTATAAACCAACCAATTTTAAGCATCCCCTTAAGCCACCGGCGAATCCTGTAAAGACTCAATAGAAAGCACTGACCGGAACAGTTGACAGAAACAACAAAATGAATATAATTTGAAGATATTGGTTGTTTTTTTTACTGAAAACAAATACAATAAAGGAAAATAAGGGACAAGGTTAAATGTCTTTCATTAAAGTCGCGCTTTAGCTGTTGATGCTTCGATAAGCTCGAAAATATTTTAGATGGAAAATTATCGGGGATCAAATGATCAAAGAGCATCCAAATAATCCGAAGAAAATGTCTGTAACCGAGATATCGGACAACGGGGGAATGTCCGTCCTCAGCTTTGACAAAGATGGAATCATCAAGTTTGGACACGGATCGTTTCTGGATTATCTATCAGCTCCCCTTGAAGAACTGCGGGACAGATCAATATTCGATATTTTCCATTCCTCTCCGGAATTGACAAGCTGTTTGAGAAAGGCGCTGGACGGTCTCGACAGTTTCGTGATTCTCGAAATTGAGGATGGGAGTTTCGAGATCAATTTCGTTCCCTGGCAACAGAATACTATCGACAGCGGCGTCATCATGCTCATACGGGATCGGACAAGAGAAAAACTGGCAAAGTCCGCCTTTCTTACCAGCGATTTGAGATACCGGATTCTTTTCAACAGCAGCCTGGATTCCATTTTTGTATTTCCGGTATCTAAGAATTCACCCCCCGGCAAATTTGTTGAGATCAACGATGCCTTCTGCCGAAAGCTCGGTTATTCGCGCAGTGAACTTTTAAAATTCACGCCCTTCGACATCGAAGGGGATGAATTGAAAGAACTATGGAACGAATTGAACGCGAAGCTGTTTGCGGATGGTTTCATCAATTATGAAACTGAATTTATAACATCCACCGGGAGGAAGATTTCCGTCGAAGTTACCGCTCATCATTTTCAGCTTGGCGGAAAATATATGGCGCTTGCAACCGCCAGGGACGTTTCGGTCCTCAGGGATGCGGAAAAAGTGATATCCGAGACGGAAGAACAATACAGGAATCTCGTCGAGCTTTCACCGGACGGCATCCTTATTCACAGAGATCTTTCCATCATATATTCAAACCCCGCCTGCGCCCGAATTCTGGGTTTTTCCAAACCGGAAGAGGTGATCGGTAAATCTCTCTTGAGCTTCTTTCACTCGAATATGTATCAGCGGATCATCGATAGGGTGAAAGATGTCAGTGAGAAAAGGGTCATAAATCCACCCAACCAACAGACACTGCTCCTTACGGGCAATATCGTTAAAGATGTGGAAATTTCAGATACATATTTTTTGTATCAAAATTCTCCATCAGTTCTCTCTATCATCAGGGATATTTCCGAAAGAAAAACCGCCCTCAAGGAAGAGTCTCAACGCCAGCATTATCTTGAAAGTCTTTTGAACGCATCGCCTGTTGCAATCGTAACTCAGGATATTGAAAACAAGGTCGTGGAATGGAATCATCATGCTGAAAAGCTGTTCGGTTACACGCAAAATGAAGCCCTCGGACGAAATATACACTCCCTGATCGCGAGACCCGATGTGATCAGCGAAGCGAAACAATACACCGATTCTTTGATGAACGGGAAATCCATTAAACCGATAGAAACTGTCCGTTACCGGAAGGACGATAAACCCGTGAACGTCCGAATAAGCGGTTCCCTCCTTTCGGAAGGATCGAACCTGTTGGGAATAATTTATACTTTCACCAACCTCGAAGAATTACAGGAAATGGGGATTGCAAGGCACGAGGCGGAAAAGACCCTGAGGGAAACATTGATACAGGTTACTACCGCGCTTTCCCGGGCTCAGGAACTGCGCGATCCCTATACATCCGGTCACGGCGTGGCGGTTTCGATCATCGCTGTGAAAATTGCGGAGTTGCTCGGCTGGGACCGGGACAGGATTCTCGGACTGGAACTCGCCGGCCTGCTGCATGACATAGGGAAGTTGGGTGTGCCCATAGAAATTCTTGTCAAACCTACACGGTTAAGAGACAATGAATATGCGATAATCGAAATGCATTCACAGATGGGTTATGATCTGCTGAAAGATATCCCCTTCCCTTTTCCTATAGCCGAGGCGGTTTATCAGCATCATGAAAGGATCAATGGGACCGGCTACCCGAACAAGCTGAAGGGAGGGCAAATAATAACCGAGGCGAAGATTCTTGCTGTCTGCGACCTTATGGATGCGATGAGCGCATTCAGACCTTACAGGGAGGGATATATTATGGAGCACGTCATCGCGGAGCTGAAGAAACAATCAGGAAAGCTGTATGATGCAGAAATAGTGAATACAGCCCTCGTATTGTTGAAGAAATATGACAACCAAAGATTCTGGACAACGCAATAGATCAGTTCGATTTGAACCATTTTATGAAACCTCGGGTCGGAGAATATCTGATCTTGCTCTTGGGTCGCACTGAATGAACTTGCGCCGATTGGCTGGAACCGGCAGCAATATTATTCCGCGCCGCCGATAATTATGAATGCTCCCCAGAAATAAGGATGCGAGAAACCCGCTGCTTGCGTGGTTTTTCTGCCTGCCGTAATTCCGGCTACGCCCCTCTCTGATGATACGGCGCCTGTCTTCATCCGAATGAGGGTTATCTTTGCCTGCCTCAAAGCCTCGCTTTTCGGCATTTTTCTGACAATGATATTTTTATAAAACTCGCTCATCATAAATGCGGTGGACACATCCGAGACGTTCCAAAGGCTCACGACAACCGATCCCGCTCCGGAAACCAGAAATCCTCTGGATATTCCGATTAAACCGTCGCCTTTCACCACTTTTCCCATGCCCGTCTTACAGGCTGAGAGGACGACCAATTCGGATTCGGTTTTCAGATTATATATTTCCCTGTATTGGAGTAGACCATCTTCCTGTGGATCGTCGTCTATGGAGAGCAGCAATCCGGACCTGTAAGGGTTATCTTCATCAAAGACTCCGTGTGTTGCAAAGTGAAGGAAGCGATATTCCGTCAGATCCGTATTCTTAACAACCTCCTCCTTTGCGTCTTTGCCGATAAAAGATTTACAACTCCCTGCATCGAAAAGGGACGAGATATTTTTGACCTCGTCTTCCGTATAAGGGAGAGGAGTCTTCATTGTGATAGTATCGAAACCCCTTTCCGTGGAAAGAAGTTCGGAATCCGGGTCGTCAGGATTATCCGGCTGCGTAGCGGCAGGATTAGCCATAGCGAAGAATTCGTTTTTAAATGTCTTCTTCGGCGGATTGAGCAGCAACAGGGAAGTTGCGGAGGGGCCGTATATGATATTATGCTCTTCGACGACATATTTTCCGTTCGGTTTGATCAAGACTTCGAACGGCAGATAATAAAGAATTTCGTCGGGTATAATTATCAGCTGTTTTCCAAGCTCTCCGGCATTTTGAACGGGTAGAAGCAATTTCCTGTATAAAGATGATGCGGTTGCCTTTAGGTTGCCTGCTTTCGAGGGATCGGGCGTCTTCATCAGATCAAGCAGCAGCTTTGTCTGCCGATTGACATTTCCCGCGTCTTCCGTTCTCCATACTTGAATATCCCGGTTGGTCAAGCAGAATGTATATAGATATTTTCCCTGGATGAAATAGCTGACGAGGGTTGTTCCTTGCGCGTTAACGAGTTTTTTCAGCTGATTGGTCCCGGCGGATTCGGGATAAACAAGCTTTGCGTATGCCGGATTTTTTGACCTGATTTCCAGCTTTAATTCCTCGAGTTCCTGCTCCGCCCCATTCCGATGCTGAAGAGCGTTTTGCAGCTGTTCTTCCGTCTCGGCGTAATTAACTTCCGTGTTGTAGCGGGATATTTTTCCGAGGATGTTGAGCTCTTTATCACGAAGCTCCTTGCTAATGTGTCTTTCCAGCGAGGCGTGAGACTCTATAAGAGAATCCGCGAAATTTCTTTCCTTGATTTTTTCGATAATGGAAAAGAGATCGTCTTTAATGGATGTTTTTCTCTTGTCGGTATAATACAGATAAAGGGTCTCGATATACTCATCATAATAAGATCGGTTTCGTGCGAGAAAACCGGTTGCCTCCCCGCTGAGACGCAACGCCTGGCGTTCCTTCTCGATGATCTTCAGCGCCTCCTCGAAATAGTTTAGAGCTTTTTCATAATCCTTCTCGATTTTATAGCTGATGCCCAGTTCATAATTGACCCATGCCGCATTCTGGTTGTAGTTTTTTTGAACCTCGAGGGCTTCCAGGAGTTTTTGGCGTGCCTGGATTGATTTGCCCTTTTTATTCAAAAGGACGCCGTCCAGCAAGTTGCACTCTGCGGTGACAAACGGATCTTTCATCTCCAATGACAGTTTTTTTATGGATTGAAAGGCGGAATTCATCTTCTTTAAATCGTTCCTCGCCCAGGATGTGACGAACAGGTTTGAATAGACTTGAAACAGCGACCATGGTTCGTTCAGCTCCGTGAAAAGGTCAATCGCTTTTTTATCGTATAGTTCAGCAGTCTTGAAATCGTCAAAATCATAATACACACCTGCAAAATTTGCATAAAATTCTCCGAGGTAATGTTTGCTTTGGAGTTCCCGGTAGATTTTTTCAGCCTCACTATGTATTGCGAGCGAGCGTTCCTTGTTGCCGAGCTTCAGGTAAACCGCCCCCATGCCGGTATAGTAGAGCGCGGTGGAACGGATATCTCTCAGTTCCTGCGCCAGCCTGATCGCTTCCTGGAAGGATTTCAGGGCTTTATAATACTCGCCGCCTTTAAGATATGCTTCTCCCAGGTTCCCGATGGTGATTGCGAGGTTGTACTTGTCATTATTGTTCTTGAAAATAACCACAGCCTTACTCAGATATTCCTTTGCTTTCTTTAAATCAGAGGTTCTTACGCATAATGTTCCGAGAGAGCCTATTATCTTTGCGCTCGATATTGGTGTGGACAGCTTTTCACTGATTTTAAGGGCTTCAAGGTATGTGTTGCGGGCATCAGCATATCTGCCCATTGCCTGAAACGTGTTCGCCTTGGAAGCGAGAGACGGGGCGAGGTATGTTTTATTGGTTTCATTTTCTATTATCTTGATCGCCTTTTCGGTGTTGGCAAGGGCTTCTTCAAGATTTCCCAGCTCGTTCTGGAGATTCGCTATCTGAATATAATATGCGATCTTGAAAGTATTATTTTCCGCTTTTTCGGCGATTTCCAGTCCCTTTTGCGCTTCCTTCATGCTGTCTTCATATTTACGCATCATAAGATAGAAGCTGGACAGGCTTTGGTGAAAAAACATTCTGTTGCCGTCATGGGAGATATTTTTCGATGCAGCGGTATAGAATTGAAACGCCTCTTCGTACTTCCCTGCAAGCGTATAAATGTCGCCGAGATACAAGTTGAGAGAGAAAAGGTACTGCGGGACGCCGATTTTATCCAAGTAGGATTTAATTGTGTTGAGGTACTGCAAAGCCTGTTTATATTCCTGCAACACTTTGAGGTTTTTTACTTTGAGAAGCTGGAGCTCCGGCTTGAATGTTACGAAGCCGAATTTCTCTATAAGAGCCTCGCCGTTCGAAAGGCTTTTCATTGCCTCTCTTGTTTTTCCATTTCTGGAAAATGAAAGGCCTTCCAGATAATTCATGATTGCCAGGTTGAGGCTGCTTTCCGCCGCAGAACCTTCGAGGTTTTTAATCTCATCTTCGGGTGAAGCCGGTCGAACATATTGTGACAGCTCATAATAGTAATTTACATTGAGCGCCCGCAGGATAAAGCTTTTGGGATGCTTTTTTATACCTTCCGCAAGAACTTCCGCCGCCTGCCTGAATTCCCCCTTGTCATAATACAACCTTGCCACAGCGGTAAAATGCGCGGCGGAGGCTTGTTTCCGGTTGGAGATGTTGTTTCCCAACTGTTGAACCGGTTTATCGTCAGCCAGAGCCTCCAGAAAATCACACAGATGAAAACCGAGAATGTCGTCTATTTCGTCACCATTGTTCAATACGGCGTCCATCATCATCGCGACGCCTTCATCTTTCTTTCCTTCCATAAAGCTATGGACACCGGACAGAAAGACGCCTGAAGGCTCTCTACTTGCCTGGAAATCTGCCAAAGATGAATAATCTCCGGAAACGCGGCACCAGCTGAATAGCTGCAGGTAAGCGGCTTTGAAACCGGAGTTCTCGTTGATAAAATTCTTAAGAGGGCCGATAGAGGCAGCCGGATTTTCTTTGTCATAACCTTCGAGGATGTTCCTGTATTCCTCGCTGGTCCCGGCAGCAAGGCATATACTGAAGATAAATATTAAAAGCAGGGCCAGGAATGAATTATTTTTCATTTTTATATCCTGCTATTTGTGCAAAAAAGAAATGGTCTTTACTGCCGCTCCCGACCCCTTGATGATTTCAGAGGCTCTGCCGATCTGTTTTCCGCTGCTGAGGACGAATTGTGTCATCCGTCCTGTGTCAATTCCCTTGATTCCGCGTTCGATCATCCTCATCTCGGCAGTCAGATCGAATGCCGGCTTCAATTTGACATCCAATCCCGCCTTCCTGAATTCGGAGAGCAGGTTATCAAGTCTCTGGTTCGGTTCGGCGCTCGCGAGTATATATAACGTTTCTTTCCCCATAGTCTCATCCAGCCTGTACCAGAGATTCGGTCCCGGGAGGATATATTTTCTATCCGCCTTTAGCTTGCGCGGTTGTTTCAGTTCATCGCGGGGGAACAACACTTCCACCTTACCGGACTGGTCCATATCCACGACATAGAGAAATGAATCGCGGTCAACCCCTATATGAATCTGGAATCCGTCGTTGCTGTAAAGCGTTCCACTCTCTTTAAGAATAACCTCGATCACATTGCCCATGAGGTCCATCCGCTCGCCGATCAACGCAATTTCCATTTTTATATCGCCGCTCGAAACCGGCGCGGTTCTTATGAAAATGAAAAAGACGGCAGTAGCTATGATCAGGCACGAGGCTGCGATTGCCAGGGCAGGTTTCTTTTTCAGCTGAAGATTTTTTCTGATTTTTTCACCAGCGGTCGAATGAGGCCGGATTTCCTTCATCGCGGCGAGGAGTTCCATGCAGCTCTGGTATCTGTCTTCGGGATGCTTCTGCATACATTTAAGAATAATTTTTTCAAGTGACAGAGGCATATCTTTATTGAAAGTTGAGGGCGCAGGGGCTTTTTCCTTTATATGTTTGAGGGCAGTTACAAGGGGTGAATCACCTTTGAAAGGAATATCGCCGGTTATCATATTGAAAAAAATAATTCCGAGGGAATAGATATCGCTCGCTCGGGTCGGCGTCTTGCCCTCCGCCTGTTCAGGTGAAATATATTCCATAGTCCCCATCACCGCGTCTGTTTTCGTGAGCCTTTCTTCGTCAGATGAAAACGCGAGTCCGAAATCGAGCACTTTGACGGTTCCTTCCGGGGTGATCATAATGTTGCCGGGCTTCAGGTCGCGATGAATGATGTTTTCATCATGCGCAGCGCCCACGGCTTCGGCAATCTGGACCGCCAGATTTGTGAACTCGTCGAGAGAGAGACGTTTATCCTGATAAATCTTCTGATGAAGAGTTTCACCCTTGAGAAGCTCCATCGTCATGAATTTTATATTTTCATGTTCATTAATATCGTAAACACGGGCGATATTTTTATGCCCGATTCTACGCGCGAGCTTTATTTCCCTTTTCAGCCGGCTGATGAGACCGTCGGTCATAAGATCAGGGCGGAACACCTTGACAGCAATATCCTGTTCCAATTCCTTGTCCCATGCTTCATACACAATGCCCATACCACCCTTGCCCAACAATTTTTTAATTACGAAACGGTTATTCAGGATATAACCGGATTGGAACCTTCCGAATCCGGCGTCAGAGGATAAAACCGTAGGCGCATCCTGACTTGAAATTGTCTCCTCGATTTTTCGCTTTTCGGAGGGTTTCTTTTTAGCCATAATTCAGGCCCCCTTTTTGATTGCAGGATTATAACTCAAAAGGAGAAAAATGGCAATTTTCCTTTATTTTATGGGAATTTATCGAATATGCTATTTAAAGCCGACTTTTACCGAAGGGCTATTTCAAACGGCAATCGAAGATAATTAATTTGTTATTAGCTTTATTCGGGTCTTCGACGAATGAAGGAAATACCGGCCCGACGACGCCTGTTAATCCGATTGATTTTTGAACCAGGACGGGTCTGTTTATCATCACGACGATTCTTTCTTCGCCCGGGCGCAGAGATTTTTCCTTCAATATAATGAATTTATCCTTTCCGAAAGAGATATCGTAAAAATTCAGGACCACTTCCACATCTTCGGTTTCTCCGGATTTATTAGCAATCGTAAAAATGATTTTATTGGCGTAAAAAGCGTCAATGCCCGTCAGCTCGCACGAACATTTTTCTGAGTAAATCTTCGTTATAGCGAAATCCGCTTTCTTTTTTTGAACCGTTTTCTTTGATGAATCGTCCACTGCATTAACCGGCAATAAACAGAGGATATAGGCCGTTATGGCAAATACAATGCTTTTGAAAAAGTTCGTTTGCATCCGTTGCAATCCCTCCAAAGCGACGACAACAATATACATTCAGCGGTTGTGGGTTGCAACCTCTCACTTTGGACATCGGCAATGCTAACGCTGCTTAATTCTGTTTAAAATCGGTGAATATGGAAAAACTTAGAATTCACCGATTTTTTGGCAAAGCAAAATTTCAAGAAACTTTCACTCCGTAAGCACGAAGCTCTATAAGATATTCATCCTTGAATATTTATTACTTGCTTATGCCATTAACATGGAGCGTTCCTATCGGCTTTGGCCGAAAAGCAGCGCTATTTGTTTATACTTTTTACGTTTGTAATCGTAAAGGTTACCGATTGACCTGTAACAGCTTTTCCATCGCTTGCATAGAAAGTGATCGTATAGGTTCCTGACTGTGTATAACTGGGAGGCCAGGAGAAAGCAGCGGTCGATGCGTTTAACACAGCGCCGGCCGGCAAGGTTGATGAAGAATATACGATGGTGTCTCCCTCCACGTCTGTCGCGCTGACCGAGAAGCTGATCAAAGTTCCTTCACGTCCGTTAATATTTCCAATTGTCGAGTCGAAGACCGGCGGATAATTCTCGGAGCCTACGAACTGCGCGTAATAAAGATAGTCGTCTATTCCTGCCTGACCGTATCCGATTCGAAAATAACCGCTCTCTCCCCATGACGGGCCCCATGAATTTTTGCAAATCCAATATCCGCCGTTAGCGATGCTCGAATCATCCACCCAGCCCACAACAGCAATCAGATGTCCGCCTACCGAAGATGATACGCCGTCGTAGATATATACACCTGAGCTGTAATCATTATAAAAATCGTTGTAAATCATCATCCACAACACAGACGGACCGTAATTTGTGATTGCGGCCTTCACAGCGTTGACCCTGGCTGAGAGCCCGGAAGTCTCGAGGTACTGCGTCCAATGACGTGTCAAATAGAAGTCCGAAGCCCTTGTGACATTGCATATACCGTCAGTTCCGGCATATGGGTAATAACTTTCATAGACTATCCCGCTATTTTTCATATAAGCGAAGGCGCTCGATGCATATCCTCCGCTGCAGTCGCTGTCGGTTACACAGTTGACTAACTGCTGCTCGGCAAGGTTAATGATGGCGCCGGAACGCTGCCGGATTAGCGCTTCAAAAACCCCCACGGTGGAAAACGCCCAGCAGCTGCCGCAGCTCCCCTGGCTTTTAACAGGCGTCATTATATTTTGTGTCCGCCAGTCAAATGAGACGGGATATTTAAGCGCGGATGCCTGCGCCAGGCTGAATGCGGGATTATCCGGCGAAAATTCCTTTTCGCCCGGAAATACACCTACCATCTTTTTGAATTGTTCAAGGGGGAAGAGTTCAGCCGCCGTTTTATTGGTTATTTCCTTAGCCGCAATGACTGGAATAATGAAGGTGGCGGTTAATACAATGGACAGCAGGATCAAATTAATAATTTTCATAGTTTTTGCTCCTTTAATCTTGAAAAATCTTATATGTTTAAGCTTCAATGCCTTCATTCGAGAAGTAAATATCATCAAACGGGGCTCGACGTCTTGCGCCCCGTTCTGCCATAATGATTATCAGAAACCCAGTCCAAGCCTCAGAAGAATGGAGTTTTTCTCGTAATCGAAGATCATCGTGTACTGTCCCTCGATTTTCACGATCATATTACCTGTGTTGAAAATAACCCCGGCTCCTACCGCCGCCATTAGATTCGTAGTGGTTTCCGGAGCTTCGATAACAATGATGCTTCCGAGACTTCCGGTTTCTTCCTTATCGGCGTAAGGCATCAGGATGTTGAAACCGCCGCCGCCACTTACGAAGAACTGTGTTTCATCGCCGAATTTGAGGACGAGACTGCCTATTACATTCACATTGTCATACGTTTTGTATGTATAAGTCTCGCCGTCGGATGGGTCTTCCTTCACAACTTCGGTCCCCAGAAGATAATCCCCTTCGATCTTGATCGCTATGTTATCCGACAGATCGAACATAAACCCGAGCCCGCCGCCGTATTCGTTATGAGAAGGAGTAACCGGAAAATCGTTTATGCCGGGGACATAATCGGAATCGCTCCCGATTGCCTGGGTAAGGCTGAACGATCCGCTGAGAAGGATGTAAAAGCTCTTTTCACTGTTAATGTCTACTTTCGTCTGCGCCGAAATCAATCCGGAGAGGATTAACATGGACAGGACGATCAACGCAAGAACTGATATTGGATTCTTTTTAAACATACTTATCTCCTTTCATATTACTTGTTAATTGATTTGACGTTTTGAATGATCAGTGTGACATTCATCGAATTCGTGGATGCTCCATCGCTTGCGGACAATGTAATGTAATAAGTGCCCGCCTGGGTATATGCAGGCGTCCATGAGAAGGATGCCGTGGAGGTATTGAATACTGCGCCCGTGGGAAGATTGGAAGCGGAATAACCTACCGGATCGCTTTCCGGGTCCGTTGCGGTTGCATGAATCACAATCGCGGTTCCTTCGCGGCCGCTCATACTTTCAATAGGATCATCGAACTGCGGGGGCATGTTGCCGACGTTGTAAATTCCGTAAGCGCAGAGATAGCTGTCAATATATGCCGTATCGTAGGCGATTCTGAAATAGCCGTCTTCTCCCCATTCTGCGCCCCAGGAATTGCGCACAATCCAGTATCCGCCGTTGGTGATGCTTGAGTCATCCGCCCAACCGACTATGCAGACGGCATGATTGGGATCTGATAGGACGCCGCTATATGTGAATACACCGCTATGATAGTAATCGAAGGAAGTTGTAACTTCGAACGCGACAACGACGGGACCGTAATTATAGATGGCGCTTTTAATTGATTGTATTCTAGATGAGAGAGGTCGTTCCCAGACATCCACTTCCTTCCAGTCGCTGAGATAATAATCGCTCGGCCTGGAGACCGTGCAAGCCTTATCGGTCCAGGTAAGCGGATAATATTGCTCCAACACTACACCGTTTGTGACCAGATATTCAAGCCCATCCGGAGGCCAGCCGCCGACATCACAATCTCCTTCAGCGCAATCGAGAACCTGCTGTTCCGAGAGGTCCTTCACCAGGGTTGTTCTTTTCTTGATCAGGGACTCGAAAATTCCTATCGGAGCGAAAGCCCAGCAGCCGCCGCAACCGTCCTGATCCTTAACCGGAGTAAGAACGTTCTGTGTCCTGAGGTCATATGACGAGGGAAGAGAAAGGCTTTTCAGATATGTTTCGTTGAACCTCAACACATTCGTTCTCTCATTCATCGGTTTCAATTTCAATTTCAGCATCTGCTTGATCTGATTGTATGTCCTCAGTTCAATCAGGCTTTTACCCGATTTTCCCTCTGCGGAAATACCTCCGATGAGAAGAGGTATGATCAACAAAGAGATTGTTATGAAAAAAGCATTAAGCTTTTTCATTGATCCCTCCTTTCGCTACTCAGAGCTAAACTGCTCTAATTTATATTCAGATTATACGGTTATTATTACTCAAAATCAACTGCAAGGCAGCGTTTTTCATCGGAAGTTCGGAAGTGAGGCATCCTGTAAAGCCGGTTCCAACATCAGGCGCACCGCTTACAATAAAAGTCCGGTAGCATGATAATTCATTCTAACAATTCCCGGCATTCGATAAACCGAATGGGGTAAACGACACATCGTTTCCCGCTATAATCCCTCAGGCAACCTCATAGATCACCCTCCCCTACTTGCTGGCCGGATACTGAAAGGGGTAAGGTTTTACGGGGTTGTTTCCTGAATCAAAATTCAATGATTACAAGGAAAGAGGATCAGCGTAAATAATAGATTCTAAAAGGAAGATATCCGGTGGACTCCCTTCGAAGTACCCCCTAATATGACACATTTTTATTTGGGCAAGGGTCTGTTTACTCTTTCTGCTGTCTTTTATACGATTTAATGCATAAACAGCTGCGCCAAATTCAAATAATTTTTTTAAAAAAAGTCGTTACATTGGCAAATAAGCTGTGTTAAAATCCCCAATCAGAGGTTTAGTGGTGATTAAACTGGATAAAATAGATTTTTTACACGATCCGGCATTAAAAATGCTTTATCAGCGCGCTGCCGGCAATCCGTCCGATACGGACGCTCTTTTCGATCTCGGCTGCGCCCTTAGTATGCGGGAATATTCCCCGGACGCTGTGGCTGTTCTCGATGAAGCTTTGAAGAAAGCCCCCGAAGACGGCAGGCTTTGGCATGAGCTGATTTTCGCCACTGCGAGCGAGAGCAGGATGGAGGAGCTCGCCAAGGGGGTGGAATCGGCGTTTAAGAACAAGGATTCTCTCGTAAAGACACGTAACCTTGCCCTTATCAACCATTATCTCGGCAGAGCGGAGAAAGCTCTGCATTTCTGTGCCCAGATGATGGACAGGCAGGACAAGGATTATACCTGCTACGAAGTCTATGCCTACATTCTTTTCTGGCAGGAGGAGTACGATAATGCCCAGTTGCTTGCGAAGAAAAGCCTCGAGATGAACGACAAGAGCATCCGATCCTGGCGGCTTCTCGGACACTGTTTCTTCGAGAACGGGGATTTTGCGAAGGCGGAACAGGCATATACAAAGGCAGTCGAGCTCGACCCGATGTACGTCCGTGGGTGGTATTCGCTCGGGCAGATTATACTTAACGACAAAAACCGCTTCATCGAGGGTCTTCGCTGCCTCACGAGGACAATGTATATCAATCCTTATTACTGGAACAGTTATTTTACCCTGATAGATTTTTATCTCGGCAACAAGATGTACCTGGAGGCGATCGGGGAATGCAGGAAGATACTCAACCTTTCGCCGGAGCCTCGCATAGCGTCCGAAGCAAATAACTACCTGGGCATCCTTCAGTACAACCAGGGGGAATACCGCCCGGCGCTTGTTAATTTCAGGAAAGCCCTCGAGCTTCGTTGCGACACCGCCGTGCCTTATTACTATATCGGCCAGATTCATTTTAAAATGGATGATTTTTCCAAGGCTCTCGAGAATTTCGAAAAGGCTATAGAGATTGATCCGACATTTGCCTGGGCTTACACTCAATCCGGTTTCGCGCTCCTGGAAAAAAGGAAATACTCCGAAGCCATCGGGCGTTTTGAAAAAGCCCTCGAGCAGGATTCCGAGGAATACTGGGCGTATATGGGCCTTGCTGATGTATATAGAAAAAGAAAACAGCCCAAAAAGCAGCTGGAAGTGGTATTGAAAGCCAAGGAACTGGCGGAGGGCGACAGCGACGTCCATAACAGGCTTGCGATTGCTTATGAATGCAACAATATGCCGGCGGACGCCGAAAAAGCGTACCTTCGGGCGCTCGACCTCGACCCGATGAACCGTAAAGCCGCCAACAACCTTGGCTATATGTATGAAAAACTATTCAATAGCACTGGAGAGAACAACTTCAAGGAAAAGGCAATCGAAATGTGGAAGAAGAGACTGCTCATCTGCCGGGATGACGGAAGTTCGATGAAGGGGGCGGTAACTCATCTCGAAAAGCTCGGAGTCAGAAAATCTCTCATTGACAAATGGATTGAAATAGGCGAAATAGAGAAAGAGTCGTAATGATTCATTTCAGAATCAGGCTTGCAGGAAAGATTAGGATAGAAACAAAAAGTCATTTCATGCGTAGTGAGTAAATGCAAAACTAAAAAGGAGGACAATTGATGTCTCGTAAAAGTTCATTGATTCTGTTGGCAGTTGCCGTAATGCTGGTTGTTGCCATTCCGGCTACCGCCGACCTTAAAATCGTTCAAAAAACCCACACGGGCGGAATCATGGGCCAGCCTGCGCAGGATCAGAATCAAATAATTTATGCAACATCGAGATGGATCCGTCAGGAAATAGGCGACAAGATGATTCTTCTGTTCGACGGCGAATCCGGAAAGATGATTTCGCTGAACATTGCCAAGAAAGAATATTCCATCATTGACCCGGCCAAACTGAAATCCATGATGGACATGGCGGCGGGAATGATGGGAGAGGTCAAGGCAAGCGCCACGCCGACACAGCAAGTATCGAAGGTCGGACAGTGGAATGTAAAGCTGTGGAAAATCAAACTAACGACCAATATGTTCACGATGGATATGGACATCTATGCCTCAACCGATATCCAGATGCCTGGAGTTTACGACAATTTCCAGAAGAAATGGGGATTGCTGCAGGGTCCGATGGCGAAGTTGATCGAAGAAATGCAGAAAATCAAGGGATACCCGGTAAAGAGCGTCGGCAAGATGACAATTATGGGACAGGCTGTTGATACCACTACAGAGGTTATTGAAGTCTCCTCTGCCAAACTGGCTGATTCGCTTTTCCAGGTTCCGGCTGGCTTCAAAGAAGTGGAATTCAATATAATGTCCATGCAGGGAATGTAAAAACTCTCTGAATTTTCTTATACCGCCCCGGATTTCGATCCGGGGTTTTTTATTTGAAACTTTTTATAACAGAAAGTAGTATATGATTATGTAACCAAATTTTATGGAGGATTGGAAATGAAGTTCATTAACAAGATATTTGTACTATTGCTCGTCGCATTTATTCTTGCCTCGTCCGTATCGGCCGATGTCAAGATAACGAGCACTACAAAGACGAGCGCCTTTATGGGCAAGCCTGCGAAGGAAGAGGAAACCATTACTTATTTATCCGAAGCCGGCATGTACATAAAGAGAGGAGAGAAATTCGGTATCCTCTACGCAGCTCAACAAAAAAATCTTACATTTCTGTTAAAAGAAAACGAACAATATATGGAAGTGGACTGGAAAAAGATGGAGGCGCTGGCTGCTACGATGGCAGATTTTATGAAAGGCACCAAATGGGATGTGAAGAATACCGGGAGAATGGAAAAAATCGGAGAGTATAACACTACCGTCTGGACATCCGAGATGAAGAACCAGTTTTCCACTGTAGAAATGACTTTCTATCAAACCGACACCGTCAAGCTTCCTTCCACTTACGGAAAAGCGATGGAAGAAATGTTGAAATTGCAGGTAAATATACCGAATGAAATGATCAAGGAATTCAGGAAGATGACTGGATATGCGGTCAAATCTACTGTGAAAGTTAAAATTCCCCAGGGCGAACTTGAAGTCATGACGGAAACGAAAAAAGTCGAATACAAGGACCTTAACAAATCTCTCTTCGAAGTTCCCAAAGAGTTCAGAAAAATAGATTTTGATATTCAGAAACTTCAGCAATTTCAGTAAATAGCGCTATCAGGCTCGTATAAAACCTCCGGTTGATGCCGGAGGTTTTTTTCACAATAGCAGGACGCAAGGCAGCAAGATAATCTAAAATCACGCAAATCCGTTTTCCCGAAGAACGCGGTTTAAGAAAAGAAACATTTGAATAACCAAACTTTTATCATCCTAACGCAAGCATTCAGGGGAAGTCCCGGAAGGTGTAGTCTTGAGGGATTCGCCAGAGGGAATCAAGGGATGGATTAGCCCTGAGGGAATCTTCGAAGGAATACAAGGGAAGGAACTATCCGGATTCCTTCCCTTGCAGCCCGTTGAGGAATCCGTCAGGACTTCGTCTTCAGTAGTTTCCTTTTGTGGTTTTCTGCAGAATGACCGGTTTTTATAGCTTTTGAAAGCTTAGGAAAATCCAAATATATCCCCTCCGGTTCTTCTGCCGTGCCCCATCTAATGATGCTTCGGAATGATGATTCATCTGATGCTTTCAAATTACTTGAATCTCTTGTTCTTGCTTTTCTGTATTCTCGAACAGCCTTGCCCTTAAAGGTTTCGTTGACCAAATTCTCCAGTTATGCTATAGAATGATGCTATGCTGCAATCATTAAGGATCAAAAATCTCGCTGTAATAGAAGATATCGAAATCGAATTCTCGAAAGGTTTTAGCGTCTTTACCGGCGAAACAGGAGCAGGGAAATCCATCATTATTGACGCTCTCGGCCTGCTTGTGGGAGAGAGGACCGATACGGATCTGATCCGCACCGGCGCCGAACAGATGTCGGTAGAGGGCGTTTTCGAGACCGGGGGAGACAAGGAAATCCTTCAGCTTTTAAAAGATTCCGGGATAGAAACCGACGGGGACAGGATTGTAATCAAGAGAGAGTTGAAATCGGACGGGCACAGCCGGGGACTCGTGAACGGCTGCTTTGCAACGACACGGCTTTTAAAGAACCTCGGTTTTTATCTCATCGAAATCCATGGACAACATCAGCATCAGCGGCTGTTGGACAACGCGAATCATCTTCTTGTCCTGGACGGTTTTGCTGGGGCGGATGGATTGCGCACCGAGGTTGCTGCTCTATACGATTCTATGGAGCAGGCCCGCAAGCAGCTGGACGCTATAAGGCAGGATGAGCGCATGAAAGCGCAGAAGATAGATATATTGAATTTCCAGATCCGCGAGCTGGAGGAAGCGCGGCTCGAGCCAGGGGAAGAGGAAAAACTGGAGCAGGAAAAACAAATCCTTGCAAACGCCGAGTTTCTTTTCCGGAACGCATCCGAGGCGTACAACTCTCTGTATGAAGAGGAAACGAATATCCTTTCCCGGCTCGATCAGGTGCGCAAAAACCTTTCCAGGATAAGCGATATAGATCCGTCTTTTGCAAGCGATTTCGAATCCACCGAAACGATGGTCTATAGCCTGAAAGACCTCGCTATGAAGCTTCAGCATTTCAGCGAACGGGCGGCTCCTGACGCCAGCAGGCTGGAGCATGTCGAGTCCCGCCTCGATATGATCAAAAGGCTCAAGAAAAAATATGGCTCCTCTATTGCGGAGATGCTGGTGTTTCTTGCGGGTGCGAAAAAAGAGCTTGAGGAGCTCACCACGAGCGAAGAGAAGGAAGCGGAGCTCGAATCCAGGATAAACGAGATCCGGATCGAATACGTCCGCAGGGCAATCGAGCTCCGAAAGATAAGACAGGATATAACGCCTAAGCTGATCCAGGATGTGGAACAGCAGCTCTCTATGCTGGCGATGGACAGAACGAAATTCAGCATTAATTTCCAGCCGGTCCAGACGGACTCATCTTTCATACTGAATGATATGGAGTTCAAGCCCGGTCCGTCAGGAATTGATGAAATAGAATTTTTCATCGCGCCTAACGTGGGGGAGGAACTGAGGCCGCTATCGAAGATCGCGAGCGGCGGGGAGCTTTCCCGTTTTATGCTCGCTCTCGAGTCCGTATTCAAGGAGAAAAGCGCAGGAAGGACATTGATATTCGACGAGGTTGACGCCGGTATCGGCGGGAGAGTCGCCGAGATTGTGGGAAAAAAGCTGCGCCTGCTCGCTTTCAATAACCAGATTATCTGCGTAACCCACCTACCCCAGGTTGCCGCGAGCGCCGCTGAACATTTCTTTATCAATAAATCCGTCCGTTTCAACAGGACCTACACCGTGGTCAGGAAGCTTACACACGAAGAGAAGATCAATGAAATCGCCCGGATGCTGGGCGGGATAAAAATCACCGATACGACACTTCAGCAGGCAAAAGAATTCCTCGAAAAATTCTGATTCTCCGTGCACCGCTTACTTGCATCTCCACTGTATTTGTCCTGATAATTTGTGTTGATAAAATAGCGTTATAGTATATTATTAGCTCTTTGCGGAGAGATCATTCTGATGGCCGTAATCATATTTCCGGCGAGAATAAAAAGACAGCTTAAGAGAATTGCCATCGGACTCTGTTTTATCGGCCTCTTGTCACAGGTTTTGACGGCTCCTAAAGGAGATGAAGCAAATATCACGCCCAACGGCTTTTCTGAAAGCAGTCCACCGGCAACACAAATCCAGGCGGGGATGGAAGATGAAACCGCGGACATAGAGCAAACAGGATATCTGAATATTAACATTTGTTCCGAAAAAGAACTGCAATCTCTGCCTGGGATAGGAAAGATACTCGCGCAGAGAATAATCAGATTCCGCTCCGAATACGGTTTTGAAAGAAAAGAAGACCTGATGTTCGTTGAAGGAATCGGTCCTGGAAAATATGACAAATTGAAAATGTTGA